>Ga0209935_1000085_pt1:12500-401369 | contig 401369 bp, 379 predicted proteins | sample ThiBio_1000_plan_2_FD_183958 | JGI IMG/M metagenome (GOLD analysis project Ga0209935, IMG submission 183958) | Wastewater bioreactor microbial communities from Cape Town, South Africa - Thiocy_cont_1000_plan (SPAdes) | ecosystem: Engineered > Bioreactor > Thiocyanate-remediating >... | reverse complement strand
ATCCGAGACAACCTCGCTCGCTTCAACCGACGCTCCAAGCGCTTCTCCAAGACCCATCACATGCTCAAAATAACCCTCGACCTGTTCTTCAACAGACACACCATGAGTCCAGTGTAAACACTGCCCCGCAAGGGGGAGGGGAGCCCGACTGCGAGAACGCGATCGCTATGGCCGCTTGATCAGATCGTCCTTGCTGACGTTGAGCATGATCTCGTCGCCGCCGACGGAGGCGATCTGGTCGGGCAGGATGAAGCGGTCCCTGGCCAAGAGGCCCTTGGTGTCGAGCCGGATATAGCCTTCGGTCAACAGGCGGTCGCGGAGCGTTTCGGGCAGCTCTTCCCTGCCGAAGGCTTCGGCGATGCTGGCGAGGATGGTCTCACGCGCGTCGCGGCGGTCGGTGCCATCGATGTCGGCCGGCTGCACGTCCGGCTCGAGCTCGTTTTCCGAGAATTTGAAGTCGTCGACCTTGCCGATGGCGTGGTGGCGGCTGTCATAGACCGTCATGCCGGTGCGGATGTCGGATGGAAGCGTCTGCATGGGAAATCCTCCAATGGATAATGGAGGAGAAACGCTGTTGACCCGGGGCCGGGTTCCGGCGGGATTGCGGGGCAGGAGGGTGGGGCAGAGCCCCTCACCCGGCTTCTAGGCTCGCTGCGCTCGCCAAGGCGCCGACCCCGGATCAGGTCCGGGGCAGGCTCTCTCCCCGGAGGGGCGAGGTGAGGCTGGGGCGGCGAGGGGGCCCTACTCAGCCTGCCGCCTTGATCCTGGCGATGGCGGGGACGATCTCGCGGTCGATGTCGGCCAGGTCCAGCGGGCCGGTGTGCTTGAAGCGGATCACGCCTTTGGCATCGACGATGAAGGTTTCGGGCACGCCGTAGACGCCCCAGTCGATCGAGACGCGGCCGTCGCGGTCGGCGCCGATGCGGTCGTAGGGGTTGCCGAGCTGGGTGAGGAACGCCGCCGCCTGGTCGGGGGCGTCCTTCTGATTGATGCCGTAGAGCGCGACGCCGGTCTCGCGCTTCAGCGCCTCGAGCACCGGATGCTCGTCGCGGCAGGGGATGCACCAGCTGGCAAAGACGTTGACCACCGTCACCTGGCCGGCGAGCGACGCCGTGTCGAAGCCGGGTACCGGCAGGCCCTCGACCGCCGGCAGCGCGAAGGGCGGCGCCGGCTTGTCGATCAGCACCGATTGCACCAGCGAGGGGTCGCGGTCGATGTTGAGCGCGAACACCGCGATCAGCGCGACGAGCGCCGCCAGCGGCAGCAGCGCCAGGACGATCCGCACGGGTTTTTTCACGCGGCGGACCTGCGGCGGATGCCCTGCGCCTCGAGCGCCGCAAGCTTCCGTTTCACCCGGCGCGACTGCCACCATACGGCGGCGATCAGCGCCAGCGTCACCAGCGCCACCCCGGCATAGGCCCAGACGATGAAGATCGCGTCGTCGGCGTGCGTCGGCATCAGGCGGCTCCCGCCGTGCTTCCGGCTTTGGCGGCGGCCTGGCGGCCGAGGCTCTCGGCGCGGCGGGCGAGGATCTCGGTGCGCATCGACACCAGATGCAGCAGCAGGAACAGCAGGGTGAAGGCCAGCATCATGACGAACAGCGGCGTCAGGATGGAGAGCGGCATTTTCGGGCCGGTGGGGGTAAGGATGGAATCGGGCTGGTGCAGCGTGTTCCACCAGTCGACCGAGAATTTGATGATCGGGATGTCGAGGGCGCCGACCAGCGTCACCACGGCGACGATGCGGGCGGCGCGCAACTGGTCGTCGAAGGCGCGCCACAGCGCGACGATGCCCAGATAGATGAAGAACAGCACCAGGGTCGAGGTCATGCGCCCGTCCCATTCCCAGAACGTGCCCCAGGTCGGCCGGCCCCACAGCGCGCCGGAATAGAGGGCGAGCGCGGTGAAGGCGGCGCCGAGCGGGGCGGCGGATTTCGCCGCGACGTCGGCGAGCGGATGGCGCCAGACCAGCGTGCCGAGCGCCGCCACCACCATCACGCCATAGACGAACTGGCTGAGCCAGGCGTTGGGCACGTGGATGTACATGATGCGCACGGTGTCGCCCATCTGGTAGTCGGCGGGCGAGTTGAAGAAGGCGAACCAGAGGCCGACGGCAAACACCAGCGCCGTGAGCAGGCCGAGCGGCCACAGCACCGGCCGGCTCCAGGCCATGAAATTGCCGGGATGGGCCAGGCGCGAGACCCAGTTGGACTTGGGCGCGGTGACGAGGTCGGTCACGGGGTGGCTCCCGTGCCTTCATGCAGATCGGGCGCATTTGGCCCCCACCCCCATCCCCTCCCCGCAGGGGGGAGGGGGGCCTGACTGCACCCTTTGGCTTGCGGCTCCATCGCTCCCCTCCCCCTTGCGGGGAGGGGATGGGGGTGGGGGCAAGAGCCACCGGAGCCCGGAAAATGGGGGGACGGACTGTCGTGCATGATCACTCCGATCCTACCCTGAGCGCCAGAGCGGCGGCAAACGGGCAAAACGCCACGGAAACAAGGCTGAGGGCGGCGAGGAACAGCAGCGCGGCGTCGCCGCTGCCGGGGGCGATGGCGCCGGCGCCGAAGATCAGCACCGGGACCGACAGCGGCAGCATCAGCACCGGGCCGAGCAGGCCGCCGCGCCGGAGGCCGACGGTGACGGCGGCGCCGACGGCGCCGAAGGCGGCGAGCGCCGGGGTGCCGAGCAGCAGCGCCAGCGCCGTGCGGGCCCAGACGTCCATGTCCATCGACAGCAGGATGGCGAGCAGCGGCGAGGCGACCAGCAGCGGCAGGGCGGTCAGCAGCCAGTGCGCCAGGAGCTTGGCGAACACCACCGCCTCGAGCGGCAGGGCGGCCTGGCGCAGCAGCAGCAGCGTGCCGTCGTCCTCGTCGGCGCGGAACAGCCGGTCGAGGCCGAGCAGCAGGCTGAGGAACGCCGCGATCCAGACGATGCCGGGCGCGAGCCGCGCCAGCAGCACGCGGTCGGGGCCGACGGCGAAGGGGGTCACCGCGCCGACCATGACGAAGAACAGCACCAGCGTCAGCGCGTCGGCGCCGCCGCGGCCGGCGAGGCGGAGGTCGCGCACGAGGAGGGCGGCGAAGGCGCTCATGCCGGCGGCCCCAGGGTCAGCGTCCGGGTGGCGCCCGGCAAGTCGTCGTGGGTGGCGGCGACGATGGCGCCGCCGGTCGCGAGGCGGTCGGCGATGAGCCCGGCCACCAGCGCGTCGCCGGCGGCGTCGAGGGCCGAGAGCGGCTCGTCGAGCAGCCAGAGCCGCCGGTCGGTGACCAGCAGGCGGGCGAGCGCCAGCCGCCGCGTCTGGCCGGCGCTCAGATAGCCGGCATCGAGCCCGCCGAGGGCGCCGAGGCCGACGCGCTCCAGCGCGGCGCTTGCGGCGAGCCCGGTCGGGCCGTTCACGGCGCGCCAGAAGTCGAGGTTTTCAGCAAGGGTGAGGCGGGCCTTCACGCCGGGCTGGTGGGCGAGCAGATGCAGCTTCGGCGGCTCCTCGGCGTGCCAGTCGAGCCGCCCTGCGGCGGGGCGCAGGATGCCGGCCAAGGCCAGCAGGAGGCTCGATTTGCCGGCGCCGTTGGGGCCGCGCAGCGCCAGCAGCTGGCCGGGAGAGAGAGAGAAGCCGAGGCCGGCGAACAGCTGCCGCCCGCCCCGGCTGAGGGCGAGATTTTCCACGGTCAGCAGAGGGTGCGGCCCGGTCATCGGCGCCATGCCTAGAGCAGTTCAGCGAATTAGGAAATCGGCGACCTGCGGCGGGCCCGGTCTTGCCCTGTTTCGGAGCGGCAAAGACGCCGCCGCTGCCCCCGCATCCGCACTGGCATGCGGCATGTTCATTGACTATAACGCCCCCAAAGTCTGGAACGCTTCCAGACTGCCCCCAGTCCTGCCAGTCCGGTCGGGACTGACGTGGTGTCCCTCAGCACATCTCCACAGGCGGACCCGTGACCCAATCGCTCAATAGCTTCAAGTCCAAGACCACTCTGACGGTCGGGGACAAGACCTACACCTATTATTCGCTGCCGCTGGCGGAGAAAAACGGGCTGCCGGGGATCTCGAAGCTGCCGCATTCGATGAAGGTGGTGCTGGAGAATCTGCTGCGCTTCGAGGACGGCATCACCGTCACCAAGGCCGACATCATGGCGGTGGCGCAGTGGCTGGGCACCCGCACCTCCGAGCACGAGATCTCGTACCGCCCGGCGCGGGTGCTGATGCAGGACTTCACCGGCGTGCCGGCGGTGGTCGATCTCGCGGCGATGCGCGATGCGACGCAGAAGCTCGGCGCCGATCCGCAGAAGATCAACCCGCTGGTGCCGGTGGACCTCGTCATCGACCATTCGGTGATGGTGGATTCGTTCGGCACGCCGCTCAGCTTCCAGCAGAATGTCGAGCTCGAATACGAGCGCAATGGCGAGCGCTACGAGTTCCTGCGCTGGGGGCAGAAGGCGTTCGACAATTTCCGCGTGGTGCCGCCGGGCACCGGCATCTGCCACCAGGTGAACCTCGAATATCTGGCGCAGACGGTGTGGACGCGCAAGGACGAGGAGACCGGCGAGATCGTCGCCTATCCCGATACGCTGGTCGGCACCGACAGCCACACCACCATGGTCAACGGCCTCGCCGTGCTGGGCTGGGGCGTGGGCGGCATCGAGGCGGAAGCGGCGATGCTGGGCCAGCCGATCACCATGCTGATCCCCGAGGTCGTGGGCTTCAAGCTCACCGGCAAGATCAATGAGGGGATCACCGCCACCGACCTCGTGCTCACCGTCACCGAGATGCTGCGCAAGAAGGGCGTGGTGGGCAAGTTCGTCGAGTTCTACGGCCACGGGCTGGATTATCTGAGCCTCGAGGACCAGGCGACGATCGCCAACATGGCGCCCGAATATGGCGCGACCTGCGGGTTCTTTCCGGTCGACAGCGACACGCTCGCCTATCTCGAGACGTCGGGACGCGATGCGGCGCGGGTGGCCCTAGTCAAGGCCTATGCCGACGCGCAGGGCATGTTCCGCAGCACCAATTCGCCCGACCCGACCTTCACCGATACGCTCGAGCTCGATCTGAGCACGGTGGTGCCGTCGATGTCGGGGCCGAAGCGGCCGCAGGACCGCGTGGCGCTCAAGGATGCGGCGCCGAAATTCGCCGAGGCGCTGAAGGACATCGCCGGCGGCCGCAAGGAGCGCACGGCGCTGCCCAAATCGGTGGGCGAGAGCCGCTTCGTCGACGAGGGCGCGACCGGGGTGGACGACATTCCCGAGGAAGCCGCGTTCCCGGGCTTTCCGGTCGATGGCGAAAAGTTCGCCATCGACGACGGGCATGTGGTGATCGCCGCCATCACCTCATGCACCAACACCTCCAACCCGTCGGTGCTGATCGCGGCGGGGCTGGTGGCGCGCAAGGCGCGGGCGCTCGGGCTCAAGGCCAAGCCGTGGGTCAAGACCTCGCTGGCGCCGGGGTCGCAGGTGGTCACCGACTATCTCGGCGCGGCCGGGCTGCAGGCCGACCTCGACGCGCTCGGCTTCAACCTGGTGGGCTATGGCTGCACCACCTGCATCGGCAATTCCGGCCCGCTGCCGACGGCGATCTCCGAATGCATCAACACCAACGATCTGGTGGCCGCCTCGGTGCTGTCGGGCAACCGCAATTTCGAGGGCCGCGTGAACCCAGACGTGCGGGCGAACTACCTCGCCTCGCCACCGCTGGTGGTGGCCTATGCCATCGCCGGCTCGCTCAACGTCAACGTCGCGAGCGAACCGCTGGGCACGGGCAAGGACGGCAAGCCGGTCTATCTGCGCGACATCTGGCCAACCAACCGGGAAGTCAGCGACATCGTGCGGCAGGTGATCACGCCGCAGATGTTCCTCTCCCGCTATTCCGACGTGTTCAAGGGCGACGCCAACTGGCAGGCGATCGCCGTCGACGGCGGCGAGACCTACAAGTGGAATTCGAGTTCGACCTATGTGCAGAATCCGCCCTATTTCGAAGATCTGAAGATGGAGCCCGAGCCGATCACCGACGTGCACGACGCGCGCATCCTCGGGCTGTTCCTCGATTCGATCACCACCGACCACATCTCGCCGGCCGGCTCGTTCAAGGCGTCGACGCCGGCAGGCAAGTACCTCACCGAACGGCAGGTGGCGCCGCGCGACTTCAACTCCTACGGCTCGCGCCGCGGCAATCACGAGATCATGATGCGCGGCACCTTCGCCAACATCCGCATCAAGAACCAGATGGTGCCGGGGGTGGAAGGCGGTTTCACCAAGGGCCCGACCGGCGAGCAGATGGCGATCTACGACGCCGCCATGGAGTACCAGAAGGCGGGCACGCCGCTGGTGATCTTCGCCGGCAAGGAATACGGCACCGGCTCGTCGCGCGACTGGGCGGCCAAGGGCACGCGGCTATTGGGCGTGCGCGCGGTGATCGCGCAATCGTTCGAGCGCATCCACCGCTCCAACCTCATCGGCATGGGCGTGCTGCCGCTGCAGTTCGCCGAGGGCGAGAGCTGGCAGACGCTGGGGCTGACGGGCGACGAGAGCGTCACCATCGAGGGGCTGACGGCGCTGACGCCGCGCTCGCCGGTGACGGTCAAGATCGTCTTCCGCGACGGTACGGTGAAGGAGGCGGTCACGCGCTGCCGCATCGATACCATCAACGAGCTCGACTATTACCGGCATGGCGGCATCCTGCACTACGTGCTGCGCAACCTGGTCGCCGCCTGAGCCTCGCGCCGCCGGTGAGCGGCGGCGCCCGGAACGGTTCACCGACGATATCGGCGAACCGCTCCGGCATCCGCCTGGTCGCGTTTCCGAGCCGAAAAACCGTTGCCACGCTTCCGGGAAACGCTCCGGGTCGCGCTCACGGCCCGACACGCCAATTTGACTCGCCCTCGAGCAGGCGGTTGCCTAAAACGACGGCATGAAATCGCTCTCCCTCCTTCCGGTTGCCGCGGCAACCCTGCTGGCTGCCGGATCGGCCGACGCGGCCGAGCTGCGCAGCCACCCGAAGGCGGTGCTCGAGCTGTTCACCTCGCAGGGCTGCTCGTCCTGCCCGCAGGCCGATCTCAAATTCTCGGAGCTGAGCAAGCGCGACGATCTGATCACGCTCGCCTATCACGTCGACTATTGGGACTATATCGGCTGGGTCGACACCTTCGGCTCCAAGGACAATACCGACCGGCAGAAGGCCTATGCCCAGAGCTGGGGCAAGTCGATGATCTACACCCCCGAGCTGGTGGTGAACGGCGCCAAGGGCGTCGTCGGCTCGCGGCAGAAGGATGTCGACGACGCGCTCGGCACGGCGGCGCTCAGCGTGCCGGTGGGGCTCGACGTCGCCGCCGACATGCTCAAGGTCACGGTGGCGCCGCAGACCGGCGGCACCAGCGCCATGGTGTGGCTGGTGACCTTCAAGGACCATGCCGAGGTGGTGATCGGCCGCGGCGAGAACGCCGGCAAGACGGTGGACTACACGCAGATCGTCACCGGCCGGCAGATGCTGGGCATGTGGGATCCGGCGGCCGGCACGCACTGGACGCTGCCGCTCAGCGAGCTGCAATCGCATGGCAGCAATGGCGCGGTGATCCTGGTGCAGGCGGAAAAGAGCGGCCTGCCGGGCGCCATCGTCGGCGCCGCCTCGATCAAGCTCTAGACGCGCGAGAGCGCGATCGGCCAATCGGGAGAATTGTGCCTGGCGCTGTCCGGTTGGCCGCAAGAGCGCCCGATCGGCCAACCGCTAATAAAAACAACTCCCGTCGGCGGGCCGGCGGGAGTGCTGATGACTGATTGTGCATGGAGATGTGGCCGGCACCGGGCATCATGGTTTGGGGGCTCGGTCAGCCCGGTGCCAGCCACTGGAGGCAATGGTTGAACCTTGCCCGGCCAATCGGGCTGAAGCGGGGACACAATGTGACGAAATTGGGGTTTTCGCGGCGGCGGCTTTTTCAGTCCGAAAGCCCGCCGGCGGACGGCACCGGCTTGCGCGTCCCGGCGTTTGGGGCAATCATGACGATGTCGTCACGAAGGATGGCTGATGGCCGAGGCCGACCCACAGCAGCAGTCAGCGCAACTCATCGAGTTTCTCACCCCCGGCGGGCCGCCACCGCCCCGCGCCAAGCCGTATGTCGGCTTCGACCGGCGCGAGCTCAACACCATCCTCAACCTCTATGGCCGCAAGGTCGCCGACGGCGAATGGCGCGACTACGCCATCGACTTCCTCAAGGACCGGGCGCTGTTCTCCATCTACAAGCGCGCCTCGGAACGGCCGCTCTACGTCATCGAGAAGAACCCGAAGCTGCGGGCCCGGCAGGGCCAGTACATGGTCACCAGCCAGGATGGGCGGGTGCTGAAGCGCGGCCACGAGCTGGCGACGGTCCTGCGCGTGCTGGAACTCGCAGTCGTCCGGTGATCAGCGTTCGGCCCGCCCGCATCGAGGACGCCGAGGCGATGAGCGCGCTGCTGATCGCCTCGATCACCGAGCTGTGCCAGGCCGACCACCAGGGCCAGCCTGAGGCGCTCGGGCGCTGGCTCGCCAACAAGACGCCGGACGGGGTGCGCGGCTTTTTCGCCAATCCGGACAACAGGCTGTTCGTCGCCGAAGCGGACGGGGAGATGGCGGCGGTCGGCGGCTGCAACACGGCGCGCGAGATCATCCTCAACTATGTCGCGCCGGCGCACCGCTTCAGCGGCGCCAGCACGGCGCTGCTCGCCGCCATGGAGGCGGCGCTCGGGCCGGGCGAGGCGACGCTCAGCAGCACGCTCACGGCGCTGCGCTTCTACCTGCGGCGCGGCTGGAGCGAAAGCGGCGCGCTCGAGCGCTATGCCGGGATGATCGCCTACCCGATGCGCAAGCAGCTCTAGCCAGGCTTCCGGCCGAGGAACAGCGCCACCTGCTTGTCCGCCACCAGCGCCCCGCCGCCGGCGCGAAACGCCGCGGCAATGGCGTCACGAAAGGCGGCAAGGGTGGGCGCGTCCGCCGCGTCGCCGGGCGGGTAGGAGGTGAGGGCGAGGAACACGTCCTCCGGCTCGGTGATGCGCAGATGGCCGGGATGGACGTCGCGGCGCACCTTGCCGAAGCGGGCCTCGAGCAGCGCCGTGGCCCGATCGAAGCCGAAGGCCGCGGCGGAGGGATCGGCGGGGTCGCTGCCGAACACCGCCGTCAGGGCATAGAGCTGCCGCAGATTGCCGGCGCCATTGGTGGTGACGGCCAGAGTCCCGCCGGGCTTCAGCACGCGATGCAGTTCGGCGATCGCCAGCGCCTGGTCGGGCACATGGTAGAGCATGTGCATGGCGAGGACGGCGTCGAAGCTGGCGTCGGGGAAGGGCAGGGCCTGCACGTCGGCGACGACGCCGTCGACGTGCCAGCGCCGCAATGGCCGGCAGCGCGCGGTCGCCTCGGCGACCATGCCGGGCGAGATGTCCGCCAGGGTCAGCGCCAGTTGTTCCGGCAGCACCGGAGCGCCGGCCTCCCAGAACCAGCCCGGCCCGCAGCCGGCGTCGAGCACCCGGGCGCCGCCGGCGAGCGGCAGGCGCGCCGCTACCCACTGGAACCACGGCGTTTCCGCCACGGTGTAGTTCCTGTGCAGCCGGCCGCGCGCGGCCAGCCGCTCGCTGGTGGCGTATTGGCGGGCGACACCGGTGGTGATCTCGGCGCTCACGCCCGCTGCTTGCGGGCTTCGCGCAGCAGCACGTCGTTGATGCGGGTCTGCCAGCCGGGGCCGGTGGATTTGAAATAGTCGACCGCCTCGGCATCGAGGCGGATGGTCACCGCGCGCTTGGGCTGCTCGGTCCTCGGCCGGCCGCGCGGCACCGGCATGGGGATGCCCGCTTCGGCAAACCATTCCGACGCGGGGCGCAGGCGCTTGGCCTGCTCGGGCGTCAGGATCGGCGCGTCATCGTCGAAGTCAGGGGGCGGCGGCAGTTTCTTAGAGGTCATAATTGGCAAGCTCCTTATCGTGCGCGCGGCGCATGCTGATGATGCCGCACCCGGTCGCCGCGCTGGACATAGACAACCGCATAGCCGCGACCATCGATGCGGCCGAAGGCAAGGTTTCGCTCCTCGCCGTAGTCAAAGCGGGTGTCGACATCGAAGGCCGCCTGCGACCAGTCGAAGATCTGGTGTTTCAGCAGGTTGGTTGCGTACTTCGTCTCGTCCCATTCGTATGGGTCCGTGCAATATCACCATTTAATGTACGTACAAAATATCACGTCAATCGCTCACAGCGCCCGCTGCAGGTGGACGATGTCGAGCCAGCGGTCGAATTTGTAGCCCAGCGCCTCGTAGCGGCCGATGAAGCGGAAGCCGTGCTTTTCGTGGAGGCGGATGGAGTTGGCGCGCTCGGCGGTGATCACCGCCAGCATCTGCCTGAGGCCGGCCTTGCTGCTGTCCTCGATCAGGCGGGCGAGCAGGGTGCCGCCCAGGCCTTTGCCGACGGCGTCGGGAGCGAGGTAGATCGAATCCTCGCAGGTGAAGCGGTAGGCCTCGCGCGGCCGGTAGGTGGAGGCATAGGCGTAGCCGATCACCCGGCCGGCCTGCTCGGCGATCAGCAGCGGGTGGCCCTTGCCGACGATGGCGGCGAAGCGCCGCGCCATCTCCGCCTCGTCCGGCGCCTCGGTCTCGAAGGTGATCACCGTGTCGCGGACGTAGTGGCCGTAGATGCGGGTCACCGCCGGAATATCGGCCGGCGCGTAGGGGCGGATCACGAGGTCGGACATGGGCGGCTCGGCAAAAGGAAGGGCCGCGACCCTGGCTGGATCGCGGCCCCTGTTAAAGCCGATTGGTTGGCGGGTTGCTAGTTCCGCTGGTTGCCGAACAGGCGGAGCAGCATCAGGAACAGGTTGATGAAGTCGAGATAGAGGCTCAGCGCGCCCATCACGGCGCTCTTGGCGAGGATCTCGGCGCCATAGCCGGCGTCGTAGTTCTCCTTGATGCGCTGCGTATCCCAGGCGGTGAGGCCGACGAACACCAGGACGCCGATGATCGAGATGGCGAAGCTCAGCCCGCTCGAATGCAGGAAGATGTTGACGATCGAGGCGATCACGATGCCGATCAGGCCCATGATCAGGAACGAGCCGAACCTGGTGAGGTCGGTCTTGGTGGTGTAGCCGTACAGGCTCATCGCGCCGAACGTGGCGGCGGAGATGAAGAACACCTGCGAGATCGAGGTCATGGTGTAGACCGCGAAGATGGAGCCCAGCGACAGGCCCATCACCGCCGCGAACACCCAGAACAGCACCTGGGTGAGGCCGGTCGACAGCTTCTGGATGCCGAAGCTCAGCACCAGCACGAAGGCCAGCGGCGCCAGCATCACGATCCACTGCAGCGGGCTGTTGTAGATGACGTTGCCGAAATCGGTGAGCCCGACGATGCGGCCGTTTTCCTGCACGAAGGCGTTGGCGAAGGTGAAGTAGGCAACGACGCCGGTCAGCACCAGGCCGATACCCATGTAGTTGTAGACCTTGAGCATATAGCTGCGCAGGCCCTCATCGATGACCGCGGCGGTTCCTGGCCGCGCGGCAACGGACGGACGGTCGAATTCAGCCATGGTCGGTTCCCCTTGGATCTGTCGAAGTCCCGCGGCTGCGGGTCTTTGCTGCAGAATATGGACGGGGGGAGTCATGAATACAAGACCCGGCCGCCGGGCTTAACAAAGTGTAACCTTGCCGGGCCAAGGGGTTAGCCGGACAGGTTACGCCGCCCTGTCATGAACTTGCGGCCGCGACTCACTATGTTACGGTCAGTCGCGCCGGTCCCGAATCGGCGCCGCAGCGGAGACGCGGTCGATTGCCCAGGCTCTTTACCGGCCTCGAAATCCCCTACGACGTGCAGTCTGCCCTGTCGCTGAAGCGCGGCGGCCTGTCGGGAGCGCGCTGGATCGACCCCGAGAACTACCACATCACGCTGCGCTTCATCGGCGACGTCGACAACCGGGTGGCCGACGAGGTGAGCTACGAGCTCGAACGGCTGAGCCATTCGGACAGCTTCAAGATCCGGCTGTCGCATCTGGGCACGTTCGGCGGCGACATGCCGCGGGCGCTCTATGCCGGGGTCGAGAGCAACGAGGCGCTGCACCGGCTGCAGGCGGCGCAGGAGCGGGTGCTGCGCCGGGTCGGGCTCGACCCGGAAGGCCGCCGCTTCGTGCCGCATGTATCGCTGGCGCGGCTGCGCGGCACGCCGGCCTACGAGGTCGCCGACTTCATCCACCAGGCCGGCCAGTTCGCGCCGCTGGAGTTCACGGTCGGCCGCTTCGTGCTGTTTTCGTCGCGGGCGTCGGTGGGCGGCGGGCCGTACCTGGTCGAGCAGAGCTATCCGCTGGCGGCGTGAGCTTCGCGCCGAATCGTCATCGCCTTAACCCATCGTTAAGGCTGACGGGGCGACACGAAACCCACACAAATCCGGCGCCAAATTGCCGACACGATTGCCGATACACTCGGCATCTCGCCAATACGGGCCCGGGTTTTGAGACCTTGGTAACCATACCGTGCCAGCCTTGGGGCGTTCCTCGCTTCCGCGGCTGCCACTTGCTCAGGGGTATTCAGGACATGACTTTTCTGCGGCACCGGCTCCTCCCCGGCCTGATGGCAACTGTCCTTGCGGCGTCGGCGATGCCCGCGCTGGCGCAGAGCGCGCCGACCAATCTGGGCACCTTCAAGGCGTGGACGGCCTGGCAGGGCAAGGACGATTACGGCAAGATCTGCTTCATCTCGGCGGCCCCCGACAGCTCCGAGCCGACCCAGGTCAACGGCAAGCCGATCAACCGCGATCCGCCGCACTTCCTCGTCATCCACCGCGACAAGGCGCCGGCGATCAATCCCGACGGCAGCGCCGCCAAGGACGCCAAGGGCAATCCGGTGTTCCGCAAGGTGCGCAACGAGGTGCAGACGCTGATCGGCTATCCGATGCAGCCCACCTCGAGCAGCTTCACCCATTCGGCCGACATCGACGGCAAGTCGTGGCCGATGAAGTCGATCCCCGACGATCCCTCGACCGCCATCAAGGACGACGAGGCGGCCTGGCTCGCCAGCATGGACGACGAAGCCGGGTTCGTGGCGGCGCTGAAGAAGGGCACCAAGCTCGTGGTGCACGGCACCTCGATCCGCGGCACCAAGACCACCGACACCTATTCGCTCGCCGGGGTGACGGCGGCGATGGACGCCATCGACAAGGCGTGTCCATAAGGGAACGCCCGACCGGCCGGCCGCGTTGGCCGGCACCGGCTCCGCGCCAATCCGTTCGAGGTTCCATGACCGCCGCCCGCCTTGCCGCCCTCGCCGTTCTCGCCACGCTTGGCCTCGCCACAGGCGCCAGCGCGCAATCGGTGCAGGTGATCGGCACGTTCAAGGACTGGGCGGCGTATTCGGCCTCCAGCGGCGGCGCCGGGGCGGTGTGCTTCGCCATGAGCAAGCCGGTGTCGGTCGATCCCTCGCCCGACGGCTACACCCAGGCCTATCTCTATCTGACGCACCGGCCATCGGAAAACGTCAGCAACGAGCTCAACCTCGTCGCCGGGTTCGAATTCGCTCCCGACCAGCCGGCGACGCTGAGCGTCGGCGGCAAGAGCTACGACCTGTTCACGCAGAAGGACGCCGCCTGGCTGCTCGATGCGGCGCAGGCCGACAGCCTCGCCGGCGCCATGCGCGCCGGCAGCTCGCTCGCCATCCAGGGCACCAGCACCAAGGGCATCCTGGTCAACGAGACGTTCTCGCTGGCGGGCGCCACGGCGGCGAGCAAGGCGATCGACAGCGGCTGCTAGAGTTCTTGTTTGCTCTGTCCGACCGGTGGAGTTGTTTGTGCTCTGTCCGATCGGCCACAAGAGCGGCCGATCGACCAACCGCTTGTTGTTTGCGCTCTGCACGATCGGCCGCAAGAGCGTCCGATCGAGCAACCGCTTGTTGTTTGCGCTCTGTCCGATCGGCCGCAAGAGCGTCCGGTCGTCCAACCGCTGTAAGTCGCTCTTTTTTGCGCACCGGCGCGCATTATGTTATCCCGCGCCGCCAATTCCGGACCCGCCATGAGCATTGCCCTCAATCTCGACCATGCGAGCCAGCCGCCGCGCCCCACGGCGCCGGGGCGGATGTCGCTCGTCGGCCTGGGCAAGCCGGAGCTGCGCCGGGCGCTCGGCGGCATCGGACTCGACGAGCGCGAGAGCCGGATGCGGGCGAACCAGCTGTGGAACTGGATCTACGTCAACGGCGTCACCGATTTCGAGCGGATGAGCAATATCCAGAAGGGGGTGCGGCAGACCCTGGCCGACAACTTCCTGCTCGACCGCCCCGAGATCGTCTCCGAGCAGGTGTCGGTCGACGGCACGCGCAAATGGCTGTTCCGCTTCCGCGATCCGCAGAACCCGAAGCTGCCGCCGGTCGAGATCGAGACCGTCTACATCCCGGAAGAGGATCGGGGCACGCTGTGCGTCAGCTCGCAGGTCGGCTGCACGCTCACCTGCTCGTTCTGCCACACCGGCACGCAGACGCTGGTGCGCAACCTCAGCGCCGGCGAAATCCTCGGCCAGATCCTGATGGCGCGCGAGCGGCTGGGCGATTTTCCCGGCGGCGTGCGGCCCGACGATGGCGGGCTGGTGCCGGCGCCGCGCGGCTCGGGCGGATCGGAGGGCGATAGCCGCGCCATCACCAATGTGGTGATGATGGGGATGGGCGAGCCGCTTTACAATTACGACAACGTCAAGAACGCCCTTCTGATCGCCTCGGCGGAAGACGGCATCTCGCTCAGCAAGCGCCGCATCACGCTTTCGACCTCGGGCGTCGTGCCCTATATCGAGCCCACCGGCCGCGAGATCGGCACGATGCTGGCGATCTCGCTCCATGCGGTGCGCGACGATCTGCGCGACATGCTGGTGCCGATCAACAAGAAATATCCGCTGAAAGAGCTGATCCAGGCCTGCCGCGACTATCCGGGGCTGTCCAATGCCCGCCGCATCACCTTCGAATATGTGATGCTGCGCGACATCAACGATTCCGACGCCGATGCGCGCGAGCTGGTGCGGCTGTTGAGCGGCATTCCAGCCAAGATCAATTTGATCCCGTTCAATCCGTGGCCGGGCACCAATTACGATTGTTCGAGCTCGGCGCGGATCGAGAAATTCGCCGATATCGTCAACCGCGCCGGCTATGCCTCGCCGGTGCGCACGCCGCGCGGCCGCGACATCTTCGCTGCCTGCGGCCAGCTCAAGAGCGAGACCGAGCGGCTCAAAAAGAAGGATCGCGAGGCGCTGCTCGGTGCCTGATCTCACCCCCGAGCTGGCGGTCGCGGACCTCGAGCGCAGCCTTGGTTTCTACCGCGATATCCTGGGATTTTCGGTGCTCTACGACCGGCCCAGCGAAGGCTTTGCCTGCCTGCGCTACGAGGGCATCGAGCTGATGCTCGACCAGATCGGGAAAGGTCGCACCTGGGAGACGGGGCCGCTCGAGCACCCTCTCGGCCGCGGTCTCAATCTGCAGTGCAGGGTCAGCGCCATCGATCCGCTGGCGGAGCGGCTGGGCAGGGCCGGAATTGCGCTCTACCTGCCAATCGAAACCAGGACCTATCGCGTTGGCGACCGCGATATCAGGCAACGCCAGTTTTGTGTGCAGGACCCGGATGGGTATCTCCTGCGCTTCTGCGAGGACTCATGAGTACGCTGACGACGATCGGCTTCGATGCCGACGACACCCTGTGGGACCACGAGAAGTACTTCGTCGACAGCAAGACGCGGTACCTCGACCTGCTGGCGCCCTATGTCGACGTCATCGCTCTCGAGGCGCGGCTGCACGAGACCGAAACAGCCAACGTCTCGCTTTACGGCTTCGGCGTCAAAAGCTTCACGCTCTCGATGATCGAAGCGGCGCTCGCCACCGACGGCGGCGATTTGCCGTCGCCCTGTGTCAGCGACATTCTGCAGATCGGGCGCGAGCTGCTCGTGCATCCGGTCGATCCATATCCGGGCGTGCACGACACCCTGGACGCCCTCAGATCCACGCACAAACTGCTGGTTGTCACGCGCGGCGACCTCGTCGACCAGGAACGCAAGCTCGCGGCCTCCGGGCTGCTGGGCTACTTTCATGAAATCGAGATCGTCTCGGACAAGACGCCGCAGGTCTACAGCCGCATATTCACGCGCCACGGCGATGGTCCGCGCCGGGCGATGATGGTCGGCAATTCGATGCGGGCGGATGTCGTTCCGGCCATCGAGGCCGGCTGCTTCGGCATCCACATCCCATCGGACTATGTCTGGTCCATGGATATCGACAGCGACCCCCAGGACATCTCTCGCTTCCGGCGGCTCACGAGCATCGCCGATGTCGCCGCAATCGTCGCCGAGATCGGATGACGGGGGTCAGGCGAAGCATGGTGGGCCGCTTGTGCCGGTATTTGCGGCCGCCCCACCCTCACTGACATCTCAGCTTTCGCCGCGAATCCACTCCACCCGCGCGCCGCCGCGGCCCTGCTCCAAGACGTTCGCCAGCGCGGGTAGAATCAGGTTCAACTCGGCCGCGAGCGTGAAGGGCGGGTTGACGAGGATGAGGCCGGAGCCGTAGAGGCGGCCGGCGGCGGGGGGCAGCACCGTCAGCTCGGCGCGCAGCATCTTTTTGATGCCGGTGGCCTTGAGGGCGGTGACGAAGCTGTTGACCTCGCGCGGCTCCTTGAGCGGATACCACAGCATGAACAGGCCGCCGGACCATTTGCGGTGGGCCTTTGCCAGCCCGTCGACCAGCCGGTCCCATTCGCCGGGCTCCTCGAAGGGCGGATCGACCAGCACCAGGCCGCGCTTTTCCTTGGGCGGCAGGTAGGCGTTGAGCGCCAGCCAGCCGTCGAGCTCGGTGACGCGCACCTGCACGTCGCCGGCGAACAGGTCGCGCAGCCTGCGGTAGTCGGCCGGGTGCAGCTCCAGCGCGCTCAGCCGGTCCTGCGGCCGGAACAGCGTTCTGGCGACCAGCGGCGAGCCCGGATAGCGGGCGAGGGTGCCGTTGCGGTTCTGCGCGGCGACGACATCGAGATACGGGGCGACGAGGCCCTTCACCGGCTCCTTGAGCGCGGCGTCGAGCAGCCTGCCGATGCCGTCGAGCCATTCGGGCGAGCGCCGCGCTTCGTCGCCGGTCAGCGAGTAGAGGCCGATGCCGGCATGGGTGTCGATGACGCGGAAGGCCGCCGGCTTCAGCTTCAGATATTCGACCAGCCGGGTGAGGGTGACGTGCTTCATCACGTCGACGAAGCCGCCGGCGTGGAAGGCGTGGCGGTAGTTCACGGATTTTTCCCGGCCGCGCTCACGCGTGCCGCGCCTGGGCGGAAAGGATGATGGCGGCGAAGGTCGCGAACACCCCGGCAAAGCCCCAGTTCAGCACGCGTTCGACGGTCCTGGACCGGGTCAGCGCCCGGGCGATCCAGGCCGCGAACCAGACCAGCGCTACGCCGGCGGGCAGCGACAGCAGGAAATATTCGAGCCCGAGGAAGAACAGCTGGCCCGGCGCGCCGGGATCGCCGGCGTGCACGAATTGCGGCAGGAAGGTCACGAAGAACAGCACGACCTTGGGATTGAGCAGGTCGATCATGACGCCGGCGAGAAAGCTCTGCCAGAGCGTCGGCTTCTGCCTTGCCGCCGCCGCCAGGCGGAAGCCGCCGCCCTTGCGGATGGCCTGCCAGGCGAGCCACAGCAGGTACACGGCGCCGACGATCTTGAGGGCGAGAAAGATCGGCGGGGCGGCGACGATCAGGATCGAAATGCCCAGCGCCACCAGCACCGAATGCACCAACAGGCCGAGCATGGTGCCGAAAAACGTCATCATGCCGTGCGCGCGGCCGTAATTGATCGAGCGCGAGAGCTGCAGCGCCATGTCGGGCCCGGGGGTGACGATCAGCACCAGCGAGGCGACGGCGAAGGTCAGGACGGTGGCAAGGGGCGGAACGAAGCTCGGCATGCAGCGGACATTGCATGCGGCGGGCGGCTTGACTAGAGAAGACCGCAAATTCCGCCCGTCCGGGCCGGCAGGAGCGTTCAGCGCATGAGCAAAGACATCAAGAAAATCGTCCTCTCCTATTCGGGCGGCCTCGACACCTCGATCATGCTCAAATGGCTGCAGGAGCACTACCAGGCCGAGATCGTGACCTTCACGGCCGACCTCGGGCAGGGCGAGGAGCTCGAGCCGGCGCGGCGCAAGGCCGAGATGTTCGGCATCAAGGACATCCGCATCGTCGATGTGCGCGAGGAATTCGTGCGCGATTTCGTGTTCCCGATGTTCCGCGCCAATGCGCTCTACGAGGGCCAGTACCTGCTCGGCACCTCGATCGCCCGGCCGGTGATCGCCAAGCATCTGGTGGAGATCGCCGAAGAGACCGGCGCCGACGCCATCGCCCATGGCGCCACCGGCAAGGGCAACGACCAGGTGCGGTTCGAGCTCACCGCCAATGCGCTGGCGCCCAACCTCCGGGTCATCGCGCCATGGCGCGAATGGGACCTGCGCAGCCGCACGCAACTGCTCGACTACGCCGAAAAGCACCAGATCCCGATCGCCAAGGACAAGCGCGGCGAAGCGCCGTTCTCGGTCGACGCCAATCTGCTGCACACCTCGTCGGAGGGCCGGGTGCTCGAGGACCCGGCGGAGCCGGCGCCCGATTACGTGGCGCAGCGCACCGTCGATCCGGAGCAGGCGCCCAACACGCCCGAGATCATCACCATCGGCTTCGAGCGGGGCGACGCGGTGTCGGTCAACGGCGAAAAGCTCAGCCCGGCGATGCTGCTGGCGCGGCTCAACGAGCTCGGCGGCAAGCACGGCATCGGCCGGCTCGATCTGGTCGAGAACCGCTTCGTCGGCATGAAGAGCCGCGGGCTCTACGAGACCCCCGGCGGCACGATCCTCTTGGCGGCGCATCGCGGCATCGAATCGATCACGCTCGACCGCGGCGAGGCGCACCTCAAGGACGAGCTGATGCCGCGCTATGCCGAGCTCATCTACAACGGCTTCTGGTATTCGCCCGAGCGCGAGATGCTGCAGGCGGCGATCGACCACACGCAGCGGTTCGTCGCCGGCGAGGTGACGGTCAAGCTCTACAAGGGCTCGGCCAACGTCATCGCCCGCACCTCGCCCAATTCGCTGTACTCGATGGACCTCGTGACCTTCGAGGAAGGGGCGGTGGCCTACGACCATCACGACGCCGAGGGCTTCATCCGGCTCAACGGGCTGCGGCTCAAGACCTATGCGGCCCGGCGCCTGGCGATGAAGCGCTAGACTCCGTTCCTCGGCCGCTACGGCAATCTCCGTAAGATAATCCCCGCGCCTCGACTTCGGTTACTTACGGCCGAACCACTAGAGCGCGGGGCTTTATCGCCTCGTTAACCATGATCTTCCGACACTGTGCACGCGTTCTGGTGCAGGGTCGGGAGTTGTTCATGGGAAAACTGGCATGTCTTGCGGGAGGTCTGTGGCTCGCGGCCGGACCGGCGCTGGCGGCGACCGACGTGGTGTTCACCGGCACGGTCAGCGACACCTGCACGCTGGCGGTGCCGACGCCCGGCATCATGACGCTGTCGGGCGACGGCAAGACGCTTGGGTCGGACCAGACGCTGGGCGTGCCGGCCACGGTGACGGTGGTGTCGCTGGGCAGCAATTCGGTGACGCTGGCGGCGCCGACGCTCACCGATGCGCCCAGCGGCTATGCCGGCGGCGAGACGGTGCAGATGAGCTATTCCGGGCTCGCCAGCCACGCCTACACCAGTCAGCAGCAGAGCTTTGCGCTCGGCATCCTGCCGCTCACCAACCTCATCATCAACATGCAGGTGCTCAACCCCAACGGCTTCGTGCAGGGCACCTACAAGGCCAAGACGGTGCTGACATGCAGCTAGCCGCCGCCCTTGCCGCGCTGGCGGCGCTCGCCGCGACGCCGGCGCTGGCCGATTGCAGCGTCGGGCTGTCGACCCCCGGCGTGCTGAAGCTCAGCCCGTCCGACAGCACGGTGCTCAGCAGCCAGGCGGGCACCGCCTCGGTGGTGGTCGTCACCAATCTCAGCAATCTGCTGGGCACCACGGTGACGCTGTCGAGCCCGGTGCTCGACACCTGGCCGGCGGGGTTCGCGGCCGGCAGCGCCGTGGTCGAGGAGCGCTACAGCGCGAGCTGGCTGCTCGGCTCGTCCAGCGTGCCGACCTATGCCTCGGGCCCGCGCAGCTTCGCCGTGCCGCTCGCGGCGGTGGTGACGCTGGTGCTCGACAACCGCGTCACTGCGCCGGGCGGCTTCCGGCAGGGCGGCTACAGCACGAAGACGAGCATCTCATGCAGCTGACGCCAATCCTCGCCGCGGCGCTTGCCGCCGCCCTCGCCGGACCTGCCGCGGCGCAGTCGCTGTCGCCGATGCATGCGGCGGGGGCGACCCCCAGCGACGTCAAGGGCTTCCGGCTGACCATCGGCAACCCCTATCCGGGGCCGATGACCTTCCTGGTGCTGCCGATGGACCCGAAATTCCGCGTCGCGGCGCCGGCAGCCGAGGTCAATTTCCCGGCGATCACGCTGGCGCCGGGCAGCAGCCGGCAGGTGATCGTCACCTTCCGCATCGAGCCATCCCGCAAGGAGAGGACAATTGGCGTCTGCGTTCAACCCAGGGACCTGGACAGTACGGTCCTGCCTCGCGTGTGCGGCACTTATACTGGGAGCCGGCTCGGCGCTGGCCGGTGACGGGCTGTTCCTGCCGGCGGCGCCGAGCGGGCCGGGCGGCGAGGATTCGATCACCACGTCGGAGGGCGTGCGCTGCACGCAATCGGTCAATTCGTCGGGCGGCTACCTCGATTTCGGTGTGGCCGGCGGCGACATCAACACCTACGCAGCACCCCCGAGCGGGCCGGCGGGGCAGGGCGCCATCGGCTATGCGCGGATCGTCATCCCGCTCGGCGCAACGCCGAAACGGCTCGATTGCGCCCGCCTCTACGATCTCGAAATCGCCCGCCTCAAGGCCGAAATCCAGATGCTGAAAGTGGGCCTGCAGTAACCGGATGGTGACCGGCGCAAAGGCTGGCGGCAGAGGGGTGTAATCGATTGCAGCCCTTAAGCGCTTATTAAGCCTGCGCGACTAGCGTTCGGCCAGCGTCGGTGTTGGGGAACGATAGCGGGTGAGCTCGAAAATGGCACCAGCGGGCCATTCAGACAGCGCTTTGCTGCTCGATGCGGCGCTGGAAAACATACCCTACGGCTTCTGCGTCTGGTCGAGCGAATTCAAGCTCGTCATGTGGAACCGGCACTATCTCGACATCTACGGCTTTCCGGCCGAGCGCATCCGCAAGGGCATGAGCCTCGACGAGGCGGCGCGGCTGGCCAGCGAGCTCGGCCATCACGGCGGGACGACGCCGCAGCAATTCCTTGCCGCCTACAAGAAGGAGCTGCGCAACAATCGCGGCGGGCAGCGCTACAAATCGCGCGAGCGGCTGGAGGGCGGGCGCACCATCGAGACGGCGCATGTGTATTCGCCGGGCCTGGGCTGGGTGGTGACGCATGAGGACGTGACCGAGGAGATCGCCTCGAGCGAGACCATCGCGCGGCGCAAGCGCGAGCTCGAGCGGCAGAACATCCGGCTCGACGCGGCGGTCAACAACATCAGCCAGGGCCTTTGCATGTTCGACCCGCAGGGGCGGCTGGTGATCTGCAACGCCCCCTATGCGCGCATCTATGCCCTGCCCGACGATCTGGTGAAGCCGGGCACGCCGCTCGACGCCATCCTCGGGCACCTGTTCGACAACGGCATGCATTCGAGCCAGGCCACCAGCCGTGAGGAATATGTGCGCTGGCGGCACGAGGTGATCGCCCGCGGCCAGCACGACAAGACCGTGGTCGAGTTCGGCACCCGCATCATCATGATGCAGCACCATCCGATGGCCGATGGCGGCTTCGTGTCGACGCACGAGGACATCACCGAGCAGCGCCAGCAGGAGGCGCGCATCCAGCACCTGGCGCGGCACGACGCGCTGACCGAGCTGCCCAACCGGGCGCAGTTCCTCGACGAGATGGCGGCCTCGGAAGCCAGCATCGACCGCGGCGAAAAGGTCGCCGTGCTGTGCATCGACCTCGACCATTTCAAATCGGTCAACGACACGCTCGGCCATGCCATCGGCGACAAGCTGCTGAAGCAGGCCTCGGCGCGGCTGTGGGGGACGACGCGCGAGACCGACATCATCGCGCGGCTGGGCGGCGACGAGTTCTCGCTGCTGCTCAGGCCGATCGACAAGCCGTCCGACGCGGCGATGGTGGCCGAGCGCATCGTCAAGGCGATGGCGTCGCCGTTCAACATCGACGGCCACCAGATCGCCATCGGCGCCAGCGTCGGCATCGCCGTGGCGCCGGCCGACGGCGAGACCACCGACGTGCTGATGAAGAACGCCGACATGGCGCTCTACCGCGCCAAGTCGGAAGGGCGCTCGACCTATCATTTCTTCGAAAAGGACATGGACGCCGCCATCCAGAAGCGGCGCATGATCGAGGCCAATCTGCGCGCGGCGCTGGCGGCGCGCGAACTGCGCCTGGTGTTCCAGCCGCTGGTCGGGCTCAAGGAAAACCGCGTCACCTGCTGCGAGGCGCTGCTGCGCTGGACGCATGCGGGCGAGGCGATCTCGCCGGCCGAATTCATCCCCATCGCCGAGGAGACCGGCCTGATCGTGCCGATCGGCGAATGGGTGCTGCGCGAGGCCTGCGCGGCGGCGGTGCACTGGCCGAGCAAGGCGCGCGTCGCGGTCAACCTGTCGCCGGTGCAGTTCAAGAACAAGCGGCTGTTCGAGACCATCCACGGCATCCTGGCCGAGACCGGCCTGCCGCCGACCCGGCTCGAGCTCGAAATCACCGAATCGCTGCTGCTCAACGACAACGAGCAGACGCTGCACACGCTGCACCGGCTGCGCGCCATCGGGGTGCGCATCTCGATGGACGATTTCGGCACCGGCTATTCGTCGCTGAGCTATCTGCGCGCCTTCCCGTTCGACAAGATCAAGATCGACCGCTCGTTCATGCGCGACCTCGAAAGCCGCGGCGACAGCCTCGCCATCATCAAGGCGGTGATCGGGCTCGGCCATTCGCTGGGCATGTCGACCACCGCGGAGGGCGTCGAGACCGAGGAACAGCTGCAGGCGGTGCGCGAGCAGGGCTGCAACGAGGTGCAGGGTTTCCTGTTCTCGCCGCCGCTGGAGCCGGGCGAGGTGCTGGCGTTGCTGACGCGGGAAGCCGAGCCGCTGCTGTTCAAGCGCGCCAGCTGACGCCGGGGAACGCCCGGCGCAGGGCGGGCCGGCGGGGCGGCCAAAACCTGCCCAAATTAACGCCATATCGCGGCGCAGCCCCCTCATGCAGCGAAATCGCTTGAGAATTGGGGCTTCTGCCACTATGTGAGCCCGCACTTCTCTCCCTTTATCGTTAGGCGGCCCGCAAATGGCGTTGCGCAACATCGCGATCATCGCCCATGTCGACCATGGCAAGACCACCCTCATCGACGTGCTGCTGAGGCAGTCGGGCTCGTTCCGCGAAAACCAGCGCGTCGAAGAGCGCGCCATGGATTCCAACGACCTCGAGCGCGAGCGCGGCATCACCATCCTCGCCAAGGTGACCTCGCTGGTGTGGAAGGACACCCGCATCAACATCGTCGACACCCCCGGCCACGCCGATTTCGGCGGCGAGGTGGAGCGCATCCTCAGCATGGTCGACGGCGTGGTGATCCTGGTGGACGCGGCCGAAGGGCCGATGCCGCAGACCAAATTCGTGCTCTCCAAGGCGCTGGCGCAGGGGCTCCGCCCGATCGTCGCCATCAACAAGATCGACCGCCCCGACGCGCGGCACCTCGAGGTGCTGGAAGAGATCTTCGATCTGTTCATCGCGCTCGACGCCAAGCCCGAGCAGCTGGATTTCCCGGTGCTGTACGGGTCGGGCAAGCAGGGCTGGATGGCGGCCGAGCCGCAGGGGCCCAAGGAATCGCTGGCGCCGCTGCTCGACAAGGTGGTCGAATACGTGCCCGAGCCGAAGGTGGAAGACGGCCCGTTCCGCATGCTGGTCACCACCATCGAGCGCAACCCGTTCCTCGGGCGGCTGCTCACCGGCCGCATCTTTTCGGGCAGCGTCAAGGCGGGCGACGCCATCCATTCGCTGAGCCGCGACGGCAAGGAGATCGAGAAGGGCCGCGTCAGCAAGGTGCTGGCCTTCCGCGGCCTCGAGCGCACGCCGATCGACGTCGCCGAGGCGGGCGACATCGTCGCCATCGCCGGCCTCGAGGAGTCGACCGTCGCCAACACCATCACGGTGCCGCAGAACAGCGAGCCGCTGCCGGCCAAGCCGATCGATCCGCCGACGCTGAGCGTCACCTTCCGCATCAATGACGGGCCGCTCGCCGGGCGCGAGGGCGACAAGGTGCAAAGCCGCGTCATCCGCGACCGGCTGCTGCGCGAGGCCGAGGGCAATGTGGCGATCCGCGTCACCGAGGGCTCGGATTCCGATTCGTTCGAGGTCGCCGGGCGCGGCGAATTGCAGCTCGCGGTGCTGATCGAGAACATGCGCCGCGAGGGCTTCGAGCTCACCATCGGCCGGCCGCGCGTGGTGCTGCGCGAGGAGAACGGGCAGAAGCTCGAGCCGGTCGAGGAAGTGATCATCGACGTCGACGACGAGCATTCGGGCGTGGTGGTGCAGAAGCTCACCGAGCGCAAGGGCGACCTCGTCGACATGCGCCCATCGGGCACCGGCCGTACGCGGCTGCGCTTTTACGTGCCGACCCGCTCGCTGATCGGCTACCAGCCGGAGCTGTTGAGCGACACGCGTGGAACGGCGATCTTCAACCGGCTGTTCCACGAGTACCAGCCGTACAAGGGGGCGCTGCCCGGCCGCCGCACGGGCGTTTTGATCTCCAACTCCAACGGCACCGCCGTCGCCTTCGCGCTGTGGAACCTCGAGGACCGCGGCCCGATGATGATCGACCCGGGCGTCGAGGTGTATGAGGGCATGATCGTGGGCGAGCACACGCGCGACAACGATCTGGAAGTGAACCCGATCAAGGGCAAGCAGCTCACCAACATCCGCACGCATTCCAAGGACGAGGCGGTGCGCCTGACCCCGCCCAAGAAGCTGACGCTGGAGCAGTCGCTGGGCTACATCGCCGACGACGAATATGTCGAGGTGACGCCCAAGAGCATCCGGCTCAGGAAGATCTGGCTCGATCCCAACGAACGCAAGAAGCAGTTCCGAGCGCGGGCGAGCGCCTGATATCGGCTTGAACCGATATCGGTTCTGGCCTATATTCCGGCGGTCGTCGAGGATCGCCGATGCCGTGGATCGTCCTTGAGCACCCAGCATTCTCGGCAGAGCGTGGCGCGATGCCGCCATCGGTCACCGCCAAGCTGACGGAAGTCGTGCTGGCGCTGGAGATCGTGGGTCCACATTTGGGTCGGCCATTGGTGGATACTCTCAAGGGATCGCGGCACGCCAACATGAAGGAGCTGCGGATCGGGGCGAGCGGAGCGTGGCGGGTAGTGTTCGCCTTCGATCTGGAACGCAACGCGATCCTGCTGGTTGGCGGCAACAAGCAGGGTGCGAACCAGACGAAGTTCTACAAGGATTTGATCCGTACCGCCGACGCACGGTTCGACCAATGGCTCGGCGCCGAGGGACACCAATGAGCAAGCTGAAGGCATCGGATTTCAAGCCGGCGCGCGACTGGATCGACAAGCTGCCACCCAAGAGGCTGGCGCGCGCAAAAAAGAATGCGGCGACGCTCATCGAAGCCATTCGCCTCGCGGAAGTACGCCGCGCCCTCGAGGTCACCCAGGCCGATCTCGCCGACAGGACGGGGCTGAAACAGGGAGAGGTTTCACGCATCGAAAACGAGCTGCCCAACATCCAGCTCAAGACGCTCGAGCGCTACATGCGGGGCCTCGGGGGCACCGTGACCATCGTTGCCGATTTCCCCGATGGCGCGCGCGCCGAGATTCCGGTGCGGGGCGGCAAGCCGGTCAAATCGAAGGCGATCGTTCGCGCCGGATAGTGCCGGCGCTGCTGGCCGGGCTGTCGCGCGCCGTCGCCGGCACGACGCGGCTCGTCGGCCATGCCCGCAGCAACGCGCTGCCGGGGGCCATGAGGCGACGCTGCACTGAAGGGCGGTCCGTTCACCCTCGGCGCCCTTCCGCCTTGCGAGGGCGGGCCCGAGCCCCTAGATAGTCGGCATGCAACAGGGGCCCCGCGCATGATCGCATTGCTGCAAACCATCTCGATGCTGCTGACGCTCGTCTGGTGGGTGTTCCTGGTGATGATCATCATGAGCTGGCTGATCAGCTTCAACGTCATCAACACGCGCAACCAGTTCGTGGCCGGGCTGTGGCGGGTGCTGAACCAGATCACCGAGCCGATCCTGAGGCCGATCCGCCGGGTCATTCCGCCGATGGGTGGGCTCGACCTCAGCCCGATCGTGGTGTTCGTGATCATCTTCTTTCTGCAGAGCTTCATCGCCAACGATCTGCCGCGCCTGCTCAGGCTGTATTGAGCGCGCCTGCCTACCGGCTGACGCCCGGCGGACTGACGCTCAGCCTCCGCGTCACGCCCAATGCCGGGGCCGACCGCCTCGAGGGCACGGAGTTGCGCGACGACGGCAGCGTGGTGCTGCGCGTCCGCGTCGCGGCGGTGGCCGACAAGGGCCGCGCCAATGCGGCGGTGATCGCGCTGCTCGCCAGATCCCTTGGCGTGCCGAAGGCGTCGGTGCGGCTGCTGGCCGGCGACACGGCGCGGCTGAAGCGTGTCGCCGTCGACGGCGACGGGCCGGCGCTGGCGGCGCGGCTCGCGGCGCTGCTCGGCTAGATCAGGCCAGCGCGCCGTGGAGGATGGCGCCGATCAGCCTGCGGTAGCGGGCGGGCAATTGCTCGATCGGGATCGGCGGCAGCGCCTGGTTGCTGCCGCGGGCGCCGTCGCACAGCATCTGCGCCAGGTCGGCGGGGCTGGTGCCGGGTTTCAGCGCCAGCAGGCCCGCCGCCTGCATGTCGGCGATCAGCCCCGCCACCTCGCGCTGGAAGGTGGCGGCGTGCTCGACCATGATGTCGCGGGCCAGCCGGAAGGCCTTCTCGTTGATCTCGAGCGCGTGTTTCGATTGCGCCAGCCGGCGGCGGTTGTCGGCATAGCGCACGTCCATCAGCACCACGAAGATGTCGACCGGGCCGGCGCCGGCCGCCAGTTGGGCGCGGGCCGCCGCCATGGCCTGCTCGATGGCGACGTCGCCATCGCAGCGCAACAGGAAGCGGAAGGCGTCCTCCTTGTTGGCGAAGTGGTTGTAGAGGGTGCGCCGCGACACCCCGGCGCGCGGCGCCAGGGCCAGCATGGTCATCTGCTCGTAGCCCACGTCCAGAAAGGCGTCGCGCAGCCGGCTCAGCAGCGGCTCGCGGCGATGGAGGCTGGTCTTGCGGGCGGTGTCGAGGATGGCGATGACAAATTCCCGCTCGCCGCGGGCCTCCATACGGGCCGCGGCGTGCCCCGCCGTCGCGCCGCCGATGCGGCCTCCCGTTCGTCCGATCTGTCGCGTTCCGCGGCCGGACGGCCACGGTGCTGCGCCCAGCGTTAAGCCCAGTCGGCGGCCGGGGCAATCGCGGCGGCGGCGGCCTCCCCGCTCTTCACAGCCCCAAAGCCGGGTGAAATCGGCTGAAACCCGCGGAAATCCGGTCATCCGGCGCGAAATCTGGTTGAATCATGGCAGCCGATTTGGCAGCGTGTGCGCCGGTTCCCCGGGGGCGGGGAGGTGACCGGGCGCTTGCGCATGGCCGCCGCAAATGGGTCGTCCCCCGCGGGTTTTACACACGAGGGACGTTTTTCATGACCACTCTACTCTGGGCGATCGTCGTCGCTGGTCTGCTGTCGATCGTTTATGGCATCGTCACGACGCGCGGCCTGCTCGCCGCCGATGCCGGCTCCGCCCGCATGCAGGAAATCTCGGCGGCGGTGCGCGAAGGCGCGTCGGCCTATCTGCGCCGGCAATACACCACCATCGCCATCGTCGGTGTGGTCATCTTCATCCTCGCCTTCTGGCTGCTGGGCGCCTATGCGGCGATCGGCTTCCTCATCGGCGCGGTGCTGTCGGGCGCCGCCGGCTTCATCGGCATGAACGTGTCGGTGCGCGCCAATGTGCGCGTGGCGCAGGCGGCCACCGGGTCGCTGGCCAAGGGGCTCGATCTGAGCTTCAAGGCGGGCGCCATCACCGGCCTCCTGGTCGCCGGCCTCGGGCTGCTGGGGGTTACCGTCTACTTCATCATCCTCACCCAGGGCGTGGGGCTCGAGCCGACCAGCCGCTCGGTGATCGACGCGCTGGTCGCGACGTCGTTCGGCGCCTCGCTGATCTCGATCTTCGCCCGTCTCGGCGGCGGCATCTTCACCAAGGGCGCCGACGTGGGCGGCGACATGGTGGGCAAGGTGGAAGCCGGCATCCCGGAAGACGATCCGCGCAACCCGGCGACCATTGCCGACAATGTGGGCGACAATGTCGGCGACTGCGCCGGCATGGCCGCCGATCTGTTCGAGACCTATGTGGTGACCATCGTCGCCACCATGGTGCTCGCCTCGATCGTTTTGCCCGACGCGTTCAAGCTCGCCGGCATGGTGCTGCCGCTCGCCATCGGCGGCGCCTGCGTCATCACCTCGATCATCGGCACCTATTTCGTGCGGCTCGGCTCGGGCAGCAACATCATGGGCGCGCTGTACAAGGGCATCATCGCCACCGGCGTGCTGTCGCTGATCGTGCTGCTGCCGGTGCTGTGGTGGGTGTTCGGCGACCTCAACGCGGCGCTCGGCGATGCCAGCAAGGCGTTCACGCCCTGGTCGCTGTTCTGGTGCGGCGTCACCGGCCTCGTGATCACCGCGCTGATCATCGTCATCACCGAGTACTACACCGGCACCGGCAAGCGTCCGGTCAACTCGATCGCCGAAGCCTCGGTGACCGGCCACGGCACCAACGTCATCCAGGGCCTCGCGGTGTCGCTGGAATCGACGGCGCTGCCGGCGCTGGTGATCGTTGCCGGCATCATCGTCACCTACAACCTCGCGGGCCTGTTCGGCATCGCCTTCGCGGTGGCGACCATGCTGGCGCTGGCCGGCATCGTGGTGGCGCTCGACGCCTTCGGCCCAGTCACCGACAATGCCGGCGGCATCGCCGAAATGGCGGGCCTCGACAAGGCGGTGCGGCACAACACCGACGCGCTCGACGCGGTGGGCAACACCACCAAGGCCATCACCAAGGGCTATGCCATCGGTTCGGCCGGCCTCGGCGCGCTGGTGCTGTTCGCCGCCTACACGCAGGACCTCAACCACTTCTTCGGCGACCTCAAGGTCACGTTCGACCTGTCGAACCCCTATGTCGTGGTGGGCCTGCTGTTCGGCGGCCTCCTGCCGTTCCTGTTCGGCGGCATGGCGATGACCGCCGTCGGCCGCGCCGCGCAGTCGGTGGTGATCGAAGTGCGCCGGCAGTTCAAGGAAAAGCCGGGCATCATGGCCGGCACCGACAAGCCCGACTACGCCCGGGCCGTCGACATGCTGACGCGCGCCGCCATCCGCGAGATGATCGTGCCGTCGCTGCTGCCGGTGCTGTCGCCGATCGTGGTGTACTTCGTGATCCTGTGGATCGCCGGGCAGGCCTCGGCCTTCGCGGCGGTCGGCGCCATGCTGATGGGCGTGATCGTCACGGGCCTGTTCGTCGCCATCTCGATGACGGCCGGCGGCGGTGCCTGGGACAACGCCAAGAAGAGCTTCGAGGACGGCTTCACCGACAGCCACGGCGTCAAGCACCTCAAGGGCTCGGAGGCGCACAAGGCCTCGGTCACCGGCGACACCGTCGGCGATCCCTACAAGGACACGGCGGGCCCCGCCGTGAACCCGATGATCAAGATCACCAACATCGTGGCGCTGCTGCTGCTGGCGGTGCTGGCACACATGGCCGGCGTGGCGTAAAGCGCCGTTCCAGTGATGTGAATGAACGAGGCCCGGAGCAATGCTCCGGGCTCTATTATTTGACTATGTAAAACGTGTTGCCGGCTACGGTTTGATCAATGACAGATCGGCGCCAAACTATCCCCAACTGCGCGTCCATCTCGCCTGATCCAATTCTTCCAGAGTAGATGCCAAGGACGATGTCGCGCTTTGCCCAAACGTATGGCTCAGACATTGTGCCGTCCTTTTTTGGAATGCTTTGACCGAACACTGTGTGGCGCGCCAGAACGACTGACCCGGACATGCCCTTTCGAGTCGCAGTGTCCACTACCAGCTTCGGGAGGTCGTCGATGTCGAAAGACGGATCGGATGCTATTGTACCTCGTTTCCACACCGGAGCCGGTGAACCAACAATGAGCCCAAGTGGAAAACCCAGAATAAAGACGTCCTGAGACGCGAACGGCGGAAGAACGGCATCATCTTCAACGTCGTTTGCTGCTCGTATACTCAGTCCTGAGTCCCTCACAAGCGAAGTTACGTCTATGGCGCCGACATCAACCAATTGTCCGTGTGTGGGGTGTACCTTCCAACGGCTTTCAGCAAACTCTCCTTCGTAGAGATCGACGGTGACGGTCGTCAACTTCATGGCGAAATAGCCTGCCGCGTCCGCGTCCGAGATCTGCTTAAGAGCAGTGAACTTCAGTTTGTTCGGAATGCCTCCGTGCGCGGACAACGGCTTACCCGAGGATGGATCCAGCCCCGCGAAGTTGTGCCAGTTGCTAATCAAGTATATCTGGGCCCCATTCCTCCAAAAGAAGCACGTGCCCGAGGCGAGCATCGTGTGATTAAACATCATCTCGACATATGAGACGGCATTGTTCCAAGGGTTGGAGAGATGACTGGGCAACGGCGCCTCTAAGAATGACGAGTATCGCGAGTAGGAGATTCGAATTTCATTGGCGGCCTAGTATCCCACTACACTAGCTGAGGCAGGTAGAGGGCTAAATGCCGGTGCAAGAAACAATATGATGATCTTCGCGGAAGGGCAGCCGCTGCCGCGACTACGGCTGCCTGCTCATATGTTTCGGGTCCATCTCTGCCCGCTGCAACGCCGGGCCGCTGGTCATGGTCCATTCGTAGGGATAGCCCATGGCGAGGGGCATGGTGTCGGTGAGCTGCCGGCGCAGCTCCGGCGGCAGGTCGAAATCGCCGGCGGCGAGGTTTTCGGCGATCTGGTCGACGCGGCGGGCGCCGACGATGGCGGCGGTGATGCGCCGGTCGCCGAACAGCCAGCTCAGCGCCACCTGGCTCGGGGTCTTGCCCAGCTCTTGGGCGGCGGCGACCACGGCGTCGACCATTTTGGCCGCATCGTCGGACCAGTAGCGGCCGACGAGGATGGCCTGCTGGTGGCCGTGGCGGGTGCCCTCTTGGGGCTTGTCCTGCCCGCGATATTTGCCGGACAGCATGCCGGCGGCGAGCGGGCTCCAGCAGATCATGCCCAGCCCCTCATTGTCGCAGGCGGGCAGCACCTCGCGTTCGATGTCGCGACGGACGAGGTTGTAGAGGTGCTGCGCCGAAACCAGCGGCTCGTAGCCCTTGAGCGCGGCGACGCCGTTGGCGCGGGCGATCTGCCAGCCGTAGAAATTGGAGCAGCCGAGATAGCGCACCTTGCCGGCGCGGATCAGGTCGTCGGCGGCGCGCAGCGATTCCTCGATCGGCGTGTAGGGGTCGGGGCCGTGGAACTGGTAGAGGTCGATGAAATCGGTGCCGAGCCGCCTGAGGCTCGCCTCGCAGGCCTCGACGATGTGCTTGCGGCTGAGGCCGCGCGCCGTCACCGCCTCGCCGGTGGGGAACCAGCCCTTGCTCGCGAGCACGATGTCGGAGCGCGGATAGTCCTTGAGGATGTCGCCCAGCATGCTCTCGGACTTGCCGGCCGAATACATGTCGGCGGTGTCGATGAAATTGCCGCCGCCGGAAACGAAGGCCCTGACGATGGCGCGCGAGGTGTCGAGGTCGCAGCCCCAGTCGGGATTGCCGAAGGTCATGGTGCCGAGGCAGAGGCGCGAGACGAGCAGGCCGGAGCGGCCGAGGTAGCGGTATTGCATCGAAATCTCCAATCGGGGCGGGATGCAACACCGGATCGCCGCTCAGGGCAAGAGCAACTCGCCGAGCCGCGCCAGCACGCGGCCGCGCTCGGCGCTCAGGCCCTTGTAGGCGAGCTCGTCCGGGCGCAGCGCCTCGATCTGGGCGATCAGTGCCGCGGCGATCTCGTGCCGGCGCGAATGCCGTTCCAGCGTGGCGAGCGGTTCGACGGCGATGCGGATGGTGAAGACGATGTCGCCGCTCTCAGGGAGGCGGCGCAGCGTCTGCCGCTCGGAGCGGAGGACCACCGGGTCGGCGCGCTCGCCGACGCCGAAGCGGCGGGCGCCGGCATCAGCCGTCTCGGGGTGGAACAGCCGCTCGTCGCCATAGAGCGACCAGTTCCAGCGCAGCATCGGCGTTTCCGGCCGGAGGTTGTCGAACATGCGGGCGATGAGCTCGGCGTTGCGCGTGCCGCCGCCGAAGCCGGGGACCGGCGCGTGCACCTCATCGATCGGCCGGCCGATCTTGTCGGCGAGCGCCCAGGACGAGGGAAAGCTCAGCGACGCCGCGGCCAGCCGCCAGCCGGCCGGAGCGCGGCGCATCAGCACCAGATCCTCCTGCACCAGCCGGGCCGCGGTCCAGAGCGGCGGTGCGCCGTCGGCGAGCGGCACCACGCGGCCGGGGGCGATGTGCATGGCGTCGCCGTCGCGGCGGTAGCGGCCGGGAAAGCGCGCCGGCAGGTGCGCCAGCAGCAGTGCCAGCACTTCGGCCTGCGCCGCCTCCGTTCCGGCCTCGGCGGCGAACACCTCGTCCGGCCGCTCCCGCCACAGAAGCTGCTTTTCGTCGAGATAGGCGTGCAGCCGGTCGTCGACGTCGATCCATTCGGCCGGATCGAGCGGCCCGAGGCCGATGCGGAACAGTTTCGAGGAGCCGTCATAGGGCGTGTGGCGGAGCATGGCGCCGGTTCTAGAACGTTTCACCGATTCAGAGAATCGGCGAAGCAGGCGTTTATTTGCGCTCTGTCCGATCGGTCGCGAGAGCGCCCGATCAGCCAACCGGTAGGGGTTTTGTCTGCGCTCTGGCCGGTCGGTCGCGAGAGCGCCCGATCGGCCAACCGGTGGGGGTTTTGTCTGCGCTCTGGCCGATCGGTCGCAAGAGCGCCCGATCGGCCAACCGCTGTAAGGTAGCTAGCCACCTGCCGCACACGGCTCCAGCGGCGGCGGAAAGTGTCGGCAAATCAAGGTGTCAGGGCCGGCGCCGCGGCTGCCGTAACCCTATATTTACGCCGATCGGAGAAGTTCGTCGGCGAGACGAGCCGTTCGCCCCGCTTTGGTCCGATCCATCGTCCCATCTCCGCGCCAGCGTTCCGGCCGCGGAGCGCATATCGGGGCCGCCTGGACGGGCCGCCCCCCGGGGGTAGTTGCGTCATGCGTGTTTCGATCGGCATCCTCGTCATCCTCCTGTCGGTGATCGGCGGCTACCTCGCCCAGGGCGGACATTTCGAGGTGCTGGTGCAGCCCTTCGAAGCCCTCATCATTCTCGGCGCGGCGTTCGGCGCCTTCATCATCGGCAATACCGGGCCGGTGCTGAAGCAGAGCCTCAAGATGTTCGGCACGGTGTTCCGCGGCCCGCGCTACAACAAGGCGGCCTATGTCGACCTGCTCGGGCTGCAGTTCACGCTGTTCAAGCTGGTGCAGCAGCGCGGCGTGCTGGCACTCGAGGAGCACATCGAAAATCCCGAGGAATCGCGGCTGTTCCAGAGCTTTCCCAGCTTCATGAAGCACCATCATGCGGTGGAGTTCCTGTGCGACTATCTGCGCATGGTGACGCTGGGCACGCGCGTGCCGCACGAGATGGAAGCGCTGATGGACGAGGAGCTCGAAACGCACGAGCAGGAGAACTCGCGCCTGGTCAACGCCGTGCAGGCGCTGGCCGACGGCACGCCGGCGCTCGGCATCGTCGCCGCCGTGCTCGGCGTCATCCACACCATGGGCTCGATCAGCGAGCCGCCCGAAGTGCTCGGCCACATGATCGGCGGGGCGCTGGTGGGCACGTTCCTGGGCGTGTTCTGCGCCTATGGCTTTTTCGGCCCGATGGCGCAGTCGCTGCGCAACATCTACGACGCCGAGCACAAATACCTCCTGGCGATCAAGGTCGGCCTGCTGGCGCACATTTCCGGCTATGCCCCGGCCATCGCCATCGAATTCGCGCGCAAGGCGCTGATGTCGGAAGTCCGCCCGACCTTCCTCGAGGTCGACGAGGCCACCGCCGACTGGAAGGAAGCCGCCTGAGGCGGCCGCCATGGCAGACACCCCGCCCTTCATCATCAAGAAGGTCAAGAAGCACCAGCACGCCCATCACGGCGGCGCCTGGAAGATCGCCTATGCCGACTTCGTCACGGCAATGATGGCGTTCTTCCTGCTGCTGTGGCTGATGAGCATGACGACGCCCGAGCAGAAAAAGGGCATCGCCGATTATTTCGCCCCGCCCAATGTCAGCCAGACCACCAGCGGCGCCGGCGGCGTGCTGGGCGGCACCGCCTACGAGAACGACCCCAACGCCAAGATGGCGGGCTCGCCCAACGAGGCGGAATCGTTCACCGCGCCGGCCAACGACCAGCAGGGGCCGCTGCTGTCGGTCAAGGGCGGCAGCCTCGCCGTAAAGGGCGACGAGCAGAAGAGCACCGACGCCGCCAAGAAGGACATCCAGTCCAAGTTCGACCAGCAGTTCAAGGCCGCCGCCGCCAGTATCCAGCAGGCCTGGCAGGCGATGCCGCAGGTCACCGAGATCACGCAGAATCTGCGGCTCGAGCAGACCGAGGACGGGCTCAGCATCAAGATCATGGACCAGGACGGCCGCCGCATGTTCCCGGAAGGCTCGAAATATCCGATCGAGGCGGTGCGCCAGGCGATCGCGGCGATGGCGCCGATCCTGCAGCGGCTGCCCAACCAGATCGAGATTTCCGGCCATACCGCCAGCGGCTCGCACTACGACAATCCGCGCTACGGCGCCTGGGAGCTGTCGATGGACCGCGCCGACGTGGTGCGGCAGATCCTGGGCGAGTTCGGGCTCAGCGACGACCGCATCCGCTCGGTGATCGGGCGCGCCGCGCAGACGCCGCTGTTCCCCAACGACCCGTATCTCGCCGGCAATGAGCGGGTGGAGATCACCGTGCTCTATGCCGCGCCGCCGGTGCCGGCGAATATGGGGTTCTAGCGGGCCGCCCGCATCCGCCGCACGAAAATTGCACATGCTCCACCTTCTGGTGGATGTTGCAGACCTTGCCTTCTGAGACACTCTCCGCCGGGCCGCAGATGCCGGCCGGAAAGAGGAGTGCAAGATGATCGGTTCTGCCGTGACTGGAAACTCAGGGTCTGCCCGCCGGAGGGCATTCACGCCGCGCGCCCTCATGCTCGGGCTTGCCGCACTTGCCGCGGCATCGCTCATGCCGACGGCGGCAAACGCCGCCTGCCGCCAGGGCTTCTGCGTCAGCGGCTATGATCAAAACGGCATCCATGTCGTCAACTTCACCGTGTCGATCAGCAACTACACGCATATCAATGCCAGCACGCCGCAGGGCCAGGTCGAGCTCGGCCGCAACCAGCGGCAGTTTTCGTTCCGGAACGGTCCGGTGGGACAGCTCGAGAGCTACGGCCTGCAGGCCTGCTACAAGGGCACGTTCCTGTCGAAGTCCAGCTGCACGCCGTGGGCCATGTTCACGCACACGCCGCGCTAGCTCCGGCGCGACCATATCGCCGAGGCTTGCTTTTTCCTCCGGCGCGCTGCTGAACTGCGGCGGCACGGAGGATTGGGCATGTCCCGCATCGTCGTCATCGGCGCGCATGGCCGCACCGGCCTGCTGCTCGTCGAGCAATTGGTGAAAGCGGGTGACGGCGTCGTCGCCGTGATCCGCAATCCCCGGCACATGGCCGATCTGGTCAAGCGCGGCGCCGAGACGGTGCTGCTCGACCTCGAGGCGTCGACCGGGCCGGAGTTCGCGGCGCAGTTCAAGGGCGCCGACGCCATCGTCTTCGCCGCCGGCTCGGCGGCGGGCGAATCGAGCGCCATCGACAGCGCGGGGGTGCGCAAGACGCTGCGCGCCGCGGCCAAGGCCGGAGTCAGGCGCTATGTCGCCATCTCATCGATCGGCGCTTCGACCGGCATGAAGCTCACCGGCGACTGGGCGACCGACGAGATGAAGGACTACTACAAGCACAAGCGCCTGGCCGGCAAAGCCATCATGGCCTCCGGCCTCGACTGGACCCTCGTCGAGCCGGGCGAGCTGACCGAGGGCAAGCCGACCGGCAAGGTGACGCTGAGCGTCGCGGCGATCCCGGAAAAGCCGGTGTCGCGCGCCGATGTGGCGGCGGTGGTGGCGGCGGCGCTCAAGAGTCCCGCCAGCATCGGCAAGGCGCTGCAGCTCACGGCGGGCAAGACGCCGATCGCCGACGCGTTCAAGGCGCTGGGCAAATGAGCGGCGACCATCCGCATCCGCCAGATCACGCGCATGCTGATCATCAGCATGCTGACGAACAGGCGCGCTGGAAGCGTGACGGGGTGCGCGTCATCAAGGGCGACCAGCTCGACCCCAACACGGCGCAGACGCCGGGCATGTTCCGGCAGGCGGCGATCAACCAGGCGCGGGTCGGGGCGCAGAAGATCTGGGCCGGCACCGTGGCCATCGCGCCCAACGCCAAGACCGGCGTGCATCATCACGGCGCGCTCGAAAGCGTGATCTATGTGGTGTCGGGCCATGCCCGCATGCGCTGGGGCGAGCATCTCGAATATGTCGCCGAGGCCTATCCGGGCGATTTCATCTACGTGCCGCCCTATGTGCCGCACCAGGAGATCAACGCCGATCCGGCGCAGCCGCTGCAATGCGTGCTGGTGCGCTCCGACAACGAGGCGGTGGTGGTCAACATCCCCGACATCGCCCCGGTGGAGCCGCCGGAAGAGGTGTACTGGATCGATCCGATCCACAAGGCCAGGCCGTAGCGACAGGCCGTTGCCAAAAAATCACGGATGTTTCGTCGATTCCACGCCGGCTCGCGCGTCGAGTTGTCGAACCCGGCGAGACGCCCCATCTGCCTGCTGACAAGATCTGTCAGTGCGCTCGGGCATGGTCTTTCCGCAGCCCGAGAGAGGACCGACAGGATGATTGCCCGCTTTGCATATGGGTGGGGTTGCGACCCCGCTCAAACCGTTTGTGACGAAAAATCGTCAGAAGTTTCGCTTTCCTGCCACGGCAATTCTGCTATGCCGTGCGCCCCTCAGCTTTCGCCCCGCGCCTTTCGAGGAGACCGCACGTGACCTCCGAAACCTATTCCGACGCCTCCGTGGCGGCCGCCCAGCATCCCGACAACGCGGCGCGCAACAGCCTCGTCATCAATCTGCTGCTGGTCTCGGCCTTCGTGGTGATGCTCAACGAGACCATCATGAACGTCGCCATCCCGACGATTCGCGATGCCTTCGCCACGACCCCCAGCGCCGCGCAATGGCTGGCGACGGCGTTCCTGCTCACCATGGCGGTGGTGATCCCGATCAGCGGCTTCCTGCTGCAGCGGCTCAGCACGCGCACCATCTTCGTGCTCGCCATGACGCTGTTCTCGGCCGGCACGGCGCTGGCCATCTTCGCGCCCAACCTCGAAGTGCTGGTGTTCTGCCGCGTGGTGCAGGCCTCGGGCACGGCGGTGATGATGCCGCTGCTGATGACCACGGTGATGACGCTGGTGCCGCCGCAGAACCGCGGCCGCATGATGGGCAACATCTCGGTGGTGATGTCGCTGGCGCCGGCGGCCGGGCCGGTGGTGGGCGGGCTGATCATCAGCTATCTGCCCTGGCACTACATCTTCATCCTGGTGCTGCCGATCGCGCTGATCGCGCTGACCCTGGGCCTGCGCCGCATGGTCAACGTCACCACGCCGCACAAGGCCAGCCTCGACGTGCTGTCGGTGATCCTGTCGGCCTTCGCCTTCGGCGGGCTGGTCTACGGGCTTTCGGGCCTCGGCTCGCTCGACAGCGCAGCGGGCGGCAGCCAGTCGGTGGCGTGGATCGCGCTCGGCGTGGGCGTCGTCACCATGGTGCTCTTCGTCTGGCGGCAGATTGCGCTGCAGGCCAGCGGCTCGCCGCTGCTCGACCTCCGGACTTTCCAGTCGTGGAACTTCAGCGTCGCCAACATCATGTTCGTGATCGGCATGGCCTCGATGTTCGGCAGCCTCAACCTGCTGCCGTATTACCTGCAGAACGTGCTGAAGCTCGAGCCGGTCTATATCGGCCTCATCCTCCTGCCCGGCGGGCTGTGGATGGCGATCCTCGGGCCGTTCGTCGGCCGGCTCTACGACAAGGTCGGCCCCCGGCCGCTGATCATCCCGGCGATGTTCATCATCTCGGGCGTGCTGTGGGCGATGACGCTGCTCGGCACCACCACCTGGTGGCCGCTGATCGTCGCCGGCTATCTGATCCTGTGCACCGGCTTCTCGTTCCTGTTCGGGCCGCTGTTCACGCTGAGCCTGGGGTCGGTCAAGCCCGAATTCTACTCGCATGGCTCGGCGCTGCTCGGCTCGATCCAGCAGGTGGCGGGCGCGGCGGGCGTGGCGCTGCTCATCGCCATCATGGCGTCGCGGGCGCAGGCGCTGGGCGGCATCGACGATGTCGAGGCGCTGGCCGCCGGCATCCGCACGGCGTTCCTGGTCGGCGCCAGCATCTCGCTCCTGGCGGTGGTCACGACGTTCTTCATCAGGAAGCCCGATCCGGCGCCGCAAGGCGGCTGGGGCGGCGGCCACTAGGACTGCTGGAACGATGTTACAAGGCGCGGGAGCGATCCCGCGCCCTGTTCATTGGTGCGCCAGCGCAATCGCGATACGGTCGGCACACTGCTGCGGACTCAGCGCGGAAGTATCGACCTCGAGGTCGTAGCGCTTTCCGGCATGTACCGTGTCCTGCCAGCGCTGCACGGGCAGCGGAACAGCGGCGCCGCCGGCATAATGTCCGGTGGTATCGGCATTGCGCCGCGCCATGATCGCCTCGATCGGGCAATGCACGCCGACCCAGAGGACAGACAAGCCGGCCAGCGTTTCGCGGGCCATTTGCGCAATGCCGAGCGGGCGGCTGTAGTCGTCGTGCAATCCGACGTCGCTCACGACATCGAGGCCGTTGCGCGCGAATGCTGCGAGGCTGTCGAAGAGCGATGCGTAGCCGCGCCGGACGAATTCCTCGAGGTCGGGCCGTTCGCCGCCCGGCCTGAGGCCGATGCCGGGACGCAGATGCTGCGGCGTCATCGCCATCATGGCGTCGACGCCGAAGCCCAGCCAGTCCCCCCTGGCCTGCAGCGCCCGCGCGATCGAACTCTTGCCGGCGCGCGGCACGCCGTTGAGCAGGATGACGCGGCCAAACATCGGCTACTTGGCGGTCTTGGCCAACTCGATCGAGTCGAGGATGACGCGGCGGGCATCGGCGGCGTCGCCGACATGGGAGATCTTGGCCCATTTGTTGGGCTCGAGATCCTTGTAGTGGGTGAAGAAGTGCTTCACGCGCTCGACCTGGATGTCCTGGATATCGTGGATATCGTGCACCTTGTCGTACATGGCGGTGAGCTTGTGCGCCGGCACCGCCAGGATCTTTTCGTCCTTGCCGCCGTCGTCTTCCATGAACAGCACGCCGATGGGGCGGCTGCGCACCACGGCGCCGGGCACCAGCGGCCTTGAGTTCATCACCAGCACGTCGAGCGGGTCGCCGTCGCCGCACAGCGTGTGCGGGATGAAGCCGTAATTTCCCGGATAGCGCATCGGGGTATAGAGGAAGCGGTCGACGAACAGGGCGCCCGAGGCCTTGTCGATCTCGTATTTGATCGGCTCGCCGCCCAGCGGCACCTCGATGATGACGTTGATGTCGTCGGGCGGGGCCTTGCCGATGGCGATGGCGTCGATGTTCATGGGCGGCTCGAGGCTGTTGCGGAAAGAGGCGGGGGTTTTGGCGCAGCGCCCGGCATCTGGCAAGCGCTCGTTGCGTCGCGGGCGGCGCTCAGGCGGAGCGGCTCATCTGCTTGCGCAGCGTCGTGCGGTCGCGCGCCGACACGCCGATCAGCTCGGCGATGCGCCAGACCATGTTGTCCTCGAGCTCGTGGTTCTTGCCGTCGGCGAACACCACCTGCCACATCATGCGCACGATCTCGAGCCGCTCGGCTTCCTCGAGCGAGGCGATGGCGGAGGTGAAGCGGTAGAAATCGACCGCCTCGCTGTCGCTGCGGGTGGCCTGCGCGACCAGCCGGTCGACCTCGTCTTCGGCGAGGCCGTAATGGTCCATCAGCGCGCTGCGCACGGCGGCGCGCTCGTCGTCGGTCACCTGCCCGTCCACTGCCGACAGGTGCACCAGCAGGGCGGCGACCGCGAGCCGGGGCTCGTTGTGGAAGTGCGGCGTTTCGGGCTGGGCGAACAGGCGGGTGATGGCGTCGAACATGAGGCTTTCCGATGCGAGGGTCGCTGAAATACTGCGCGAGCCCCCGGTTGCGGAAGCCGGGCGAGGCCGCCTCACGCGCTGTTGAAGCCGAAGCGCGGCGTTTCGGCCACATGCGGGGCCGGCGAAAGAGTCGGCTTGACTCTGCAACCGAGTCTGATGTTCTCTCTTTGTTCTCATCATGCGAACAAGGGAGCCCTCCCCATGCTGGGCAAAGCGCAAACTCTCGCGACCCTGAAGCAGCAGGTCGCCGCCCTCGAAGCCCAGCCGGTGCTCAAGGATTTCGAGGCCGGGCCGCGGCCGCAGGGCCTTTTGGCGACGCCGCGCGGCGCGCTGCACGAGGTGTTCGCCGACGGCCTCGCCGATAGCGGGGCGGCGCTGGGCTTCGCCTTGGCGCAGGCGCGCGGCCTGCTGCAGCCGGCACGGCCGGGGCTGCTCATCCTGCAGCTCAAGGCCGACGCGCAGGAGCTGGGCCTGCCCTACGGGCTCGGGCTCCAGAATTTCGGGCTCGACAGCGAGGCGATCGTCCTGATCCGCACCGGCAGCATCGTCGAGCTGTTGTGGGCCATCGAGGAGGCGGTGGCCTGCCGGGCGGTGGGCGCGGTGGTGGCCGACATCGCCTATGCGCACAAGGCGCTCGATTTCACCGCCTCGCGGCGGCTGGCGCTGCGCAGCGCGGCGTCTGCCGGGGCGGTGCTGCTGGTGCGCTATGGCCGCGCCCGCGAGGCCAGCGCCGCCCGCTATCGCTGGCGGGTGCTGCCCGCTCCCAGCGCCCCGCCGCCGTTCGACGAGCGGGCGCCCGGCCCGCCGCGCTGGCGGGTGGTGCTGGAGAAGGGCAGCCTCGATCCGCGGCGGCGCGGCACCGAGGGCGAGGAGTATCTGGTGGACTGGACGGACCATGGTTTCGCGTTGGCAGACGACACTTCCGGCAGCGGCCGGTCCGGCACCGACCGCCCCGCTGTTCCCGCCGTCGCGGCGCTACCTGATGCTGACGCTGCCGCGCTGGGCGACCGATTGTCTCAAGCGGGCTGAGCCGGCGCTCGCCGCTTCCGGCCGGCCGCTGGCGCTGTGGGAAAAGCACAAGGGCGCGATGCGGCTGGTGGCGGTCGATGCGGCCGCGACGGGGCTCGGGCTCGCTGCCGGGCAGTCGCTGTCGGATGCGCGCGCCATGGTGCCCGGGCTCGAGGCGCGCGAGATCGACCGGCTGCACCTGACGCAGCTTTTCGCCGATTTCGCCGACTGGCATTCCAACGCCTCGCCGATCGTGTCGGTGCTGACCCATGCGGAGGCCTATGGCGATCTCTGCCTCGATATCACCGGGGTCAGCCATCTGTTCGGCGGCGAAGCGGCGATGCTCGAAAGGCTGGTCGGCCGCCTGCGACGACTGGGCTTTTCCACCCAGGGCGCCATCGCCTCGACCATCGGCGCCGCCTGGGCCATCGCCCATTTCGCCCCGGGGCGGATCGTGCCGGCGGGCCACGAGGCCGAGGCGCTGCGGCCGCTGCCGGTCGCGGCGCTGCGGCTCGAGCCGGCGCAGGCCGACAGGCTCGTGCAGCTCGGCCTCAAGCGCATCAGCCAGCTCTTCGAGCGCGACCGCAAGAGCATGCAGGCGCGGTTTGGAGTGTCGTTCCTGTTGCGGTTCGACCAGGCGCTGGGGTGGATCGAAGAAAAGCTCGATCCGCGCCTGCCGGTCGCCGATCGGTTCGCCGAGCATCGCTTCGCCGAACCGATCGGACTCATCGACGACGTGCTGATGTGCACGCACGACCTGGCGGTGCAGCTTGCGTCCCGCCTCCAGGGGGAAGGCATCGGCGCGCAGAGCTTCCACCTCTTCCTCTATCGCGTCGACCACAAGGTGATGACGCTGTCGGTCAATGCGGCGCGGGCGACGCGCGATGCGCATCATATCGCCCGCCTGTTCGCGCATCGCGCCGAGCGGCTGGGGGCGGAATACGATGCCGGTTTCGGCATCGACATGATCCGGCTCGGGGCCAGCTCGATCTTGCCGCTGGCGCCCACCCAGACCGGCGCCTTCGGCGTCGACACCGGCTCGCAGAGCCTCGACCGCCTTTACGATGTGATGAGCAGCCGGCTGGGGGCGCTGGCGGTGGTCCGCGCCAGGCCGGTCAACAGCTACATCCCCGAGCGTGCCGTGGTGCTCGAGCCGGCGATCGCAGCCTCTCCCGCCGGCCCGGAGGCGCCGCCGCTCACGGTGCCGCGTCCGATGCGGCTGCTGCCGCAGCCCGAGCAGATCACCGTCATCGCCGAAGTGCCCGATGCGCCGCCGGCCGGCATGACCTGGCGGCGGGTCAATTACCGCTTCGTCAAGGCCTCCGGGCCGGAGCGGATCAGCGACGAATGGCACCGCACCGGCCGGAAGCTGCAGTTGACGCCGGGCAGCATCGAAGCGGCCAGCGCCGACAGGAGCCGCACGCTCTATTTCGAGGAGGGGCGCAGCACGCGCGACTATTATGTCGTCGAGGACGATGGCGGGCGGCGCTTCTGGCTGTTCCGCCTCGGCCTCTACGGAGTCGCCGAGACGCCGCGCTGGTTCCTGCAGGGGTTCTTTTCATGAGCGCCGCATCCCCCGGCTATATCGAGCTGGTCTCGACCTCGAACTTTTCGTTCCTGCGCGGCGGCTCGCATCCCGAGGAACTGGCGATCGCCGCGGGCGTGCTCGGGCTCAAGGGGTTCGGCCTTGCCGACCGCAACAGCTTCGCCGGGGTGGTGCGGGCCTATGTCGGCCTGCGCGACATGGAGCCCAGACCGCCGCAAGGGTTCCGCTATCTGGTGGGCACGCGGCTCGGCTTTGCCGACGGCACGCCCGACCTCGTCGCCTACCCTTCCGACCGCGACGCCTATGGGCGGCTGTGCAAGCTGATCAGCCTGGGCAATCTGCACAAGGAGGGCGAGAAGGGCAATTGCCGGCTGGTCTTCGACGATCTGGCGCCGGCCCTGTCGCGGGCGAAAGTGGTCGATATCTGCGCCGAGGATTTCACCCAGGGGCAGCTCTTCATCCTGATGCCCGACGAAACCGACTGGGCCGGAACCGAAGCCGTGCTGCGGCGGCTGGCGGCGCATTGCCCGGGGCGGGTGTGGCTCGGGGCGGCCTGCCGCTTTGCCGGCAGCGACCGGGAACGGCTCAATCGCCTCGCCGACCTCGCCCATCGCACCGGCGTGCCGATGCTCGCCAGCAACGATGTGCTCTATCACGAGCCGGGGCGCCGCGTGCTGCAGGACGTCGTCACCTGCATCCGCGAGCACATGAGCATCGAGGCGGCCGGCCGGCGGCTCGAGGCCAATGCCGAGCGGCACCTCAAGACGCCGGCGGAAATGCTGCGGCTGTTCCGCGAGCACCCGCAGGCGGTCGCCGAGACCGAGCGGTTCGCCGCCCGCATCGACTTCAGCCTCGATCAGCTCAAATACAATTATCCGACCGAGCAGATCGGCGCCGAAACCACGCAGCAGACGCTGGAACGCCTGACCTGGGAAGGGGCGCAAGCGCGGTTCGAGAACGCTGTTCCGGAAGAGGTCAAGACCCAGCTCGTGGCGGAACTCACCCTGATCGCGGAGAAGGGCTACGCTCCGTATTTCCTCACCGTGCACGACATCGTCCGGCATGCCCGGGAGGAGCTTAAGATCCTCTGCCAGGGCCGGGGCTCGGCGGCCAATTCGGTGGTGTGCTTCTGCCTGGGCATCACCGAGGTGAACCCGGAAAAGGTCGACCTCGTCTTCGGCCGCTTCCTTTCCACCGAGCGTGACGAGCCACCCGACATCGATGTCGATTTCGAGCACGAGCGGCGCGAAGAGGTAATGCAGTACGTCTATGCCAAATATGGCGGCAACCACACCGGCCTGACCGCCAATGTGGTCACCTACCGTTCGCGCGGCGCCCTGCGCGAGACCGCCAAGGTGTTCGGCCTGTCGGACGACACGATCGATGCCATCAACCGCCTGCACTGGGGCTGGGACAGCAGTCCGGAGCACGAGGACGTGCGGGCGCTCGGGCTCGATCCCGCCGATCCGCTGCTCGGCATGGTGCTGGAATGTGCGCAGGAACTGCATGGCTTTCCGCGGCATCTGAGCCAGCATGTGGGCGGCTTCGTCATCACCCGCGACGAGCTCGACCGGCTGGTGCCGATCAGCAAATCGGCGATGGACAGCCGCACCATCATCGAGTGGAACAAGGACGATATCGACGCGCTCGGCATCCTCAAGGTCGACGTGCTGGCGCTGGGCATGCTCACCTGCCTGCGCCGCGCCTTCGACCTCATGCACATGTGCTACAAACGCGACGTGCAGATGACCGAATTGCTCGCTGAAGCGCATGATCACCCGGAGGTGGCCAAGCCGGTGTTCGACATGACGCACCGGGCCGACACCATCGGCGTGTTCCAGATCGAGAGCCGGGCGCAGATGTCGATGCTGCCGCGGCTCAGGCCGACGGAATTCTACGATCTCGTCATCGAGGTGGCGATCGTGCGGCCGGGCCCGATCCAGGGTGGCATGGTGCATCCCTATCTCAAGCGGCGGCTGGGCAAGGAAACCGTCACCTATCCGTCGCCCGAACTGGAGGCGGTGCTCGGCAAGACCATGGGTGTACCGCTGTTCCAGGAACAGGCGATGCAGATCGCGGTCAAGGGCGCCGGGTTCAGCCCGGGCGAGGCGGACCGGCTGCGGCGGTCGATGGCCACGTTCAAGCGCACCGGTGGCGTGGGCGCATTCCGCGAGAAATTCCTGTCGGGAATGAAGGCCAACGGCTATCCGGCGGATTTTGCCGAGGCCTGCTTCAAGCAGATCGAAGGCTTCGGGTCCTACGGCTTTCCCGAAAGCCATGCGGCGTCCTTCGCCTTGCTGGTCTATGTCTCGTGCTGGCTGAAATGCCACTATCCGGACGTGTTCCTCGCGGCACTGCTCGACAGCCAGCCGATGGGATTTTATGCGCCGGCGCAGCTCATCCGCGATGCCATCGAACATGGCGTCGAGGTGCGGCCGGTCGACATCAACCACTCCGACTATTGGAGCGTGCTGGAAGCCGGCCCCCATGCCGGCCCGCGGGCGTGGACGCGGCACCAGCAGATGCGCGCGCATATCTGGTCGGACAAGGCCGTTCGCCTCGGTTTCCGCGAGGTCGGCGGCCTCAAGCAGGAGCATGCGATGCGGCTGATGGCGCGGCGCGGATCGGGCTATGGCTCGGTGCGCGACCTGTGGAGCCGGACCGGGCTGCCGATCGCCGCGCTCGAAAAGCTGGCCGACGCCGACGCTTTCCGCTCGCTCGGCCTCAACCGGCGCAAGGCGCTATGGGCGGTCCGCGGCCTCAAGGGCGCGGAGGGGGCGGAGGGCGCCGCCGGGCTCGACCTGTTCCGCCCGCAGGGACGTCTGGCCGTGCACAGCGAGGCCGATCCGGATCTGCCGCCGATGTCGCATGGCGAGGACGTGGTGCACGATTATCGGACCATGTCGTTCTCGCTCAAGAGCCATCCGATGAGCTTTTTGCGCCGCAAGCTCGAGGCGCGCCGGGTGGTGCGCTGCGCCGATCTCAAGGCCTGCCGCAACGGGCAGCGCATCGAGGTCGCCGGCCTGGTGCTGGTCCGGCAGCGGCCGGGAACCGCCAGCGGCGTGGTGTTCGCCACGCTGGAAGACGAGACGGGCATCGCCAATATCGTCATCTGGTCGAAGGTCTTCGGCGTGCACCGGCGCACCATCCTTGCCTCCCGGGTGATGGCGGTGCGCGGCAAGCTGCAGATCGAGGGCGATGTCGTCCACGTCGTGGCCGAGAGCTTCACCGACCTGACGGGCGAACTGACCAGCCTCGCAAACGGCTATGGGCTGGGCGATGCATCGCTTGCCCATGGCGACGAAGGCACGCTCGATACGACGCCGGCCTACCGGTTGCCGCAGCTCAAGCAGGAGGATGCCGCTGCGCGGCAGGCGCGGGCGGCGTTGCCGCGGGGGCGGAATTTCAAATGAGCCTCGCGATGGCGGCGGCGAGGTCGACATCCTTTTGCGTCACGCCGCCGGCGTCGTGGGTGCGCAGGCGGATGTTCACCCGGTTGTAGACGTTCGACCATTCGGGGTGGTGGTTCGCCGCCTCCGCCAGCAGCGCCACGCGGGTCATGAAGGCGAACGCCTCCGAAAAATCCTTGAACTTCAGGTCGCGGACCAGCGCGTCGGCGGCGGCATCGAAGCTCCATCCGGCGAGCGTTGCGAGCGCCGCGTCGCGGGCGGCGGTGTCGAGCCTCTCGGTCATCGTGCGTCTCCTCTCCATGCAATGCCGCGGCACGGCGGGCGTTCCGCTTGACCCGCGGCGCACCTGCCGTCACTCTCGTCAAGATGCTAGACGACCCGCCCCAATCCGGCAAAAGCCTGTTCAGCGCGGTCTGTCGCCTCGCCGAGGCCTGGCGCCTGCACTACCGGCAGGAAATGGCGCGGCGCGGCTTTGCCTGGCACCTGACGGCGATCGGCGACCTGCTTGACCATCTGCCGCCGGAGGGGGCGCCGCAAGCCGTGCTCGCCGCCCGCACCGGGCTCAGCAAGCAGGCGGTGCAGCAGGCGCTCGACCAGCTCGAGCGGCACGGCGTGCTGCGGCGCGAGGTCGATCCCGGCGACAAGCGGGTGCGATATATCGTGTTAACGGAGCTTGGTCTCAGGAACCTCGCCGAGCGGCGGGCGGTGCTGGCCGAGATCGAGGCGGAGGCGCGGGCGGCGCTGGGCAAGAAAGGCGCCAAGGCGCTGCGCAAGACGCTGCGCCGGCTGGGCTAGTGGCGCGTGCCAGAGGCCGGAGCCGGCGGCGTCCGGCCCTCGCCGGCCCGGCCGATCGGGACAATTGGCAGCAATTTGCCGAACGCTCCATAAACCATTTGCGCCGATTGCCGGCCCCCGTGGCGCCTCCCGCCCGGTTTTCGGCGCTCGGGGACGGCCTCGAAATGCGGCATTAACAGCTTTTCGGCATGCTTTTCCCCCAACAGACGGGATTGCATGTTCGAAGCAGCAAGCAAAACGATGCCGGCGATCGACTACGTGTCGATCGTCACCTCGGTGTACAAGGATCGCCGGGCGATGATCCTTGGCGCACTGGCGTGCGCCATCGGCGCCGGCGCGTGTGCATTCAAGACCGGCTCGCTCGGCCTCAGCGTCATCGCCGCCGCCTTCGTGATCATCGGCGTGCTGCGTTTCGTCTCGATGACGCGCTTCCTCAAGACCAATATCGGGCCCACCGACGTCGCGGCGGCGCAGCGCTGGGAGCTCGAGGCCACCTATTACGCCTCGGCCTTCGCCTTCGCCTGCGGTGCGTGGTGCATTTGCAGCTTCGTGTTCGTGTCCGATCCGGCGGCCGAGCTGATCTCGATGACGGTCACCATCGCCTGCATGGTCGGCGTCGTGGCGCGCAATTTCGGCCTCGACCGCATGCTGTCGATCCAGCTCTGGATCGCGGTGGTGATGGTGTCGTTCGGGCTGTTGTGGAAGCTCGACATCTATCATCCGATCCTGGCCTTCCTGCTGCTGCCGATGCTGGTGTCGTTCCGCTTCCTCGCCAGCGACACGCGGCACGTGCTGCTCGCCTCGGTGCATGCGCGCGTCGAAGCCAGCCGGCTGGCGGTCGAGCTCGATACGGCGCTCGACACCATGAACCACGGCCTGGTGATGCTCGACGCCGCGGGGCTCGTGGCGGTGGTCAACGGCGAGGCCGAGGAGATCTTCGATCATTTCGCCCCGGGCAATTGGGTCGGCCGGCCGTTCGCGGCGCTGATCGCGCAGGCGGCGAGCCGCGGCACCATCCCGCAGCGTTCGGCAGAGGAGCTGCTGCAGGTGGTCAACGGCCAGCGCAGCGGCAAGGTGATCCTCAGGCTCGCCAACGAGCGCTACACCGAAGTCACGGTGAGCTCGCGGCAGGACAAGGTGGTGCTGCTGTTCGAGGACATCACCGAGCGCGTGCGCGCCGAAGAGCGCATCAATTTCATGGCGCATTTCGACGCGCTGACCGGGCTGCCCAACCGCGGCTATTTCGCCCAGCAGGTGGGGGCGCATCTGGAGCGCCGCCGCGTGCACAAGAGCCGCGAGACGGTGACGCTGATGATCGTCGACATCGACGATTTCAAGCACGTCAACGACACCGCCGGACATCTGGTCGGCGACCGGCTGCTGGTCGAGGCCGCCGACCGGCTGAAGGCGGCGCTGGGGGTCAACAGCCTGCTGGCGCGGCTGGGCGGCGACGAGTTCATCGTCTATCGCCATGGCGAGGTCGAGCCGGCCGACATGCATGCCGACGCCGAGTCGATCCTTGCGGCGTTCAAGCCGCCGTTCTCGATCATGGGCGAAAGCCTGTCGACCGCGGTGTCGGTCGGCGTGGTCGCCTCCTCCGATCCGGAGGAGGAGCTCGACGGCATGATGACCAAGGCCGACCTGGCGCTCTACAAGGCCAAGGGCAACGGCAAGGCGCAGTACCAGGTGTTCCACGACGAGATGGACACCGCCTACCGCTATCGGCAGCGGCTCAAGACCGAGCTCAAGGCCTGCGTCGAGGCCAACGGGCTGACGCTGGCCTTCCAGCCGCTGATCGACCTCAAATCGCGCAAGGTGGTGGCCTGCGAGGCGCTGGCGCGCTGGACGCATCCGACGCTGGGCACCATTCCGCCCAGCCTGTTCATCCCGGTGGCCGAGGAGACCGGGCTGATCTCGGCCATCACCCGCTGGGCGCTGAAGGCGGCGGCCGCCGAATGCCGCAACTGGCCCAACGACATTTCGGTGTCGGTCAACGTCTCGGCCCGCGATTTCCGCAACGACGACGTCGAGGACATGGTCAACCAGGCGCTGGCGGCGAGCGGCCTGCCGGCGCACCGGCTCGAGGTCGAGGTCACCGAGACGGCGCTGATCGAGGAGCGGGAGGCGGCGACCAAGATCCTGTCGGCGCTGGGCAAGCGCGGCATCGGCATCGCCCTCGACGATTTCGGCACCGGCTATTCGTCGCTGAGCTATCTGCAGGCGCTGCCCTTCACCAAGCTCAAGGTCGACCGCAGCTTCGTCATGGACATCACGTCCAATCCGCGCTCGCTGAAACTGCTTTCCAACGTGGCGCAGCTGGGCAAGGACATCAACCTCACGGTCACCGCCGAGGGCGTCGAGACCGAGGAGCAATTGGCGCTGATCCAGGCGCACACCAAGGTCGACCAGATCCAGGGCTATCTGTTCGGGGTGCCGCTGCCCAGGCGCGAGATCGCCGAGCTGATCGAGCGCATGGACGGGGCCGCCGCCCCGGCCCAGGATTTACGAATCCGCCAGCATGGTTAAGATCGGTTAACCTCTTCCGCCCCAATTGAAAAATGACATCTGCGATGGCCGCTTTGCAGCCGGCGCAGGGACATCCATCATTTTGGGTGGTTCTATCATGCTTAAGAAAGCGTTACACATGTCCTTAGGTTTTGGGGATATGAGTGATGAGTGCGGCAGCTCAGAACCAAGTCGCTTCTGCGTCGAATTTTATTGGTACTTTGATCGATATTCTGGACCGCGTCGAATACCGGCGCGTGCCGCAGAACGAGCAGTTCGACCCGGTTTACAAACTTCGATACGAGGCCTACCGGCGCGAGGAATTCGTGCCGTTCAGCCCCGGCGGCATGGTGCGCGACGAGTTCGACGACCTGCCCAACAGCTATTGCTACGGCGTCTATATCGACGGCCAGTTGGTGAGCTCGCTCCGGCTGCACCATCTGACGCGCGAGCATCGGATGTCGCCGTCCTATTCGGTGTTTCCCGACATCCTCGATCCGCTGATCGAGGCGGGGCACACGCTGATCGATCCGGGCCGCTTCACCGCCGATCTCGAGGCGAGCCTCGCCTATCCGGCGCTGCCGTTCCTGACGCTGCGGATCGCGGTGATGGCGACCTGGCACTTCCGGGTGAACTCTTGCCTGTCGACGGTGCGGCCCGAGCACGTGGCGTTCTATCGCCGCATCTTCAATTCGACGCAGCTCGGCGAGGCGCGCTATTACCACGGCCTCGCCTTTCCGATGGAAATGTGGACCTGCGACTGCCCGGTGGTCTATCCCAAGCTGATCCGGCGCTATCCGTTCTTCGATTCCACCGAGGAGGAGCGGCAGCGCATCTTCGCGCCGCCGCACCAGGCGCCGCTGTGGATCCATCCGACGGCGCGGCTGGTGCTGGACGGGCCGGCGGCAGAGGCCTGATCAGGCCGCCTGCTTGACGGCGCGATGCTGGCGGGCCTTGCGGGCCGGCCGCATCGCGGTCCGCAGATGCGGCAGCTTGACGCCGAGCGCCCGCGCGACGGCGACTTCCAGCAAATGATCGATCTCTGATTTGCGCATTGGAGCGGTCCTTCCGGTTTCGTCCGGCCGACGGCGCGCAACAGCCCATGCCGGCCCAAAGGGCCCGGCCGAGGCGCGGGGAGCGCTCGTGCAATCCGGTGGTTGTCGGCCGAAACAACGCGGCAAACGACCGGCGGGTTGCGCCGGCCGCAGCGCCCGGGGCCAGGGCGCCGGCGCCCTTACAGCGAATTAAGGTTGGTGACAGCCCAGGGCAAAGCCGCCGGACCAAGAGGAGCAACCGACCCGGCAGCCGTCCCCCCAAGAGCTTCCATCCCGGGCCGGTCGAGGTGGACGCTCGAGAAGGGCCGGGGTGGCGCCTCTGCCCCGGTCCTTCGCCGGGCGGCGCAACTTCCTTGCTCTTGCTCTTGCTCTGGCCGATCGGCCGAAAGGGCGCCCGATCGTCCAACCGCGGGCAGTTTCCCGGTTTGCGCTCTGGCCGATCGGTCGCGAGGGCGCCCGATCGTCCAACCGCGGGCAGTTTCCCGGTTTGCGCTCTGGCCGATCGGTCGCGAGGGCGCCCGATCGTCCAACCGCGGGCGGTTTCCTTGCTTTTGCTCTGGACGATCGGCCGCAAAGGGCGCCCGATCGTCCAACCGCGGGCGGTTTCCTTGCTTTTGCTCTGGCCGATCGGTCGCAAAGGGCGCCCGATCGTCCAACCGCGATATGTGAGAAAATGGTGCCGCATGCCGGATTTGAACCAGCGACCCCATCATTACGAATGACGTGCTCTACCAACTGAGCTAATGCGGCGCGCCGCGGCGGCCGATGGCCTCACGAAGCGCGGGTCTTTTACTGAGCGGTTGAGGTGGGTGCAAGCCCAGTTTCGGGCGCCGGCACCGGCAGGGCGGTGCTGCCGGGGGGCAGCGGCTCGGGCCTGCCGTTGACGGCGCTGAGCGGCACGCGCCAGGCGAAGGCGTCGAGGGCGCCGGTGACGGGCGAGACCGGCTCCCATTCGTCGGCGGTGATGCCGTCGGCGACCCAGACCGGATCGCGCGGAGCGCGCACGGCGCGGGCCAGCCATTCGCGGGCCTTGCCCTGGTCGGCGTTCTGGCCCTCCTCGATCTCGGCCATCAGCAGGCAGACGGCCTGGGTGGGCTCGCTGTCGACATAGGCGGCGAGGGCGGCGCGGGCCGCCGACCAGTCATAGGCGTCGACGGCGGCGCGGGCGAGAACGATCGCCGCCGGCAGGTTGGCGGGCGGGGAATCGATCAGCTCGCGCGCGCGCTTCAGCCGCTCGGCGGCCGAGGCGCCGGGCTGGGCGTTGGCATAGAGCGTCGCCACATGCGGATGCGAAGTGGCGCGCCAGACGCGGCGCAGCAGGCTCATCGCGCGCCGCGTCTCGCCGCGGTTGGACTGGATGCGCGCCGCGATCAGCGCCGCCGGCACGAAATCGGGGACCAGCTTCAGCGCCACCAGCGCGTGGTCGAGCGCCACCAGCGGGTTGGTCTCGGCGATCTCGCGGGCCAGCGCGGTCTCGAGCACGGCCTGCTTGCGCCGCTTGGTCATCTTCTCGTCGCGGGTGATTGCGGTCTCGCCGGCGACGCGGGCGAGCGCATCCTCCCAGCGGCCGTGCCGGGTCAGGTCGTCGAGCACCGCGTCGGAGGCCCAGCGGGTCTGCGGCGCCAGCGCCACCGCCTTCTGCGCGAAGCTGAGCGCGGCGTCGGTGCGCCCCTGGGTGCGCGCCTGCTCGTAGAGGCCGGCAAGGGCGGCGACGGCGGTCTTCTTGTTGCTGATCAGGGCCCGATAATGCTCGCGCGCCGACTGCATGTCGCCGAGCGCCAGATCGGAACGGGCTTCCAGCAGCTGCGCCGCGTGGTTGCGCGGCAAATTGGAGCGGGCCTCGCGCGCCAGCACGCGGGCGCGGTTGGGATCGCCCGCCTGCAGCGCGATGAAGCCGTCGGAAAGGGCGGCGACGCCGAGGTCGCGGCGGCGGTCGCGGTTGAGCTTGGCGAAATAGCGCGGCGCATCAAGAATGCGGCGCAGGATGCTCCAGGCCAGGATCACGGCGGCGAGCGCGGCGACGACGAGGAAGGCGGCCATGCCGAGGCGCGGCTGCATCCGGTAGCCGGCAATTTCGATCATGACGGTGCCGGGCAGGCTCACCAGCCAGGCGATGAGCGCGGTGACCAGCAGTGAAACGATGATCCAGGTAGCGAGCCGGATCACGATTTCGGCTCCGTGGCGCTGAGGGCGCGGCTGCGCAGATCGGCGACCAGCCTGTCGGCGGCGGCGTGCGCGGCGATGTCGGCGGCGACGGGCGCCGCGGCCTGCTGCATGGGGGCGGGCAGCGTTGCGAGCAGCGCGGATGCGGCGGTGTAGTCGTGCCGCGTCATGGCGCCTTCGAGGCGCGACACCACGGCTTCGGGACTGTCGCCCTGCTGCTCCTCGGCGGGCCGCAGGGCCAGCAGCGCCTTGGCCCAGTCGAGCGAGTTCTGCACCCAGTCGCCGCTGGCGGTGCTGCGGGCGGCGAGGATGTCGGGCAGCGTCGCCTCGAATTTCTGCAACAGCGCGTCGGGGCGGTCGAGGCCGTGGGCGGCGGCGGCCTTGAGCGTGTCGGGAATGGCGAGGTCGGGGAGCACCGCCGCGAGCGCCGCCAGCTCCTCGGCGAAGGGGCGGCCGCTGTCGAGCGCGCTTTCGATGCCGCTCAGGATCAGCGGCAGCTTCATGGCGGGGCCGGTCTCGTTGGGCAGCGCGGCGCTGATGTGGTCGCTGAGGGTCTTGCGCGTGGCGTCGAGGTCGGTGCGCAGCGCCGCCACGGTCTGGTCGACGCCGTTGAGGCGGGTGGTGAGGCTGGTGACGCCGGTCTCGAGCTCGCTGAGGCTTTGCGCCATGGCGCCGGCATCGGCGCCCGACGCGCCGGCGGCGATGGCGTCGACCTGCGCCTTCAGCGTCCTGAGCTCGGTCTGCAGCGAGGTGAGATCGACAGCCGGCTGGGCGGGGATCGCCGCCTTCAGCTCGGCGATGGATTTGTTGACGGCGCCGATATCGCCGTCGAGCTGGGCGATGGTCGCATCGAGGCTGATCTGCGTCTTCTTGGTCAAATCCTGCAGGGCGGCGATGGACGTCTGCAGCCCGCCCATCTGGTCGGTCAAGGCGGTGATCTGCTCGCCCTGGGTGTTGACGAAGGCCGTGAGGTCGGGCGGCAGCTGCGGCAGGCGGGCAGGCAGCGGCACCACGAGGCCGAGCAAATAGGTGAGGACGGTGCCGAGCACCGCGCCGGCGACGGCGACGCCGCCCAGCAGCGGCCAGTTGGCGCCCTCGAACATCGAGGCACCCCGCGCCGCTTCGCTGCGCGTGCCCATGGCGTCGCCCGACGGCCTGGCTTCGCCTTCGGCGCGGCCGCCGGCGCGGGCGGTGAGGTCGATCACCGGCGGTTTCACAGGTCCGGAACGGTCAGCCATCACACGATATCCTCTGGTTGGCCGATCATGCCGGGTTTCGATCGCGGGCAAAAGAGAGGGCAAGGCCCATCATGGCGGCTTCGCTCGGGTGCTCGGCGAGGGCCACGCGCACGAAATGGGCAGCCACCAGCGGCGCCGCAACGGCCTCGCTGAGACAAAGCAGGCCGAGCTTCGATCGGTCGCGGAGCGGGGCGGCGAGGGCGGCGAAGGTTTCGGCGGTGCGGCGGGAATAGAACAGGGCGGCGTCGATGCTGCCGGCGGCGAGGGCGGCGCGGGTGCTCTCGCCGAGGCTGGCGGCGGGGCGCATGTCGTAGATGGCGGCGGTGATGACCATGATGCCGTGCGGGGCGAGCGCCTTGCCGAGGTCGCCGGCCTGATGCCGGGCCGCGGGATAGAGCACCGGGCCGCCGAGGCCGGCCCGCGCCAGCAGCGCGACCAGATCGCCGAAATTGCCCGCCGCGCTGGCGACGCGGGTAAAGCCGAGGCGGCGCGCCATATCCGCCGTGCGGTCGCCGACGGCGTAGAGCGGCAGGCCGCGATATTTCGGCAGGTCGCCGCGCTGGTCGAGCGCGCGGAGCGCGTTGGCGCTGGTGATCGCAAGGGCGGCGAAGCCAGTCGCCGGCGGCAGGCTGGTGGACAGGGTTTCGGCGCTGAGCAGCGGTTCGATCACGGTCTCGATGTCCAGGGCATTGAGCCGCCGAGCCGTCTCGCTCGCATCGGGTTCGGGCCGGGTGACGAGCATTGTGACCATCCCGCGACCCCTTATGCGGGGAAGAGCTTGAAGAAGTCTGAACCGGCCTTGTCGCGGAGCATTTGGCCGAGTTCGTGGCCGACGGCCTCGGGCGCCGCAAGCGGGCCGGCATGGCTGCCGCCGATGGCGATGCGGCCGTCGGGCGACAGGATCTCGCCGCGGAGCTGCAACGTGTCGCCGTCGATGCGGCTCAGGGCGCCGATGGCGGTGCGGCAGGAGCCGTCGAGGGCGCCGAGCAGCGCCCGTTCGGCGCGTACCGCGGCCTGCGTCGGGGCGTGGTCGAGCGGCGCGATCAGCGCGGCGGTGCGGGCATCGTCGGCGCGGATTTCGACGCCGATGGCGCCCTGCGCCGGCGCCGGCGGAAACCGTTCCGGGTCGAGATAGGACGTTATCTCGTGCTGCCGGCCGAGCCGGTTGAGGCCGGCGACGGCGAGCAAAGTGGCATCGGCAACGCCCTCGGCGAGCTTGCGCAGCCGGGTGTCGACATTGCCGCGGAACGGCACGATCGCAAGGTCGGGCCGGGCCCGCAGCATCTGCGCGGCGCGGCGCAGCGACGACGAGCCGAGCCGGGCGCCGGGCGGCAGCTCGTCGAGGGATTTGGCGGTCAGCGACACGAAGGCGTCGCGGATGTCCTCGCGCTCGAGGAAGGCGGCCAGCACCAGCCCGGCCGGCAGTTTCGTCGCCATGTCCTTGGAGGAATGCACCCCCAGGTCGATCTCGCCGGCCTCGAGCGCGCCCTCGATCTCCTTGGAAAACAGCCCCTTGCCGCCCATCTCGCCGAGCGGCGCCTCGGTCAGCCGGTCGCCGGAGGTGGTGATGGTGCGTATTTCGATCGCGTCTTCCGCCACGCCATGCGCCGCGGCGAGCCGCCGGCGCACCAGCCGGGCCTGGACCAGCGCCAGCGCCGAGCCGCGACTGCCGATGCGAAGGAAGGGCGAAGATTGCAAAGCCGGGCGGTCCTCTATAGGGCAGTTCACGGAGTCAGGAACTCGGCGAGCTGCCCTAAATCTGTTTTTGTCGCGTTTCCGAACCGGAAAGCCGTTGCCACTTTTCCCGGAAACGCTCTAGCGAAGGGCACGCCTTAAACTGGAGCGAAAGCCGGCGCAATGCGGCTTCTGGGCATCGAGACGAGCTGCGACGAGACGGCGGCGGCGATCGTCGACCGTGACGATCTGTCTGGTCATGGCGCGATCCTGAGCAATGTCGTGCGCAGCCAGCTCGAGGAGCATGCGCCCTATGGCGGCGTGGTGCCCGAACTCGCGGCGCGCGCCCATGTCAGCCATCTCGACCACATCATCGGGCGGGCCGCCGAGGAGGCGGGCGTGCGGCTGGCGGAACTCGACGGCATCGCGGCGACGGCCGGGCCGGGGCTGATCGGCGGCGTCCTGGTGGGGCTGACCACGGCCAAGGCGCTGGCGGCGGCGCTGGGCAAGCCGCTGCTCGCCATCAACCATCTCGAGGCGCATGCGCTGACGGCGCGGCTGACCGACGGGCTGGAGTTCCCCTATCTGCTGCTGCTGGTGTCGGGCGGGCACAGCCAGTTCGTGCTGGTCAAGGACGTGGGCGCCTATGAGCGCTGGGGCACCACCATCGACGACGCGCTGGGCGAGGCCTTCGACAAGGTGGCCAAGCTCCTCGGCCTCGGCGTGCCGGGCGGGCCGGAGGTGGAGCGGCGCGCGACGGCCGGCGATCCCCGGCGCTTCCGCCTGCCGCGGCCGCTGCTCAAGGAGGACCGGCTGGATTTCTCGTTTTCGGGGCTGAAGACGGCGGTGCGGCTGGCGGCGGAAGACATCGCGCCGCTGAGCGAGCAGGACGTCGCCGACATCTGCGCCTCGTTCCAGCTCGCGGTGACCGACATCGTCACCACGCGGGCGCGCGCCGCACTCGCGCGCTTCCGCGTCGCGCTCGCCGGGGTGCCGCCGACGCTGGTGGTGGCCGGCGGCGTTGCCGCCAACCGCGCCATCGGGGCGGGCCTGCGCGCCGTGACCGACGCGCTGGACGCACGGCTGGTGGTGCCGCCGATCCCGCTGTGCACCGACAACGGGGTGATGGTGGCGTGGGCCGGCGCCGAGCGGCTGGCGCTGGGACAGGCAGACGATCTCACCGTCGCCGCCAAAGCGCGCTGGCCGCTCGACAGCGCCGACATGGGGCTCGGGCATGCCGATTGAGCGGGTCGCGGTGATCGGTGCCGGCGAGTGGGGCACGGCGCTGGCGCAGGCTGCGGCGGCGGCGGGACGGCAGGTGACGCTGATCGGCCGCGATCCGGACGTGCTGGCCGAGATCAACGTCGCCCACACCAACCGCAAGCATCTGGGCCTGCAGCGGCTGTCGCCGCGGATCAGCGCCTCGCCGCGCTATTCGGGGGCGGACCTGGTGATCCTCGCGGTGCCGGCGCAGGCGACCCGCGCGGCGCTCGCGGCGCTCGGCAATCTGGGCGAGCCGGTGGTGCTCACCGCCAAGGGGCTCGAGCACGAGACGCTGCAGCGGCAAAGCCAGATCCTGGCCGAGATGGCGCCGAACGCCGTTCCATTCGTGCTCTCGGGCCCAAGCTTCGCCGTCGACGTCGCCGCCGGGCGGCCGACGGCGGTGACGCTCGCCGGCGAGTCCGACATGGGCACCGAGGCGGTGGCGGCGGCGCTCGCTGGCCCGAGCTTCAGGCTCTATGCGGCGCGCGACATGGTGGGCGTCGAGCTCGCCGGGGCGCTGAAGAACGTCTATGCGCTGGCCGCCGGCGCGGTCGATGGCGCCAATCTCGGAGCGTCGGCGCGGGCCGGCATGATCGCCCGCGCCTATGCCGAGCTGACGCGGCTGATCGTGGCGCTCGGCGGCAGCGCCGAGACCATGGGCGGGCTCGCGGGGCTCGGCGATCTGGCGCTGAGCTGCACCTCGACGCAGTCGCGCAATTATCGGCACGGCGTGGCGCTGGGACAGGGCGAGCTGCCGCCGCGGGCGCTGGCGGAAGGCGTGTTCACGGCGCCGGTGGCGCTGGCGCTGGCGCAGCGGGCCGGGGTCGAGGCGCCGCTGGTCGAAGCGGTCAACCTGCTGCTCGGCGGCGGCACCAAGATCGACCGGATCGTCGCCGGCCTGATGTCGCGCCCGCTGAAACGGGAAACCTAGACCAACGTTCTTATCGCAGGAGGATGGCGATGGCCTATTGGCTGATGAAGTCGGAACCGGACGTGTTCAGCTTCACCGATCTGATGAACAAGCCGATCGAGGAGTGGCACGGCGTGCGCAATTTCGCGGCGCGCAACAACATGAAGGCGATGCAGATCGGCGACCTCAGCTTCTTCTACCACTCCAATATCGGCAAGGAGATCGTGGGTATCATGAAGGTGGTGAAGCTCGCGCATCCGGATTCGACCGCCGCGCCCAACGACAAGGGCAAGGTGGTGTGGGAATGCGTCGACGTGGTCGGCGTCGAGCCGCTGCCCAAGGCGGTGACGCTGGAGCAGGTCAAGCACACGCCCGGCCTCGAGAGCATGGCGCTGATCAAGCTTTCCCGCCTGTCGGTGCAGCCGGTGACGCCCGCCGAATGGGCCATCGTGTGCAGACTGGGCGGGCTGAAGCGCGTGCCGTGAGTTGCCGCGAGACGGCATCGCAATGAACCAGGCTCCGGCGGATGCGGCCCCCACCCCCAGCCCCTCCCCGCAAGGGGGAGGGGCGCCTGACTGAAGCATCAGCGATGGCGGTTCCATCGCCTCCCTCCCCCTGGCGGGGAGGGACCGAGGGTGGGGGCCACAACCACCGGACATGGCTGCGTCCACCGAGACGCAGTCCTAGAAATCGCTGGTCAGGCCCTTGATTTCCCAGTCGCCGTAGCGGGCGGGGTCGAGGCCGCCGCGGCCGCCTTTTTCGGCCGGGCGGCGGGCCATTGCGGCGTCGATCTGCTGCCGGCGGGCCTCGGCTTCGGCGAGGGCGCGCCGGGCGGCGGCGCTCAGCGGCCTTGCGGACGTGTCATCGGCGGCAATCTTGTCGGGATCGGTCATGGTCCCCATCTTACGATCGCAAGAGTTCGTGTGTCGAGGCAAGCATGGCCAACCTGTTCCGGACCGGAGTGTTGATCGCGGCGCTGACGGCGCTGTTCATGGCCGTCGGCTACTTCATCGGCGGCAGCAGCGGCATGTTCATCGCCCTGCTGGTGGCGATGGGCACCAACCTGTTCGCCTATTGGAACTCCGACAGCATGGTGCTGCGCATGCAGAATGCGCGCGAGGTCGATCCACGCTCGGCGCCCGATCTCTACCGCATGGTCGAGACGCTGGCGGGCCGCGCCGGCCTGCCGACGCCGCGGGTCTATGTCATCGAGACCGAGCAGCCCAATGCCTTCGCCACCGGCCGCGATCCGCAGCACGCGGCGGTGGCGGTGTCGAGCGCGCTCGTCCGCATGCTGACGCCGGACGAGCTGGCGGGCGTCATCAGCCACGAGCTCACCCACATCCGCAACCGCGACACGCTGACCATGACGGTCACCGCGACGCTGGCCGGCGCCATCTCGATGCTGGCGCAGTTCGGGCTGTTCTTCGGCGGCGGCAACCGCCGCGACAATCCGCTGGGCGGGGTGGGGGCGCTGCTGATGGTGTTCCTCGCGCCGCTGGCCGCCGGCCTCGTGCAGATGGCGATCAGCCGGACGCGCGAATACGCCGCCGACCGCGGCGGCGCCGAAATTTCGGGCGAGCCGATGGCGCTCGCCTCGGCGCTGGTGAAGATCTCGAACGGCGCCGGCCACACGGTGAACGTCGCGGCCGAGCGCAACCCGGCAATGGCGCATATATACATCGTCAACCCGCTGCACGGCATCGGCAGCGACAATCTGTTCGCCACCCATCCCTCGGTCGAAAACCGCATCGCGGCGCTGCAGCAGATCGCGAGCGAAATGGGCTCGTCCGCGGGCGGCGGCGATACGCCGGTGCATCCGGCGTTCGCGCCCGGCGCGCGACACGGCGTCTGGCGCGTGCCGCAGTTCGAGGATAGTGCTGACCCCGGGCGCAAGGGCCCCTGGGGCTGAGATTTGCCGTCACACAAGAAACAGGCGACCGGCCTCGCGCTGCGCCTCGTCGCCGCCGACCGGCTGCAGACCGTCCTCAAGGGCCAGAGCTTCATGCCGTTCGGCGCCGGCGAGATCGCCGAGGCGCGCGACCGGGCGCTCGCCAACCGGCTGGTGACGACGGCGCTGCGCTATCACGGGCCCATCACGCACCTGCTCGACACGCTGCTCCAGCGCGGGCTGCCGAAGAAGTCCGGGCGGTTCGAGGCGGTGCTGCGGCTCAGCCTCGGACAATTGCTGTTCCTGTCCGATCTGGGCGAACATTCGGCGCTGTTCCTCGCCGGCGAGGCGATGCGCGCCGACCCGAGGACGCAGCACCTGATCAAGCTGATGAACGGGGTGCTGCGCGAGGCGCAGCGGCGGCGCGGCGATGTCGTGGTCAGCGCCGCGACGCTGTTCCCGGCGCCGCTGCTGGCGACCTGGCGCGCCGCCTATGGCGAGGCGGCGGTCGAGGCCTTCGGCCGGGCGCTGCTCGAGGGCGCGCCGCTCGATCTCACGCTCAAGGCGCCGATCGAGGGGCTCGATGCCGCCCCGGTGCTGGGCGACACGGTGCGGATGGTCGAGCGCGACCGCGCGGTGGAGCAGTTGCCGGGCTATGCCGACGGCCGGTTCTGGGTGCAGGACGCGGCGGCGGCGATCCCCGCGCGGCTGCTGCGGCTCGACCCGGGGGCGCGGGTGCTCGACCTGTGCGCGGCGCCCGGCGGCAAGACGGCGCAATTGCTCAAGGCCGGCTATGCCGTCACGGCGCTCGACCGCGACCCGGCGCGGGTCGAGCGGCTCGGGCACAATCTCGACCGGCTCGGCTATACGGCCGAGCTGGTGACCGCCGACGCGCTCGCCTGGCAGCCGGACCGCGGCTTCGACGGCGTGCTGCTCGATGCGCCCTGCTCGGCGACCGGCACCTTCCGGCGGCATCCGGAGGTCGCCTGGCATCGCCACGCCGCCGACATCGCCGGCCGCGTGGCGCTGCAGCGCCGGATGCTCGAACGCGCGGCGGCCTGCCTCAATCCGGGCGGGACGCTGGTCTATTGCGTCTGCTCGCTGGAGCCGGACGAGGGCGAGCAGCAGGCGGAGTGGGCGGCGTCGCTCGGCCTCCTGCCTTTACCGATTGTGGCGGAAGAGCTTGACGGATGGGTTGCACCCGTGTGCAAAAGCGGCGTCGTCAGAACCCATCCGGGGCTGACCGTTCCTGGGGATAAGGGCGGCACGCTGGACGGGTTCTTCATTGCGCGCTTCCGGCGCCGCTGAATATCGTCTTTTGTCCGGTGCGAAGCGGACGGGCAGCACGCATTGTCTAAGAGGGCCGGTTGGCAAACCCGATAGCGTTTCTTGCGCGCCGCAGCGCCAAGCGGGCCGCCGACTTCGCCGTCAGCAACCCGCTGATCCGCTGGGTCTGGACCGGGCCCGGCAACGAAGACTACGGCAGCGCGCTGAGCGAATTCCGCCCGACCGATCGCGAATCCGTGCTCGAGATGATGCAGGGCCGCTACCTGCTCGCCAACAAGCTGGTGGATACGCATGGCGTGTCGCCGTTCGCGGTCGAGATGGTGCATGACGACTGGCTCGACGACCTGCAGGCCTTCGACTGGCTGCGGCATTTCCGCGATGCGCGCACCGACGAGGAACGCGGCTTCGCGCGCAGCCTGGCGCTCGACTGGATCGACCGCGACGGGCGCTTCGACCGCATGGTCTGGGGGCTGTCGCTGACGGCGCGGCGGGTGCTCAACTGGCTGAGGCATTTCAACATCCTGGTCGAGGGCGCCAATGCCGATGATGCGGCGCTGATCGCGCGCTCGCTGGGCACGCAGATCCAGTCGCTGAAGCTTCGGGCGCCGTTCGCCGACGATCCGGTGGACGGGCTGATGGCGGCGATCGCGCTGCTCGGCGTCGCGCTGTGCGACCAGGACCGCGAGACCGAGATCGCGGCGCGGCTCGAGCGCGTCAACGCGCTGCTCGACCGGCAGATCGACGAGGACGGGCTGCACCGCTCGCGCTCGGCCAAGGTGCAGCTGATGCTGATGGTCGAGCTCACGACGCTGCGCCAGGCGCTGCTGCGGCAGTCCGACACCTATCGCAACGAGCTCAACGAAGTGCTGGATTCGATGCATGTGGCGCTCGACGCCATCTCGCTCGGCACCGGCGAGGCGGCGTATTTCAACGGCACCGGGCAGATGGCGCATGACGTCATCGTTTCGGTGCAGGCGCAGAATCCGGCGCGGGCGCGCTCCACCGGCACCGCCGGCGGCTATGGGCGGCTGATCTGGGGCGGCTCGATCGTGGTCGCCGATTCCGGCCTCGTGCCGCCGCCCGATTATTCGCGCCACATGCATGCGAGCGCGCTGGCCTTCGAGTTCAGCCACGGCCGCGACCTGGTGGTGTGCAATTGCGGCCCCGCCCCGGCCGACATGCCCGACAGCGAGCTGCTGTTCCGGCAGGGCATCGCGCATTCGGCGCCGACCATCAATGCGCTGAGCGCGGCGGCCATCCCGCTGCGCGGGCCGCTCAAGCACCGCGTGGTCCGGGTCGGGCGCGACCCCGACATGGGCACCGAGGAGGCCGACCACTCGCTGGTCATGCGCACGCATGGTTATGCCGAGCGCTTTGGCGTGGTGCTCGAGCGGCGGCTGACGCTGCTCGCCGAGGGCAATTCGCTGATGGGGCAGGACCGCATGCTGAAGGCGCGCGGCCGCATGTCGGGCGCCTGCGCCATCCGCTTCCACCTCGCGCACCAGACGCAGGTCGAGGCGGCGCGCGACATGGTCAAGCTCCGTCTCGCCTCGGGCGCGGTGTGGAACTTCCTGTGGGAAGGCGGCGAGATGCGGATCGAGGATTCGGTGCGGCAGTCGGCCTATTTCGGCTTCCACCGCACCAAGCAGATCGTGCTCGACGTGCTCGTCGGCGAGATCAGCGAGCTGAGCTGGATCTTCACCCTCGACGAGGGCTAAGCCGCGAGCTTCCCGCGGATGGCGGCGCCCATCGCCTCGGTGCCGATCGACTTGCCGCCCTGGGCGATATCGCCGGTCCTCAGGCCGTCGTCGAGCACGGCGGCGATGGCCGCCTCGAGCCGGTCGGCGAGCTCGATCATGCCGAAGGAATAGCGCAGCGCCATGGCGAAGCTCGCCAGCATGGCGATGGGGTTGGCGATGCCCTTGCCGGCGATGTCGGGGGCCGAGCCGTGCACCGGCTCGTACAGCGCCTTGCGCTTGCCGCTGGCCTTGTCGGGCGCGCCGAGCGAGGCCGAGGGCAGCATGCCGAGCGAGCCGGTGAGCATCGCCGCGGCGTCGGAGAGCACGTCGCCGAAGAGGTTGTCGGTCACCATCACGTCGAACTGCTTGGGATTGCGCACGAGCTGCATCGCGGCATTGTCGGCGAGGATGTGCTCGAAGCGGAGGTCGGGGTAATCCCTGGCCACGGCCTGCGCCACCTCGTCCCACAGCACGCCGGACTTCATGACGTTCTTCTTGTCGGCCGAATGCACCAGCTTGCGGCGGGTGCGGGCGAGATCGCAGGCGACGCGCACGATGCGGTCGATCTCGTAGGTTTCGTACACCTGGGTGTCGACGGCGCGCTTCTGGCCGTTGCCGAGGTCGGTGATGGTCTTGGGCTCGCCGAAATAGACGCCGCCGGTGAGCTCGCGCACGATCAGGATGTCGAGGCCTTCGATCAGCTCCTTCTTGAGCGAGGAGGCGTCGGCGAGGGCGGGATAACAGATCGCCGGGCGGAGGTTGGCGAACAGGCCGAGGTCCTTGCGCAGGCGCAGCAGGCCGGCCTCGGGGCGCACCTCGTAGGGCACCTTGTCCCATTTCGGCCCGCCCACGGCGCCGAAGATCACCGCGTCGGCAGCCAGCGCCTTGTGCATGTCGGCATCCGAAATGGCAGCGCCGTGCCTGTCGTAGGCGGAGCCGCCGACGAGGCCGCGGTCGGTGGCGAAATCGGTCTTCTGCTCGGCATTGAGCCAGGCGACGAGCTTTTCGACCTCCGCCATCACCTCGACGCCGATGCCGTCGCCGGGAAGCAGGAAGAGCGTGTGGGTGGCCATGTCGATCCTCGAAAGATTTGGGTGTGCTCGCGCTGGCCGCACATAGGGGCATTTGCCCCGGGCGCGCAAGACGGCGGATGTGCGACGGGGCCGGCAGCGCTGCCGGCCCCGTCGGGTGTGCGATCGGGCCCTGCCGGCTCAGCCGACGAAGAAGGGCTGCGTGCCGTGCGCCTCGATGGCGCTCGCCAGCCGGCCGAGCGCGTGGATATAGGCGGCGGTGCGCATCGGCACCTTGCGGTCGGCAGCGATGATCCAGATGGCGCGGCCCTCGCGCTCGACGATCTTGAGCAGCCGGGCGTGGATCTCCTCGAGGTCCCAGTAATAGCCCTGCCGGTTCTGCACCCACTCGAAATAGGAGACGGTGACGCCGCCGGCATTGGCGAGGATGTCGGGCAGCACCACGATGCCGCGTTCGGCGAGGATGCGGTCGGCATCGGGGGTCACCGGACCGTTGGCGAGCTCGAGCAGCACCCGGGCCTTGATGGTGCCGGCGTTGTCGGCAGTGATCATGTCCTCGAGCGCGGCCGGCACCAGCAGATCGGCCTCGACGGCGATCAGCGCCGCGGGGTCGATCACCTTGGCGCCGAGCTCGGCGGCAAGGTCGGTCACGCGCCTGCCGGCCTGCTTACCGGCCAGCAGTTTCGGCACGTCGAGCCCGTCGGGCTTCGCGATGGCGCCGGTCGAGTCGGACACGGCGACCACCAGATGGCCGTCGGCGGCCGCCAGTTCGGCGTAATACTGGCCGGCATTGCCGAAGCCCTGGATGGCGACGGTGTGCCGGCCTTCGAGGCCGAGCTCCTTCGCGAGATGGCGCACCAGGTAATAGCCGCCGCGGGCGGTGGCGTCGTTGCGGCCGAGCGAGCCGCCCAGCGCGATCGGCTTGCCGGTGATCACCGCCGGCGAGACGCTGCCGACGATCTGACCGTATTCATCGGCCATCCAGCCCATGATCATGGCGTTGGTGTAGACGTCGGGCGCCGGGATGTCGCGGTCAGGGCCGACGGTGCGGGCGAAGGCCTGGATGTAGGCGCGCGACAGGCGCTCGAGCTCGGATTTGGAGAGCTGGCGCGGATCGACGCGCACGGCGCCCTTGCCGCCGCCATAGGGCAGGTTCATCACCGCGCATTTGAAGGTCATCCAGAAGGCCAGCGTCTCCACCTCCTCGACCGAGGCGTCGGGATGGAAGCGGATGCCGCCCTTGGTGGGGCCGCGGGTGTCGTCGTAGCGGCAGCGCCAGGCGACGAAGGATTTGCGCGAGCCGTCGTCCATGCGGATCAGCAGCCGGGCCTTGGTGGTCTCGCGCGGATATTTCAGCTTTTCGATGACGTCCGGGTCGATCTGCAGATGGCTGGCTGCATCTTCGAGCCGGACCAGCGCGCGGTCGAGCAATGTCTCTTCCGTCATATTTGTGTCCCCTGAACAGAAATTGTGCCGCTTGCCCAGACAAGCGGCAGACTGTGTGGCATGGCCATCCATTCAGGTCAACAAAGCTGTCATAATGTGATCATTGTGCAGGCAGTCAGTCTATTGACGAGGCAAGAGTCGCCCGCTCAACTATGGGCTCCGATCCGAGGAGCCTCTGCCGGTGTTTCCGTCGCTGCCTTTGCCCGACATCGTCATCAGGGCCGACGACCATGCGCGCGTGCTGCATCTCGCCGCCGGGGCGCGCGAGCGGCTGCCCTATGTCTCGGCCTATCTCCAGCGCGAGCTCAACCGCGCCGAGATCGTGCAGCCCTGGGAGCGGGGCGGCGTGTCGATGGGCCACAACGTGCTGTTCCGGCTGGACGACGAGCCGCAGGTGCGGATCGGGCGGCTGGCCTATCCGAACCGGCCGTGGGGCGAGCGCGGCAACGTCACCATCCTCGGCCCGGTGGGCGCGGCGCTGATCGGCATGCATGTCGACAGCACCATCGAATGGATCGACGGCGGCCGGGTGCGCACGCTGACGGTGCTGGATTACGGGTTCTAGCCTGAGCGGAGGCATGTCCGGTGGCTGAGGCCCCCCACCCCCATCCCCTCCCCGCAGGGGGGAGGGGGCGATGGAACCGCGTTCTCGGATGTTTCAGTCGGGCTCCCCTCCCCCTTGCGGGGAGGGGCAGGGGGTGGGGGCAAAGACCACCAGATGCGCGTTGCCGACGTGAAAAACCCCGGTGGGGCCGACTCCGCTTAGATCCAGGGGCGGCTGGCGCTGAGCTTGTGCTCGAAGGCGGCGATCTCGGCGCCTTCCTTCATCGTCGCGGCGATGTCGTCGAGGCCCTCAAGCAGCACGTGCCGGCGTGCCGGGTCGATGTCGAAATGGATGGAGCCGCCATCGGGGCCGCGGATGGTCTGCGCCTCGAGATCGACCGAGATGGTGGCGTTGGCGCCGCGCTCGGCGTCGTCCATCAGCAGCTTCAGCTGCTCGGGCGTGACGACGATGGGCAGAATGCCGTTCTTGAAGCAGTTGTTGTAGAAGATGTCGGCAAAACTGGTGGAGATGACGCAGCGGATGCCGAAATCGAGCAGCGCCCAAGGGGCGTGCTCGCGCGAGCTGCCGCAGCCGAAATTGTCGCCGGCGACAATGATCGAGGCGTGGCGGTAGGCCGGCTTGTTGAGCACGAAATCGGGGTTCTCCGAGCCGTCCTCGTTGTAGCGCATCTCGGAGAACAGCGCCGAGCCGAGCCCGGTGCGCTTGATGGTCTTGAGGTACTGCTTGGGAATGATCATGTCCGTGTCGATGTTGATGATCGGCAGCGGCGCGGCGACGCCCGTGAGCTGGGTGAACTTTTCCATGGCAGGATCCTTTCGCCGCGGGTAATGGCGCGTCGCCGGGGCGAGGTCAAGAGCGGCAAGATCGCTGCCGGGATTTACGCGGGCAATGGATTGGCACGAGGGGCGGCGATCGGGGCGTATGGGACGCCGAGTTGCATATCCTCCCGGTGTCATCCCCGCGCAAGCGGGGACCCATGCTTCCCCTTGCGCCAGCATTGAATTGGATCCCCGCTTGCGCGGGGATGACACCTGGTGGTGGGAGCTGGACAGCGAGGCCTCACTCCTTGCCGGCATCCGCCTCGGCGAAGGTGATGCGGTTGTTGACGGGGTCGATGACGGTGAATTCGGTGCCGCCCCATTCGGGGCGTTCGAGGCCGGGGCGGTTGTTCTTGTAGGCCTTGCCGATGAGTTCGGCATGGTAGGCGCGCACGCCGGTGATTTCGACGCGCACATGCGCGCCAGGCGAGCCGTCGCCGTGGTGCTCGGAGACGTGCAGCACGATGCCGGCGCGGCTCACCTGCATGTAGAGCGGCGCGGTGGGCTCGAAGCGGTGCTCCCAGTCGACGGCGAAGCCGAGCCAGTCGACATAGAATTCGCGCGCCTTGGCCTCGTCGAAGCTGCGCAGGATCGGGATGGTGCGAAGATGGGTCAGCGGCATTGCCGGATTGTCCTTCAAGGCTGTTGCGATGCGGCCCTTGCCGCCTCCCTGGCTCTCGGATATAGGGCAACTCGACGCGACACCAACCCAGGGAGGCGCTGCATGTCCATGTCCGTACCGCCTCGCGCGGCGTTTTCCCCGACCGCCTGAGTCGTCGTCGGCCGTCTCGGCCAGCTTCCAACCGCAGCGTCTTTGCTTCCGCCAGCCTGCGGCCTTCTGCAACGCAAATCCACCTGGGACCCGGCGCACCTGCTGCCGGCATACATCATGGCCCGTTTGAAAATCGATCTTCGCGGCGACGCCTATCGCAAGGTGCTGGGCTTCCTCATGGCGCACTGGAAGCACCAGCCGCTGCGCGTCTTCGGCATGTTCGCGCTGTTCATGCTGGCGACGGTCGCCGACGTGCTGACGCCGCTCTATGCCGGCAACCTCGTGACCGCGGTCAGCGGCGGCACCGGTCCCGAGGCGCTGGAGGCGGCGCTGATGGCGTTCGCGATGCTGATCGCGCTCGGCCTCGGCGCCGTCGTGGTGCGGCAGTTCGGCTTCATGGTGCTGATCAAGTTCACGCTCCAGATCATGGCCGACATCGCGCAGAGCGCCTTCCACCGGGTGCAGCGCTTTTCCACCGACTGGCACGCCAACACCTTCGCCGGCTCGACCGTGCGCAAGGTGACGCGCGGCATGTGGGGCGTCGACATGCTCAACGACACGCTGATCATCATGCTGTTCCCCTCGGTGGTGATGCTGGCGGGCACCTCGATCCTGCTCGGCCTGATCTGGCCGCTGATGGGGCTGGTCATCGCCGTCGGCTCGGCGGTCTATATCGGGCTCACGGTGGTGCTCTCGGTCGGCTATGTGTCGCCCGCCGCAACCCTCGCCAATGCCTGGGACACGCGCATGGGCGGGGCGCTGGCCGACGCCATCTCGTGCAACGCCGTGGTCAAGGGGTTCGGCGCCGAGGACCGCGAGGAAGAGCGGCTGAGCCACGTCGTCGGCAAATGGCGGCACCGCACCGAACGCACCTGGAAGCGCGGCACGCTCAATGGCGGCTTCCAGGGCGCGACGCTGATCGTTCTGCGCACCGCCATCGTCGGCGTCGCCATCCTGTTCTGGCAGCAGGGGCTGGCCAGCGCCGGCGACATCGCGCTGGTGCTGACCTCGTTCTTCGTGCTGCAGGGCTATCTGCGCGACATCGGCCAGCACGTGCGCAATCTGCAGCGTTCGGTCAACGACATGGAAGAACTGGTCGAGGTGCAGTTCCACCCGCTCGGCATCGAGGACCGGCCCGGCGCCAGGCCGGCCGTCATCGACGCGGGCGAGGTGCGGTTCGAGCACGTCACGTTCGAATACGGCAAGCACACGACGCCGCTCTACCGCGATTTCTCGGTCACTATTCCGGCCGGGCAGCGGGTGGGGCTGGTCGGCCATTCGGGCTCGGGCAAGACCACCTTCGTCAAGCTGATCCAGCGGCTGCACGACGTGACCGAGGGCGCCATCCTGATCGACGGCCGCGACATCCGCGAGGCGACGCAGGCCTCGCTGAGGGCACAGATCGCCATCGTGCAGCAGGAGCCGATCCTGTTCCACCGCTCGCTGGCCGAGAACATCGCCTATGCGCGGCCGGGGGCGACGCGGCAGGAGATCATCGAGGCGGCAAAGCTCGCCAGCGCGCACGATTTCATCACCGCGCTGCCCAAGGGCTACGAAACGCTGGTGGGCGAACGCGGCGTGAAGCTGTCGGGCGGCGAGCGGCAGCGCGTCGCCATCGCCCGGGCGTTCCTCGCCGACAGCCCGATCCTCATCCTCGACGAGGCGACGAGCTCGCTCGATTCCGAATCCGAGGTGCTGATCCAGAGGGCGATGGAGCGGCTGATGGTGGGGCGCACCACCATCGTCATCGCCCATCGGCTGTCGACGGTGCGGGCGCTCGACCGGCTGCTGGTGTTCGACAAGGGCGCCGTGGTCGAGGAGGGCACGCACGACCAGCTGGTGCGGCGCGAAGGCGGCATCTACCGGCGGCTGTTCGAGCGGCAGGCGCTGGAGCTGACCCGCGGCCTCGCCAACGCCTGACGCAAAAGAGCATGGCCGCCCCGGTTTTCTTCCGCGGGCGGCCATGCTAGCCACCCGCGCGAAACAGCAAGGGTGCCGCCATGCCTAACACCGTCGTTCCCATCCAGCGCGCGCTGCTCAGCGTCTTCGACAAGACCGGTATCGAGGAGTTCGCCAAGGAGCTGGCCCGGCTCGGGGTGGAGCTGGTGTCGACCGGCGGCACGGCCAGGCTGATCGCCGGCACCGGCGCCGCGGTGCGCGACATCGCCGACCTCACCGGCTTTCCCGAAATGATGGATGGGCGGGTGAAGACGCTGCACCCCAAGGTGCATGGCGGTCTGCTGGCGGTGCGCGACAACCCCACCCACAAGGCGGCGCTGGAGGCGCACCAGATCGGCCCGATCGACCTCGTGGTGGTCAATCTCTATCCGTTCGAGGCGACCATCGCCAAGGGCGCCTCCTACGACGAGACCATCGAGAACATCGACATCGGCGGGCCGGCGATGATCCGCTCGGCGGCCAAGAACCACGCCTATGTCACGGTGCTGGTCGATCCCAACGATTACGCGCCGGTGCTCGAGGCGATGCGGCAGCAGGGCGGGGTGCCCTACGAGCTGCGGCAGAAGCTCGCCGCCAAGGCCTATGCCCGCACCGCAGCGTACGATTCCGTCATCTCCAACTGGTTCGCGCAGACGCTCGGCTATAGCGACATTCCATACCGCACCTTCGGCGGTCGCCTCGCCGAGGTGATGCGCTATGGCGAGAACCCGCACCAATGGGCCGCCTTCTACAGCAATGGCGACACGCGGCCGGGCGTCGCCACCGCCACGCAGGTGCAGGGCAAGTCGCTGAGCTACAACAACCTCAACGACACCGACGCCGCCTTCGAGCTGATCTCGGAATTCGATCCGGCGGTGCCTGCGGTCGCCATCATCAAGCATGCCAATCCGTGTGGCGTTGCGACCGGTACGTCACTGGCCGATGCTTACCAGAAGGCGTTCCGCTGCGATCCGGTGTCGGCGTTTGGTGGCATCGTGGCGCTGAACCAGGAGATCGACGCGACCACTGCCGGCGAGATCACCAAGATCTTCACCGAGGTGATCGTCGCCCCCGCGGCCAGCGCCGAAGCGCAGAAGATCATCGCCACCAAGAAGAATCTGCGCCTCCTGCTCACCGGGTCGCTGGCCGATCCGAAGGCGGCGGGCCTGACCTTCAAGTCACTCGCGGGCGGCATGCTGGTGCAGAGCCGCGACAGCGGCCGCATCAACGAGGTCGAGCTCAAGGTGGTGACGCACAAGCAGCCGAGCGCGGCCGAACTGGCCGACCTCAAGCTCGCCATGACGGTGGCCAAGCACGTCAAGTCCAACGCCATCGTCTATGTGAAGGACGGGGCCACCGTGGGCATCGGCGCCGGGCAGATGAGCCGGGTCGACAGCTCGCGCATCGCGCACCGCAAATCGGTGGATGCGGCGCAGGCCGCCGGCCTCGACGAGGCGCTGACCAAGGGCTCGGTGGTCGCCTCCGACGCGTTCTTTCCGTTCCCCGACGGCATGCTGGCGGCGGTCGAGGCCGGCGCCACCGCCGTCATCCAGCCGGGCGGTTCGGTCAACGACCAGGCCGTCATCGACGCCGCCAACGAGAAGGGCGTCGCCATGGTGCTCACCGGCATGCGCCATTTTAGACACTAGTTACCGAACGACGCGCAGCCCCAGATGCCGCTCGAAGTGATCGAAGTCGCGGTCGTTGTGGAGCAGGCTGTGCCCATGCATGAGGCAATAGGTGGCGACGATCAGGTCGACGCTTGAGCGGATGGTGATGCCGATCGCGCGCAGCGTGCGGAAGTGCCGCGCGGCCAAAGCGGCGATTTCGGCATCGACCATCGGCGTGATGCCGTAGGCCCGGAACCTCGCTTCCTGGATCAGCGCCTCGCGCTCCGAGCGCACGCCGCGCAGCACTTCGAGCACGACGACATCGCCGGCGATGATTTCGCCCTGATCGGATGCCCGCAGTTGCCGCACCTGCCGCGTGTCGCGCTGGCGGATATTGTCGATCCAGACCGAACTGTCCGCGACGATCACCGCTCGGGCCCGAACCGCGCCTCGTCCTCGGCGAACGCCGGCGCCTCGGCCGGAGCGGCAAGCCCGTCGTCCCAGTCGATGCCGCGCATACCGTCCACCAGATCCTTGAAAGCGGCAATCTTCAGCGTCCGCCGCATGGCCTCCTCCACGGCGCCCTTCTTGGTGGTCTGGCCGGTGGCCTTCATCGTCGCGGCCATCAATTCGTCGTCGATGTCGATGTTGGTGCGCATCACATCCTCGATGTGTATGGTTTCAGAAAAACATACACATCGGGGCGTTCGGCTTCAAGCCGAACGGGCCAGATCCGACAGTAGGCCCGCGGCGACGCTCAGGCGCGACACGGTCATCTCGCCTTGCGTGAGGCCGTGCACGGCGGCGGCGACGCGCTCCACGGCGTCGGGGTGGGCCTGGCGCCAGGCGGCGAGGCGGGTTTCGATCTCGCCGCGGCCGGCGGCCAGCACATCGGCAGTGAGGTCGCGCTGCGCCCGCATCAGATTGGCCAGCGCCCGGTCGAGCGCCATGCGGTCGAAGCGGTCGGCCAGCGCGATGCGGCTGCCGGTCTCCACCACTTCGGCCAACCCGAACAATTCGAGCACGCCGAAGAAGGCCTCGGCCGCCGCCGCCACCGGCGCCTTGCTGCGCTCGGCGACGAGCGCGATGTCGGTGGCAAAGCTCAGGGCGCTGAGCTCGGCGATGCGGCGGGCGATGCCGGGCGGCGCGCCGCCGGCGACGAATTGCGCGGCCCGCGCCGCGATGGCCTCTTCCACCGAGGGCGGCAGCAGGGCGCCGAGCAGGCCGGTCACGTCGGTCACGCCCTGCGCATAGGTCAGCACCAGGTCGGCCAGCGGCACCCGCCAGTCGGCATTGCGCAGCAGCCACAGCGTCTCGCGCTCGAGCAGGGCGCCGAGCTCGGCATAAAGCGCCAGTTGCGTTGCGCCGGAGACCTGCCCGTCGAGTGCATCGATCTCGCCATAGAGCCGCTCCAGCCCGTAGGCGTCGCGCGCCAGCATGAACGCCGCCGCCACCTGGCCGGGATCGGTCGAGGTCGCCGCCATCAGCTTGACCACGAAGGCGGGGCCGCCGCGGTTGATCATGGCGTTGGCGATCACCGTGGCGATCACCTCGCGCCGCAGCCGATGCGTCGCCACCGCGTCGGGGTAGCGGTCGCAGAGCTTCGGCGGAAAGTATTTGAACAGCTCGTGCCCGAGATAGGCATCGTCGGGCGCGTCGGTGGCCAGCAGATCGGCGTAGAGCGAGTTCTTGGCGTAGGCGAGGATGGTCGCGAGCTCCGGCCGCGTCAGTCCCTTGCCGGCCAGCGCGCGGGCGTCGAGCGTGGCGTCGTCGGGCAGGAATTCCACCGCCCGGTCGAGCTGGCCGCGCGCCTCGAGGCTTTCGATCAGCGCCCGGTGGTCTGGCAACGCCCCCAATCCGGCGCGCTGCGCCAGCGACAGCGCCAGCGGCTGCAGATAATTGTTGCGCAGGCAGAGCGCCGCCACCTCGTCGGTCATCGCGACGAGGAACGCATTGCGCCCGTCCATGTCGAGCTGGCCGGCGCGCAGCACGGAATTGAGCGCGATCTTGACGTTGACCTCGATGTCGGAGGCGTTGACGCCGGCGGAATTGTCGATGGCGTCGGTGTCGATGCGGCCGCCCTTGAGCGCGTAGTCGACGCGGCCGCGCTGCGTCACGCCCAGATTGGCGCCTTCGCCCACCACTCTGGCGCGAATGTCGCGGCCGGCGATGCGGATGGCGTCGTTGGCGCGGTCGCCCACCTCGGCATCGGTCTCGTCGGACCCGCGCACATACGTGCCGATGCCGCCGAACCAGAGCAGGTCCACCTCGGCCCTGAGGATGGCGGTCATCACCTCCTGCGGCGTCACCGGATCGGGACCCAGCCCCAGCGCGCGGCGCGCCGCGTCGGAGAGCGGCACGGTCTTGAGGCTGCGCGCATAGACGCCGCCGCCCGGGCTCAGCACTTGCTTGTCGTAATCCTGCCAGCTCGAGCGCGGCAGCGCGAACAGCCGCTGCCGCTCGGCCAGCGACCGTTTCGGGTCGGGGTCGGGATCGATGAAGATGTCGCGATGGTCGAAGGCGGCGACCAGCCGCAGCTCGGGGCTGAGCAGCATGCCGTTGCCGAACACGTCGCCGCTCATGTCGCCGACGCCGACCACGGTGAACGGCGAGGTCTGGATGTCGCGGTCCAGCTCGCGGAAATGCCGCTTCACCGCCTCCCAGGCGCCGCGCGCGGTGATTCCCATCTTCTTGTGGTCGTAGCCGTGCGAGCCGCCCGAGGCGAAGGCGTCGCCCAGCCAGTAATTGCGGCCGAGCGCGATGGCGTTGGCGGTGTCGGAAAAGCTCGCGGTGCCCTTGTCGGCGGCCACCACCAGATACGGGTCGTCGCCGTCGCGGCGCCGCACGTCGGGCGGCGGCAGCACGATGTCGCCCTCGAGATTATCGGTCACGTCGAGCAGCGTCTGGATGAAGATGGTGTAGCAGGCGGTGCCTTCGCGCAGCGTCGTCTCGCGGTCGGCGCCGATCGGCATCATGCGCGGCACGAAGGCGCCCTTGGCGCCCACCGGCACGATGATGGCGTTCTTGACCTGCTGCGCCTTGACCAGCCCGAGCACTTCGGTGCGGAAATCCTCCGGCCGGTCGCTCCAGCGCAGGCCGCCGCGGGCGATGGCGCCGAAGCGCAGATGCAGGCCCTCGACGCGCGGCGAATAGACGAAGATCTCGCGGTAGGGGCGCGGCGCCGGCAGGCCCTCCAGCCTGCTGCAGTCGAACTTGACGGCCAGCGCCGGGCGGCGGTTGCCGGCGCCGTCGCGCTGGAAGGCGTTGGTGCGCACCGCCGCCTCGATCAGGTTCAGCACGCGCCGGATGATGCGGTCCTCGTCGAGCGATTGCGTGGCGTCGAGCGCGGCGGCGATCTGGGCATGCGCCTCGGCGACGGCGCGTTCGCGATTGCCGGAAAAACCCATGTCGAGCTGCGCGTGGAACAGCCGCACCAGCGCTACGGCGATTTCGGGATGCGTATTCAGCACCTGCGCCAGGTAGGCGCGCGAATAGCTGACGCCCACCTGCTTGAGGTAGCGCAGCAGCGCCCGGATGATGCTCACATCGGTCCAGTCGAGCCCGGCGCGCAGCACGAGCTGGTTGATGCCGTCGCTTTCGGCGTCGGCCTGCCACACGGCGAGGATCGCCGCCTCGATCAGCGGCGCCCGCTCGGCGAAGCTGTCGGGCCGCGGGCCGAGCACGTCGAGCACCATGTCGTGGATGTAGCAGGGCGCGCCGCCCGCCGGCTCCACCGTATAGGTGCGCTCGTCGATGACGCGGAAGCCGAAATTCTCCAGCATCGGCACGCGGTCGCTCAGCGGGATCGGCCGGTCGCGGTGATAGACCTTGAGCCCGTAGGCGCCGTCGCCGTCGGTGCGCACGCTGAGCTTCAGCGCCAGGCTGGTGTCGCCTTCGAGCTTTTCGATCACGCCGATGTCGGCGAGGGCGTCGACCGCCGAATTGCGCGCCTGGTAGGCCGCCGGGAAGGCTGCGCGCCAGGTCCCGAGGTCGCGCTCGCCGCCGGCCGCCTCGAGCCGGTCGCCGAAGGTCAGGATGATGTCGCCGACGGCGTCTTCGAGCTCGTCGCGCGTCAGGCGCGGGGTGCGCCCGCCATTGCGCCCGATGATGAAATGCACGCGCACGAGCTCGCCTTCGGGGAAGCTCGGATAATAGGCCGATACGCGCCCGTCATAGATGCGCGCCAGGTAGAGCCCGATGCGCTCGCGCGCCTCGGAGGTGTAGCGTTCGCGCGGCACGAAGACGAGCACCGAGACGAAATTGTCGAAGCGGTCGATGCGCGGCAGCACCCGCACCCGCGGCCGGTCGGCCAGCGCCGCGATCTCCTTGGCGAAGCCGAAGAGCTGGTCCTCGGTGATCTGGAACAATTCGTCGCGCGGGTAGGAATCGAGTGCGGCCATCAGCGACTTGGCGGCGTGGCTCTGCGGCGGATAGGCCCAGCGCCGCATCACCTCGGTCACCTTGCGGCGCACGATGGGCACTTCGAGGTTGGGCGTCGCCAGCGCCATCGAGGTGAACAGCCCGACGATCCGGAGCTCGCCCGACACCGTGCCGTTCTCGCGGTAGAGCTTGACCCCCACATAGTCCATATAGGCGCCGCGCCGGTGCACGCGCGTGCGCCGGTTGGCCTTGGTGACCATGATCGGGTCGGGATCGCCGAGGAACGCCAGGTGCTGCTCGGTCATCTCGACATAGTCGGTGCCGGCGCGCAGGAAGTGGTAGTCCTTGTCCTCGAGGATGCCGAGGCCGGAGCTGACCAGCGGCACGAATTTGGCCTCCGGCCCCTCGCCGTCCAGCCGGTATTCGCGCATCCCCAGGAAGGTGAAATTGTGCTCGGCCAGCCAGGCGATGAACTCCTTGGCCTCCGCCGTGGTCGGCACCGGGGCGCGCGGCGGGTTGAGCTTCCAGTCCTCGACCACGCGGCGCAGCCGCTCCAGCATGGTGCGCCAGGCGCGGGTGGCGCGGTACACTTCGGTCAGCGTGCCGTCGATCTCGGCGATCATCTCGGCGCGCTGCTCGGCCGATTGCAGCGGCTCGATCTCGACCAGCAGCAGGCTTTCGCTGATCGACACCGACGCCGCCTCGTCGAGCACGCGGTGCGATTCCGGGTCGAGATGCAGCACAGGATGCGACATGAAGCTGATGACGCCGCCCTTGGCGCGGATCGCCGCCAGCACGCTGTCGACGATGAACGGCATGTCGGCCGAGAACATTTCGAGGCTCTCGGGCTGGCCGGGCGCCTCGGGCTCGAACTCGAAGATCACGTGGCTGCGGCCTTCGCGCTTGCCCAGCCGCGTATAGGTCCGGCGCAGCATCGTCTCGAGCGCTTCGGGGGTATGGCGGGCGAGGTCGTCGGTTTCGGTGGCCGCCACCGCGGCAGCGAGGAAGCGCGCGAAATTGGGCTCGGAGTCGCGAAGCTGGGCGATCCGCTGCAGCAACGCGCCCCGTGCGTCGACGACCCCGTTCATGACTGCACTCGCCCCCCAATGCCGGCAAATCAGCCGCCGCTGCGAGAGTGTGGCCAACCCGCCCGATTGTCCACTAGCCGGTAAGACCTTCTAAGAACATCCGGCCCATAGTCGTAGGCCCATGGACCACAATCCGCGCTCCGATCTCAAGGGCCTGCTGCGCTCGGGACTCAGCAAATCGCTGGTGTCGCTCGGCATCAAGGTGGCGACGGCGGGGCTGACCTATCTCAGCTACGTCGTGCTGTCGCGCCTGATGGGCGCCACCGACTACGGCTATTTCGCCTTCGGGCTGAGCCTTGCGACCATCCTCGCCATCGGCGCCAATTTCGGCCAGCAGACGGCGATCCTGCGCTACTGGCCGGCGGAAATGGTCGCAGGCCGCCCCGAGCGGGCGCTCAACGCGCTGCGCGCCGGCGGCGCCATCACGCTCATCGCCGGCGTGGTGGTGACGTTCGGCCTGGTGCTCGCAAGCCTTGCGACCGGCGCCAGCGGCCATGGCCCGGTGCTGCATCTCTACGCCGCCGCGGCGCTGATCCTGCCGCTGGCCTTCGCCGAATATTGGAGCTCGGCGCTGCGCGCCCAGGGCTCGGTATGGACCGGCCTGGCGCCGCGCGACCTGATCTGGCGCACGGCGCTGCCGCTGGCGGTGGTGCTGCTGTGGTATGGGGGCGTGACGCTCACCGGCTGGGCGGCGCTGCTGCTGACGGCGGCCATGCTGGTCCTGGCGCTCGGGCTGCAATATCTGTTCGCCCGCGTCCGCCGCTACGAGATCGCCGCCGGCGGCGCGGGCCTCGGCGCCTATTGGCGCGAGCACGGCACCGCCAGCCGCTCGTTCTTTTTCGGCACCGTGCTCGACAGCGCCGCGCTCAATGTCGACATCATCTTCGTGGGCCTGCTGGTGGCGCCGGCCGCCGCCGGCGTCTACTTCAACGCCTTCCGCACCGCGGGCCTGCTGACCCTGTTCATGTTCGCCATCACGCTGGTGGTGGCGCCGATGGTGGCGCACCACTACCACGCCGGCGAAATGCGCAAGGCGCAGGCGATCACGGCATTGTGCGCGTGGGCCGGCTTCCTGTTCTCGCTGGTGGTGTTCGTGGGCTTCCTGCTGTTCGGCGAGCAGGTGATGAGCCTGTTCGGCGGCGACCAGCGGCACGGCGCGCTGCTGCTCGTCATCCTCTCGGTCGGCCTGCTGGTGGATGCCGCCACCGGGCCGTCGCGCATCGTCATGATGATGACCGGGCACGAGCGGGCCTATGTGCGCATCTTCGGCGCGGTGATCGTCGCCGGCATGATCGTGCAGGTGCCGGTGATCCTGGCCTATGGCGCCATCGGCGCCGCCATCGTCAACACCCTCGCCCGCATCGCCGCGCAGCTCGCCATCGCCTGGTACAGCCACCGCCGCATCGGGCTCGACACCACGCTGTTGGGGGCGTTCCTGGTGAACCGCCTGGCCGACCGGGCGGCTTGACCCACCCCGCCGGCCGGGCTTATGACGCCTATCCGGGCCGCAAAGGCCCGTTTTCCGTTCAAATCGCAGGACTTCTTGCCAAATGGGCCGCACGCTGTACGACAAAATCTGGGATGACCACCTGGTCGCGAACAACCCGGACGGCACGTCGCTCATTTACATCGACCGCCACCTCGTCCACGAGGTGACCAGCCCGCAGGCCTTCGAGGGCCTGCGGCTGAACAAGCGCAAGGTGCGCGCGCCCGAACGCACGCTGGCGGTGGTCGACCACAACGTCCCCACCACTGACCGCTCGCTGCCCAATCCGGACCCCGAAAGCGCCATCCAGATCGCGACGCTGGCCGAGAACACGCGCGATTTCGGCATCGAATATTACGACCCCTTCGACGTCCGGCAGGGGATCGTCCACATCGTCGGGCCGGAGCAGGGCTTCACGCTGCCCGGCATGACCATCGTGTGCGGCGACTCGCATACGTCGACGCATGGCGCCTTCGGCGCCCTGGCGCACGGCATCGGCACCTCCGAGGTCGAGCATGTGCTGGCGACGCAGACGCTGATCCAGCAGAAGGCCAAGAACATGCTGGTGCGGGTCGACGGGCAATTGCCGCCCGGCGTCACCGCCAAGGACATCATCCTCGCCATCATCGGCGAGATCGGCACCGCCGGCGGCACCGGCCACGTCATCGAATTTGCCGGCGAAGCGATCCGCGCGCTGTCGATGGAAGGCCGCATGACCATCTGCAACATGACCATCGAGGGCGGCGCCCGCGCCGGGCTGATCGCGCCCGACGAAACGACGTTCGCCTATGTGAAGGGCCGCCCGCGCGCGCCAAAAGGCGAAGCCTTCGACATGGCGCTCGACTACTGGAAGACGCTGAAGTCCGACGACGACGCGCACTACGACAAGGTGGTGGTGCTCGACGCCGCCAAGCTGCCGCCGATCGTCAGTTGGGGCTCGTCGCCCGAGGACGTGATCTCGGTCAAGGGCGTGGTGCCCAACCCGGACGACATCGCCGACGAGAACAAGCGCGCCAGCAAGTGGCGGGCGCTCGACTACATGGGCCTCAAACCCGGCACCAGGATCACCGACATCGCCATCGAGCGCGTGTTCCTGGGCTCGTGCACCAATGGCCGCATCGAGGATCTGCGCGCCGCCGCCAAAATGGTCGCCGGCCGCAAGGTGGCGCCGGGCGTCAGCGCCATGGTGGTGCCGGGCTCGGGCCTGGTGAAGGCGCAGGCCGAGGCGGAAGGGCTCGACGCGATCTTCAAGGCCGCCGGCTTCGAATGGCGCGAGCCGGGCTGCTCGATGTGCCTCGCCATGAACCCCGACAAGCTCAAGCCGCAGGAGCGCTGCGCCTCGACATCCAACCGCAATTTCGAGGGCCGCCAGGGCTTCAAGGGCCGCACCCATCTGGTGTCGCCGCAAATGGCGGCGGCGGCCGCGATCGCGGGGCATTTCGTCGATATCCGCGAGTGGAAGTAACAGAGCCGACACGGCCCTCACCCGGCGCTTCGCGCCACCCTCTCCCCAATGGGGAGAGGGGAGGATGGCGCAGAGGGTATAGTCGGCACCTCCCCTCTCCCCGTCGGGGAGAGGGTTCCTCGCCCAGCGAGGCGGGTGAGGGCCTGCCATGACCGACTGGGCCACCACCGCCGCGCCGTCGCTCGACGAGTTCGAGGCGCTTGCCGTGGCGGCGCTCGAGGCGCTGCCGCAGCCGTTCCGCGACCTGTGCAAGGATGTGCGCTGCTACGTCGCCGAATTCCCCGAGAACGACGTTCTGGACGAGCTCGGCATCGACTCCGAATTCGACCTGATGGGGCTGTTCACAGGGGTCGGCCTCGCGCAGGAGGGCATCGTGCCCACCGGCCGCATGCCCAACGTCGTGCATCTCTATCGCCGCCCCATCCTCGACTACTGGGCCGAGCACGAGGACACCCTCGGCGCCGTCGTCACGCACGTGCTGATCCACGAAATGGGCCATCATTTCGGCTTCTCCGACGCCGACATGGAGGCGCTGGAGGAGCAGGCGGCGCGGGAGGCGAAATAGTGAATAGTGAATGGTGAATGGTGAATGGTGAATGGAGACGCGCTACCATTCACCATTCACCATTCACTGCCGACTGCCTCCTTTCATGTCCCATACCACGCAAGGCACGCTCGCCCTCGACCGGCTCGGCATCGCCTATGAGCTGCGCGCCTATACCTACGATCCCGAGGCGCCGCGGGTTGGGCTGCAGGCGGCCGAGGCGCTCGGGCTCGATCCGGCGCAGACCTTCAAGACGCTGATGCTCGAGCTCGACGGCAGGCCGGTCTGCGCGGTGATCCCCTCCGACCGGGAGGCGAGCCTCAAGAAGGTGGCGCATGTCTTCGGCGGCAAGGCGGCCGAGATGATGAAGGTGCCCGACGCTGAGCGCTCGACCGGCTACAAGGTCGGCGGCATCGGCCCGTTCGGCCAGAAGCGCAAGGTGCCCACCGCCTTCGACGAAACCATCGAGCTCTACGACATCATCTACATCAACGCCGGCCAGCGCGGCCTGCTGCTCGCCATCGCCCCGGCGGATGCGGTGCGGGCGGCGGAGGGCAGGGTGGCCGATCTCACGGTGTGAGCAAGGCCCCCTCACCCGGCTTACTAGGCTCACTGCGTTCGCCAAGTGCGCCGCAGGGCCGGGTGAGGGGGCCTTGCCGCTGGCGCCAGATTACGCCGCGAGGCTCGTGCGCTGCTCGACGCCCAGCATCAGATTGAGGTTCTGCACGGCGGCGCCGGAGGCGCCCTTGCCGAGGTTGTCGTACACCGCGACCAGCGCCGCCTGCGCCCGCTCGTCACTGGCGAAGACGTGCAGCACCATGCGGTTGGTGCCGTTGTAGCGCTCGGGGTTGAGCTCGGGGGTGCGTTCGGCGTCGACCAGCGGCGCCACCTCGACGAAGCCGCCTTGGATGGCGGCGAAATGGTCGGCGATCGCGGCGTGCAGGTCGGCGCCGGTCGGCACCTTGCTGAGCGTCCACAATTGCAGCGGCACGACGGTGATCATGCCCTGCGCGAAATTGCCGACCGCCGGGGTGAACAGCGGCAGGCCGCTGAGCCTGGCGTAGGTCTTCAGCTCGGGCAGGTGCTTGTGCTTGAAGGTCAGCCCGTAGGGCATGAACTCGTTGGCGTCCTCGCCCGCCGCCTCGTAATCGGCGATCATCGATTTGCCGCCGCCGGAATAGCCGGAAATGCCGTGCACGGTGACGGGATGGTCGGCCGGCAGCAGCCCCGCCTCGACCAGCGGCCGCAAGGTGGCGATGGCGCCCTGCGGCCAGCAGCCGGGATTGCCGACGCGCCTAGCCGCGGCGATCCTGCCGGCTTGGCCCTTGTCCATTTCGGCAAAGCCGTAGGTCCAGCCCTCGGCGACGCGATGCGCGGTCGAGGCGTCGATCACCCGCGTGGTGTCGTTCTCGATCAGGCGCACGCTCTCTTTGGCCGCGTCGTCGGGCAGGCAGAGGATGGCGATGTCGGCGGCGTTCAGCAGGCGCTGGCGCTCGGCCTGGTCCTTGCGCTTGTCGGGGGCGATCGACAGCAGTTCGAGGTCGCGGCGGTCGGCCAGCCGGTCGCGGATCTGCAGGCCCGTGGTGCCCGCCTCGCCATCGATGAAGACCTTGCTGACCATGTCGTCCTCCCAATCAAGGGGTGAATGCGCGCGCTATATAGAAGTTCACAGGGGCGATGTGTAGTGATGCTTTGCAAGACCGTCATGACAAGAGGGGAGGGGCTTCATGCCGACACCGCATAATTCCGCGCAAAAAGGCGACTACGCCGAGGCCGTGCTGCTGCCGGGCGACCCGCTGCGCAGCAAATGGATCGCCGAAACCTTCCTCAAGGATGCGCGGCAGGTCAACGCCGTGCGCAATTGCCTGGGCTTCACCGGCACATGGAACGGCAAGCCGGTGTCGGTGCAGGCGACCGGCATGGGCCAGCCCTCGCTGTCGATCTATGTGCATGAGCTGATCAACGAATATGGGATCAAGAAGCTGTTCCGCGTCGGCACCGCCGGCGGGCTCAGCGAGCAGGTCCGGGTGCGCGATCTGATCCTGGCGCAGGCGGCGACCACCGACAGCGGCATCGTCAAAAACGGCTTCGGGCCCTATAATTTCGCCCCGATCGCCGATTTTGGCCTGCTGCGGCTCGCCGCGGAAAAGGCCGAGAAAAAGGGCCTCAGCGCCGTGGTCGGCAACATGCTGAGCTCGGACATCTTCTACCATGTCGAACCCGGGCTCGAAGGCTATGGGCGGCTGTTGAGCCACGGTATCCTCGGGGTGGAGATGGAATCGGCGGCGCTCTACACGCTGGCGGCCCGCTTCGGGGTCAAGGCGCTCACCATCTGCGCCGTCAGCGACGACCTCATCCGCAACGAGTTCATGTCCGCCGACGAGCGGCAGAGCTCGCTCAAGGATATGATCGCGCTGGCGCTGGACGTGGCGACGGCCTAGCTGCGGCACCGGTTCTTTTTTGTGCTCTGTCCGAGCGAGCCCGAGGAGGGCTCTCTCGGCCAACCGCGGGGGACTGCCGCTTTCCCGCCGCAAAAGCTCTGATATCGTCCCCTGAGCCACGGGGACGACCATCATGCTGCGCAAGAACAATGCCGCCCGGCTGCAGGAGACGGTGCGGAGCGTCGAGACGATGACGCGCTTTGCACTGGCGGTGCTGGCGCTGGCCTCGGGCGTCTACACTTATCTCGGCGTGCGCGGCCTGCTCGACGGCACCGCGACCTTCGTGTTCTTTGCCGCCATCATCTATTCGGCCGCCGTGTCGGTCGCCATCTATGCGTTCTGGACCTTCATGCTGCGCTTCGTGCCGCTGGTGACGTCGGCGGCGGGGCGCGTCGGGCTGTTCCTCACCATGGCGGTCGGCTGCTTCATGATCATGGCGATGTCGTCATGGCTGAACGCGGCGGCGCTGGCGGGGTCCGCTGCGCTCGAGCAGCATCTCGCGGTCAATCTCGAAGAGTACGTCTCCTCGCTCGATCAGGCGCATGGCAATGCGCTGGCGGCGCAATCGCTCTTGCCCGACGTGCAGCGCGCCGCCGACCGCTTCGCCAAGCTGGCCGACGACGAGCGCAATTCCGGGGCGCTGACCGGCACCACCGGCTCGGGCTCGGTGGTGCAATTGCTCACCCAGATGTCGGGGCAGATGAGCGAGCTCGGCGCCACCATCACCAATTCGCGCGACCAGGTGCAGGCGCTGTTCGACCAGGGCAGCGCGCATCTGGGCAAGATGCGCGAGCTGGTGTCGGGCACCGGCGAGATCGGGCCGCGCTCCGACGAATTCGCGGCGGAGTCGGTGCAGCTCAACGCCGTCATCACCTCGCTGCAATCGACCGACGTGGCGCCCTCGGTGAAGCGCGCCGCCGCCGATCTCGCGGCCGGCTTCATCGCTCCCGTCGCCAATGGCGGCACCTCCGACCTTGTCGCCCGGCAGGACACGGTGATGGGCACGGTGCGCGACTCGGTCGCCGCGCAATCGGCGCAGCTTGCCGCCGCGGCCGACGAAATCCTGAAGCAGCCGCGGGTCGAGACGCATCGCTATGTGCCGCTGAGCTCGGCCGAGGCGGTGCTGCGCTATTGGAGCGATTTCATCCCGAGCTGGGCCGGCGCCATCTCCATCGATCTGCTGCCGGTGGTGCTGGTGCTCGTGCTGATGATCGTCCACGACGCCATGCGGCGCGAGACGGCGGGGCTCGAGGACGCCGAGACCATCACCGCCGCCGAGATGCTGCGCTCGCTCGAGCTCTACCGGCAATTGACCGGCAAGCCGCTCGCCGACGCCGAGGAAGCCGTGCCGGCCGCCGCCGTGGCCGAAGCGCCTGCGGCCGAACCGCCGCCCGTATCGGCGCCGCCAGTGCCCGGCACTGCCGACGCCACGGTGACGCCGCTCGATACTGCCCGCAAGCCGTCGCGGCCCTGAGCATGGCGACCGTCGGCCGCCGCATCGTCGACTGGGCCGCGGCCTTCGAGGACGGCGCCATCATCCGCGCCGCTTTTTTCGGCCTGCTCACCGCCACCGCGGTCATCCTCTATCTCGACTACAGCGAGCTCACCGCGCGCGAGCCGCTCGGCATCGCGCCCGATCTGTCGCCGATCCTGCCGGCCTTCGATCCCGATGCACCGGCCGGCAAGCCCGGCCCGGAGGTGACGACGCCGATGGAGGTGCTGCGTCGGCCGCTGTCGGTGGCGCTGGTGTCGGGCGGCGTGTTGCAGCTCACCGGCACGTTCGATGTCGGAGCCGCCGACCGCGTCGCTGCCGAGCTCGCGGCGCATGGCGAATATGTGCGCAGCGTGGCGCTCGATTCGCCCGGTGGCGCCGTCGCCGAAGCGCTCGCCATCGGCCAGCTGATCCGCGACAAGGGCTATACGACCTCGGTCGCCGCAGGCGCGCTCTGCGCCTCGTCCTGTCCGCTGGTGTTCGCCGGCGGCCGAGAACGGCTCGCCACCGCCGCCTCGGCCATCGGCGTGCACCAGATCTACGCGGCGGCGCCGGCGGGCAGCGCCGCGACGCAACTGCAGGCGGCCGGCAACGCCATGTCCGACGCGCAGGCGCTCACCGCCCGCATCTCGCGCTATCTCGCGAAGATGGGGGTGGACGAGGAGGTCTGGCTGCGCGCCCTCGAAACCCCGCCGGACCGGCTCACCTATTTCTCGCCGGACGATTTGACGCGCCTCAAATTGGCGACGCGACTCACCAGATAAGGGCGTAGGATCACACGTGGAACTGTTTCCGCGTACTTACGTTCACTATCGAGCGTCGGGAGGGGAAGTCCAATGACTCACGCACATACACTCACCCGTCACCGCGACATCCAGGCCTGGGTGTCCGACCGGCAGGGAATGCCGGCCATGATTCGTGGCCACAACAGCTTCGGCGAACTGAGGTCGCGCCTCGCGCTGCGCTTCCGCAGCATGAACAAGCGGCCCGACGGCATGCCCGCCGTCGACCAGGGCGCCATGCCCGTCAGCTGGACGGCGTGGCTGGCCGAGCTCGACCGGCAGCAATTGGCGCTGCGCGTTTCCGAAAACGGCGAAACCGAGTATGAGCTGGTGGAGCGCCGGTCGCTGAACTAGGCGGCCTGCACACTATTCACGGCCCGGCCAGGCGCCGGGCCTTTTTGTTGGAGCGTCAGATGTCCCGCATCCTCAAGCACCACGATGAAATCCGGCAGTGGGCCGAAGCCCGCGGCGGCGAGCCGGCCTGGGCCGAGCTGCCCAGCGGCACCCGCAGCCAGATCGTGCTGCGCATCGTGTTCGACCAATATCTGCTCAACTCCGGCGAGAACCAGGAGCAGGACCGCCCCGGCGGCCTCGACCTGGTGGGCTGGGACGACTGGCTCAAGGAGCTCAAGCACCAGAAGCTGGCGCTCAAGGTCGGCGACCGCATCGACGGCGTGCTCGACAACGATTTCGAGTTCGTGCCGGAGACGACGACGGATTAGGGCGGGCTATATCGGGGGCCGATCTGCGTCCGGTGAACGTGACCCCCGCCCCCGTCCCCTCCCCGCAAGGGGGAGGGGTGCCTGACTGAACCATCAGAGCTTGCGGTTCCTGCGCCTCCCTCCCCCTTGCGGGGAGGGATCGAGGGCGGGGGCCCCAGCCACTTGCGATTCCGCCGACTCTACAGCCCCCAGGCCTCGGCCAGCAGCCGATACGAGCGGAGCCGCAATTGGTGGCTCCACATGGTGGTGGTCACCATCACCTCGTCGGCGCCGGCCGCCTCGGCCTGCGCCCGGATGGCGGCCACGACCCCGGCGGGGTCGCCGACGATCCACAGCCGTCCCTGCTTGTCGATGATCGCCTGCTGCGCCGGCGTCAGCTCGCGCGCCGCCGCGACCTCGGGCGCGAGCAGCTTGCGCTCCTCGCCCGAGTGGAACAGCGCCCAGCTCACGGCCTGGCTCTGCGACAGGAACTGCGCCTCCTCGGCGCTCGGCGCCACCAGCGCCGACACCGCGAGGATGGCGTGCGGCCTCGGGAATTGCGGCGAGGGCCGGAACGCGGCGCGATAGGCGGCAAAGGCCGGCGCCGGCGGCGTGGCGCTGAAATGCGCCGCGAACGAATAGCCGGCGCCGAGCTCGCCGGCCGCCGTGGCGCTCGCCCCGGACGAGCCGAGCAGGTAGATCGGCGGCAGCGGCACGCCTTCGGGCACCACGCGGATCGGCGCGTAGGGATGGTCCATCGGAAAGCCGGCCTGCTCGAAGGCCAGCAGCTCGGCCAGCTCCTGCGGAAAATAAGCGCCGTCGACCGAGCGCAGCGCGCTCAGCGTGCGCCCGTCGCTGCCGCCGGCGCGGCCGATGCCGAGGTCGATGCGTCCGGGATGGAGGCCATTGAGCGTGCGATAGGTCTCGACCACGCGCAGCGGCACGTGGTTGGGCAGCATCACTCCGCCCGAGCCGACATGGATGCGCGTCGTCGCCGCCGCGGCGGTGGCGATCAGCACTTCCGGCGACGACGAGGCGATCGACGGCATGCCGTGGTGCTCGGCGTACCAGATGCGGGCATAGCCCAGCTCGTCGCCGAGGCGCGCCAGATCGACGATGTGCTGCAGCGCCTGCGACGAGTCGGTGCCCTCGGGCACCGGGGCGAGATCGAGAATGGAGAGCGGCAGGGTCATGCGCCCTTATATCGGCATCTGCCGATGAAGCACAACCGCCGCCAGCCTCATGCCACGCCCTACGCCACTTGGCCCGCAGCCCAGCCGCTGGCCCAGGCCCACTGGAAATTGTAGCCGCCCAGCCAGCCGGTGACGTCGACCACCTCGCCGATCACGTAGAGTCCGGGCACGTCGCGCGCCGCCATGGTGGTCGAGTTCAGGCTGGCGGTGTCGACGCCGCCGAGGGTGACTTCGGCGGTGCGGTAGCCTTCCGAGCCGGTCGGCTTCTGCGTCCAGCGGTGCAGCGTGTCGGCAACCAGCGCGATCTTCCTGTCGGAGAAATCGCCGAGCATGCCGGGCAGCGCGAGGTCCTCGGCCAGCATCTGGGCAAGGCGTCTGGGCAGGTGCGCCGCGAGCACGGTCTGCAGCGCCAGTTTCGGGGTTTGCGTGCGCGCCGTCTTCAGCGCGGCGGCGATATCGACGTCGGGCAGCAGGTCGACGGCGATGGCGTCGCCCTCGCGCCAGTAAGACGACACCTGCAGGATGGCGGGGCCGCTGAGGCCGCGATGGGTGAACAGCAGGGCCTCGCGAAAGCTCCGGCCATTGGCGGTGACCACCGCCTCGGTCGAGATGCCGGCGAGCGGCGCCAGCCGCTCCAGCATGCGCGGCTCGAAGGTCAGCGGCACCAGCGCCGGGCGCGTTTCGGTGATTGCGAGGCCGAACTGTTCGGCGAGGCGATAGCCGAGGCCGGTGGCGCCCATCTTGGGGATCGACTTGCCGCCGGTGGCGATCACCAGCGAGGTCGCGGACACCTCGCCGGTCGAGAGGCGGGCGCGAAAGCCGGTATCGGCCTTCTCGACGGCCTCGATCGCGGTCGCCAGCTCCAGCATCACGCCGGCCTTGCCCATCTCGGCGGTCAAGAGGTTGACGATCTGCACCGACGCGCCGTCGCAGAAGAGCTGCCCGAGGGTCTTTTCGTGAAAGGCGATGCCGTAGGCCCGCACCAGCGCGATGAAGCGTTCCGGCGTGTAGCGCCGAAGCGCCGACACCGCGAATTTGGGGTTCTGCGACAGGAAGCGGTCGGGCCGGGTGTTGGTGTTGGTGAAGTTGCAGCGGCCGCCGCCGGAGATGCGGATCTTTTCGCCCGGCGCCTTGGCGTGGTCGACCAGCAGCACCGAGCGGCCGCGCCTGCCGGCCTCGATGGCCGCCATCATGCCGGCCGCCCCGGCGCCGAGGATCAGGACGTCGAAAGTGCGCATGCGGTGGGGCGTACACCAGCGGGTGCGCGCGGAGAAGGGGGCCTTGCCGCGCTCCCCGCGATCCCAGCTCTTTCCTGCGCTCTGGCCGAGCGCGCCCGGCCAGGCTCGTTCGGCCAACCGCCCCGGTTCATTGACTCTTGGCGATTTCGGCGTAAAAGCCCGGCACAGCCTGTGAGGTTTTTCGCCGATGCTGCGCGAAGACGAGTTCGACATCGAGATGCCGGAGCTGGACAGTTTCCTGCCCCGCCGCATCCTGCCGTCGTTCAGGCTGAAGACCAAAACCACCAAAACCCGCTGACGCTTTTCCCCGGGCCATCTCCCGCCGGGGAGAGGCCGAGACCAGTCGAGCCGCCGGCAGCACCGGTGCGGGGGTCGGGTTCAGAGGAACAAACCGAAATGGGTTATCGCGTCGCAGTCGTCGGGGCCACGGGAAATGTCGGCCGCGAAATGCTCAACATCCTGGCCGAACGCAAGTTTCCGGTGAGCGAGGTGATCCCGCTCGCCTCGGCGCGCTCGCAGGGGCAGGAGATCAGCTTCGGGGACAAGCGCCTCAAGGTGCAGAACCTGGAGAATTTCGATTTCGCCGGCGTCGATTTCGCGCTGATGAGCGCCGGCTCGGCGGTGGCCAAGGAATATGGCGAAAAGATCGGCCGCACCGGCTGCATCGTCGTCGATAATTCGAGCTTCTGGCGCTACCACGCCGACGTGCCGCTGGTGGTGCCCGAGGTCAACGCCGCGGTGCTCGACGCCTACATGGCGCGCAACGACCGCAAGAACATCATCGCCAACCCGAACTGCTCGACGGCGCAGATGGTGGTGGCGCTGAAGCCGCTGCACGATTTCGCCACCATCAAGCGCGTGGTGGTCGACACCTACCAGTCGGTGTCCGGCGCGGGCAAGGACGGCATGGACGAGCTCTGGGCGCAGACCAAGGGCATCTTCGTCAACGACAAGCCGACGCCCCGGAAGTTCTCCAAGCAGATCGCCTTCAACGTCATCCCGCATATCGACGTGTTCATGGAAGACGGGTCCACCAAGGAAGAATGGAAGATGGTGGCCGAGACCAAGAAGATCCTCGACCCCAAGATCAAGCTGATTGCCACCTGCGTGCGCGTGCCGGTGTTCGTGGGCCATTCGGAAGCGGTCAACATCGAGTTCGAAAAGCCGATCAGCGCCGACGAGGCGCGCGAGCTGCTGCGCAATGCGCCGGGCCTGGCGGTGATCGACAAGCGCGAGCCGGGCGGCTACGCCACGCCGGTCGAGGCGGCGGGCGAATACGACACCTATGTGAGCCGCATCCGCGAGGACGTGACGGTCGAGAACGGCCTTTCCATCTGGGTGGTGTCGGACAACCTCCGCAAGGGCGCGGCGCTCAACACCGTGCAGATCCTCGAAACGCTGCTCGAGCGCAACCTGGTGGAGCGGAAAGCCGCGTAGGCTTCGGCGTGGAGGGCGCCCGCATGGCCCCGCGCGACATCGCCCTGGCGCTCGCCATCGTTCTGGTGTGGGGCGTCAACTTCATGGCCATCAAATGGGGCGTGGCGGAGGTGCCGCCGCTGCTGCTCACGGCGCTGCGCTACGTCGTGGCGCTGCTGCCGGCGGTGTTCTTCGTCAAGCGGCCGCAGGTGGCGCTCTCCATCCTCGTCGCCTACGGGCTGTTCATCGGCGTCGGGCAGTTCGGCTTCCTGTTCACGGCCATCCACCTCGGCATGCCGGCGGGGCTCGCCTCGCTGGTGCTGCAATTGCAGACCTTCTTCACCATCGGGCTCGCCGTGGCGGTCCTCGGCGAGCGGCCGCGGCGCACGCAGCTCGCCGGGGCGGCGGTGGCGCTCGGCGGCATCGTGCTGATCGGCATCGAAAAGTTCGCCGGCGCCGGCTTCTGGCCGCTGGTGATGACGGTGTGCGGCGCGGCCGGCTGGGCCGTCTCCAACATCATCGTCAAGCGCGCCGGCAAGATCGACATGCTGAGCTTCGTGGTGTGGTCGAGCCTGGTGCCGATCGTGCCGCTGCTGCTGCTGTCGCTGCTGATCGAAGGGCCGGGAGCGGTGCCCTACGCCGTCACACACCTCACCTGGCTCGGCCTCGGCTCGCTGCTGTTCGTGGGCTGGGTGTCGACCGATTTCGGCTATGGCGCCTGGAGCGCGCTGCTCGGCCGCTATCCGGCCTCGATCGTGGCGCCGTTCACGCTGCTGGTGCCGGTGGTCGGGCTGAGCAGCGGGCAGCTGATCCTGGGCGAGGCGATGAGCGGGCTCGACTGGGCCGGCAGCGCGCTGGTGTTCCTGGGACTGTTGATCAACGTCTTCGGCCCGCGGCTGTTCGCGCGCCGCGCCGCGACTACGCCGACGTGACGCGCTGAACCTTGCCGGCAAGGCTGGGGAGATCGGGCAGCTCGGGGCGGCTGAAATCGCCGGTCTCGGGGTCCATCACCCACAATTCGCCGGTCGAGATGTCGAACCAGGCGCCGTGCACCTTCAGCCGGCCGTCGGCCTCGCGCTCGCGGATATAGGGGAAGGTGCGCAGGTTGTTGATGGAGTTGCGCACCGACAGCCGCTCCAGCACCGTCTCGCGCTCGCTGGCGGTGAGGAAGGTGTATTTCGCCACCTCCGCGCTGACCGGGGCCAGCATGCTCATCCATTTGCCGATGAAATCGCCCTGGGCGAGGACGTGGCCGGGGTTGAGCGCGGCGCGGATGCCGCCGCAGCGGCCATGGCCGAGCACGACGACGTTTTCGACCTCGAGCGCGGCCACGGCGAATTCGATGGCGGCCGAGGTGCCGTGCTGGGCGGCGTCGGGCTGGAAGGTCGGCACGAGGTTGGCGACGTTGCGGAGCACGAACAGCTCGCCCGGGCCGGCGTCGAAGATGGTTTCGGGGGCGGCGCGGCTGTCGCAGCAGGCGATCACCAGCGCCACCGGCGACTGGCCTTCGCGCGCCAGGCGCTTGTATTTGCCTTCGGCCTCGGCATAGGGGCCGCGGATAAAGGCGGCGTAGCCGTCGATCAGGGCTTGCGGAAAGCTGTGCATGGCTTCGGATTAGCGGTAAGTAGCCGCCGGTTCAACCATGGAACCGTTGACGACGGGGCAATCGGGGTATGCAGATCTATCGTTTTCTCACCGGCGTGGACGACGCATCGTTCTGCCACAAGGTCACCAGGGCGCTGAGCGAGGGGTGGGTGCTGCACGGCTCGCCGACCTACGCCTATGACGCGGCCGAAAAGACGATGAAGTGCGGCCAGGCCGTGACCCGCACCGTCGCCGACCAGCCCTACGATCCGGACAAGAAGCTGTCGGACTACCGCTAGACGGCCGGCTTGCCGGCTAAACCGCAGATGAATGCCGGCTTCACGCCGGGTTCGGACCGGGCGCCCTAAACCTCCACGCAAGAACGCGGCGAGACGAAGCCGCATCGAGTGGAGCCCGAAAATGCACGCCAAGGTCCTGACCCTCGCTTTGCTGACCGCGATCGTCGCCTTGCCGGTTCCGGCCAGCCAGCAGCTGGCGGGGACGTTTTCGGCTCCCGCAGCGCGGTCTGCCGCAGCGCCCGAGGCCGCGCGCCTCGGCCTGCTGCTGCAGGATCCGTTCCTCATCGACCAGTTGCGCCACGTGCCCGTCACCGGGCCGAGCGACGCCGATCCGCACCGGGGCGTGGCGCTTTAGCCGAACATCCCGGTCAGGGCGGCGTGCTGCAGCAGGATGATGGTCTTGGCGTCGGCGATGTCGCCGCTCCCGATCATGCCGAGCGCCGTGGCGACGGGCAGGCGGACCACTTCGATGTCCTCGCCCTCGTGCTCGAGCCCGCCGCCGGCGGCGTCGGCCGCACCCTCGATGGTGCCGATGAACAGGGTCAGCCGCTCGGTCACGGCGCCCGGGCTCATGAAGCAGCGGCAGACCCGCTCCAGCCGGCCGATACGGTAGCCGGTCTCCTCCATCGCCTCGCGGCGGGCGCAGGTCTCGGGGTCGTCGCCGTCGAGCTTGCCGGCGCAGGCTTCGAGCAGCAGCGGCGTGTCGCCGACGGCATAGGCCGGATAGCGGAACTGGCGGGTGAGGACCACCGATTTGCCGGCGATGTCGCACAGCAGCACCGCCGCGCCGTCGCCGCGGTCGTAGGTCTCGCGCACCAGATGCTGCCAGCGCCCGTCGCGGCGGCGGAGCTCGAAACTGTGCTGGGCCAGCGTGCCCCAGGCCTTGGCGAGGGTGGTGCTGGAAACGGCGCGGACGATATCGGACACAGGTGGCTCTCCTTGCCGGCCCTGTGTGCCATAGCGGCGGGCTGAACGGAATCTGAACGGCGGATTCAGTGCGGCTAAAGCGGCGAAGGCCCAGAGTCCGGGCCAGTCGCCGCAAGGAGCCGCCCGATGCACCGAATCGCCGCCGCCATGCTGATCGTCGCCACCGTGCTGGTGGCCCACGGCTCGATGCTGCGCGAGGCGCTGGCGGCCGAGGCGGCGGCGCCGCCGCGGCTTGCTGCCGAGATCGCCCAGCCGGCCGTGACGCGCAACGCCAAGGTCCTGAGCCTGCTGATGATTCTCGAGTCGCTGCGGCAGGCGCCGGTCAGCCTCGATGCGCAGAAAGTCTGACCGCCGGAGCGGCATTCCGCTTTGACCTGGGCCGAGGCGAGGTCTAGAAGTCTCGAACCATTCCAATCTGCAGCGCCGGTTTCCCGGTGCTTTCGAGACGTCCATGGCAGCCCGGTCCCGGCCCCTTTCTCCACATCTGCAAATCTATCGGTTCACGCTCACCATGGCGTCGTCGATCATCCATCGCGGCACCGGGCTCGCGATGTATTTCGGCACGCTGCTGATCGTGTTGTGGCTCGGCGCCGCGGCGCTGGGCGACGGGCCGCTCGGGGTGGTCAACGCCATCTACGGCTTCTGGCTGGTGCAGGTGGTGTTCTTCCTCGCCACCTGGGCGCTGTTCCAGCATCTGTTCGGCGGCATCAAGCATTTCATCTGGGATTCCATCCACCTGCTCGACCCGGTGGGGCGCGAATGGGTGGTGCGGCTCAACTGGGTGGCCTCGATCGTGTGCACGCTCGCGGTGTGGGCGATCTTCGTGTGGTTCAAATGATCGACAAGGCCGAGCTTTCCAATCCGACGACGCATTACGGCTCGGGCAAGCGCGCCACGCGCGAGTTCAAGCTGCAGCGGCTCACCGGCGCGCTCAACATCGTGTTCACGCTGTTCTTCGTGTGGTTCGTGGTGCGGCTGGCCGGCGCCGACCGGGCGCAGATGGTGGAGGTGATCCGCAATCCCGTCGTCGCCATCGTCCTCTGCCTGCTGATCGTCAATGTGTGCGTGCACATGCGCATCGGCATGAACGAGGTGATCGAGGATTACCTCGACGAGGACAAGACCAATCGCCTGGCGCAGCGGGCCAACGCCGCCTTCGCCATTCTGGTTGCGGCCATCACCGTGATCAGCGTCGCTAAAATACTGTTCTGGGGCTGAGAGGCATGGCCGCTTACGAGATCATCGACCACGAATTCGACGTGGTGGTCGTGGGCGCTGGCGGCGCCGGGCTGCGCGCCACGCTGGGCATGGCCGAACAGGGCTTCAACACCGCCTGCGTGACGAAAGTGTTCCCGACGCGCTCGCACACGGTGGCGGCGCAGGGCGGCATCGCCGCCTCGCTCAAGAACATGGGCCCGGACAGCTGGCAATGGCACATGTACGACACCGTCAAGGGGTCGGACTGGCTGGGCGACAACGACGCGATGGAATATCTGGCGCGCAATGCGCCGGCGGCCGTCTACGAGCTCGAACATTACGGCGTGCCGTTCAGCCGCACCGAGCAGGGCAAGATCTACCAGCGCCCGTTCGGCGGGCACATGACCGAGTTCGGCGAAGGCCCGCCGGTGCAGCGCACCTGTGCCGCCGCCGACCGCACCGGGCACGCCATCCTGCACACGCTCTACGGCCAGTCGCTCCGGCACAACGCGCAGTTCTTCGTCGAATATTTCGCCATCGACCTGTTGATGGGCGACGACGGCTCGTGCCAGGGCATCATCGCCTGGAAGCTCGACGACGGCACGCTGCACCGGTTCCGGTCGAAGCTCACGGTGCTGGCGACGGGCGGCTATGGCCGCGCCTATTTCTCGGCGACTTCGGCGCACACCTGCACCGGCGACGGCAACGGCATGGTGGCGCGCGCCGGCCTGCCGCTCGAGGACATGGAGTTCGTGCAGTTCCACCCCACCGGCGTCTACGGCGCGGGCGTGCTGATCACCGAAGGGGCGCGCGGCGAGGGCGGCTATCTCACCAATTCGGAGGGCGAGCGCTTCATGGAGCGCTATGCGCCCAACGCCAAGGACCTCGCCTCGCGCGACGTGGTATCCCGCTGCATGACGCTCGAAATCCGCGAGGGGCGCGGCGTCGGGCCGAAGAAGGACCATATCTTCCTCCATCTCGACCATCTCGATCCGAAGGTGCTGCACGAGCGGCTGCCGGGGATCACCGAAAGCGCGCGGATCTTCGCCGGCGTCGACCTGACGCGCGACCCGATCCCGGTGCTGCCGACGGTGCACTACAACATGGGCGGCATCCCGACCAATTATCACGGCGAGGCGCTGAACCCGACCGAGGCCGAGCCCGACCGCGTGGTGCCGGGGCTGATGGCCGTGGGGGAGACCGCGTGCGCCTCGGTGCACGGCGCCAACCGGCTCGGCTCCAATTCGCTCACCGACCTCGTGGTGTTCGGCCGCGCCGCGGCGCTGCGCGCCGGCGCCACGATGGACCGGAGCAAGGCCGTGCCCAAGGTCAACCAGGCGTCCGAGGACAAGATCCTGGCGCGCTTCGACCGGCTGCGCCAGGCCAGGGGCGGCACGCCCACGGCGGTGCTGCGCGACCGCATGCAGCGCACCATGCAGGAGGACGCCGCGGTGTTCCGCACCGGCGAGACGCTCCGCACCGGCGTGCGCCGCATGCACGAGGTCTACGCCGCCAAGGCGGATATCCGCGTCACCGACCGCTCGATGATCTGGAACTCCGATCTGGTCGAAACGCTGGAGCTCGAGAACCTGCTCGCCAACGCGCTGACCACGGTGGTGTCGGCAGAGGCCCGCACCGAAAGCCGCGGCGCGCATGCGCGCGAGGATTTCCCCAATCGCGACGACGTCAACTGGCGCAAGCACACCATCAGCCGCATCGACGACAACGGCCAGGTGACGCTGAGCTACCGGCCGGTGCATGTCGACCCGCTGACGCCCGAAAGCGAAGGCGGCATCAGCCTCAAGCGCATCGCGCCCAAGGCGCGGGTGTATTAGCGGTTGTCCGAAACGAGCGCTCTTGCGCTCACTCGGACAGAGCGCAAAGAAGAGAACGGGAGTTCATATGCGTCGTATCATTGTGGCCGCGCTGCTCGTCGTTTCGTCGTCCTCGGCCTTCGCCGCGATGGACAAGGGGGCGCACGACAGGTTCGTCGCCCGCTGCCAGACCAGCATGTACATGTCCGGCGCGCAGTGCTCGTGCATGGCCGGCATCGCCGACAAAAAGCTCGATGCCCTCGCCATCGCCTATCTCAGCCTCGACCCGCTCGACGTGCGCAACTCGGCGGCGATGAGCAAGCAGATGACCGGCAAGGAGCTCGCCGCGGTCGACAATTTCATGAAGACTGCGCCGCACCAGTGCAAGGGCGCCAGGTAAGGGCTACATTGGCGGCGAAGGAGCTTGAGATGGACGACAGGATTACCATCGATCTCGACCGGGAGACCTATGAAGCTTTGAGCCGTCAAGCCCAGTTGCATGGGCGGAGCGTGGATGAAGAGGCGGGCGAGATCGTCCGGCGGTCGATCGTTCCGCAAGGGCCGGAGGGGATCGACTACGTCGCCTGGGCCCGTCGTATTCGCGCCATGACGCCGAAAGGCGTCAAGCAGACCGATAGCGTCCGGCTTGTTCGCGAGGACCGGGATCACGGGCATTCGATTGATCGTCGTTGATGCATCGGTGGCTGTGCGCTGGATCGCCGAAGAGGCCAATGCCGGATCAGCGTTGACGCTGCTTGAGCGCGGAGACCTGGTGGCGCCGGACTTGCTGGCGGTCGAAGTCGGAAACGCGCTCCGCCGAAAAGAGAGGAACGGCGAGCTGAAGCACGAGCAAGTTGTGGGTGGGCTCCAGCTCGTGTTCAGTCGCGTCACGCTGCGGCCACCGACGGCGGAGTCGATGATCCGAGCCGTCGAGATCGCGGCGGCACTCGAGCATCCGGTCTACGACTGCCTGTATGTCGGCCTTGCAGAGGCTTTGGGCGGTCGCTTCGTCAGCCATGATGTCGAGTTGCTGAAGCGGGTCCGTCGCGGCGGCTTCGAATCCCTGATCGGGGAGCTGCCGACAGAATGACCGCCCCCACCCCCGGCTATTCCGGCACGCCGTTGCCGCAGAAACTCGGGCTCAAGGATGGGCAGCGGGTGCTGTTTCTGGGGCTGCCCAGCGAGCTCGACGAGCTGCGGAGTGCGCGGGATTTCGCCGGGGCGGACAGCGCCGATTGGGGCCGGCTCGGCAAGGCCAGGGCCGGCTACGACCTCATCCACGGCTTCACCGCCTCGCGGGCCGTGCTCGAGGATGCGGCGCGGCCGCTGATGGACAGCATCGCGCGCGATGGCAGCATCTGGATTTCGTGGCCGAAAAAGGCGAGCAAGGTTCCGACCGACATCACCGAGGACGTGATCCGCGAGATCGTGCTGCCGATCGGGCTGGTCGATGTGAAGGTGGCCGCGGTCAGCGATGTCTGGTCCGGCCTCAAACTGGTGATCCGCAAGGAGCTGAGATGACGAAACTGCTGCTGATGGCTGCCGCCCTGTCGCTGCTGGCCGGCGGAGCGATGGCCAAGACCATCGCCAACCCGCCGAGCGAGGCGCAGCTCAAGGCGTTCTACGCCGCCTGCATCCACGTCGCGCCGCAGGCGACGGTGCTGTGCAAATGCAAGGAAGAGGCGGCGCCGAGGCTGATCGATGCCGCGTTCATGGACGTGGTCATCGCCTCGATCAAGGGCAAGCCGCTCGAGGCCAAGTATTACGACGCCTACAACAACTACATCGCGCGCTCGAACCAGATCTGCAAACCGGACTATATGTAAGGCGCCGCGGCGATGAAGCCGATCAGGTTCGAGAAGGAGGAGCGCGCGGCGATCGTGAGTCGCATCCAGCGCTATTTCGTCGACGAGCTCGACAGCGAGATCGGCGTCATTCCGGCCGAGCTGCTGCTCAATTTCTTCAGCGAAGAGATCGGCGCCTTCTACTACAATCAGGGGCTCGCCGATGCGCAGGCGGCGATGGCCCGGATGGTCGACACCATCAACGACGAAATCTACGGGCTCGAGCAGCGCCAAGCCCGGGCCAGGTAAGACGACGGAGACCCCAGATGGTCGAGCTATTGCTACCCAAGAATTCGCAACCGACCAAGGGCAAGACCTGGCCGAAGCCGGCGGGCACGCATCTGCGCGAATATCGCGTCTATCGCTACGATCCCGACAGCGAGGACAATCCGCGCATCGACAGCTATTTCATCGATCTCGACGATTGCGGCCCGATGGTGCTGGACGGGCTGCTCTACATCAAGAACAAGATCGACCCGACGCTGACGCTGCGCCGCTCCTGCCGCGAAGGCATCTGCGGCTCGTGCGCGATGAACATCGACGGCTTCAACACGCTCGCCTGCACCAAGGCGATGGACGACATCAAGGGGCCGATCCGCATCTATCCCTTGCCGCATATGCCGGTGGTCAAGGATCTGGTGCCGGACCTGTCGACCTTCTACGCGCAGCACCGCTCGATCGAGCCGTGGCTCAAGACCACGACGCCGCCGCCCGAGACCGAATGGCTGCAGAGCAAGCCGGAGCGCGAGAAGCTCGACGGGCTCTACGAATGCATCCTGTGCGCCTGCTGCTCCACCTCGTGTCCGTCCTATTGGTGGAACGGCGAGAAATATCTGGGGCCGGCGATCCTGCTGCAGGCCTATCGCTGGCTGATCGACAGCCGCGACCAGGCGACCCAGGAGCGGCTCGACAATCTCGAGGACCCGTTCAAGCTCTATCGCTGCCACACGATCATGAATTGTTCGAAGACCTGCCCCAAGGGCCTTAATCCTGCCAAGGCGATCGCCGAGATCAAGAAGATGATGGTGGAGCGGAAGGCGGCCTGAGCTTGGAAACGATCGCGCACGTCTCGGACCCGTCGCTGGCGCGTGTGCTGATCGTGGCGCTCAAGGCGCACGGCTTCCACCCCGACGAGGGCGGCCAGAACGGGCTTCCGGGCATGCCCGGGGTGCTGGGGCCCAAGGGCATCCCGATCCAGGTGCCGGAGGAGGAGGCGCGCGACGCCAAGCTCCTCGCCGACGACCTGCTGAAGCAGATGCTGGCGCGCTGAGTGCCGCGGACCGTCGCTGCGGGCCGCAACTTGGCCATGTTTGGCGCGGTATTTGCCAGCATCGAAGGTTGAGGGGCCGAAACGATTGGTCTATATGCGCAACCGTATTTTCAATCATCGGATCGCGTCGGGCATGGGCGGACTGGCTTTCAAGCGCATGGGCGCCGTCGGGGTGGGCCTCGGCCTCGGGCTGCTGCTGTCGGCCTGCGCCTCGACCGGCGTGCAGGTCGCCAATGCCGGCACCGAGCAATTGGCGCCGGTGCAGACGGGCAACGTGTCGACGTCGGCGCTGCCGCCGATCGGGCCCAATGGCGAGGTGCAGGGCGCCAACCAATTGCCGCCGGTCGATTCCACCCAGGTGGCCACCGCCAACACCGGGCTGCCGCCGGCCGGCGGGCTGCCCAACAGCAGCGGCCGCGACCTCAGCGGCGGGCTGACGGTGGAAAAGCTGCTCGGCCGCTGGACCGTGGTCTCGGGCGCCGACCAGTGCGCCGTCAACCTGACGCAGACGCAAAAGACCGGCACCAGCCGCTACCGCGCCTCGGCGCCGGCCTGCGCGCTCAAGGGGCTGAGTGCCGTATCGAGCTGGACCGTCGCCGGCTCGCAGGTGCAATTGTTCGACGAGGGCGGCAACATCATCGCGGCGCTGATCCTTTCCGGCAACCGCTTCATCGGCACGCTGTCGGGCGGGCAGGGCATCTCGATGGTGGGCTGACGGCCCGGATTGTCCCGGCGCTGATGCATGACAGCGCAGAAAATTGTCGCTACAGCAGTGACGAGGGAACGATATCGACAGTGATCGTGGCCCCCACCCCCGTCCCCTCCCCGCAAGGGGGAGGGGGGCGATAGAGCCGCGTTCGCCGGTGTTGCAGTCGGGCTCCCCTCCCCCCTTGCGGGGAGGGGCTGGGGGTGGGGGCTAAGTCACCGGACGTGCGTTTGCTCGAATGTGAACTGCTCCAACCAAGCACCTGCTCTTGCCGACGTCCCCTTCCTCTCCGGTGACACTGGCGCTCGACCGCATGGTCGAGGCCGGGGCCCTCAAGGCCGATCCGCTGCAATCGTCGGCGGCGGGCGCGCTCGACCGCATCGCCGAGGCGGTCGGGCAGCGCGGGCTGTTCGGGCGGCGGAAGCCGGTGCGCGGGGCCTATCTGGTCGGCGCCGTGGGGCGCGGCAAGACCATGCTGATGGATCTGTTCTTTGCGGCGGCCGCCACCGAGGCGAAGCGCCGGGTGCATTTCGACGAGTTCATGGACGAGCTGCACGCCGCGATCACCGAATACCGCAAGGCCAATGAGGGCGATCCGATCGCGCATGTGGTCAAGCCGATCATCGCCGAGACGCGGCTGCTCTGCCTCGACGAGTTCCAGGTCGGCGATATCGCCAACGCCATGCTGCTGGGGCGGCTGTTCGAAAAGCTGTTCGCCGGCGGCGTGGTGCTGGTCGCGACCTCCAACACGCTGCCCGACGAGCTGTACAAGGACGGGCTCAACCGCCAGCTCTTCTTGCCCTTCATCGATTTGCTCAAGGCCGAGGTCGAGATCGTGCCGCTCGACGGGCCGACGGACTATCGCCGGCTCAAATTCGAGGGCGAGCAGGTCTATCGCTTCGGCACCGGGCCGGAGGTCGCGGCGGCGATGGACCGGCTGTGGCTGAAGCTCAGCGGCGGGGTGCCGGGCAGGCCCGAAACGCTGCGCTCGCTCGGCCGCGACATCGCGGTGCCGGCGGCGGCGATGGGGGCGGCGCGGTTCCCGTTCAAGGCGCTTTGCGAGGCGCCGCTCGGGGCGCGGGACTATTTGCGGCTGGCGCATGCCTACGAGACGCTGATGATCGACGACGTGCCGGCCTTCGGGCCGACAAATCCCAGCGCCGCCAAGCGCTTCATCCTCTTGATCGACACGCTCTACGACCGCGGCGTCAAGCTGGCGGCGAGCTTTGCCGTGCCGCTCGAGCAATTGGCGGCGCAGTCGCGCAACGCCGGCGAGTTCCAGCGCACGCTGTCGCGGCTGATCGAGATGCAGTCGAGCGACTATCTCGAGGCCGCGCACCCGCCGGCGTAGCGCCCCGGCCGATCGCCTAAAGGCGGCCTTGGCAACCCCGACCGCGAGGCGTATAGGGGCGCCAATTCCAACAAGCAGGCAGGATTTGGGGCTCATGGCGCGCAAGAAGATCGCTCTGATCGGTGCGGGGCAGATTGGTGGTACGCTGGCACATCTGGCGGCGATCAAGGAACTCGGCGACGTCGTGCTGTTCGACATCGTCGATGGCGTGCCGCAGGGCAAGGCGCTCGACCTCAGCCAGTCGGGTCCGGTCGAAGGCTTCAATGCCGCGATCAAGGGCACCTCGGAGTACAAGGACATCGCCGGCGCCGACGTGGTGATCGTCACCGCCGGCGTGCCGCGCAAGCCCGGCATGAGCCGCGACGATCTGCTCGAAATCAACCTCAAGGTGATGGAGCAGGTGGGTGCCGGCATCGCCAAGTACGCCCCCGATGCCTTCGTCATCTGCATCACCAATCCGCTCGACGCCATGGTGTGGGCGCTGCAGCGCTTTTCGGGCCTTCCCTCGAGCAAGGTCATCGGCATGGCCGGGGTGCTGGATTCGTCGCGCTTCCGCTATTTTATCGCCGACGAGCTCAAGGTGTCGGTCGAGGACGTCACGGCGTTCGTGCTCGGCGGGCACGGCGATTCGATGGTGCCGCTGGCGCGCTATTCGACGGTTGGCGGCATTCCGCTCACCGACCTCGTCAAGATGGGCTGGCTCAACAAGGACAAGCTCGAGCAGATCATCCAGCGCACGCGCGATGGCGGCGCCGAGATCGTCGGGCTGCTGAAGACCGGATCGGCCTTCTATGCGCCCGCGACCTCGGCCATCGAGATGGCCGAGAGCTACCTCAAGGACAAGAAGCGCGTTCTTCCGGTCGCGGCCTATCTCAAGGGCGAGTACGGGGTGAAGGGCACCTATGTCGGCGTGCCGGCGATCATCGGCGCCGGCGGCGCCGAGCGGGTGGTCGAAATCCAGCTCAATTCGTCCGAGCAGAAGGCCTTCGAGAAATCGGTGGCGGCCGTCAACGGCCTCATCGAAGCCTGCAAGAAGATCGCCCCGAAGCTGGCCTGAGAGACCGAGATGAACATCCACGAGCACCAGGCCAAGGCGCTGCTCAAGACCTATGGCCTGCCGGTGGCCGACGGGGTCGCCATCTTCAAGCCGGAGCAGGCGGAAGAGGCGGCGAAGGCGCTGCCGGGGCCGCTCTATGTGGTCAAGTCGCAGATCCATGCCGGCGGGCGCGGCAAGGGCAAGTTCAAGGAACTGCCGCCGGACGCCAAGGGCGGGGTGCGGCTGGCCAGATCGGCGGCCGAGGTCGCGGCGAACGCCCGCGAGATGCTGGGCCACACGCTGGTGACCAAGCAGACCGGCCCGGCCGGCAAGCAGGTGAACCGGCTCTACATCGAGGACGGCGCCGACATCGCCCGCGAACTCTATTGCTCGCTGCTGGTCGACCGGACGCGCGGCGAAGTGGCGTTCGTGGTGTCGACCGAAGGCGGCATGGACATCGAGACGGTGGCGCATGACACGCCCGACAAGATCGTGACCGTCGACATCGACCCGACGGCCGGGGTGACGGCGGCCGACGTCGACAGGATCGTCGCCGCGCTCAAGCTCGAGGGCGCTGCGCGCGAGGACGCCAAAGCGGTGTTCCCGGCGCTCTACAAGGCGTTCGTCGACAAGGACATGAGCCTGCTCGAGGTCAACCCGCTGATCGTCATGCAGAACGGCCATCTGCGCCTGCTCGACGCCAAGGTCAGCTTCGACAACAACGCGCTGTTCCGGCACGCCGACCTGATGGAGCTGCGCGATCTGAGCGAGGAGGACGCCAAGGAGATCGAGGCGTCGAAATACGACCTCGCTTACGTGGCGCTCGACGGCAATATCGGCTGCATGGTCAATGGCGCGGGCCTCGCCATGGCCACCATGGACATCATCAAGCTCTACGGCGAGGAGCCGGCGAACTTCCTCGATGTCGGCGGCGGCGCCAGCAAGGAGAAGGTCACAGCGGCGTTCAAGATCATCACCGCCGATCCCAACGTCAAAGGCATCCTGGTCAACATCTTCGGCGGCATCATGCGCTGCGACGTGATCGCCGAGGGCGTGGTCGCCGCGGTCAGGGAGGTCGGGCTCAAGGTGCCGCTGGTGGTGCGGCTCGAGGGCACCAACGTCAAGGAAGGCAAGGCCATCCTGCGCGCCTCCGGGCTCGACGTGATCCCGGCCGACGACCTCGACGATGCGGCGCAAAAGATCGTCGCCGCCATCAAGGGTCGACGCTGAGCCATGGCCGGGCGGCCGCAGAGCGCGAGGACGGGCATGCGGCGGCTGTCGCCCCGGCTTGTCGCGCTCGCGCTCGCGGCGTCATGCGCGCCGGCCCTGGCGCAGGGCAACGCGTCGAGCGCCGCGCCGGCAGCCCAGGCCGACACCGGCGGTCCGGCCGTCACCTCGCCCGAAGCCTTCAAGATCTTCGTCGATGCCTGCACCGATCTGTCGAGCGGCGGCGCCGGCGCCGAGCAGCGCGCCGCCAGCGCCGGCTGGACGGCGAATGAAGGGCAGGACACCGGGCCGTTCAACAAGGTCTATTCCGGCTATCGCGACCTCGAAGGGCTGGGCGAAGTCGACATCTGGGGGGCGGTCTACACCTATCCGACGCAGCGGCTGGGCTATTGCCGCGTCGATTTCAGCGACCCCGACAACATCCTCGACTTCAACGACGTGGCCGGCATCAACGGCCTCGTCGGGTCGGCCAAGCCGGGCGACAACAGCGATGTCTACGGCGCCTGGGAAAGCCCGGACAAGAAGCTCCTGGTCATCGGCGACCGCACCGAGGGCGTGGTCGAGCTCGAATTCAACCTGCTGCTCGGCGACAAGCCGGCGGGCAACTAGACTTGCGAGGATGCTCACCGTCACACATATTATGTGAACCCGTGTGACTGGAGATCAATCATGACCAAGAACATCACGCTCGCTGTCGATGAAGACGTGCTCGACAAGGTCCGGGTGGTGGCGGCTGAGAAAAAGACGACCGTCAACGCGCTGGTACGGAATTACCTCGCGGGCCTTGCCACGGCCGATAATCGTGCCGAGCGCGCGCGGCAGCGGCTGCTCGAGCTGATCGACAGGTCGCAGGCAGAGATGGGGCCCGTCACCTGGACCAAGGACGAGCTGCATGAGCTCTGAGGTGATGATCGACACCAACATCATCGCCTACGCCGCGTCCCGTGCCGCAGAGGACGCGCGCAAGGCGGCGCACGCTCGTGACCTGATCAAGAAGCTGGATTTCGCTATCTCGGGCCAGATCCTCCAGGAATTCTACGTCACCGTCACCCGCAAGATGCGGGTGCGCCTGTCGCATGAAGAGGCGCTGGACTGGCTCGATCTGCTCAACGAGCTGCCTTGCGTCGGCATAGACCCGTCACTGGTCCGGCGCGGCGCGGTGATTGCCGAGACCAATCGCATTTCGTACTGGGACGGCGCGGTGATCGCGGCCGCCGAGCGCTCCGGCGCCAGCATCCTTTACACCGAAGATCTCAATCACAACCAGCTCTACGGCGCGGTCCGGGTGCTGAATCCATTCCTCGAAAACTGATCCAGGGCTTTTCATGTCGATCCTCGTCAACACGGACACGCGGGTTTTGGTGCAGGGGCTGACCGGCAAGACCGGGACGTTCCACACCGAGCAGGCGCTCGCCTATTACGGCACCAAGATGGTGGGCGGCACCAACCCCAAGAAGGCGGGGCAGACCTGGCAGTCGGGCGTCGACGGCACGGAATTGCCGATCTTCGCCACGGTGGCCGAAGGCAAGGCGGCGACCGGCGCCAATGCCAGCGTCATCTATGTGCCGCCGGCGGGCGCCGCCGAGGCGATGCTGGAGGCGATCGAGGCCGAAATCCCGCTGATCGTGTGCATCACCGAGGGCGTGCCGGTGCTCGACATGGTCCGCGTCAAGGCGCGGCTCGAAAAGTCGAAATCGCGGCTGATCGGGCCGAACTGCCCGGGCGTGCTGACACCCGAAGAGTGCAAGATCGGCATCATGCCGGGCTCGATCTTTTCCAGGGGCTCGGTCGGCATCGTGTCGCGCTCGGGCACGCTGACCTATGAGGCGGTGTTCCAGACCACCAATGCCGGGCTCGGCCAGACCACTGCCGTGGGGATCGGCGGCGATCCGGTGAAGGGCACGGAGTTCATTGATATTCTTGAGCTTTTCCTCGCCGATCCGGCGACGAAATCGATCATCATGATCGGCGAGATCGGCGGCTCGGCGGAAGAGGACGCGGCGCAGTTCCTGATCGACGAGGCCAAACGCGGCCGGGAAAAGCCGATGGCCGGGTTCATCGCCGGGCTGACGGCGCCCAAGGGGCGCACCATGGGCCATGCTGGCGCCGTAATTTCGGGGGGAAAAGGCGGCGCCGAGGACAAGATCGCCGCCATGGAGGCGGCGGGCATAAAGGTGTCGCGTTCGCCCGCCAGGATCGGCGTGACCCTCGCCGAGGTGCTCAAGGGCTGACCGCGCAACAAAGTGAAGAATAACCGGGGTTTCCGACCATCGTCGGAATGCCCAATTCTTAGCAAGATGCTAATCTGAAACCGTCATAGTCCGCCACCACGCGGAACGGCGCCCCTCTCCGGGGCCGCCGGCAACAGGGAACACGGGGAAAAGCCCCGCGCCTAAAGACATGAGCCGACAGGACCAGAACGAACAGTTCCTCCTCTCCTCCTTCCTCTACGGCGGCAACGCCGCCTATATCGAAGACCTCTACCGCCGCTACAAGACCGACCCGAAGAGCATCGACCCCACCTGGGCCGGCTATTTCGGCCGGCTCGAGGACACCGGCGACGACGTCAGGAAGAATGCCGAGGGGCCGTCCTGGGCCCGCGCCGACTGGCCCCAGACCGCCAATGGCGAGCTGGTCTCGGCGCTCGACGGCAATTGGGAAGACATCCTGGTCAAGACCGGCGCGGTGCTGGGCAGGAAGGCCGCCGCCGAGGGCACGCCGGCGCCGACCCCCGTCGACGTGCTGCAATCGACGCGCGATTCCATCCGCGCCATCATGATGATCCGCGCCTATCGCTCGCGCGGACACCTGCATGCCGACCTCGACCCGCTGAAGCTCAAGCCGGAAGAGCCGGCGCCCGAGCTCGATCCGCGCAGCTACGGCTTCACCGAGGCCGACTACACGCGCAAGATCTACATCGACAACGTGCTCGGGCTCGAATTCGCTACCATCCCCGAGATGCTCGAGGTGTTGCAGCGCACCTATTGCTCGACCATCGGCATCGAGTACATGCACATCAACGATCCCGAGGCCAAGCAGTGGATCCAGGAGCGGATGGAGGGGCCCGACAAGGAGATCCGCTTCACCCCCGAGGGCAAGAAGGCCATCCTCAACAAGCTGGTCGAGGCCGAGGGGTTCGAGAAGTTCCTCGACGTCAAGTACACCGGCACCAAGCGCTTCGGCCTCGACGGCTCGGAATCGCTGATCCCGGCGCTCGAGCAGATCATCAAGCGCGGCGGTGCGCTGGGCGTGAAGGACATCGTTCTGGGCATGGCGCATCGCGGCCGGCTCAACGTGCTGACGCAGGTGATGCACAAGCCGCACCGCGCGTTGTTCCATGAATTCAAGGGCGGCGCCTATTATTCCGAGGACGTCGAAGGCTCGGGCGACGTGAAGTACCATCTGGGCGCCTCGTCGGACCGCGAGTTCGACGGCAAGCAGGTGCATCTGTCGCTGACCGCCAACCCGTCGCATCTCGAGATCGTCGATCCGGTGGTGCTGGGCAAGGCCCGCGCCAAGCAGGACCAGCGTTCGGCGGTCGACGGGCATTTCGTGTTCGATACGCGCCAGACCGACCGCTCGGTGGTGATGCCGCTGTTGATCCATGGCGACGCGGCGTTCGCCGGCCAGGGCATCATCTACGAGTGCCTGGGGCTTTCCGGCCTCAAGGGCCACCGCACCGGCGGCTCGGTGCATTTCGTCATCAACAACCAGATCGGCTTCACCACCTCGCCGATCAATTCGCGCTCGTCGCCATATCCCACCGACGTCGCCAAGATGATCGAGGCGCCGGTGTTCCACGTCAACGGCGACGATCCGGAGGCGGTGGTCTATGTCAGCAAGGTCGCGACCGAGTTCCGGCAGCGCTTCGGCCGGCCGGTGGTCATCGACATGTTCTGCTATCGCCGCTTCGGGCACAATGAAGGCGACGAGCCGAGCTTCACGCAGCCGCTGATGTATTCGCGCATCCGCAGCCACGAGACCATCCTGGAACTCTATTCCAAGCGGCTGGTCGGCGAGGGGCTGGTCACCACCGACGAGGTGGAGACGATGAAGTCGGGCTGGCGCGCGCATCTCGAAAGCGAGTTCGAGTCGGGCCAGGATTTCCGTCCCAACAAGACCGACTGGCTCGACGGCCAGTGGAAGGACATGAAGCGTGCCGACGCCGACGGGCCGCGGCGCGGCGACACGGGCGTCGCCATCGACGAGCTGGTGCGCATCGGCACCGCCATCACCCGCGCGCCGGAGGGCTTCAACGTCCACAAGACGGTGAAGCGCTTCCTCGACAACCGCCTCGCCTCGATCGAGAGCGGCGAGGGCATCGACTGGGCCACCGGCGAGGCGCTGGCGTTCGGCAGCCTGCTCACCGAAGGGCACCCGGTGCGCCTCAGCGGCCAGGATTCCGAGCGCGGCACCTTCACGCAGCGCCATTCGGTGCTGAACGACCAGGAGACGGGCGAGACCTATACGCCGCTCAACAACATCGCGCCCGACCAGCAGCGCTACGAGGTCATCAACTCGATGCTGTCGGAAGAGGCGGTGCTCGGCTTCGAGTACGGCTATTCGCTGGCCGAGCCGGCGACGCTGACGCTGTGGGAAGCGCAGTTCGGCGATTTCGCCAACGGCGCCCAGGTGGTGGTCGACCAGTTCATCAGCTCGGGCGAACGCAAATGGTTCCGCATGTCGGGCCTGGTGATGCTGCTGCCGCACGGCTACGAGGGGCAGGGGCCAGAGCACAGCTCGGCGCGGCTCGAGCGCTACCTGCAGCTTTGCGCCGAGGACAACATGCAGGTGTGCAACTGCACCACACCGGCCAACTACTTCCACGCGCTGCGCCGGCAGGTGAAGCGCGACTTCCGCAAGCCTTTGATCCTGATGACGCCCAAGTCGCTGCTGCGCCACAAGCGCGCCACCTCGACGCTGAGCGAAATGGGACCGGAGAGCTGCTTCCACCGGCTGCTGTGGGACGACGCCGAGACCCCCGGCCCGAAGAAGACCACCATCCAGCTCGCGCCGGACGAGCAGATCCGCCGCGTCGTGCTGTGCTCGGGCAAGGTCTACTACGACCTGCTCGAGGATCGCGAGAAGCGGGGCATCACCGACGTGTACCTGCTCCGGCTCGAGCAGCTCTATCCGTTCCCCGCCAAGGCGCTGCTCGACGAACTCGGGCGGTTCAAGAACGCCGAAGTGGTGTGGTGCCAGGAAGAGCCCAAGAACATGGGAAGCTGGACGTTCGTGCAGCCCTATATCGACTGGGTGCTGGAGCAGATGGGCCGCACCAACGACCGGCCGCGCTATGTCGGGCGGCCGGCCTCGGCCTCCACCGCCACGGGATTGATGCGCACGCACCTTGCGCAACTGCAGCAATTCCTCGAAGAAGCCTTCGCGAAGTAAAGAAAGAGACGAGATGGCAACCGACATCCGGGTTCCGGCGCTGGGCGAAAGCGTCACCGAGGCCACGATCGGGCAGTGGTTCAAGAAGGTGGGCGAGGCCGTCGCCGCCGATGAGCCGGTGGTCGAGCTCGAGACCGACAAGGTGACGATCGAGGTGCCGGCGCCCGCCGCCGGCGTGCTCGAGGCGATCTCGGCGCAGCCGGGCGACACCGTCAATGTCGGCTCGCTGATCGGCGCCATCGGCGACGGCGCGGCCGCCGCTCCCAAGCCGGCGGAGGCCCCGAAGGCGGCGCCGGCGGCTCCGGCCCCCGCTGCCGCTCCGGCCGCTGCCCCGGCGGCGGCGCCCGCCAGCGTCGCGCCGCCGGCCCCGGCTGCGGCCAAGCTGCTGAGCGAGAACGGCCTTGCGGCCGGCGACGTCAACGGCTCCGGCCGGCGCGGCCAGGTGCTGAAGGAAGACGTGCTCGCCGCGCTCGGCAACAAGCCGGCGGCGGCGCCGCAGCCCAGCGCCGTCAGCGGTTCGGCGGCGATCGCGCCGCGTCCCGCCCCGGTCGCCGAAGCGCCGAAGCTGGCGCAGCCGGCGCCCGCTGCCGCTCCGGCCGCTGCCCCGGTATCGCCGCCGGCTCCCGCCGCCGTGGCGCGTGGCCCGGTCGCCGCGGTCGACGAGGCGCGCGAGGAGCGGGTGAAGATGACCCGCCTGCGCCTCACCATCGCGCGCCGGCTCAAGGACGCGCAGAACACCGCCGCCATGCTCACCACCTTCAACGAGGTGGACATGAAGCCGGTGATGGATCTGCGGGCCCAGTACAAGGATCTGTTCGAAAAGAAGCACGGCGTGAAGCTCGGCTTCATGGGCTTTTTCACGCTGGCCGTGGTGCACGCGCTCAAGGAGATCCCCAACGTCAACGCCGAGATCGACGGCGATGAGGTGGTCTACAAGAACTACGCCCATATCGGCGTCGCCGTGGGCACCGACCGGGGCCTCGTGGTGCCGGTGGTGCGCGATGCCGACAAGATGAGCATCGCGCAGGTGGAAAAGGAGATCGCCCGGCTGGGCAAGCTCGCCCGCGACGGCGCGCTCAGCATGGCCGACATGCAGGGCGGCACCTTCACCATCTCCAATGGCGGCGTCTACGGCTCGCTGATGTCGACGCCCATCCTCAACGCGCCGCAATCGGGCATCCTGGGCATGCACAAGATCCAGGACCGGCCGGTGGTGGTCGGCGGTCAGGTCGTCATCCGGCCGATGATGTACCTGGCGCTGAGCTACGATCACCGCATCGTTGACGGCAAGGAGGCGGTGACCTTCCTGGTGCGCGTCAAGGAAAGCCTCGAGGCGCCCGAGCGCCTGGTGCTCGATCTGTAAAGCGGGAGGGACGCCGTGGCCAAGAACGGCGTTCTCGTCGTCACCGGCGGCAGCCGCGGCATCGGTGCGGCAACGTCCGTGCTGGCGGCGGAGCGCGGCTATGCCGTGGTGGTCAATTACGCCAGCAATGTCGATGCCGCCGAGGCGGTGGTCGCGGCCATCCACGGCAAGGGTGGCGAGGCGGTGGCGGTGCGCGGCGACGTCAGCCTGCCCGAGGATGTCGAGCACATCTTCCGCGCTGCCGACCGGCTGGGCCGGCTCGGCGGCCTCGTCAACAATGCCGGGCTGATCCTGCCGGCGGCGCGGGTCGACGAGATGGACGCGGCGCGCCTCGCGCGCACGCTGGCGGTCAACGTCACCGGCTCGTTCCTGTGCGCGCGCGAGGCGATCCGGCGGATGTCGACGCGCCATGGCGGCCAGGGCGGCGGCATCGTCAACCTGTCCTCCGCCGCCTCGAAGCTGGGCGGCGCCGGCATCTATGTCGATTATGCCGCGAGCAAGGGCGCCATCGACAGCTTCACCGTCGGGCTGGCGCTCGAAGTCGCGGCCGAGAGCATCCGCGTCAACGCCGTGCGGCCGGGGGTGATCGACACCGAGATCCACGCCTCGACCGGCGATCCGGACCGGGTGGCGCGGATGGCGCCACATTTGCCGATGCCGCGCGCCGGCACTGCCGACGAGGTGGCCAGGGCCATCCTCTGGCTGCTGTCGGACGAAAGCTCGTATTCCACCGGCACCACGGTGACGGTGAGCGGCGGGCGCGCCATCCTGCCATGAGCGCCGAACTGCAGCTCATGATGTGGAGCCTCGTGGTCTACGGGCTTTATCTCGGGGCACAGTCGCTGATCTATCGCTGGCGCTACGGCGTGATGTTCGCGGCGACGGCGCGCGACGCACCGCCGAAGCCGGAGGGCGAGCTGCTGGGCCGTGCCGAACGGGCGCTGCGCAATTTCCAGGAGACCTGGCTCGCCTTCGTCGTCATGGCGCTGGTGGCGCATCTGGCCGATCCGGGCGATGCGGTGGTGTTCTGGGGCGCGGTGGTCTACCTCGCGATGCGGGTCGTCTATCTGCCGCTCTATCTCCTGGGGGTGTTCGGGCTGCGCAGCGTGGTCTGGTTCGTCGGGCTGCTGGGACTCGGCGCCATGTTCCTGGGCATCCTGTTCTAGCCAGCCGGCGGCGCAGCGACTACATAAGGGCAACAAGCAGAGGCATGTCATGGCGGACCAATTCGACCTTACGGTGATCGGCTCGGGGCCGGGCGGCTATGTGTGCGCCATCCGCGCCGCGCAGCTCGGCATGAAGGTCGCCGTGGTGGAGAAATGGCCGACCTTCGGCGGCACCTGCCTCAACATCGGCTGCATCCCGTCCAAGGCGCTGCTCTATGCCACCGAGCTGTTCGAGGAGGCGGGGCACAATTTCAGCCATCTGGGCATCGACATCCCGGCGCCCGAGGTCAACCTGGCGCAGATGATGGCGCACAAGGACGAGACGGTGGCCGCCAACGTCAACGGCGTCTCCTTCCTGTTCAAGAAGAACAAGATCACCGCCTTCCAGGGCACCGGGTCATTGGCCGGCCCGGGCCGCGTGCTGGTGACGCCCGACAAGGGCGGCGCGCCGCAGACCATCGAGACCAGGACCGTGGTGATCGCCACCGGCTCGGTGCCGGCGACGCTGCCGGGCATCGAGATCGACGAGGAACGCATCGTCACCTCCACCGGCGCCCTGTCGCTGGGCGCGGTGCCCGAGCGGCTGCTGGTGATCGGCGCCGGCGTCATCGGGCTCGAGCTCGGCTCGGTGTGGGCGCGGCTCGGGGCCAAGGTCACGGTGGTGGAATTCCTCGACCGCATCCTGCCCGGCATGGACAGCGAGGTGGCGCGGCAGTTCCAGCGCATCCTCACCAAGCAGGGCGTCGAGTTCCGCCTCGCGACCAAGGTGCGCGCCATCGACAAGCAGGACGACGGCTCGCTGACGGTACGGCTGGAGCCGGCGGCGGGCGGCGACATGGCGCTGGTCGATGCCGACGTGGCGCTGGTCGCCATCGGCCGCAAGCCCTACACCGACGGGCTCGGCCTCAAGGAGGCGGGGGTCGCGCTGGACAATCGCGGCCGCATCGAGGTCAGCCCGCATTACGGCACCAGCGTCGAGAACGTCTATGCCATCGGCGACGTCATCGCCGGCCCGATGCTGGCGCACAAGGCCGAGGACGAAGGCATCGCGGTGGCCGAGATCATCGCCGGCCAGGCCGGCCACGTGAACTACGCGGCGATGCCGGCGGTGGTCTACACCAACCCCGAGATCGCCTCGGTGGGCAAGACCGAGGACGAGCTCAAGGCCGCCGGCGTCGACTACAAGGTCGGCAAGTTCCCGTTCACCGCCAATGGCCGCGCCAAGGCGATGCTGGCGACGCAGGGGTTCGTGAAGATCATCGCCGACGTCGCCACCGACCGGGTGCTGGGCGCCCACATCATCGGCAAGAACGCTTCCGAGATGATCGAGGCGCTGACCGTGCTGCTGGAGTTCGGCGGCTCGGCCGAGGACCTCGCCCGCACCACCGCCCCGCACCCCACCCTCAGCGAAGCCATCCGCGAAGCCGCCCTGATGTGCGGCGACGGCGCGATTCATATTTGAGTCTGGCTCTGTCCGAACGAGCGCGAGAGCGCGGGGTCTTTCCTTGCGCTCTGTCCGACCGGCCGTAAGCACGTCCGTTCGGCCAACCGCTGGGCCCGACTGAACCATTCTAGAATGCGGCTCTATCGCCCCCCTCCCCCTTGCGGGGAGGGGCCGGGGGTGGGAGTCACCAGACGCGCGTCTACCTACGGACAAAACCGCTCAGGACGCCCGCTTCTGCTGCGCCTTCACATAGGCCTTGAGCACGTTCTGCATGCGCGTCAGATGACCTTTGCCGCCGGCCTTGAAATAGGCGAACACCTCGGGCTCGAGCTTGAGATGCACCGAGCGCTTCTCCCAATCCTCGGGATACATCACCACGGCATTTTCCCAGAAGCCGTCGGGCAACTCCTCGGGGTCTTCCGGCGCATCGGGTCGGGTCGGCCAGAGTTCGCCGGCCTCATGCATCCGGTTGATGTCGTCGAGCGAGGCTCGCTTGATATTGCTCATGGCGCTTTCGCCCTCCCAGCCAAGCCGAGATCAATCGGACTTTTCCCTGTCTGGCGGTGTGGACGACCACATAGCAGACGCCATCGACCAGCCCAGTCGAAATCAGTCGCTCTTCTCCATAGTCGGTTCGTCGATCGGGCCGGGTCAGGACGTCGCCGTTGAAAATCCTCGCGGCGTAAAGAAGGTCGACGCCCCGCTCGCGGAAAACAGTCCGTCGTTTTGTTTCGTCCCATTCGAACTCCAATGCCTGTCCCCCTCAAGCATCGGCATAAATGTACACTATTCGTGTACATTTTCAAGGGTCGATCTTGACGGCCTTCGGCTTTCCCTTGCGGCCGAACAGCCAGACGCCGAGCAGCACCATGGCGGTGCCGGCGGCGTGCCACACGGTGAAGGCTTCGCCGAGCACGCCGATCGACAGGCCGACCGTCACCAGCGGCGAGACGTTGCCGATGATGGCGGTGCGCTCGGGGCCGATGAGGCCGATGCCGGCGGAGATGCAATAGGCGGGCGCCACCGTGGCGACGAGGCCGATGGCCAGCATCAGCCACAGGCCCTGGCCGTTGATGGCCATGGCGCCGAGCGGATGGGTGGCGAGGAAGTGCACCAGCACCGCCGGTCCGGCGCCGCTCATGGCGATCGAGGTGAAGAGCTGGGCGCCGAGCTTGTCGATCAGCGGCTTGGCCAGCACCTGGTAGCCGGCATAGGCCAGCGCCGAGCCGAAGACCAGCAGCGAGCCGAGCACCACATTGTCGCCCTCGACCGAAAAGTCGCGGGCGAAGATGATGACGATGCCGGCATAGCTCACCAGCAGCGAGGCCAGCATCAGCGGGGTGATGCGGCGGCCGAAGAGCAGCACGCCGAAGGCGACGACAAAGAACGGATAGGTCAGAAGGATCAGCCGGTCGAGCTGCGCCGTGATGTAGGTGAGGCCGGAAAAGTCCAGCAGGCTCGCGACATAGTAGCCGAGGATACCGACGCCGAGCGCCTGGAACAGCGTTTTGGTGTCGAGCACGGGCGCCGCTCCGCTGGGCGCCTCGCGCAGCCGCCGCCGGTAGCCGAGCACGCCGACGGTCACGAACACCGGCACGGCGACGACCTGCCGCCAGGCGAGCGTGGTCAGCGTGTCGATGCCGTCGGCCAGCGCCAGCTTGATGATGATGCCCTTGGTGGCAAACAGCGCCGCGCCGAGCAGCGCGAGGAAAATCCCCAGCGCTTGCGCGCTGACGGCGGGGGCGGGCTTGGCAGTGCTGGTGTCGGAGGTCATCGGGGTCTCTGGTTTGGCCCCGCCTCAGTTCACCGGTTGCCCGCGCCTGAAGGCGGGGCCGGCTGCGTGAAGGTCAAACGACGCGCGCACCGGTCCCCAGGGAACCGATAATGAGTTTGCCGATCATGCGGATGCGCGCGGTCATGTGGCGTGGATACGCCTCGCGCCGGGGGCGGTCAAGAACGCGGATGCGCGGCGCGGTAGGCGTCGAGCAGGCGCTCGGTGTCGACGGCGGTGTAGATCTGGGTGGTGGAGAGCGAGGCGTGGCCGAGCAGCTCCTGGATGGCGCGCAGGTCGCCGCCGCGGCCGAGCAGATGCGTCGCGAAGGAATGGCGCAGCGCGTGCGGCGTGGCGCCCGGCGGCAGGCCCAGGGCGCTGCGCAAAGCCTGCATGCGCAACTGGATCAGCCGCGGCGACAGCACCCCGCCCTTGACCCCGCGGAACAGCGGCTGGCTGGGGGTCAGCGGGAACGGGCAGAGCTTCAGATACGCCTCCACCGCCTGCCGCACCGGCTCGATCAGCGGCACCAGCCGGGTCTTGCCGCCCTTGCCGGTGACGCGCAGCGCCGGTCCCTCGAGGTCGGCGCGGCTCAGGGCAAGCGCCTCCGCGATGCGCAGGCCCGCGCCGTAGCAAAGCGACAGCACCGCCACGTCGCGCGCCGCCACCCAGGGGCGCTCCTCCATCTCGTCGGTGGTGACGATGGCGGCCTTGGCCTCGAGCACGGTCAGCGCCTTGGGCAGCGCCTTCTTCGCCTTGGGCGTGCGCACGGTGTTGAGCGCCTCGGTCGACAGCACGCCGGCGCGTTCGAGGTAGCGGAAGAAGCTCTTGATCGCCGACAGTGCGCGGGCGAGCGAGCGGGCCTCGACGCCGTCCTGCCGGCGCACCGCCATGAAGGCGCGCACGTCGGCGGCACGCAGCTCGCGCAGCGTCGCCAGCGACACCGCGCCGCCGGTATGGCCGGCGAGGAAGGTCACGAACTGGCCGAGGTCGCGCTGGTAGGCCTCGAGCGTATTGGCCGACAGCCGCCGCACCGCCCCCAGATCGCGCAGCCAGCCGGCGAGGTGGCCGTTGACGATGTCGTCCGCAAGAAAGCCGGTTGAAGTCATGCCGCAAGCCTATCCGTAGTTCCCCTTAGCCTTTGTTAACCATAACGCGCCATCCTCGGCAGTATTCGAGCCGGGGTTGTTTTGATGTTTAGCCGTTTTTCCAGTCTCGCCGCCATCGTGCCGCTGCTTGTTCTCGCCAATGCGCCGACGCCGGCGGCCGCCGCCGATTACTCCGGCTGCTCGCCGTGCGGCGGCGACTACCAGGTCGACTACGGCGCCCCCAGCGGCGGCGACTACTTCAACAGCGATACCGACTTCAGTAAAGCCGACCCCGACGCGAATTTCGTTCTACGCGGCAGCATGGGCGTCGCTTCGATCACCGGTGTCGAGCATGTGTATGCAGGCACCGCAGGCACCGACAACCTCAGCCTCCTGGTGTGGGAGGGCGTTTCGCCTGTCGGTTCGCTCGATGCCAAGGTGCGTTTCCTCGACGGCTGGACGTTGCGCGGACATCTCGAAGCGGCGATTCCGGGCCAGGCAAAGATGACCGACTACGACTGGGTTCCGCCCTACAACCCCGGCTACGGCATGGACGATTGGAGCCATCGGTCGATCAGCCCCACGCATCTCGACTGGTATTTCAGCGGCGACGTCGCGCTCGGGCGCGACTTGCCGATCAACGAGGCGCTGACCGTCAACGTAAATGCCGGCTTCAAATACACAGACACGCAGTGGACGGCGGTCGGTGGCACCTACATCTACAGCGATGGCGGCTATCGCAACGATATCGGCACCATTCCGGACGTGCCGGCGGTGCGCTACCGGCAGAAACTGCCGGTCCTGTTCGCCGGTGTCGACGCCAATGTGAAAGACGGGCCGTGGAGCCTCGAGGCAGGCGGGCGCGCTGGACTCATCCTTTTGGGACAGGCGCGCGATGATCACTACCTGCGCGTCCCGCCGCGCTACACGATCGATCAGATGACCTGGGGGCAGATGCTCTCGGCAGATGCCAAGCTTGGCTATGATTTCAGCAACCATCTGGGCGTGTTCGTCGAGGGATCGTACGAAAAGACCTTCGCCGGACATGTGCAGAAGGAATATCGTCAGATCTCCGACAACTCGCTGATCCTGCCCATCTACAATATCGGCGGCGGCGAGCTCGACGTCGCGAGCCTCAAGGTCGGCCTCAAGGGCAATTTCTGACGGCGCGGCATCTTCGCGCATACCGGGGTGACCCGGTTTCCCCGGGCGGCGGCTTCGGCTATCGACAGTGCATGCGCCGCCTGTTCGCTGTCGTCCTGGTGTTTCTCGCCGTCTGCGGCTTTGCCGGAGCGAGCCTCGCCATGGGCATCTGCTCGGGCCTCGACAGCGCCGACGGCCGCGTGCTGATCAGCGCGCCCTCCGATACGCCGGCGCAGCCCTCGCCGTGCGAACAGCTCGGCGGCAAGCGCACCATGCCGCAGTCGCCGCTGGGCGGCCTCGCGGTGCGCTTCGAAATCCCGCGCGCCACGCTGGCGCAGTGGCAATTGGGGCTGGCCGACGATCCCGTCCGGCACGGCCGGCGCCTGGCCGTCGAGCTGCCCCCGCCCCGTCTCGTCTGAGCGCCTGACCTTTCCGTCATCCGTGCAATTGCGGTCACGTCCGACCGCCGATGAGATATTTCCGATGCCAAACCGTATTTTCGATCGCCGCCGGCTGCTGGCCGGCTCCGCCAGCCTTGCCGCGCTCGCGCTGGCCGGCTGCGCCACCACCCAATCGCCGGGCGTCGCGCTCGCCGCCGCCCGGGCGCCCGGCAAGGCGGCCGTGCCCGCCGACATCCTCGCCATGTACGGGCCATTGCCCGACGAGAAGTTCCCGATCCCCGCGGCCCGCATCGGCCTGGTCGATCCCAGATATTGGCGGCAGGCGGTCGACGATCCGACCGGCGAAGCGCCCGGCACGGTGGTCGTCAGCACCGCCGAGCGGCTGCTCTATCTGGTGGGGGAGAACGGCCGCGCCATGCGCTACGGCGTCGGCATCGGCCGCGACGGCTTCGCCTGGTCGGGCCGGGCGCGCATCGCCTACAAGCGCGAATGGCCGATCTGGACGCCGCCGGCCGAAATGATCGCGCGGCAGCCCGAGCTCGAGCCCTATCGCCACGGCATGCCGCCGGGCCTCGACAACCCGCTCGGACCGCGGGCGCTCTATATCTTCGAGGGCAGTCGCGACACGCTCTACCGCCTGCACGGCAATCCCGACGAACGCTCGATCGGGCAGGCGGTGTCGAGCGGCTGCGTGCGGCTGCTCGACCAGGACGTGATCGACCTCTACAACCGCGTTCCAGCCGGCTCGCCGATCCTGGTGGCGTGAGCACGGGGCGGGGCGCCGCCGCGCGCCCCGCCTCAGCGCCCCAGATGTTCGGGCCGCACGCCGATGCCGACCAGGTAAGCGGGGATGGCGCGCAGCGGCGGGATCGACGACAGCAGCTTCAGCGGCCATGGCGCGCGGATCGGCTTGTCGGCGCTGAGCAGCGGGTCGATCAGCCGCTTCTGGATGGCGATCTGGGCGGCCTGCGTCACCCGTGTGGGAAACTCGCGGCGCTTCTGGATGGCGGCGAGCACCGTCTCGTCGACGCTGCCCTGCTTGAGCGGCGCGGCGAGCCGGTTGGCGGCCGCCACCGCGTCCTGCACCGCCAGGTTCACGCCGACGCCGCCGATGGGCGACATCGCATGCGCCGCATCGCCGAGCGCGAGGAAGCCGGGGCGGTGCCAGCGGGTCAGGCGGTCGACCTTGACGGTCAACAGCTTCACCTGGTCCCAGCCGGCGATCTCGCCGAGCCGGTCGCCGAGGAACGGGGTGACGCGGCCGACATCGGCGCGGAAGCGCTCGATCGGGCCGCCGCGCAGCGCCGCGTCGCCGCCCTTGTGGATCAGGTAGGCGATCTGCCAATAGCTGCCGCGATTGATGAGCACCAGCAGCCGGCCGGCTTCGGCGTGCCCGAACGTATCGCCGGGGTCGCTGGCCCGGCGCGAGACGCGGAACCACAGCACGTCCATCGGCGCGGCGAAATCCTGCACCTCGAGCCCCGCCGCCGCGCGCAGCACCGAGTGGCGCCCGTCGGCGGCGATGGTCAGCGCGGCGCGGATGTCGCCGCCGGTGCTGGTGATGCCGGCGATGCGGCCCTGCGCCTCGATCAGCCCGGTGGCCTCGGTGTCGAGCAGCAGCCGGAAATTGGGCAGCGCCCGCGCCTGGTCGGCGATGAAGTCGAGAAAATCCCATTGCGGCATCAGCGCGATGTATTTGCAGTGCGTCGGCAGGTGCCGGAAATCGGCGAGCGGCAGGCGGTCGGGGCCGATCTCGGCGGAGAGCTGGTGCACCTCGTCATGCGGCAGCTTGAGGAAGGCCTCGAGCAGGCCGAGCTCGTACATCACCTCCAGCGTCGAGGGATGGATGGTGTCGCCGCGGAAATCGCGAAAGAAATCGGCGTGCTTTTCGAGCACGATCACATCGATGCCGGCGCGGGCGAGCAGGAACCCTGCCATCATTCCCGCCGGTCCGCCCCCGGCAATGCAGCAGGTCGTGGTCAACGCGTCAGCCATATCCGACCGTAGCCGCGAATAAATGACTTGCAAGGGGCCGCTTCGGCGTGAACAAAGCGGGCACAAATGGACGCGCGGCTTTCCGACATCGTGGCGGTGATGGTGAGCGTTTCCGTGGACGGCCCCTATTCCTACCGGGTGCCCTACGGGATGGCGGTGACGCGCGGCTCGATCGTGGCGGTGCCGCTGGTGGGGCGGGCGACGCTCGGCGTGGTCTGGGGCGAGCCGAAAGACAATTACGCCCACAACCGCCTCAAGGACATCGAGCACATCTACGACGTGCCGCCGCTCAGCGAGGAATTGCTGCGCACCGTCGACTGGGTGTCGCGCTACACGCTGGCGCCGCCGGGGCTGGTGCTGCGCTCGGTGCTGCGCTCGAGCGAGGCGTTGCTGCCCGAGCGGCAGGTGGTCGCTTTCCGCCGCACCGGGCTGGTGCCGGACCGGCTGACGCCGGCGCGCGCACGGGTGCTGGAGACGGTGGCCGACGGGCTGGCCTGGGCCAAGACGGCGATCGTCGGCGCCAGCGGCGTGTCGCCGGCGGTGGTCGAGGGGCTGGAGAAGGCCGGGGCGCTGCAGCGGCTGGAGGTGCCGGCGCCGCCCATCGCGCTGCCGCCCGATCCCGACGCGGCGCCGCCGGCGCTGAGCCGCGAGCAGCAGGTGGCGCTGACGCAGATCCGCGGTCTCGACGTGCAGAAATTCGGCGTGGCGCTGCTCGACGGCGTCACCGGCGGCGGCAAGACCGAAGTGTTCTTCGAGGCGGTGGCGGACACGCTGCGCGCCGGGCGGCAGGCGCTGGTGCTGCTGCCCGAGATCGCGCTCACCCACACCTTCCTCGAGCGCTTCACCCGCCGCTTCGGCACGCGCCCGGCCGAGTGGCATTCGGACATGACGCCGGCGCAGCGCGCGCGGACCTGGCGCGGTATCAATGCCGGCACGGTGCGCGCCGTGGTCGGGGCGCGCTCGGCGCTGTTCCTGCCGTTCCACGAGCTCGGGCTGATCGTGCTCGATGAGGAGCATGACGGCGCCTACAAGCAGTCCGACGGGGTCAACTACCACGCCCGCGACATGGCGGTGGTGCGGGCCCGCTTCGCCGAGGCGCGGGTGATCCTGAGCTCGGCGACGCCCTCGGTCGAATCGCGCAACAACGCCAATCTCGGCCGCTACCGGCACGTGCTGCTCACCTCGCGCTTCGCCGAGGCGGGGCTGCCCGACATCACCGCGCTCGACATGCGCGAGGAGCCGCCGGAGAAGGGGCAGTGGATCGCGCCGCGGCTGGCGCGCGAGGTGTTCGCCACGCTCGACCGCGGCGAGCAGGCGCTGCTGTTCCTCAACCGCCGCGGCTATGCGCCGCTCACGCTCTGCCGCGCCTGCGGGCATCAATATCAATGCCCCGATTGCGACGCCTGGCTGGTCGAGCACCGCTTCCGCGGCGTCCTGATGTGCCACCATTGCGGCCATGAGCAGAAGCGGCCGCGAGTGTGTTCGGCCTGCGGCGTCGAAGATTCGCTGATCCCGATCGGGCCGGGGATCGAGCGCATCGCCGAGGAGGCGGCGGCGCGCTTTCCCGACGCCCGCACCGTCATCCTTTCCTCCGACATGGGCTCGAACGCGCAATTGCGCGACCGCTTCGCCGAGATCGAGCGCGGCGAATACGACCTCGTCATCGGCACGCAGCTGGTCGCCAAGGGCCATCATTTCGAGAAGCTGACGCTGGTCGGGGTGCTCGACGCCGACCTCGGCCTCGCGCATGGCGATCCGCGGGCGGCGGAAAAGACCTTCCAGATCCTGACGCAGGTCACCGGCCGGGCCGGGCGCGCCAGCCGTATCGGCAAGGCGTTCCTGCAGACCTGGCATCCGACGCATCCGGTGATGCAGGCGATGGTCAGCCAGGACCGCGAAGCCTTCTATGCGCACGAGCTCGAGGCGCGTGCCCAGGGCGGGCTGCCGCCGTTCGGGCGGCTCGCGGCGCTGATCGTTTCGGGCAACGAGCACGAGGAGGCGATGGGCTTTGCCCGGGCGCTGCTGTCGGCGGCGCCGATGGCCGAGGGGCTCAGGCTGTTCGGCCCGGCCGACGCGCCGGTCGCCATGGTACGCGGCCGCCACCGCGTGCGCCTGCTGGTGCAGAGCCCGCGCGATTTCGATCTGTCCGGCTATGTCCGCTTCTGGCTCACCGCGGGCCCCCGCGCCCGCGGCAGCCTGCGCATCCAGGTCGATATCGACCCGATGAGCTTTTACTGACCCGCAGCGGTTGGCCGGGCGGGCGCTCCGGCGACCGATCGGACAGAGCGCGAAGAAAAACCCTAAACCAGCCAGCGGTCCGGAACGTCGAGGACCCTGGCCAGCTTGCGGGCGATGTCGGGCGTCAGCTTGCGCTTGCGGTTTTCGAGATCGGACAAGAAGCCCTGCGAAATCTCCGCCGCCGCCGCCACCTCCTGCTGTCCCAGCTCGCGCCACAGCCGAATCGCCTTGAGCAGGCTCACCCGCTGCTTCAGGATGGCTTCGGAGACGGGCTGCGGCAGGGGCTCCCTACCCTCCGGATCTGCCATGCGGGCATCGAACATCGCGACGTCCGCGGCATCTTCCTCAGCTTCGGCAGCAATGTCGATGAGGGTGTCATAGTCGGCGCGGGACAGCAGCACCATTTCCTCCCCGCTGGGAGTTGTCACGAATTGTGGTTTCATGGTCGAACCTCAATGTCTCAGGTAAGTCGTCGTCTCACGCTTGCCGATATAGATGGCAAGGATGGTGACCTCATCCTCGGCAAACAGGATGCGATACCGACCGCTTCGCAGGCGATGGGCGTTTCGCCCGCCAAGATGTTTCACGTCGCCTCGTCCGAACATCGCATAGGCATCAAGCGTGGCGTCGATCTGCGCCTGTATGTCGGCGGACAACGCCTCGAAGTCCCGGTACGCCGCCCTGGAGAAGATGATTGTCTTCATCGCCTTGATATCGCAAAATATCGCAAAATACAACAAATATCGCAACGCGCAAAAATGCGGCGCGGCATAGCGAGTTTACCTGCGACAATCGCGGCCGAAAATCGCCTGTTCCCGGCGCTTGCGCCGGCCCGATGCCACATGGTAGAGGGGGCGCGGTTTCGGGGGCTGGTGGGCCGCCTCCGGGCCTTCACGAGCGTCAGAATTGCCCGTTTCGCGCGGGTTTGGACGCCACCAGCAAAAGGGTGGAGCGGCATTGGCAGAGCAGAATTCGGTGCTGACCCAGATCGCGCGGCCTTATGCGGCGGCGCTGTTCGATCTCGCCAAGGCCGACAATTCGGTGGCCGACATCGAGCAGGGGCTCGACAGGCTCCTCGCCCTCGCCAATGAAAGCCCCGATTTCGCGCGCTTCCTGCGCTCCCCGGTGATCAACACCGAGGAAAAGATACAGGCCATGCGCGTCGTGCTGGCCAAGGCCAAGCCGCACACCACGGTGGGCAATTTCATCCAGGTCGTCGCCCGCAGCGGGCGGCTGTTCGCCCTGCCGGCGATCGTCGCCGCCTTCAAGGACCTGGCCGCCGGACATCGCGGCGAAGTCACCGCCGACGTCACCTCGGCGGCCAGGCTCAACGCCGCCCAGCTCAAATCGCTCGCCGATACGCTCAAGCAGAAGATCGGCAAGACCGTCACCCTCACCGAACATGTCGATCCCTCGCTGATTGGCGGCCTCGTGGTCAAGGTCGGCTCGCAGATGATCGACAGCTCCCTCAAAACCAAACTGACGGCGATGAAGATCGCCATGAAAGAGGTCGGATAATGGACATCAAAGCCGCGGAAATCTCTGCGATCCTCAAGGACCAGATCAAGAATTTCGGCCAGGAAGCCGAAGTCTCCGAAGTCGGCCAGGTGCTCAGCGTCGGCGACGGCATCGCCCGCGTCTACGGCCTCGACAATGTGCAGGCCGGCGAGCTCGTCGAGTTCCCGGGCGGCATCAAGGGCATGGCGCTCAACCTCGAGACCGACAATGTCGGCGTCGTGATCTTCGGCGCCGACCGCGGCATCAAGGAAGGCGACACCGTCAAGCGCACCGGCTCGATCGTCGACACGCCGGTGGGCAAGGGCCTGCTCGGCCGCGTCGTCGACGCACTGGGCAACCCGATCGACGGCAAGGGCCCGATCCAGTTCACCGAGCGCCGCCGCGTCGACGTCAAGGCGCCGGGCATCCTGCCGCGCAAATCGGTGCACGAGCCGATGTCGACCGGCCTCAAGGCCATCGACGCGCTGATCCCGATCGGCCGCGGCCAGCGCGAGCTGATCATCGGCGACCGCCAGACCGGCAAGACCGCGGTGATCCTCGACACCTTCCTCAACCAGAAGCCGGCGCATGTCGCCAATGCGTCGGAGCAGGAAAAGCTCTACTGCATCTACGTCGCCGTCGGCCAGAAGCGCTCGACCGTGGCGCAGTTCGTGAAAATCCTCGAGGACAATGGCGCGCTCGACTATTCGATCGTCGTCGCCGCCACCGCCTCCGATCCGGCGCCGATGCAGTTCCTCGCGCCGATGACCGGCGCCGCCATCGGCGAGTTCTTCCGCGACAACGGCATGCACGCCGTGATCGCCTATGACGACCTCACCAAGCAGGCCGTCGCCTACCGCCAGATGTCGCTGCTCTTGCGTCGTCCGCCGGGCCGCGAGGCGTATCCGGGCGACGTGTTCTACCTGCATTCGCGCCTGCTCGAGCGCGCCGCCAAGCTCAACGAGGAGCATGGGCTGGGCTCGCTCACCGCGCTGCCGGTGATCGAGACGCAGGCCAACGACGTGTCGGCCTATATTCCGACCAACGTGATTTCGATCACCGACGGCCAGATCTTCCTCGAGACCAATCTGTTCTTCCAGGGCATCCGCCCGGCGGTGAACGTCGGCATCTCGGTCAGCCGCGTGGGCGGCAACGCCCAGATCAAGGCGATGAAGCAGGTGGCCGGCTCGCTCAAGGGCGAGCTCAGCCAGTACCGCGAAATGGCGGCCTTCGCCCAGTTCGGCTCCGACCTCGACGCCGCGACGCAGCGCCTGCTCAACCGTGGCGCCCGCCTCACCGAGCTTTTGAAGCAGCCGCAGTTCTCGCCGCTGAAGCCGGAAGAGGAAGTGGCGGTGATCTTCGCCGGCGGGCAGGGCTATCTCGACGACCTGCCGGTCAACCAGGTCAGCGCCTTCGAGAAGGGCCTGCTCGGGGCGCTGCGCTCCAAGCACCAGGACATCCTCACCAAGATCGCGACCGAGAAGTCGCTCAGCGACGACCTCCGGGCGCAGCTCAAGGCGGCCATCGAAGGCTTCAAGAAGACCTTCACCGTCTGAGCTGACTCGAACCCAAAGAGACCCGTAACGAGATGCCCTCGCTAAAGGACCTCAAGAACCGGATCGCCTCGGTCAAGTCGACCCAGAAGATCACCAAGGCCATGCAGATGGTGGCCGCCGCCAAGCTGCGCCGGGCGCAGGAGGTGGCGGTTGCGGCGCGGCCCTATGCCGAGCGCATGACGCAGGTGCTGGCCTCGCTCGGCGCCGCCTATGCCGGCCGGACCGATGCGCCGCGGCTGCTGGGCGGCACCGGCCGCGACCAGGTGCATCTGCTGGTCGTCGCCACCGGCGAACGCGGCCTCGCAGGCGGCTTCAACTCGTCGATCGCGCGGCTGGCGCGCGACGAGGCCAACCGCCTGATCAAGGAGGGCAAGACGGTCAAGATCCTGACCGTCGGCCGCAAGGGCTTCGACATCCTCAAGCGCAATTTCGCCGACAGGATCGTCGAGCAGGTGAGCTTCCGCGAGGTGCGCCAGCTCGGCTACGTCAACGCGCAGCAGGTCGGCCAGAAGATCCTCGACATGTATGCGGCGGGCGAGTTCGACGTCGCGACGCTGTTCTTCGCCGAGTTCAAATCGGTGATCAGCCAGGTGCCGACGGCGCTGCAGCTCATCCCGGCCAAATTCGACGCGCCGGCCGACAAGAGCGGCGCGGCCGAGATCAGCTACGACTACGAGCCGGACGAGGAGGCGATCCTCAACGACCTCCTGCCGCGCAACATTTCGGTGCAGGTGTTCCGGGCGCTGCTCGAGAACAACGCGTCGTTCTTCGGCGCGCAGATGAGCGCCATGGACAACGCCACGCGCAATGCCGGCGACATGATCAAGAAGCTGACCCTGGTCTACAACCGCCAGCGCCAGGCGCAGATCACCAAGGAACTGATCGAAATCATCTCGGGTGCGGAAGCGCTCTAGATGTTATGTTACGGCAACGGAGGTCACCATGACTGACGAAGTCGAAAATCTGGTGCTGGAACAGCTTCGGCTCATCCGGGCGTCGCTGCAGAAGATCGAGTTCGATGTGGCGGACCTCAAGGTTCGCCTGTCGATGGTGGAAACGAATACGGGGCAGGTCATCACCTCCCTCGGCGCGCTGAACGCGCGGATGGACCGCTTCGACGAGCGGCTGTCACGCGTCGAGAAGCGCTTGGATTTGATTGACGCCTGAGGGCGTCGGACAGGAAGGTAGAAAATGGCAGAAGCAGGCAAGCCCGTCGGGCGTGTGAGCCAGGTGATCGGCGCCGTGGTGGACGTGACCTTCGACGGCCACCTCCCCGCCATTCTCAATGCGCTCGAAACCACCAACAACGGCGCCCGGCTGGTGCTGGAAGTGGCGCAGCATCTGGGCGAGAATTCGGTGCGCACCATCGCCATGGACACCACCGAAGGCCTCGTGCGCGGCGCCGAAGTGGTCGACACCGGCGCGCCGATCTCGGTGCCGGTGGGCGACGAGACGCTCGGGCGCATCATGAACGTCATCGGCGAGCCGGTGGACGAGGCCGGCCCGGTCAAGACCGCGTCGCGCCGCGCCATCCACCAGGAAGCGCCGTCCTTCACCGAGCAGTCCTCGGAAGCGCAGATCCTGGTCACCGGCATCAAGGTGGTGGACCTCATCGCCCCCTATGCGCGCGGCGGCAAGATCGGCCTGTTCGGCGGCGCCGGCGTGGGCAAGACCGTGCTGATCCAGGAGCTGATCAACAACGTCGCCAAGGCGCATGGCGGCTATTCGGTGTTCGCCGGCGTGGGCGAGCGTACCCGCGAGGGCAACGACCTCTACCACGAAATGATCGAGTCCGGCGTGAACAAGGACCCGCACGAGAACAACGGCTCGACCGCCGGCTCGAAGTGCGCCCTGGTGTTCGGCCAGATGAACGAGCCGCCGGGCGCCCGCGCCCGCGTGGCGCTGTCGGGCCTCACCGTCGCCGAGCATTTCCGCGACCAGGGCCAGGACGTGCTGTTCTTCGTCGACAACATCTTCCGCTTCACCCAGGCGGGCGCCGAGATGTCGGCGCTGCTCGGCCGCATCCCTTCGGCGGTGGGCTACCAGCCGACGCTGGCCACCGACATGGGCGCCCTGCAGGAGCGCATCACCACCACCAACAAGGGCTCGATCACCTCGGTGCAGGCCATCTACGTGCCGGCCGACGATCTGACCGACCCGGCGCCGGCGACCTCGTTCGCCCACCTCGATTCGACGACGACGCTCAACCGCGCCATCTCGGAAAAGGGCATCTATCCGGCGGTGGACCCGCTCGATTCGACCTCGCGCATGCTCGACGCCAACATCGTCGGCCAGGAGCATTACGACGTGGCCCGTGCCGTGCAGGCGATCCTGCAGCGCTACAAGGCGCTGCAGGACATCATCGCCATCCTCGGCATGGACGAGCTGAGCGAAGAGGACAAGCTCACCGTGGCGCGCGCCCGCAAGGTCGAGCGCTTCATGAGCCAGCCGTTCCACGTCGCCGAGGCGTTCACCGGCACGCCGGGCGTGTTCGTCGCCATCGAGGACACCATCAAGGGCTTCAAGGGCCTGGTGAACGGCGACTACGACCACCTCCCCGAAGCGGCGTTCTACATGGTCGGCACCATCGACGATGCCGTCAAGAAGGCGCAGAAGCTCGCGGCGGCGGCGTAAGCCGCGCCGTGAATGGTGAATGGCAAGTGGTGAATAGAGGAGCGGTGGATCGATAGGTGCAGGTGTGGAGGGTGACCATTCACCATTCACCATTCACCATCCACCGGCAAATACATGGCCGACGGCGTCAAGATCGAGATCGTCTCTCCCGAGCGGCTGGTGATCAGCCAGCAGGTGGCGTCCGTCACCGTGCCGGGAAGCGAGGGCTATTTCACCGTGCTCGGCGAGCATGCGCCGCTGATGTCGGTGCTGAAGCCCGGCTTCATCACCGTCACCGACCTCGGCAATGTGGCGCATGTCTATTACGTCAGCGGCGGCTTCGCCGACGTGGCGCCGAATGGCCTCACCATTCTCGCCGAGGACGCGCGTCCGGTGGCCGATTTCAATCGCACCGAGATCGAGGCGCTGATCGCCTCGGGCCAGACCGAGCTCGAAGCGGCGACCACCGCCGCCGAGCAGGACCGGCTGACCAACCAGCTCAACGACTGGCGCAATCTCCTGGTCGAGGCGCAGGCCGCCGGAGCGCCCGCCGTCCACTAGACCGCCGGGACTCTTCGGCATCGACAGACAAGGGCGTCCTCCGGGACGCCCTTTCTGTTTGATCGTCCCCGGTCTTCACCCAAACTTAACGACGTTCTCGGCAGGGTGGCTGCCGGGAATGCATGTTTTGATCCGGCGATGCCGAAAGCATCGCTTTAGCTGCCCAGGAGGGCATTCTGCTGCGCTCGCTCGCCGGTTTTTCGGCAGCGGCGGAGTGCTCCACGGGCGTCAATCAATTGCCGGGCGCGCGCCGCTCGGATCGTGGAGTCTTCATCGACATGTCTTTCCGCCTGCACGCTTTCGCCGCTATTGCGGCCCTTGGCCTCCTGTTGCCCGGCGCCGCCCTCGCGGCCGACAACGAGTTCACGCCGCAGCTCACCGATCTCGCCAAGGGCCAGCTTCGCCAGATCGCCGAGAACCCGGTGCTGATCGATGCCATCCGCGCCCAGAACGCGGTGACCTCGGGCTACGACCAGGCCAGGATCGACGCGCTCGACACGCAGTGGCGGGCCGAGGTGGATGCCGCCGACAAGCCGCTGATCAACGCCACGCTCAATACCGATGCCTCGAAATTCCTCGACGGCGAGCTCGAGAAATCGGCCGGGCTGATCACCGAGATCTTCGCCACCGACGCCAGGGGCCTCAACGCCGCGCAGGCGACCATGACCTCCGACTACTGGCAGGGCGACGAGGACAAGTTCAGCAAGAGCTTCGGCGTTGGCGCCGACGCGATCTTCATCGGCGACATCGAGCAGGACGAGTCGACGCAGACCTACCAGAGCCAGGTGTCGATCACCGTCACCGATCCGGCAACGGGCGCGCCGATCGGCTCGATCACCGCCGGTATCGACGTCGGCAAGCTCTAGGCCAGGGACGACTCCAGAAGGATGCCGCGCATGAAACTCCGTATGACCCTCGCCCCGGCCATTCTGCTGCCGGTGACCGCGACCATCCTTCTGGTGGTGGCCTTCGCCATGGTGCTCTCGTCGCTGAGCAACATGTCGCAGGTCGAGGACACGCTGCGCGACCAGCAGGATCAGATGATCCAGGTGCTGGCGCAGCAATTCGCCGGCAGCGTCCGCTTCGCCAAGATGGACGTGGTCACCACGGCGCTCGAGAACTACCAGAAAGAGCCGGAGTTCGGCCTCGCCGCCGCCGGCGCCGTCGATGCGCAGGGCAAGTCGCTGCTCGATTTCGGCGGCCGCGCCGATCTCGCCGAAACGACCGCCAGGGTCGCCGCCGATGCGCTCAAGACCAACGCGCTGGCATCGGTGGTGTCCGGCAACTACCACTACGCCGCCTATCCGGCCTACTACGGCAAGGACAATGCGCTGGTCGGCGCCGTGGTCATGGTGTGGGACATCTCGCTGCGCCGCGCCGCGATCATTGCGGCGCAGACGCAGAACGGCCTGCTCGCCATGGGCATCGCCGTGGTCGGCCTCGCCTGCCTGGCGCTGTTCCTGATGTGGCGGGTGACGCGGCCGATCAGGGCGCTGACCGCCGCCTCCACGGCGCTGGCCGAGGGGCAGGTGGACACCCAGATCAGCGGCGCCAGCCGGCGCGACGAGCTGGGCGATCTGGCGGCGGCGCTGGCGGTGTTCCGCGACAACACGCTCAAGGTCCGGCAGATGACCGACGACGAGGCGCGGCGCATCGTCGAAGACCAGGCGGCGCGGCAGCGCATGATGAGCGAGCTGCAGGAGGCGTTCGGCCAGGTGGTCGATGCGGCGATCGCCGGCGATTTCTCGCGGCGCGTCGCGGCCAATTTCCCCGACAGCGAGCTCAACGCGCTGGCGGGCAGCGTCAATGCGCTGGTCGACACCGCCGATCGCGGCCTCAAGGAAACCGGCGTGGTGCTGGCGGCGCTCGCCGCCGCCGATCTGTCGCTGCGCATGCAGGGCAGCTACAAGGGCGCCTTCGCGCAATTGCAGCAGGACACCAATGCGGTGGCCGACAAGCTCACCGGCATCGTCGGCCGGCTGCAGAAGACCTCGTTCGACCTGAAGACGGCGACGGGCGAAATCCTCGCCGGCGCCAACGATCTTTCCGAGCGCACCACCAAGCAGGCCGCGACCATCGAGGAGACCTCGGCGGCGATGGAACAGCTCGCCGACACCGTGCTGAAGAATTCCGAGCGCGCCGGCTCGGCCTCCGAGAACGCCGCGGCGGTCACCGACGCGGCCACCGCGGGTGGCGCGGTGATGCTCGAGGCCAACCAGGCGATGGAGCGGATCACCGCCTCGTCGGGCAAGATCTCCAACATCATCGGGCTCATCGACGACATCGCCTTCCAGACCAACCTGCTGGCGCTCAACGCCTCGGTCGAGGCGGCGCGGGCCGGCGAGGCCGGCAAGGGTTTCGCCGTGGTCGCCATCGAGGTCAGGCGCCTGGCGCAGTCGGCGGCGGAGGCCTCGTCCGAGATCAAGGGCCTCATCGAGCAGTCGGCGAGCGAGGTATCGGCCGGCACGCGCCTCGTCTCCGAGGCGGCGGCCAAGCTCAACGGCATGCTCGACGCCATCAAGCGCAACCACAGCCTGCTCGAATCCATCGCCTTCGAAAGCCGCGAGCAGGCGACCGCCATCGCCGAGGTCAATACCGCGGTGCGGCAGATGGACGAGATGACCCAGCACAACGCCGCCCTGGTCGAACAGACCAATGCGGCCATCGAGCAGACCGAGGCGCAGGCCGTCGAGCTCGACCAGGTGGTGGCCATCTTCCATCTGGACGACAGCGGGAGCAGGAAGCCGGCGGCGCGCGCGCCCTCGCCCTCGCCGGCGCGGCCGCAGGCGAAGGTCAAGCAGGCGGCCAAGGCCTATCTCAGCGACGGCAATGCGGCGCTCGACTGGGAAGAGTTCTGAGCCGCCGGCAGAACGCTGTTCTTTTCGGGGGCGCTGCGGCGCCCCCGGGTTTTTCTGCCGCCCCGCCTCCGGCGTTGACCGGGCCTTAACCCGGTCCGGCTATCTGCTCGGACCGGGAATGCTCTTGCGACGGAAACGGCCGCCTCCGGCAACGGGGCGGCGGGGTCGGGGCATTTCCCCCGGCCGCCGCGGCAGGGGCGTTCCGCCAGCGCAGTGCGGAAAGAATTGTCGATGCTTCATCTCAACCTTCGCGGCAGGATCGTCGGCGCCGCGGCGCTCGTCTTCGTCCTGGCCATGGCCAGCGGGCTTGCCTATGTCGTCTATTCCACCCAGCAGCACGATCTGCAGACGGCCGACCAGCTGCTCGACAGCGTCGCCGAAACCGAGGCGCGCACCATCGAGCTCGTGATCAAGGAGCACGAGACCGAGGCCAACGCCATGGCCGAAACGCTCGCCACCATGATCAACGATCCGGCGATCGGCCACGACACCTACAGAACGCTGTTCGAAAAGCAGCTGCCGCTGGTGCCCAACGCCATCGGCATCTGGGCGCTGCTCGACAAGGATGCGCCGACCGCCGCCAATGCGGCGCTGATGAGCTCGGATTTCGGCCTGCCCGACGGCTATTTCGGCCCCTCGATCACGCGCGACCTCAAGACCGGGGCGTTCTCGTGGGGACCGCTCGATCTGTCGCTGGAGAACGGCTTCAAGACCTGGTTCCTCGATCCGCTGGCCAAGGGCAGGCCGGCGCTGGTCGGGCCCTATCTCTACCAGGGCTCGCTCTACACCTCCGCCACCGCCGTCATCCACGATGCGAGCGGCAAGGGCGTCGGCCTTGCCGGCGTCGATTTCAACGGCGGCGTGTTCAACGACCTGATCGGCGCCACCAAGCCGCTCGGCACCGGCTGGATCGGCGTCATCAATGCCGACGGCAATTGGGTGGTGCATTCCGATGCGAGCCTGCTCGGCAAGCCGGCGGACGATGCCAGCAGCCGGGACGCCATCGCCGGCGCGCAGGCGGGCGCCTACCACGCCACGACGCCGGTTGCCGGCGAGAACTGGCGCGTGATCTCGCGCCAGGTGGCGCTCACGCAATACGGCATCGACTGGACGGTGATGGTGGCGGTGCCGGAATCGACGCTGCTCGCGGCCTCCGTGGCGCAGCGCAACATCCTGATCGCCGGCGGGCTGGCGATCCTGCTGCTCGGCCTCGGCGCGTTCTATGTCGTCGGCGCCTCGATCAGCCGGCCGATCACGCGGCTGACCCGGACCATGGGCAAGCTCGCCGAAGGCGACCTCGCGGTCGCCATCGACGGCGCCGGCCGCCGCGACGAGCTCGGGGCGATGGCGCGGGCGGTCGAAGTGTTCCGGCAGAATGCCGAGAAGGTCGCGCAGATGACCGAGGCCGAGGCGGTGCGCATCATCGCCGACCAGAAGGCGCGGGCCGACATGATGGCCGGCCTGCAGGCGGCGTTCGGCGACGTGGTCGATGCCGCCGTCGCCGGCGACTTCTCCAAGCGCGTCGCCACGTCGTTCCCCGATGTCGAGCTCAACAGCCTGGCGCAGAGCGTGAACGCCCTGTGCGACACGGTCGATCGCGGCCTCGGCGAAACCGCCGAGGTGCTGGCGGCGCTCGCCAATGCCGACCTGTCGCGGCGCATGACCGGGCAGTATCGCGGCGCCTTCGCGCGGCTGCAGCAGGATACCAACGGCGTCGCCGAAAAGCTCACCGGCATCGTCGGCAAGCTCAAGGGCACGTCGCGCGATCTGCGCACCGCCACCGGCGAAATCCTGTCGGGCGCCAACGATCTTTCCGAACGCACCACCCGGCAGGCGGCCACCATCGAGGAAACCTCGGCGGCCATGGAGCAATTGGCGAGCACGGTGCGCGCCAATGCCGAACGCGCCACCGAGGCCAGCCGGACGTCGGCCGACGTCACCGCGGCGGCCGAGGCGGGCGGCAAGGTGATGGCCGAGGCCAATGGCGCGATGGAACGGATCACCGCCTCGTCGGGCAAGATCTCCAACATCATCGGGCTCATCGACGACATCGCCTTCCAGACCAACCTCCTCGCCCTCAACGCCTCGGTCGAGGCGGCGCGGGCGGGCGATGCGGGCAAGGGCTTTGCCGTGGTGGCGGTGGAAGTCCGCCGGCTGGCGCAAAGCGCCGCGTCGGCCTCCGCCGACGTCAAGACGCTGATCGAGCAGTCGAGCACGGAGGTGTCGTCGGGCTCGCGGCTGGTGTCGTCGGCGGCGCAGAAGCTCGAAGCCATGCTCGAGGCGGTGCGCGCCAACAACACCCTGCTCGAAAGCATCGCGCGCGAAAGCCACGACCAGGCCTCCGCCATCGCCGAGGTCAATGTCGCGGTGCGGCAGATGGACGAGATGACGCAGCACAATGCGGCGCTGGTGGAAGAGACCAATGCCGCCATCGAGCAGACCGAGGCGCAGGCCACCGAGCTCGACGGCGTGGTCGACATCTTCCGCCTTTCCGCCGCCGAACCCTCGGCGCGCGCCGCCGCACCAGCGCCGGCCCGGACCGCTCCCCCGGCCCGGCGCGTCAAGGCCGCCGCCAGGGCCTATCTCAGCGACGGCAACGCCGCGATCTCGGCCGACTGGTCCGAGTTCTAGACGCCCCCCGGCGCCGCGGCCGTACCGTGGTCGAAAAAACGGCGCCACAATCGCAGTACCGGCAGTCGGGCCCCCCTCCCCCTTGCGGGGAGGGGCCGGGGGTGGGGGCCGCAAGCACCGGCCGGCGTGCCGCGCCACCCATCCCCCCGTGGTCCTCGTCGCGGCCCAATCCCATGCGACACACGGGCAGTGGACCGAATTCCGGCGCCGTCGCCGCTTGCCGGGGTGCGTACATAACCGATCGTTAGCCCTACTGACCTATCGTTCCTCTTTGGCTGTCCGGTGCGTCGCCGGCCTGAGTCCTTGGGGGATCGCCATGAAGTTGTTTCCGTCGCTCAAGCTGTCGCTGAAGCTGCCGCTGGCGCTGGTCGGCTCGGCCATCGTGGTCGGGGCCGGCATCGGCATCGCCTCCTACCTCATCGCCTCGTCGGCGCTGGTGGCGCAGGCGCGGCAGAACCTCGACACCATCGCCTTCGAGCGCGCCAACCAGCTCAGCACCCATATCCGCGCGATCGAAAGCGATCTGCTGAAGACGGCCAAGAACGACAACACGCTGTTCGCCATCAGCAATTTCGCCAAGGCGTGGCGCGGCCTCGACAATCCGAGCCTGGGCACCGACGCCGCCACCACGCTCCAGGGCGCGTTCCTCACCGGCGAGCCCGACAAGCGCATCGACATCGACAAGGTCGTCGGGCTGACGCCGGCCTATGCGGTCAATCACACGCACTACCAGCCGGTGTTCCGCGAGCAGATCGAGGAGCAGGGCTACCACGACCTCTATCTGTTCGATCTCGAGGGCCACCTCGTCTACACCACGCGCAAGGCCGACGATTTCGCCACGCCGTTCGGCGCCGGCAGTGGCGGCAAATATGCCGGCAGCGCGCTCGGCAAGCTCTTCCAGGCGGCGGTCGGCGACGACAAGGTCGGCGATCTGCTGTTCGCCGATTTCGCCCCCTACGCCGCCGCCGGCAACATGCCGCTCGCCTTCTTCGCGACGCCGCTGTTCGATGCCACCGATGCCAAGATCGGGGTGATGGCGATCTCGATTGCGCCCGAAGGGCTGAGCAAGGTCATCGGCTACCGCCAGGGGCTGGGCCAGAGCGGCGACGTGATCATCGTCGGCGCCGACGGCCTCGCCCGCTCGGAGTCCGGCTTCACCTCCGGCAGCGACGTGCTGCAGCCGACGGCCTACGATCCGACCATCCAGGCGGCCATCGACGGCGTGCCCGGCAGCACCGAGCTCGCCGATTTCCGCGGCCATCCGGTGATCGCCGCGGCCGCCCCGGCCGACGTCACGGCAAATCTGAGCTGGGCCGTGGTGGCGGTGATGGACAAGGCCGAGATCTTCGGCCCGGTCGCCACCCTCACGGCGCTGATGGCCGGCATCGGCGGCGCCCTGCTGCTGGTGGTGGCGCTGCTCGGCTGGCTGTTCGCGCGCAGCGTCACGCGGCCGATCACCCGCCTCACCGCCGGCATGAACGCGCTGGCGGCCGGCGACCTCGACGTCGACATCAAGGGCGCCGGCAAGAGCGACGAGCTGGGCGAAATGGCGCGTGCCGTCGAAGTGTTCCGCGCCAATGCGCGGCAGGTCGCAGAAATGAGCGACAGCGAGCGCGTCGCCTCCGAGCGCCGCACCGAGGAGCGCAGCGCCATGATGCAGAAGCTGCAGCGCGCCTTCGGCGAGGTGGTCGACGCGGCCGTCCGCGGCGATTTCAGCAGGCGCGTGCGCGCCGAATTTCCCGATGCCGAGCTCAACAGCCTCGCGCGCTCGGTCAACAATCTGGTGGAGACGGTCGATCGCGGCCTCAGCGAGACCGGCGAGGTGCTGTCGGCGCTGGCGCGCACCGATCTGACGCTGCGCGTCCGCGGCGAGTACGAGGGCGCCTTCGGGCAATTGCGCGACGACACCAATGGCGTCTGCGACACGCTCGACGACATCGTGCGCAGCCTGCGGGCGACCTCGGGCCAGCTCAAGACCGCGACCGGCGAAATGCTCAGCGGTGCCAACGATCTCTCCGAGCGCACCACCAAGCAGTCGGCGACCATCGAGGAGACCTCGGCCGCCATGGAGCAGCTCGGCTCGACCGTCGGCGACAATGCCCGGCGCGCCGAAGCGGCCAGCGCCAAGGCCCGCGCCGTCAGCGCCACCGCCACCGAAGGCGGGCTGGTGATGAGCAAGGCCACCGAGGCGATGGAGCGGATCACCGCCTCGTCGGGCAAGATCTCCAACATCATCGGGCTGATCGACGACATCGCCTTCCAGACCAACCTGCTGGCGCTCAACGCCTCGGTCGAGGCGGCGCGCGCCGGCGAGGCCGGCAAGGGTTTTGCCGTCGTCGCCGTGGAAGTGCGCCGGCTGGCGCAATCGGCGGCGCAGGCCTCGAGCGAGGTGAAGGGGCTGATCGAGCAGTCGGGCGCCGACGTGAGCAGCGGCTCGCGCCTCGTCGCCGAGGCGGCGCAGAAGCTCGTCGCCATGCTGGAGGCGGCCAGGGAATCGAGCAGCCTGATCGAGGGCATCGCCACCGCCAGCCGCGACCAGGCCGCCGCCATCGCCGATGTCGGCTCGGCGGTGCGCACGCTCGACGAGATGACGCAGCACAACGCCGCGCTGGTGGAAGAGACCAACGCCGCCATCGAGCAGACGGAAGCGCAGGCCACCGAGCTCGACCGCATCGTCGAGGTGTTCACGCTGGACGACGACGAGGCGCAGCGGGCGCGCGCGGCGTAGCTAGTTCAGCGCCGCCTCCACCAGCGCCGTGGCGTGCAGCGCCGTGGTGTCGTAGGTCGGCAGCGGGCTCACGGCGTCGTCGATCAGCATGCCGATCTCGGTGCAGCCCAGGATCACCGCGTCGGCGCCGCGCGCCTGCAACCGGGCGATGGCGTCGACATAGAGGCGGCGCGACTCCTCGCGCACGATGCCCTTCACCAGCTCCTCGTAGATGATGCCGTTGAGGTTGGTGACACCGACATCGGGCACCAGCACCTCGAGTCCGTGCCGTTCCAGAACGTCGATATAGAAGCGCTTCTCCATGGTGAAGCGGGTGCCGAGCAGGCCGACGCGCACGATGCCGTCGGCGATGAGCGCGTTGGCGGTGGGCGTGGCGATATGCAGGAACGGCACCGTCAGCGCCGCCTCGATCTGCGGCGCGCAGATGTGCATGGTGTTGGTGGCGAGCCCGATGACGCCGCAGCCCTGCGCCTCGAGCCCCTGCGCGATGCGCGCCAGCTCCGCGCCGGCCGCGTCCCAGGCTCCCTGCCGCTGCATCGCCTCGATCGGGGCGAAGTCGACGGAATAGACGATCACCGGCGCCGAGTGCAGGCCGCCCAGCCGCGCCGCGGTCTCGCGATTCAGAACGGCGTAATAGTGGGCGGTCGACTCCCAGCTCATGCCGCCGATCAGGCCGATGCTCTTCACCGGCGGCGCAGCCGCTGCGGAATGTCGCGGAAGGCGTCGACCACCTTGCGATAGGCCTCGCGCTTGAACGGCACGATCAGGTCGGGGAGGGCGTCGAGCTCCTCCCAGCGCCAGATGTCGAACTCGGCCGGCATGGAGCCGTCGCCGGGGTCGGCGACGTCGATCTCGCTCTCGTCTCCGGTGAAGCGGAAGGCGAACCAGCGCTGGCGCTGGCCGCGATATTTGCCCTTGAGCGCCTTGCCCAGCACGTCGTCGGGCACGTCGTAGGTGATCCAGTCGGGGGCCTCGGCGAGCAGTTCCACCGAGCGGATCGAGGTCTCCTCGAACAGCTCGCGCAGCGCCGTGTCGGCGGGGCGTTCGCCCTTGTCGATGCCGCCCTGCGGCATCTGCCAGGGCGAGCCGTGCACCTCGGAGGCCTCGGGGTCGTCCTCGGGCTTGCGGCGGCCGATGAACACCAGCCCCCTGTCGTTGAAGACGGCGGTCCCCACGCAGTCGCGGTAGGGCATGCTTTCGCGGTCGGGTCGGGTCATGTGGATTTGTGCATCAGGACGGAGACGGGAACCAGGGTGAAGCCCCTGTCCTGAACCGTCCGGCTCCATTCGGCAAGCGTGTCGATGGACACCGGCAGCGCCGAGATCACGCCGATGGCGCTGCCGTTGGCGCTGGCGCGGCCTTCGAGCGCCTTGAGCTGGTCGAGGATGGGCTGGCGCGCCGGCTGCTGGTCGAGCGCCAATTCGGCCTTGCCGAACGGCACGGCGTTGGCGGCGGCGAGCTGCTGTGCCACCGAGCGGGCCGACGAGCCGTCGTCGAGATAGCCGAGGCCGCGGGCGCCCAGCTCTTCCATCACCGGCCCGAAATCGGTGGTCGAGGCGGTGAAGCGGGCGCCCATGTGGTTGATGACGCCGACATAGCCGCCGAACTTGCCCAGCACCGTGAACAGCCGGTTGAGGTTGTCGCGCGGCGCCTGGCCGGTCAGCAGCGTGTCGGGGCCGGGGTCGCTGTCGGGATAGTCGAACGGCTCCAGCGGCACTTCCAGCAGCACCTCGTGGCCGGCGGCGCGGGCGCTGCCCACGGCGCTGGCGAGGCCCTTGCCATAGGGCGCGAAGGCCAGCGTCACGCCGCCGGGCAGCGAGCCGATGGCGCTCTGGGTGCCGGTGCTGTTGAGCCCGAGGCCGGTCACCACCACGGCGATCATCGGCTTGCCGTCGCTGCCGGGCGGCACGGTCATGGGCGGCGCATAGGCCTCGAACGGCGTCTCGCCGGTGGCCGACATGCGCGGAATGGCGCCGTGCTCGGATTGCTCCAGCAGGTCCGGCACCAGTCCCAGCGCACTGGCGCTGGCGGCGTCGACCGGCTGTTGCGCCTCGGGGCCGGCCGCCGCTGGCGTGGCGGCGCTCGCGGTCGGTGCGGCGGCGCCGGGAACGGGGATTTCCGGGCCGGCGGTGATGGTCGCCTGGCTGGCGCCGGTCGACAGCGTCGCCGCCAGCGAATTGGCGTTGCGGGCGGAATTGATGCCGATGTCGGCCACCGGCCGGCCGCCGTTCGGGTCGTTGACGAAGACGATGCGCGCCACCACGCCGAGCAGCACAAGGGCGGCCAGGCCGAAGGCGATGCGGGCCAGCGGCAGGCGGTCGGCCGACAGCTTCAGCCGCCGCTTGCGCTCGCCGCGCTTGCGGCCCAGAGGTGCGCTGAGGTCGTCCGCCATCGAGCCCCTTTACGTCTGGAACGCCGAATCAATCCGCCGGCGTCCCGTATCGATACCACAGGTCGCCCCACCCGTCGGGTGGTCGGGGGAACGCGCCGGGACACGGTGCCTGCGGCCCCCACCCCCACCCCTCCCCGCAAGGGGGAGGGGAGCCCGACTGCACCCCCGTGCTCGCGGCCCCATCGCCCCCACCTCCGCGCCCGGGGGGAGCCCGACTGCACCCCCGTGCTCGCGGCCCCATCGCCCCCACCTCCGCGCCCGGGGGAGCCCGACTGCACCATCAGGCCCGCGGCTCCATCGCCCCCCTCCCCCTTGCGGGGAGGGGACGGGGGTGGGGGCCGCAAGCACCTTTGCTTCAGTCCCCACCAACCCCACCGTCTCGCTCGGCCAACCGAGGCTTCCCTTGCGCTCTGTCCGACCGAGCCCAACGGCTCGTTCGGCCAACCGCTAATCGTTACCCATCCGCCTTGGGCGGATAGGCGTCGTTCTTCTCGGTGCCGTCGATCAGCTTGATGGCGTATTGCAGCTGCGTGTCGTCCTTCTTGTCGGCCGGGATGTAGACCGACGAGCCGGTGGTCGCCGCCGGGGCGGAGCCGCCGCCGATCTGGCCGTTGAGGCCCGCTTCGCCGAGGATCTCGTCGCGGCCCTTGAGATCGTCCGGCACGTTCTCGGTGACGACGATGTCGGGCTGGATGCCGGCCGCCTGGATCGAGCGGTTGTTGGGCGTGTAGTAGCGCGCCGTGGTCAGGCGGATGCCGCCATTGTCGCCCATGCGGATGATCGACTGCACCGAGCCCTTGCCGAACGAGCGCGTGCCGATCAGCGTCGCGCGCTTGTGGTCCTGCAGGGCGCCGGCGACGATCTCGGCGGCCGAGGCCGAGCCGCCATTGATCAGCACGATCAGCGGCACGTTGGCCAGCTTGGCGTCGAGGTCGTCGGGCTTGGCGTCGTAGCGCGTCGATTCGCTGTCGCTGCGGCCGCGGGTCAGCACCACCGCGCCTTCCTTGAGGAAGGCGTCCGACACGTACACCGCCTGGTCGACGAGGCCGCCCGGGTTGTTGCGCAGGTCGAGGATGATGCCCTTGGGGGCGACGCCCTTGTTCTGGTCGTAGATGTCCTGGATGGCCTTCTTGATGCCGGGATAAGCCTGCTCGGTGAAGCGGGAGAGGCGCAGCACCGCCACGTCGCCCTCCATCGACCATTTCACCACGCGCTGCGCGATGGTGTCGCGCGTCAGCTCGAAATACAGCGGCTTCTGCTGGCCTTCGCGGATCACCGTCAGCTTGATCTTGGTGCCCACCGGCCCCTTCATCTTGGCCACGGCGTCGTCGATCGAAATGCCCTGCACCGATTTGCCGTCGAGCTCGACGATGTAGTCGTTGGCGAGGATGCCGGCCTTCTGCGCCGGAGTGTCGTCGATGGGCGAGACCACCTTGATCACGCCCTCTTCCATGGTGACCTCGATGCCCAGCCCGCCGAACTGGCCCGACGTGTCCTGCTGCGACTGGTTGAACTCGGCCGGGTCCATGTAGCTCGAATGCGGGTCGAGCGAGGTGAGCATGCCGTTGATGGCGGCGCGGATCAGCGCCTGCTCGTCCGGCGGGTCGACATATTCGGCGCGGATGCGGTCGAACACCTGGCCGAAGAAATCGAGATCCTGGTAGATCTCCTTGTCGGTGCGCGGGTGCTTGTCGTTCGCCGGCTTGGCGGCGTCGCCGCCGTCGGGAGCGCTCGGCGCCGGCTCGCTGGAGGGCGCCTGGTCGGCCGGGGCCGAGCTGGGCGCCGCGGGCTCGGCGCTCGACGGCGTGCTCGATGGGGCGCTCGATGGCGCGCTCGCGGGTGCGGCGCTGCTCGGCGCGCTGGAGGGCGCCTGGTCCTGCGCGAAGGCGTAGAGGGCAGGCGGCATCGCCACGAGGAGCGCGGCGAGGGCGACGCGCGTAACGGTCAGACGCATCAGGGTCTATCCACTTTGGGTCGGGTTGTCGGAGGACGCCCACCAGCCGGTCGGATCGATGGGCACGTTCTTGTTTCGCATCTCAATATAAAGCGTCGGCCTCTGCGCGCCAGCGCTGGTGGCAACGGTCCGGCCAATTGTCCGTGACCCCATGACGCCGACCGGGTTGCCCATGAGCACGAACTGGCCGGGTTTCACGTCGACGCGCGCCATGCCCGCCAGCAGGATGGTGTAGTCCTGCCCGGCATCAAGAATGACGATTTGGCCGTAATTGAGGTAGTTGCCGGTATAGAGCACCCAGCCATCGGCCGGCGCGCGCACCGGCGCCTCGGCATTGGTCACCACCGACACGCCGTCGGACACGCCGCCGAAGCCGTCGCCGTCGCCGAAATTGACGACGTTGACGCCCCGCGTCACGGGAAAATCGAGAAAGCCGCGCGCCGCGGCGAACGGCACCGCGGGCTGCTGCCGGGCGGTGTTGGCCAGCGCCAGCTTCACAGTGTCGTTATCGAGCTTGGGCGTTTTGCCGCCGGCATTGGCCGTGGCGGTGGCGTCGGCGGCCACCGCCACCGCCTGCGCCTGCCGGCCGAGATCGGCGATGAGCTGCTTCAGCTGCGCCGCCTTGTCGGCCATTTCGGCTGCCTGCTTCTGCTCTTCGGCCAGCGTCGCGGTGGCGGTCTGCTCGTTCTGCTTCTGCGCCTGGATCAGCGTGGCGATGCGCAGCTGCTCTTCCTCGAGCACGTCGAAATTGGCCTTGAGGTTGGCCTCCTCGGCCTGCGCCGCCGTCTTGATCTCGGTCAGGTGTTTCAGATCCGCCGTCACCTGGTCGGCCCTGGCCTTGAGCTGCGGCAGGATGGCCGAGATCAGCAGCGCGCTGCGCGCCGAGCCGAGCGCGTCGGAGGGGTCGACGATGATGGCCGGCGGCGGGTCCTTGGAGATGCGCTCGAGCGCGGCCAGCACGTTGGAGATCGAGGCGTCGGCGCCGTCGAGCCGGCCGCGGGTGTCGAGCTCCTGCACGATCAGGTCGCCGATCTTGGTCTGCACCGCGGCGATCTCGGTCTCGGCCGCCTTCACCCGGGCGGCGGCGGCGATCAAAGCGGCGTTCTGCTTTTCGCGGTCGCCCTTCATCGCCTCGATGTCGGCCTTGAGCTTGTCCGACTTGTCCTTGCTGAGGCTGAGCGAGGCCTCGAGCTCCTTGAGCTGAGTGGCGCTGTCGGTGGTCTTTTCCTGGATCCAGGTGGGCACCCCCGTGCCGACCGGCGCGTGGTCGGCCGATGGCGCCGGGTCGGTCGAGGCGGGCGACGAGGCCGACGATTGCGCCAGCGCCGGCGCGGTCAGCGCCACCCCCAGCAGCATCGCCATCGTCCAGAGGACGCGATCCCTCATTGAGCCCCGCGAAAGCATCGAATCAGCCGCGCAAATCCTAGCAGCCAAGGGGGTTAAGCCCGAGTTCTTTGGCTTTTGGATGGCTCCGGCGTGATCTATTCGCGGTGATAGGGGTGGCCGCTGAGGATGGTCGTCGCCCGGTAGAGCTGTTCGGCCAGCATGATGCGCACCAATTGGTGCGGCCAGGTCAGGGGCGAAAAGCTGAGGCTGAGGTTCGCCTCTTTGACGAAGGCGGGGTCGAGGCCGTCGGCGCCGCCGATGACGAAGCCGGCCGTTTCGGCGCCGTCGTCGCGCCAGCGGCCCAGCCGGGCGGCGAATTCGGCCGAGCCCATGACAGTGCCGCGTTCGTCCAGCGCTATCAGCGCGCGAGAACCTGACACAATGTCACGTAGTGCACGTGCCTCATCGCTCCGGCGCGCCATGGTGGACGAGGCGCGGGACTCGGCCAGTTCGGTCACCGCAAAACCGGTCAGTCCCAGGGCCTTGCCGCTGGCCGCGGCGCGGCCGAGATAGCGCGCCACGAGCTCGCGCTCCGGCCCCTGCTTCATCCGGCCGACGGCGAAAATGCTAATGCGCACAATCGGTTAGCGCGCGTCGGCGGCGAAATCCGCCTGCCACATCTTCTCGATATTGTAGAACTCCCGGACCTCCGGGCGGAAGATGTGGACGATCACGTCGCCGGCGTCCACCAGCACCCAGTCGGCATGCGGCAGCCCCTCGATGCGCGGCTTGCCGAAACCATTGTCACGCAACGACTTTATCAGCTGGTCGGCAATCGCGCTGACGTGCCGGTTGGAGCGGCCGGAGGTCACCACCATATTGTCGGCAAGCGAGGATTTGCCAGCGATATCAATGGCTACCGTCTCCTCCGCCTTGGCGTCCTCGAGGGTGTGCAGAACGACGTCGATCATCTTGGGTTCGGGGGTTGGCTCTGGCGCCGGGGCCAGTTTCTTGGGCGATGCAGCCATCATCTGGCCTCTGCCCATGCGCGTGCATGAGTCATGCGGGTTTCAGCATTCCTTGCGAAATTGGGAGCGATGCAGTCGCGTGTGCGATGGTCTTCAGTCCCTTCGGTGGCCTGGGGCCACGGCTGATAATGGGGATTCGCGGGCGATTGTGCAAGGCGAAGGTCTCACCGCGATGACGGCGCTCAGCGCCTGGCGTCGAGGTTGGCGACCACCAGCCCGTTGAGCATCAGCACGCCCTTCAGCGATTGCCCCTGCTTGCCCAGGGTCAGATAGCCATTGCCCGAGGCCACGGCTTTGCCCTTGGCGTCGGCCATCTGGTAGGTAAACGTCAATTGCGTGCCCTGCACCTCGCCGGTGAGCGTGGTGGTGCGCTTGTCGCTCTTCAGCGTCCCGGTCACGGCATTGCCCGACTGCGCCAGCGTGAGCGGCACCTCCTGCTGCGTCGGATCGCTGGTGACGACCCAGGCGCCGTCGAAGGTCCCGGCGACGCCGTCGGGTGCAGCCGGCGGCGCCAGCGACAGCGTGCTCGGCGAGCCCTGCGGGGCGTCGAGGATGGTGGTGGTGTCGAGCGTCGCCTCGGTGGTCGCCGGCGGTGCCACCTCGAAACTGTCCGAGGCATCGAAGCTCAGGAAGCGCTGGCCGACATAGCCGCCGTCCTGCAATTGGCACCAGCCGCGCTGGCAGCGGGCCAGCACCGTACCGCCGGGCTGCAGCGTGCCGAGGATCGGCGCTCCGGACTCCGGCGTGGCGCGGATATTGACGCCGCTCAGCACGTTGGCGCCGGCGAACTCGTCGGCGAAGCCGGGCGGCGTGCGCGTGGTGGTGACGGTCGCGATGCTGCCGCCGCTGCCGCCCACCCCGAAGCTGTCCTGCGCGCCGGCAGGGCCGGCGAGAGCCAGGAGCAGCAGCAATGGCGTGGCGTGGCGCAGCATCGAATCCCCAAAGCGGCAGTCTGCACGAGACGGCGTCCGGTCGAAAGAGCTTACTCCGCCGCGGGGGCCTTCGCTCGCGCGCGCCGCAGGGCTGTGGAGGACGCGCTGGACATCATCCCGCGCAGGTAGACCCAGGCGGGCGCCGGCGTGTCGGCCAGCCGGGCCGCGTCTTTTTCGGCGACGCGGGCATGGTCGAGCGTCGCCGCCGCCGGCGATTTCGTGGCGCGCAGGGCCGAGCCGGGCCGGGCATAGATCGCCATCGGCATGGTGTCGGCGATCCTTTGCCAATGCTCCCAGCGGTCGAAGCCGGCAAGGCTGTCGGCCCCCATCATCCAGACGAAGCGGACGCCCGGATGGGTCTCATGCAGATAGCGGACGGTCTGGTAGGTGTAGGCGAAATGATGGGCTGCCTCGAACCCGGTCACCACCAGCCGCGGATCGTCCATCATCTTGGCGGTTTGCTCGATGCGGGTTTCGAGCGGTGCCAATTCCGCGTGATCTTTCAGGGGATTGCCAGGGGACACCAGAACCCAGACGCGGTCGAGCCGCAGGCGCTTGAGGCATTGCAGCGCGACGAGGCGATGGCCCTCGTGCGGCGGGTTGAAGCTGCCGCCGAAGAGGCCGATGCGCATGCCCGGCTCGGCATGCGGGACCTGCAAGCGATCGGGCGGCGCCATCAGGGGCGGGTCTGCCCGTTGCCGCGGACCAGGTACTTGAACGAGCAGAGCTGTTCGAGCCCCACCGGGCCGCGCGCGTGGAACTTGCCGGTGGCGATGCCGATTTCGCCGCCGAAACCGAACTCGCCGCCGTCGGCGTATTGGGTGGAGGCATTCAGGATGAGAATGGCGCTGTCTGTCTCGGTGAAAAAGCGGGCGATGTTCGCCTCGTTCTCGCTGAGGATCGCTTCGGTGTGGTGCGAGCCGTAACGGTTGATGTGGGCGATGGCGGCGCCAACATCGTCAACTACCTTGACCGAAAGGATCGGGGCTTCATATTCGGTGCGCCAGTCCTCTTCGGTGGCGGGAATGGCCTCGGGGATGAGGCGCCGCACCGTATCGTCGCCGCGAATTTCGCAGCCGCGGGCGATGAGGGCGTCGGCGATGGGCTTGAGGTGGGTGGCGACCACGTCGCGGTGCAGCAGCAGCGTCTCGGTGGCGCCGCAGACACCGGGACGGCGCATTTTGGCGTTGACGACGACGTTGACGGCCATCACCAGCTCGGCGCCTTTGTCGACATAGGTGTGGCAGATGCCCTCGAGATGGGCGAACACCGGCACCCGCGCTTCCTCTTCGACGCGGGCGACGAGGGTCTTGCCGCCGCGCGGCACGATGACGTCGATATTGCCGTCGAGGCCGCGCAGCATCTCGCCGACCGCGGCGCGGTCGGTGGTGGGGACGAGCTGGATGGCATCGGCCGGCAGGCCGGCGGCCTCCAGCCCCGCGAGCAGGCCGGCGTGGATGGCGCGCGAGCTGCGGGCCGAATCCGAGCCGCCGCGCAGGATCACGGCATTGCCGGATTTGAGCGTCAGCGCGCCGGCGTCGGCGGTGACGTTGGGGCGGCTCTCGAAGATCACGCCGATGACGCCGAGCGGGGTGCGGACACGCGAAATCTCGAGGCCGTTGGGCCGGGTCCAACTCGCCATCACGGCGCCGACCGGGTCGGGCAAAGCGGCGATGTCGCGCAGGCCGGCAGCGATGGCGGCGATCCGCGCCTCGGTCAGGGTCAGCCGGTCGAGGAAAGCCGGCGAGATACCGCGTTCTTTTGCGGCTGCGATGTCCTCGGCGTTGGCGGCGAGAATGGCCTCGCTCCCGGCGAGCACGGCATCGGCAGCGGCGATGAGCGCCAGATTCTTGGCCTCGGTCGGGGCGAAGGCCAGGGTGGCGGCGGCGGCGCGGGCGCGCCGGCCGATGGCCGCCATCACCTGGTGCAGGTCTGGATCGATCGCGTTCATGCCGGCCTCGCTTCCGCCCCCATCAGCACCACCAGATTGTCACGGTGGACCAGTTCCGCCCGCGCGTGAAGCCCCAGGATCTCGGCGGCGGCGCGGGAATTCTTGCCCTTGACCAGATCGGCCTCCTCGCGGTCGAGGCCGACGAGGCCGCGGGCGATCTCGCGGCCGTCGGGGGCGAGCACCGCGACCGCGTCGCCGCGCACGAACTCTCCGGTAACGCGGGTGACGCCGATGGGCAGCAGGCTCTTGCCATCGAGCAAGGCGCGCACGGCGCCGGCGTCGACCCAGATCTGGCCCTGCAGATCGAGCGTGCCCATGATCCAGCGCTTGCGCGCCTGGGCCCGCGATTCGGCGGCGGCGAACAGCGTGTGGGTACCGCCGTCCTGGAGCGCGCGGAGCGGGTGCAGGCCGGTGCCGCGGGCGATGATCATGGCGGTGCCGGCGAGGGTCGCGATCTTGCCCGCCTCAATCTTGGTGGTCATGCCGCCGCGGCTCAGATGGCTCGCGGCGCCGCCGGCCATGGCCTCGATGTCGGGCGTGATCGCCGGCACAAAGGGCAGGTGCCGCGCCGTCGGGTCCTTGCCGGGCGGCGCGGTGTAGAGGCCGTCGATGTCGGAGAGCAGCACCAGGCAGTCGGCCTCGATCATGGTGGCGACGCGGGCGCTCAGGCGATCGTTGTCGCCGTAGCGGATTTCGGCGGTGGCGACGGAGTCGTTTTCGTTGATGATCGGGATGGCGCCCAGCGAGAGCAGGGTCGAAATCGTCGTCCGGGCATTGAGGAAATAGCGTCGTTCCTCGGTGATATTGGGTGTTATGAGAATCTGTCCGGTGACGACGCCGTGGCGGCCGAGGCTTTCGGCCCAGGCCTGGCTGAGGGCGATCTGCCCGGCGCTGGCGGCGGCCTGCTGCTGCTCGAGGGTCAGCGAGGTGGCGCTGAGCCCGAGCAGGCCGCGGCCGAGCGCAATGGCGCCGGAGGAGACGACGACCACCGAGACGCCCCGCGCCTTGAGGCCGGCGAGATCTTCGGCCAGCGCCGCCAGCCAGTCGCCGCGCACCTTGCCGTTGGCGCTGTCGACGATGGTGGCCGAGCCGATCTTGACCGTGAGCCGATGATAGGGGGCGAGGGCGTCGGCCATCAAGGCGTCCAGTCGGGCGAAGTCTGGCGGCGCACCGCCTCCGCGGCCTCGGCCTTGGCCGCGTCGAGGCTAGAGATAACGCGATATAGAACCTGCTCGACGCCCTGTCCGGTGACGCCGGAACAGGCGAGGACATCGGTCTTGCTCAGGCGCTTCAGCGCCGTGACTTTCTGTCTGGTTGTCGCGGGATCGAGCGCGTCGATCTTGTTGAGCACCACGATCTCGGGCTTTTCGGCGAGCTGCTCGTCATAGGCGGCGAGCTCGGCGCGGATGATCCTGTAGGCCGCCTTCACGTCATCCTGGGTGCCGTCGATCAGGTGGATGAGGACGCCGGTGCGCTCGACATGGCCGAGGAAGCGGTCGCCGATGCCGGCGCCTTCATGCGCGCCCTCGATCAGGCCGGGGATGTCGGCCAGAACGAAATCGCGCTCGCCGATGCGGACGACGCCCAGATTGGGGTGCAGCGTGGTGAAGGGGTAGTCGGCGATCTTCGGCTTGGCGGCCGAGACCGCGGCGAGGAAGGTCGACTTGCCGGCGTTGGGCAGGCCGACCAGCCCGGCGTCGGCGATCAGCTTCAGCCGGAGCCAGATCCACTTTTCGGTGCCCTCCTGGCCGGGGTTGGCGTGGCGCGGCGCCTGGTTGGACGAGGTCTTGAAATGGGCATTGCCGAAGCCGCCATTGCCGCCCGAAAGCAGGGTCATGGTCTGGCCCACTTCGGTGAAATCGGCGATCAGCGTCTCGTTGTCGTCCTCGAAGATCTGGGTGCCGACGGGGACGCGCAGCACCACGTCCTTGCCCTTGCCGCCGTGCCGGTCCTTGCCCATGCCGTGCTGGCCGGTGCTGGCCTTGAAATGCTGCTGGTAGCGATAGTCGATGAGAGTGTTGAGCCCGTCGACGCAGGTGACGATCACGTCGCCGCCGCGGCCGCCATTGCCGCCATTGGGGCCGCCGAACTCGACGAATTTCTCGCGCAGGAAGCTGACCGCGCCGGCACCGCCGTCGCCGGAGCGGACATAGACCTTGGCCTGGTCGAGAAATTTCATAGCGCTTCCCCGGCGGGTGCGAGCCCCTGCCGGTCGAGCCAGCGGGTGCGCGTCAATCGGGTGTCGATATGGCGCAGGTCCTCGTGGCGCGCAAGGCAATGCAGCGTGCCGGTGCCCACCTGGGTGAAGCCGAGCTTGGTCTGCACCATCAGCGACGCCTTGTTGAAGGCGAAGACGCCCGAGGCGATGTCGTCGGCGCCGGTGATGTCGAAATACCAGTCGAGGATGCGGGCGGCGGCCTCGGTCATGAAGCCGCGGTTCCAGAACGGCTCGGCCAGCCAATAGCCGATCTCGGGGGCGCCGGCCTGGCCGAGGTGAAAGCCGCAATGGCCGATCAGCCCCTCGCCGGGCAGCTCGATGGAAAAGCCGGTCTCGCCGGCCGGCCGATCGGGGCGCCAGGTGGCGAGCCAGGCTTCGGCGTCGGACAGATGATAGGGGTAGGGGACCCGGGCGAGGTTGCCCGAGACCCTGAGATTGTTGAGGAAGTGCGCGATGCGGGGGGCATCGGCCGGGCGCGGCTGGCGCAGCAGCAGGCGCCGGGAGCGGAGCTCTACATCCATCTGGGCCTCACGAGCTCGAGCATGACGATCTGCCTGTCCGCCGGCTCGGATTTCCTCGGCTTGCGGCCGGTGCGCACGAAGCCGAGCTTGCCGAGCACGTTGAGCGAGGCGGCGTTGTCGGCCAGAGCGCGCGCGACGATGCGGTCGTAAGAATGAGTGCGCTGAGCCGCGTCGATCAGGGCGCGGGCAGCCTCGGTCATCAGGCCCTGGCCCCAATGCGGCTCGCCCAGCCAATAGCCGAGCTCGGGCGGCTCTCCCTCGTGGAAGGAGAAGCCGACGACGCCGATCAGATGGCCGTCGAGGGTGATGGCATAGGGCCGCTCGTCGGGGCGCTGCGCGTAGATCTCGATGAAGCCCACCGCGTCGGCCCGGGTATAGGGGCTCGGCATGCGGGCGAGCCTGCTCGCGACATTGCGGTTGTCGGCGAGGCGCACGAGGTCGGGCACGTCGCCGCGGATGGGCGCGCGCAGCACCAGGCGCCGGGTCTCGATCTTGCCGGGCAGCACGTCGCGGGCGCGGCGCATGGTGAGGCGGTGCGTGGCTTCGGCGAGCTGGGCGATGGCGCGGTCGGTGCCGCCCTGATGGTAGGCCGGCCGCTCGGCCTCGATGATGGCGGCGTTTCCCCTGGTCTTCTTCATGATGCCAGTCTCTCAAGCTTGCCAATACGCACGATCACTTCGCCATCCGAGATGGCCCTGAACCGAGTTCGCCGGGCCCGCATATAGGACACCACTTTCTCGGCCGACGCCGCCTCGGGGTGGCGCGAGCGAAAATGCGGCACGATGGCGAAGGCAGTCAGGCCGAGCCCGGTCCAGATCAGCGGCTCGTCATAGCCGGGCGGAACTTCCCAGGGATCGTCCATCAGCTCGAGGCCGCGCAGGCTGGGACCGGCGACGACGGCGCCCGCGGCATAGCCGCCATAGGCGATGGCGTCGGCCGCCAGCAGGTCGCGGATGACGCCGTCGAACCCCGATTGCCGCATGGCGCGGCGCAGGATGAAACTGTTGCCGCCCATGACCCAGACGAGGCCGAAGGCGGCCAGCCGCTGCCTCAGGCTCTGCGGATCGCCGAAATAGGCGCGCAGATCGAGTTCTTCGGGCACGAGACCGAGGCGGTGGAACTCGGCGATCGGGTCGTAGAGCTCGGCGAGGTAGGGATCGCGCCCGAGCGGGGTGCAATTGTCGTAGCCGTTGGCGATGATGGCGACGCGGGCACGGTTGTCGTTGACGGAGACGCTGTCCGCGGCCGGGGCGCCGAGCAGGTCGAGCAGGGCGCCGGCGCGCGCACCCAGACGTTCAGACGAGAGATACAACCGCATTTCACTGCCCTCAAAGCGAAAGGGGAACCGGAAACCGGCTCCCCTTGGAACTTTGCCTGGCGGTGATGCCGTGCCGGGGAGCTTGTCTCCGGCAGGGGGTTTTGATCCTACCGGGTTATTCAGCGGCGTCCATGTGCGGGAGTACCGACACGGTGGATCGCTTGCTGGCTCGGGTTTTGAAGGAGACGGTGCCGTCGACCGTGGCGAAAATCGTGTGGTCGACGCCAATGCCCACGCCCGAGCCGGGGTGCCATTGGGTGCCGCGTTGACGGATAATGATGTTGCCGGCGATCACAGCTTCGCCGCCGAACTTCTTGACGCCGAGACGACGGCCAGCGGTATCGCGACCATTGCGGGACGAGCCGCCTGCTTTCTTGTGTGCCATTGCTCGAGCTCCTTACTTCTTGGCCTTGTCGGCCGCAGCATGTTCCTGGTCGACCTTGGCGCGCGGCGGCTTGCCGGCGACGAGGTCCTTGGCCTGCTGCACCCATTCGTCGCGTTCGGCGCGGCCGTGGAGCGCCAGTTCCTCGTCGTATTTCTTGAGGTCGGCGTCGCTCCAGGCGGCGATCTGGGTCAGCGAGGTGACGCCGGCGGCGGCGAGCTTCTTGGTCAGCGTGGCGCCGACGCCGGAGATCAGCGACACGTCGTCGGTGAAGCCGGCTTCGGCCTTGGTTTCAGCCGTGGCCTCGGTCTTTTTGGCCTTCGGGGCGGCCTTGGGCTCGGCGGCGGGCGCCGCTTCGGCCTTGGGCGCCTTGGCCTTGGCGGGCGCGGGCTTGGCGGCCGCCTTCCTGGCCGGAGCCTCGGCGACCGAGCCGAGCAGCGCGGCGTGGCGCGCCTTGAGCTTGTCGTCGGCGGTCAGCGTGGTCTTGGCGCCGCCCACGAGGATCTCGCCGATGCGCACGGTGGCCAGGATCTGGCGGTGGCCGTTGCGGCGGTCGAAATGCTGGCGGCGATGCTTCTTCTGGATGATGACGGTGCGCGACTTCTTGGTCTGCACCAGATGGCCGGCGACCGAGGCGCCCTCGACCAGCGGCGCGCCGACGGTGACGTCGTCGCCATTGCCCACCATCAGCACCTCGGCGAAGGTCACCACGTCGCCGGGCTCGGCGTCGAGCTTTTCGACCTTCACCACGTCATTGGCGGCCACCTTGTATTGTTTGCCGCCGGTCTTGATCACTGCGAAATTCATCTATGTTCCGGCGCATCGGCCGGCCTTTCCATGATCGCGCTCTGTGGCGCCATGGCCAGGCCACGGACTTGCGGGGCCGGATTTGCGGGTCCGGCGGAGCCTCGAGCTGCGGTTTTGACACAAAACCAAACACGCCCCGGTTTCCCGGAGCGCGCAGTCGGTGGGCTTATGGTCGCAAAGGGGCGGGGAGTCAAGGAGAAGCGGGTGGTGAATGGTGAATGGTGAATGGTGAGGGGCTGGGGAGCGGGTAGCGGTCAACTGCTTTCCATTCACCATTTCACCCTCTCTCTCACATGTACCAGTCGCGCAGCCGCACCTCGGCGGCGCCGCCCACGAGGTCGGCGAATTGCTGCGGGTCGGTGCCCTTGTAATGGTAGGGATAGACCACCCTGGGCCGGAAGGCCCTGACCGCTTCGGCCGCCTGTTCCGGCGTCATGGTGAAGGGCTGGTTCATGGGCAGGAAGGCGATGTCGATGCCGGTCAGCGCCAGCACTTCCGGGGTCGGCTCGGTGTCGCCGGCGATGTAGATGCGCTTGTCGCCGAAGCTCACGACATAGCCGTTGTCGCGCCCCTTTGGATGATATTGCTGCCTGTCGGGCGAGGTGTTGTAGGCGGCGATTGCCGTGACCGGCAGGCCGTCGACGCTGCCGGTGTCGCCATTGTGCATCACCGTCACCTGCCCCTCGAGGGCGGCGGGACTCTTGTCGGCCACCGATTGCGGGGCGACGATCTGCGCCTTGCCGGCGATCTTGGCCAGATTGCCGGGATCGAAATGGTCGGCGTGCTCGTGGGTGATGAGGATGGCCGTGGGGGCGGGCTGGCCGGTGAAATCGACCTTGGCGGGATCGATGTAGAGCACGTGGCTGCCCTGGCGCAGCAGCAAGGTGGCGTGGTTGAGCGGCTGGATGGTGACGTCGCCGATGGAGGTGGCGAGCGTATCGGGTGGCGGCGGCGCGGCGCCGAGGGCGCGGGCGGCGCCGGCGAGGGCGGGCAGGGCGGCAAGTCCGAGGATGACGGCGCGGCGGTTGAACATGATCCCTCCGGGGCTCGAGGCTGCATCTGGCTAATGCGCCACGCGGCCGATTCATCCTGCCGTTCACACGATAGTGCGGGCCGCCCGCGCGCTGGATCGCTGGTTATATCGCGGTCAGTTGGGGCGCACCGAGATCAGCCGGCGGCGGATTTCGTCGGCGCCGGCCCGTTCGGACCCGAGCACGCGCGGCTTATGGTGCCGCTGCCAGGCGGCGAGCGTCCACGGCAGCGCGTCGGCCGGCACGGCGATGGCGGGCAGATAGGCCGCCGCCTCGTGCAGCTCTTCATCGATCATCACGGGCACGACGCCACGGCGGTATTCGGCGCCCTCGAAGGCATCGAGCAGATCGTGCTCGAAGGCGGTGAGGTCGGTCAGCACCAGCCCCTCCGCGGCGGCGCCGGGGGCGCGCACGAGCGCCGGATAGAGCCGGCCCGGATAGTGCAGCGCGGCAAAGCCAGGCGCGGTGGCGGCCAGCATGCGGTCGGCGCGCAGCGGCCGGTTCAGCACGCCGGCGAGCAGGTCCGGATCGCGCAGCGTGCCATAGACGAACAGCAGGTCGGACATGGCCGGGGACGGCTCGCGCGGACGGTTGCAGGTCCCTCCCCGCTATGCCATAAGCCGCCGCGTGTCGACTGGCCGCGCGCGGCCTTCCATCTCGCGGAGAGGTGGCAGAGTGGTCGAATGCACCGCACTCGAAATGCGGCGTGGGGGCAACTCCACCGGGGGTTCGAATCCCTCCCTCTCCGCCAAACGCCGCCGATTGCCGCACAAACTGACCGGCTATATCTTTATTTATCAACTAGATAGGCACTTGCGCTATGAGGCGTGGTTCTCGCACGCCCAACCAAGCAGTATAGCCCTTTGCTACAACCGCCGATCACACACTACGATCCCTTTGGTTCCGGCACACGACGGCAGGCGCCGCTCAAGGCATCGCGCCCCTTGACAACACAGTATTTTATGTGCACTTGCACAGTAAACTGTGTGCTTCAAGGTGACGCCTATGACCTATGGTGATTTCATCGCGGAGCTTGATCGCGCGTCCTTGAGCATTCGCGCCTTTGCGACGCTTGTTGGAATGCGGCCTAATTCGATATCGAACTACGCCAGTTCTGGTGAGGTGCCGGGGCATCTTGCCCTGATCGCAGCGCTCTTGAGCGAACTCAAGAGCCATAGGATTCCGTTTGAGGCTGCGATTGCGCGCGCAGGGCCGATCACCAAGCGTTCGCGAGGCCGTGGCGCGCCCGGCCGCTTCGGCGGCGACCCGCAAGAACAAATGGACTTGGGCACGTGACCGACGCTCAATCCTTGACACTGGGTGTGGCCGCCCATGCACTGGGCTGGCCGGAGGAGTCGGAGGTACTTGCGCCAACAGGTGCGGGGCCGGCTACCTTCGTCGAACTCGCCAATAACAAGATTGGTCGCGCCCTAGACCGACTGGCACCTGACCAGCGATGCCGGATCGGCGTATTGTCGATTGATCCGACCAGCGATGCGACCGAGGCACCACTTGGGCTAGTTGTAGAATTCGCGAGCAAGGCCTCGGATGCCTTTTTGCGAGAACTCCATCGACTGGCTTGGAATTTTTCGCACAGCCCGGTGCTCATTACGATCGAGCCGCATCTACTGCGCGTGTGGAGCTGCTGCGAGGCGCCGGTCAGCGATTCCCCGGTCGAGCGGCACCTCGTTCATCAAGTCGATGCGTCGGAGTTGGTCATCTCTCCGACAGGTGAACTGCAGGCACGCGCGGCGCGCGCACTGCACTGGCTTAATCTCGTCTCTGGCCACTTCCTCGCAACTCACGCCGAGCGCTTCGACCGCAATGGGCGAGCGGACCAGATGCTCCTGCAGAACCTGAGCGATATGCGCGAGCAACTGCGGGGAGCGGGGCTGACGGACGACGATGTCAGCCACGACCTGCTAGCGCGGGTGATCTTTGTGCAGTTCCTGTTCGATCGTCGTGACACGAATGGAGCCGCAGCTCTCGACGACGCCAAGCTTGCCGAATTCCGTGCTGACGATGTGCTGTCCCGCGACTATCGTACTCTTCCCGAGATTCTCGACGATTACGAGGACACCTATAGGCTTTTCGACTGGCTGAACGTACGCTTCAACGGCGATCTATTCCCAGGCAAAGGGGCAACGCCGAAGGAGCGCGCCGCTGGATGGCGGGCCGAGCGCGCCCTAGTCACGCCGGCGCATTTGCGCCTGCTCGCCGATTTTCTGCGCGGCGATGTAATTTTGGCATCGGGGCAGATGTGCCTATGGCCGCTCTACTCGTTCGATGTGATCCCGCTCGAGTTTATCAGCAGCATCTACGAGACATTCGTGACCGAGCGTGCGTCGGATGAAGGTATCTTCTATACCCCTCCACACCTCGTGGACTTCGTACTTGACCAAGTGCTGCCTTGGAATGCGGATGCGTGGGACCTTCAGATTCTCGACCCGGCGTGCGGCTCAGGAATCTTCCTCGTAAAGGCATTCCAGCGCCTCGTGCATCGCTGGAAGAGAGCTCATTCCGGTCAGGCCATCTCGGCTGATGTGATGCGGCGGATGCTCACGGAGAACTTGCTGGGCGTCGACAAGGATCAGCATGCTGTGCGGGTCGCGTGCTTTAGCCTCTACTTGGCAATGTGCGACGAGATTGAGCCGCGTCGCTATTGGACAGAGGTGCATTTTCCCCCGATGCGGGGGAGTCGGTTGGTTTGTTCGGACTTTTTCAAAGAGGGGCCAGGCTTCGTCACTCCCTCGGACACTGACGACGCCTACGCCAAGCGCTACGACCTGATCATCGGCAACGCTCCGTGGGGTAAGAACCTGCTGACCGAGAGCGCGCGCGAATGGAGTGCGGATAAACGCCATCCTTGGTCAGTTGCTAACAAGGATATCGGCTGCCTGTTCCTCGCTAAAGGCGCCGCGCTGCTTAAGCCCTCAGGCCGCTTGTCGTTGATCCAGTCCGCTGCATCACTGCTGTTCAACGGTGCCGAGCCGGCGGTACGGTTTCGACAGAAGCTGTTCTCAAGTCACACCGTCGATGCGATATTCAATCTGTCAGCGCTGCGCTTCAGGATGTTCGTCCGCAAGCGCCATACCCGAAAGGTCTCGGTGTCGCCTTCCTGTGTGGTGGTGTTACGTCCGGCGCCGCCCGCACCTGATGCCCGTATAGCGTATGTCAGTCCCAAGGCGCCGCCGGAGCCTGTCGAGGGATTTGCGATCTCGGTGGAGCCTAGCGACTATCGCTGGATCGGTGCATCCGAAGCTGCGTCGGAACCCTTCGTGTGGACAGCGCTGATGTGGGGTACCCCGCGTGACATCACGTTGCTTCGCAAGCTGCGGAAGGGGCCGACGCTCGCCCAGCGTATTGCGGAGGGCGTGGCACGGACGCGTGAAGGCATTATTTTTGGTGATCGGACTAAACCTTTCCCGCACCTAGTCGGTCGCCGCCTTTTTTCCGCTAATCGATTTCCGTCGGATTCAGGCGTCTTTCTCGATGCCGAGAACGTCCCAGAGGTACATGATGTTATCATGGCGGACGGCAAGGCATCGACCAACTTCGCGGCCTTCGCTTTACCGCAGTTGCTGATCAAGCAAGGATGGCAACTCAAAGCCGGTCGGTTTCAAGCACGGTTGGTGCGCTCGGCGGAGCCGGACGGTCTACTCTGCACGCAGAGCTATGTTACGGTTACCTCGGACACCGACACGCTGGCCTCTGCCTGTATAACTTATAACAGTAAGCTGGCGGTTTACTTCCTACAGCTCACCAGCGGACGAATGGCAAGCTACCGTCCAGAGACCACTGTGGGCGAACTGCTCAACGTGCCGCTGCCGCCTCGTAGCGGCAATCTCGACTGCATCCGAGGGTCGGACGATTTCGATTCTGAGGTCTTCGACGCCTTCGCTTTGAAGGACGCCGAACGGGTGCTTATCGAGGATATGGTAGATATCCACATCGCCGATTTCCGCAGCGTTTTTGATCGACCTGGCCTACGCCCCACTCGTCGGAGTACAGCGTCATTGTTCACATCGCCTGCGGAAAGCGAGCCGGTGCTGACGGACTATGCACTCTATTTCACGCGAGTGCTTAAGGCAGGCTTCGGTGCAAAAAAGGGCGTCCAGGCGAGAATTTTCTGCCCTCCCGCGTCCGAAACTCTGCCGTTCCGGCTTGTATCGTTTGAGCTCGTCGACACGGATAGCGGCGAGCCGTCTTTAATGCAGGTGGAGGCCCCCACTTTAGTCGCTGAAATGCAGCGTATGGCCGAGCGGTATCGCGTCGCCGGCTCGCGCAAGACGGCCGCTGGCCTTATCGCTCGGGTTTATGATGGCCACGCTGCTAGCCCAACGATCTTTATGATGAAGCCTGACGCTATGCGGTATTGGACGCGGTCGGCAGCGCTCAATGATGCGGACGAAGTCTCAGCCGATTTGTTCCAGATGCTGGCGGCTGCACGGTCGAGTGAAGCGTTCAATGACTGATGGCGCACAGTGGAATGGCCGACCGCAGCCACCGATAGACGCCGCCTTTGTTGCTGGTGCATCGATCTGGCTACGCGACAGCGAAGATGTGCTGCTGCAACGTGTCTGGGAGGGTTTCGACGAGCTTGCGCGGGAGCGGCCAGCATTCGACGGCAGGGACCTCGAACGAAACATCACCGAGCGCCTCGAATCCTGCATTCAGGACGGCATGTCTGGCTATGAGCCCTTCACCGTACAACACGGGCCACACGAGCGGGAAACCATGCAACCTCCGCCGGCACAGCCACCGCAATATGACATCGCCTTCGTGTTCCGCGCGGATTCGCGCATCATGTGGCCATTGGAGGCGAAGGTGTTGGAGACACCGCGTACCTTGGCGGCCTATGTAAACGATGTGAATGAGCAGTTCCTCACGTGCCGCTACGCTCCGTTCTCACCATCCGGCGCCATGCTAGGGTATTTGCTGAGCGGCGATGCGGAGGATGCGTTTAACGGCCTCTCGACTCGCTTGGGGTGCGAGCTTGAAATCCCTGTGCGCTACGCCGAACGGCCAGGTCGCGCTTCTATGCATGTTCGCTCCGTTCCAACCGGAAAACCCTATCCTAAGGACTTCCGTTGTCATCATTTAATTATGGTATTCGCAGGAGTCGTACGCACGACTAGGATAGGCGCTCCGCATATCGCAAGTGAAATTCCAGCCAGTGAAAGTTAATAGGTATGATCGAAAACATCAGACCAACTGGTCTTGGCGGATGCATAAAGTAAGATTATGGTAGAGAACGTATTCCAGGGAAGTCTTTTTACGAGCGATTTTCTGACACAGTCGATTGTCAGTAACGCCGACTGGAAAAGCATCAGTGACGATGAGATCGATGCGCTGGCCGCAAACTTGGCTGCCGTGTTCGCTGCCTTCCCGGTCGGCCAGTCGCCTAATGAAACCCGTACCGAAGATGATCTGATCTGGCCTGTCTTGCGACGGCTGGGCTGGGACCAGGCGATGCGCCAGCAAAACCTGACCGTGAAGGGACGAGACGACGTGCCGGACGGCCTGCTGTTCGCCGATGCCGACATAAAGACGCAGGCCGACCGCTTCCCGGAAGAGTACAAGCGGTACCAGTTCGGCCTCGCGATCGTGGAGTCCAAACGCTGGCGCCGGCCACTTGATCGGCAGTCTGGCAAGCGGGGCGAGGAACTGGCTCCGTCAACGCAGATGCTCCGTTATCTGCGACGTGTTGATGACCTGACCACCGGCAATTTGCGTTGGGGCATCCTGACGAATGGCGATAGGTGGCGGCTGTACTATTCCGGTGCGCGCTCCGTGTCCGAACAGTTCTTCGAACTCGACCTTGCGGCCGTCCTGGGAATCGCCGGCCATGGCGATGGCCTGTTCAAGCTGAATGACGAGCAGCGACGCCATGCCTTGCGCGTCTTCGCGCTGGTATTTCGCAGGGAAGCGTTTCTGCCTTCCGCTACCGATCCGCGCACCTTCCACGTCCGTGCCCTCGAAGAAGGCAAGTTCTATGAAGAACGTGTTGCCTCCGACCTTTCGGACCTCGTATTCGACAAGCTCTACCCGCTGCTAGCGCGATCGGTTGCAGACAAGGCGCCGGAAGCGCCACTCCAGGATGTGCGCGAAGCGGCGTTGATCCTTCTCTATAGGCTGCTCTTCATCCTCTATGCAGAAGACCGTGACCTCCTGCCGGTCAATGACCGCCGTTACGACAATTACGGCCTGCGTGACCGCGTTCGGCTTGATGTTGGCGACCGCAAGGACAAGGGCGATGCGTTCTCGAACACTGCGGCACGGTACTGGTCTGTCCTTGATGATCTGTGCCGCGCCATCGACGAAGGCGACACCTCGATCGGTTTGCCGCCATACAATGGCGGGCTGTTCGACCCCGAACGGACGCCGCTTCTGCGGCAGGTGCGCCTCTCCGACGCCGTCATGGCGGAAGTGATCGACAAACTCTCTTTCGAGCGGGCCGACGACACGCGCAAATACATCAACTATCGCGACTTGAGTGTGCAGCAGCTCGGCTCGATCTACGAACGGCTTCTCGAACACGAAGTCGTCAGGGAAGGTGCAGTTGTCGATATCCGCCCGAACATCTTCGCGCGCAAGGGTTCGGGCAGCTATTATACGCCCGACGACCTCGTCAATCTCATCATCCGTGAAACGCTTGAACCGCTGATCGAAGCGCGCCTTGCCGCGTTCAGGAGCAAGGCCGAAGAACTCGCTTCCTCCGATCTGGACGAAGGACGCAAGCTCGGGATTCTAAGGCGCCTCGATCCTGCGGAAAGGCTGCTCGATCTCAAAATCTGCGATCCGGCCATGGGCTCGGGACACTTTCTTGTCAGCCTTGTCGACTACATGGCCGACCAGGTCATTACCGCCATGGCGGAAACTGAAACCATGGTCGAGTGGTCGGACTATATCTCTCCGCTTGCCGACCGCATTGAAGGCATCCGCAACACAATCCTCGGCAACGCCGAAGAGCAGAGCTGGACGGTTGATCCCGAGCAGCTCGATGACCGGCACATCATCCGCCGCATGGTCTTGAAGCGCTGTGTTTATGGCGTTGACAAGAACCAGATGGCGGTCGAGTTGGCCAAAGTCGCTCTTTGGCTGCATAGCTTTACGGTCGGCGCGCCGCTCTCCTTCCTCGACCATCATCTCCGCTGCGGCGACAGCCTCTTCGGCTCCTGGGTGAAGACGGGCATCGAAAAAGCGACGGCCTATGGCAGTCCGCTTCTCGTGCACGAGCCGATAAAAACCGCGCTCGGTTCGGCCGCGTCGATGCAGACCATCGAGGGCCTGCCGGATGCGGAAATCGCGGAAGCGCACCGTTCGCAGGAAATCTTTGAAGGCGTTCAGGTGATGACGGCGCCACTCAATGCGTTCCTATCGCTGCTACACGCCATCGAATGGCAAGACCTGAAAGGGAAGGACAACGCTAAGGCCATTCAGGGCTACTTCGACGGTTCCTTCGGAGATCCATTCGAGATAGCGCTCGGCAAGCGTGAGCCGCAAGTGCGCGATGACTACGGCCGCCGTTTCCTCGAAATCCTGAACGTGGCGCGCGAACTGGTAGCCGAAGAGCGCTTCATGAACTGGCAGGTCGCGTTTCCGGGCGTGTGGACTGACTGGGAAACCGAAGGCCTGTCCGGCGGCTTCGATGCCATCATCGGCAATCCGCCGTGGGACCGCTTGAAGCTCCAGCAAGTCGAGTGGTTTGCTGCACGCAAACGTGAGATTGCGTTGGCGCAGAAGGCGGCCGATCGCAAGCGTATGGTCGACGAGTTGGAACGGAGTAGCGATCCGCTTTCCGGCGATTTCAGGAAGGCGAATGAGCGGGCCGAAGCGGCAACGCGCATGGCCCGGTCTGGCGGCGATTACCCGCTGCTATCAGGCGGCGACGTGAATATCTATTCGCTCTTCGTTGAGCGCGCCATGGCGCTGGTCAAGCGGGACGGCATGGTTGGCCTGCTCACGCCGTCCGGTATCGCATCAGACAAAACGTCATCGACCTTTTTCAAAGGCGTTTCGACACAAGGTCGGCTGAAGGCGCTGTATGATTTCGAGAACCGGCGTACGCGCTACAATGCTCCTCCGTTCTTCCCCGATGTCGATAGTCGTTTCAAATTCTGCGTGTTTGTCGCAAGCCCGTCACCGATGGCCGAAGCGGCAATGTGTGCCTTCTTCCTGCAAAGTGTCGACGAACTAAACGACCCTGAACAGCGTTTCCCGCTCACCGCCGAAGATTTCTCGCGGGTAAATCCCAACACAGGTACTGCGCCGATATTCCGCTCACGCCGTGATGCGGATCTGACAACAGCAATCTATTCCAGCGGAAAAATCCTGTCTGACCGGTCAGATGACGAGGAGATCAAGGCGTGGCCGGTGAAATACTCCACGATGTTTCATATGACCAATGACTCCGGGCTTTTCCGGACGCGACAGGAATTGGAGGAACATGAAGGAGGCTGGCATAAAGGGGGAAATCGCTATGGTAGCCCGAAGGGAGATTGGGTTCCACTTTATGAAGGCAAGATGATTCAGGCCTTCGATCACCGGGCCGCAAGCGTAGTCGTCAATCCGGAAAACCAGCACCGCCCCGCGCAACCAGAACCCGCAACATTGGAGCAACATCGCGACCCGTCGTGGCTTCCTGATCCGCAGTTCTGGGTATTGGAGGAAGAGTGCAAATGGCCCGCCGAACGGGGGTGGGTTCTCGGGTTCAAGGAAATTACCGCGCCGACGAACGTACGAACATTTATCGCAGCTCTGTTGCCAACAGTCGCTTTCGGCAACAAAGTGCCACTGCTGTTGCGCGAAGATGAGACCAAGGAAGAGTGGCTGCTTGCTGCAAATCTGAATTCGATACCCTTCGATTATGTTACAAGACAAAAGATTCAAGGACAGACTCTGAATCTATTCATTGTCGAACAGCTTCCGGTGATTCCCCCCGAGCGTTTCCACCAAACAATATTTGGGTCGAGATCGGCCGCTGAACTCCTGCGCGATATTGTTTTGGAGCTCACATACACTGCTCAGGACATGGCTCCGTTCGCGCGTGACCTAGGCTACACAGATCATGCTGGAAATGTCCTCCCGCCGTTCGAATGGGACGAAGAACGGCGGCTTAGGCTTCGCGCTAAGCTCGATGCCATCTTCTTCCATCTGTACGGTATATCGGGCCGCGACGATGTCCGGTATATCTACTCTACCTTTCCAATTGTCGAGCGGCAGGAAAAGGAGTTGTACGGCGGTCAATACCGCTCCTGCGATTTGTGCCTCGCATATTTGAGCGCGCTTGCGGCCGGTAGTACCGAAACCGATATGGTTGCGTGAGACTTCATGGAAAAAAAGGGCGGAAAACTCAGGGTAGTAAGCCAGACCTATGAAGGAAAGGCCCGGTTCTATTCGCAAATCAACGAAATCCTGGCGGCAGGCAGACTGAAGAAAGCGTGCTTCGCGGTTGCCTATGCGCGGTGGGACGGACTGGGTCTTATCTCCGAACAACTCGAACAGTTTCTGCGGGCCGGCGGCGTCTTGGAAACTGCATACGGCTTCGATAACGATGTCACGTCCCCTGACAGCTTTCTCTACGGGCTGTATCTCAAGGAAATCTATCCGGGGAAAGTGTACTGCGGGGCGTTTGAAGACAAGTATCGAAACGCTGTATTTCACCCCAAGCTTATGCTCTTTGAAGGGGATGACTATCTCAAGGCAATCGTTGGATCGGCCAATCTGACCGGTGCGGGTTTGAGCCGGAACATAGAGCTGGGCACAATGATTGAGGTGCCCAGAGCCTCCAGGATCGCGAACGACCTTGAAGGGGTTTGGAACTATGTGAAAGGAACTGCTGTCGAGGCCGATATTTCGTTCGTTCGCGCGATGAAGGCGCAAAGCCGGCTGGATCAGGAAGGAGACGAAGACGGCGGCGCCAAATCTGAATCTGGTGAGCCAGCGAAGCCTCCGTTCTCAGTCGGGGCAAAAGCCGCTCCGAAGCCGCTATTCGCAAAGGTTCTCGACATTGAAAATCCTCGAAAGAGGGATTCGGTCTTGCGTAAGCTTGACCCGCTTAGCAAGCCTCCCCGAAGGCTCTATCTTCAGATACTGGCCGGAGAGACGGGAGCGCCTGATGCAAGCGTTATGGGGTATCAAATCCAGTTACCGGTGGCGACGCTGTCGGCCTATTTTGGTGTTGGCCCCGCACAAACTAAGGAAGTCCTCTTTCATTTTCCGGCAGAGGATATTCGCGTCCATCTCACTCATTTCGAGAACAATACACATCGCGTCAGATTGCGGCCGCTGCGTGACGTGCCGAGGCCGGCAGTTGTTATTTTTGAACGGGTCGGGCCAGGCGAGTTCACCTGTTCAATTGTTCCACCGAAGGACTATTCTCGGGTTCTCGTCGAGAAATGTAATCAACAAACCAGAGCTGGTGCGAGGAAGTGGGGCTTGGAATGACTGATATATGCAGAGCTATCTGAGAAGGAGAAGAATAGCGATCGCGACCAGGCGGGGAAGTATCTCCCGGCACTCATCGAAGGCCTATCCACAGAGTGAAGAGGGCGCCCAAGAGGGAACCCATTTTCTTTGTCCGGAAAGGTAGCGGTCTGCATACCGTGCCTGAACGGCGGCCTCTGCCTGGCTCTGATCGGAGATGTCGGTTAGTCCGACGCCGCACACCGAGTGCGTTCGCTACGTGGTGGAAGTTCTGATATCCCTTGCCGTGTTGGCTATGTGCTCGCCGCGTATTCGCTGCCGAAACTGCCAATTGCCGTACGGAAGGCAAAACTTCCTTTCGTTTTCATCAGGTTCGCAACTCATTTCACGGGTCGATGGGGAGGGCTATAGAGTAAAAGTCGTGCCCATCAGGTTCCCGCACGGCCCGCCATTCCGCTTTTATAAGTCGTTGATTTCGTTAGCTGTTCGGCCTCGGCCGTGGGGTATGCCCCTAAGTTTGACCCTAAGATCGGCGGCCGGGAGCCTGTTAACCGTCCCCGAAGGCTTGTCGTCGCCGGGACCGGGCGCCACACGCGACATAACGCGAACAAACCGGCAATGGGCTGTGCGAAACCCCCTGTCTGCCATTGATCCGCCACCCTTGGTTTCCAACGGTTTGGGTGCGCTCGTGGGCGCTTTGTTCGCCGTGAACATCGTCGGGACGTTTTTTGGGAAAGATCAATATCAGCCGAAGCCGAAATTCCCTTATGTCGCAGCCCCTTACGCCTGCGACCGCGATAACCGTTCCAGCTTTAGTATCACCCAGCCATCCATGACGATCACGCCGGTGCAGCTAGACGCCGTCCGGCTATTCCTCGGGGGCGCCATCTCGATCAAGGACTTAGGTCGCACGGATTGGAAGCGGCAGAACGACGTGGTTCGGGAGGCCTTTTGCATGGCCCGCCTATTCGCCGACTGCGGGCCTCGCGCGGTGTTCGTGGACGGCCATCTCAGCCGCCGCGTTATGGCCGAAATCGGGCCGACCAACATCAAGGGTGCGATCAACCGCCGATGCCACGATCAAGGCCTTAATGGCCGCCGGATTTTCATCTTTGACACGGTGTCGTCCAACAACACCGGCAACCGCGCAGCCACGGCGGGCAAGCTTCACTTCCACGGCGCTATCGAGATGCCGGCCGGCTGGTCCGCGAAGGACATGATCGCGATCCTAGGCAAGGTGTTCGGCGTCGCGCCCGAGCTTGGCCACCGCCAGTTCCACCTATCTGGCCCCGACTGGGCCGAACACTACACGCACAACGGCGTGCGGGTTACCGGCCCACTCGGCAAGCTCCTCTATGGGATCAAGAACGCTGGACCGACTTATCGGGTCCTCGGCCTCAACGAGGGAGGGAAACGTAGCCGAAGCGCTCCACGGGGCCGAGCGTTGGATAACCGCCGAGCCACCCGATTGGCCAAGGCGGTCCCGTCAAACTTTAACAGCGCCATCGTGTTTGCTGACAACGCCACAAAGGCGGCCGGCCAAGAGGCGTTCGTGGCGTGGCTGGCGGCCGAGCGTGCGCGACTCGCACCAAGCCCGAAGGCAGCGACACCGCAGAAGGCTCAAGGCAGGCAGAAACGAGCAAGCTAGACCGCTCTTCTACTTTGCCAGCCAAGCGGCGTAGGCTCGCACATCGATCATTGGCACCGTCGCCAACCCCTGCAAGCGCGCGATAAGCTCAAGGAGGAACCCGGTTGCTGGCTTTCCACCTTCGGTCATCACAAGCGCGCCCACATCATCGTGCCAGAACGTCCCGGCGGCAGCGCAGCACCCAATGTCGAGCTTACTAGTCTCGTCACCCATTGCGAGCGCTGCCGCGAACGGATCGCCGAGCGCCGGCTTCCAATCGGAATCGAACGTGAGCAACCCGCCCACAATTCGGTGTAGCGGCTTGGCTGGGGCCAGACCATTTGCGGTAGGAATCGGCAAGCTTGTCCGGTGCAGGACGCGAACGCTTGCGACCTTCTTGTGGGCGTATTCCACCTGTCCGGCGTTCAAGCTCTGCTTTGCTTCGAACACCGCATAAACGCTCTCGGCCGGGATGATGGCCTGTCCCTCGTAGTGAAAGACGAAGGGCGAATACTGGCGGTCGAAAACCACCACGTCGATTTGGTCGCTAAACGTGCCCTCACTATCGACCACGTGCGCGGTCGCCACCTCATAGCGCTTGGGGAGGTAGCTACTCAGAAGGTCGCGCCATACACCCTCGCTCGCATCACCCTTAACGGTCGGATGGCTGAAAACTTTTCGGGCTCTAGAACGGCGTTCTTCTATGTCGTCGTGAAGCGCCGCTAGAAGTGTTTGGAGGGACCAGTCGCTCATCGAACAATCTCACCCCAATCCTTGGCGGCTAACGCGGCCTCGACGGCTCGCTTGATCGCGCGTTTTTCGTCCACGGCAAGATCGTCGGAGATGACGTTATTGGTATTCGCCGGATCAACTACTCTCGCGCTTAGGATGTTGTCGCGAAGATAGGAAAACACCGTCCAAACGTTAGCGGATAGGGTGCCTGGTCCCTTGCCCCTGAGAGCCTCTATCGTGGTCAACTCAAGGTAGAACGAAAGGAAGTCGAGCCCCTTTTGATTGCGCCAGAGTTTCAAGATGCGCGTCTCAGCGGTGCGCCCTCCATTCCTAACGAGGGCGACACGTGTCGCGACGTTGGTTTTCATCCACGTGTCGCCTCGGCGCTTATAGAGGCTATGATCCTCCCCAACGTTGTCTTGGCGCCTCGCGGGTACTAGGTCCACGTCAACATTACCGACCCTGACACTTATCGAGACGTTCTGCTTGCGAGGAGCGAGCCCAATCGCCGTCATCTTCTGGGCCAGCGTGTCGTAAATGTTATTCAGCGTTCCGGGGGTGTGGGAGTGGAGCGAGATAAAGAGGTCTATGTCCGTCCCGCTCTTGTTTGCGGTTCCTTTGGCAAACGAGCCGCTAGGCGATACGCTACGAAGATACTCGCCGGCCCAATGGTTCAAGGCCGGCATTAGCTGACCTTGGACTGCGCGCACGGGAGATTCCGCGCGAGTATCCACGGACTCGCGCAGCAAAATGCCTTTCAGGTAATCGTCGGCTGCCATCGCAGTCCCTCGTAGAACAATGATCTACTAGCAATAACTTTTTGTCGCACCGTAACTCACGGCGGAGTAAGGCGCGCCAGACTGAAAACTCGTCAGTGAAAGCGTCACGTCTTCGCCGCTATCCAGTTGCCATCGAAGCTGCAAATTGGAAAGCAACCCGGACTCCGTGTAGCCCGATTGGGCCTGCGCTGCGGGTTGGCCATACTGAGCTAGGAAGCTTTGAGTGGTGGATGCGTAGGCATCCAAGCCGCCCGCGATATTGAGACTAAGCGACGCTAGCTTATCGCCGCAAAATAGGATCGTTCCATTGGCATCGGGAGGTTGACCGATCCAAAAGTAGTCCGGCTTGTTCTTGATCGGGAAAATTGGGTGGCCGCTTTGGGCGCCTGCCACCGCTGCTTCTGCAACAGACATGCCCGAACGAAAGCCCGCATACTCGAATGAGTAGGCAACGGTGCTCAACGACGAGCAAAATACAGCAAAGACCAAGAGTCGTTTCATCTGATTTGAGTCCCCCTCTGGCACAGTATCGTGCCTGCTTGGCTCGCAGCAACGGGGAATCAATCCCCAAGCTTCACCGTCTTCCATGTCTGCTTTCGAATCACCGGTCCCGGCCTGCGGACGACGAGCGCCCCATAGTCGCCGATGCTCGGCGAGTGCATGGACACCTTCATGTGGTCCGCGGTCCCACACTTCGAGCAAGGGAACGGCGGCGCGTAGGCCTCGCGGGACGGCTCCCCGAGGAGCGCGAGCAAGTCGGCGGCGAGGTCGCACATCCTACGCCCGCCGCCGCGCCGGATCGGCCACGGGCTCGGCCACTGCCGCCGCGTCGAGCAGGACGGCCGGGCGCGGCTCGCCGCACGCTGCGCAGCATAGGCGCCGGCTGACTTCGCGGTGGTGCGCCACAAGGTCGAAGTCGGGCCCGAAGGCGGCGTCCAGCACGTCCGGCGGCGGGACCTGGACTCGACCGCACGCCGAGCAGGAAAGCGACACCGGGAGCCCGCTGGCGGCGAAATCGGCGACGGTGCGGGCGGGCATGGCGGTGGCTCGGCATTGCGTTGAGACCCGGAACGTGGCATAGAACAAAACAGGAACACAAGCCGCGACGGGTAGTGGCCCCGCCTCGGCGACCACCACAAGGAGCACGCGCCATGCCATGGTCGCGGATCGCGTTCGCGCGAGGTGTCGACTCGCCCGAGTGCCAGTCATTTAGAGCGGCGTTTCAGACTATGTTCTTGTCGAGCGAGCGGGACGCCGATTCCCTTGCGCTCTATGCCGACGAGCGCGACGCCGCCGTCCACTATCTGAGCCCTCGCGCCACCGTCCGGCTCGGCGACAGCTTCGCCCTTGAGCACTGTGACCGGCCGTCGATGGCGCGGCTCCTCGTCGGTGCACCGCAAGCGGCGCGGCCGGAATGGACGGAGGCATCGGCGGCCGAGCGCGAGGCGATGGAGCTTGAAGAGACGGAGGCCTATCACGAGGCCGCCTCGCTCGGGTTGCTCTACCGGCACGAGCTTCACGATGGCGACGACGAATTCTATCCAGTCCGCGACGACGCGAGGCGCTGATGCCGGCCACCGTGATCCGCATGACGCCGGGCGGCCAACTGCCGGTGCCTAAGCTTGCGGCCCGGCTCGTCGTCCTCGTCGCCTTCGATCGCGACGACGGGGGGACGTTGCGGCCGGCATTCGAGCCGCGGGAAATGCCCGACGAGCGCAGGGCCATCGCCGCGGCGCGGATGCTGTCGCACGCCCATGCCGGTGTCGTGGCGTGGGCGCGAGATGCCAACGTCGCCGAGGGCGAATACGGCCCGCCGGAAGTGCTTTATCAGGCGGGCGACGTACCCGAGATGGACTGAGGGCCTTGGCTCGCAGGCGACCGGGTTACGCACTGCTACGCCTGCCAGCGTTCCACCGCCGACTCGCGCCATAGCCGCTGCCCGCGGCGATCGCGCAGGGCATGGGGCGGGAATTCGCCGCGTGATATCCTCTCGGTCAAGTCGGCGGCCGCCAGCCCGGTGCGCGCCCGGAGGTCCTTTGCGCTGAGCAGCGCGCTGTCGTCCTCGTCGTCGCGCTCCTCCAGTAAGGGCGTGCGACCGAGTATACCGAGGACGGCGGGGTGATTGGCCAAGGCAGTCCGGAGCCTGCGCGCCGCTGTCATCTCGATCTGCCGGACACGCTCCCGCGTAACGCCCATGCGGTCGCCAGCTTCCTCAAGCGTGAGCCCATCGATCAGGCGCAAGCGGACGACCTCGCGGTGGCGCGGCACGAAGGTCGCCACCGCGGCGTCGATGGCCTCGCGCGCCGCCGCGGCGTCGATGGCATTGGCAACGATGACGTCCGGTCGCTCGCCCTCGTCGGCTTCGATCACATCGCCAAGGGTCAAGCTGCCCTCGCGGTTGCTGATCGGGGCGCTGATGCTCACCATGCGACCGCGAAGCGTGCTTACGCCGCATGCGGTCTTAACGGCGCGGGCGGAAAGGCCGGTCGCGCTCGCCAGTTCCTGCTCTGTCGGGTTTCGCCCGAGGCGCCGGCGCAGCTTGAAGCTTGCGCGGGCGACCCTGCTGCCATGGTCGAGCGTGTGCGCGGGGACGCTAATCATCAAAGTTCGAGCACGGGCGAGGCTGATTTTGCCGCGCGCCCATTGCGATGTATAGGTCGCGAGCGACCCCTTCGCCGGATCGTACGTTTCGATGGCGCGCAGGAATCCAAGGCTCGCCAACTGGTCCGCGTCGTCGCGGTCCGCACGGTATTGCGAGCCCCAAAAACGGGCCGCGGATTTGATGACGGGCATGAAGCGCCGGACAAGCTCATCGCGCGCCCGCTCGTCGCGGTTGTTCTGCCATCGCTTCACGAGGTCGTTGACGATGGAAGGGTCGAGCGGCGACGGCTTTTCGAGCATGGCGGAACCTCCACATAGAACGCTATTTCGGGGGAGGACTTCATCAAACCACACGGCGCGTCGGAGCGGCAGGGGGGTACGATTCAATCGAGACGCCGCGAAGCTCGGCTGCGGCATGGTGCGGAACTATGATACCGCAAGCGAAATCTACGCCACGGGACGGCCGACAGGGCTTTAGACAATAGGCAACCGTGCGGTTGCGGTTTGTAGGGGCGGAATTTTTTCCGTAGCTGCGGGAAATATGCGGCGTAGCCGCCCCTCATGATCGCGACCGCCGGAAAGAACCTACCATGCCCTTTCATGACCGCGGCGGCGCATCGACCGATTAGATGGAAATTCCATTTCAACGCAATGAGTGACCTGCGCGAAGCTGAGCAGCATCGATCGTCCCGCCCGTGTCATCCAATTCGTTGTTGTCGACCACGAGGCGCTCAGCGTGGTCCACAAGGTCCACATGGTCCATAAGATCAGCCCTATCGCCCCATACAGAGCCATCCATGTTTTGAATCACCGAGGAGATTTCTCTCTCTGTTCCTTATGCGTAATAGCGAAAAACATATGGACCATGTGGACCTTGTGGACCACTTGGAAGAAAACCCCACGATTTCTGGGCGTGTCACGCCGACAACGTGGTCCAGATGGTGGTTTCGCTATGTGGACCATGTGGACCACCGGCGCCATGCCGGTCACGGGCTATAGCCCGCCGTAGGCCCACTCCGGCTTCAAGGCGACACCAACGTAGTGGCGTGGTCGAGTCCCGTCCGCCATGCGAGGGCGGTATCCCTTCTCGTCGTCGTCGCCTATGGCGTAGCCGGAGGCGTCGCGCAGTGCGCGGCCAAATGACTTCGCGTCGTGCAACGACTCCTCGCCCACCTCATGGCACCAAAGCTCATATGCCTCAAACAACCTCTTCCGCGGCACGCTCACACCGGGCTTAACCTCGCACGCCTCACGGAGGAACGTATGCACCGGCGAGCCGCGGCGCGATGGACTGGACCATCTTGGCGCCCGCCGTGGTGAGCACGAATCCCTTCTGGAGTCCGGTGACGGGGTCGCGCCGCGCGTCAAGCCGGCGAAGGCCCTCAAGCGCCCAATTGAGAATGCCAGGCATCTCGCTCGCGAGCTTCTCGGTGAGGTGGATGTCCTCCTTGCCCTCAAACGACTTTGGGAGGACGAGCGGGACCAGGCGCCGCCGCATAGCGCCGGTGTGGTCCGGCAGTATGATTTCCATGTTGGCGACAAGTACAATGCGCGTGTGGAGCCGGAGATTCACATCGTCCTCAAACTTGCGTCCTACGGCCACGCGGTCTTCGCCGGAGATGGACAACAGCATCTCCACGATGCGCGCGAGGTCGATACCCTTGCCGAGCCGGAGGTCCGGCACGATGAGCGCCTGTTTGCCGAGGAGAATCTTGAGACCGAAATCCTTGCCGAGCTTGACCACGGATTGGGTGGCGACATTGCCTGAGCCGAGAAGCATCTCTATGACACGGGCAATGACACCCTTGCCGGCATTCGGCGCTCCGATGAGCATGAAGACTTTCTGGAAGCCCGTTTCATTGGTCAGCAAATATCCAAAGACCTCTTGCAATGCGGCCTTGTTCTCGGCGCCGCCCTCGTCGTCCGGCCAGATGGACTCAAGGAACGCCTCCCATATCGGCGCCGTGGCCGCAGGGTCATAGGCATAGCCCAAGGCATTGCGCGTGAAAAAGCGCGGGGTATGGCGCATCAACTGGCCCGACTGGATATCCAGCAAGCCATTGGTGACCGAGATGACCATGCGAGGGTCTGGGTCTAGGTCGTCCGGTCGGAGCCAGCATGGCGGGTCGTGGCGGTCCGCGTGGACGAATGCATCGTTGCGCAGGGCCTCGGTGACGCCCTCCACCTCGCGCGGGCCTACGACGTAGGGCTCGGCCGTTTCTGAATCGACGCCGGAGCGCATGAAGGCTTGCAGGGCGGCCGTAATCTCCCGGTCCTCAACCGGAACATAGGCGCCGTCGAAATAGTCGAGAAAGTGTTCACCGAGGTGCAGCAGGTTCGGCCGCTCGGCAGCGCGAAATGCTTCCGCCGCCTCCACCGGACGCCCCTTATCGAGCACCGGCTTGCCAGCCTCTCGGGCGGCGTCCAAGGCCTCCCCGCGCTTCTCGTCGGCAATCTCCCTGCCACGGTCCTGCACAGAGTTGCGGGCGACGGCCTTGACCTGCTTGAGCCACTCGCCCTTCTCGGTGAAGCCGCCGAGCTTGGCCCGCAACTTGGAGAAGCGGGCCGGGTCGTGCAGCATGAGCCCGGCCGCCGTCTTGATATGCTTAGGCTCTAACAGGGCAAAAAGATGTGGCCCGCCGCCGGGCGTGACCATCTCTTCAAGATAGGCAAATTTGTCGGGGGCTGGCCGGGAGTCTTCTGAATGCATTTTTGGTGGTCCTCCGGTAGTCGGCGCGCCGCCCCTTGGAACCGGAGGACAACAAGGGGCGGTCAGCGCCTCCGAGCGATTGGGCGCTCGGAATGGTGTTCATGTCGCGAGCCCAATCCCGCGACCTCCCGGTCATAATCTCACGCGCACCGCACGTGTGGTAGAGGGGTAGACTTTCTACGCGTCCTCGCCATCGCTCCACCGAGACACCCGCGGCCGCTCCGCAAGAATGCGATTCCATCGAAGGTGAAGTACCTGTCCGCCGACCGCGATGTCCACAAGGCGCAACGGCGCTTCGGCCCAAGCGACGACGCCGCCCACGACAACTGCAAATTGTCCGGTGTCATCGACCTCCCAAGGCGGCGCATTGCTCGAAATGGACAGCATTTCAGCTTCGGGTTTCGTGAGCAGCACCCTGACACGGGTGCCGGGCTTGATCGTGCGCCGCGGCGCTCGCTTGGGGGAAATCGGCATTTGGTCTTACCTCATCATACGTATGGAATCCTGTTTCAGTTGGTCTGAATCGAAGGTAGCGGCGGGGACGACCGTCACGCAGCCCCCGCCGCCGATGATGAGCACGGGGTCCGACGCCGTGCTCGTCAAACTGCTTTCGCCTTATGCGGCGCTGCCGGGCTTGGCGAGCGCGGTGACGGCAGCGGTGCTGTTCCGCCGCGCCGAGGCGTGGAAATTTTTCCAAATGTCGGTGTGACTCCGGGCCTTCGGAATCAAGTCCGAAATGTCCTCGTCGTCGGCGCTGCCACCGGCGGGAGGGGCGCCCTTCGCCGGCGGGATCAGGTCGGTCAACTGGTCGTCGGCAAGCGGGTGGCCGTACTCTGCGCGGAGCCGCTTAAGGGCGGCGGCGCGATCGTGTTCGGTGTACAAGGTCGGGGTTGTCATTTTCGTCTCCATCGTTGGCGCCCGTGGCGCGTTGAAGAAAAAGGGAGCGCCGAGGTGGGGCAATCTACAGACACCCCGGCGCTTAGTGCGCTGGCCCGACTGGCTCCCCGAGGACGAGGAAGAAGGCGCCCTGCTGCCCGCCATTGTCGGTCCGGTTGCGCGCCGCGGAGAAGGAAGAGGAGGACCCCGCGACGCGCTTTCGGCGGGTCACGACGCCGCCGAATTCGTTTTGCCGCTACGGCGCGATGCCGAGTAGCGCCTTGGCGCTCATTCGCGCCGGCGGCCTAATAAGAACGTCGTCCTGCTCGATGATGCCGATCAGATGAGCGGCCTCCTCCGCTTCGGCGGCGTCGATGGCGGCCTGCGCAATGCCAAGCTCCCTTCGCCGCTCGGCCGCGCTGAGTGTCAGCACGCCGCGCTGCTCACAGTCAGTGTATCGCCGGTCTAGTTGCTCGAAGAGGTCGTCTTCGATTCGCTCGCCGAGGAGAGACAAGAACATCGCCGCCACGTCTTCGGGTGCCGGCTCACTCCGGCCGGGGCCCCATTTGAGGTCCACGAGCGGGAGGCGAAGTGCGCCGGCGACGTGGCAATTCTGGATGCTGACATGGAGCGGAGTCTCAGCCCGAATGGCGCCGCGGAGCATCGCCTCCGCGGTCGCGCGGTCCACGACCGCCTCGGTGACCGCCTTGCGGCGGGCGTGTGCGGCCTCCGCGACCTTCGCGGCGTCGGCCATACTTTTGCGGCTCGGCTTGCCTGCGAACTGAAAAGGCTCGATGTCAACGTTTTCCATAGCGAGTTTGGAGACGAGCGTCGTGGCCTCACCGGCTACGTCGGCCCACGATTTTGTGCCCGGCGCCGGCTGCGCCTTCTGTTGGAAATCGGTCAGGGTCTTCCGGGCCTTGGCGGTCGCGCGTTGCAACTTTTTGTAGTCGGACTCCAGCACATAGGGGCGCCGTTCGCCGCCGAGTAGAGAACCACCCTCGGCCTCGGTTTCGGGGCCAGCGGCGGCGAGGTCGTTGACAACGGGCAAGCCCGAGGTCAAGGCCCTTTGGACGAAAGCGGCCTCGGCAGCTTCTGCGCGCTGCTTCGCTGCAACTAGGGCGTCATTCTGCATCAGGCGCGTCTGCGCGTCGGCCCCTCCGCGTTCGGCCAGTGTTTCGATGATGTCGAGGCGATCATCGATGAAGCCGTGATCGAACAGGTAGGCGTCGATTTCGGGTTTGCGAATTCCATTCTGATACTCCTGCTCAAGGTGCCCCGGCGGGGGCGTTGTCCGGGGTCTAGCAGGGTTCAAGAGATGGCCGCGGAGAGGTCCCCAAAAAACTGCATCCGGTCGTCATCATCGTCATCGATAGGAGGCTCACCGAACCGGCGTAGGTTGTCGTTGATGGCGAGCAAGAAGAGGGGCGAGTCTTCAAAGTCCGTATCGGACCGCTCGTCGGGAATGCGCCGAGGGTCAAATTCAAATTGGTCGTCCACCATGGCGAATGCCCGGACCGCAGCGCGCTCAATAAGAGCACGGCGTTCCTTGACGCCAGCGAGCGATAGGCCGGCATGCCCATGGCCGTTGCCGTCCAGCAGGCCAAGGGCACCGGCGAGGGCGAACAGGCATTCTATCGGCGGCGGCGTGCCTCGGCAGGCGTGTCCGTCGATGAGCAGTAGCAGCGCCCATTTGACCTCCCTCGGCACGTTTGCGGGGTTCGCCGCGACGGCGCTGGCGACGCTGGCCGCCGCCTCGCGCTCCCTAGCTTTATCGAAGATGTGGTCTGCGGGATGGACACGGCCGGCCTGCAATGCCGCTTTCAGCTTCTCCGCGCGAGACCCGAGCCCGAGGGCAAGGGGCAAGGTGGCAGCGAAGTCCACATTCGGCCAGCCATCGCGGTCCCACCATGCCCTCATGGCGACCGCAAAGAGGTCAAGGGCTTTGGACTCATTGGCGACGCCAGCGGCAGGGGCGGCCCGCTCGTAGCGGGCCCGGATGCGGCGCGCGGCCGCCCGGAGCCCGCCCTCGTGGTCTACCCATAGGGAGGAAAAACCGGTGAGGTTTCGGGGCACGCCCTTGCCGCGGTCGTAAATCGGCACGCGCGCCATCTCCATATCCCACCGCGAGACATGGGGGAGCCGGAAGCCCGCCGGCGCCGGCGGCAAAGCGGGCAGTGCGAGCGGGTCGTGGCGTGCCATTCAGTGCACCGTGTGCCCGACATCGACGGCGCCAAGGTCCCGAGCGATGGCCGCCATCGTGGCGGGCTCCGCAATCGGCGTAGCCTCGCCGGTCGGTGCCCATTCGGACACAAACACGAGCGCGCCGGTCGCAGCGTCGGCGACGATCAAGACGCCGTGCGCCCGGTAGCCCACCTCAAGGACAACTAGATAGCCGCCGAGCCGCGCCGTGCGCGCGACGACGCCCGCACAAAGGCTGTCGAACTGCGCACGGCGCGTGGTTGCGAGCCACCGGGCGAGCCTGCGCCGGAGCGCCACCGCATCGGCCCGCTTCATCAGCCCACCTCCTCCGCCATCTGCTCCGCGATCCACTTCTCCACGCGGGAGAGCGGCCAAGCTTTGATGCGCATGCCCTTGATTCCGATGGGGCGGGGGAACGTGCCGGCGGCGACCATGGCGTAAAGAGTGGAGGTCGGAATGCCCGTCTTCTTCGAGACGGAGTGAATGCGAAGCAACTCTTCGCCAGTGGCTTTGGGCATGGATTTGACTCCGGTTTGGTGGCGCCGGACGGCGCGCTTGGAAAACCATCGTCTTCCCTTAATCACCACGAATATCCCGGCGTCTAGAGTCCCACGTCCTCTCAGAAGCATTTTGGCCCTCCACCACGTCGAAGCAGTAGAGGGCCGTTCTGACAACTAGTTGACAATGTGGTCTAGGCGGCGATTGCCTCGGGCTCGTCATCGGCAACGGCGCCCTTGGGCAGGACGTAGGCCGCCCAAGCTTCCATGAGACGCCGCCGCCGCTCCAAGGCATCGCCGCGGCGATAGGCGCGCTCGGTGGCGTTGCCCACCACATGAGCGAGCGCAGCTTCGGCAATCTCGCTGGCGAAGTCGGTCTCCTCGCCCACCCAATCGCGGAACGATGAGCGGAAGCCATGGACCGTCACGTCCACCTTGAGGCGGCGGAGCAGCATGGTCATCGACATGCCCGACATCGGGCGGTCCGCCTTGGCACCGGGGAAGAGGAGGTCCGTGCCCATGGCCTCGCGAGCGTCGGCGGTGAGGTCGAGGATTTCGAGCATGCGGTCCGTGAGCGGCGCCCGATGCTCGCGGCCGGCCTTCATGCGCGCCGCGGGGATCGTCCATACCTTCGCCTCGCGGTCTATCTCCGGGAGCCGGGCGTGAAGCGCCTCGGTGGTGCGGCTCGCGGCCAATATGGTCCACTCCAAGGCGAGCGCCGCCATCGACGGCTGGCCGTGTAGCCGCGCGACCAAGCCGGGCACCTCGGCATAGGGCAAGGCCCGATGGTGGCCGCGGGTGAGCTTCTGGCGCTTGGACAGCAGCGCGGCGAGGTGGCCCTTCCACCGGGCAGGATTCTCGCCGGTACGAAGGCCGCGGACGCGAGCAGCATCAAGGACCCGCTCGATACGGCCCCGGACGCGCGACGCCGTCTCGGGCAGGGTGCCCCAAATGGGGCGGAGCACTGCCAACACCTCGTCGGTGCCAATGTCGGGGAGCGCCTTGTCCCGGATCGAGATGCAATAGCCGGTGTCCGACCACTCGCCCGTCTCTGCGTCCCGCTGGACCGACAACGAGGTGCGCCATTGCGCCTTGTGGACCTCGTTGCGGAAGCCGGACTCGATGGAGTTGACCACTTCCTCGGCGAACGTGCCGAAAGTGTAGGTGGCGGCCTCCTCGGCGCCCTTGGAGGCTTTCCGCGCCTCGATTGGGTTGATGCCGTCACGGACCGAGCGCCGGGCCTCACCGGCCGCCTCCCGAGCCTCGGCAAGGGAAACGTCGCCCGTGCGCTTGCCTTGCCAGAAGAAGATAAAGCTCCACCGCTTGGCGCCGGTGGACGTGACCACCAGATAGAGCCCTTCGCCGTCCGCGTGCATGCCGGCCTTCGCGTTCAGCACGCCGCGCGCCGTCAACCGATTTGACAATCTAGCCATGACCTAACTCCTACTCACCCTAAGTTTGACCCTAAGTCGCACCTCGGATTGTAGTGGAATGGGCTAGAGCGCGTAAGAGGGGTAGGTGAGCTAAGATATTGATTGGACTCGTCAATTTAGAGCTTGCTAGAGCTTGTCAGAGTGCTGCCCGTAGGTCTCCCTCTCCGCCATTCTCCGATATCGACGAGCAGTTTCTGCGGCTGGCGGTCACGACCGTAGCCGGGCTCGTGCAGGCGAGCCTGATTTGAGGATCGAGGCTAGGTGATCACGTAGTCTTCCGACCAGGAACGGGATGGCTCGAGGGTTGTGCCGTTTTCGTCGAAGACGTGGGCGAAGCGCGGGTCGAGGTTGAGCCGGATCGTGGCGCCCTGCTTCACCCCCGAGATGCCGCGCAGCGACACCGTGACGGGCGCGCCGGAGGCCAGGCGCGCGTGGACGATGGTCTCGGCGCCCAGGACCTCGACTGCATCGACGGCCGCCGTCAGCGGGCCGTCCGGATCGAGCGACAGATGCTCGGGGCGGATGCCGAGGGTGGCGGTGCTGCCGGGCGCGAGGCCGCGGGTGCGGCTGCTGACCGGCAGCGTAGCGCGGTTGTCGTCGACGCCGAGCGCGAGCTGCGGGCCTGGGGCGACCGTGCCGCGCAGGAAATTCATCTGCGGCGCGCCAAGGAAGCCGGCGACGAACTGGTTGCGCGGCCGCGCATAGAGCTCGATCGGCTTGCCCGTTTGCTCGACCACGCCATCGCGCAGGACGACAATGCGGTCAGCCATGGTCATCGCTTCGACCTGGTCGTGCGTGACATAGACCATGGTGGATTTTAGCCGCTGGTGCAGCGCCACCAGCTCGCTGCGCATCTTCACCCGAAGCTCCGCGTCGAGGTTGCTGAGCGGCTCGTCGAACAGGAATGCCTTGGGCTCCTTGACGATGGCGCGGCCGATGGCCACGCGCTGGCTCTGCCCGCCAGACAGCTGGTTGGGACGGCGTTTCAGCAGATGGCTGATCTGCAGGATCTCGGCGGCGCGAGCGACGCGGGCCTCGATCTCCGCTTTCGGCGTGCGCTGGTTCTCGAGGCCGAAGCGGAGATTCTGCTCGACGGACATGTGCGGATAGAGCGCGTAGGACTGGAACACCATCGCCATGCCGCGCGCCGCCGGCATCAGCCGGTCGCAGCGGGCGCCGTCGATATCGATCCGGCCGGAGGTCACCTCCTCGAGCCCCGCCATCATGCGCAGCAGCGTGGACTTGCCGCAGCCCGACGGGCCGACGAACACGGTGAAGGCGCCGTCTTCGATGTCGAGGCTGACGCCGTGGATCACCTCCACGGCCTGGAAGCTCTTGGTGACGTTCTTGAGCTCGATGCGGGCCATCAGCCGAGCTCCGCCGCGTCGCCGGCGCGCAACGCCGAGACCGCACTGGCCGTGCCGTCGACGCTGACGGTGACGGCCGGCAGCGCGCCGCCGAGGACGCGCAGCGTGCGCATGCCGTCGCGGCTCTCGAGCTCGCCCCAGGCGTTGCCCGCAGACCAGATCACGCAATAGTCGCCGCTCGCCTTGGGAGCGAAGCTCAGCGTCTTGTCGACGAGATCGGCAGAAAATCCCGACCAGGCATTCATCAGCTGCCAGGCCGACATCGAGCGCGCATAGTAGGATCCGCACTCGATATCGTTGAACGGATTGCGGCGGGCGCCGTCGTGGCGGCGGCGCACCGACCGCACCACGTCGAGGCCCTCCGCCACCAGACCGTGCATGATCATGTGCGAGGCCGACGCGTATTCGATGCCGGTCCACACTTCCTCGGCATAGGGCGCCGCCACCATCGGCTGGCGCGTGCCTTGCGGATAGGTGGCGATCAGCAGGCCACCCTCGTCCTCGAAAGCGTAGTTGCGGCACGGATTGAAATGATCGTCCATGCTCTTGCGGTAGTTTTCGTCATAGACGGCACGCAGCGCCGAGCCGACCTTGTCCTTGTCGAGAAAAAGACCAAGCCCGGCCACCTCGGCATGCCACTGGCCGAGGATCTGGTCGGCGATGCAGCCTTCGGCGAACTGGTACTTGATCTCGCCATGCTCATCCGACCAGTAGGCGGACATGAAGCTGTCGGCGAGCACCCCCGCATTGCGGCCGGTATCGAAGGCGGTGAGCACCGATTTGTCGTCGAGGTCGATGGCCTGGATGAAGTAGCGGCCGTTGTAGAGCGTGTCATCGACATAGCGGGCGCCTGCCTTGCCCAGCCGCGCGCACTTTTCCGCCATCGCGCCGTCGCCCACCGCTTCAGCCATCTTCGCCATCGCGAGCAGCGCGGCGACGTAGATGGTGCCGAGCCAGGAATTGGGGCCGAAGAGCTCCATGTCGAGGGTCTGGTGCTGGCGGCCGGACAGGATGCCGGTCTCTTCCGGGTCCCAGCGGTCTGGATTGTCGGCGCTCCAGGCATATTCCATGGCGCGCACCATCCTGGGCCACCAGTTCTTCAGCCAGGCGGTGTCGCCCGACAGCCGCCACTCGCGGTAGGTCTTGACGATGGCGCCGAAGTGCCCGTCGGCGCACGGGCCGATGATATCGAGGCCGCTGCCCAGCGGCAGCTTCTGCCGGAAGGTCAGGCCGCCATTGGGCTGCTGGTTGTAGAGCCACTCGGTCTCGCGCAGCGTGCGCTCGAGCGCCGGAAACAGATGGCTCAGCGCCTGCTGGTAGTTCCACACATGCGTGCACGAGCCTTCGCAGGAGCCATCGAGCCGGTGCAGGCCCTCCCAGCCCCAGAGCTCGCCATTCTGCAGCCGGATGACGGTCGCGGTGCGGAGCAGCGCCAGCGTCGCGGTGGCGGCGTCGGTGATCGGCGCCGGCGTCGTGGCGCTGAACAGGCTGTCGCGGAAGGCGATGGTTTCGCCGGCAAGGGCGTCCCAGCGGGCAAAGGCATCGCGCGCCGTGGCGAGCGAATCCGCCCATTGCGTGGAATAGTAGTTGGTCCACAGCGGGGTCGCAACGTTGGGAGGCTGGCTGTCCGGCTTGCTGCGATAGGCCCAGTAGATGTCGCCCCTCGGAAAGTTCCAGGCAATGACGAAGCGCACGGTGCGGCTCTCGCCGGCCGGCACGCTGACCCTGGCGGCGAGGGTGCCGTGTTCGGGGAACACCTGCATGTGCCTGGTGGTGCGCGGTCCGTCATAGGTGCGCTCGGGCAGCGGCCCGGGCTTGGCGAAGTCCTTCCAGTAGAGCGTCAGATCGTCGAACCACTGGCCGCGATAGTGGTGGTCCTGGTGCTGCACGTCCGCCGCATCGGTGGCGATGGTGAGGTCGCCGCGGTCGGCCTCGGCTTCGCCGGGGTCGGACGAGGTCATGCGCAGCGCCGAGACGCCGCCAGCCTCGCTGAAGCCGTGGACGCCGGAATTGTTGCGGTAATTCCCGAGCGTGCCGGCAAGCGTGTAGTCGATCGGCTTGTCGGTGCTGTTGTGGAGCTCGAACACGAACATCGCCGCCGGCATCGACGAGTCGCGGTCATTGTGCGGAATGAATGGCGACAGCGCGGTGAGCCGCACCGCGCCGGGGAAGCGGGCATCGCGGAAAACGAGATCGGCGGTCGGGAAACGGCCATAGAACCCGACGTCGCGGAAGTGCGGCAGGCCGACCAGCGATTGCCGCATGGCGCCGTGGCCGAAGCCGTCGAACATGGGTCGCAGCCCGGGGCCGCCCGATGGGTTCTCGTCATAGGGGCCGTTGAGCACGCGGGCGTCGAGCAGCTTGCCGTCCTGCTCGGCCTTGACGGCGAAATGCGAGTAGCCATTGAACCCCTGCAGTGCCGGCCGGTTGCGGACCGACCAGTCGACGAGCCGCCCCGAGCCGGAGATCGCAAAGCCGCCGGCGCCGATGCCGCCCAGCGGAAAGCGCACATAGCGCGACCGCTCGCCGAGATAGGCGAACTGCGGATCGATGGCGCTCAGATCATCCCACATAACAAAACCCTGGTTGGAACTAGTTTCTGATGCCCGACATCGTGACGCCTTCGATCACAAATTTCTGGGCGAGAAGGAAGAGCAGGATCACCGGCAGCACCGACATGCTCATCGCCGCCATCACCACCGACAGATTGCCCGACTGCAGATAGCCGCGCAGGATGTCCATCGCGAGCGGCAGCGTCATCGCGTTCTGCTGGCCGAGCAGCACCTTGGCCTGGAAATAGTAGTTCCAGGTCTGCGTGAAGGTGATGATGCCGAGCGCCGACAGCGCCGGCCGCAATTGCGGCAGGCTGATACGCCAGAAGATCTTCCAATAGCCGGCGCCGTCCATCAGCGCCGCCTCCTCGAGCACCTTGGGCTGGCTCAGCATGAACTGCCGCATCAGGAACACCCCGAAGCTCGAGGTCAGATACATCAGCGCCAGCCCGATCGGCTTGTTGATCAGCCCGATCTTGGCGAAGCCGAGGAAGATCGGCAGGATCGTCACCTGCGCCGGGAACATCAGCCCGACGAGCAGAATGAAGAACAGCGTGTCGCGGCCCTTGAAGCTGAGCCGCGAGAACGCGAATGCCGCCAGCGTGCAGGTGATCAACTGGCCCACCGTGACGATCACCGCGATCTCCACCGAATTGATGTAGATCTGCAGGAACGGCACGCTGGAGTTCAGTACCGCCGCGTAATTGCTGAGGTCGAACGTCGTGGGAAAAAAGCTCGGCGGCATCTTGTAGGCGTCGGCGACCGGCCGGAACGACATCGAGATCAGCCAGGCGAACGGCAGCAGCATGAAGATGCCGAGCACCGCCATCACCACGATGATGGCCCAGTCGACCCAGCGCGCGGCCTGTCGTGTGGTGATCCCCATGACCCGCTCCCTCAGTACCGCACCAGCCGGCGCGAGAGCAGAAGCTGCACGCCGGTGATGATCAGGATGACGACGGTCATGACGACCGCGACCGAGGCGCCGTAGCCGATCTGGAAGCTGCCGAACGCCTGCTCGACGATGTTGATCGACATCGAGCGCGTCGCATCGCCGGGCCCGCCCTTGGTGAGGATCCAGATCGATTCGTAGACCTGCAGCGCGCCGATCGAGGCGTAGACGATGGCGAAAAACACCACCGGCGAGATCCATGGCAGCGTAATGCGCCAGAACCGACGCCACGGCGAGGTGCCATCCATGATCGCTGCTTCCATGATGTTCCTGGGCACACCCTGCAGCGCCGCGATGAAGATGATCATGAAGAAGCCGGTGTTCTTCCACACGTCCATGAAGACGATGGACGGCATGGCGTTCTGCGCCGAGGTGAGCCAGCGCACGGTCGGCAGGCCCAGATGAGCGAGGTAGTAGTTGAAGATGCCGGCATCCTGAAAGAAATAGCCCCAGACAATGGCGACGAACGCCGCCGCGATGATGACCGGCAGGAAGAATGCCAGCCGGAAGAAGTAGAGCAGCCAGCCGGGCATCGCGCGGTTGAGCGCCAGCGCCAGCAGCAGGCCGACGCTGACGTTGCCGGTGACCGCCATCGCGGTGAAGCGCAGCGTGTTCCAGAAGATTTGCACCGAGCGCGGATCGGTGAAGAAGCGCTTGAAATTGTCGAAGCCGACCCAGTGCGAGCCGAGTTGCGGATCGTAATAGGCGAAGCTGAGGACGACCGTGACGATCACCGGCGCCAGGACGAATGTCAGGTAGAGCACCATCGCTGGAAAGATGAAGAGATATCCGGCGCGGGCCTGCTGGCTGCGAAGCTCGGATCTGGGTGCGGCGGTGTCGGTCATGGTCTGGAGCAGATCCCGTTCAGACAAGAGGGCGCGCCTGCGGGGCAAGCGCGCCCACTCTAGCGGTCCGGGAGGAGCGCTTGAACTAGCTCAGCGACGCCTTGAGGCGGGCAAACGAGTCATTGAGCTCGGCGTCGGCCTGCTTGCAGGCATCGGGGATCGACATCTCGTCCGCCATGATGGCGGTGTAGTAGCGGATGAAGATCTTCTCGACTTCCTGGAAGTTGGCAGGCGACGGCACGGCCTTGGTGTGCGGCAGCGTCTGGTAGAACAGCGGGGCGCTCGGCGGGAAGGCCAGGTACTCCGGCAGTTCGGCCGCGGCCTTCGAGCCGGGCACCGAGCTGCCGGACTTCGCGACGTCGGCTTCCGCCTCCGGGCCGGTGAGTTCGGCCACCATCGCCTGTACGGCGTCCATGTTCTGCGCGCCCTTGGCGATGCCGATGGCGCCGAAACCCACCACGGTGTAGTCGTTGACCTTGGTCGGTGGGATCGCCACGTCCGAATTGAGCTTGGCGTTGCGGATGTTGGGAATGACCCAGTGGCCGCGGTTGATCATCGACACCTGGCCGGCAAGGTACTGGTTGTCCATCGTGTCGGTGCCCGGGATCGGGGCCGAGCCGTCGACGTGGATAATGTCGTGCAGGAATTGCAGCGACTCCGCCACCCTGGGGTCGAGCATGTTCGACGCGGTCCAGTCGTCGTTCAGCGCGCCCGTGCCGTTCGAGAACAACCAGGGCTGGATGAAGAAGTTCTGGTTGGGAACCTCGTAGCCCCACTGCGTCACCGTGCCCGACGAGTCCTTGATGGTGAGCTTCTTGGCGATCTCGCGGAACTCTTCCCAGGTCCAGCCGGTCTTCGGGTAGGCAATGCCCGCCTTGTCGAAGTGGTCGCGATTGTAGTGGATCATGATGTTGTTCCACGAGGTGGGAACAAAATAGGTCTTGCCCTTGTACTTGCAGTCCTCGAACAGCGCCGGCGCGAAGTCGGAATAGTTCGGGTTCTTGGCGACGAAATCGTCGATGGGCTCCATGATGTTGCGCGAGGCGAAGGTCTGGAACGTCTCGATGGCGGTGCCGTAGATATCGTGCTGGCTGTTCGAGGCGAACTCGCCCAGCACCTTGGTGACGTAGTCGCCCCAGCCGGTCGAGATCGGATCCATGTCGACGCTCACCTGGACGTTCGGGAACTTCTTGTTGAAGCGGGCGATGGCGTTGTTGGTGTTGGCGAGATCGGCGTCGCCGCCATTCATCAGGATGCGGATGGTGCCCGAGGCATCGGACTGCGCCACGGCGCGGCCGGCAATCCCGGACGTGGCGGCGAGCGCCGCGGTCGACAGCATGAAGCTGCGACGGTTGAGCTTGAACATCGGTAGTCCTCCCTGTGCGGTGAAGCGCGTTGGCCTCGTCCGGTTCCTCTCCGGTCGAAACGTTTCGAGTCGACAGAGCATCTCTCTGCGAAGAGGCCGGGTCCGGGCCGCTGCACAGGCTTTTTTGCAAACACGAAACGTTTCGTATAATGCACGACGACAGGACCGGCGCAAGGGGGTGCGGTGTCGACGATCAAGGACGTGGCAAAGCGGGCGGGGGTGGCGATCTCGACGGTGTCGGCGGTGATCAACCGCTCGGCGCCGGTGAGCGAGGACACCATCGCCCGGGTCGAAGCCGCCGTTGCCGCCATCGGCTACACGCCGCACGGCGCGGCGCAGAGCCTGCGCTCGGGCCGCTCGCGGCTGATCGGGCTGGTGGTCCCCAATATCGCCAACCCGCACTTCGCCGCGGTGGCGCGCGAGGTGGAAAACGCCTGCCTCGCCGCCGGCTATACCAGCGTGGTCTATTCCACCGGGCAGGATGCCGAGCGCGAGAGCCAGGTGCTGAAGATGATGCGCGTGCAGCGCGTCGCCGGGCTGATCGTCATCCCCACCCGCTCCGACGCCGCGCATGGCGCCGCGCTGGTCGACCAGATCCACGTTCCAACCGTGCTGCTCGACATGTATGTCGAGGGCCTGCCCTACGACGTGATCAAGACCGACAATGTCGAGGCCGGCCGGGTGGCCACCGAGCATCTGCTGTCGCTCGGGCACCGCCGTATCGGCATCATCGTCGGCATCCCCGGCCTCGCCACCAGCGACGACCGACACGCCGGCTATCGCAAGGCGTTCGAGATGCGCGGGCTCATCCCCGACCCGGCACTGGCGCTGCCCGGCGATTTCGACCAGCAGACGGCCCACGACATGGGCGCAAAGCTGCTGGGGCTGGCGCATCGGCCCACGGCGATCGTCACCATCTCCAACATGATGACCGTGGGGCTGCTGTTCGCGATCCGGGAGCGGGGCATGAAGGTGCCGGACGATCTGTCCGTCGTCGGCATCGACGACCTCGACTTCGCCGAGCTGCTCGACCCCAAGCCGACGGCGGTGACGACGCCGATCCTCAGGATGGCCCGCCGATCGATCCACAAGCTTCTTGCGCAGCTGGGAGGAACCGCCAGCTTCGATGGCGGCTGGGAGGTGTACCAGCCGGAGCTCGTGGTGCGACAGTCGACGGCGAAGCCGAGGGACTAGCCGGATTCACAAGGCGGCGCGGCCGCCCGGCCTGTTGGTCTGCCCTGCTGCGGCGTCCGAGACCGGCCACAGCCTGTGGCCGGTTTGTGTTATCGCCGACTCAGCCTGCGGGGGTAATCAGCGGCGTGATGCGCCGGATCACGACGCGGCGATTGAGACGCTCGGGGCCATCCGTCTGGATCTTCAGGAAATGATCTCCGTATCCCTGCGTGGCGAGGTTCTCCGGCGGGATGTGGTAGGCCTGTGTCAGGATTTGAGCCACCGAGGCTGCACGGTCGTCCGAGAGCACGAGGTTGCTCGCGTCGGAACCAACCGCGTCGGTGTGGCCCTCGATGAGGAAGGTCTCGGCGGGATTTTTTTGCAGCAGCGCCAACATTGCCTTGGCGACGCTGCTCAGTTCGGCGATCTGATCGGAACCGAGCGCGGATGAGCCGGTGTCGAACGTCAGATCGCCCAGCTCCACACGCGGCATGATATCGCGCAGACGTGCGGAGCGTTCGACCTCGCTGATCGAATAGAGGCGACGGAGCGGTTCGACCGGGGGCCGGCTGAGGCACAGCTGGATCTGTGCTTCATCGGCCTGATCGGCGTCGAGGACATAGTCCGCGACGGATATCTGAAGCTGCAACGGCGGCAGATCGTCGCCCGGGTCGCGCCACCGGCCGAGGTCGGGATCGTCGTGATAGTCGTAGTCTGCGAGCACGATTTGCTGCCCGTCGGGCTCGAAGCGCGAGCGGCGCAGGATATCGCCGTCACGATCATAGATCGTCACGATGCGAACGCCGTCGGGGCGGTAGATCGTCTCGCGGTACCGTTGCATCGGCAGCTGTTCGTAGGTCGTCCTGTCGCGATCACGATCGGCGATCCGGAACTGGTCCCGACCCGAGCTGTCGACGAACAGCTGACCATTGCCGATCTGCAGCACGACGCCGATGCTGAGGCCGATCGGATTGGGTGGCGGAGACGGCTGCTGAACGATGGGTTGCGGCGCAGTGGTGTTGGTCACGTTGTTGGTGACATTGTTGGTCACGTTCTTGGTAATGTTGTTCGTGACATTGTTGATGATGGTCTGCTTGACGATGGTCACATCCGCCGGCAGCTTCACCAGACCAGCCTTGTTCGTGGTCGCTATCGGCGTGCCCGCCTGCTTTCCGACCGAGGAGGGCGCGATCGGGTGGATGGCTGCCTGTGCGGATCTGTCGCTCGGTGGCGGCGGGGGAGGCGGCGTCGCCGGAGCTCGCGCGGCTGCCTGCCCGCCGGCGGGCCCGAGCTTGCCCTGCTTGGCACTGTCGAGAAGCGGGGCGACCTGGGCCGGCGTTACCCCCTTGGGCAGGACTGGAACGACTTCCTTGAGCTGTGTGGTGGGGAGGCCCGCGGCCGGTCCGGTGCGATCCGGCGGCGTCGACGACTTGGGCTTGGCAAGCTCGTAGGCGGTGCAATCGGCCTCGGTCTTGATGCCTGCCGCGATGCAATCCGGTGCGAGCGGCGGAGCTTTGGCCGAGGGAGTGGGTTGGCTCGACGGTGCCGTGGACGCGGACGCGGCGCTGGGCGCCTTACGCTTTGCCTTCTCCATCATCAGCAGGGCGTCGCAGTCCGCCTGGGACTTGAGGCCGGCGGCGATGCAGTCTTTCGCGAGTGCCCGAGCAGGTGCCTCCGGCTTTGCGATGGACGCCGGGCCCGGAATAGCAGGAGGCACCTTCTCCCTCCTCTTCTCCGCGGCATGCAGGGCGTCGCAGTCCGCCTGAGTTTTCAATCCGGCGTCCAGGCAGTCCCTGGACAGCAGAGAGGCCGGCTTCGTGGTGTCAGGCTTCACGCCCGACGGCATTCCATGAGAAGGGCTTTGCTTGGATGTGTTGGGCTGTTCGGGAACGACGGGCTTGACCGATGTCATGTGACTGGCGTGAAAGGTGTCGCACGCCTCTTGGGTGGCGATCCCGGCCGCGAGGCAGTCTTTTGCCAAGTGCTCCCTGGGCGGCTTGCCATCCGTCGGGCTTGCCGCAGGAGAGGTCGAACCTGGTGCGTTTTGCTTCAGCGGCGATGTAGACGCTCGCTGCCTCGCCTTTTCGGCGGCCTCGTATGCGTCACAGTTTGCCTGCGTCGTGATGCCGGCATCGATGCACGCCTTTGCAAGCGGCGAGGGCCCAGCTGCCGGCCCCTTCTGCTCACCCTTGGCTTTATGGTCGGTCTTGCCGAGCTTTTTCAGAAGAGCGTCGCAGTCTGCCGGTGTCGTGATCCTGGCATCGACGCACGCCTGCGCGAGCTTGGGCGGCGCATCCTCCGCAAACGAGGAGGTAGGCCAGCAAAGGCCCAAGCCAAGGAGCAAGAGCGCGGACAGCCAAGAGCGAGCAAGCATTCGTGTCTCCCGTCAGGGATCGCAGTGCGATCGACCGGCGGCACGGAACTCCACGATTGAGGCGAAGTTGCCATACTCCGCTATACATCGGTGTAAGGTTCACGACGGCTACAGGATCAGGTTGGCACTTGGTATCTAAAGGGTTGAGGGAGCGCGCGCAACGCTATTCGGCGTTCTTCTCAAGCGAGCTGCCGACTAGCGCACCGTGCCTAGAAATTAGTCCCAGTTCAGCGCGCCGCCGTTCTGGTATTCGATCACGCGCGTCTCGAAGAAGTTCTTTTCCTTCTTCAGATCCATCGCTTCGCTCATCCAGGGGAATGGGTTCTCGGTCTCGGCGAACACCGGCGCGAGGCCGAGTTGGGCGCAGCGGCGGTTGGCGATGAAATGCATGTATTGCTCGCAGAGCGCGGCGTTGAGGCCGAGGAAGCCTTTCGGCATGGTGTCGCGGCCATAGGCGGCCTCGAGCTCGGCTGCCTGCTTGATCATGCCACGAACTTCTGTCTGGAAATCGCTGGTCCAGACATGCGGGTTTTCAGCCTTGATCTGGTTAATCACATCGATGCCAAAATTGAGGTGGATGCTTTCGTCGCGCAGGATGTACTGGTACTGCTCGGCAATGCCGACCATCTTGTTGCGGCGGCCGAGCGACAGGATCTGCGCAAAGCCGGTGTAGAACCACATTCCCTCGAAGATCACGTAGAAGGCGACGAGGTCGCGCACGAAGGCGCGGTCGGTGTCCGGCGTGCCGGTGGTGAAGTCGGGGTCGTCGAGATGCTGCGTGAAGTTCAGCGCCCACGCCGCCTTGTCGGTGATCGACGGCACTTCGCGGTACATGTTGAACAGTTCGCCTTCGTTGAGGCCCAGGCTTTCGACGATGTACTGGAAGGTGTGAGTATGCACCGCCTCCTCGAACGCCTGCCGCAACAAATACTGCCGGCATTCGGGGTTGGTGAGGTGCCGGTAGATCGCCAGCACGATGTTGTTGGCCACAAGGCTTTCGGAGGCGGCGAAGAAGCCGAGGTTGCGCTTGAGCGTATGACGCTCGTCCTCGGTGAGGCCGTCCTTGCTCTTCCACAGCGCGATGTCGGCCTGCATCGAGACCTCGGTCGGCATCCAGTGGTTGTTGCAGCCGTTGAGGTACTTCTCCCACGCCCATTTGTATTTGAGCGGCAGGAGCTGGTTCACATCGGCGCGACAGTTGATCATCGCCTTGTCGTCGACCGAGACGCGGCCGCCGCTGCGGTCGATGCGGGTGTCGGTGGCGGGAATTGACGGCGTGGGTTGGCTGAGGTCCGAAGACCAGTCGAGGGACATGGGGTTCTCCTTGGTGGGTAGCGGTTGGCCGAGCGAGCCTCCTCAGGCCCCGCGCGGACAGGGCGCAAAAGAAGGGCGTTACTGGCAGGCTTCGCAGTCCGGGTCGCCGATCAGACAGGCCTTGCCGACGATCTCGAACGGAATGACTGCCGCCGGCACGTCGCTCGTCGACGCAGCCGCCACCACCGGGGTCACCGCGACGGCGTTGAGCTTGCCATCCGTCCCCTTGAGCGTCGACTTCTCGACATGCGTCGCCGAGCGCGAGCGCAAATAATAGGTGGTCTTGAGGCCGGCCTTCCAGGCCGAACGATAAAGCTGGTCGAGCGCCTTGCCCGACGGATTGGCGAGATAGAGGTTGAGCGACTGCGCCTGGTCGATCCATTTCTGCCGGCGCGACGCGGCGGCGATCAGCCAGCTCGCATCGAGCTCGAAGGCCGTGGCGTAGATCGCCTTGAGGTCGGCCGGCACCCGATCGATCTGGCCGACGGAGCCGTCGAAATATTTGAGGTCGGAGATCATCACCTCGTCCCAGAGGTTGCGCGCCTTGAGGTCGCGCACCAGCAGCGCGTTCACCACGGTGAAGTCGCCGCTCATGTTGGATTTGACATAGAGGTTCTGGTAGCCGGGCTCGATCGACTGCGACACGCCGCAGATGTTCGAGATGGTCGCCGTCGGCGCGATCGCCATGGTGTTGGAGTTGCGCATGCCGACAGTCTTGGCGCGCTGACGGAGTGTTTCCCAATCGAGGCGCTGCGTGCGGTCGACATTGAGCTCGCTGCGGGTCGCCGCCAGCATCTCGACGCTGTCGATCGGCAGCACGCCTTTGCTCCACAGCGACCCCTCGAACGAGGCGTAGGCCCCGCGCTCTTCGGCGAGGTCCGTCGAGGCCGAGATGGCGTAGTAGCTGATGGCCTCCATCGAGCTGTCGGCAAACTCGACGGCAGCGTCCGAGGCATAGGCGATGCCCTGCATCTGCAGCGCGTCGGCGAAGCCCATGAGGCCGAGGCCGACCGGACGGTGCTTTAGGTTGGACCGGCGCGCCTCGGGGATGGTGTAGAAATTGATGTCGACGACATTGTCGAGCATGCGCATCGCAACGCCGACGGTACGCTTCAGCCGCTCGAGGTCGAGCCCGTTGGCGGTGACATGGGCCGCGAGATTGATCGAGCCGAGGTTGCAGACAGCCACCTCGTCACGGCTGGTGTTGAGCGTGATCTCGGTGCAGAGGTTCGACGAGTGCACGACGCCCACATGCTGCTGCGGCGAACGGATGTTGCATGGGTCCTTGAAGGTGACCCACGGGTGTCCGGTCTCGAACAGCATGGTCAGCATTCTGCGCCAGAGATCGACCGCACGCACGGTGCGGAACACCTTGAGGCCCCCCGCCGCCGCCTTTGCTTCATAGGCCTCGTAGGCGGCCTTGAAGGCCGGGCCGTACAGATCGTGCAGATCTGGCGTCTCGTCGGGCGAGAACAGCGTCCAGTCGGCACCCGCCTCGACGCGTTCCATGAACAGGTCGGGCACCCAGTTGGCGGTGTTCATGTCGTGGGTGCGGCGGCGGTCGTCGCCGGTATTCTTGCGAAGGTCGAGGAATTCCTCGATGTCCACGTGCCAGGTCTCGAGATAGGCGCACACCGCGCCCTTGCGCTTGCCGCCCTGGTTCACGGCGATGGCCGTGTCATTGGCGACCTTGAGAAACGGCACGACGCCCTGGCTCTCGCCATTGGTACCCTTGATGTGCGCCCCGAGGCCGCGCACCGGGGTCCAGTCATTGCCGAGACCGCCCGAATATTTGGCGAGCAGCGCGTTGTCCTTCACCGCCTTGAAGATACCGTCGAGATCGTCGGCCACGGTGGTCAGGAAGCACGACGAGAGTTGTGGGCGCAGCGTGCCCGCATTGAACAGCGTCGGCGTCGAGGCCATGAAGTCGAAGCTCGACAGCAGATCGTAAAACTCGATGGCGCGCGCCTCGCGGTCGATCTCGCGAACGGCCAGCCCCATGGCCACGCGCATGAAGAACGCCTGCGGCAGCTCGAACACGGTCCCGCGCGAATGGAGGAAGTAGCGGTCGTAGAGGGTCTGGAGGCCGAGGTACTGGAACTGCCGATCGCGTTCCGGCTTGAGTGCCGCCGCGAGGCGGGCGATGTCGAAGCGGCCCAGTTCCGGGTCGATCAGGTCCAACTCGATGCCGCGCGCCAGGTAGTCGGGGAAATATTCCGGATAGCGCGCCGTCATTTCGGCCTGTGTGGCCTGATCGCTGCGGCCGGCAAGGAAGGTCAACGCCTCGCGGCGCAGCTTGTCGTTGAGCAACCGGGCGGACACGAAGGCATAGTTGGGCTCGGTCTCGACCAGCGTGCGCGTCGCCAGAATGGGCGCAAGCGCGAGTTCGTGCGGGGAGATGCCGTCATAGAGGTTGCGGCGCGTCTCGACGAGAATGGCCTCGGCCGAGGTGCCGTCCAGCCCGGCGCAGGCCTCCTCCACCACCGTGGCGAGGCGGGCTTCATCGAGCGCAGTTCCGTCCGCCATGTGGATCGCCGGCGCAGCCACAACCGGCGTGAGCTTTTCGGCGCGCGCCTTTGAACGTTCCTCGCGATACAGCACATAGGCGCGGGCGACCTTCTGGTGTTCGCCGCGCATCAGCGCCAGCTCGACCTGGTCCTGCACGTCCTCGATGTGAAACACCCGCTCGCCCTTGGCGCGTCGGGTCAGCGCAGCGACGACCTCGCCCGTCAGCGTCTCGACGATTTCATGGACGCGGCGCGACGCGGCTGCCTTGTTGCCTTCAACGGCGAGGAACGCCCTGGTGAGCGCCACGGCGATCTTGCTTTGATCGAACGGCACGGTGCCGCCATTGCGCTTGATTATCGAGTAGCCCGGCTCGCTGCCGGAGCGGTGCGCGAGGGAGGTGGTAAGCACCGGCGCGCCGGTGTCGGAATGGACGATCTGCTGTGCTGCGGACATGAGCCCCAAGAACCCCGTGAGTGGCAGCGGGGATTCTCGGACACGAAGGCGCAGGCGTGACGTCAGCCGAGCGCTTTCGCGGCCAACCGGTGCACCCCGCCCGTGGACGATCTAACCTGTCGTGGCAGGTATCTGGCTGGCCGGATCGCTCCGACTTTCACAGTTGCGGGGGCAGCGCCGGACTGGAGCGATTTGCCCGCACCGGCTTCCCTATTATCACCCGTCCTTGCGACCCGGATGACCACGACACACCACATCTAGTGGTCGTGCACGTGAGTCTCGTCAATAGGCAGATCTTGCCGCACAACGAATTTTCGCCGAACCAGGGATATAAAGACTTCTTTATATCCCGATTGACACCCGGGCGGCGGTCCGGCATCGTCGGCTCGTCCAAGGTCCCCGCGAGGGGATAACAGGGAACTCGGTTCAGTCCGAGGCTGCCCCCGCAACTGTAAGCGGTGACGGCTGCCCATCATGCCACTGGCGGAAGCTGGGAAGGCGGGGCTGCCGGTTCGACCCGCGAGCCAGGAGACCTACCTTGGAAGTGATGTGCCACTTCATGCCGGTCGGGCGGACTGGCGAGAGGACAAAGACCATGACGAGCTCTCGTCACCGCTTCCGAATGCGGCGCTGACCGGCTTCGAGCCGGCCCTCATCTCTCATCGGCAATTTCGCCTGCACCTCGCGGTCGCAGGCCTCTTACGCATCGGACAACAATATGACCCGTTCCGCCAACCTCGGCTTCCCCCGCATCGGTCTCCATCGCGAGCTCAAGCAAGCGCTCGAGGCCTGCTGGAAAGGCAGCATCGACACTGCCGCGCTGCAGGCGACCGCACGCGAGCTGAGAAAGCGTCATTGGCAGCTGCAGCGCGATGCCGGCATCGATGTCATCCCCTCCAACGATTTCAGCCTCTACGATCACGTGCTCGACACGACAATGATGCTGGGAGCGGCACCGCAACGCTTCGCAAACATCGACGATAAAACGGCCCTCTACTTCGCCGTCGCGCGCGGCACCGCAGAAGCTCCCGCCATGGAGATGACCAAGTGGTTCGACACCAACTATCACTACATCGTCCCGGAGCTGCATCGCGGCCAGCAGTTCAGCCTCGGCTCGGCCAAGGCGGTGGAGGAATATCTCGAAGCCAAGGCGCTGGGCATCGAGACGCGCCCCGTCATCGTCGGGCCGGTGACGTGGCTGAGCCTCGGGAAAACCAGGGATGACGGGCTGGACCCGATTTCCCTGCTCGATGCGGTGCTGCCCGTCTATGCCGAGCTGCTTGCCACGCTGAAGGCGACGGGAGCGCAGTGGGTGCAGATCGACGAGCCGGTGCTGTCGCTCGACCTCTCGGACGCGCAGAAATCCGCAATGCGTCGTGCCTACGAGGTGCTGGCCCCGGTGGCCCCACGCATCATGCTCGCCACCTATTTCGGCGCTCTCCTCGACACCACCGAGCTGGCGGCCTCGCTGCCCGTGTCCGGCCTGCATGTCGATCTCGTGCGCGCGCCCGAGCAGCTCGACGCCATCCTCACGGCCCTTCCGGGCAACACGGTGCTGTCGGTCGGCGTCGTCGACGGTCGCAACATCTGGCGCGCCGATCTCGACCGGCAGCTCGGCCTCGTCAGCCGCGCGTGGGACAGCGTCGGACCGGACCGGCTGGAGATCGCGCCCTCCTGTTCGCTCCTCCACGCACCCGTCGATCTCGACGGAGAGACCGATCTCGACCCCGAGCTGCGGTCGTGGCTCGCCTTCGCCAAGCAGAAGCTGCTTGAGGTCGCGGCGCTGACGGTCGCCATGCAGAAGGGCCGCGCGGCAGCCAAAGAGGCGTTCGACGCAAGCGCCGCCGCAACCCAGTCGCATCGCCAGTCGACGCGTATCCACAGGCCGCAGGTGAAGGAGCGCGCCGGAGCAGCGCTCGACCTCGACCGCAGGAGCCGTTTCCCGGCTCGTCGAGATGCGCAGCGCGCCCGCTTCCGGCTCCCGGCATTCCCGACCACGACCATCGGGTCGTTCCCGCAGACCGGCGACGTGCGCGAGATGCGCGCCGCCTTCAGGCACGGCCGCATCGACGCTCCCGTCTACGAGAGCTTCCTTGAGGCCGAGACCGAAAAGACCGTCCGCATCCAGGAACGCCTCGGCCTCGACGTGCTGGTCCATGGCGAGTTCGAGCGCAACGACATGGTCGAGTATTTTGGCGAACAGCTCGAGGGCTTCGCCTTCACCAGGAACGGCTGGGTGCAGTCCTACGGCTCGCGCTGCGTGAAGCCGCCGGTGATCTATGGCGACGTCTCCCGTCCGGCTCCGATGACCGTGCGGTGGTCGGCCTACGCCGCCTCGCTCACCGACAGACCGATGAAGGGCATGCTCACCGGCCCGGTCACCATCCTGCAGTGGAGCTTCGTGCGCGTCGACCAGCCGCGCGCCGACACCTGCCGCCAGATCGCGCTCGCCATCCGTGACGAGGTTCTCGACCTCGAAGCGGCGGGCATCGGCATCATCCAGATCGACGAGCCCGCTTTGCGCGAGGGCCTGCCGCTGCGCCGGCGCGACTGGGACGCCTACCTCCGCTGGGCCGTCGACTGCTTCCGCGCCACGGCCTCGGGCGTGGCCGACGACACGCAAATCCACACCCACATGTGCTACGCCGAGTTCAACGACATCATGCCGTCCATCGCCGCGCTGGATGCCGACGTGATCTCGATCGAGACCTCGCGCTCCGACATGGAGCTGCTTCAGGCCTTCCGCAACTTCCGCTACCCCAACGAGATCGGCCCCGGCATCTGGGACATCCACTCGCCGCGCGTGCCGAGCCAGGCCGACATGGAAGCGCTGATGCGCAAGGCCGCAACCGCCATTCCCGCCGAGCAGCTCTGGGTGAACCCCGACTGCGGACTTAAGACACGGGGATGGCCGGAAGTGGAAGCCTCGCTTGAGCATCTGGTCCAGACCGCCAGGGCGCTGAGGGCCTAGCCCTCAGCAACGGCCGCCTGACGGGCTGGACTGCCGTATGCGGTTCAGCCCAGGGCCGATTTGGCGGCGGTGAACAGCGAGCCGGCGCGGGCGCCTGATCGGCAGTAGCCGAACATGGGGGAGGGCAGCGTGTTCAGGGCTTCTTCCATGCGGATGAGCTGCCCCTCGCCGATGCCGCCCGAAACGGGGATATGGACGGCTTGGAGGCCGGCCTGCCTGGCCGCCGCAGCGATGGCCGCGAAACGGGGCTGGCCCGGTTCCTCGTTGTCGGGGCGCGCGCAGACGATGGTCTTGAAGCCGGCTTCGGCGACCTTCTGCACGTCTTCGGGCGAGATTTGCCCGGCGACCGCAAAAGCGGGGTCGATCTTGCGGTAGCGAAGACCGGCGCCGGCGTTCGAGGAGAATGGCCACATAAGAGTCTGATCCTTCAGGGTTAGAGGGTGTTGACGGGGACCTTCAGGAAGGTGCGTCCGTCCTTGTCCTTGGGCGGCAGCTCGCCGCCGCGAATGTTGACCTGCAGCGACGGGATGATGAGGCGTGGCATGGCCAGGGTTTCGTCGCGAGCTTCACGCATGCTGACGAAATCGGCCTCGCCGATGCCGTCGTGCGCATGGATGTTGTGCACCCGCTCCTCGCCGACGGTCGTCTCCCAGCGGATGTCGCGGCCGTTGGGGCCATAATCGTGGCACATGAAGAGCCGCACCGGATCGGGCAGCGCCAGGATGCGCCTTATGGAACGATAGAGCGTCGCCGCATCGCCGCCGGGAAAGTCGGCCCGGGCGGAGCCGGCGTCGGGCATGAACAGCGTGTCGCCGACGAAGGCGGCATTGCCGATCACATGCGTCATGCAGGCTGGGGTGTGGCCCGGGGTCAGCATCGTGTGCGCGGTCATGGTGCCGATGGTGTAGTGGTCGCCATCCTTGAACAGGCGGTCGAACTGGCTGCCGTCGCGACGGAACTCGGTGCCTTCGTTGAACACCTTGCCGAAGACGTCCTGGACGATCCTGATGTTCTCGCCGATGCCGAGCTTGCCGCCGAGATGGCGCTGAATGTAAGGGGCGGCCGACAGATGATCGGCGTGGGCGTGCGTCTCGATCAACCATTCGACCCGCCAGCCCTGCGCCCTGACGTGCGCAATTATCGCATCGGCATGCGCGAAGCTGATGCGGCCGGAGGCGTAGTCGAAATCCATCACCGAATCGATCACCGCGCAGGCGTCCGATCTGGGGTCATGGACGACGTAGCTGATGGTGTTGGTCTCGGGATCGAAGAACGGAACGATGTCGGGCGCGACGCCGAGATCGACGTCGAAGGGAATCGCTGCAGCTGTCATTTCAATGGTTCCCGGCGTGGCGGCCGCGTTTGCTGGACAGGCCCAGCGCCGCATAGATTGGGCAGAAGCTCAGGGTCGACGTGGCGACGAGGACGACACCGACGATGACGGCGATGACGAGCGCGAGCGTGGGCCAGGCGGCCACGAAGGGGACGATGATGAGCGCGAGCCCGACAATGGCGCGGATGATGCGATCGATGGTGCCGAGGTTGGACATGAGTGCCTCCGATGACGGTGTGCGGTGGTTCATTGACATAGATATTAGAATATTCTAATATGTCAAGCATGGACATGACGGAACTCGAGCCTCGGGCGGACGAGGCGGCGGAACTGCTGACGGCGATGGCCAATCCCAAGCGCCTGCTGATCCTGTGCCACCTACTCGACCGGGAGCTCAGCGTGAATCAATTGGGCGATCTGGTGGGTCTTGCGCAAAGTCCGCTCAGCCAACATCTGAGCAAGCTGAGAGCGCTCAAGCTCGTGACGACGCGCCGCGACGGCCAGATGATCCTGTACCGGCTCGCCTCCGAAGAGGTCGCGCGCATCCTGACAACGCTCCACGGGATCTATTGCGCGCCGCAGACGGACACGGCGCGGAGGAGAAGCAAGAAATGAACGACAACCAGGTGGTGTGCGTGGCCTGCGGCGCGGTGAACCGTGTGCCCGAAACGAAAGACGCCAGCGCCGGAAAGTGCGGAAGCTGCGGTGCGCCGCTGTTTTCGGGCAGGCCCGCCGATGTGAGCGGCGACATGCTGCAGCGGCAGGTGCAGAAGGGCACGGTGCCGGTGGTGGTGGATGTCTGGGCGCCCTGGTGCGGCCCATGCCAGTTCATGGGGCCCGAATACGAGAAGGTGGCCCAGGCGCTCGAGCCGCGGGCCCGCTTCCTCAAGCTCAATTCGGACAACGAACAGCAGCTTGCAGGCGCTCTCAACATCCGCGGCATTCCGACCATGATCCTGTTCAAGGACGGCAAGGAGGCCGACCGCGTCTCGGGCGCAATGCCGGCAAGCCAGATCAATTCGTGGCTGAGCCAACGCATCGGCTAGAGTAGGGGGTGTCCCTACAGCCATTGAGAAAGATCAAGAACTCTCGTCCGCCATCCCCTACTGGGTGCCGAAGTCGATCTCGACGGAGACTATCGGCGAAAGGACGTCCGTGGAGCGAGCTCTCGCCGGCTGGATGAACAAGGGCCTGCTGCTGCTGGCGGTCGTCGGCCTTGCGAGCGGGCTGGTGCTGTATTTTGTCGGCAACCTTGCTGGCGCGAGCATGGTCTGGCGCGTCGGCGTGGTGCCGGTTCTCGTCGTGCTGGTGGCGGAAATCGCCCGCAGCCTGTGGCGCGGCGAGGTCGGCCTCGACATCGTCGCGGCGTTGTCGATGTCCGCCGCACTCGCGTTCGGCGAGACCCTGGCGGCGGCCGTCGTGGCGGTCATGTACACAGGCGGCACGTTCCTCGAGAGTTATGCCGAGGGCCGCGCCCAGCGGGACATGCGCGATCTGCTGTCGCGCGTGCCGCGGACCGCGACGCGCCATCGGAATGGCGGGCTCGAAGACGTTGCGCTCGACGACGTGCGGCCGGGCGACAGGCTGCTGATCCGCCAGGGCGACGTGGTGCCTGTCGACGGAACGGTCGCTGCGGACGCCGCTTTCCTCGATATGTCCGCGCTGACCGGCGAATCGCTGCCGGTGCGCCTGCTCCGTGGCGCCGACGCGCTGAGCGGTTCGACCAACAGCGGCGATGCGTTCGACCTGCTGGCGACGCGGCGCGCAGCCGAGAGCACCTATGCCGGCATCGTCCGGCTGGTCGAGCAGGCCGGGCGGTCGAAGGCGCCGATGTCGCGGCTGGCGGATCGGTGGTCCCTCGGCTTTCTTGCGATCACGGTGGCGATCGCATCCGGCGCGTGGTGGCTGACGGGCGATCCGATCAGGGCGGTGGCGGTGCTGGTGGTGGCCACGCCCTGTCCATTGATCCTTGCGGTGCCGGTCGCGCTGGTGGCCGGGATTTCGCGGGCCGCGCATTTCGGCGTGCTCGTCAAAGGCGCGGCGCCCCTCGAGGCGATGGCGCGCATACGCACGCTCGTTCTCGACAAGACCGGCACGCTGACGGACGGTCGTCCGCGGATCGTTTCGATCGATACGACGTCGGCCATGGCCGCGACGGAGGTGCTCCGCCTGGCGGCGGCGGTCGAGCAGGCATCGAAACATCCCGTCGCGCAGGCGATCGTCGCCGCGGCGAAAGCACAGGGCCTCGAATTGCCCGCGCCTTCGGAGATTGCCGAGACGGCCGGCGAGGGGGTTGCCGGTCAGGTCGACGGGCACAGGGTCGTTGTCGGCAGCCATGGCTTCGTGATGAAGCAGGTGAAAGCCCCGATGGCCGATCACCCCGCGCTGCTGGCCGGCGCCGCGCTGGTGGCTGTGGCAGCGGATGATCTCCTGGTGGGGTATCTGGTGATGGCCGATCCGCTGCGGGATGACGCCGGGGTGATGCTCGAGCGGCTTCGCCGGGACGGTGTCGAGCGCATACTGCTCGCGACGGGCGACCGCGCCGCTGTGGCCGAGCGGGTGACCTCGGGCCTGGGGTTTGACGCGCTGCGGACCGAGTTGACGCCCGACCAGAAGGTTCTCATCGTGCTGTCGGAGCGAAAGAACGGCCCGGTGATGATGGTCGGGGATGGCGTCAACGATGCGCCTGCCCTGGCTGCAGCCGATGTCGGCGTGGCCATGGGCGCGCGCGGCGCCGCGGCGTCGGCCGAGGCCGCGGACGTCGTGCTGCTGATCGACCGCATCGATCGGCTGGGGACAGGCATGGAAATCGCGAAGGCGGCACGGCGCATCGCCGTCGAAAGCGTCGTCGCCGGCATCGGCCTGTCCATACTCGGGATGGTGGCGGCTGCGTTCGGCTACCTGACGCCGGTAGAGGGGGCGGTGCTGCAGGAGGCCATCGACGTCGCCGTCATCCTGAACGCCTTGCGTGCTCTGCGCATCTCGCCTTCCGGCTCGCTCGCGGCTTGACCGGCATCAAAGCCCGCTGCCGGCCCGGCTGGCATCGTCTGCCGATACCGGGAGACAGCAATGACCCAAGGTTCCGTACAATCACCGACTGGCTCCGCCGGCGGCTATCAGGATGTCGTCGTCCAGCTCACCGGCTCCAGCGAGGACGAGGCCCGCCTGGCGATGGCAGAGGCGGTCGCCACCACCTTCGGTGCACACATCATCGGCGTGCATCTGCATCTGCTGCCTGACATTCTCGACATTGCGGATCCGCTGGGCAGCGCTGAGGTGCGCACCTTGCTCGAAGCGTCGGAACGGGAAGCGGATATGGCGTTCGAGCGGCTGGAGATGCGCATGTCGAGGCTCGGGGCATCGCATGAGATACACCGACTGCACGGTCTGCTCGCGGATGTCGCCATCGAACTGGCCCAGATGGTGCGCCGCGCAGATCTGTTCATCGGCACCCGGCCCTATGGTGATCCGGAAGGGCGCTATCGGATCGAGGAAGAGGTCCTGTTCAACTCCGGGCATGGCTGCCTTTTCGTGCCGCCCGGCGGCACGCCGCACCGGCGCTTCGATACCATCGTGATCGCCTGGGACAATACGCGGGAAGCGGCGCGGGCCGTGGCGGAGGCCATGCCGTTCCTGGTGCGCGCCACCGCGGTACGGCTGATACACGTTGCTTCGACCTGGGACGACAACCGCGATCCGGCCCAGGAGCTCTCCAGCGTTGCCGGCCACCTCCGGCGTCACGGGGTGTACGCCGAGACGATCATTGTGCCATTTGCCGGCGATACGGGTGAACAGATCGAGCAGATCGCCCATCAGCAGGCTGCCGATCTCATCGTCATGGGTGCATATGGCCGCATGCGGCTGATCGAGCTCGTCTTTGGCGGCGCCACCCGAGCCATCCTGCGGCATGCGACGCTGCCGGTGCTGATGGCGCACTAAGCCATTGGGTCGTGGCCGTTGCTGGCCGGCGCCCGCAGTCACATCGTGAATCGCGCAAGGATGTGAACCATCGGGTCTGTTGCATCGTATGTGTTGGATGACGATGCAATCGGACGTCAGGCACAGGGTTGCGTGGGTAACGGGAGCCGGCAGCGGCATTGGCCACGGCCTGGCGCTGCGCCTCGCCCGGGACGGGTGGCGCGTGGCAGTGAGCGCCCGGACGGCGACGGACCTCGATGCGCTCGCCGCCGAGTCGAAGGCGATCGCCGCGTTTCCGCTCGACGTCACCGACGAAGCGGGCTGCGCGCGGACGACCCGTCGCATCGAAGGCGAGCTGGGCCCCATCGAGCTCGCGGTGTTCAACGCCGGCGCCTATTTTCCTACCACCGCCGAGGACTTTTCGGTCGCCAATTTCCGCAAGACCGTCGACGTCAATTTGCTGGGCGAGGTCAATTGCATGGCTGGCGTGGTGCCGTCGATGCTTGCCCGGCGCTCGGGCCACATCGTGCTGATGGGATCGCTGACCGGCTTCGTGGGCCTGCCCACGGCCGCGTCCTATGGCGCCACCAAGGCGGCGCTCAACAACATGGCGCAGGCCTTCAAGCCCGACTTCGAACGCTTCGGCATCACGATCTCGGTGATCAATCCGGGGTTCGTGAAGACGCCGGCCACCGACAGAAACACATTTCCAATGCCGTTCCTGATCGGCGTGGACGAAGCGGTCGACCACATCATGGCGGGCATCGCGCGCCGGCAGTTCGACATCAGCTTTCCCTGGCAGATGCGGGCGGCAATCCGTCTGCTGCAGGTCTTGCCCAACTGGGCAAAATTCGCGATCACCCGGCGCATGCTACCACGCTAGTCGACCACCGTCGTTGCGATGCGCGTCTTCGCCGGCCGGCGGCGGATATAAGGGACGCCTTTCAGCCAGAGCTTCAGGGCCTCCCAATGGATGGCCGCGGTGACCTTCAGCGTCATCAGCGGATAGGCGAACAAGGCGTGCAGCAGCATGCGATCGGACAGCGTCTGCCGGGCGCCGATGAAATTCGCGTGCAGCAGCAGACCGTCGGCGTCGGTCTCGTCGATCGCGATCATCACCCGCTGGCCGGGCGGCAGGATACGAAAGCGGTAGGCGCAATCCATGGGGACGAACGGCGAGACGTAAAGCGCCTTGTCGCAGCGCTGCACGATGGTTTCGGCAACGCCTTCTTCAACGCGGATGACATAGGTTCGCTTCTCGCCGAAGGTGTTGTGCACCTCGTAGAGGATCGCCCGGAGCTCGTCGCCGTCGCTGCAGAAATAGACCGTCAGCGGATTGAAGACGTAGCCGAAGATGCGCGGATAGCACAGCACCGAGATGCGCGGGGTCGCGAGGCGCAGACTTGCGGCGGCCAGCTGGGCTGCAACCCACGCCGGGAGGTTGCCGTCGCCGGCGCCGTGATCGCTGTCGTAAAAGGAGAACACCGCTGCGCGGTTGTGCCCGAAGAGCCGCAGGCGGGCCGCGAGGGCGTCGATCTCGTCGAGGTCGAGCAGCAGGCAGAAGACCCGGTAGCCGAGCTTGTGCCGCTTTGGCCGCAGCCGCACATGCACGACACGGCCGGTGTAGATCGCCGAGGTCATTCCGCCGCCTCGAGTTGCGGTCGAAGCCTGATCCGCGCCGACTCGCCGGCCACCCTCCAGGGGCGCCGTACGCCACCGATGTCCTCGGCCGCCGAAAGGCCCGCCTGCAATGCGTCTTCGTGAAAGCCGGAGCCGAAATAGCTGCCCGCGAACCATGTGCGCCGCCCGCCCTGCAGCCGCCACAACTCCTGCTGCGCGTCGAGCGCACGCCGATCGAACAGCGGATGCGTGTAGGTGATGGTGCGCAGGATCTTGTCGGCCGCGATCGGCCTCGTGGGGTTCAACGTCAGGAAGACGGGGTATCGGCGATCGAGATCCTGCAGCAGGTTCATCCAGTAAGTCACGCAGAGCGGCCGGCAGTCGCCGCGGTCTCCGACGTAGTTCCAGCTCGACCAGACGCGCTCATGCCTGGGCATCAGGTTGCGGTCGGTGTGGAGGATCGCGGTGTTCGGTGTGTAGCGGAAGGCGCCGAGCAGCGCCCGCTCGGCCTCGTCCGCATCCTCGAGCAGCGCCAGCGCCTGGTCGGCATGCGTCGCGACGACCACGTCGTCGAAACAGCGCTGCTCGCCACGCGCATCGATGACGGTTACCTCGTCCGCGGTACGCCGAATCCGCGCGACGCCAGCCCCGAGCCGCAGGTCGGGAACGGCTCGCAGCATGTCCTGCACATAGCGCGTGGAGCCGCCGCTGACGGTTCGCCACGAGCGGCGGCCGGTCAGGTCGAGCAGCTCGTGGGATTTGAAGAACCGCACGAAGGCGGCGAGCGGATAGTCGCGGATCTGCGCCGCGGTCGTCGACCAGATGGCGGCGCCCATCGGCAGGAGGTGATCCTCCACGAATGCTGCCGAGTATCGGCCGCGATCGAGATATTCGCCCAGCGTCAGCTCGCAGCTCCGGGGGTCGTCCAGCAGGCGAGGCGCCGTAGCGTAGAACCGGACGATATCGCGCAGCATTGCAAGGAAGCGCCGGTTCACGACATTGCCGGGCTGTCCCAGCATGGCGCGGATCCCGGTCGAGCCGTACTCGAACCGGCCACCGTCGAGCGATGCCGAGAACGACATATCGGTCACCTGGGTCTTGATACCGAGGTGATCGAACAGCGCCGTCAGGTTCGGATAGTTGCGTTCGTTGAAGACGATGAAGCCGGTGTCGACCGGCGCCAGCACGCCGGCCATCGGTACGAGGACGGTGTTGGAGTGCCCGCCCGGCCGGGCGTCGGCCTCGTAGAGCGTCACGCGGTGCCTGCGGCCGAGCAGCCAGGCCGCCGAAAGGCCAGCGATGCCGGAGCCGATTACTGCAATGCGCCGGCCTGCGAAAGGCGCTCTGTCGGGTCGATCGATGAACACTCGCCACCTGCTGCTGTCAAAGCAGGTACGAGCCGGCGAGACGTTCGGATGCACCGGGCGAAGAAATTTTCCGGCGGAATGATCCGCTTGCGTTCGGCGTCCGTAATGGCGACATGAGCCTCGAAATTTCGACTGCCGCAGGCCTGTGGCTGAGGAGGTTTCCATCGCCAGGGCAGCCGGCGGTGTGGCGCAAGACATTGGCCGTGATGCCGAGCACACAACCCGAACGAGACATGTCGGAGCTGCTGGAGACGGTGGGGCGGACCCGCGACGTCGAACTGTTCGAGCAGCTTTTTCGCCATTTCGCGCCCCGGGTGAAGGCCTACATGGCGCGCACCGGCAGCGCCGCCGCGGCTGAGGAACTGATGCAGGAGACGATGGTCGCCGTTTGGAAGAAGTCGGCGCTGTACGATCGCTCGAAGGGCGCGGCGTCGACCTGGATCTTCACCATCGCCCGAAACCTGCGTATCGACGCGTTTCGCCGCGAGAAGCATCCCGAGTTCGATGAGAACGATCCGGCTTTCGTGCCGGAAGCGGCGCCGGCGGCCGATGCCGCGATGGAGAATGTGCAGTCGGTAGAGGCCCTCAAGGCAGCGCTCGACACCCTGCCGGCCGACCAGGTCGAGGTGCTGCGCCTCGCTTATTTCGAGGACCGGTCGCAGTCCGACATTGCGGCCGCCTTGTCGGTGCCGCTCGGCACGGTGAAGTCGCGGATGCGGCTTGCCGTGGCAAAGCTTCGGTCGGCGCTGGGCGGAGACACCGCATGATGCCTCGCCACCATGTCGATGACGATCTGCTGCTCAGCTACGCGGCGGGAAGCCTTGCCGAGGGGTGGAGCCTTGCCGTGAGCACGCACCTTGCGCTCTGTCCGGAGTGCCGCGCCAGGCTTGCCGCCGCAGAAGCCGCCGGCGGCGCGCTGCTCGAGGCTATGGCGCCCATGCCCGTCGCCGCCGATGCGTGGGCCAGCGTGCGCGACCGGCTCGGTTCGAGCGTTCCGGCGGAGGACAGGCGCCGGCCTGCGCAGGCGGTGATCCCGTCGCCACTGCGCGACTATATCGGCGGTGACGTCGAGACGATCCGCTGGAAAGCTATCGGAACGGCCGGCGCGCAATTGCGCATCAAGACGTCCGACGGCACGACGCAGGTGCGTCTGCTGAAGATCCCGGCGGGCCAGCCCGTGCCCGAACATGGCCATCGCGGCCGGGAGCTGACGGTCGTGCTGTCGGGCGCGTTCAGCGACGGAGCGGCGGTGTTCGCGCGCGGCGACATCGAGGATGCCGACGAAGAGGTTCAGCACACGCCGACGGCGACGCCGGGTGCCGATTGCATCTGCCTCGCGGTCACCGATGCGCCGCTGCGCTTTCGCAGCTGGCTCGTTCGTGCAGTGCAGCCTTTGCTTGGAATCTAGCCCGTGCGCTTCGTCATCGCCTATCTCGCAACTGCCGTGGTGTTTCTGGCGCTCGACGCCTTGTGGCTCAGCCAGCTCGCCCTCGGCATCTACCGGCGCGAGCTGGGTTCGCTCCTGCTCGACAGCCCCAACCTCGCGGTCGCCGGCCTGTTCTACCTGATCTTCATCCTCGGCCTCGTTTTCCTGGCGGTGCTGCCGGGCGTCGATGCGGGCAGCTGGTGGCGAGCCCTGTGGATGGGGGCGCTGCTCGGCCTGGTCGCCTACGGAACCTACGACATCACCAATCTTTCCACGCTCCGCGGCTGGTCGCTGACGGTAACGGTGCTCGACCTTGCCTGGGGCACCGCACTGAGCGCCGTGGCGGCCACCGCCGGCTATGTCGCCGTGGCGGCGTTCGGCGCGAGATAGGGCCGTCTTCGGCTCAGGTGCGGGGGTGATGGCGTTGATGGCGATGTCGTACCTGGCGCATTCCTTGCCGACCGCCTTGGTCATGCCGATGACGCCGGCCCTGGCGGCGGCATAGGCGGCGGCGTTCGGGTTGCTTTCCTTGCCGGCGATCGAGGCGATGTTGACGAGGATGTCGATGCGGCCGAGGATGGATCGCGCTATGCTGGAGAAAAGCGTCTTGTAGCGTGGGCCGATGCCACCAGCCGATCACAGCACCGACTATGCCGCCGAGCGCGTCGCGACGGATCGGCGGCTGACGGACGCCATGGCTGCGGCGCAGGGCGGCGACAGGGCGGCATATGAACTGGTGCTGCGGGAGTGTGTGCCGGTCGTGCGCCGGATCGCGCGGGCGCAGGGCGCCGACGCCAATATCCTCGACGACGTGGTGCAGGACGTGCTGATCACGCTGCACGGCGCGCGGGCGACGTTCGATCCGAGCCGGTCGTTCGTCGCCTGGCTCACCGCCATCACGCAACGCCGCGCCATCGACATCCTGCGCAAGCGCAGCCGCCGGTCGATGCGCGAGGTCTACGCGCCGATCGCCGCCGAAACGCAGGCGGCGGAAGGCGACCCGGAACGCGCGGCCAGCCGGGCCAGCGAGGCACGCGAGCTCCGCGCCGCGGTGGCGACGCTGCCCGAGGGGCAGCGCGAAGCGGTGGAAGCGCTGGCGCTGGCGGAAAATTCGCTCGAGGATGCATCCAAACGCACCGGCCGAACGAAATCGGCATTGAAGGTCAATCTTCACCGCGCGATCAAGACGCTGCGCGCCCGCCTCGGCGTCGAGCCTGGTGGAGAGACGCAGTGAGCAAGGAGAGCATGGCCGAGAGCGGCGACATTTCCCGACTGATCGGCGAGCTGAGCGCCGATCTGAAGCCGGTGCGGCGCCTGGCGCCGCCCTGGCTGCGTTCGCTCTACTGGCTGCTGGCGGTGATGTGCCTCGCGCTGGTGCTCATCGCCATTCGGGTGGTCTTCGACTGGTCCGGCCAGCCGGAGGTGGACCCTTACGTGCTCCCGGGAGCGCTGGCGTCGGGCGTGACGGCAATCCTTGCCGCCTATGCGGCGTTTCAATTGAGCCTGCCCGATCGCTCCGGCGCCTGGGCGCTGCTGCCGGTGCCGGCCTTTGCCGTATGGGTGGCGATCAACGGGCTCGGCTGCGTCGCCAGTCTCGCCAACCCGGCAGTGCAGAGCAACGTGCCGCAGTTCTTCACCTGCCTGTCGATCATTTTCGCGCTGTCGATTCCGCTGTCGGTGGCAACGATCGTCATGATCCGGCGCGCCCGGCCGCTCCGGCCGCTGCCCGTCGCGGTCCTCGGGGGCCTCGCGGCCTCGGCCGCCGGCGCGACCCTGCTCATCCTGGTGCACCCGCACGATTCCGCCGTGCTCGACATCTGCTCGCATGCACTGGCGGTGGCGGTCGTCGTCGGCCTCAACGTGCTGGTGGGCGGCCGGCTGTTCGTGCCGGCCAATAATTTTCGCCGCCGCGCGTAACCTTCCCTGATCCTCCGTCGAAACTGCTGACATGGACGGCGGCACTCGCCGTCCAGACCAGGATCTGAACCCTCATCGAAGGATGTTTGCCATGACGCACGCTCTGCGCCACACAACTGCTGTTGTCTCCGCCACCGCCCTGCTGGCGCTTGCCGCTCCGACCCTCGCCGCCGACGCGATGTCGAGCAGTTCCATGATGTCCGGCGATGCCATGGGGGCGAGCAGCTCCATGATGTCGACCGACGCCATGGCGAGCCCGATGGCCGGGGGCGATGCGATGATGTCCAACGACATGGCGATGGCCGATGACGGTTCGGCGATGGGCGCCCCGATGATGATGGGTGGCAAGACCATCAAGATCACCATCAAGGACGTCGTCACCGGCCAGCCGTTCTCGCCGACCTATGCCGAGAGCCGGACGGCCGGCTCGGCGCCGCTGTTCAAGCTCGGCGCCAAGGCGTCCGACGCGCTGGTGGCCGTGGCGGAAGGCGGCAATATCGGCATGTTCTCGGTGGCGGCCGCGATGAACAAGGACTCCGCGATCGGCGATGCGCAGCTCGCCATCCACACCCTGCCGGGCCAGACGCGGACCTTCTTGGTGCATGTCGACGAGAAGCACCCGCTCATCGATGCGGTGTGGATGCTGGGCAACACCAATGACGGCTTCTCGGGCTTCAGCGGCTTCGACGGCTACAAGCTCAAGGGCTCGGCCAGCCTCGATGTGCGCGGCTACGATGCCGGCTCGGAGAAGAACAATGAGAAGAAGGGCTTTCTCGGTGCGCTCGGCGGAGGCAACGACCGCGATCCCGAGAACGGCGTGATCACCTACCACACCGGCATCCGTGGCGACGCCGATGCGCCCAAGGCCTGGAATTGGGACGTCAAGGGGCCGGTCGCGCACGTGACCTTCGAGGTGGTGAAGTAATTGATCCTGATGCCGGCTGCGCCCGTGGTGCGGCCGGTTCTGCTTTGGGGGATGCCGCATGAAACGTAGCAGCATTGCGTTCGAGGGCACGATCAGAGCGCTCCGGCGGGGCGGCTGGGCAGCGCGTGGGCTGGTGGTCACGAGCCGGCATGGCCAGCTGGTCGAGACGCAGATCGGCCCGAAGGCGTTCGACACGGAGGACGGCTGCCACGCCTGGCTGCACGCCACGGCAAGCGGCCTCGACATCGACAGCGTATCGATCACCGTCAGTCCGCCGAACGAGGCTTAGGCGGACGGCAAGATTTGTTGGCAGGAAGCGGCGCGGTGTCAGAGACGCCGTGCAGGTCGGTCGCGTGTGGCCAACGAGAGTGGGCCGCGTATCTATACCGCGGCCGGTTCCCAGCCGGTCAGCAGGGCGTCCCAGCCGGGGAACCATTCGAGCAGGGCGATCTGCGCCGTCCGGTCCCAGCCGAACCAGATGGCGAGGCCGGTGAGCAGCAGCACCACGCCGAACAGCCGCTGGATGGTGGCGGCGTGGCGCTGGAACCAGTCCAGGCGGCGCACCAATTGGCGGCCGCCGAAGAGCACGGCAGCCATGGGCAAGGCAGTGCCCAGCGAGAAAGCGAGCGTGATGGCGACGGCCCCGGGCCCGACGTTCTGGTTGAGCGCCAGGGTGATCACCGAGGCCATGATCGGGCCGACGCAGGGCGTCCAGGCCAGGCCGAGGCCGAGCCCGACGACGAGGCCGCCACCGAAGCCGGCCGTCGCCGTGGCTGGAGCCCGACCGGCGAGGCCGCCCGTCCAGCGTTCAAACGACACTTGCAGGCGGGGCACGACCAGCACCAGGCCGAGGACGACGAGCACGATGGCGCTCAAGGTGCGGTTGACGTCGGGCGGCACGCCCAGCGTGCGCACCAGGGTGCTGAGCGCCAGGGTCGCGGCGCTGAAGGCGGCGATGAAGCCGATGATGACGCCGAAGGGCCGGGCGCGGCCGTCCTGCGTCGCCGTCGCCAGGAGCATCGGCAGCAGCGGCAGCACGCAGGGCGACAGGATGGTGATCACGCCCGCGACGAAGGCGAGCGCCAGGCTCAGCACCATGTCGGATCAGAGGCTCGTATGGGCGTTGAGGCCGTTGACGCCGCCGCTGTTCCACAGATCGACGCCCTTGCCGGCCTTGTCGAGCAGCACGAACGTATCCTGGTAGGTGACGCCGAACCTAGCCTTCAGTGCCGTTTCCTTGTCGTAGTCGGCAATGACCAGGGTCAGGCCGGGCCGCACCTTGTCCCAGCGTGCATTGAGCTCGGTCACGGTGGCGCGGCAATCGGGGCACCAGGCGGCGTAAAAGAAGACGACGGTGGTGCCCCTGGCGGCGAGGGCATCGAGCTGCGCGTCGCTCTCGAAGGAGAGCACCTGCGCCGGCGCGGGCGCCGCCGTGGCCGCGCGATCATCGGCCAGCGCCGGCACGGCGGCGAGGATGGGCAGCACGAAAACCAGGGCGGCGAGAAGGCGGCGAAGCAAGGAGGGCATGGGAGGATTCCGGTGCGGCGCACGGCCGTTCGACAGGTCGGCATTATCGCCGGCGCGGCGGCGCATGCCTATGGGCTCACACGGAATTTCATTGCCGTCGGGGCGCTGTGGCGGGGATAGAAAATTCAGCCTTGCGGCCCGCAATTGGAATGCTGTGAGCAGCGCCCGCCATGGCGATGCGCTTATGATAAGGCCAGCTCATCCAACCTCACAGGATCATTCGATGCGTTTCAACGTTCTCGCCACGGCGCTGGTGCTCGGCCTTGCGGCCGTGGGCAGCGCCCATGCCGAACGGCTCACCGACCAGCCGCTGGTCGATGCTGCGTGGCTCAACGGCCATCTCGGCCAACCGGGGCTGGTCATCATCGATATCCGCGACAAGACCAAGGACGGGGCCCCCTATGCCGCGGGGCACGTGCCGGGCGCGGTGGAAGCGCAATATTCGGCCTATGGCTGGCGCGCCAGCATCGATGGTGCGCCGGGCCTGCTGCCCAAGCTCGACGACATCAGCGCCAGGATCGCGGCGCTCGGCGTCAACGACGATACGCAGGTGGTGATCGTGCCGGACGGCAGCAGCATCAGCGAGTTCGGCGGCGCCACCCGCGTCTACTGGACGTTCAAGGTGCTCGGGCACGACAACGTCACGATCCTCGATGGCGGCTACAAGGCGTGGACCGCGGCGGGCGAGCCGGTATCGACCGACGTGGTGACGCCGAAGGCCGGCACCTTTGTCGCCAAGTTCCGTCCCGAGCTCCGGGCCGAGGTCGCCGAAGTGCAGCAGGCGATCAAGGACGACGTCAACCTGATCGACGCGCGCTCGGTGGCGCAGTTCATCGGCAAGGAGAAGACCTCGACGGTGAAGGAGCTGGGCACCATCCCGACCGCCGTCAACATCAATTTCGACAAGTTCTGGGACCCGCAGACCAATCGCTTCGCCAGCAAAGCGGCGATCGAAGCGCTGGTGCAGCAGGCCGGGCTGGTCGACAAGGACGGGGTGATCACCTTCTGCAACACCGGACACCTGGCGTCGATCGCCTGGTTCGGCCTGTCGGAGGTTGCCGGGCTCAAGCATGTGCGGCTCTATGACGGCTCGATGTCGCAGTGGACGCTCGATCCGGCGCGCCCCGTCGTCGTGCAGAACTGACGGCCCCGCCATCCTGACGCGCGCCCGAGATTGCGGTCTCGGGCGCCGGCTTTTATGAGACATGCGGTCGGACACTCGACCCGGATCGGACTTCACGTGACAGACCTCAGCGCTTCCCCGCCCGCTCCCGCTCTTGCCTGGCCCAAGCTCGATCGCGGCCCGGTGCTGGTGGTGCTCGCCATGTTCGTGCTCGGCGCCGTGGCGATCGCGCAGATCGTCGATGCGCGGCAGGCGGTGCTGTTTGCCATCGGCGGCCTGCTGGGGGCGACGCTCTACCATGCCTCGTTCGGCTTCACCGGCGGCTGGCGCCGGCTGGTGGTCGAGAAACGCGGCGCGGCGGTGCGGGCGCAGATGCTGATGGTGGCGATTGCCGCCGTGGTGTTCATTCCGCTGCTGGCGCAGGGCAGCGCTTTCGGCCAGCCGCTGGCCGGCGCGGTGGCGCCGGTCGGCGTCTCGGTGCTGGTCGGCGCGGCGATGTTCGGGCTCGGCATGCAACTGGGCGGCGGCTGCGGTTCGGGCACGCTGTTCACGGTCGGCGGCGGCAGCGCCCGCATGCTGGTGACGCTGGTGTTCTTCATCGTCGGCGCCGTGCTGGGTACGGCGCATCTGCCGTGGTGGCTGGCGCGGCCGTCGCTGCCGACGATCAGTCTCGGCACGGCACTGGGCGCACCGGCGGCGGTGGCGGTGACGCTGGCGGGGCTCGCGGCGGTCGCCGGGATCACGGTGCTGATCGAGCGGCGCTCGCATGGCGCGCTGGAGCGGCCTTCCACGCCGAAGACGCAAGGGCTGTCGCGACTGCTGCAGGGGCCATGGCCGCTGCTCGGCGCGGCGGTGGCGCTGGCGCTGCTCAATATCGCGACGCTGCTGATTGCAGGCCATCCCTGGTCGATCACCTATGGCTTCGGGCTATGGGGCGCGAAGGCGGCGCAGGCTGTCGGCGTGCCCGTCGCGGGCTGGGAGTTCTGGACCTGGCCGGCGCAGGCGCTGGCGCTCAACCGCAGCGTGCTGTTCGACGTGACCTCGGTGATGAATTTCGGCATCCTGCTGGGCGCGGCGCTGGCCGCGGGGCTCGCCGGGAAATTCGCGCCGAAGGCGAAGCTGCCGCTGCTGTCGGCGCTGGCCGCGGCGATCGGCGGCGTGCTGATGGGTTATGGCGCGCGGCTATCGTTCGGCTGCAATATCGGGGCGCTGTTCAGCGGCATCGCGTCGGGCAGCCTGCATGGCTGGGTGTGGTTCGCGGCGGCGTTCGTGGGCAGCTTCGCCGGCGTCGCGCTGCGGCCGCTGTTCGGGATGGACGGGTTCAAGAAATGAGCAGCTCACGCAACACCCTGCTGTTCGGCGCGGCGCTGCTGGCGGCGACCGCCGCCGTCGCCGCCGACCAGGTGGCGCGCGGCCGCGGACCGGCGGCCCCAGCCGCGACGGCCGCTGCTGCCGATGCGGCGTCGCCCGACGAGGCGGCCAATCCCTGTGCCGCCGGCGCCCCCTGCGCCGCAGCGGCGCCCTGCGCTGCGGCTGCACCTTGCGCTGCGGCCGCCCCGTGCGCCGCTGCAGCGCCCTGCGCCGCCGGCGGCTGACGATGGCGTCCGACGCGGACAGGCAGCGGGCGGCCCAGGAAGCGCTGTTCTGCGAGCAGATTCTCGCCAAGGGCGGCGACAACGTGCTGCACGCGACGCTCCGCGATGCGCCGGTGACGGCCTGGAGCCACTATCCGCCGGGCGACGTGTTCGACCCGGCGTCGGGTGGGCAGTGGTACTATCATTGCCACCTGCCGCCGGAGGAGGGCGAGCACGGGCATTTCCATTGCTTCGTGCGGCCAGACGGCAAGAACGGCCCGGTGCACCATCTGGTGGCGGTCGGCGTCGACGCGCATGGGCGACTGCGGCGACTGTTCACGGTCAACCAATGGGTGGTCGGCGACACCTGGCTCGGGGCCGAGGCAAGCATTGGCCTCATCGAGCGCTTCGACATGCAGATGCCGCAGCCGTCCTATCTCACCAACCGCTGGCTGACGGCGGTCCTGCGGCTCTACGGCGACGAGATCGCCGAGCTGATCCGGCAGCGCGACGCAACCCTGGCCGCGCATCGCCCGCCTGACGGCACGTCCGCGGTGGACGACCGCGAACTCGAGGTGACGTCGGAACTGCGGGTCGATCTGGCGGCGACGGCGAAGAGCCTGGGGCTGTAGGCAGATCGCTCAGCCGGGCGACAGCACGCCCAGCAGGCTGACGATGGCGATGACGAGGGTGCCGATGATCAGTTCGGCGACGGTGCCGTCGCGCAGGGCGTTGGCGCCGGTGGGGCCGGTCGGGATCTTCGGCATGAAGACGTAGCGGTTGACCAGGGCCAGGATGCACATGGTGCCGACCAGCGCGACCTTGACCAGCAGCAGCACCTGGTAGGCCGAGGCAAAGCTCAGCGGCGTGTCGCGCAGCACCAGCCAGCTGTTGGAAAGGCCGCTGGCCAGCGCCAGGGCGACTGCGAAGTGGCCGAGCCCCGAGAAGCGGCGCAGGGCGCGGTCGGCGTCGGCGGCGTAACGCGGGTCGGAGATCTGGCGCAGCACCAGCACCAGCGACAGCAGCGAGCCGAACCAGAAGCCCGAAGAGATGAGGTGGACGACCTGGCTGATCTCGCTCAGCGTGCCGAGCACGCCGGTCTCGGCCACGGCGTGGCCGACGAAGGCGAGGGCCCCGAGGGCCAGCAGGGCGGCGATCGCCAGCACTGCGCCGCGGCGTGGTCCGAACAGATGTGCGGCGAGCACGCAGGCGGCGCCGAGCAGCAGATTGGCGATCCAGGCCTTGCCGAAACTGGTCGCGGTCAGCACCAGCCACAGGGTCGCGGGGTTGATGGCGTCGGCCCAGCCGTCGCCCATGTTGCCGGCCTCGAAGCCGAGCCAGGCGATGGCGCTGAGCAGAAGCAGCCAGGCATTGAAGACGGCGATCCGCCGGGACAGCGTCAGCAGGCTGTTGCTCAGCGCCGCCGACGCGATCCAGGTTTCGAAGACGGCCGTCCCGAAGAGCTGGATGGCCGCCGAGTAGTGGAGAAAGCGAGCGATCGAGAGCGCGATCTCCATCGTCAGTCCTTATTGTGCGACCTTGAACGTATAGGTTCCGGTCGTCTTATGCCCGTCGGCAGATACCGCCGTCCAGTCAACGGTGTAGTCTCCCGCCGGCAGTGCGCCGGTCAGCGGCGCCAGCAGCGTCTTGTCGTCCTTGGGATCGAGGGCGAGGGCGCCCAGGGCGACCTCCTTGCCGGCGGCGTCGGTCAGCTTCAGCTTGCTGAAGGCGAAATTGAGCTGCTCCGAGAACACCAGCCGCAGCTCGGTGAGGGGCGCCGGTGCGGGCGCCGGGGTGGCCGCGTCCACGGCCGCCGGCACCTCCGAGAGGAGCTTGGCGTGGGCGAAGGCAGGGCCGGCGGCGAGCGCCAGCGCGGCGGTCGCGACGACGAGGAAGGCGGTGCGGAAAGGTTTGAAGCGCATGATGATCTCCTGTTGCTGTCAGTGGCCCGAAGCGTTGGGATTGGGTGGAGCGTCGAACACTTCGGGGTTCGGGTCGCCCTCGACGACGAGGTAGCCGGCCAGTCCGCGCTCGGCGCGCGACAGGGCGTGGTCGACCAGCACGTAGCGGCCGGGGACTTCGAGCTTGAACTCGACGATGTTGGCCGAACCGGGGGGCACCGAGATGCTCTGCACGTTCTCGATCGGCGGGCTGGTCACCGAGCCGAGCTGGTAGGCCTTGTCGAAGATCTCGCCGATGACGTGGAACGACGAGGTGAAGTTCGGCCCACCGACACCGAAGAAGATGCGGACCGTCTCGCCGACCTTAGCCTTCAGCGGATAGTGGTCGGTGAGGGCGCCGACATGGCCGTTGAAGACAAAATATTCCGGCGTCTCGTTGAGCAGCTTGTCGTAGCTCGCGGTCAGCAGGCCGGGCGTGCCGAGGGCTTCCTCGGTGTAGATCTCGCCCTGCATGACGTAGAACTCGTGGTCGACCGGCGGCAGGCCGCCTTCGGGCTCGACCAGGATCAGGCCATACATGCCGCTCGAGATGTGCATGGCGACCGGCGTCACGGCGCAGTGATAGACGTAGATGCCCGGATTGAGCGCCTTGAAGGTGAACTGGTGTTCTTCACCGGGGTTGGCCGAGGTGGCGCCGGCACCGCCGCCAGGGCCGTTGACGGCATGGAAGTCGACGTTGTGCATCATCACGCTGTTGTCGTTGTTCTTGAGATGCACCTCGACGGTGTCGCCGACGCGCACGCGCACGAAGGGTCCGGGCACGCGTCCGTTGAAGGTCCAGAACTGGTAGGTGGTGTGTTCATCGAGGCGCGCCTCGACCTCCACCGTCTCGAGCTGGACCACGACCTTCTGCGACGTCGTGCGGGTGATCGGTGGCGGGATGTCGGTGGGATCGTGGGCGATGTCGGCAACGCCGTTGCGGACGTTGATGGCATAGAGCCGGTCGCCCAGCGAGGTCGAGGTCATGGTGTGTGCCGCCGGCATGACGTGGCCGCCGCCCATCGCCATCTGGTCTTCGGCCAGCGCCACGGCGGGGGTGGCGAGGGCGCCGAGGGTCAGTCCGGCCGACCCCACAAGCAGGTCGCGGCGCGACAGGCCGTGAGCTTCGTGGTCCGGCCTGGTGGTGCTCTTGCTGTCAGTCATTTGATCCCTGCTCCTTTGCTGCGGGACGACGGTTGAATGCGGTGGGCGTGTGCTCAGGGGTGGCTGGGTTCCGGCCGGGGCGCCCCAGGTGAAGCGTCCCGGCCGGCCGGTCCCGAGCCTCCTCCGGACGTCTGCTGCGGCCAGCCGGAGCTGGCCGGCTCGGGACGGAGGGTGATCGCGGAGCTATTTGAGCTCCCCGAGGATTTCGTTCAGGCGGTCCTGGGCCTTCTTGGGGTATTTGGCGGCCTTGACGGCATCGAGGTTGCTCAGGTCGTCGCCGACGACGACCACGGCGACCATGCCGAGGCCGAAATGCGGCTCGCAGCGCACGACGTAGACGCCCGGCACGGTGAAGGTTTCGGCGAGCGGCTGGCTCAGCTTGCCCTTGAAGGGGGTCGCGCCGGGCGGGATCATTTCGGTCATGGCGACGGCGTCGTGACCCTTGTCCACCGGCTGGAAGGTCACCGTGTCGCCGACCGCGACCTTCACCAGATCGGGCTCGAAGACCATGGCGCCCTTGGCGCCCTTGTTGAGCATGTTGACGTCGACATTGGCGGCGAGCGCCGGCGCCGCGCCGCCAAGCAGCATGGCGGCGACGAGTGCGAGACCGAGGGCTTTCATGATATTCTCCTATGACGTTCCGGGTCACCGAAGTGACGATGCGGGGAATAGAGCGGGGGCCCCTCGGTCACTTTGCTCTGGGACAAAGAGCGCGGTATTTCGCTGCATGGCTCCCATGAGCGACACGCACGGCCTGTGCGGCGGCGGCATCGGCTGCTATGGACGGGTCACAGACCCGACAGCAGGCGAGACGATCTGATCGTGACGGCACCGGACCGCAGCATCCTCAAATCCCTGCCGATGTTCGCGCAGTTGAACGATGCCGAGCTCGACAAGGTCGCGGCGCGTGCGGCGAGCCGCCGCCTTGCTCCCGGCAGCGTGGTGTTCGGCCAGGGCGATGCGGCAGAGCATTTCTTCGTGCTGGTGCATGGCCGGCTGCGCGTCACGCAGGTGACGCCGCAGGGCGAGCAGATCGTCGTTCGCATGATCAATCCCGGCGATCTGTTTGGCCTGGCGAAGGCGCTGCGGCGCTCCACCTATCCGGGCACGTCGACGGCGGTGGTGGAGAGCCTCGCGCTGAGCTGGCCGATGACGGACTGGGACGCGATGGTGGCGCACCATCCGGCCTTCGCGGCAAGCACCATCCAGACCATCGGCGACCGCCTGCAGGATGCGCATTCTCGTATCCGCGAGATGTCGACCGAGGTGGTCGAGCGGCGCGTCGGCCACATGGTGCTGCGTCTCGCGCAGCAATCGGGCAAGCGCGAAGCGGAGGGCATCCGCATCGACTTTCCGATTTCCAAGCAGGATCTGGCGGAGATGACGGGCACGACGCTGCATACGGTGTCGCGCATCCTCATGGCATGGGAAGAGGCCGGGCTGGTCGACAGCGGCCGGCAGAAGCTGCTGGTCAAGGACCCGCACCGCCTGCTGCTGATCGCCGACGGTCTGCAGCCGGGGCTGCTGGGCTAGCCTCGTCGGCGGCAATCGCCGCTTCCACGGCACGCTGTAATCCGGCGAGATCCTGCCGGTGCTCGCGGGCGGCGTCGGCGAGGCGGTTGAAGCGCGCGATCGGGCAGCCGACGCAATGCAGGCCATGATCGACGAAGACGCGGATCGTGCCCGGCCAGCGCGACATGATCTCGTGCAGTGACATGGTCCGAAGCGGCGGCATGCTCGGCCTCCAAAGAGCCCGCATGTGCAATCGCGAAAGGTCCCGTGTCCTTGCGCTGGCGCAAAGACGGCGGGAGGCGCGCGCGGCATGGGTCGGGTGTCATGAACCAGAGCATTTCCACTCCGCCGCCCGCCGCCGCGCGCAAGCCGGTGCCACGCGGTATCGCGCGGTCGGGACCGGCCGTGCTTTCCTACGGTTTCCGGCCCTTCTTCCTCCTCGCCGGCATCGTCGCGGTGCTCGACATGGTGCTGTGGATCGGTGCCCTGTCGGGCTGGTGGGAGGTAGGTGGCCCGGAGGGGCCGATCGCCTGGCATGCGCACGAGATGCTGTTCGGCTATGCCACTGCCGCGCTCAGCGGCTTCGTGCTGACGGCAGTGCCGAACTGGACCGGCCGGTTGCCGGTTTCGGGCCTGCCGCTGCTCGGGCTTGTGGCGTTGTGGGCGGCCGGACGCGTGCTGCTGATGCTGCCGGTCACCGCCGGCAGCCCGGTGAGCGCGGTGGTCGACTGCCTGTATCTGCCGGCGCTGGCGTTCGTGGTGACGCGCGAGGTGGTGGTCGGCCGCAACTGGCCGAACTTGCGGGTGGCGTTGGCGCTTTCCGCGCTGGGGCTGCTCAACGTCGCCTTCCATGCGGCGAGTTTTGCCGGCTGGGACGAGACGGCGCTGCTGCGCGGCACGGTGGCGCTGTTCGTGGCGCTGGTCTGCCAGGTCGGCGGGCGCATCATTCCGAGCTTTACGCGGAACTATCTGGCCCGGCGCGGCGCACAGCGGCTGCCGCGGCCGCTGGGGCGGATCGACCATGCCGCGCTGCTGGCGGCGGTGCTCGCCGGACTCGCCTGGGCGATCCTGCCGGACGGCTGGCCGACGGTGCTGCTCGCCGTGGGGGCGGCGATCCTCCATGCCTGGCGGCTCGCGGGCTGGCAGGGGCAACAGACGTGGCGCGAGCCGCTGCTGCTGGTGCTGCATATCGCCTATAGCTTCATTCCGCTGGGCTTCCTCTGCGTCGCAGCGGCGGCGCTGGAGGTCGTATCGCCGGCGTCGGCGCTGCATGTGCTCACGGTCGGAGTGATCGGCCTCACCACGCTGGCGGTGATGACGCGGGCAAGCCGGGGCCATACGGGCCGACCGCTGACGGCGTCTTGGAGCACGACGGCCGCCTATGCGTGCATTGCCGTGGTGGCGCTGCTGCGGCCCCTCGCTGAGATGTTGCCGGAGGCCTACCATCCGATCCTGGCGGTGAGCGCCGCCGGCTGGATCGCCGGGTTCGCGATCTTCGTGTTCGAGCATGCTCCGATGCTCATGCGGCCATCGCGGTCGGCTCCAAAATAGCGACGACGACCGTTCAGACGTCGCCGACGCTTGATGGAAAGGACACGGTGACGGCAAAGCCCTTGCCGCGGTCGGAGCGGATTTCGGCGCTGCCGCCGCTGAGGCCGGCGATCTCGCCGACGATGGCGAGGCCGAGACCCTGGCCCGGCTTGTCGCCGTGCTCGCGGGAAAAGCGCTGGCCCAGATGTGCCGCCTTGTCGGCGGCAAGGCCTGCGCCGGTGTCGGTCACCGACAGGATGACGGCGTCGGCCGTCTCGGTCACCGACACTGTCGCTTCGGCCCCACGTCCCGCATAGGCGATGGCATTGGCGATGAGGTTGCCGATGAGTTCGCCGGTGAGCATGGCGTCGGCCCGGACCAGCGCATGTTCGGCGCCCTCGTACCCAAGGTCGATGCCGGCGCTGTTGGCTTCCGGCACGCGCTCGGCGGCGACGGCGCGGGCGATCTCGGCGAGATCGACCAGCGGCAGATGGGCGCGGTCGGAGGCCGCCTCATCGATCCGCGCCAGCAGCAGCAACTGCGCCAGCACGCGCTCGGCGTGCTCCACCGCAGCGTCGGCCTGGGCGATGGCGGCGTCGCGGTCGGCAGCAGTGCCGGCGCGCCGGGCCAGCGCCAGTTGCGTGCGCACGATCGCCATCGGAGTGCGCAATTGGTGGCTGGCATTGCCGGTAAAATGCCGCAGGGCGCCAAGCGCCGAGCTCAGGCGCGTCATGAACGAGTTGATGGTGTCGACGAGACCCTCGACTTCGCGCGGCACCGCCTGGGCGATCGGGCTCAGATCGGAGGGGCTGCGCTCGGCGATGGCGCCGCGCAGCCGGTAGAGCGGGCGCAGCGACAGGCCGACGGCGAGCCAGACGACGACCGCGGCGGCAGCGATCAGGACGCCCAGCCGGATCGCCGCCTGCAGCAGCAGCGAGCGGGCCAGCAAGCTGCGGGCGATCATGGTTTCGGCGACGGTCACGGTGAAGGGGATGGCGCTGACGCCGGAGGAGGCAGCGCGCTGCAGCGAGCCCAGGCGGATCGGCTCGCCGTGAAAGGTACTGTCGCCATAGACGATGTCGGAGCCGGCACCGGGTACGGTTGGAAGGGCGTTGTAGCCGGTAATGAAGCCGGCGGGCCCGTCGACGCGGTAGAACACCCGATCCTGCGCCGACGAGGTGAGCATTTCGAGCGCGACGTAAGGGACGTCGACCTCGAGGCCGCCATCCTCGGCGACGATGACGCGCTCGGCGATGGCGAGGATGGAGCCGGCCAGCACGCGGTCCGAGACCTGTGTCGCGGTCTGCTGCGCCTCGCGCCAACTGTCGGCGACAGCCGCGGCGGCGATGGCGACAAGCGCCAGCAGCAGGCCGGCGAGCAGCCGCTGGCGGAGGGAATAGCTTCTGCTCACGCGTCGGTCCGATCGAGGTAGTAGCCGAGCCCTCGAGCGGTGCGTACGGTCAAATCGTAGGGCGCCAGCCGCTTGCGCAGGCGCGAGACGTATTGCTCGACGGCGTTGGCGCTGAGGTCGTCGTCGAAATCGGCGAGCGAGTCGATGATCGCCTGCTTGGCAACGACCTTGCCGGCCCGCATCAGCAGCGTTTCGAGCAGCTTCAGCTCGCGCGCCGGGACGTCGAGCGTGACGCTGCCGGCGGTGACGGTGCGCGTCACGGTGTCGAGGCTGATGTCGCCGAACGAGATTTGCGCCGTGTGCAGGCCGGCGCGGCGGCGCAGCAGCACGCGGACACGCGCCTCGAGCTCGGGGATGTCGAAGGGCTTGCTCATGTAGTCGTCGGCGCCGAGGTCGAGGCCGCGCACGCGCTGGTCTATGGCGCCGCGCGCGGTGAGCACCAGAACGGACGAGGTGCTGTGCCGCCGCCTGAGGGCGCGCAGCACGTCGAGGCCATCCATTTCGGGCAGATTGAGATCGAGGATGACGAGGTCGAAATCGGTATTGCTGGCCGCCGCGTCGGCGGAGACGCCGTCATGGACGACATCGACGGCGTAGCCGGCCGTCCGCAGCACCGCTGCAAGCCCGTCCGCAAGCGTCGTATTGTCCTCGGCAACGAGTATGCGCATCCCACCCCTCCCCGCCGATGCTAGTCGCAGGGGTTGCCGGGGCGCAAGGCAGGCGGCATGCTGCGCCGATGTTTGCCCGCCTCGCGCTCCTTGCCGTGCTGGTTGCGACGCCGGCGCTGGCGCAGCCCACGCTGTTTCCGGCGCGCGACGGCAATCCCACGCCGCGGACGGTCACCGTCTATTCCTCGCTCGACGCGCCGCTGGCGCGGCCGATGATCGAGGCGTTCCAGGCGAAGTATCCGGCGATCGCCGTGTCGTACGAGGATCTGCAGACGGCCGATATCTACGACCGGATCGTCAAGGAGACCGATGCCGGCGGGGTCACCGCCGATTTCGCCTTCTCGTCGTCGATGGATCTGCAGATGAAGCTCGCCAATGACGGCTATGCGCAGCCGGCGCATGTGGCGCTGGCGGCGAGCTGGCCGCGCTGGGCCAATTGGCGCGACACCGCCTATGCCCTGACCTACGAGCCGGCGGTGTTCATCTACAACAAGCCGGCCTTTGCCAGCCGCACGCCGCCGGCGACGCGGGGCGAGCTGCTCGACTATCTCGAGGACAATGCGGACAGCGTGTTCGGCCGGATCGGCACCTACGACATCGAGCGCTCGGGGGTCGGGTTCATGTTCTTTTCCCGCGACCAGGAGCAGTATGCCGACCTCTGGCGGCTGGTCGGAGCGATGGGAGCGGCGGGAGTCAAGCTCTACTCGACCACCTCGGCCATCGTCGAGCGCGTGGCCAATGGCCAGTTCGTGTTCGGCTACAACATCCTCGGCTCGTATGCGGCGGAGGCGGCATCGCGCAATCCCGACCTCGGCATCGTGCTGCCGCGCGATTTCACCATCGTCACCTCGCGCATCGGGCTGGTGCCGAGCGCCGCGGCCAATGCCGATCTCGGGCGGTCGATGCTGGAGTTCTTCATGTCGGCGGAGGGGCAGACGATCATGGCGCAGAAGCTGCAGATCGCTGCGCTCAATCCCGACGTCACCGGCGACAATACCGCCAACGCCATGCAGGCGGCGCTGGGCCAGCAGCTCCGGCCGGTGCCGGTAAGTCCCGGCCTCATGGTCTATCTCGACCAAGTCAAGAGCGCCCGGTTGATCAAGCGCTGGAACGACGCCCTGCGCCGCCAATGAGCGGCGACAGGTTGGTGACAGCTTGGTGTGCTCCCATGCTGCAAGGGCCGACTCCACAATAAGCGGAGCGACCTGAGGAGTCTGGGAGGACTCGGACAACACTGACTGCCCATTGTGGGCGCCCGGGGTCTCCCCATGGCGCGGCCTGCTGCTGCACGGCCGCACGAGGAGGAAGCATGAAACACACCATCGCTGCGTCCATTCTGGCCGCTGCCCTCGCACTGCCCTTTGCCGCGCAGGCGGCCGACTATTCCGTGATGGCCCCGGCGGCGCCGGGTGGCGGTTGGGACCAGACGGCCCGCGCCATCCAGGACGCCCTGACCGGCGCCGGCATCGCGGGCAACGTACAGGTCACCAACGTGCCCGGCGCCGGCGGCACCATCGGGCTTGCGCAGTTCGCGCAGGAGGCCAAGGGAGATCCGAGCAAGCTGATCGTTTCCGGCTATGTCATGGTCGGCGCGATCCTCACCAACAAGTCGCCCGTCGGGCTCGATGCGATCACTCCGATCGCGCGGCTGACCGGCGAGTACGAGGTGATCGTGGTGCCGGCTTCGTCGGACCTCAAGACGCTCGACGATCTGACCAAGAAGCTCAAGGCGGATCCGGGCTCGGTGTCCTGGGCCGGCGGCTCGGCCGGCGGCACCGACCACATCACCGCCGGCCTCTACGCCAAGACCGTGGGGGTCGATCCCAAATCCGTCAATTATGTCGCCTTTTCGGGCGGCGGCGAGGCGCTGGCCGCAGTGCTGGGCAGCCAGACCACGGTGGGCATTTCGGGTTATGGCGAGTTCCAGTCGCAGGTGGAGGCCGGGGCGCTGCGCGTGCTCGGCGTGTCGGCGCCCGACCGCATCGCCATCGTCGATGCGCCGACCTTCAAGGAGGGCGGGGTCGACCTCGTGGTGCAGAACTGGCGCATGATCGGCGCCGGCCCGGACCTCAGCGCGGAGCAGATTGCCGCGATCAACGCCGATATCGAGAAGATGGTGCAGTCCGAGCAGTGGAAGAAGACGCTCGAAACCAAGGGCTGGATCAATACCTATCTCGCCGGTGACGAGTTCAAGGCGCAACTCGCCAAGGAAATCGACAGCACCACGGCCATCCTCAAGGACATCGGGCTCGTTTCGTGAGCACCGAGCTCTCCCAAAAACCTGCGCGCCGCCCGGATCGGGCGGCGCTTGCCGTCGCGGCGGTGCTGATCGCCGTGGGTGGCGTCATCGCCTGGGATGCGAGCCATCTCAATGCCGCGGTGCGCTATGCCCGCATCGGCCCGCAGACCGTTCCCTATGTGGTGGCGGTCGGCCTCGCCGGGCTCGGCCTCTGGACGATCATCGAGGCGCTGCGCGGCGATTTTCCCGAACGCGAGCCGCAGGAGGTCCGGCCGGTGCTGTGGATCGTCGGCGGCCTGCTGCTGCAATTGCTGACGATTCGCACCGTGGGCTTTTCGATCGCAACCGGACTGCTGTTCGCGCTGGTGGCGCGTGGCTTCGGCGAACGGCGCTGGTGGATCAGCGTTCCGGCCGGGGTGGTGATTTCGATGCTGGTCTGGCTGCTGTTTGCGCGCGGGCTGGCTCTCACCTTGCCAGGCGGGCCGCTCGAGCACGCCCTCTCCGCCGCGCTGTCGGCCCTGTTGACACTGGTCGTTCCGGGATCCGCCGCATGAATACGCTCGATCTGCTCATCCAGGGGCTGGGCGTTGCGATCCAGCCGATGAATCTGCTTTACGCCCTGGTCGGCGTGACCCTCGGCACGCTGGTGGGCGTGCTGCCGGGAATCGGCCCGGCGACCACGGTGGCGCTGCTGCTGCCGGTGACCTACCGGCTCGATCCGGGCGGCTCGCTGATCATGTTCGCGGGCATCTATTATGGCGGCATGTATGGCGGTTCGACCACGTCGATCCTGCTCAATACGCCGGGCGAAAGCGCCTCGATCGTCACGGCGCTCGAGGGCAACAAGATGGCCAAGAACGGCCGCGGCGGGGCGGCGCTGTCGACCGCCGCCATCGGCTCGTTCGTCGCCGGGCTGATCGCGACCATGGCGCTGGCGTTCCTTGCGCCGTGGATCGTAAAGTTCGCCCTGGCGTTCGGGCCGCGCGAATATTTCGCGCTGATGGTGCTGGCGTTCGTCACGGTGTCGGCGGCGTTCGGCGAGTCCACCCTGCGGGGCCTGACCTCGCTGTTCGTCGGGCTGGCGCTCGGGCTCATCGGCATCGACCAGCAGACGGGGCAGGCGCGGCTCAGCTTCGGCGTGCCCGATCTGCTCGATGGCGTCGAGGTGACGACACTGGCGGTGGCGATGTTTGCCATCGGCGAGACGCTGTTCGTCGCGGCGCAGGGGCGGCGCGCGCCCGACCGGGTCGAGCCGGTGCGCGGCTCGCTGTGGATGAACGCGGCCGACTGGGCGCGCTCATGGAAGCCATGGCTGCGCGGCACGATCATCGGCTTTCCCATCGGCGCCATGCCGGCGGGCGGCGCCGAGATCGGGACGTTCTTTTCGTATGCGGTGGAAAAGCGGCTCTCCAGGCACAAGGACGAGTTCGGCAATGGCGCGATCGAGGGCGTCGCCGGGCCCGAGGCGGCCAACAACGCCTCGGCTGCGGGCACGCTGGTGCCGCTGTTGACGCTCGGCCTGCCGACCTCGGCGACGGCGGCGATCATGCTGGCTGGATTCCAGCAATACGGCTTGCAACCGGGCCCGCTGCTGTTCGCCACCAACCCGCAATTGGTGTGGGGGCTGATCGCCTCGCTGCTGATCGCCAATTTCATGCTGGTCGTGCTCAATTTGCCGATGGTCGGCATGTGGGTGCGGCTGCTGGCGGTGCCGAAGCCGTGGCTCTATGCCGGCATCCTGCTGTTCGCGACGCTGGGGACGATCGGCGCCAACCCGTCGGTGGCCGAGCTGGTGATGCTCCTGGTGTTCGGGCTCATGGGCTACGGGCTCAGGGTTTTCGGCTTTCCCATCGCCCCGGTGGTGGTGGGGCTGATCCTCGGGCCGATGGCGGAACAGCAATTGCGGCGGGCGCTGGCGATCAGCCAGGGCGATGTCGGCGTGCTCGTCGCCTCGCCGATCGCCGCGGTCCTGCTCGGGCTGGCGCTGATCGCGCTGGTGCTGCCGCTGATCCTGAGGGCACGGGGCCGCGGGCAGATCCTGGCGGCGGTCGGTGCCGACGATGACTAGCGCCAGGGCTGCCGGCATCGATGCCGGCCGTCCGCCGTCGTTCTTTCCTCAACATGTGATGCCGTGATGCTGGGCCTCGCCCCGTCGACCATTGCCGCCTATCTGCAGGTGATCTTCATCGATGTCGTGCTGTCGGGCGACAATGCGGTGGTGATCGGGCTCGCCGCGGCGGGCTTGCGTCTCGAGCTCAGGCGCAAGGCCATCATGATCGGTATCGTGGCGGCGACGGGGATCCGCATCGCCTTCGCGCTGGCCGCGACGCAATTGCTGGCGATCACCGGGCTGCTGCTGGCCGGCGGGCTGCTGCTGCTGTGGGTGTGCTGGAAGATGTATTCGGAGCTGCGCGTCAGCGGCGAGGCGTCGGAGGAGGGCGAGGGCACCGGCGGGCGGCAAAAGACGCTGGGGCAGGCGATCGTGCAGATCGTGCTCGCGGACGTATCGATGTCGCTCGACAATGTGCTGGCCGTCGCCGGCGCGGCGCGCGGCCATCTGTCGGCACTGATCTTCGGGCTGATCCTGTCGGTGGTGCTGATGGGCGTCGCGGCGTCGTGGATCGCGCGGCTATTGCACCGATTCCGCTGGATTGCGTGGGTCGGCCTCGCGATCATCGCCTATGTGGCGCTGGCGATGATCTATGAAGGCGCCGACCAGCTTGTCGGCGGACAGCTACCACACCTGCCGCTGCTCAAATCCTGACGGCCGGACGCGGGGAACGCGTCCGGCCTGAGTGTCCTACGCAACCTTGGCGAGGGCTTGGTCGACGTCGGCGATGATGTCGTCGATGTGCTCGATGCCGACCGAGAGGCGCACCAGATCCTCGGAGACGCCAGCGCGGGCAAGCTCCTCCGGGCTCAACTGCCGGTGCGTGGTCGAGGCGGGGTGGCAGGCGAGCGATTTGGCGTCGCCGATATTGACCAGCCTCAGGATCATCTGCAGGGCGTCGATGAACTGGCTGCCGGCGGCCGAGCCGCCCTTGATGCCGAAACTGACGATGCCGGAGGCCTTGCCCTTGGCGAGTTTCCTCGCGAGCGCGTTGTATTTGTCGCCGGGCAGGCCGGCATAGTTCACCCAGGCGACTTTGGGGTGGTTCTTGAGATGCGTCGCCAGCGCCTCGGCGTTCTCGCAGTGGCGCTCCATGCGGATGCCGAGCGTTTCGAGGCCCATCAGGATCAGGAAGGCGCTGTGCGGGCTCAGCGCGGCGCCGGTATTGCGCAGCGGCACGACGCGGCAGCGGCCGATATAGGCGGCCGGCCCGAGGGCCTCGGTATAGACGACGCCGTGGTAGGACGGGTCGGGCTCGTTGAGCACGGCGAAGCGGGCCTTGTTGGCGACCCAGTCGAACTTGCCGGAATCGACGATGATGCCGCCGATCGAATTGCCGTGGCCGCCGATATATTTGGTCAGCGCGTGCACCACGATGTCGGCGCCGAAATCGATGGGGCGGCAGAGATAGGGCGTGGCCACGGTGTTGTCGACGATCAGCGGCACGCCATGCTTGTGGGCGATGGCGGCGAGGCGCTCGACGTCGACGACGTTGCCGGCCGGATTGCCAATGGATTCGCAGAACACGGCTTTGGTCTTGTCGTCGATCAGCCGGTCGAAGGCATCGAAATCGTCGGCCTTGGCCATGCGCACTTCGATGCCCTGGCGCGGGAAGGAGTGCATGAACAGATTGTAGGTGCCGCCATAGAGCTGGCTGGTCGAGACGATGTTGTCGCCGACGCCGGCAATGGCCTGGATGGCATAGGTGATCGCCGACATACCCGAGGCCACGCACAGCCCGGCGATGCCGCCCTCCATCTCGGCGACGCGCTTTTCCAGCACGTCGGTGGTGGGGTTCATGATGCGGGTATAGATGTTACCGGGCACGGCCAGGTTGAACAGGTCCGCGCCATGCTTGGTGTCGTCGAAGGTGTACGACGTCGTCTGGTAGATCGGCACGGCGGCCGCTTTGGTGGTGGGTTCGGCCGTGTAACCGTGGTGCAGGGCCAGCGTCTCGAGCTTCATGGATGTCGTCCTCTTTCGTCCCGGTCGTGATCGATCCGGGTTGGCCTGCACAATAAACGCTGCCCCGCCGCGACCAAGGGGGTCGGGGAGACGGCCTTGCCATGGTGGGCGGCATCGGGAGCAAGCCATTCCGCGATCGGGTTGTCCCTCGCATCCGGCTTCAAACCGCGTCAAGCGAATGATATTCGGTTTGTGTACAACGATGATGCAGTGAACCAATGGACATCACGCAGGCGCGGACCTTCCTCGAAATCTCCGACACCGGCAGTTTCGTGGCGGCGGCGGCGCGGCTCAACATCACGCAGACGGCGGTGAGCGCCCGCATCCGGGCGCTCGAGGAGCAGCTCGGGCGGCGGCTGTTCGTGCGCAACAAGGCCGGCGCGCGGCTGACGCCGGCCGGCGAGCGCTTCCTACGCCATGCGCGCACGCTGGTGCAGGTGTGGGACCGGGCGCGGCTGCAGGTGGCGCTGCCGCAGGGCCGCACCGACGTGGTCAGCGTCGGGGCCGAGCTCGCGCTGTGGAACCCGATCCTCGTCGACTGGCTGGTGTGGATGAAGCGCGAAGCGCCCGACATCGCACTGCGCGCCGAGGTGGATACGCCGGCGCGCCTGCTCGAGGCGGTGCATGCGGGGGCGCTGGACCTCGCGGTGCTCTATGATCCGCCGCCGCAGGGTCCGGCGATCGTGGTCGAACTGCTGCACGAGGAAAAGCTGGTGATGGTCAGCACCGATCCACGCGGCCGGATCGACAGCGACGAGTATGTGCATGTCGATTGGGGCCCGCTGTTCCAGGCCAGCCACCAGGCGGCGTTTCCGCAGCATGCGAGCCCGGGGATCTCGACCTCGCACGGGCCGCTGGCGCTGCTGTACCTGATTCAGGCCGGAGGCGCCGGCTATTTCCGGCTGAGCGCCATCGGGCCCTATCTCGAGCATGGCGAGCTTTACCGTATCGCTGCGGCGCCGGAATTCGCCTATTCGGTGCACATGGTCTATTCGAGCCGGGTCGAACAGGGGCTGGTCGACCTCGTCCGGCGTGGCTTTCGGACGAGCGCGGCGGCGCAGGCGAGCGAGGGGCAGGCGCGGCTCTAGCCGTCGCTGTCGGTCGCCGCCAGCCGCCATTGCGATTGCCTGGCTTCGAGGTCGCGCTCGAAGGTCCAGCGTTCGGCGCATTGCACGACGCGCCGCGGGTCGCCTTCGATCACCTGTCCCGCCCGGTCGCGCACCACCGAAACGAGCTCGGTGGCAAAGCGGATTTCGGCCCAGGCCGTGTTGCCGGCCACGCCCGAATCGATGAGCTCGGCGCCGCGAAAGCCGATGAAGGTCAGCGACGCGACCTCGCCGCGCAGGCGCCGGGCCGCGAGGAAGGTGACAAAGTCGACACGCGCCTCATCGGTCAGCAATTGCTCGACGGATTTGAGGTCGTCATGCGCCACCGCCGCGACGATACGCTCGTAGGCGTTGCGGGCATTGACGATGAAATCGGGCTCGCTGTGGCCGGCGACGCGAAGCGGGACCGGCCGCTCCGCCGCAGACGCCTCCGGCGGCGGGACCAGCACGTCGCCGCCGGGCAGGCCGATCATCGCAAGGCGGTGCCGCAGATCGTCCTTGTCGTCGGGATCGGCGTTGGCGGCATCGCGCAGAAAGACCCACAAGCCGGCGATGGCGAAGATGATGACGATGTTGAACACCGCGAGGGCATCAAGCTCTTGCATCGGACGGCTCACGCATGCTCGGACGAGGCCTCGTCGAAGCGCGGCAGCACGTTGTAGGTGTGCTCCGGCGGCGGCGAGGTCAGCGTCCATTCCAGCGTGGTGGCGCCCTCGCCCCAGGGGTTGGCGACGGCGGGACGCTTGCGGACGAACGCCTCGATCATGGTGGCGACGAAGAGGATGACGCCGAAGGTCGAGATGTAGGCGCCGATCGAGGAGACGAGGTTCCACATCGCATAGGCGTCGGGGTAGTCGACGTAGCGGCGCGGCATGCCGGCGAGGCCGAGGAAATGCTGCGGGAAGAAGACGATGTTGACGCCGATGAACATCGTCCAGAAGTGCAGCTTGCCCAGTTTCTCGCTGTACATGTAGCCGGTCATCTTGGGGAACCAGTAGTAGAGGCCGGCGAAGATGGCGAAGGCGGAGCCCAGCGACAGCACGTAGTGGAAGTGGGCGATGACGTAATAGGTGTCGGTCAGCGAGTGATCGACCCCGGCGCTGGCCAGCACCACGCCGGTGACGCCGCCGATGGTGAACAGCATGATGAAGCCGGTGGCCCACAGCATGGGCGTGCGGAAGGTGATGGAGCCGCCCCACATGGTGGCGAGCCAGGAGAACACCTTCACGCCCGTCGGCACGGCGATCACCATCGAGGCGAACATGAAGTAGCCCTGGACGTTGAGGCTGAGCCCGGTGGTGAACATGTGGTGGGCCCAGACCACGAAACCGATGCCGCCGATGGCCACCATGGCATAGACCATCGCCATGTAGCCGAAGATCGGCTTTTTCGAGAAGGTCGAGATCACGTGGCTGACGATGCCGAAGGCCGGCAGGATCATGATGTAGACTTCGGGGTGGCCGAAGAACCAGAACAGATGCTGATAGAGGATCGGATCGCCGCCGCCTTCGGGCTCGAAGAATGTGGTTCCGAAATTGCGGTCGGTCAGCAGCATGGTGATGGCGCCGGCGAGCACCGGCAGCGACAGCAGCAGCATGAAGGCGGTGACCAGCATGCCCCAGGCGAAGAGCGGCATCTTGTGCAGCGTCATGCCGGGCGCGCGCATGTTGAAGATGGTGGTGATGAAGTTGATGGCGCCCAGGATGGAACTCGCGCCCGCAAGGTGGATGGCGAGGATGACGAAATCGACCGCCGGGCCGGGCTCGCCGATGGTCGAGTAGGGCGGGTAGATGGTCCAGCCGCCGCTGTGGCCGTTGGAGCCGGCCGGGCCCTCGACGAACAGCGAGACGAGAAAGAGCAGGAAGGCGGCGACCAGCAGCCAGAACGAGACGTTGTTCATGCGCGGGAATGCCATGTCGGGCGAGCCGATGAGCAGCGGCACGAACCAGTTGCCGAAGCCGCCGATCAGCGCCGGCATCAGCACGAAGAAGATCATCACCAGGCCATGGGCGGAGACCACAGCGTTGTAGGCGTCGGTGTCGTGGAACAGTTGCAGCCCGGGTTGCTGCAGCTCGAAGCGGATGAGGAAGGACAGCGCGGTGCCGAGCAGGCCGGCGAGTACGGAGAACACCAGATAGAGGGTGCCGATGTCCTTGTGGTTGGTCGAGAAGGCCCATCGCCTCACCTGCATCGAGAACGATGACGGGGCGGGGGTCTCGGCGATATCCATGGTCCGGCTCTTTGCTGCGTGCCTCGCGCGCGGCGGCCGGGAGGGGCCGTCGCCGACGCTTTCGCCGGCCAGCTAATGCTGCACTTTTATATATGACAAACGAATATTATTCGTCGTTATACGCAGTATTGTTGCTGTTATTCGTCGAGCGGCGGCGGCATGCGGTAGCCAAGGCGTCAGGCCGGCTCGGGCGTGGGGGCTTGCGGCTGTGGTTGGTCGCAGGTGTCGTTGATCCAGGCCCGAAGCTCGGACAGGCCGGTGCGCAAATCATTGTCGGGAAGCCGTGGGATCAGGCGTCCGAGGTGGTCCTGCAGGATACCGGCCCCCACCGCCTCGATATGCTGCGACGCGGCGACGGACTGCGGCCAGGCAGATGCAAGACCGGCGAGCCAGCGGGCGAGCGCCTTGCTGCGAGGCCCGAAGGGCGGCGCATTCCTGGCCACCTCGTGGCCAGCCACGTTGCGCAGCAGCGCCTGCAATTCGCCGAGCAGTTTCGTCATCTCCTCGGCAATTTCGCCCGCTTCGAGCTGGCCGACATAGGCGCCGCTCATTTCACCGATGTAGCAGACGGGCGAGGCGAGCTCGTTGGCGGCGTCGCGCGCGGCGGCGGCCCCGATCGGCGCGGTGTCGGCTTCGGCGAGCAGGGCGCCGATGATGTCGGCGGCGGGGCGGATCGCCGAGATGCTGCCGACGCCGGTGCCGGCGTAAAGAGCCATGGATTCGAAGTCGCCGGTCATCGAGCGCAGCGGCGAGTCGGTGCTGAACAGGTAGATCGGGCGGCCGTCCTCCTCGCCGATGACGACACGCCGATCAGGCGCGTCCGGCCCCCGCTCGCCGGCGGCCACGGCGCTCGACAGCACGCGCACCCTGGCGCCGATCGGCCAGTTGATGTGGAAGGTGTCGGTGAGCAGCGTGTCGCTGGCGGCGGCAAGCAGCAGGCGCTGCTTGTGGTATTGGTGGGCGAAGGATTCCTCGGCGGCCATCAGCGCCGTGCCGAGCACGACGCCTTCGGCGCCGAGCGCGGTGGCGGTGACGAGATCGTCGCCGCGGGCAAGGCCGCCTGCGGCCAGTACCGGGATATCGACGGCGGCGACCACGTCCGGCAGCAGCCGTGCGAGCGGGATGGTGCCGCGTACATGCCCGCCGGCCTCGCATCCCTGGGCGATGACGATTGCGGCGCCGGCGTCCCGTGCCGCCGCGGCTTCGGCGGCGGAGCCGACCTGGTAGACGACGCATATGCCGGCGTCGGTCAGCCGGCGCACCAGCGCTGCGTCGAAATCCCAGAACAGCGCCACCGCCGGCACCTCGAGCTCGAGGATGGTGTCGACCTGCTGCTCGAGCAGCAGCCGGTCGGTGGCGGCGGGAATGATGTTGACGCCGAAGCGCTCGATGCCGCGCCGGCGCACCGCCTCGACTTCGCGCCGGATCAGCGCCGGCGGCTCGCGCACCATGCCGAGAAAGCCGAAGCCGCCGGCTTCGCTGACGGCGGCGACCAGCTCCGAGCGGGCGACGCCGCCCATGCCGGCGAGCACCAATGGGTGCCGGCAGCCGAGCAGGGACAGGATGCGGCTTGGCGCACGGTCAGTCATGCGGTGCAGCTTCGTCCAGAACCTGCTTGAGCACAACCGCCTGGTTGTGGGCCTCGTCATGCGCCGAATAGAGCAGCGTTACACGATGCCTGGCGGCGAGCTGGTGGAGTTGCGCCAGCAGGTCGGCGTGGGACTGGAGCTCCGCGCGATAGCGGCGGGCAAATTCGGCGAATCGCTCGGGATCGTGCCCGAACCATTGGCGCAGGGCCGTGCTCGGGCCGATGTCCTTAAGCCAGAGATCGATCCCGGCGTCGGCCTTGCGGATGCCGCGTGGCCACAGGCGGTCGACCAGCACGCGCTGGCCATCCGCGTCGTCCGCGGGCAGGTAGATGCGCTTTATCCGAAAGCTGCCGGTCATGCTTCACCGCCACCCAAGATGCCGCAAGGCGCCAATGTAGGCAGGCGGCACCGCCGCAGGTAAGGGCAAATCGCAGGCCGCAACGTCGCAGGGCGCGGGCTGCCCTCAATAGGCGGGCTTGACGGGGAACCAGTCGGGGCGGGCCTTGTCGAGATAGGCCCCGGCGATGCCGTCGACGCGGTATTTTTCGAGCGCCGATTCGTCGACCTCGACGCCAAGGCCCGGCCCCTCGGGCACGGCGAAGCGGCCATTGGCGAGCACCGGCGGATTGGGCGAGATGTCGCCGCCGAGGTAAGCGCGCTCGGTGTCGATGGCGATGTTCATGTTGGGGATCGAGGCGGCGAGGTGGATGTAGGCGGCCTGCGACAGCGCCAGTTCGGCGCCCGAATGCAGCGTCACCGGGATACCGACGGCCTCGCAGATGGCGGCGGCCTTGACGGTCTGCCACAGCCCCCCGGCTTCGTGCGGATCGAGCAGCACCACGTCGGCGGCGGCGGCGCGGACGATGTTGCCGACATCGGTGAGCGTATAGGCGCTCTCGTCGAGGGCAATGGGCACCGGCGAAGCGGCGACCAGCGCCGCGTGGCCGGCGAGGTCGTCGAGCTCGAGCGGTTGCTCGACATAGGCAGGATCGAAGGCGCGCAGCTTTTCGAGCTGGCGCTTGGCAGTGGGAACGGTCCAGGCGCCGTTGACGTCGAGGCGGAGCGGCTTGTCGCCGATCACCTGCCGTGCGGTTTCGGCGAGGCCGATGTCGGAGGGCTCATCGAAGCCGATCTTGACCTTGAAGGTGGTGTAGCCGAGGTCGAGGAAACGCTTGAGCCGCTCGGCCAGGCCCTGGCGGTCGTTGGTGAACAGGTAGGCGGAGGCCTCGACCTCCCGGCGCCAGCGGCCGCCCCACAGGGCGTGGAGCGGCAGGCCGGCCTTTTTACCCAGCGCGTCCCACATCGCCATCTCGAGCGCGGCGATGGCCATCACGGCGGCGCGCTTGTGGTGGTAGTAGCCGGCACCCAGCACATGCCTGTGGAAACGTTCGGCGTCGGCCACGTCGTAGCCGACGGCGAGGGGCGCGACGATGTCGGCGAATACCGCCGGCACTGCGGCGATCAGCGAAATCGTCTCGCCCCAGCCGCTAATCCCTTGATCCGTCTCGATTTTACAGATCAGCCGGGTGGTGCCGATGCGCCGCCCGGATCCCCACAGGATATCCTCGGTGAAGGGCATCCGGACCAGCATGTGGTCGACCCTGGTGATGCGCACGAAACTCTCCCTGTTGACTTGGAACTCAGTTCCAAGATACAGCACAGGCCGTCGCAAGGCACAAGCTCCCGCGCAAGGGGGCGGCCGGCAGGGATGGGGAATGGCGCGCACGCAGCTCAAATCGGAGGAGTCTGAGGCCGAGCTGGGCGGGATTCCGGGCGTACAAGCGCTCACCCGCGGGATCCAGATCCTCGAAGAGGTTGCCTCGACGGCGCGTGGCTTGCGCTTCACCGAGCTTTTGGAGCGCACCGGCATGCCGAAAGGCACGCTGCACCGCATGCTGCAGGCGCTGACCGAGGAACGGCTGCTCAATCTCGACGCGCGCGACCAGACGTACCGGCTGGCGTCCCGGGTGTTCCAGTGGGCGCACAAGGTGTGGGACGAATTCGATCTGCGCGGCGCCGCCGAGCCCGAGCTGGTGCGCCTGCGCGACCTGACCGGCGAGACCATCCGGCTGGGCGTGCTCGAGGATGACAGCGTCCTCTATGTCGACCAGCGCGAGGTGCCGCAGCCGCTCCGGCTCAACAATGGCGTCGGCAGCAAGGTCGACGCCTATGCCAGCGGGCTGGGCAAGGCGATCCTCGCGCATCTGAGCCTGGAGCGCCGCCGGGCGCTGCTCAGCGCGGTGGAGTTCGAGCGGCTCACGCCGAACACCATCGTCAATCGCGACGAGCTGATCCACCAGCTCGATTTGACCAAGGCGCGCGGCTACGCGATTTCGGTCGACGAGCAGAATGTCGGCATCTCGTCGGTGGCGGCGCCGGTGCTCAACCATCGCGGCGAGCCGATCGGCGCCATCGGCATCATCGGGCCGTCGTTCCGGCTGCCGGTCGACCGGCTGCACGCGCTCGGCCGCGACGTGATCGAGGCGGCACGACGCATTTCGGGCAATATCGGAGAGTTCGCCATGTCCATCGCCGTGCAACCGCGGCCGCTCGGTCCCGACCGGGCCGACGTGCATTGCGCGATTCCGGCGAGCGCGTTCCTCGGCGAGGGGCCGCACTGGTCGGCGGCGGACGGCAAGCTGTATTTCGTCGACATCCTGGCGCCTGCCGTGTGCATCGGCGATCCGGTCGCGGGCACCTATCGGGCGCTGCCGCTGCCGGAGCTGATCGGCTTCGTCATTCCGCGCCGGCGCGGCGGGTTCGTCGCGGCCATGCATGGCGAGATCCGCGGCCTCGATCTCGCGAGCGGCGACATCACCACCATTGTTCGCCCCGAGGCGGACCGGCCGGGCAACCGCTTCAACGACGGCAAATGCGATCGCGCGGGGCGGCTGTGGGCGGGGACGCTCGCCATCGACACGGCGCCCGATCGCGGGCGGCTGTGGCGCATCGATACCGACGGCCGGGCGATGGAGATGGACCGCGGCTTCCACGTCGCCAACGGCCTCGGCTGGAGCCCGGACGACAAGACCTTCTATTTCACCGACACGCAGAAGCAGGTGGTCTACGCCTACGATTTCGATCTTGCCTCCGGCGAGATCGCCAACCGGCGGCCGTTCATCACCGTGCCGGAGGGCGAGGGCAAGCCGGACGGCATGACCGTCGACGCCCAGGGCTTCCTGTGGGTGGCGCATTGGGACGGCTGGTGCGTCACGCGCTACGACCCGCAGGGCAAGGTGGACCGCGTCATCAACCTGCCGGTGCCGCGACCGACGAGCTGCGTGTTCGGCGGGCCGGACATGCAGACGCTGTTCGTCACCTCGGCCCGCATCCGCCTCTCGGCGGGGCAACTGGCGGAGGCACCGTTGTCGGGGAGCGTGTTTGCGATCGATACGGGCATCAAGGGGTTGCCCGAGAACGTGTATGGAGGCTAGCGCACTTGTCCCGGCTCGAGCTCAAGGATGTTCGCAAGAGTTTCGGCACCACGGAGGTGCTGAAGGGCATCGACCTGACGGTCGAGGATGGCGAGTTCGTCGCTTTCGTCGGGCCGTCGGGATGCGGCAAGTCCACGCTGCTGCGGCTGATCTGCGGGCTCGACGAGATCACCGCGGGGCAGATGGCGATCGACCGCGAGATCGTCAACGACGTGCCGCCGGCCAAGCGCGGCATCGCCATGGTGTTCCAGTCCTATGCGCTCTATCCGCATATGAGCGTGGCGCAGAACATGGGCTACGCGCTCAGGCTCGCCGGCACGCCCAAGGCCGAGATCGAGCAGCGGGTGCTGGCGGCGGCCAAGGTGCTGCGCATCGCCGACTATCTCGAGCGCAAGCCGCGGCAGCTTTCGGGCGGACAGCGGCAGCGCGTCGCCATCGGCCGCGCCATCGTGCGCGAGCCGCGCATCTTCCTGTTCGACGAGCCGCTCAGCAACCTCGATGCGGCGTTGCGCGTCGAGATGCGCATCGAGATCGCCCGCATGAAGGAGCGGCTCGGCACGACGATGATCTATGTGACGCACGACCAGATCGAGGCGATGACGCTCGCCGACAAGATCGTGGTGCTGAACGCCGGACGGGTGGAGCAGGTGGGCTCGCCGCTCGAGCTCTACAATGCGCCGGTCAACCGGTTCGTCGCCGGCTTCATCGGCTCGCCGAAGATGAATTTCCTGACCCTGGGCGCGCGCCACGGCGACAGCTACGCGCTGCCGGGCGGCGAGATCGCGCTGCGCGCCGGCCTCGAGGGCGCGACGACGATCGGGGTGCGGCCGGAGCATCTGGAAATCGTCGAGGCGGGCCGCAGCGGCACGCTCGGCGGCACGCTGACGATGACCGAACATCTGGGCAGCGACACCTACGCCTATGTGGCGTTGCCGGGGACCGAGGATTTGCTGGTGGTGCGCCTTTCGGGCGAACGGGCGCTCAAGACCAACCAGAAGGTGGGCGTGGCGCTCGACCCGGGCATGGCCCATGTGTTCGCCGCGGACGGCACCATGCTCGCATCGGCCCGTCCCGTGGCGCTGGAGGCGGCATGACCATGCACGCCGAACTGATCCCCAAGGTCGCAGTCGAGGTGGCGCGCTATCCGAGCCTCGCGGGCAAGAGCGTGATCGTCACCGGCGGCGGTTCGGGGATCGGCGCGGGCCTCGTCGAGCATTTCTGCGCGCAGGGATGCAAGGTCGGCTTCATCGAGCTCAGCGCCGATTATGCGAAGGCGACGGCCGAGGCGGTCGATCAAGCGACCGGCCATCGTCCCGAGACCGAAGTGGCCGATCTGCGCGACATCGAGGCGCTGCACGCGGCGCTCGACCGGCTGCAGCAGCGCGTCGGACCCGCCCGCGTGCTCGTCAACAATGCCGGCAATGACGACCGGCGGCCGCTCGAAGAGGTGACGCCAGACTATTGGGACGAGCGCATGGCGACCAATCTCAGGCACCAGTTCTTCGCGGTGCAGGCGGTGGCGCCGGGGATGGCGAAGGCCGGCGGCGGCGCCATCATCAATATGGGCTCGATCTCGTGGATGCGCGGGGCGGCGGGGCTCATCTTCTACACCACCGCCAAGTCGGCGGTGATGGGGATGACCAAGTCGCTGGCGCGCGAATTGGGCGAACGCAACATCCGCGTCAATTCCATCGCGCCGGGCTGGGTGCTGACCGAGCGCCAGGTCGAACGCGCCAAGCGCATCTACCAGGGCAAGTTCGCCGAATATCTGGAGGCGCAATGCCTCAAGGAACATCTGTTGCCGGGCGACATCGCCCGCATGGCGCTGTTCCTCGCCGCCGACGATTCACGCCTCATCACCGGACAGACCTTCATCGTGGATGGAGGCGTCGTCTAAGCAATACCGCGACGCCCATAGGGGGCTTTGCGGGTTTTCGACCACTTGAAACCGAGTTCCAAGGGAGGACTGAAGTGAAGCACGTAAAAGGACTGATGGGGACCGCGCTGGCGGTTGCCATGCTGGGCATCGGCGCCGCGCAGGCGGCCGATGTGAGCTGGATGGGCTACAGCTATGCCGAGGAATCGGCCAAGCCGTCGGTCGACAAGATCATCGCCGGGTTCACGTCCAAGACCGGCAAGACGGTCGAGCCGATCGCCTCGGCGTTCGGCGATCTGCAGAAGAACCTGCTGCTGCGCGTGCGCTCGCACACGCAGCCCGACGTGGTGCAGATCTCGGAGCGCTGGCTGCCGTCGTTCGCCAGCCTGCCGGGCCTGGTCGACTACAACACGGTGTTCGGCGCCGACAATCTCGCCAAGATCTACGCCCCCGAGGCGCTGGCGATGGGGCAGGTCGACGGCAAGCAATTGGCGCTACCGCTGATGTCGGGCTCGATCGGCATGGTCGCCAACAACGCCGTGCTGCAGCAGGCGGGGATCACCGAGATGCCCAAGACCACCGACGAGTTCAAGAAGGACCTGATCGCCATCCGCGACAAGGTGCCGAACTCGGTGCCCTATGCGATGGCGACCAAGAACAATTCCGACATCCTGGTCGACTTCCAGACCTGGGAATATGCGTTCGGCGCCGACATCATCGACGCCAACGGCAAGGTGGTGGTGGACAGCGACGCCAGCAAGAAGGCGCTGGGCTTCCTCGTCGACCTGATGAAGGAGCGGCTGATCGCGCCCGAGATCGGGCGTCCCGACGCACGCCGCCTCGTCGGCCAGAGCGCCGCGGCGTTCTATCTCGATGCGCCGCAGTCGCGCACGTTCCTGCGCAGCTTCTCGGGCAAGGGCAAGGATTTCGACGTCAACATCAAGCCGATGCAGGTGCCGGTGGCCAATGCCGGGCAGGAGCCGACCTCGATCCAGTGGGCGCATCTGATCATCGCCTTCCAGCAGAGCAACCCGCCGACCAAGGACGACGCCAACATGCAGTTCGTGGCCTGGCTGGGTGACGATGCGGTGGAGACGCAGTTCCCGGTGGAACAGAGCGCGCTGCCGGGCACCATCTCGGCGCGGGCCAATCCGATCGTCGCCGACGACGCCTATCTCAGCGCCTGGGCCAAGAACAACACCAATCCCAAGCGCAACGAAGTGGGCATCTGGAGCAACAGCGGCGAGCTGACCGACATCCTCGCCGAGGAAGTGCAGGCGGCGCTGCTCGGGCAGAAGTCGGCCGACGATGCGATCACCTCGATGGGCGCGCGCATGAAAGAGTCGATGATCAAGGCCGGTCACGCGCAGTAAGCAAAGCAGGGCGTCCGGGACCTCCGGACGCCTATCCTTCGGATACACGACATGAGCAGCGACACCGCCGGCCCCGTACCGACCCGCATCGAAGACTATCCGGTCTCGCGCCACGCCCGCCGCGGCGGGCTGCAGGCCGTGCAGCGCCGGATCGGCCTGTTGATGCTGGCGCCGGCGGCGATCGCCTTCGCCGTGGTCATTCTCTATCCCTTCGGGCAGGCGCTGGCGCTGTCGCTGTTCGAGGACACGCTGCAATCGATCACGCCGACCTTCATCGGCCTGCGCAATTTCGAGCAGGTGCTGACCGATCCGGAAGTGTGGGGCTCGTTCGGCACGACGGTGATCTATGTGGGCTGCTCGACCCTGGGCACGCTGGTGCTCGGGCTCGGCTGGGCGCTGCTGCTCAACCAGAAATTCCGCGGCCGCGGCGTGATCCGGGCGCTGACGCTGATGCCGTGGGTGGTGCCGAGCACGGTGAGCGCCTTCATCTGGGCCTGGATCTTCAATTCTCGCTTCGGGCTGATCAACGGGCTGCTGCTCGAGCTGCACCTGATCCAGGTGCCGCAGGCGTGGCTGTCGACGCCGGAGGGGGCGATGCTGGCGGTGATCCTGACGCGCGTCTGGCGCTCGATCCCGTTGTTCATGGCGTTCTTCCTCGCCGGACTGCAGAACGTCGACACCGAGCAGCTCGATGCGGCGCGGGTCGACGGCGCCGGCAATTTCGCCATCCTGCGCGACCACGTGCTGCCGCATTTGCGGCCGGTGCTGATCGTGGTGGTGGTGCTGGGCGTGATCGGCGGGCTGCAGGATTTCGACACCATCTACGCGCTCACGGGCGGCGGGCCGGTGCGCGCCACGGCGGTGCTGTCGGTCGAGGTCTACCGCAAGGCGTTCGAGCAATGGGATGTAGGCATGGCCTCGGCCATCGGCGTGCTGTGGGTGGCGACGCTGCTGCCGCCGGCGTTCTTCTACCTGCGCCTGCTGGTGAGGCGCTGAGATGTTCGACCTTTCGAGCCGCATCTCCAAAATCGTGTTCGGCGGCCTGCTGGTGGTGATCGGGTTCTACCTGTTCTTTCCGATCTACTGGATGATCACCTCGGCGCTGAAGAACAATGCCGAGCTGTACCAGATCATCCCGACCTTCTTTCCGCACGAGATCACCTTCAGCCATTTCTGGTCGGCGATCGCCGAGAGCCGGCTGCTGGTCTATCTGGGCAACAGCCTGATCACCTCGGGCGCCAGCGCAACGATCAACACCATCCTTGCGATCTATGCCGGCTACAGCTTCGCCAAATACCGCTATGCCGGGCGGCAGCCGATCATGCTGTTCATGCTGTCGGCGCAGATGTTCCCGTTCGGGCTGCTGCTGATCAGCCTCTATCCGGTGATGACGAGCCTGGGGCTGCTCGACACGCGGCCGGGGCTGATCCTCAGCTACATCGTGTTCGCGTTGCCGGTGGCGACCTACATGCTCTACAGCTATTTCAGCCAGGTGCCGGACGAGCTGATCGATGCGGCGCGGGCCGACGGGGCGTCGGACCTCAGGATCTTCCACACCATCGTGCTGCCGATCTCGGTGCCGCCGATCGTGACGGTGTTCCTCTATTCGTTCATGTGGAGCTGGAACGATCTGCTCTATTCGCTGACGCTGATCGTGTCGGAGGACAAGCGCACGATCGGGCCGGGCCTGCTGCTCACCTATCTCAACGAAACCAACGCAGACTGGGGCGGCGCGATGGCCGCTTCACTGCTCGTGTCCCTTCCCATCGTGATCGCTTTCATGTTCCTGCAGCGCTATTTCATCCAGGGCGTGACCGCCGGGGCCGTCAAATGACCCCGACGCTCGCCGGTTCGTTCCCCGTATTGCCGACGCCGTTCCGCGACGACGGCAGCATCGACGAAGACGATTTCGTCGCCGTCATCGATTTCGCCATCAAGGCCGGTTCGGACGGCGTCGTCTATCCGGGCGTCGCCAGCGAGGTGGAAACACTGAGCGCGGCGGAGCGCACGCGGCAGGTGCGGCTGCTCGCCGACCGGATCGGCGGGCGCATCCCCATCATCGTGGGGGCGAGCGACCCCGATCCGGCGCAGGCGCGCCGGCACATCGCGCTCGCGGCGGAGATCGGCGCGGCGGCGGCGATGGTGATCGCGCCGTTCGCGCTGGGCAACGACGTGGCCCAGCAGACGGCGTATTTCACCGAGGTCGCGGCCGGGGCCAATGTGCCGATCATGCTGCAGAACCAGCCCAAGCCGGTGGGCGCCGGGCTGACGCCGGAAGAGGCGGCGGCGGTGGCCAATGCGGTGCCGGCGATCCAGTACGTGAAGGAAGAAACGCCCCCCTGCGGGCAGCATCTGACGCGCATGCGGGCGGTGCTCGACGACAGCGTCAAGGGCATCTTCGGGGGGGCAGGCGGGCGCTACATCATGGACGAGATGGCGCGCGGCGCGGCCGGGACGATGCCGGCCGCGGAGCTCGCCGACATCCATGCGGCGCTGGTGCATGCGTTTCAGGCGGGGCATGTCGAGACGGCGCGCCGGCTCTATTCGGCGTCGCTGCCGCTGCTCAACTTCCAGGCGGTGTTCCGCATGCACATGACCAAGGAGGTGCTGCGGCGGCGGGGCGTGCTGAAGCACGTTTTCGTGCGGGCGAAGGGGCCGAAATTCGACGCCGGCGACCGGCGCGAGCTTGATCAGCTGCTGGCCGAGGCGCAGCTTCCCTACATGCTCAACGCGCCGGTGTGAGATGGCCAATGTCGTCGACAGTATCGCCAAGGTCGAGACGTTCATCATCTCGATCCCGCGCGAGGTGCCGTATCTGGGGCCGCTGAAGCCGGGCGAGGCGATCAACGCGCGCGGCTACCTGGTGCGCAAGGGCAACCGCACGATCTATCCCTCGACCGACATGACGCTGCTCATCAAGGTCACGGGCGAGAGCGGCAAGGTCGGCTGGGGCGAATGCTACGGCATCGTTGCGCCGGAGGCGACCAGAGCGATCGTCGACGACGTGCTGGGGCCGGTGATCGTGGGGCGCGACCCCGGCGACGTGGCGGTGATCCACGAGGATCTCTACGATCTGATGCGGGTGCGCGGCTTTTTCGGCGGATTCTATGTCGACGCGCTGGCGGGGCTCGACATCGCGCTGTGGGATTTGTTCGGCAAGGGGCTGGGGGTGCCGGTGTCGACGCTGCTCGGCGGCCGGCGGCACGCGACGATTCCGGCCTATGTGTCGGGGCTGCCCAGGGCGACGCTCAGCGAGCGGGTGGAGTTCGCCGTCGAGTGGGTGGGCAAGGGCTTTGCCGGGGTGAAGTTCGCGGCGGTGGTGTCGGACGAGGGCATCGTCGCCGAGATGGCGGCGCTGCGCGAGGCGCTGGGGCCGAAGGTCGACATCATGGTCGACCTGCACTGGAAATTCGAGGCGGCCGAGGCGATCCGGCTGATCCGCAAGCTCGAGCCGTACGACCTCTATTTCGCCGAAGCGCCGTGCGCGCCGGAGGATCTCGAGGGGCAGCTGCGGGTGGCGCAGGGGATCGGCGTGCCGCTGGCGCTGGGCGAGGAGCTGCGCACGGTGTTCGAGTACCGGCAGCGCATCGAGCGGCGGGCGATGAGCATCGTGCAGCCGGAGATGGGCCATACCGGCATCACCGAGTTCGCGGGCATCGGCCGGATGGCGCAGGCGGCGCATATGCGGGTGATCCCGCATGCCTCGATCAGCGTCGGGCTGTTCATGGCGGCGAGCCTGCAAGTGGCGTCGACGCTGAGGGATGTGCCGTACCACGAATACCAGCACTCGATCTTCGACCGGAACCTCGAGTTTACGGGGACAGACATGTCGTGCGCGGCCGGGAATTATCTGGTGCCGACCGGGGTGGGGATCGGCGCCGAGCCGAAGGACGAGGTGTTCGCCTTCGTGCGCTAGCACGTTGAATCTACAGCGATAGTCCGTGGTTTGCGGGTGCCGGAATGGCGGCTGCGCGCGCCATCTTGCCGTCCGGCAAAATCGCCGGTATCGTTCCCGGAAAGACGTGCATAGACATGTCGATGCGGGAGGGGCGATGAAGCGGGCGGCACGGCCATTGACGATCGTCGATGTGGCGCGACTCGCAGGCGTGTCCAAGAGCACCGTGGCGCGGGCGCTGGCCGGCGACGGCGACATTTCCGAGGCGACGCGCGAGGCGGTGCTGAAGGTGGCGCGGGCGGCGGGCTATGAGCGCAACCGGCTGGCGGTCGGCATGCGCTCGGGGCGCTCGGGGCTGCTCGGGCTGGTGATCCCCGACATCGCCAATCCGTTCTGGGCCGAGGTGGCGCGCGGCGCGCAGGACCGGGCGCAGGAAGCCGGCTCGTCGCTGATGATCTTTTCGTCGGACTGGGACCACGGGCTCGAGGCGCAGCATCTGAGGACGCTGCGGCAGGCGCGGGTGGACGGCGCCATCGTCAATCCGGTGGCCGACAATTTCGACGATCTGCATCGCTTCGGGCTGCCGTTCGTGCTGATCGGCTCGAGCGCCGAGCGCTTTCCGGAGACCTCGAGCGTCGGCTCGGACATTGCCCAGGCGGTGCGGCTTGGGCTCGATCACCTTGTTTCCAAAGGACATTTCCGGCCGTGGCTGATGCTGGGACCGCGCTGGCGCATCGCCCGGGCACGGTTCCTGCGTGCCGTCACCGAGCATTGCGTCGAGCGCGACGTGGACCCCGCCAGCCTGCCGATGGAGGAGGGGGAATACACCGTGGCCGGCGGCCAGGCGGCGATGCGGCGCATCCTCGAGCGCGACCGCTCGGGGCATGTTTCCGTGTTTGCCGCCAACGACCTGATGGCGCTCGGGGCGATGATGGCGGCGCGCGAAGCGGGGCGGAACTGCCCGGACGACGTGTCGATCCTGGGGTTCGACGGGGTGCCGGCCGGGGCGTTCTCGTGGCCCGGGCTGACGACCATCGAGAAGCCGGCGCGGGCCATGGGGCGGCGGGCGGTGGAGTGCCTGTTCGACGAGCTCGCCGGCCGCGCCGACCATGGCCGGGTGTACCTGCCATGCCGGCTGGTGGAGCGGGGCTCGCTGGCCGATCGCAGCGGCCGGCCGGCCGCCGCGGCGGTGGCCGAGATGGCGGCGCAACCATGACACAGACGCAGGCTATCGCTGGTTCGCGCGCGCACGGGAACGTTCCCGGTCTGGCGGTCTCGCAGGGCGGCAATCGCGGTGGCCCGAGCGGCGGCTTCCGGCACTGGTGGCCGTTCTACGCGATGATGGCGCCGGGGCTGATCTTCTTTTTGATCTGGCACTACGTGCCGATCTGGGAGGCCAAGATGGCCTTCGAGCAGGTGCGGATCATTCCGCCCAACATATGGGTCGGGCTCAAGAACTTCCAGATGCTGTTTTCGTCGCCGGTGTTCTACCAGGTGGTGCTCAACACGCTGATCATCTCCGGCATGAAGCTGCTGTTCGTGTTCCCGGTGCCGATCGTGGTGGCGCTGTTGCTCAACGAGGTGCGCAGCAGCGGCGCGCGCAAATGGATCCAGTCGGCGATCTACCTGCCGCACTTTTTGAGCTGGGTGGTGATCGCCGGCGTGTTCATCGCGCTCCTGTCGCCGAGCGACGGGGTGGTGGGACAGATCACGCAGGCGCTTGGCTTTCCGCCGGTCAACTACATGACCAATACCGGCAGCATCCGCTGGATTCTCGTTCTATCCGAGAACTGGCGTTCGGCCGGCTGGGACAGCCTGCTCTATCTCGCGGCGATCATCGCCATCGATCCGGCGCTGTACGATGCGGCCGACATCGACGGCGCCAACCGCTGGCAGAAGATCCGCTACATCACGCTGCCGGGGATCACGCCGACCATTGCGACGCTGTTCATCCTCAACATGGGGATGTTCCTGCGGGCGGATCTCAACCAGGTCATCAACTTCCAGAACGACGTCAATTCGTCGACCATCGACATCATCGACACCTATGTCTACCGCATCGGGCTCAACACCGGCGAATATTCGCTGGCGACCGCGGCCGGCCTGTTCAAGGCGGTGCTCGGCATGGGGCTGGTGCTGATCTCGCATTTCGTCAGCAAGCGGCTGACCGGCCGGGGCTTGTGGTGATGGCCGACGAGTTCACCCAGCGCCGGGCGCGCACGCCGATGGAACGGATCGAATCGGCGCTGATCCTGTCGACGCTGCTGCTGCTGGTGGTGGTGACGGTGCAGCCGCTGCTCAACCTGCTGGCGCTGTCGCTCAGCGATCCGAGCAAGGTGGCGGGGTTCTCGGGGCTGTCGATCATTCCCGACGGGTTCTCGCCCAATGTGTGGCTGCTGTTGCTGCAGCACCCCTATGTGCAGCGCGGCATCTTCAATTCGGTGTGGATGACCGGGATGAGCGTGCTGATCGGCACCGTCGGCACGGCGCTGATGGCCTGGCCGCTGTCGCGGCGCGAGCTGCCGTTCCGGCGCACCATCTTCATTTTGGTGCTGGTCACCATCGTGTTCGAGCCGGGGATCATTCCCGACTATTTCCTGATGAAGCATCTCGGGCTGATCAACAACCAATGGTCGGTGATCCTCTACCAGGCGGTGAACGCCTGGTACCTGATCATCCTGGTGCGCTTCTTCGAGGAAATCCCCGAGGAGCTGCTGGAATCGGCGCAGCTCGACGGCGCCAGCCAGTTCCGCATCTTCTGGAGCATCGTTCTGCCGCTGGCGCGGCCGGCGCTGGCGACGATCGCGCTGTTCTACCTGGTGTTCCACTGGAACGAGTTCTTCCGGGCGATGATCTACCTCAACGACCAGAGCAAATGGCCGCTGCAGGTGGTGCTGCGGCAATTCGTGATCGGCGGCGACAAGGTGGCGATCGTGGGCGCCGACAACGCCGCCAACAATATCGGCATCGCGCAGATCAACATCCGGGCGCTGAAGGCCGGGATGATCCTGATCACCATCGTGCCGATCCTCGCGGTGTACCCGCTGATCCTGAGGTATTTCACCAAGGGGACGATGGTGGGGGCGGTGAAGGGATGAGGGGCATGGGTTTGCTGGCCGGTGGGTGTGGCCCCCACACATTTGTGATGGGAGCACCGGCGCCGGCGCGTGGGGCCGCCCCCTTCCGTCACGCTGCGCGTGCCACCTTCCCCCGCAAGCGGGAGAAGGAGTCCCGACTGCGAGATGGTGCGACGGCCCCTCACCCGCCTCGCTGCGCGAGGCACCCTCTCCCCGGAGGGGAGAGGGGAGGTGGAGAGTCTTTTTTGCGCTCTGGCCGACCGGTCCCGAGAGAAGGACCGCTCGGCCAACCGCTGGTGATGATGATGATCAACAAGCATAACAGGAGGAGAGATCCATGCTTCGTAGAACTCTGCTGATGGGGGCGACGGCGTTGTCGGTGTCGCTGGCGTTCATGGTGCCGGCGATGGCCGATCCCGTGACGCTCAGGCTGGTGAGCAAGGATTTGCTGACCAGCAACCCGGACGACGTCAAGGAGATGCAGGCCATCGAGGCCGGGCTGAAGGCCGCGGGCAGCGACATCAAGATCGAGATCGTCGACATGCCGGGCGCCGGCTATGCCGATGCGCTGGGGGTGAAGCTTCTGTCGGGCGACATTCCCGACGTCATCTACTTCCAGGGCGGCGACAAGAAGATGGCCGACCAGGGCGTGCTGGAAGACCTGACGCCGTGGATCGACAAGGAGCCCAACCTCAAGGCGGCGCTGTGGCCGCACAATGTGGAGCGGCTGAAGAACTATCCGTACCTGCTCTACATCTATCCTCCGCGCGCGCCGCAGCCGGTGATGCGCAAGGACTGGCTGGACAAGCTGGGCCTGCCGCTGCCGCAGACGGTGGACGACTACGAGAAGCTGTTCAAGGCGATCCACGACGCCGACCTCGACGGCGACGGCAAGACCGGCGACACGCTGGGGCTGACCGGCTACGCCAACACCTCCGAGCTCGACTCGATCTTCAACCAGGCGTTCGGCGTCACCGGCACCTGGATGAAGGATGCGAGCGGGCAGTGGGTCAATGCGCGCATCACCGACCAGGAGAAGGCCAAGATCGCCTACTACGCCAAGCTGGCGGCGGAGGGGCTCTACGACAAGGAATTCGTCACCAACACCTACGACGTGAAGGAAGACAAATTCTACACCGGCAAGGCCGGCGTGATCTTCGGCTCGTCGCCCGAGGTGATCGACATTTATGGCGGCAAGATGCGGCAGGCGCATCCGGGCGAGGACATTTCGCTGGTGCTGCTGCCGCTGCCCAAGGGCCCGGGCGGGCAGGGGCTGCAGGCGGTGGACGTGAGCAAGGAAGCGCGCGGCTTCGCCATCGCCTCGACCAGCCAGCACAAGGAAGAGGCGGCCAAGCTGCTCGACTTCATGGCCTCCAAGGCCGGCCAGGACATCGACCGGATGGGCTTCGAGGGCGAGCAGTACACCAAGGATGCGAGTGGCAAGGTGACCTTCACCGACAAGATCTCGACCTGGTATGCGCGCTTCTTCAACGCCGCCAACTGGACGCCGCCGACGCCGCTGCTGAGCCCGGTGGCGCAGCAGGCGCTCGACACCATCAAGGCGAACTTCACGGCGGACAACGCCTTCGTGTGGCCGGCCGACTATGCCGCCGACCTCGATGCGACCGAGAAGGTGTATCGCTCGTGGGTGGCCAAGTTCGTGACCGGCGAGGCGAGCCTGGACCAGTGGCCGCAATTCGTCGACGAGTTCAACGCCGCCGGCAACACGCACATGACTGACTATGCCAAGACGGTTCTGAAGTGATGAGCACAAACCGCATCAGCCTCCGCGCGGGGTGCTGCCACCCCCGTCCCCTCCCCGCAGGGGGGAGGGGCGCCCGACTGCACCATTCTGCCTGCGGTGCGAAGGGGAGCCGCTGATGACGGTCGACGCCGATCGCGGACGCAGCTTCACCGGCCGTGTCCGCGCCCTTGTCTACGGCGTCGCCTTCGGCGACGCTCTCGGTGCCCCGGTCGAGAAGCTCTCGGCCGGGGAGATCCGGGCGCGCTACGGGCGCGTCACCTCGCTCGACACGGCGTGGCACCGGATGAGCGGGCCGGAGGCGGCGCGCGGCGGGCGGGTGCGCGGCAACGGCATCGTCACCGACGATACGCTGATGACGCTGAGCCTGATGCAGGTCTACGCCGACACGCGCCGGCATCTCGACGCCTGGGACATGGCCGACGGCTTCGTGCGGCAGATCGCCTGGACGCCGCGCTACGTGCCGGAATTGCAGCGCGAGACGATGCTGATCGAAAGGCTGTTCTATCCGGAGAAGTGGATCTACCAGCGCCTGCAACTGGCGGGCGCCGAGCCGCGGCAGGGCGGGCTGGGCAACATGGTCAATTGCGGGGCGGCGATGTACATCGCGCCGATCGGGGCGGTGAACGCCTGCGACCCCGCTGGCGCCTATGCCGAGGCGATCGGCTTCGCCGCCGGGCACCAGCAGAGTTACGGGCTCGAGGCGGCCGGGGCGATGGCGGCGGCGGTGGCCGCGGCGTTCGCGCCGGGGGCGACGATCGAGGGCATCGTCGAGACCGTCATCGGGCTCAGCAAGGACGGCACGCGCCGGGCGATCGCGCGGATCGCCGAGGTGGCGCAGGCGGAGCGGCGGAAGGGCAGCGACCACCGCGCGGTGACCGAGGCGTTCCACGCCGCGATCGCGGAGTTTTCGCCGATGGGCGACGACCTCACCCATACGGCGGCCAAGGCCGGGCGGGTAAGCGACGCCTACCAGCCGTCGCGGCTGCACAGCATCGAGGAATTGCCGCTGGCGCTGGGCTTTGCGCTGGTCAATGACGGGGCCTTCCGCAAAAGCGTGGAGGACGGCATCAATTCGGGCCGCGACACCGATTCCATCGGCGTGATGGCGGGCGCGATCCTGGGGGCGCTGCACGGCGAGGCGGTGATGGAGGCGGCGGCGCTGCAGCGGCTCGACGACGCCAACCGGCTCGACCTCGTGGCCGAGGCCGACCGCTTCGCGGCGGTGGCCGCCGATATCCTTGCCGCCGATGCGCGCGCCGCCGCCGAGCGGCAGGCGCAGCGCGATGTGCTGTTGTCCGATCGCGCGGCGCCGCCGGCCCGCGCCGCAGAGTGAGCCATGCTGGAAACAAGAACGACATTCGACAAGATCTATGCCGGCGTGACCGCCAAGGCCATCGGGGTGCGGCTGGGGGCGCCGGTGGAGCCGACGATCTGGAGCTATGAGCGCATCCGCGACACCTATGGCGAGGTGACGGGGTATCTGCGCGAGTTCAAGAATTTCGCGGCCGACGACGACACCAACGGGCCGGTGTATTTCATCCGGGCGCTGCGCGACTACGGGCTCGGCGCGACGGCGGCGGACGTCGGGCGCACCTGGCTCAACTATGCCGCCGAAGAGCACGGCATGTATTGGTGGGGCGGGTTCGGGGTGTCGACCGAGCACACGGCGTATCTCAATCTGCGGGCCGGCATTCAAGCGCCGCGCTCGGGCTCGATGGCGCAGAACGGCAGTACGGTGGCCGAGCAGATCGGCGGGCAGATCTTCATCGACAGCTGGGGCTGGGTCAATCCGGGCAATCCGGAGCGGGCGGCGAGGATGTCGGCGATGGCGGCGAGCGTGGCGCATGACGGCGACGGGCTCAACGGCGCGCGCTTCTGTGCCGCGGCGCTGGCGCAGGCGTTCGTCGCCGGCTCGATCGAGGAGATCGTGGAGACGGCGCTGCAGCAGATAGAGCCGCGTTCCACTTACGCGCGGGTGGCGCGGGCGGTGATCGACTTCCATCGGGCGCATCCGGACGACTGGCGGGCGTGCCGCGACATGCTGGGGGCCGAATGGGGCTATGACCGCTATCCGGGCGTGTGCCACATCATCCCCAATGCCGGGGTGACGGTGATGGCCGTCGTCTATGGCCAGGGCGACATGCCGCGCACGGCGGAGATCGCGACGATGGCGGGGTGGGACACCGACTGCAATGCCGGCAATGCGGCGGCGATCGTCGGCACGTTCCAGGGCTTCGCCGAGAGCTGGGACAAGTACCGGCGGCCGATCAACGATGCGTTCGTGGCCTCGGGGGTGCTGGGTACGGTGAACGTCGTCGACATCCCGAGCTTTGCGCGCGAGCTGACGGTGCTGGCGCAGCGGCTCGACGGCGTGGCGCCGGAGCCGCTGTGGGCGGAGGATTTCGAGCGGCGCGGCGTGCGCTTCGATTTCGACGCGCCGGGGGCGACGCATGGTTTCCGCAGCGCCGGGTTCAACCAGATCGCGGTGAAGGGCTCGTCTGCGATGCCGGGGCCGGGAGTGGCGGGGAGCCTCGAAGTGCTGCTCGACCGGCTGGAGCGCGGGCAGGGCGGCCGGGTGTTCTGGAAGCCGTTCTACCGGCGCAGCGATTTCGACGACGAGCGCTACCGGCCGATGTTCACGCCGCTGGCGGACGACGGGCAAAAGGTGCGCTTCAAGCTGAGGCTCGATCCGTGGAACGGCGACGGCAATCTGCGCGTCGCGCCCTATGTGCGGCGGACGATGAGCGGGCGCATCGAAGAGACAGGCGCGTGGCAGGTGCCGTCGTCGAGCGAGTGGCAGGACTATGAGTTCACCATCCCCGACGGCGGCGGCGAGGCGGTGGACGAGATCGGCGTTCTGGTCGAGTATTTCGGGCGGCTGAAATTCCTCGGCCGGCTGTTCCTCAGCGAGTTCTCGGTGAGCGGGCCGGGGCGGGTGGTGATCGATCCGGCGGTGGAGGCGCAGGAGTGGGGCGGCATCACGCGCTTCACCTGGAACCGCGGGCACTGGACCCTCCAGGACGGAGCGATCCACGCGCACTCGGCGCGCGACGCCGATGCGTGGACGGGCAACGCCTATCTGCGCGACGTGCGGGTTGCGGCCGAGATCACGCCGCTCGCCGGGCGGTCGCATCTCGTCAGCGCGCGGGTGCAGGGGACCAGCCGGTTCTACGCCGCGGGATTCGAGGGCGACGAGGCGGTGATTTTGCGCGAGGACCACGGCACAAGCGTGCTGGCGCGGGCGAAATTCGCGCCGAAGCCGGGGCGGCGCTATCGGCTGGAGCTCGAGGTGACGGGCGAGCAGATCGTGCTGCGCATCGACGGTAAGGAGGTGCTGACGGCGCGCGACGGCGCGTTCCGCTACGGCATGGCCGGAGTGCGGATGGCGTCGGGCGGGCGCATGCAGGTGCACCGGCTCGAGATCGAGGACCGCTGATGGTGCAGCGGTTCGATCCGGCGGCGCAGGGGCCGCTCGCGGGGGTGCGGGTGGTCGATCTCAGCCGGCTGGTGGCGGGCAACATGATCAGCCTGCAGCTCGGCGATTTCGGCGCCGACGTGATCAAGGTCGAGCCGCCGCAGGGCGACCCGCTGCGCGAGTGGAAGGAAGACGGGCACTCGCTGTTCTGGACGGTGTACGGGCGCAACAAGCGCTCGATCGTGCTCAATCTGCGCGAGGCCGCCGACATGGCGGCGCTGAAAACGATGCTGGCGGCGTCGGACGTGTTCATCGAAAATTTCCGGCCGGGGACGCTGGAGGAAATGGGGCTGGCGCCGGAGCTGCTGCTTCAGGCCAACCCGCACCTCATCATCGTCCGGGTGTCGGGGTTCGGGCAGACCGGGCCCTATGCCGAGCTGCCGGGGTTCGGCACCATCGTCGAGGCGATGAGCGGCTTTGCCTATCGCACCGGCTTTCCCGACCGCGAGCCGGTGCTGCCGCCGCTGGCGCTGGCCGACATGATCGCCGGACTCTACGGCGCCTCGGCGGTGACGACGGCGCTCTACGCGCAGGAGCAGGGGCGGGCGGCGGGGCAGGTGATAGATCTGTCGCTGCTCGAGCCGATGGTGTCGGTGCTGGGGCCGGAGGCGGCGATCTACCGGGTGACGGGGCGGGTGAAGGAGCGTACCGGCAGCGCCTCCAACACGACGTCGCCGCGCAACGTCTACAAATGCCGCGACGGCAAATATGTGGCGCTGAGCGGCTCGACGCCGCAGGTGGCGCGGCGGGTGTTCGAGATCATCGGGCGGCCGGAGATGATCACCGATCCGCGCTTCGCCGACAATTCGGCGCGGGTGAAGCACCGGGCGCTGGTGGACGCGGCGGTGGGCGCCTGGTTCGCCGGGCACGACCGCGACGAGGCGCTTGCCATCATGCGCGGCTCGGGCGCGACGGTGGGGCCGGTGTATTCGGCGGCCGACGCCGAGGACGATGGGCATTTCAAGGCGCGCGGCGTGGTGGTGGAGGTCGAGGACACAACGTTCGGCAGCGTGCCGATGCACAACATCGTGCCGCGGCTGAGCGAGACGCCCGGCGTGTGGCGGCGGCCGGCGCCGCAGCTCGGCGAGCACACGCAGGACATTTTCGACGAATTCGGGATCGTGCGCTGATGTACCGCTCGCTGCTCTATGTGCCGGCGCATTCGGAGCGTTTCGTCGGCAAGGCGCATGAGCGCGGCGCCGACGCCATCATCCTCGATCTCGAGGACGCGGTGCCGGAGGCCGACAAGGATTCGGCGCGGGCAAATTTGAGCGACAGCGTGCGCCGGGTGGGGCAGGCGGGCGCGGCGGTGCTGGTGCGGATCAATGCCGGGGCGCGCGCCGCCGACGATGCGCGCGCCGCGGCGGCGGCCGGGGCGCAGGCGGTGGTGGTGGCCAAGGCCGAGCCGGCGGGGCTTCGGGCGCTGGCGCCGCTGGGGGTGGAACTGATCGCGATGCTGGAGAGTCCGGCGGCGATCCTCGAGGCGCGGGCCTGCGCGGCGCTGCCGGCGGTGATCGGGCTGATGGTCGGCGGCGAGGATCTGGCGACGGCGCTGGGGGCGCAGCCGACGCCCGAGGTGCTGCGGCTGCCCAAGCTGCTGGCGCATTACGCGGCGCGGGCGGAGGGCAAGCTCAGCTTCGGGCTGCTGCGCTCGGTGGCGGACTACAGCGATCTCGCGGCGCTGCGGGCGGCGGCGGAGGAAGCGCGGATGCACGGCTTCGACGGGGCGAGCTGCGTGCATCCGTCGGCGGTGCCGATCCTCAATGCGGCGTTCGCGCCGTCGGCGGCGGAGATCGACTGGGCGCGGCGGGTGGTGGCGGCGGCGGCGCATGCGGACGCGGCGTTCAGCCTCGACGGGCGGATGGTGGACAAGCCGGTGGTGGAGCGGGCGCGGGCGGTGCTGGGGAAGGTCGGGGGGTAGTTTTATTTTGGGCCGGTGTGTTTGGCCCCCACCCCCGGCCCCTCCCCGCAAGGGGGAGGGGGGCGATGGAGCCGCGACGGGCGTGGATGGTGGACAAGCCGGTGGTGGAGCGGGCGCGGGCGGTGCTGGGGAAGGCTGGGGCGTAGTTTTATCTAGGGCTGGTGTGTTTGGCCCCCACCCCCGGCCCCTCCCCGCAAGGGGGAGGGGGGCGATGGAGCCGCGACGGTCGTGGATGGTGGACAAGCCGGTGGTGGAGCGGGCGCGGGCGATGCTGGGGAAGGCTGGGGCGTAGTTCTATTTTGGGCCGGTGGATGTGGCCCCCACCCCCGGCCCCTCCCCGCAAGGGGGAGGGGGGCGATGGAGCCGCGACGGTCGTGGATGGTGGACAAGCCGGTGGTGGAGCGGGCGCGGGCGGTGCTGGGGAAAAGTGGGACGTAGTTTTATCTAGGGCCGGTGGGCTTGGCCCCCACCCCCGGCCCCTCCCCGCAAGGGGGAGGGGGGCCTGACTGAAATGCCGGAGAATGCGGCTCTATCGCCCCCCTCCCCCTTGCGGGGAGGGGCGGGGGTGGGGGCAACGCTCGTCGGAGGTGAGACGGGGCGGCCGCTTGCGTTGGTGGGTGGGGCCGCCCCCTCCACCACGCTAGCGCGTGGTCCCCCTCCCCCGTAAACGGGAGAGGAGTCCCGACTGAGAGATGGTGCGACGGCCCCTCACCCGGCCGCTGCGCGGGGAGGTCGTGCTGACTGCGCGTCAGGGAGACGCACGGCGGCCCTGGGCGAGGCGCAGGGGGTAGCGGGCGGGGTGGTGGAGGGAGCGGGTGGCGTTGATGGGGCTGCCGTCGCGGGCGTGGGCGATCTGCTCGACGGTGAGGATGGCGGCGGGACGGCGCAGGTCGAGCAGGCGGGCTTCCTCGGCGGTGGCGAGGCGGGAGGAGAGCACGGTTTCGCCGACCTCGGGGGCGAGGCCGTAGCGGTGGCGCAATTCGTCGTAGAGCGAGCGGTTGCCGCCGGCCCAGTCGAGGGCGAGGAGGCCGGGGGTCTTGCGCGCCTCGATCCAGTCTTCGGCGATGGCGACGGGCTGGCCGTCGAGCAGGCGCAGGCGCTTCAAAGCGATCACCGGCTCGCCGATGCGGACATGCAGCGCCGTGGCGAGGCGGTCGTCGGCGGGGATGGTGCGGCCGGAGAGCAGGCGGGCGCCGGGGGTGAGGCCGTGCTGCAGCGCGGTGGCGGTGAAGCTGCGCAGCAGCTCGAGTTCGAAGGCTTCGGTGCTGGAGCGGCCGGTGGCGTAAAAGCCCTTGCCGGGATGGCTGCGCAGATGCCCCTCGGCCACCAGCTCGCGCATCGCCTGGCGCACGGTGATGCGGCTGACGCCATAGCGTTCGACCAGCTCGCGCTCGGAGGCGAGCTTGCCCATGGGCGGCACGCTGCCGTCGGCGAGCAGCTCGAGCAGGCGGTCCTTCACCTGCTTGTAGAGCGGTCGCATGTCCTCGCGGCTGACGCTGTTCATCGGGCGCCGTCGATCCTCCGTTCGGGGCTTGCATAGCATCGCCGCGTGCCCGGCAGGCGGCAAAAAATGTGGCTTTCCTGTCTATACCAACTCGATATGACTGGATATAACCAGTTGCGGGAGAGAGCGACGATGAAGCTTGCCATCATCGGCGGAGGGGGCGTGCGGGCGCCGCTGTTCGTGCAGTCGGCGCTGAAGCGCGCGGCGCGGCTGAAGCTCACCGAAATCGCGCTGATGGACACCGACGCGGCGCAGCTCGGGCTGATCGGGGCGCTGTGCACGGAGCTGGCGCGGCGCGACGGCTCGGGCGTGCAGATCACCACCACCACATCGGCCGACGCGGCGTTCACCGGGGTGAGCCACGTGGTGACGACGGTGCGGCCGGGCGGCGCCGAGGGCCGCGTCACCGACGAGAAGATCGCGCACAAGCATGGCGTGCTGGGGCAGGAGACCACCGGCGCCTGCGGCTTCGCCATGGCGCTGCGCTCGATCCCCACCATTCTCGATTATGCGCGGCGGCTGCGGGAGATCAGCCCGGACGCGTGGCTGTTCAATTTCACCAATCCGGCCGGGCTGGTCAGCCAGGCGCTGAGCGATGCCGGGATCACGCGCTGCGTCGGCATCTGCGACAGCGCCAACGGGGCGCAGAATGCGGTCGCCCACCGCCTCGGCCTCGACCCGCAGGCGGTCGAGGCCGACCTGTTCGGGCTCAACCATCTGTCGTTCACGCGCGAGGCGCGGGTGGACGGCGTCGACCGGCTGGCCGAAGCGCTGGCCGACGATGCGTTCCTCGCCGGCACCAATTTGCGGGTGTTCGAGCCGCGCGTGGTGCGGCGGCAGGGCATGTGGATCAACGAATACCTCTATTACTACTACTACATCGACAAGGCGCTGGGCGGGCACGGCAACGGGCCGACACGCGGCGAGGAGGTGCTGGAGCTCAACCGGCAGCTGCTGGCCGAGCTCGGCCGCATCGATGCGGCGCGGCACCCGGAGCGGGCGCTGGAGGCGTATTTCGACTACGAGCACCGGCGCTCGGGCAGCTACATGGCGCATGCCACGCAGATCGAGGCGGCGGAGGAGGACACGCCCGCCGCCGCGGACGACGGCGAGGGCTATGCCGGCGTGGCGCTGAGCCTGATGGAGGCGCTCGAGGGCAATGGCCGCATCCGCACCGGGCTCAACGTGGTCAACCGCGGCGCCATCGCCGACCTCGAGGACGACGACGTGGTGGAGGTGAGCTGCGTGGTGGATGCCGACGGCATCCGCCCGGTGCCGGTGGGCATGATGCCGGACGCGCAATCGTACCTGATCCAGAGCGTCAAGCAGTACGAGCGGCTGGCGGCGAAGGCGATCCTGACGCGGGACCGGCTGCTGGCCATCGATGCGCTGGTGGCGCATCCGCTGGTGCTGTCGTACTCGCTGGCCGAAGCGCTGGTCGACGATTTCATCGCCGCCTACCCCCGCTACACGGAGGGCTGGGCATGAGCCGCTACGACGTGCTGGTGGCCGGCGAGGCCTATTGCGACCTGATCTTTGCCGGGCTCGACGGCATGCCGGCGCTGGGGCGCGAGGTGATCGCCAGCGGCCTCACGACGCGGCCGGGCGGCTGCTACAACATGGCGCTGGGGCTGACGCGGCTGGGATTGCGCACGGCCTGGGCGTGCGATTTCGGCACGGACCTGTTCAGCCGCATCGTGCTCGACACGGCGGCGGAGGAGGGGCTCGACCCGGTGGCGTTCCACCGGCTCGGGCGGCCGGCGGCGATGGTGACGGCGGCGTTCGCCGACAGCGAGGAGCGCGGCTTCATCACCTATCGCGGCACCGAGGTGGTGCCGCCCAAGGCGCGCCTGCTCGAGACGCTGCGGCCGCGCTGGCTGCTGCAGAGCTTCCGCTATACGCCGGACTGGCTGGCCTTCATCGGCGCGGCCAAGGCGGGCGGCGCGCAGGTGTTCGGCGATTGCAACGGCGATGCGGTGACGCTCGCCACGCCCGGGGTGCGCGCGTTCATCGGGCTGTGCGACGTGTTCTCGCCCAACGAGGCGGAGGCGATGCGCCTGACCCATACGGACAGCGCCGAGGCGGCGCTGGCGGTGCTGGCCGAAATGGCGCCGGCGGTGCTGATCAAGCGCGGCAGCACCGGCGTATCGGCATGGATGGCGGGACGGCGCTACGACGAGACGGCGCCGCGCGTCGCGGTAGTCGACACGGTGGGGGCGGGCGATGCGTTCGCGGCGGGATATCTCGCGGGCGCCATCGCCGAGCTGCCGGTGGCGGCGCGGCTGCGCAACGCGGTGGCCTGCGGCACGCTGTCGACGATGGGCGCCGGCAGCAGCGCCAACCCCACGGCGGACGCGCTCAAGGCGTTCGTCGCCCAGGCGTTTCAACCAGGATCGGGCGGCGTGAGCCCGATGCACGTAGCATGAAGAAGGGAGAACTATCATGAAGAGACTTTGGTCTGCCGTGCTGGGACTTGCGCTCAGCGCCGCAACGCCTGCCTTCGCCGACACCAACCTGGTGTTCGCGTTCTGGGGCGACCCGCCGGAGGTGCCGCCGTTCGAAAAGATCGCCAACGACTACATGGCCAAGCATCCGGATGTGCATATCGAGCTGCAGAACGCGCCGTGGTCGGGCTATTTCACCAAGCTCGACGCGCAGCTCGCCGCGGGCGGCGGGCCGGACGTGTTCTTCATCACCAACGTGCCGAGCTATGCGGCGCGCAACACGCTGGAAGACCTCGGGCCGTGGATCGAAAAGACCAAGTTCCCGATCAACGAGTACGTCAAGGATTCGCTCAGGATCCATTCGCTCAACGGCAAGCTGTATTCGATCCCGCGCGACAACGCGACCAACGTGCTCTACTACAACAAGGACGACTTCGACAAAGCCGGGGTCAAATATCCGGACGCCAACTGGAAATGGGCCGACCTCGAAGACGCCGCCAAGAAGCTGACGGTGACCGATGGCGGCCGCGTGACGCGTTATGGAATCGTGCTCGAATCCAATGCCTGGCCGATGTGGGTGTATCAGGACGGCGGCAGCGTGTTCGACGATCCGGTGCAGCCGACGACATTCACGCTGGCCGACGATGCTGGGGTCAAGGCGATCCAGTTCCTGGGCGACCTCATCAACAAGGACAAGGTGACGCCGAACTTTCAGGAGGCCGACCAGATGGGCGGCACCGCCTCGATGTTCACCGCCGACCAGGCTTCGATGGCGATCACCAACGCCTCGCGTCTCGGCAGCTACGACAAGGCGACGTTCAAATGGGCGGTGGCGCCGCTGCCGGCCGGGCCGACGGGCATCCACGCCAATGAAGCGGGCGGCGCCGGCTTCGCGATGAACGCCAATTCCAAGGTCAAGGACGCGGCCTGGGACTTCATGCAGTATCTGTGCGGACCCGAGGGGCAGATCGCCTTCACCTCGGCCGGCGGCTCGCCGGCGGTGCCGGCGATGATCGGCAACGACGCGGTGAAGGCCGCGTTCAAGGCGCCGTTCGCCGACGTGTTCCTGTCCGAGACCGAGACGGGCAAGGTGTTCCCGCAATTCCCGACCTATGTCGACATCACCAACAAGCTGATCCAGCCGGCGCTGGACAAGGTGTGGAACGGCGAGGCGACGGCGGCGGATGCGCTGGGCGCCATCAAGGACCAGGTCAACGCCGCGCTGAAGGCGAAGTAAGGGGTCCTCCCGATCGCCGGGACGGCTGCGCCAGCGGTTGTCCCGGCGAGCGCGGGGGCAAATGGGTTTGCGGGCCGCGGTGCGCGCGGCCCCCACCCCCGGCCCCTCCCCGCGAGGGGGGGCGATGAGCCGCAGATGCGGTTGAGCAGGATATCGGAGTACTAGATGCGCATTATCGACAGCCACGTCCATTACGGCTTCTGGGACAAGCTCTTCACCCGCAGCGCCGAGGAGGGGTTCCTCGAGGTGCTGTGGGAGCATTGCCAGGAGGTGGGCGTCGAGAAGGTGGCGCTGCTCGCCAATCCGGGCCGGCGCGGCAACGAGATGCTGAGCCGGGCGCTGGAGGCGCGGCCGGACTTCGTGATCGCCATGGGGCGGCTGGAGCTCGACAAGGACCCGGTGAGCACGGTGGAGGATTTCTACCAACGCGGCTTCCACGGCATCAAGACCATCGGCGTTTCCAAGAACTACGACCATCCCGACTACATGCCGTATTACGAGGCGGCGGCGGCGCGAGGGCTCAGAATCTTGTTCCATACCGGCATCCAGGGCGGGCCGGCCGACTATCTCGAGGGCGGCAAGGAAGATGCCTGGAAGGCGCCGCCGGCGGCGGGGAGCGACGCCGAAGAGGCGCTGGTGAATGGGCTCAAGAAGAACATCTCGCGCGAGAAATTCGGGTTTTCGAGCGCCCGCATGCAGCCGATCTATCTCGATACGATCGCGTTCTATTTCCCCGAGCTGTTCATCATCGGGGCGCATCTCGGCTGGCCGGATTATCGCACCGCATGCGCGGTGGCGCGCTGGCGGCCGCGGCTCTACTTCGATATTTCGGGCGGCGACGTGGTGCACAACCACATCGTCGAGGGCGGCTATATCGGCAAGGAAATCTCGCCGCGCAAGCTCCTCTACGGCTCGGATTCCGACCATCGGCGGCTGAAGGGCGACGTGGCGCGCTGGAAGGCGGCGTTCGACAAGATGGGGCTCACCGCCGACGAGCAGGACCAGATCTTCTACCGCAACGCGGCGCGGATCTTCGGGTTCGAGAAGTAGATGGCGGGGGCGCGGCTGAAACCGTGGCGGGTGTGGCCCCCACCCCCGGCCCCTCCCCGCAAGGGGGAGGGGAGGCCGACTGATACATCGGCGCGCGGTGGCAGCATGTGGCGGGTGCCCTCGTGCCGCGCCTGAGCGCGATGGCGCGCGGCGAGGAACGCGCCGCCTGGCTGTTCCTGACACCGAGCCTGGTGCTGTTCGCGGTGTTCACCGCGCTGCCGGTGATCGCGGCGTTCTTCATCTCGTTCACGCATTGGGACCTGTTCAACCCGCCGAAGCTGGCGCTGCTCGACAATTACGTGGCGCTGTGGAACGACCCGATCTTCCGGCAGGTGCTGGGCAATACCGGCTATTACGTGCTGCTGGCGGTGCCGCTGCAGATGCTGCTGGGACTGCTGTGCGCGCTGGGGCTCAATCGCGGGGTGCCGGGGCAGGCGTTCTTCCGGGTGGTGTATTTCCTGCCGGTGGTGACCAGCACGGTGGCGGCGGGGCTGGTGTGGGCGTGGCTGTTCAACTCCAATTTCGGGCTCATCAACATGGGCCTGTCGCTGTTCGGGGTGACCGACCTGCCGAAATGGCTGGTGTCGAGCAAATGGGCGATGCCGGCGGTGATCGCGGTGTCGGTGTGGCAGGGGCTCGGCTATGCGATGGTGCTGTTCCTCGCCGGGCTGCAGAACATAAGGCAGGACATCTACGAGGCGTCGGCGCTCGACGGGGCGACGGGGATGCGGCGACTGTGGCACATCACGCTGCCGTTGCTGTCGCCGATGACGTTCTTCGTTCTGATCATCTCGATCATCGGCAGCTTCCAGGTGTTCGAGCTGGTCTATGTGATGACCAAAGCGGGGCCGTCGAACGCCACCAACACGCTGGTGTTCTTCATCTACCAGAATGGATTCATGTTCTACCAGATGGGGATCGCCAGCGCCGCGGCGATGGTGCTGTTCCTGATCGTGCTGACGCTGACGCTGGTGCAGTACCGGCTGCAGGACCGCTGGGTGCATTATGACTAGCGGGATGCGCGACAGGGCAGCAAGGGCGGTGCGCGTGGCCCCCACCCCCACCCCTCCCCGCAAGGGGGAGGGGGGGCCGACTGCCGGGCTGGCGGTTGCGGATGACATGGTCGCGTTGATGGGTGTGGCCCCCACCCCCACCCCTCCCCGCAGGGGGGAGAGGGGGCCGACTGCCGGGCTGGCGGTTGCGGATGACATGGTCGCGTTGATGGGTGTGGCCCCCACCTCCACCCCTCCCGGCAAGGGGGAGGGGGGCCCGACTGCCGCGCTGGTGCTTGCGGATGACATGGTTGCGTTGATGGGTGTGGCCCCCACCCCCCGCCCCTCCCCGCAGGGGGGAGGGGGGCGATGGAGCCGCAACCACGGTGGTGCAGTCAGGCTCCCCTCCCCCTTGCGGGGAGGGGCTGGGGGGTGGGGGCCGCCAGCATGTGTCTTGCGGTTGTGCGCCCGACGCCGGGAGGGGTGGCGGGATGCGGGCTAGCGGGCGCACGGCGCCGACGGTGGCGGACTGGGTGATCTTCGTGCTGCTGCTGGGCGGCGCGCTGCTGATGTGTGGGCCGTTCATCTGGATGATCTCGACGTCGCTGAAGCCGTCGGCCGAGGTGTTCCGGTTTCCGCCGACGCTGCTGAGCGCCAATCCGCAGCCGGGCAATTATGCGCGCATCTTTTCGACCATTCCGTTCGGGCAGGCGATCGACAACAGCGTGATCGTCGCCACCAGCGTCACGGTGCTGCAGCTCATCGTCTGCTCGATGGCGGCGTATGCGTTCGCCTGCCTGCGCTTTCGCGGACGCGAGGCGCTGTTTTTGACCTACCTCGCGGCGCTGATGGTGCCGTCGCAGGTGACGCTGATCCCCAATTTCATCCTGGTGCGCAATCTCGGCTGGATGAATACCTATCAGGGGCTGATCCTGCCCTATGCGTTTTCGAGCTTCGGCACGTTCCTCCTGCGGCAATACATGAAGACCATCCCGACCGAGCTGATCGAGGCGGCGCGGATCGACGGGGCCAACCATGCGCAGATCTATGCCGGGGTGGTGCTGCCGCTGTCGCTGCCGGCGCTGGGGGCACTGGCGATCTTCACCTTCGTCGCGCAATGGAACAATTTCCTCTGGCCGCTGATCACCACCAGCAGCCCGAACATGCAGGTGACGACGGTGGCGCTGGCGTCGCTGCAGGGACAGTTCAACACCGACTGGCCGCTGCTGATGACGGGCAGCGTGCTGGCCATCGTGCCGATGCTGGTGGTGTTCGCGCTGGGCAACCGCTCGTTCATTTCGGGGATCACGACGGGCGGATTCGGCGGGCGATAGGGCCTGTCGCCGGAGCCGGTTTCGAGTAGGGTGCGCGGCGAAACAGGAGTCGCCGATGGGACGCATTACCAGGATCGAGCTCTATCGCGCGCCGATGCCGATGAAGGTGCCGTTCAAGGTGGCGATCGGCACGACGACGATCTCGCAATCGCTGTTCGTGCGGGTGCATAGCGACGACGGCATCGTCGGGGTGGGCGAGGGCAACATCTTCACGCCGGTGACGGGCGAGACGCCCGACAGCGTGTGGGCGGCGGCGCCGGGGCTGGCGCAGGCGCTGCTCGGCAGCGAGGCGCACGACATCGCCGGACGGGCACAGCAGATGCTGAAGCTTCTCCCCAACAACACGACGCTGCGCTCGGCGCTGGAGATCGCGCTGTGGGACGGGCTGGGGAAGGCCGGCGGGCTGCCGCTGTTCGCGCTGCTCGGCGGGCGGCGGCGCGCCATCGTCACCGACAATACGGTGGGGATCGACACGCCCGAAATGATGGCGGAGCGCGCCGCGGGGTTCAAGGCGCGCGGGTTCCGGGTGATCAAGGTGAAGCTCGGCACCGACCTTGCGACTGACCTTGCTCGCATGCGGGCGATCCGGGCGGCGGTGGGGGCGGGGTTTCCGCTGCGCATCGACGCCAACCAGGGCTGGAGCCGCACCGTGGCGCGGGCGGCGCTCGCGGCGCTGCCGCAGTTCGCCCCCGAGCTGGTAGAGCAGCCGGTGGTGAAGTGGGACGTGGAGGGGCTGGCCGAGCTCAGGCGCGGCAGCGCCATCCCGATCATGGCGGACGAGGCGCTGTTCGACAGCCACGACGCGCTGCGGCTCGTGGCGGCGGGGGCGTGCGACTATTTCAACATCAAGCTCGCCAAGGCCGGCGGCATCCACATGGCGCTCGGCATCAACGCCATCGGCGAGGCGGCGGGCATTGCGTGCATGGTGGGATGCATGACCGATGCGGGCGTCGCCATCGCGGCGGCGGTGCATCTCGCCAGCGCGCGCGAGAACATCGTGTTCGCCGACCTCGACGGCGCCGACATGCTGGCGGTGGACCCGGTGGCCGGCGGCTTCGCCTATGGCGCGGGCGGCGAGCTGTGGCCGGCCGAGGCGCCGGGGCTGGGGGTGGAGCTCGACGCGGGGTATCTCGCGGGGCTCGAGACGCGGGTGGTCGAGTGACGGACGAGCTCGATATCGCGGTGACGGCGACGCCCGAGGCGCGCGAGATCGAGGCCATCGGGGCGGGCCTTGCCGCCTACAACGATGCCGATGTGGGCCCGGCCGGGCGGCAGGCGCTGGCGGTGCTGGTGCACGATGCGGCGGGGGCGCTGGTCGCCGGCATTTCCGGCTACACGGCGTGGGGCTGGCTCTATGTGCAGTGGCTGTGGATCGCCGAGGGCCAGCGCGGGCAGGGGCTCGCCGGCCGCATGCTGGCGGCGGCGGAGGCCGAGGCGCGGGCGCGCGGCTGCCACGGAGCGTATATCGATACGTTCAACCCGGTGGCGCTCAGGGCGTATCAGCGGGCGGGATATGCGCCGTTCGGGGAATTGGCGGAGTTTCCGAAGGGGCGAGTTAGAACGTTTTTACAGAAGCGGTTGTAGGGGGCCACATACGCATCGTGCTGCATGTGCAGTCGGCAATGCGGGGATAAGCCGGGCATCGCCCGGCCCGGCGCATCCGGGCCGTTTCGCTACTCCGCCAACAGAGGTTCCCGCTTTCGCGGGAATGACCCGGTGGTTGGGGTCGAAGGCGGGCTCCCCAGACCAGGCTTTCGGACGCCGCGGGTCAGGTCTGGAGTTCTGCCTTCGCGGGAATGAGGTGCCAAGAGGGCTCGTTCGGCCAACCGCCGAGGCACGGGAGAGGAGCGCCGACTGCGGGTTCGGTTTAGGCGGCCAGCACGCCGCCGGTCATGGGTTTTGGGGCGCCGGTGGTGGTGGGGAGGCTGATGGGGAGGGCGCGCTGGACGCGGACGGCGAGGAAGGCGAAGCATTCGGCTTCGATGGCGTCGCCGCGCCAGCCGACGGCTTCGGCGGGGACGGCTTCCACGTGGGCGCGGGTTTTCAGCATGGCCATGATCGCGGGGTTGTGGCGGCCGCCGCCGCAGACGATGAGGCGGGTGGGGCGGCGCGGCAGCAGGTCGAGGGCGCGGCCGACGGCGCCGGCGGTGAAGGCGGTGAGGGTGGCGGCGCCGTCCTCGAGGCCGAGGCCGTCGGCCATGCTGGCGAGGAAATCGAAGCGGTCGAGCGATTTGGGGTACGGGGCGCCGAGGTAGGGGTGCTGCAGCAGTCGGGCGAGGCGCGCCTCGTCGACCGTGCCGCTGAGCGCCAGCTTGCCGTCGCGGTCCATGTCGCCGCGGCCATGGGCCTTGATGAAATCGTTGATCGGGGCGTTGGCGGGGCCGGTGTCGAAGGCGATCAGCGTGTCAGCGCCGTCCCAGAAGGTGAGGTTGGCGACGCCGCCGAGATTGAGCACGGCGGTGCGGCCGTCGGTGGCGCCGAGCATTTTCAGGAGCGCCTGGTGGTAGAGCGCGGCGAGCGGCGCGCCCTGGCCGCCGGCGCGCACGTCGGCGGAGCGGAAATCGTAGGCCACCGGTACGCCGAGCAATTCATGCATCAGCCGGCCATCGCCGAGCTGGCGGGTGGCGCCGATGCGGCCGGGCTGCGGCGCGCGGTGCAGCACCGACTGGCCGTGGAAGCCGACGACGCCGATGTCGGCCATCCGCATGCCGGAGGCTTCGACGAGCTGGCGCACGGCGGCGGACTGGGCGCGGGTCAGGGCGTCCTCGGCCGCGGCGAAGATCGCGGGGTCGGGGCCTTCGAAGTTCCATTTGCGCGCCTCGGCCAGCGTCTGCTCCAGCGTGTTGCGGATGGATTGCGGGTAGGGGGCGAGGGTGTAGGGGCCGAAGCGCTCGACGGTCTCGCCGTCGGTCTGCAGCAGCGCGACGTCGATATTGCCGTCGAGCACCGTTCCAGTCATCAGGCCGACGGCCCAGATCGAGTTTGCCATTGCGTTCAGTCCGTGTTGACGAGATCGCCCACCGCGCGGCGCAGGCCGAGGATGCCGCTGTCGGAAAAGCGGGAGGGGTGGACGCGGTTGGTGAGCAGGGTCCAGGCGCGGCCGCGGGCGAAATCGAGCCAGAGGCCGGTGCCGGTGAAGCCGGTGTGCCCGATGGTGTCGGGGGTGCAGCGCTCGCCGCCGGACCAGCCTTCGTAGGGCCGCTCCCAGCCATGGGTGCGGCGGGGGCCGAGCGGGGTGCGCATGAGGTCGACGACCGGGCCGCCCTGGAGCAGCGTTCCGGCGTAGTCGAGCACCGACGCGGCGGTGCCGAACAGGCCGGCATGGCCGGAGCCCTGCAGGGCGAAGCAGTTCTCGTCGTGCACCTCGCCCGAGACGACGCGGCCGCGCCAGGCGCAGCGCTCGGTGGCGGCGGCATTGGCCGGCGCGGCGGACCAGGCGAAGCCGGGGCCGGGGTCCATGTCGCGGATGGTGGTGTTGGCGAGGCGTTCGAGGGCGATGCCGAGGAGGATGAAATTGATGTCGGAATAGACGGCGGGGCCGGCGGGCCACTCATGCTGCAACAGGAAGGCGCGCAGCAGGTTCGGGTCGGTGCCGTAGGTGTAGAGCGGGAACACGCCGGGAAACGGCGTCTGGTGGCCGAGGCACTGGCGGAAGGTGATCCTGCGCTCCCAATTGTCGACATTGTACTGGCGGAAATCGGGGATGACGCTGACCAGCGGGGCGTCGAGGTCGAGGGCGCCGGTCCCGGCGGCGCGCAGGATGCGCGGGGTGGTGAAGATCACCTTGGTCAGCGAGGCGAGATCGAACCAAATGCCCTCGTGCATCGGGCGGAGGGTGGGCTCGAGCTGCGCCGAGCCGATGGCGCGGACGGCGCGCCGGCCGTCGGCCTCGACGATGCCGAGGACGCCGCCGGGAATGCGGCCGGCGGCAACGCTGGCGGCGAGCGGCGCGAAGGCGCGCTCGAGGGTGTCGTGGACGCTCATGCGCTCTCCTCGCGGACGCGGTGATCGGGGCCGGCCTCGCGCCAATGGGCGGGCGGCGGTTCGTAGCCGGCGGGGCGGACCAGCGAGGGCACCTGCGTGGCGTCGACGGTGTAGTGTTCCTTGCGCCGCTCGATGGCGGGGACGGCGGCGATGAGGCGGCGGGTGTAGCTGTGCTGCGGGTCGGCGAGCACGGCGCCGGCGGCGCCGATCTCGACGATCTGGCCGGCAAACATCACGGCGATGCGGTGGGCGATGCGCTCGACCACGGCCATGTCGTGCGAGATGAAGATGTAGGCGAGGCCGAATTCGCGCTGCAGCTCGATGAGGAGCTGGAGCACCTGCGCCTGCACCGAGACGTCGAGGGCGGAGACGGCTTCGTCGAGCACCACCACGTCGGGGTTGAGCATCAGGGCGCGGGCGATGCAGAGGCGCTGGCGCTGGCCGCCGGAGAACTGGTGCGGGTAGCGGCTCAGCGCCTCCGCCGGCAGGCCGACACGCTCGAGCAGGACCAGCATGCGCCGGCGCAGCGCCGCATCCTTGCGCTGGCCGTTGGCGATGGCGGGCTCGGCCAGCAGCGATTCGACGTTGAGCCGCGGGTTGAGCGAGGCGAAGGGATCCTGGAACACCATCTGGATCGGCCGGCGACTGCGCCCGGCCCTGGCGTCGATCTCGCCGCGGGTCTTCTGTACGAGGCCGAGGATGGCGCGGGCGGTGGTGGATTTGCCGGAGCCGCTCTCGCCGACGATGGCGAGGGTTTCGCCGGCGACGAGGTCGAAATCGACGCCGTCGACGGCGTGCACGGCGCCGGGCTTGCGGAAAAGGCCCTTGCCGACCGGGAAGCGGACGACGAGGCCGTCGACGGTGACCAGCGGGGCCGTTGCGGTGCCGCGCGTGCCGTCGTTGCGGGTGGCGCGGCCGGCGGTGAAATGCGGCACGGCCTCGAGCAGGTGCCTGGTGTAGTCGTGCTGCGGGTGGTCGAGCACGGCGGCGGTGTCGGCCTGCTCGACGGCGACGCCGCGCTGCATCACCATGATGCGGTCGGCGATGCCGGCGACGAGGCCGATGTCGTGGGTGATGAAGATCATCGCCATGCCGGTCTCCTCGCGCAGCTCGGCGAGGAGCGCCATGATCTGCGCCTGCACGGTGACGTCGAGGGCGGTGGTGGGCTCGTCGGCGATCAGCAGGCGCGGGGAGCTGGCGAGGGCCATGGCGATCATCACGCGCTGGCGCATGCCGCCCGAGAGCTGGTGCGGGTAGTAGGCGAGGCGCGCGGCGGCGTCGGGGATGCGGACGCGCTCCAGCACCTCGCGCGCCGCCGTGCGGGCGGCGTCGCCGCCGAGGCCGCGGTTGAGGCGGAAGGCCTCCTCGATCTGCCGGCCGACGGTGTGCACCGGGTTGAGCGAGGTCATCGGCTCCTGGAAGATCATGCCGATGTCGCGGCCGCGGATGTGGCGCAGCGTGTGCTCCTCGGCCTGCGCCAGATCGAGGGTGCTGCCGTCGCCGCGCTGCAGCACGATGGCGCCGGCGGTGATGCGGCCGCCGCCGAAATCGACGAGGCGGTTGACCGACAGCGCCGTCACCGATTTGCCGGAGCCGCTTTCGCCGACGATGGCGAGGGTCTCGCCGGCGGCGAGGTCGAAGCCGATGCCGCGCACCACCTCGTTGGCGCGCGGGTCGCGGCCGAAGCCGACATGCAGATCGCGGACGGAGAGCAGGGCGGTCATGCCGTCCTCCGTTCGGTGCGCGGATCGAGGATGTCGCGCAGGGCGTCGCCGGTGAGGTTGAAGCCGAGGATGCCGACCATGATGGTGAGGCCGGGAAAGAACATCAGCCAGGGTGCGTGCTGCATGAGGTTCTTGCTCTCGGAGAGCATGAGGCCGAGCGAGGGGGCGGGCGGCTGCGTACCGAGGCCGAGAAAGCTGAGCCCGGCTTCGGTGAGCAGGGCCCAGGCGAGGGCGAGGGTCACCTGCACGGTGAGCGGGGCGACGAGGTTGAGCAGCAGGTGGCGGGTGAGGATGTAGCGCTCGGAGCTGCCGAAGGTGCGGGCGGCGTCGACGAAGTCGCGGCGCTTGAGGCTGAGCGCCGGGCCGCGCACGACACGGGCGAAGATCGGGGTGTAGACGATGGCGATGGCGGCGACGCTGGTGAAGGTGCCGGGGCCGACGATGGCGATGATCAGCAGCGCCAGGAGAATCGCCGGGAAGGCGAGCAGCACGTCCATGATGCGCATCAGCACGCCGTCCCACAGGGAGCCCCACCAGGCGGCAAGGAGGCCGATGACGGTGCCGGCGAGGGTGGCGCCGGCGACCGAGGCGAAGGCGACGACGAAGCTCTGGCCGATCCCCAGCATCAGCCGGCTGAAGGTGTCGCGGCCGAGCAGGTCGGTGCCCAGCCAATAGGTGGCGTTGGGCGGCTTCAGCCGGTCGAGGGGGAACTGCTTCAGCGCATTGTGCGGGGTGAGGCCGAGCGCGCCCAGCAGCGCGGCGACGAGATAGACGAGGATGATGGCGGCGCCGATGCGGCCGCTCGGATGGCGGAACAGGGCGGCGAGCAGGCGCATCATTTGCCCCCGAGACGGATGCGCGGGTCGAGCACGACGTAGAGCAGATCGACGATGAGGTTGACGATGAGGAAGTTCATGGCGATGAACAGCACCGTGCCCTGCACCAGCGCGTAATCGCGCTGCGAGATGGCGTCGAGCACCAGGCGGCCGAGGCCGGGCAGGGCGAAGACCTGCTCGACGATGACGGCGCCGCCGAGCAGGTAGCCGAACTCGACGCCCGAAAGCGTCACCACCGGGATCAGGGCGTTGGGCAATGCATGGCCCCAGACGACGCTGCGCTGCGAGGCGCCCTTGGAGCGGGCGGTGCGGATGTAGTCGTCGCTCAGCACGTCGAGCATGGCCGAGCGCGAGATGCGCGTCACCGAGGCGGCGAAGGCGAAGCCGAGGGTGATGGCGGGAAAGATCATCTGGCCGAGATTGGCCAGCGGATCGACATTGAGCGGCGTGAAGGTGCCCATGGTGGGGACGATGCCGAACCACACCGAGAGCAGATAGATGATGAGCAGGCCGAGCACGAAGCTGGGCGTCGACTGGCCGAGCATGGCGAGGATGCGCACCATGAGGTCGCTCGGGCGCTCGTTGCGGGTGGCGGCGAGCACGCCGAGCGGAATGCCGGTCAGGAGCGCGATGAGCATCGACAGCAGCGCCAGCTCGAGGGTGAGCGGGAAGCGGTCGAGGATGATCTGCAGCACCGGCTTGCCGTAGGTGGCGGAGATGCCGAGATCGCCATGCAGCAGACCGGCGGCCCAGCGGAAATATTGCGTGGTGACGGGCTGGTCGATGCCGAAATAGGCGGCGAGCGAGGCGCGCTGGGCCGGGGTGAGCAGCCCGGCCTCGGTGCCGAGCATCGCGGTGATGGCATCGCCCGGGATCATGCGGATGGCGACGAAGACGAGGATGGAGACGCCGAGCAGGATCAGCGGAAACGTCAGCAGGCGTTGCGCGACATAGCTCATGAGCCAGGCTTCCTGAGTGACACCGACCTTTGGGCTGGTGCTCCCCTCCCCCCTGCGGGGAGGGGCCGGGGGTGGGGGCAGATTGCGCCGCCGGTGGTTGTGGCCCCCACCCCCAACCCCTCCCCGCAGGGGGGAGGGGGGTGCGGACAGCGGTGGTCGGGGCTCCCCCTCCACCGCCTGCGGCGGTCCCCTCCCCCGTGCCTGCGGCACAGGGGAGGATTCCCGACTGCCGGGCTTAGTCGATGGTCACCTTGGCGAGGCCGAACAGGGTGCCGGTGGGGGAGCCGACGAAGCCGTGCACGGTCTTGAGCTGGGCGGTGTAGCCGTAGCCGGTCGACAGCCAGATCCACGGCGACTGTTCGACCAGATGCTGCTCGAATTTGTGGAAGATGTCGACGCGCTTGGCCGGGTCGGTTTCGGCCTGGCCCTGCTTCATCAGGCTGTCGAGCGTATCGTCGACGAAGTTGGAGACCTTGAGCAGATTGCCGTCCTTGGTGAAGTAGCGGTTGTACATCGGGTAGGGGTCGGGACGGCCGCCATTGAGGGCCACGGCCATGTCGAAATCACCCTTGAGCCAGGTGTCGACATAGACCTTGAGCTCCATCATCTTGATGTCGAGCTTGACGCCGATCTGGGCGAGCTGGCTCTGCAGCACCTGCGCCTCGTTGGCGGCGTAGGGCGGCTCGCCGGTGGCGGCGATGACGCTGGCCGTAAAGCCGTCGGGCGAGCTCGACTCCTTCATCAGCTGCTTGGCCTTGTCCAGGTCGGGCTTGTAGCAGAACAGCGTGCTCGGATCCTCGGCGAAGCTCGGCATGGTCAGCGGGCCGGTGACCTGGCCCTCGCCGGCGAGCGCGGTGTCGATGACCTGCTGGCGGTCGACGGCGCAGGAGATGGCCTGGCGGACCTTGAGGTCGTCCATCGGCTTGCGCGACGGGTTGAGCTGCAGCACGTTGTAGGCGAGGCCGGGCACGCGGTTGAGCTGCATGTTGGCTTCGGCGGGCACCAGCGTGGCGACCAGCGGGTCGTTGAGCAGCGCGAAGTCGGTCTGGCCGGCGCGCAGCGAGGCGAGGATGGCGGTCTCGTCGGGCAGCACCGAGATGGTGATGCCGTCGAGGCCGGGCTTGCCGCCGGCCCAGTCGGCATTGGCGCTCAGCACTTCCTTGGAATTGGGGTCCCAGCTGTCGAGCTTGAACGGGCCGGAGCCGATGGCCTTGGTGCCGATGCTGCCGGCGGTGATCTCGCTGGCGGGCACGATGGCGGCGTTGACGGTGGCCATGGCGACCAGGATCGGCGCGTCGGAGGTCTTGAGGTGGAACACCACCGTCTCCGGATCGGGCGTGTCGATGGTGTCGATGGAGAGGAAGTTCGAGCGGGCGGCGGCGGCGGTCGCCTCGTCGAGGATGCGGGTGAAGGAGGCCTTCACGTCGGCGGAGGTGACCTGGGCGCCGTTGGTGAACTTGGCCTTGGGGTCGAGCTTGAAGGTCAGCGTCTTGCCGTCGGCGGCGAAATCCCAGCTCGCGGCGATGGCGGGCACGACGTTGAGCTTTTCGTCGAGGCGCACCAGCGGCTCGTAGATCAGCTCGAGCAGGCGCAGCGAGGAGAACGCCGTCTGCTTGTGCGGATCGAGGCCGGTCGCGTCCTGCGACCAGGCCATGCGCAGGCTCGCCGCCTCGACGGGCAGCGCGAGCGCGACGGTGGAGAGCGTGGTGGCGACGGCGAGGCCGGCCAGCAGGCGTTTGGTGTTGGTCCAGTGCATCGGTTTGTTCCCTCGTTGTTGTTGGTGCCGCCAGCTAGGTGCGGCGCGTGGTCGTCATTCGCCCGGACCCGCGATGCGGGTGCGGGAAAGGGTGGCCGCTCATGCGGCGTCGCCGGCGAGCGTGCGGCGGAGGAAGCCGCCGGCCGCCGCGAGCTCCTGCCGCGCCGCCTCGACCGGCTTGCCGGTGAGGGTCACGAGGATGGCGAGCTTGACGTCGTTGCCGGTGGCGGCGAGCGCCTGCTCGGCGGCCTCGGGGGTGCAGCCGGTCGCCTGCATGACGATGCGGACGGCGCGGGCCAGCAGCTTGGCGTTGCTGATGTGCAGATCGACCATCAGGTTCTGGTAGCTCTTGCCGGTGCGGATCATGCTGGCGGTGGTCAGCATGTTGAGCACGAGCTTCTGCGCCGTGCCGGATTTGAGCCGGGTGGAGCCGGTCAGCACTTCCGGGCCGACCACCGGGGCGATCGAGATGTCGGCCATGCGGGCGATGGGCGAGCCGGGATTGCAGGTGAGGCCGACGGCGACGGCGCCGGTGGCTTTGGCATAATCGAGCGCGCCGATGACGTAGGGGGTGCGGCCGCTGACGGCGATGCCGACGACGACGTCGCGGGCGGCAAGGCCGATGCGCTCGAGGTCGGCGCGGCCGGCTTCGGCGCGGTCCTCGGCGCCCTCGCTGGCATTGACCAGCGCGTCGAGGCCGCCGGCGATGAGGCCGACGACGAGGCCGGGCGGCGTGCCGAAGGTCGGCGGGCATTCGGAGGCGTCGAGCACGCCGAGGCGGCCGGAGGTGCCGGCGCCGATGTAGACGAGGCGGCCGCCCTTGCCGAAGGCGGCGACGATGGCGTCGACGGCGCGCGCCACTTCGGGCAGCACCTTGCCGACGGCGTCGGGGACGAGGTGGTCCTCGGCGTTGATGGTCTTGAGGATGTCGGGCGTCGACATCAGGTCGATGCCCATGGAATGGGGATTGCGCCGCTCGGAGACGAGCGTGTCGAGCTCCGACAGCAAGGCCCGGCGATGGTCGGTCGAACTGGTCACGCGCGGCCCCGGCGGTGGAAAATCTCAGCCGCCCGAGCGTATCGGTCCGGTGGGTGGTGTCAACGATTTTCGCTCTGTGCTAGAAAGTTGCACTTTTGTTTCGAGGGCGGCATGGGACTGCAGTCGAGGATCGAGGCGGCGGCGCCCGGGCTGGCGCCGGCCATGCGGCGGATCGCCGAGGCGCTGCGGCAGAACCCGGCGATCGTGCTCGAACAGACCATCTCGGAGCTGGCGGCGAGCTGCGACACGTCGGTGGCCTCGGTGGTGCGGTTCTGCCGGGCGCTGGGACTATCCGGCTATGCCGAGCTGCGGATGGCGCTGGCCACCGAGATCGGCAAGGAATCGGCGCGCTTCGGCTCGGCGCTGACGCTGGGCGCCGAGATCGCGCAGTCGGACAGCCTCGAGGACATGGCGGCCAAGGTGGCGTCGCTCGAAATGCTGGCGATCGAGGAGACGGTGGCGGCGCTGGATTTCAAGGCGCTGGGGCGGATCGTCATGGCGCTCGACACGGCGCAGCGCATCCTGCTGTTCGGCATCGGCGCCAGCCAGTTCGTGGCGCAGGATCTGCACCACAAGCTGTTCCGCATCGGGCGCAACGCCTTCCTGATGTCGGACACGCACGAGGCGTGGACGGCGGCGCTGCTGTCGCCGCCCGACACGGTGGCGCTGGCGTTCTCGCATTCGGGCGCCACGGCGGACACGGTGCGCTATCTCGAGATTGCCAAGGAGAACGGCGCGCGCACGGTGGCGATCACCGGCACGCCGGACTCGGCGCTGAGCCGCATGGCGCACGAGACGATCATCACGCATGCGCGCGAGAGTACGCTCAGGGCCGGCGCCATGGTCAGCCGCATCGCGCAGCTGGCGGTGGTCGACTGCCTGTTCCTGGGGCTGGCGCGGACGCGCTACGACGAGACCCTGGTGGCGCTGCAGCGGACACGGGACGTGACGCATCCGGGGCGGTGAGGGGACGTGCGGCCGGTGCGCCTCGAACGCTGGTCCGTGCTTGGGAGGAAAGCTGAGTCGCTAGTGCGTGTGGCCCCCACCCCCGGCCCCTCCCCGCAAGGGGGAGGGGGCCGACTGCTATGTCGGCGATGGGCGGGGCTAGTTGGCCTGTTGCGTGCGGGCGCGGGCGACGATCTGGGTGGGGTTGACGAAGCGGAGGGCGAGCAGCAGCCAGACCAGCGTGGTGACCATGTAGATCACCGCCATGGCGTCGACCGACTGCACGGCGCGCACGCCGGGGGCGAATACCGAGTAGTAGAGCACCACCACCAGCGTCTGGCTGGTCGGGCCGGCGGCGAGGAAGGTGAGCTCGAACATGGCGATGGTGCGCACCAGCACGAGGAGCAGCGCGGCGAGGATGCCGGGAAGCAGCATGGGCAGCAGCACGTAGAGGAACAGGCGGAAGGTGCCGGCGCCGAAGACGCGGGCGGCGGCCTCGACCTTGGGGTCGATCTGCTCGATGAAGGGGATCATCACCAGCACCACGAAGGGCACGGTGGGCACGAGGTTGGCCAGCACCACGCCCCAGAAGGTGCCGCCGACGCCCGACTGGTAGAGCACGGTGGCCATGGGAATGCCGTAGGTGATGGGCGGCACCAGGAGCGGCAGCAGGAACAGCAGCATCACCACCCGCTTGCCGGGAAAGTCGCGGCGCGCCATGGCGTAGGCGGCGGTGACGCCGAGCAGGCCGGCGAGCAGCACGACGGTGAAGACGATCTCGAAGGTGACGACCAGCACCTGGCCGAGCTGGAACTCGCTCCAGGCGGAGCTGTACCATTTGGTGGTGAGCCCGACCGGCAGCCAGGTGCCGAGCCAGCGCGTGGCGAAGCTGTCGATGATCACGGTGGCGATCATGGCGAGCAGGTTGAGCACGAAGAAGCCGACCACCACCCAGACCGCGGTGGTCCACAGGCGGGCGCCGATGCTGGTGTCGCGGATCATCCCTTGCCTCCCGAGGTGGAGCCCCGGTAGAACATGTTTCTTCCGGCGAGCACGAGGACGACCACGACGAGCTGCACGGCGGCCATGATCATGGCGATGGCCGAGGCCATGGAGTAGTCGTATTTCTCGAACGCGGCCTGGTAGGCGGCGATGGAGATGACGCGGGTCGGCCCGGCCGGCGCGCCGACCAGCACGGCGGAGGGAAACACCGCAAAGCTCTGCACGAAGGACAGCAGGAACGAGATGGCGAGGCCGGGCACCAGCAGCGGCAGGAAGATGTGGCGGAAGCGCTGCCAGGCGCTGGCGCCGAGCGTCGCGCCGGCCTGCTCCAGCGCCGGATCGATGCCGGTGACGTAGCTGAGGGTGAGCAGGAAGGTGAAGGGGAAGCCGGTGATGAGGATCGAGGCGAACACGCCCCAGTAATTGTGGGTGAGCCGCACCGGGCCGCCGGTCAGATGCAGGAACATCAGGGTGCGGCTGAACCAGCCCTGCGGGCCGAGATAGTTGAGCAGGCCCTGAGCGATGAGCACGGTGCCGAGCGTGATCGGCAGCACGAGGATGGTGGTCAGCAGCCGCTGCCGCCGCATCAGGCGGACGCGGAAGGCGACCGGGATGGCGACCAGCAGGCTGATGACGGTCACCGGCAGGGCCAGCGCCAGCGTGGTCCAGATGGTGTTGTACTGGAACGGATCGGAGAAGAAGGCGGCGTAGTTGCTGAACCACGGGCCGGCCTTGGGGGCAAAGCTCAGCCACAGGCCGTAGAGGAAGGGATAGACGAACACCGCCAGCAAAAACAGCAGCGCCGGAGCGATCAGCAGCGTGGTGCCGTCGAGGCCGCGGAGGGCGAGGCGGCGGCGGAGCGAGACCGGGGCGTCGGGGGTGCTCACGACGCGGCCCTGAAGACGAGGGCGCGGGCCGGATCGGGCGCGAGGGTCACGGTGGCGCCGGTGTCGAGCCGGGTGTCGGAGTGGAACACCAGCTCGCTGTCGTCGCCGGTGCGGGCGAGGCCGACGAATTCGCGGCCGCGATATTCGACGCTCTCGACGGTGGCGCCGAGGCCGGCGGCGGCGAGCGCCAGATCGTCGGGCCGGGCCACCAGCATGGCCGCATCGCCGGGCCCGAGGCCGGCGCCGGCGCGGCCGACGAGGCGGGCGTCGCCGACGGCGATGGTGGCGCGGCCGTTGTCGATGGCGGTGACGGTGCCGGCAATGCGGTTGCGGAAGCCCATGAATTCGGCGACGTCGAGGCTGGCCGGGCTGTCGTAGAGCTCTTCCGGGCGGCCGACCTGGCGGATCTGGCCGTCGCGCATGACCACGACGCGGTCGGCGAGCGACAGCGCTTCGTCCTGGTCGTGGGTGACGTAGATGGTGGTGGCGCCGAGCTGGTTGTGGATGCGGCGGATTTCGGCGCGCATTTCGAGGCGCAGCTTGGCGTCGAGATTGCTGAGCGGCTCGTCCATCAGCACCAAAGCCGGCTCGATGACGATGGCGCGGGCGATGGCGACGCGCTGCTGCTGGCCGCCGGAGAGCTGGCCGGGCAGCTTGTCGCCCTGGTTGCCGAGGCGCACCAGCTCGAGGGCGGCATCGATGCGGCGGTCGGCGTCGGCGCGGGGCACGCCGCGCATCTTCAGGCCGAAGCCGACATTGTCGCGCACCTTCATGTGCGGGAACAAAGCGTAGTTCTGGAACACCATGCCGAAGCCGCGATCCTCGGGCTTCAATTCGTCGATGCGCCTGTCATCGAGCGAGATGGCGCCGCCAGTGATGGCGAGCAGGCCGGCGATGCAGTTGAGGGCGGTGGACTTGCCGCAGCCGGAAGGGCCGAGCAGGGCGATGAACTCGCCGCGGCCGATGTCGAGCGACACTTCGCGCAGCGCGTTGAAGCTGCCGAAGGCGCGGCTGACGCGATCGAGGCGGATCTGCTGGAACGGCGACGAGGCGCTGTGCACGATGAAAGATACCTTGTCGCGGGACAGGATGGTTCGCAAGCTCGATGTCGGGGGCGGCACGGAGCGCCGCGCCACCCCCGTCGGCAGAGAAGCAATTACTTCTTGATCTGGTCGCCGCCGATCTTCTTGTCCCAGAGGTCGAAGGCCTTGACCATGGTCAGCGGGTCGAGCGGCACCTCGATCGGGTTGTTGGCGATCCAGTCGGCATATTCGGGGCGGCCGAACTGCTTGATGGCGTCCTGGCTCTCCTGCGGGGCCATGGTGATCGGCACATCCTTGACCGCCGGGCCGGGATAGAAATAGCCCTCGTCGTAGGTGTAGGCCTGCGCCTCGGGCGTCAGCATGTAGCTCATCAGGTTGAGCAGCACGGCGAGCTTGTCGTCGCTGATGCCCTTGGGGACGATCATGTAGTGGGCGTCGGCGACCCAGTGGAAGCCGTCGATCTTGCCGACCTTGGCCTCCTCCGGCACGGTGCCGAGGACGCGCGGGTTGATGTCCCAGCCGGTGGTGGTGACGGTCATGGCGCGGGTGCCCTCGCCGAGCTCCTTCATCAGCGCGCCGGTGCCGGTGGTGTAGTACTCGATGTACTTGCCGAGCTCCTGCAGATAGGCCCAGGTCTTGTCCCAGCCCTTCTCGGGATCCATCGGGTCCTTGTCGCCCAGGATGTAGGGCAGGCCCATGATGAAGGTGCGGCCGGGGCCGGAATTGGCCGGGCGGGCGTAGATGAATTTGTTGGGGTTGGCCTTGGCCCAGTCGAGCAGGGCCTGGGCGGTCTTGGGCACGTCGGCCTCGGCCACCTGGTCGGGCATGTATTCGAGCAGCGGGCCCGAGGGATAGTAGGTGACGGTGACGCCGTAGCCCTGGCTCAGCGCCTGCATCTTGTTGGCGGCCGGCAGGTAGATGTCGTCGAGCTTGGGCAGCGCGTCGGCATGATCGGGGACCAGCTTGACCCAGAGGTCCTGCGCGATGCCGGCGCTGAGCGCGTCGGTGCCGGACAGCACCATGTCGATGTCGAGACGGCCGGCATCCTGCTCGGCCTTGATCTTGCCGGGCAGCTCGGGCGAGGTCGCCTTGTTGAAGGTGATGGCCGAGACCAGCTTGGGATTGGCGGCCGCATAGGCCTCCATCGCCTTCTGCGTCAGCGCCAGATTGCCGGCGACGTCGATGATGTTGAGCGCGACCGGGGCGCTGGGCAGCGCCGGGCTGGCGCCGAAGGCACGGGTTGCGGCCGGCAGAGCGGCCAAGGCGCCGAGACCCGCCAGGGTCTGGCGGCGTGTGAATCTGATCATAATGTCCTCCCTTTGCGGGACGCGACCGCAAAATGCCGGACGGCGCCCTTACGCGCTTGCATACTAGTACACTAGTTGCTATTTGCAATAGCAAATGCTCGGTAGGCGATGGTGAGGAGAATCGCCACTTGGCGGAATCGCGCACAAAGCTGGGAGTGACGACGCGGCCGCGGCTGCACCGGCGCGAGCGTGCCACCAGCGCCAATGCGATCTACCGCGATTTGCAGCAGCAGATCGTCAAGATGAGCCTCAAGCCCGGCACGGCGCTGGGCGAGCAGATGCTGGCCGACCAATACGGGGTGAGCCGCACGCCGGTGCGCGAGGCGGTGATCCGGCTGAGCGAAGAGCGGCTGGTCGACGTGCTGCCGCAGCAGGGCACGTTCGTGTCGCGGCTGGACCTGGCGCTGATCCCCGAAGCGGTGGTGATCCGGCAGGCGCTGGAAGGCGCCACGGTGCAGGAGGCGGCGCGGATCGGGACGGCGGGCGACATCGAGGTGCTGGACGACATCATCGCCGAGCAGACGCGCTATCGCGACCGCAGCCATGTCGACCGCTTCATGGCGTCCGACGAGGCGTTCCACGAAGCCATCGCCGCCATGGCCAAGCTGCGGGGCGTGTGGAGCTATCTGCGGCCGGCCAAGATCCATATCGACCGGGCGCGCTGGCTGACAGTGCCGTTCCTCGGGGCGACGCAGGCGCTGGCCGAGCACAAGATCATCCGCGACGCCATCGCGGCGCACGATCCGGCGGCGGCGCTGGGCGCGATGCGCACGCATCTGCAGGCGGTGCTGCCCGACATCAGCTCGCTGCAGTCGCAATTTCCCGATTATTTCGTTTAGGCGGCAAACGCCGAGGAGCAAGCATGCGGCAGGGATGGCGCTGGTTCGGGCCGAATTCCGACGTGACGCTGGACGAGGTCCGGCAGGCGGGGGCGACCGATGTGGTGACGGCGCTGCACGAGACGCCGATCGGCGCGGTGTGGACCGAGGCGCTGGTGGCCGAGCGCAAGAACCTGATCGAGACGACCCCGGCCGGCCGGGTGCCGCTGAGCTGGTCGGTGATCGAGTCGATCCCCATTCCCGACGCGGTGAAGCGCCGGGGCGGAGCGGCGAAGGCCGAGATCGAGGCGTGGATCGCGAGTCTCGAAGCGGCCGGAAGGGCGGGCATCAGGATCATCTGCTACAATTTCATGCCGGTGGTCGACTGGTGCCGCACCGACCTCGACTACGAGACCCCGACGGGCTCGACGGCGATGCGCTTCGACCAGGCCAAGATGGCGGTGTTCGATCTGTGCATCCTCGAGCGGCCGGGGGCCGAGCGCGAATACACGCCGGCCGAGCAGGCGGCGGCAAGAACGCTGTTCGCCAGTATGAGCGAGGACGAGCGGGCGGCGCTGGTGCGCAACATCGCCTCGGCGCTGCCGGGCTCGACCACCGAGCCGCTGACCATCGCGCAGTTCCGCGACAAGCTGGAGCAGTATCGCGACATCGATGCGGGCCGGCTGCGGCAGCATCTGATCGAGTTCCTCGAGGCTGTGACGCCGGCGGCCGAGGCGCTGGGGGTGACGCTGACGCTGCATCCCGACGATCCGCCGCGGCCGCTGTTCGGGCTGCCGCGCGTCGCCTCGACGGCGGACGATTATGCGGCGATCTTCACGGCGGTGCCGTCGGCGGCCAACGGCATGTGCTTTTGCACCGGGAGCCTCGGGGTGCGCGCCGACAACGATCTGCCGGCGATCGCCCGCCGCTTCGCCTCGCGCATCGGCTTTGCGCATCTGCGCGCCACCAGGCGCGAGGCCGATCCGCGCAGCTTTTACGAGGCAGCGCATCTCGAGGGCGATGTCGACATGGTGGCGGTGCTGAAGGAGCTGCTGGCCGAGGACGGCCGGCGGGCGCCGGGCGAGAGCATCGTGTTCCGCCCCGACCACGGGCAGAAGATGATCGGCGATTTCGGCCGGCAGGGCGCGCCGGGCTATCCGGTGACCGGCCGGCTGCGCGGGCTGGCGGAGCTGCGCGGCATCATCGCGGCGCTCGGGGCGTAAGCTCGAACTATCGCAGGCCGGTGGGCGTGGCCCCCACCCCCGGCCCCTCCCCGCAGGGGGGAGGGGGGCGATGGAGCCGCGAGAACACGACAGTGCCCGCCTCAGCGGCGCGGTCACGGAACCAACTCCGCTCGGGCGCCATTCGAGTTGCGCGGCACAGTGGAGGCGCGCGATGGAACTCGAGAACCAGGTGGCATTGGTAACGGGCGCCGGCTCGGGCATCGGGGCGGCGACGGCGCTGCGGCTGGCCGAAGAGGGCGCCGACGTGGTGCTGGTCAGCCGCACGGCCGGGGAGATCGACAAGGTCGCCGCATCGATCGAGCGGCTGGGGCGCACGGCGCTGGCGGTGGCCGCGGACGTGGCCGACGACCGGGCGATGACCAATCTGTTCCGGCGCATCGGGCGGCGGTTCGGCCGGCTCGATTTCGTGCTCGCCAATGCCGGCATCAACGGCGTGTGGGCGCCGATCGAGGAGCTGAAGCCGGCGGAGTGGGACGAGACCATCCGCATCAATCTGCGCGGCACGTATCTGACGGTGCATCACGCGGTGCCGCTGATGAAGCCGCGCGGCGGCTCGATCGCCATCACCTCGTCGATCAACGGCACGCGCACCTTCACCAGTGCGGGCGCCAGCGCCTATTCGACCACCAAGGCCGGACAGCTGGCGCTGGGGCAGATGCTGGCGCTGGAACTGGCGCGGCACAAGATCAGGGTCAACGTCATCTGTCCGGGCGCCATCGGCACCGAGATCGGCGACAACACCAAAAGGCGGGCCACGGCGCGGGCGAAGGTGCCGGCGAAATATCCCAAGGGCACGGTGCCGCTGACCGACGGCGCGGCGGGCACGGCGCGCGAGGTGGCGGAGCTGGCGCTGTTCCTCGCCAGCAACCGGTCGCGGCATCTGAGTGGAACACCGATCTGGATCGACGGGGCGCAGTCGCTGCTGGTGTGAGGGCCGGGTAGACTGGTGATTGCGGCCCCCACCCCCGGCCCCTCCCCGCAGGGGGGAGGGGGGCGATAGAGCCGCTGGGACCGGTGGTGCAGTCAGCTCGACTGCGGCATGGTGCTGCCGGCTCAGGCGCGGGGCGGGGTGAGGTAGCTCAGCATGACGTCGACGATGTGGGCTTCCCAGCGCTCGAGCTCGGCCTTGTCCATCAGGTCGCGGGCGAAGGCGGCCGAGAGGGTCCAGCGGTTGGAGAGGTAGAAGAAGCCGAGGGCGGCGATGGTGATGTAGGCATCGAGCGGGTCGAGCCCGGCGCGGAACACGCCGTCGCGGCTGCCGCGGACGAGCACGTCGCGCAGCTCGTCGATGATGGGCGAGTTCATGATCACGGCGCGCTCGGACTTTCTCACGAAGCGGCCGCGCATCAGGTTCTCGGTGCCGAGCAGGCTGAGGAATTCGGGGTGGGCGAGGAAGTAGCGCCAGGTGAACAGCACCAGCTCGCGCATGGCCTCGCGCGGCGGGCGGTGGCCGAGGTCGAGCCCGGCCTCGGCGGCGCGGATGGCGGCGTAACTCTCTTCGAGGACGGCGAGGTAGAGCAGCTCCTTGCCGCCGAAATAATGGTAGAGCATGCGCTTGTTGATGCGGGCGCGGCGGGCGATGGCGTCGATGCGGGCGCCGCCAAAGCCCTTCTCGGTGAATTCGCGCGTCGCCGCCGCGAGGATCGAGGCCTTGGTCCGTTCCGGATCGCGTATGCTTGCGCCTGGCCGCTTCGCCACTGTGGCCCCCAGCCGTCTGGTGTGTCGCGTCAGCAGACCGAATTGAACCGTTCGATGCAAGTGGCGATGACGGCCTCTCCCGGCTTCTGTGCCCACTCGGTCGAGAAGATCTCGACCTCCTGCGGCCCGCCGAAGCCGGCGGCGGCGACGGCGCGGCGGAAGGCGGGGAAGTCGATGACGCCGTCGCCCATCATGCCGCGATCGTTGAGCAGGTCGCGGGTGGGGACGAGGAAATCGGAGATGTGGTGGGCGAGGATGCGGCCGTCGCGGCCGGCGCGGGCGATCTGCGGCCAGAGCTCGGGGTCCCACCAGAGGTGGTAGGTGTCGAGCACCACGCCGACGCCGTCGCCGAGCGCGTCGCAGAGGTCGAGGGCCTGGGCGAGGGTGTTCACGCAGGCGCGGTCGGGGGCGTACATCGGATGCAGCGGCTCGATGGCGAGCGGCATGCCGGCGGCGCGGGCGTAGGGCAGCAGTGCGGCGAGGCCGTCGGCGACGCGCCGGCGCGCCGCGGCGAGGTCGCGCGAGCCGGCCGGCAGGCCGCCGACCACCAGCACCAGATGAGTGGCGCCAATGGCGGCGGCTTCGTCGATGGCGCGCCTGTTGTCGTCGAGGGCGTCGGGGGCGGTGGTGAACATGCCGCCGCGGCAGAGGCCGGTGGCCTTGAGGCCGTTGCCGGCGAGAATGCGCGCCGCTTCGGCGAGGCCGGTGGCGGCGAGCTGGTCGCGCCAGGGGGCGACCCAGGCGATGCCGTGCCTGGCGCAGGCCTCGCAGGCGGCGCGCAGATCGCATTGGGCGCGGATGGTGGCGAGGTTGATCGACAGATCGGTCGTGTGGCTCATGGCTCGATGCCTCCGACCGCGAGCAGATGCTGCATGCGACGCGCGGCGCGCTCGGGATCGGCCAGCATGCGGGCGGCGTCGGCGAGGCGGAAGATCTCGGCGAAATGCAGCAGCGAGCGGGCGCTCTGCTGGCCGCCCAGCATCAGGAAGTGCTGCTGGAAGCCGTTGAGCCAGGCAAGGAACACGATTCCAGTCTTGTAGAAGCGGGTGGGGGCGGCAAAGATCAGGCGCGACAGCGGCACGGTGGGGGCGAGGATGGCGTCGAATTCGGCGCGGTCGTTTCGGGCGAGGGCCGCGAGCGCCGCCGAGGCCGCCGGCGCGATGGCATCGAAGATGCCGAGCAAAGCGTGCGAATAGCCCTTGTCGTCACCGGCGATCAGCTCGGCGTAGTTGAAGTCGTCGCCGGTGTACATGCGCACCGACGGCGCGAGGCGGCGGCGCATGGCGATCTCCTTGTCGGCGGAGAGCAGCGAGATCTTGATGCCGTCGACCTTGCCGGCGTTGGCGTTGATCACGTCGACGGCGACGTTCATGGCGAGGTCGTGATCGGCGTGGCCCCAATAGCCGGCGAGGGCGGGGTCGAACATCTCGCCCAGCCAGTGCAGGATCACCGGCTCCTTCGCCTGGCGCAGCAGGCGGTCGTAGACCCTGACGTAGTCGTCGGGGCCCTTGGCGGCGGCAACGAGGGCGCGGCTCGCCATCAGGATGACGCGGCCGCCGAGGCCTTCGACGAAGGCGAACTGCTCCTCGTAGGCGCGGATGACGTCGTCGAGGGTGACGGTGGGTGAGGGGGCCAGATGGTCAGTGCCGACGCCGCAGGCGATGAGGGCGTCGGGCCGTGCCCTGGCGGCGGCGAGCGCGTGGCGGATGAGAAGCTGCGCGCCGGGCCAGTCGAGGCCCATGCCGCGCTGCGCGGTGTCCATGGCCTCGGCGACGCCGAGGCCGAGGTCCCACAGATGCGAGCGGAAGGCGATGGTGGCGTCCCAGTCGATGCGGCTTTCAAGCCACGGATCGGTGGCGGCCAGCGGGTCGATCACCACATGCGCGGCGGCGTAGGCGATGCGATTGAAGGCGGGGCGGGCGCTGCCGGTGGCGACGGGCAGCGGGGTGTTGCGGAGGGCGTAGCGTTCGAGGCTGCCGTCGGCGCGCGGAAGAGTGAGTTCGGGCATTGCTGGCTCAGGCCGGGATCGAGGTCTTGGCGGGGGTCAGCGCCGGAACGTCGATCCAGCGGCGCTCCTGCCAGCTCTGCAGCGCCAGCTCGGCGAGCTGCACGCCCTTGGCGCCCTCGCGCAGGGTGAAGGTCCATGGCGTGCCGGCGACGAGGTGGCGGATGAAGTCCTCCCATTGCTGCTTGAAGCCGTTCTCGAACGTCGTGGTGGTCGGCACTTCCTCCCAGGTGTCGTTGAAGGCGATGGTCTGCGGCACGTCGGGGTTCCACACGGGCTTGGGGGTATTGACGCGATGCTGCGTCCAGCAGCGCTGCAGCCCGGCGACGGCGGAGCCGTGCGTGCCGTCGACCTGGAAGGTCACGAGGTCGTCGCGCTTCACCCGCACCGCCCAGGAGGAATTGATGTGGGCGACGATGCCGCCGGCGAGCTCGAAGGTGGCGTAGGCGGCGTCGTCGGCGTCGGCGCGGTAGGCCATGCCCTTCTCGTCGACGCGCTCGGGGATGTGGGTGGCGCCGAGGCAGCTCACCGCCTGCACCTCGCCGAACAAATTGTCGAGCACGTAGCGCCAGTGCGGCAGCATATCGAGGATGATGCCGCCGCCTTCGGCCTTGCGGTAGTTCCAGGAGGGGCGCTGGGCGGCGACGCCCCAATCGCCCTCGAACACCCAATAGCCGAACTCGCCGCGGACCGAGAGGATGCGGCCGAAAAAGCCGCTGTCCTTGAGCAATTTGATCTTGCGCAGGCCGGGCAGGAACAGCTTGTCCTGCACCACGCCGTTGCGCAGCTTCAGCTTTTCCGCCATTTCGGCCAGCGACAGGGCGTCGGCCAGCGTCTCGGCGATGGGCTTTTCGCAATAGACGTGCTTGCCGGCCTGCATGGCGCGCTTGAGCAGATCGGTGCGCATCTGGGTGGAGCCGGCGTCGAAGAACAGGGTGTCGTCGGGGTTGGCGAGGGCGGCGCCGAGGTCGGTGGTCCAGCGCTCGATGCCGTATTGGCGGGCGATGGCCTCGATCTTTTCGGCATTGCGGCCGACGAGGATGGGGTCGGGCATCACGCGATCGTTATCGGGCAGAGTGACGCCGCCCTGCTGCCGGATGGCGACGATGGAGCGCACCAGATGCTGGTTGAGCCCCATCCGGCCGGTGATGCCGTGCATGATGATGCCAAGACGCCGAACGGCCATTGTGCTCCTCCCAAGTTGTAACCGGATAGTTACAAACGGACGGAACCGGCGTCAAGCCGGATTACCGGGTGCCGACGCCGAAGGCTGATATTGCTGGAGGATTGCGTGGATATCGCAACCGGGCAGTTCCGTATGCGGAGGCCCGGATCGGCAACGGACGAAATTGCTAGAACGGTGAGTTAGAATGGTGCAACAGAACGCCCGCCGGACCGCGTCGGGGCGGTGGCGAGGGGAGGCGACTCAGCGGCCGCTCAAGCATGGAAAAGCTCACACCCGCATTGCGGAAAATGCATGGCTGGTGTGCGTGAACCACAAATTTCCTTGCGCGTTGCCGAGGATATTTTGCGTTCGCGTGTCGGAGGTTAGCGTCTTGAAGTCCGGTGGGGTTGTGCTGTCTCGGCGCCAGGTCATGGGGGCGCTGGCGGGCCTCGCGGCGATGTTGTCGACCACGGCGCTCACTCCCCCGAGTTTTGCCGAGGACACGGCGCCCGCCGCGTTTTCCTTCGATGCCCTGAGCGAGCGCATGCGCACGCTGGCGGCCGCGCCGTTCGTCGCGGACGCGGCGCCGCTGCCGCCGGTGCTGAAGGCGCTCAACTACGACAGCTACCGGCTGATCCAGGCGCGCAACGACAAATCGGTCGCGCTGTCGGACGGCTTCGGCTACTTCATCCAGCCGTTCCATCTGGGCTGGCTGTTCCAGCAGCCGGTGGAGATGTTCGAGGCGGCGGACGGCAGCGCCAGGCCGATCGCCTTCAGTGCCGCCGATTTCGACTATCACGACCCGGCGGTGGAAAAGGAAATGGCGGCGATCACGCTGCCGGGGGTCGCCGGCTTCCGCATCGACGGGCCGATGCTGGCGTCCGACCAGATGGACGAGATCGTGGCGTTCCTGGGCGCCAGCTATTTCCGGGCGCTCGGGCGCGGCAACGCCTATGGCGGCAGCGCCCGTGGCGCGGTGGTCAATTCCTGGCTCAGCGGCCCCGAGGATTTCCCGCGGTTCTCGCAGTTCTATGTCGAGCGGGCGGAGTGGGGGAAGCCGCTGACGCTCTATGCGGCGCTCGAGGGGCAGAGCCTCACCGGGGCGTTCAAATTCGTGCTCGATCCGGCCAATGCCGACCGGCAGCAGACGGTGTTCGAGGTCACGGCGCGCTATTTCTTCCGCACCGACATCCCGGAAATGGGAGTGGCGCCGCTGACCTCGATGTACCTTTATTCCGAGGCCAACCGAAGCCAGTTCGACGACTACCGCCCGGAGGTGCACGACAGCGACGGGCTGCTGCTCGACGCCGGCACCGGCGAGATCGCCTGGCGGGCGCTCAACAATCCGCCGACGCTGGGCAATTCCTATTTCGGCGCCACCAATCCCAAGGCGTTCGGGCTGATGCAGCGGGCGCGCGATTTCGCCTCGTACGAGGATCCGGGGGCGCGCTACGATTTGCGGCCATCGATGCTGGTCGAGCCGCTCGGCGATTGGGGCAAGGGCGCGGTGCGGCTGATCGAGGTGCCGGCCAAGCTCGAGACCGACGACAACATCATCGCCTTCTGGGTGCCCGAGACCAAGTACAAGGCCGGCGACAGCGCCGAATTCCGCTACCGGCTGTCGTGGGGCGACCTCAGCCCCGACCCCAAGGGGGCGGTCGCTTATGTCGCAGCCACGCGAGGCGGCCAGGGTGGCGTGTCCGGCGTTGAGAACAAGCAGACGCTGCGCAAATTCGTCGTCGATTTCGCCGGCGGGAGTCTGGCGGAGCTGCAGGCGGAAGACGTCGATGCCGTGGCAACCCTGACCGGGGGCGACGGCAAGATCGTGTTTTCGTCGGTGACCAAGCTGCCCGACGATGGCGCCATGCGACTGGCGATCGATGCCGAGATCGACAGCAAGGCGCCGATCGAGCTGCGCGCCTATCTGGTCGGCGGCGGCCAGCAATTGACGGAAACCTGGCTCTATCAATGGCGGGCGGCATGAAGCACGACAGCAATTTTCCGGTCGACCATCTGCGCCAGCGCGACCTGCCCGATGCGCCGCTGGCGATGCCGCGGCAGGTGCTCGAGCGCCGGCTCGAATGGGGCGGCGTGCTGCGGCTCTTCCAGCTCGTCCGCCTGCGGCGGGGGTGAGGCGGTGCCGCCGCACCCCATAAGGATCGTCGCCTGATGGCGCTCACGCTCAGATGGGTGGCGTTCGCCGCGAGCGGCCTCGCGGCGCTGCTGGCGGCGTGGCTGTTCGTGCTGCTGGCGCGCGCCGACGGCTGGACGTCGCTCGACAGCATCCGGCTGGTCTTGTCGAGCCTCTGCATGTTCTGGCTCGCCTGGGGCACCATGTCGGGGGTGCTGGGGCTGTTGCCATTGCGGCCCGACGGCGCCGGGGGGCCGGGGCCGCGGCGGATGCAGGCGGGGCGGCGCACGGCGCTGCTGATGCCGATCTACCATGAGGACCCGCCCTCCACGTTCGCGCGCGTCGCGGCGATGAGCGCGCGGCTCACCGCGACCGGCGCGCACCAGCACATCGACATCTTCATTCTGTCCGACAGCCAGTCGCTGGAGGCGGCGGCGCGCGAGGCGCTGTGGTTCGAGACGCTGCTCACCGAATGCGCGGCGCGCGAGCAGATCTTCTACCGCCGCCGCGACCGCAACAGCGGCCGCAAGGCCGGCAATGTCGAGGATTTCATCCGCCGCTCGGGCGGCGCCTACGACTACGCGCTGGTGCTCGACGCCGACAGCCTGATGGAGGCCGACGCCATCGCTGGCATGATCGCGCGGATGGACGCGACGCCCGACCTCGGGCTGCTGCAATCGCTGCCGCTGATCGTCAACGCGCATTCGATCTTCGGCCGGGTGCTGCAGTTCTCGGCCAATCTCTACACCCCGGTGTTCGCGCGCGGCACGGCGCTGCTGCAGGGCCGGGACGGGCCGTATTGGGGGCACAATGCAATCTTTCGCGTCGAGGCCTTCGCGCAAAGCTGCGGCCTGCCCGAGCTCAGCGGCAAGCCGCCCTTCGGCGGACAGATCCTCAGCCACGACTATGTCGAGGCGGCGCTGCTGTCGCGTGCCGGCTACGAGGTGCGGCTCGACCCCGGGATCGGCGGCTCGTTCGAGGAGGGGCCGGACAATCTCATCGATTTCGCCAAGCGCGACCAGCGCTGGTGCCAGGGCAATCTGCAGCACATGCGGGTGCTGCTGGCGCCGAACCTGCATGCGTGGAACCGCATCACGCTCCTGCAGGGCATCTTCAACTACCTGATGCCGCCGGTGTGGCTGGTGCTGCTGATCGTGTCCATCGCGGCGGCCGACATGGCGCGCATCGGGCGCAATTCGGTGCCGCCGGGCTGGGTCGGCTGGGGACTGATCGGCTCGGTCACGGCGCTGCTGGTGCTGCCCAAGCTGCTGATCGCGCTGAGCCATATCGCGGCCGGGCGCACAGCCGGCCTCAAGGGCGGGGCGCTGCTGCTGCTGTCGGTGCTGGCCGAGCTGGTGGTGTCGACGCTGACCGCGCCGATCGTGCTGATGTTCCAGGTGCGCGCCGTGCTGCGCGTGCTGTCGGGGTTCGACGGCGGCTGGCCGGCGAGCAACCGCACCGGCAGCGTGCTGACGCTGCGCCAGGCCTGGGCCAGCGCCTGGTGGATCAGCTGCTGCGGCGGGGTGGCGCTGGCGGTGGTGATCTGGGCCAGCCCGACGCTGGTGATCTGGAGCCTGCCGGTGGCGCTGCCGATGATCCTCGCGCCGCTGCTGATCTCGGTCACCAGCCTGCCGGCGGGCGTGCTCAAGGTGCTGTGGCAGGCGCCGCACGAGACCGCGCCGGCGCCGGTGCTGCTCGAATGGCAGGCGGTGCAGGCGCGCTGGACCGGCGCGGCCGACAGCATGGGGCCGCATCTGCCGGAGCGGGAGGCCGCCAATGTCCTCGGCTGAGCGGCGCCTCGGCACGGCGCCGGCGCAGCGCGACCAGCGGCTCGACATGTTCCGGGGCCTGGCGCTGCTGATGATCTTCATCGATCACGCGCCGGGCACGCTGTACGAGAATTTCACCAGCCGGAACTACGGCTTTTCCGATGCGGCGGAAGCCTTCGTGCTGATGTCGGGGATCGCGGCGGGCATCGCCTATTCGCCGCAGCTGAGGGGCGACGGGCCGCTGTGGCCGGGGATCGCGCGGGTGTGGGCGCGGGCGCGGACGCTGTATCTCGTGCACGTCACCACCACGGCGCTGGCGCTGGCGGTGTTCGCGGCGGCGGCGCTGTGGTTCGGCATCACCGCGCCGCTCGGCACCAACAACATCCCGCCGCTGTTCGAGCGGCCGCTGGCGGCGATGATCGGGCTGCCGCTGCTGACGCACCAGCTCGGCTATTTCAACATCCTGCCGCTCTATCTCGTGCTGCTGCTGGCGGCGCCGGCGCTGCTGATCGTGGGGCGGCGGCATCCCTGGCCGGTGATCGTCGGCTCGATCCTGCTCTGGGCGGCGGCCGGGCAGTGGCACCTCAACCTGCCGAACTATCCCAATCCGGGCGGCTGGTTCTTCAACCCGCTGAGCTGGCAGCTGATCTTCGTCGTCGGGCTGTTCTCGGGCGTCGCCATGCGCGAGCGTCGGGCGCTGGTGCCGTACGACAGCACGCTGTTCATCGCCGCGGCGGTGCTGGTGGTGGTGGTCGGCTTCTGGATGAAGCTCGACTGGCTCGGCACGTTCGGGCGCGACCAAGTGCTGGCGCCGCTCAGCCATCTCGGCTTTCCCGACTATTTCGTGTGGTTCGACAAGAGCCTGCTGGCGCTGCCGCGGCTGCTGCACGCGCTGGCGCTGGCCTATGTGCTGAGCTCGATGCCGGTGGTGCGCAGCATTGCCGAGAGCCCGGCCGCGGCACCGCTGACGCTGCTCGGCCGGCACGGGCTGCCGGTGTTCGCCACCGGCTCGGTGCTCGACATGGTGCTGCAGGCGATCAAGGCGGCGATCGGGCAGGACCCGTTCAACGACGGCGTGCTGTTCCTTGCCGGCATCCTGATCATGCTGGCGCTGGCCGACGTGCTCGACCGGCTGAAGCCGGGCAAGCGTCCGGCGGCGCGCCTGCGCCTGTCGGCGGCGGGCGACCTGGCCGTGAGCCGGCTGCCATGAGCGTGCTCGAGACCGATGCGGCGGTTGCCGCTCTCCGCCGGCCGTTCGGGCTGAGGCTGCCGCTGGCGGTGACGATCGCGCTGATCCCGGCGGCGTTCGTGGTGGCCGGCCTCGTCATCCGCTATTTCGCCTATGCCGCGGCGGTGCCCGACGAGACGCTCGCGGGCTTTCCGATGGGGCTCTGCCGCTGGGATTGCGGCTGGTACGTCTACATCGCCGAGCACGGCTACCATCCGTTTCCGACGCCGGGGATGAACGCGGCAGGGAACTGGGCGTTCTTTCCGCTGATGCCGGTGTTCGTCGGCGCCGTGCGCTGGCTGACGCAATGGCCGACGATGACGCTCGCCACCGGCCTTTCGATCGCCATGTCGTATGCGACGGCGGTGCTCGCCTGGCCGCTGCTGGGGCGCAACCTGCGGGCCTATACGCTGTTCTCGGCGTACCTGCTGGCGGGGCCATGGTCGGTCTACTTCACCACCTTCATGAGCGAGGCGGCGTTCATCCTGCTCACCACCGGCGTGCTGCTGGCGCTCGAGCGGCGGAACTATCTGGTCGCCGGGCTGGTGGCCGGGCTGCTGTCGGCGACGCGCATCGTCGGGGTGATGATGGCGGTGGCGATGCTGGTGCAATTGTTCGCCGAGCATCGCGCCGCCGGCAGGCCGCTGCGCCGCTTCGTGCCGGATCTGCTGCGGCGGCCGGACGTGGTGCTGGGGCTGCTGCTGGCGCCGCTCGGGGCGTTCGTCTACATGGCGTTCCTCAATTGGTGGATCGGCGACGGGCTGGCGTTCGTGCACGTGCAGCGCGCCTGGGCGCGGGCCTATGGCAACCCGCTGCAGTTCCTGTGGGAGGCGCTGGCCAGCATGCCCAAGGGCGGCTGGACGCCGACCGCGCCGCAACAGCTGGCGGCGGCGGTGATCACCGGCTTCGTGCTGATCGGCGTGCTGTTCTGGCGGCGCAAATGGGCGGGCGGCACGTTCAGCCTGATCGCGCTGACGATCCCGCTGTTCGCCGGCATGGCCTCGACGCTGCGCTTCACCGCGGCGCTGGCGCCGCTCGCCATCGAGGGGGCCAAGATCCTCGGCGCCAACCGCATCGTGTTCGCGGCGGCGCTGCTGGGGTTCCTCGCCGCCGACTATTTCGTCACCATCGGCTGGATCAGCGGGGCGCTGAGCCTTGTCTAGCGCGGTACATGAACAGGTGGCTGTGGCCCCCACCCCCGTCCCCTCCCCGCGAGGGGGAGGGGGGCCTGACTTCGGGCCTGGCGGTCGCGGCGCCCGCAGTGGAGTGCTGCTCTATGGCGTGGCGGCGCTGGTGGCGCTGTTCGAGCTGGGCGTCGCCTGGGTGGCGCTGCATCCGCACGTGCCGGCGGACTATCGGGCGTATTATCTCGACCGCAGCACCACCTGCCTCAACGAGCCGGTGCCGGGCACCTATTCGGCCGGCACCGAGATTCCGTTCCGCTCGGGCTATGAGCATGCGATCACGCCGCTGCGCGTCTGCGGCTGGGAAGGGCCGGCCGGCGACGGGCTGCATGCGGTGGGCGAAAGCGCGCGGCTGCGCTTCCGGCTCGACGGGCCGGTGCGCGAGCGGACGCTGACGCTCGAGATGGTGGCGGTGGATTTCGCCGGACCGCGCGGACAGCCGGTGGTGGTGACGGTCAATGGCCGCAAGGCGGGCACGGTGCGGGTGCTGCCGGGGACGCCGCAGCGTTTCACCCTGCCGCTGCCGGAGACGGTGCCGGCGGCCGACGCCACGGTGGATGTCGAGCTCGGCTTCCCCGACGCGATCCGGGTCGATCCGACCGATTCCAACACGCGCAAGCGCTCGATCAAGCTCACCGCCGCGCGCGTCGGCTGAGGCGGCCTCCGGCATTTTCCGGCTTGTCTGCGAGAGGCGCGCGCGGCAGAGTTAGTAAACCGGTTTACCAGCTCGGGGGAGCGCAAGATCGACACCGATGATTTGATCCTCGACGCCGAGGCGGAGATCGCCATCCGGCAGCATCTGGTGCTGGTGGCGCTCGGCAGGCGTCCGGCCGATCTCGCCATCGAGGTGGGGCGGCTGCTGTCGGTGTATTCGCGCAGCTGGATGGCGGAGCAGGAGATCATCGTCGCCGGGCGGCGGATCGCCTATGTCGGGCCGGTCGGCTCGTATCGCGGCACGGTGCGCGAGCGGGTGCGCCATCCGGGGCTGAGTGCGGTGCCGGGGCTGGGCGAGGTGCACAAGCACATCGAATCCACCCACATCACGCCGGAGTTCGAGGCCGAGCTGGTGCTGCCGCGCGGCAATACCTGGACGTGCGAGGCGAGCCACGAATTCGCCAACGTCAACGGGTCGCGCAACATCGAGTTCTGGCAGAAGGCGCGGCGCGCCGGCTCGCCGCTGAAGGTGTTCATCCAGCCCGGCTCGGCAGTGCCGCCGAGCGCCTGGGAGGAGAGCGGCGGGTCCTACGGCCACGACGAGCAGCAGCGGTTCGTTTCGCAGCATCTCGACGTCACCAGCCTCGACGAGGTGATGGACTGGCCGGCGGTGTGGAACCCGGACAATCCCGGCTACGCCCGGATGTGGGGACTGATCGGGGCGACGCTGGCCGGCCGCGCGGTGGTCGAGGGGCACGGCTCGGGCCTCACCGATGCGCACGACATCTCGGCCTTCGCCGCGGCGGGGCTGAGCTCGGACCATGAGGTGTGGGCGCTGGAGGAGGCGTGGGACCGGCTGGAGCGTGGCATCTTCACCGAGCTCAGGCCGTTCTCCTACGACGCGATCATTCCGGGGCTGCTCGCGCGCGGCCTGCCGGACTGGCAGGATGTCGCCTTCACCACCGACGACCGCTCGGCGTCGGAGACGCTGGAGCTGGGAGCGTCGGACCACAATGTGCGGCACGCCATCCAGTACGGGCTCAAGCCCGAGATCGCCATCCAGTGCGCCACCATCAATCCGGCGCGGCACATGCGGATCGAGCAGTGGGTGGGGTCGGTGGCGCCGGGGCGATACGCAGACCTGGTGCTGCTCGACGATGTGGAGACGTTCAGGATCGCCGGGGTCTATGCCGACGGCCGGCGGGTCGGCGAGGGCACGCGCTATGTGGGCCCCGAGGTGCGGATCGGCTGGCCGGACTGGGCGAGCCGCACCGTCAAGGTCGGGCGCGAGCTCAGCGCGAAAGATTTCGCCATCAAGGCCGAGCCGGGGCGCGCGACCATGCAGGCGGCGGTGCTCAGGCCGTTCCACTGGAACGAGGATTTCCTGGTCGAGGAGCTGCCGGTCGCGGACGGCGAGGTGCAGCGCGACACGGCGCGGATGATCACCAAATGGGCGCTGGTCGACCGCTATCGCGGCGACGGCGCGGTGGCCGCGATGTTCTGGACCGGCTGCGGGCCGGCCGACCCGGACACCGCGCTCGCCTGTTCGGTGGCGCATGACAGCCACAATATCTGGGCCGTCGGCTCGTCGGACGCGGCGATGGCGATGGCGGTCAACCGGCTCGAGGCGATGCAGGGCGGCTGGGCGCTGGTGCATCGCGGCAAGCTCGTCGCCGAGGTGCGGCTCGAGATCGCGGGGCTGATGACGGCGCGGCCGGCGGAGGCGTTCGACGACGAGATGCAGGCGTTCTATCGGGCGGCGGGCAAGGTCGAATGGATGTACCAGCCGTCGGCGCTCAACCTGTGGAAGCCGGGCTTTCCGGAATTCCTCAAATTCGCGACGCTCACCTGCAGCCCGTGGCGCTGGGTGCTGGTGGCGCCGTCCAAGGCGGCGCCCGAGGGCTTCGTCAACGTGCAGACCGGGGAGACGCACAAGGTGGTGTGGGCATGAGCCGCAAGGTGTACCTGGCGGGGCCGGAGGTGTTCCTGCCCAATGCGCGCGAGCAGCTCGACATCAAGATCGCGCTCACCCGCGCGGCGGGGCTGATCCCGGTGTCGCCGGGGGATTTCGTGGTGCCGCCGCAGCCGACCAAGCGGCTGTTCGGGCGGGCGATCAGCGAGATCGACGAAAAGATGATGGATGCGGCCGACGCCATCATCGCCAACCTCACGCCGTATCACGGCATCAACGCCGACACCGGCACCTGCTACGAGCTCGGCTATATGTGCGCGCAGGGCAAGCTCGCCTATGGCTACACCAATGTGGCGGACGACCACCGCACGCGCACGATCAACTACTACAAGGGCGCGGTGCAGGCCGATGCGTCGGGCCGGCTGCGCGGCGCCGACGGGCTGGCGGTCGAGGACGTCGACATGGCCGACAATCTGATGATGCAGGGCGGCATCGAGCGGCGCGGCGGGCAGGTGATCGTGCACGCCGCGGCGCCGGAGCGGGTGTACACCGACACCACGGCGTTCGAGATGTGCCTCAGGCTGCTGGCGGCGCGGGAGTAGAACCAAATTGTAGTATCGGTGCTGAACCTTGCGTGTTGCGGGAAGCATCGCTCGAACTGATGGATCGCACCCCTCACCCGGCTTCTAGGCTCGCTGCGCTCGCCAAGGCGCCGACCCCGGATCGGGTCCGGGGCAGGCTCTCTCCCCTGAGGGGCGAGGTGAGGCTGACTGAGAGATCACGGGAAAGCTGAAAGTCCGCAGTCGGATCCTCCCCTACGCCGCAGGCATGGGAGGAGGTGGCGGCGAAGCCGACAGAGGGGCGGCCGCTTGCGCTGAGCGGGGGGCCGCCCCCTCCACCAGCTTCGCTGGTCCCCCTCCCCCGTAAACGGGAGAGGAGTCCCGACTGAGGCATTGCGCTAGGCCTTGACGCCGCGCAGGGCGAGGGCGCGCTGGGCGCGGTAGGAGAACAGCAGCAGCGCGAGGATGGTGACCGCGAAGGGGATCATGCGGATCAGCTCGGGCGGGATCCAGGGGTAGTGGCCGGGCAGCACGTTGGTGAGGCCGTCGAAGGCGCCGAACAGCAGCGCCGCGAACATCACGCCCACCGGGTGGCGGGCGCCGAGCAGCACGGCGCCGAGCGCGATGAAGCCGCGGCCGGCGGTCATGTTGGCGGTGAAGCCGATGAAGTTGAACATCGCGAGCTGGGCGCCGCCGAGGCCGGCGAGCGCGCCCGAAACGATCAGGCTCCAGAAGCGCACGGCGTTGACCGGAATGCCCGCCGCTTCCGGGGCGGCGGGATATTCGCCGACGGCGCGCAGCCACAGGCCCCAGGGGGTGCGGTAGAGGAAGTACCAGATGGCAAAGACCAGGAAGGCCGCGACCCAGCTCAGCAGCGAATGGCCGGAGAAGATGGCGACCAGCGCCGGGCCGATGCCGGGGATGGCGCCGAGAAAGCTCAGATCGACCGCGGGGACGGCGCCCGAGGGCAGATTGATCGAGGTGCCCTTGTCGCCGCCGGTGGCGAGCGACAGCGCGAACACGGTGCCGCCGGTCGCCAGCGCGCCGATGGCGAAGCCGACGATGATGATGTCGGCCTTCATGCGCAGATGGAAGAAGGCCATGACCAGCCCGACCGCGGCGCCGGCGCCGATGCCGGCGAGGACGCCGACATACCAGGGCGCATAGTGCGAGACGATCACCGCGGTGAGGCAGCCGATCAGCATGATGCCGTCGAGCGCGACGTTGAGGGCGCCGCTGAGGTCGGAGATGAGGCCGCCCAGCGTCGCCAGCAGCAGCGGCGTCGAGGTGCGGATGACGGTCGCGAGGAAGGCGGCCGAAAACACGGTGAGCAGGAACTCGTTCATCGGGTCGCTCCCCTGCGGGTGCCGAGTACGTTGCGCTTGAGCCAGGCGGGCAGGCCGAACTGGCTGGCGACGAGCAGGATGATGAGGGCGGCGACGACGCTGATCACTTCGGCCGGCACGTCGGTGCGGATGTTCATCAACTGCGCGCCCTGCCTGAGATAGGCGTAGAACATCGCCACCACCGGCACCGCCAGCGGGCGGTTGCGGGCGACGATGGCGATGAGGATGCCCTCGAAGGCGAAGCCGCCCTCGAACAGCACGGTCAACTGCCCGAAGGCCTGGCCCTGCACGAACATCGAGCCGAGCAGGCCGCCGAGCGCGCCGGCGACGGTCATCGCCGACACCATGATGGCATTGGCCTTGATGCCGGCATATTCGGCGAAGCGGGCATTGTGGCCGACGAGGCGGAGCTTCAGCCCCCAGGAGGTGCGGTAGAGCGCGAACCAGGTGCCCAGCACGCACAGGATGGCGAAGATCAGCCCGAGGTCGATGCGGGTGTTGGCGACCAGCACCGGATAGAGCGAGGTCTTGGGGAATTTGTCGGTGGTCAGCAGGCCGCTGCCGGGCGGCACCAGCGAGACGCGCACGAGGAAATTGCAGAGCTCGATGGCGATGTAGTTGAGCATCAGCGTCGAGACGATCTCGTTGGCGCCGAGCCTGGCCTTGGCGATGCCGGGCAGGAAGCCGTAGATGCCGCCGGCGATCATGGCGGCGAGGACGCCGAGGGGCAGGCCGGCCCAGGTCTGGCCGATGGGCGAGAGCGCGACGTAAGTGGCGGCGAGGGCGCCGACATAGAGCTGACCCTGCACGCCGAGCGCGAATTGCCGCGCCTGGAACACCAGCGAGAAGGCGAGGCCAGTCATGGTCAGCTTGGCGACGTCGTCGACCCAGAGCCCGAAGGTGCGCACGCGGCTGAACGGCGCGGTGAGCAGCGTCATCAGCGCGTCGACCGGCGATTTCGAGACGAAGAACACGATCAGCAGCGTCGCGATCATGGCGATGATCACGGCGATGGCGGCGCGGCCGAGCTCGCGGCCGGCGATCGACAGCCGCGTCGGCGGCTTCATGTTGCCGGCGGCGGTGGCGGCGGGCAGGGCGGCAGGGGCCGTCGGCGTGGCGTCGGTGGTCATAGGCCGGCTCGCAATTCTTCGGGCGACTGCTCGGAGAGGCCGAGCATGTAGGTGCCGAGCGTTTCGGGGCTGAGGCCCTCGCGGTTGTGGAAGGCGGCGACGATGCGGCCGCGATAGAACACCAGCAGGCGGTCGGAGAGGGCGAGCAGCTCGCCGAGGTCGGCCGAGCTCAGCAGCACCGCGGCGCCGGCGTCGCGCGCCGCCGCGATGGTCTTCCAGATGAACTGGGTGGCGCCGAGGTCGACGCCGCGGGTCGGCTGGCTGACCAGAAGCAGTTTCGGCTGCTCGCTCAGCTCGCGCGCCACCACCACCTTCTGCATGTTGCCGCCCGAGAGGGTGCCGACGGGGACGGCCGGGCCGTTGACGCGGATCGAGAACTGCTCGATCAGCCGCACGGCGTTGGCCTTGATCGCCTTGAGGTCGAGCAGGCCGTTGCGCACGTAGCGGCGGTCCTTGAGGCGGGTGGCGACGATGTTCTCGGCGACGCTGGCGCCGGTGGCGAGGCCTTCGGCGATGCGGTCCTCGGGGATGGAGGCGATGCCGATGCCGCGGCGCCGGAGCACGCTCAACGGCACGATGTCCTGGTCGGCGACGACGATGCGGCCGTCGGCGACGTGGCGCAGCCCGGCGATGGCTTCCATCACCTCGGCCTGGCCGTTGCCCTCGACGCCGACGAGGCCGAGGATTTCGCCGGCCCTGACGCCGAGCGACAAATCCCGGCACACATCGGCGCCGCGCGCATTGACGAGGCGGAGGTTGCTGACGGTGCAGACCTCGGCGCCGGCGGCGCGCGGGGCGCGGTCGACGCGCAGCGCCACCTCGCGGCCGACCATCATGGTGGCGAGCTCGTGCTCGGTGACGTCCTTCGCCTTCACGGTGCCGACGGTGCGGCCCTGGCGCATCACCGTGATGGTGTCGGAAATCTCCAGCACCTCGGGCAGCTTGTGGGCGATGAAGATGACGGTGCAGCCCTGCTCGATGAGCGAGCGGATGGCGACGAAGAGCTCGGCCACTTCCTGCGGCGCCAGCACCGCGGTGGGCTCGTCGAGGATCAGCACGCGGGCGTTGCGGTAGAGCGCCTTGAGGATTTCGACGCGCTGCTGCTGGCCGACGGGCAAGGTGCGCACCGGCGGCATGGGGTCGACGTTGAGGCGGAATTGTTCGCTGAGGCCGCGGACGCGGGCGATGGCCGCCTCGCGGTCGAACCGGATGCCCTTGCGCGGCTCGGAGCCGAGGGCGACGTTCTCGTAGACGGAGAAGGAGGGGACCAGCGAGAAGTGCTGGAACACCATGCCGATGCCGGCGTCGATGGCGTCGCGCGGGCCGTCGAAATGCACCTGCCGGCCGTCGAGCGACAGCGTGCCGGCGTCGGGCCGCTCGATGCCAAACAGGATCTTCATGAGGGTGGATTTGCCGGCGCCGTTCTCGCCGACCACGGCGTGGACTTCGCCCTTTTCGACGCTGAGGTCGACCCCGTCATTGGCGACGACGCCCCCCGGATAGACCCGGCCGATCCCGCGTGCTTCGATGAACGCCACTGTTGCCCCGTCCCCCGATGGAGGGCGCCGCAGCCTCGGCCGCGGCGCCGATACGCGAAAGCCTTAAGGCTTACTTCATCACGGTGTCGACCTTGATCTCGCCGGCGGCGATCTTCTTGGCGATGCCGTCGACCTCGGCCTGCACGTCGGCGGGCACGAGCTTTTTGTAGTTCTCGTTCTCGGCGATACCGACGGCGCCGTCGGCAAGGCCGAGCAGCTCGGCCTTGCCGTATTCCTGGGTGCCGGCGATGGTGTTCTTGAGGGCGAGATAGAGCGACTGGCCGACCTTCTTTTCGACCGAGGTGAAGATCACCGCGGCCTGGGCCGGGTCGGTGGCCTTGAAGATCTCGTACTGGTCGGAATCGACGCCGACGGCAAGCTTGCCGCCGCCCGCGTCACGCACCGCCTGCAGGCTGCCGATGCCGGTGCCGCCGGCGATCGGGAAGATTATGTCGGCGCCCTGGCCGAGCTGGGCCAGCGCGATCTCCTTGCCCTTGGCGGGGTCGGAGAAGGTGCCCGACACTTCGCTCAGGATCTTGATGTCGGGCCTGGCGGCCTTGGCGCCCTGGTCGAAGCCGACCTTGAAGTCGGTGACGGTGGGGAAGTCCATGCCGACGACTTCACCGATGATGCCGGACTTGGAAATCTTGGCGGCGGCCCAGCCGGCGAGATAGCCGGCGGTCGAGGTCTGGTAGTTGATGCCCAGGACGTTCTTGCAGTCGCATTTGGCGTAGTCGGGCGCGTCGTCGAAGATAATGAATTTCTTGTCGGGATATTGCGGCGCGATGTCGGAAACATAGGGCTGCATGTCGAAGGTGCCGGCGATCACCACGTCGTAGTCGCCGTCGGTGGCGTCGGCGAGGGCGGGCTGCCATTTCGACTTGTCGTTGCCGGCCTCGATGATCTTGACGGTGACGGGCAGGTCGGCGGCGGCCTGCTTCAGGCCGGCGGCGGCGCTATCGAAGAAGCTCTTGTCGCCGAGATTGCCGTGCAGCACGAGGACGACCTTGAGCGGGTTGTCCTTGCTGTAGTCGGCGGCGAAAGCCTGCGGGACGGCGACAGCCGCCGTCATGCCGCCGGCGAGCACGAGCCCGGCGGCGGCCTTGCTGAGGGATGAGAGGAAAGACATGCGCACTCCTGTTGGCATTAGGTCTTCTTGGTAGGCACGTAGGCAACGGAACGGGCGTAGAAGGCATCGACCTTAGCAAGATCGACCTGTTCCACGAACGTAATTCTGGGGGTGCCGAGGCGGCCGCTCGGATCGACCAGGGTCATGCCGCGGGTGAGGCCGGGCGCGAGCTCGACGCTCGAGGAGGCGGTCACCGATTTCGTGACGATCGCCGGATCGACGACCACCGCGGCGGCCAGCGGATCGACGTAGAGCATGTTGTCGGGCGCCTGCCGCTTGCGGCGCACGCCGCGATAATGGTTGACCAGCGCCGCCGAGAAATCGCGGATCGCCGAAGGCGGGGTCCTGTCGAACAGCGCATCGACGCGGGCGCCGTCCATGTAGTGGGCGACGCACGCCTCCCACGGCACGACGATGGTGTCGACGCCGGCGGTGAGCACGATGTGGGCGGCCTCGGGATCGGCGTAGATGTTGAATTCGGCGGCCGGCGTGGTGTTGCCGCGGCCGTAGACGGTGCCGCCCATGATGGTCAGCGTGCCGATGCCGGCGGTGATGTCGGGGGCAAGGCGCAGCGCCAGCGCCAGATTGGTGAGCGGGCCGATCATCAGGATGTCGGCCTTGCCGCCCCTGGCGGCGGCGTCGCGGAAGGTGCGGATGAGGACGCCGACGGCGTCGTCGGAGGCGGGCTCGGCCTGCGTCTTCGGGCGCGCGGCGCCGCCGAGGCCGTCATTGCCGTGCACATCGGTGGCATCGATGATCGGCTGCGTCAGCGGCCGGTCGGCGCCGCGATGCACCGGCACGTCGAGGCCCAGATGCGCGGCGACGGCGAGCAGATTGGTGGTCGCCTGGTCGCGCCCGACATTGCCGAACACGGTGGTGATGATGTCCGGCGCGCGGCCGTTGGCCACCAGCAGGATCAGCGCCTGGGCGTCGTCGACGCCGCCATCGCTGTCGAAAATGAAGGGTCTGGTCACGCTACGTCCCTGGTCTTCTTGTTGTCGTCGACGCGGGCCCAGAAGGCCGCGTAGGTTTTCGAATAGTCGGCGCGGATGTCGGCGAAGGGCCGGCGCACCAGCTCGCGGTCGCGCACGATCGGCTCGCCGGCGATCCACACATGCCGCACGTCGCGGCCGCTGCCGGAATAGACCAGCAGGGTCTCGATGTCGGGCGTCTCGGAATAGCCGGGGCCGCCGAGGTCGACCGCGACGAGGTCGGCGGCCTTGCCAGGCTCGAGGCTGCCGATCTCGTGCCCGAGGCCGAGGGCGCGGGCGCCGTCGATGGTCGCCATGCGCACCAGCTCGCGGCTCGACAGCGGCTGGGCGCGGCCCTCGCGATGCGAGGCGACGAGGCCGGCGACGCGCATCTCGGCCACCATGTCGTAGGAATTGTTGGCGGCGACATTGTCGGTGCCGAGCGCCACGGTGACGCCCTTGTCGCGCAAGCGCACGGCGGGGCAGATGCCGGCGCGGCCGGAGCGGAGGCCGGCGGTGGCGCAATAGGCCACCGACGTTTCGGGATGGGCGGCGAAGATGGCGATGTCGCTGTCGCTGAGATCGAGGCAGTGGGCGGCGTGCACCTTGCCGGAAAAGAAGCCGGCGCGCTCCAGCGCCTCGGTGGCGGTGAGGCCGTAGCGGGCGAGGGTCAGCTCGTTGTCCTCGGGGCCGGCCGCCATATGCAGGTGCAGGCCGGCGCCGTGCTCGCGGGCCACCGCCACTTCCTCGAGCAGCAGCTCCTCGGTGTTGTCGACATAGGGCGCGTGCGGGCCGAACCAGGGGATGACGCGGCCGTCGGCGGAGCGCTGCCGCTCGAGGAAGGCGGTGGCGGCGGCAAGCTCGCGCTGGCCGCGCTCGACGTCGCCCAGCTGCACGATGCCGTAGGCGATGACAGCGCGGAGGCCGGCGTCCTTGACGGCCGCGGCGATCTCCTCGGCGAAGAAGTACTGGTCGCAGAAGGTGGTGGTGCCGCTCAGCGCCATCTCGGCGCAGCTCAGGGCGACGGCGGGGCCGATGTCGGAGGCGACCAGCGACAGCTCGGGCTCGCGGATGGAGTTGTACCAGCCGTCCATGGTGAGCAGGCTCCGGCCTTCGGAGCGGCCGCGGAACAGCACCATGGCGGCGTGGGTGTGGGCGTTGACCAGCCCCGGCATCAGCACATGGCCGCCGAGGTCGACGGCCTCGTCGAATCCGGCGGCGGCGGGCGTGGTGTCGCGGCTGCCGGTGGCGGTGATGCGGCCGTCGCGCACGGCAACCCAGCCGCCCGCGAGCACCCGATCGTCCTGGTCCACAGTCAGCACCGTGCCGCCGTGGAAAAGCGAGGACCCCATAACACCCCAGTTAGTAAACCGGTTTACAGAGCCAACTAAAAACACTCATTATGGGCTTGTCAAATCCTTTGGGCTGCGTCCCCCGGTGAGCCTTGCAGCAGCGTCAATCATGACCGACGACCTCCTCATTTCCGGCGCCGGCGAAGTCGCCATCCGGCAGGAGCTGACGCTGGTGGCGCTCGGCAGGAAGCCGGCCGACCGGGCGCTGCGCGTCGGCCGTCTGCTCGACGTGCATACGCGCAGCTGGCTCGAGGACCAGGAGATCGTGATGCACGGCCGGCGCATCGCCTGGGTGGGGCCGGCCGGCGCCTATGCGGGCGAGGTGCGCGAGCGCGTGCACGAGCCCGACCTTTCGGCGGTGCCCGGCTTCGGCGAGGTGCACAAGCACATCGAGAGCTCGCATCTGACGCCGGAATACGAGGCGGCGCTGGCGATCCCGCGCGGCAATACCTGGACATGCGAAGCGAGCCACGAATTCTCCAATGTCGACGGCGTGCACAATCTCGCCTTCTGGACGATGGCGCGGCGGGCGGGCTCGCCGCTGAAGATCTTTCCGCAGCCCGGCTCGGCGGTGCCGCCGACGGCGTGGGAGTGGGGCGGGGGCTATTACGACGGGCCGGCGCAGGCGGGCTTCATGGCCGAAAGCGTCATGGTCACCGGGCTCGACGAGGTGATGGACTGGCCGGCGGTGTGGAACCCCGAGAACGCCTCGCACGACCGGCTGTGGGGAATGATCGGCGCGACGCTCGCCGGACGCGGCGTGGTCGAGGGGCATGCTTCGGGCCTTACCTCGGTGGGCGAGATCAGCGCCTTCGCGGCGGCTGGCCTCGCCTCCGACCACGAAATGGTGTCGGCGGAGGAGGCGTGGACCAAGCTCAGCCATGGGCTGTTCGTCGAGATCCGCATCTACACCATGACCGAGATCATCACGGGGCTGCTGGAGCGGGGCCTGACAGACTGGTCGCAGGTCGCCCTCACCACCGACGACCGGTCGGCCAGCAACACGCTCAAGGATGGCGGCATGGACCACAATGTCCGTACCGCCATCGCCGCCGGGCTGCCGCCTGAAACGGCGATCCAGTGCGTGACCATCAATCCGGCGCGGCACATGCGGCTGACGCCCTATGTCGGCTCGATCGCGCCGGGCCGCTATGCCGACATCGTGCTCTTGAGCGACGTGCCGGGGGTGAAGATCGCCAAGGTGTGGGCCGACGGCAGGCCGGCGTCGGAGGGGACGCGCTACACCGGGCCGGCGCCGAAGATCGACTATCCGTCGTGGGCGACGCACACGGTCAACATCAAGCGCCGCATCAGTGCCGACGATTTCCGCATTGCGGCGGCGCCGGGGCGCGAGACGATGCAGGCGGCGGTGATCCGGCCGTTCCACTGGCACCCGGTGTTCTACGAGATGACGCTGCCGGTCGCGGACGGCGCGGTGCAGCGGCTGCAAAGCGAAAACCTCACCAAATTCGCCATCGTCGATCGCTTCTCGGGCGAGGGGAAGGTGTCGAAGATGTTCTGGCGCGGCTGCGGGCCGCGCGACGCCGACAGCGCGCTCGCCTGTTCGGTGGGGCACGACAAGCACAACATCTGGTGCGTCGGCTCGTCGGATGCGGCGATGGCGATGGCGGTCAACGCGCTGATCGAGCAGCAGGGCGGCTGGGCGCTGGTGCATGGCGGCAAGGTCGCGGCGACGGTGCGCTTCGAGGTCGGCGGGCTGATGACGGCGCGGCCGCCCGAGGTGCTCGATGCGGAGATGCAGCAACTCTACCGCGCCGCGGAGAAGGTCGACTGGATGTACGAGCCGACCTACCGGCCGCGCTGGTATCCGGGCTTTCCCGAGCGGCTGATGGCGGCGACGCTCACCTGCTCGCCCTGGACCTGGGTGCTGGTGGCGCCGACGCCGCTGGCGCCCGAGGGCTTCGTCAACGTGGCGACGGGTGAGACGCACCCGGTGGTCTGGTAGCGGGGGCGGGCGTGGCGACCATTCACGACGTGGCGCTCGCGGCGGGGGTCAGCAAGACCACGGTGTCGCGCTATCTCAACAACCGCATCGAGCTGCCGGCCGCCACCTCGGCGCGCATCGACGCCGCCATCGCCAAGCACGATTATCGCCCGAACCTGCTGGCGCGGCGACTGTCGACGGGCAAGACCGACGCCATCGGCCTCGTGGTGCCGGAAATCCGCGAGCCGTTCTTTGCCGAGCTGGCCTCGGCGGTGGAGGACGAGGCGGACCGGCACGGCTACACCATCTTCATTTCCTCGACGCGCTCGGACCGCGGCCGCGAGATCGCCTCGCTCAACCGGCTGCGCGACCATCATGTCGACGGGCTGATCATGCTGACCAACACGCCCGACGACGGCTCGCTGGCGGCGGAGATCGGCAAGCGGCGCAACGTGGTGCTGCTCGACGAGGACATTCCCGGCGTCAAGGTGCCGCGGGTGTTCGTCGAGAACACCGAGGGGGCGCGGCGCGCCACGCAGCATCTGATCGCGCGCGGGCACCGGGCCATCGCCTTCCTCGGCGGGCCGCTGGGGCTGTTCACCTCGGAGGAGCGCTTCGCCGGCTATGCCGCGGCGCTGCGCGAGGCGGGGCTCGGCGTCGAGGGACAGCATCTGCATCGCGGCAGCTTCTCGCCCGATCTCGCCGAGCAGGCGGTGGTGGCGATGGCGGCGGCGCGGACGCCGCCGACGGCGCTCTTCGCCTCGTCCGACTATCTCGCCATCGGCGCGATGCGCGGGCTGCGCCGCGCCGGCGTGGCGGTGCCGCGCGACATGAGCCTCGTCAGCTTCGACGATACGCCGCTCGGCGCCATGCTGACGCCGGCGCTGACGGCCATCCAGCAGCCGATCGAGGCGCTCGGCCGGCACGGCTTCCAGGCGCTGTATGCGCTGATGCAGCGCAAGCCGGCGCCAAAGCTGACGCGGCTGCCGGTGACGCTGATCGAACGCGAGTCCGTCGCCAGTCCAAGAGCAAGGGGGAGACTTTGAGCAAGCGCATCCTGATCGCGGGGGAATCGTGGACCACGCATTCGATCCATGTGAAGGGCTTCGACAGCTTCACCACCACCGAATACAATGAGGGCATCCACTGGGTGCGGGCGGCGCTCGCGGGCAATGGCTGGAGCGTCGAGCATCTGCCGTCGCACAACGCGGCGCGCGACTTTCCGGGAAGCCTCGAGGCGCTGCGGCAGTACAACGTCGTTCTGCTGAGCGACATCGGCGCCAACACGCTGCTGCTGCACCCCGAGACGTTCAATCGCAGCAAGGTGCTGCCCAACCGCCTCGATCTGCTGGCGGAGTATGTGCGGGCCGGCGGCGGGCTGGTGATGGCGGGCGGCTACCTGACCTTCCAGGGGATCGACGCCAAGGGCCAGTATGCCGGCAGCGCGGTGGAGGCGGTGCTGCCGGTGACGCTGCACCGCCACGACGACCGCATGGAAAAGCCGGAGGGCGCCGCGCCGGTGGTGGCCGATGCCGGCCATCCCATCCTTGCCGGCGTGCCGTCGGGGGCGTGGCCGGCGCTGCTCGGCTACAACCAGGTGGTGGCGCGGCCCGGGGCCAGCCTGATCGCGCGGGTCGGCGACGATCCGCTGCTGGTGGCGGGGACGTTCGGCAAGGGCCGCTCGGTGGCGTTCACCTCGGACCTTGCGCCGCACTGGGCGCCGCCGCCGTTTCTCGACTGGCCCGGCTACGCGCCGCTATGGGCCGGCATTTGCGATTGGGCAGGGAGTTTCAGATGATCGCCGTCAAGCAGCCGCCGGATCCGTGGCAGCGCACCACCACCGAGCATGGCTTCGCCGCCGACGAGGTGATCTCGGCGCTGCAGAAGTCGATCCGGCGCGGGCTGGTCGAGAATGCGCTGCTGCTCGGCTGGGAGATGTATCTCACCAGCCCGGAGATGGAGGCGATGCTGTGGTCGCGCCTGTGCGTCATCGCGGTGGAGGACGTGGGCTACGGCAATCTCGACGCGCCGGTGCTGGTTGAAACGCTGTTCCAACAGCACCAGCGCTATCCCCGGCCGCAGCACGACCGCTTCCTGTTTGCGGCGCACGCCATCCGGGTGCTGGGCTCGGGGCAGAAGGACCGCACCACCGACGACATGGTCAACTGGGCCAAGCAGTCGGTGGCGCTGGGCGAGCGGCAGGCCGAGATTCCGGACTTCGCGCTCGACATGCACACGCGGCGCGGCGCCGAGATGGGCCGCGACTACCGCTGGTTCATCGAGGAGGCCTCGCGGGTGATCCCCGAGATCCCCGGCAAGGAGCAGAAATACCGCGACTGGATCGTCGACGCGCTGCAGGCGGGGAAGCTGAGCTAGCGTCTCCGCCCACTTGACTCCCGCGCTGAATGTTCTCTTTATGTTCTCGTTCAGCGCGAGGCTTCGATGGGTGCCGCGACCATCCTTCATGCCGACCTCGATGCGTTCTATGCGTCGGTCGAGCAGATGCTCGATCCGCGCCTGCGCGGCCGGCCGATCGCGGTCGGCGGCGGGGTGGTGCTGGCGGCGTCGTACGAGGCCAAGCGCTTCGGGGTGCGCGGCGGCATGGGCGGGCGGCAGGCCAAGCAGCTTTGCCCCGAGCTGGTGTTCGTCAGCGGGCATTTCGACCGCTACCAGGCGCTGGGCGATGCGGCGATCAAGATCCTCGACGACTACACGCCGCTGGTCGAGCGCATCTCGATCGACGAGGCGTTCGCCGACGTGGCGGGCACCGAGCATCTGTTCGGACCGCCGACCGAAATCGCGCGGCAGGTGCGGGCGCGGGTGAAGGCGGAGGTCGGGCTGCCGATCTCGGTGGGGGTGGCGCGCACCAAGCACCTGGCCAAGATCGGCTCGCAGGTGGCCAAGCCCGACGGGCTGGTGGTGATCGAGCCGGAGCGCGAGCTCGACTTCCTGCACGGATTGCCGGTCGAGCTGATGTGGGGCGTCGGGCCGGCGACCAAGGCGCGGCTGGCCGAGCAGGGGGTGCTCACCATCGGGCAATTGGCGCAGACTTCGGTGCATGCGCTGCAGCGGCTGCTGGGGCCGGCGGCGGGCGACAAGCTGGCGGCGCTGGCGTGGAACCGCGACCCGCGCGAGATCGTGACGCAGCGCCGGGCGCATTCGGCGGGAGCGCAATCGGCGCTGGGGCGGAAGCCCGCGACCCTGAAGGTGGTGCGGCCGACGCTGCGGCACCTCGCCGACCGTATCGGTTCGCGGCTCCGGGCCAAGGCGCTGGCCGGGCGGACGGTGACGGTGCGGGTGCGCTTCGCCGATTTCACCGCGGTCACCCGGGCGGCGACGCTGCCGGCGCCGATCGCGGCGACCACCACGCTGTCGGAGGTGGCGGAGGAGCTGGCGATGGGGGTGCTCGGCGACCATCCGGACGAGGGGGTGATCACGCTGCTCGCCATCTCGGTGTCGCAGCTCGAACGACAGCCGCTGCTGCAGCTCGAGCTCAGCTTCGGCGGCGGAGACGAGGTGCGGCGGCCGGGGACGCGGACCGGCGCGGCGCGCTGGAGCGCCGATCGCGCCATCGACCGCATCCGCGACCGCTTCGGGTGGGCGGCGATCGGCTATGGCGCGGTGGTGTTCGAGGCGCGGCACAGCGTGCCCGACGCCTTCCGGGCGCTGGCCGAGAAGGATTTGTAGCGGCGCGCGTCCCAAGGCGATTTGGAACGAACATTCCGAGTTGACAACGCACGGAACCGATGTTTCATCGAGCAGCGAAGAGACTGCCCCGGCGCCGCCGCAGGGCGGCGGGAGAGGGTCGCCTTGGCCGAGCACAGCCTGCGTTTCGCGCTCAATCACATGGTGGCGCCGCATCTGCCGCTGGCCGAGTTCTTCGCGCTGGCGCGGCGGCTGGGGCTGGCGGACGTCGAGATCCGCAACGACCTCGCCGGGCAGCCGCTGCCCGAGCCGGCGGAGGTGAAGCGGCTGGCGGCCGCCGCGGGCATCCGCATTCTCAGCATCAATGCGCTGCAGAAGTTCAACCATTGGAGCGCGGCGCGCGCCGCCGAAGCGACGGCGCTGGCGGAGTATTGCCGGGCGTGCGGGGCCGAGGCGCTGGTGCTAGTCGCGGCCAATGACGGCAGCGGCCGGGGCGAGAGCGAGCGGGTGCCGAACGCCATCGAGGCGCTACGCGGGCTGAAGCCGATTTTCGCAGCCGCGGGGATCGTCGGGCTGGTCGAATGCCTCGGCTTCGACGCCTGCTCGCTGCGCAAGAAGAGCGAGGCGGTGGCGGCGATCGATGCCGCGGGCGGGCGCGATGTGTTCCGGCTGACGCACGACACGTTCCACCATCATCTGGCCGGCGAGGAGGCGCTGTTTCCCGAGCGCACCGGGCTGGTGCACATTTCGGGCGTCGAGGATGCGGCGCTGCCGGTATCCGACATGCGCGACAGCCACCGGGTGCTGGTCGGGCCGAAGGACCGGCTGGGCAACATCGCGCAGCTCAAGGCGCTGCGCGCCGCCGGCTATGGCGGGCCGATCTCGTTCGAGCCGTTCGCGGCGGAGCTGCGGACGCTGCCCGATCCGGCGCGCGCCATCGCCGACAGCATGCAGTTCATCCGCGCCTGGCTGTCATAGCCGGCACCGCCGCAGGAAATCCACGCTCCACCGACCGAAAGAGTTGAGATCATGACCATCCGTTTCGCCCTCTTGGGCGCCGGCCGCATCGGCAAGGTTCATGCCAAGGCGATCACCTCCAACCCCGCGGCCAGGCTGGTCGCCGTCGCCGACGCCATGGCGCCGGCGGCGCAGGCGATCGCCAGCCAGTATGGCTGCGAGGTGCGCAGCATCGAGGCCATCGCCGCTGCTAAGGACATCGATGCGGTGGTGATCTGCACGCCCACCGACACGCATGCCGACCTGATCGAGCAGTTCAGCACGGCCGGCAAGGCGATCTTCTGCGAAAAGCCGATCGACCTCAGCGTCAGGCGGGTGAAGGACTGCCTCAAGGTGGTGGCCGCCAACAAGACGACGCTGATGGTCGGGTTCAACCGCCGGTTCGATCCGCATTTCATGGCGGTGCGCAAGGCGATCGACGCCGGCGAGATCGGCGAGGTGGAGATGGTGACCATCGTGTCGCGCGATCCCGGGGCGCCGCCGATCGAGTACGTCAAGCGCTCGGGCGGCATCTTCCGCGACATGACCATCCACGATTTCGACATGGCGCGGTTCCTGCTGGGCGAGGAGATCGAGACGGTATCGGCGCAGGCCTCGGTGCTGGTCGACCCGGCGATCGGCGAGGCCGGCGACTACGACAGCGTTTCAGTGATGCTGTCGACGGCGACCGGCAAGCACGCCACCATCTCCAATTCGCGCCGCGCCACCTATGGCTACGACCAGCGCATCGAGGTGCACGGCTCGGTCGGCTCGGTGGCGGCGGAGAACCAGCGCGCGGTGTCGATCGAGGTTGCCAACGCCCGCGGCTACACCCGGCCGCCGCTCTACGATTTCTTCATGACGCGCTACACGCAGGCCTATGCCAACGAGATCGCGACCTTCATCGACGCCATCGGCGGCAAGGCCAAGGCGTCGCCGAGCGGCGAGGACGGGCTGATCGCGCTGGCGCTGGCCGACGCGGCGGTGACGTCGGTGAAGGAGGGACGGGCGGTGAAGGTGAGCGAGGTGCTGGGGTAGGGGCCCATATGGCCCTCACCGGCGCTACGCGCCACCCTCTCCCCGGAGGGGAGAGGGGAGGAAGCATCGAGCATCGGTCGGCACTCCCCTCTCCCCTCCGGGGAGAGGGTGCCTCGCGTAGCGAGGCGGGTGAGGGGCCGGATTGTTCTATTTCAGCAGCCACTCATGCTCTTTGGCGTTGTGGAATTTCCAGGTGCGCTTCGGGCCGGCCATGGTGTTGAGGTAGTAGAGGTCGTAGCCGTGCACGGTGGCGACGGGGTGGTAGCCGCGCGGCACCAGCGTCACGTCGCCGTCCTCGACCGCGAGCGCTTCGTCAAGTGCGCGGTCGTCGGTGTAGACGCGCTGCAGGGCAAAGCCCTGCGGCGGGTTGAGACGGTGGTAGTAGGTTTCCTCGAGCAGCGATTCGTGCGGCAGGTTGTCGGTGTCGTGCTTGTGCGGCGGGTAGGACGAGGTGTTGCCGCCCGGGGTGATCACCTCCACCACCAGCAGCGAATGGGCCGGATCGCCCTCGGGCAGGATGTCGGTGACGTAGCGGGTGTTACTGCCCTTGCCGCGCGTGATCTGCGCGTGGGTGCCGGGCGGAATGATTCGTGCCGGATAGGAGCCGCCGCCGGGGGCGGTGCACACGGCCAGCGTCAGGTCGGTGGTGGCGGTGACGTTCCATTCGGCGCCGGCGGGCACGTAGATCGCCCAGGGGGCGCCGTCGAAGGGCGACATGCGCTGGCCCAGCTCGCCGAGCTCCCTGCCGTCGACGGCGACCTTGCCCTTGCCGCTGACGAACACCAGGCAGACCTCGCGGTCGTCCCTGCCGCCCCTGACGAAGTCGGGCGGCTCGAGCTCCCACAGATCGAAGCCGACATAGGTCCAGCCGGCCGATTGCGGGGTGACGTGGTGGCGGCGCTCGCCGTCGCCGCGGGTGGGACGGAGGCGCAGCTCAGCCATTGGGGAACCCCTGGGTTTCGACCTCGTAGCCGGCGGCGGTCATCACCCGCATCAGCTCCTTGTGGCCGACCTGCGCCATGCGGAGCGGCGGATTCTTCTTGGGGTCCTGCTCGGCCTCGACCACGAACCAGCCTTCATAGCCGTGATCGGCGAAGCGTTGGACGATGGCGCCGAAATCGAGCGAGCCGTCGCCGGGCACGGTGAAGGCGCCGAGCGCCACGGCGTCGAGGAAGCTCTGTCTGGTGCGGTCGAGCGCGTCGATCACCGGGCGGCGGATGTCCTTGACGTGCACGTGGTTGATGCGGGCGTGGTGGTGGTCGATGGCGCGCAGCACGTCGCCGCCGGCAAAGGCCAGATGGCCGGCATCGAGCAGCAGCGGAATGCCGGGACCGGAATAGCGCATGAAGGCGTCGAGCTCGGGCTCGGTCTCGACCACGGCCGCCATGTGGTGGTGGTAGCTCAGCGGCATGCCCTGCTCGGCGGCCCATTCGCCGAAGGCGGTGACCTTCCGGGCGTAGGCCCGCATCTCGTCGTCGCTGAGCTTCGGCTTGGTCGCGAGCGGCTTGCTGCGGTCGCCCTGGATGGAGCGGCCGACCTCGCCATAGACGATGCAGGGGGCGTTCACCGCCTTGAACAGCTCGATCATCGGGGCGATGCGGTCCTTGTTGGCCGCCAGCTCCTCGTCGACCAGCGTGCCCGAGAACCAGCCGCCGCACAGCGTCACGTCGGCGGCGCGCAGGATGGGCAGCATCACCGCCGGGTCGTCGGGGAAGCGGCGGCCCTTTTCCATGCCGGTGAAGCCGGCCGAGCGCGACTGGCGCAGGCATTCCTCCAGCGACACGTCGTCGCTCAGTTCCACCAGATCGTCGTTCCACCAGGCGATGGGCGACATGCCCAGTTTGGCTTTCATCTTTTCGTCCCTGTGTTCATCTGCACTGATCCCAGCTCAGATGTCATCCCCGCGAAAGCGGGGATCCATTTATCGTTTTGTGCCAGCGGTGGGTTGGGTCCCCGCTTTCGCGGGGATGACACCGTGGAACTGGCGAAGTCGCCGAGATTACAGCTTCTGCCCCTTCACCGCGTCCTCATATTGCTTGCGCGCCGCGTTCACCTGCGGCCGCGGGCTCACTTCGGGGACGGCCACGTCCCACCAATGGCCGCCGGCTTCGGTGGAGATCAGCGGGTCGGTGTCGATGACGATCACCGAGGTGCGGTCGTCGGCCTCGGCGGCCTTGAGGTGGGATTCGAGCTCGGCGATGGAGGCGGCCTTGCGGGCCACGGCGCCCATCGATTCGGCGTGCTTGACGAAGTCGATCTCGGGCATCACCTCGTGCCAGGCGTCCTTGAGCAGATTGTTGAAATTGGCGCCGCCGGTGGCCATCTGCAGCCGGTTGATGCAGCCGAAGCCGCGATTGTCGAGCAGCACCACGGTGAGCTTTCTGCCCAGCATCACCGAGGTTGCGAGCTCGGAATTCATCATCATGTAGCTGCCGTCGCCGACCATGACGATGACGTCGTCGTCGGGCCTGGCGAGCTTGACGCCGAGGCCGCCGGCGATCTCGTAGCCCATGGTGGAATAGCCGTATTCGAGGTGGTAGCTGCCCGGCGCGCCGGCCGGCCAGAGCTTGTGCAATTCGCCGGGGAGGCCGCCGGCGGCGCACACCACCGTGGCGCCCGAGCCGCGGGCGCGGTGCACGGCACCGATCACCTGCGCGTCGGAGGGCAGGGCGTTGGTCGGGTCGGTCACGGCTTTCGCTTCGGCCAGCCATTTCGCGCGGGCGGCCGCCGCAATATCGGTCCAGGCTCGGGGCGAACGCCAGCCGCCGAGGCCGGCGCTCAACTGCTCGAGGCCCACTCTGGCGTCGGCGACCAGCGGCAAAGCGCGGTGCTTGCCGGCGTCGAAGGGCTGCACGTTGAGGCCGACGATCTGCACCCCCTCGGCCTTGAACAGGGCCCACGAGCCGGTGGTGAAATCCTGCAGCCGCGAGCCGACGGCCAGCACCAGATCGGCCTGTTCCGCGAGGACGTTGCTGGCCGAGGAGCCGGTGACGCCGACCGAGCCCATGTTGAGCGCATCGGTGTGCGGCAGGCTGGACTTGCCGGCATTGGTTTCCATCACCGGGACGCCGTGGGTGTCGGCGAAGCGCTTCAGCGTCGCGGCGGCGCCGGAATAGAGCACGCCGCCGCCGGCGATGATCACCGGCTTTTCGGCCGCCTCGAGGGCGGCGATGGCGGCGGCGAGCTCGGCGGCGTCGGGGCCGGGGCGGCGCTGCGTCCAGACGCGCTCCTCGAACATGGCGGCGGGATAGTCGAAGGCCTCGGCCTGCACGTCCTGGCAGAGCGCCAACACCACCGGGCCGCACTCGGCGGGGTCGGTCAGCACCTGCATGGCGCGGGCGAGGGCGCCGATCAATTGCTCGGGCCGGGTGATGCGGTCGAAATAGCGGCTGACGGGGCGGAACACGTCGTTGGCGCTCACCGTGCCATCGGCAAAGTCCTCGACCTGCTGCAGCACCGGGTCGGGGGCGCGGTTGGCGAAGACGTCGCCGGGCAAGAGCAGGACCGGCAGGCGGTTGACGTGCGCCAGCGCGCAGGCGGTCACCATGTTGGTGGCGCCCGGCCCGATGGAGGTGGTCACCGCCATCATGCGCCGGCGGAAACTGGCCTTGGCATAGGCGATGGCGGCGTGCGCCATGCCCTGCTCGTTGTGGGCGCGGTAGGTCGGCAGGGTGTCGCGCACCTGGTACAGCGCCTCGCCGAAGCCGGCGACGTTGCCATGCCCGAAGATGGCGAAGACGCCGCCGAAGATCGGCACGGTCTTGCCGTCGACCACCGTCATCTGCCGGGTCAGGAATTTCGCCAGGGCCTGCGCCATGGTGAGGCGAATGGTGTCGGTCATGGTGTCGTCCTTCATCCCCAAGGTGTCATCCCCGCCGTCGCGGAGATGACACTCGGTCGGTCAATCATATCAGGCCGCGGCGGTGGTGCCGAGGCGTTGCCAGATTTCGGTCAGCGCTTCGAAGCGGCGGGCCATGTCGGCGACGGCTTCGGCGTCGCTGATGCCGCCGGCGAGCCAGGCGCGGGCGGCGTCGCCGAAGATGGTGCGGCCGACGGCGAAGCCCTTCACGGTGCGGGCGCTCCGCGCGGCGGCGAAGCCCTGCTCCAGCACGTCCTGCGGCGAATCGAGGCCGAGCAGCACGACGCCGCGACAATAGGGGTCGCGCGTCTCGATGATGCGGTCGATCTCCTGCCAGGCGCGGCGGCTGGCCTGCGGCTCGAGCTTCCACCAATCGGGCTTGAGGCCGGCATCGTAGAGCTCGCCGAGCACGCGCGACACGGTGGTGTCGCCGAGCGCGCCGTTCTTGCCGGCGATGATCTCGATCAGCAGCTCGCGGCCGATCTTGCGGGCGGCGTCATAGGCCTGGCGCAGCTTGTCGGTCTGCGCGCGCTTGAGCTCGGCCGGATCGTCCGGGTGGTAGAAGCACAGCACCTTGATGCAGTGGTCGACGGGCCAGTCGACGAGGCGGCTGCCGAGGTCCTGGGTGAACTCGAAGCGCAGCGGCCGGCTCGCCGGCTGCTCGATCGGCTTGGCGATCCAGAAATTGCGCTGCCGGGCGGCGTCGAACAGCGCGTCGCGGCCGTAGCGGTCGTCGAGCAGCATGCCGTAGCCGGGCCGGCCCCTGGCCACCCGCGCCGCGGCCTCGACCGCGAGCTGCTTGAACCTGCCGAGCCTTTCCGGCGTGGCGCCGGGCAGCTCCTCGAGCTGGGCGCGGTGGTCGATGGCGAGCGCCATCAGCGCCGGCCAGTCGGTGCGCCGCGTGGTGGCCCAGTGCAGGTGGTTGAGCGCCTCGTCCTTGCGCAGGGCCTTTTCGGTGCTGCCGTGCTCGAGGAAGAAGCTCAGCTCCTGCCAGGTGGGATATTCGGGGGCGCAGAGCAGGCGCGACACCGCGAAGGCGCCGCAGGCATTGGCCCAGGTGGCGGAGGTGGCATGCGGCTCGCCCTTCAGCCAGCCGCGCAGGAAGCCGGACATGAAGGCGTCGCCGGCGCCGAGCACGTTGTAGACCTCGATGGGGAAGCCCTTGCCGACGATGCCCTGTTCGAGGTCGCCGGGGATCGGACCGTCATAGACGATGCAGCCCATGGCGCCGCGCTTCAGCACGATGGTGGCGGCGGTGAGCCTGCGGATGGTCCTGAGCGCGCTCGGCAGGTCCGAGGTGCCGGCGGCGATGGCGATCTCCTCCTCGGTGCCGACCACGAGGTCGGTGTCGGGCAGCACCGACTGGTATTCGCGAGTGACGCGGTCGGAGGCGACGTAGCGCTCGAAGCCGGCGGCGTGGCCGGCGAGGCCCCAGAGATTGGGGCGGTAGTCGATGTCGAACACCACCTTGCCGCCATGCGCCCGGGCGAGGCGGATGGCCTTCTTCTGCGCGGCGGCGGCGTTGGCGGTGGAAAAATGCGTGCCGGTGACGACGATGGCGCGGGCCGAGGCGACGAAGCTCTCGTCGATGTCGGCTTCCTCGAGCGCCATGTCGGCGCAGTCGGTGCGGTAAAAGATCATCGGCGAGACGCCTTCGGCCTCGACCGCCAGCAGCACCAGGGCGGTCAGCCGGTGCTCGTCGGTGACGATGCCGCGGGTCTCGACGCCGTCGCGGGCGAGCTGCTCCTTGATGAAGCCGCCCATCTGCTCGGCGCCGACGCGGGTCAGCAGCGCCGATCTGAGGCCGAGCCGCGCCGTGCCGACGGCGATGTTGGCCGGGCAGCCGCCGACCGATTTGGCGAAGCTGCCGATATCCTCGAGCCGGGTACCGATCTGCTGGCCGTAGAGGTCGACGGACGCGCGGCCGATGGTGATGACATCGAGCGGCCGCCCGCTCACGTCCTCGCGCATCCCTGTCACCTTACGCCTCCTGCCATCCGCGCCGATCCCTGGCGCGGGCCTTGCCGGTGCTTAGCACCATCCGCCCAAACGAAATAGAGGTTCTGATGTGTAGTCAATATGGAATTTTCATTCCAAATAGCTCATAAGCAGGCAGCCGGCGTCGCGCCGCGTCCCGAAAGATTCCATGTGCTTCCTGCAATCAGCGGCCGGATTTCTGCCTGCGGGCTTCGGCGACGCCCACCGTCAGCGCCATGGCGAAGGCCATGCTGGCCGACAGCGAGCGGAAGCCGGCATGGTCGGCCTCGACCACCTCGAACCAGATGCGCGAGCATTCGGCCAGCGGCGAAAACGCCGAATCGGTCAGCGACACGACGGGGACGCCGCGGTCGGCCATGGCGCGGGCCTGCGCCGCGCTTTCCGAGGCATAGGGCGAAAAGCTGACGGCGAAGGCCGCGTCCCTGGGACCGGCGAGCGCCAGCACGTCGTCGTCGATGCCGGCGGCGGTGCCCACGGCGATGCATTTCACCCGGAGCTTGCCGAAGGCGTAGGCCATGTAGGAGCTGATCGGGTAGCTGCGCCGCTTGGCGATGAGGAAGATGGTCTGCGCCCCCGCCAACAGCTCCACGGCGCGCTCGAAGGCGGCCGGGTCGACCGCCTGGCTCAGGGCGTTGAGCGAGCGGTGTCCGGCATTGATGAAGCCGTTGAGGATGGCGACGCTTTCGGGCACCGCGGTGCTGTCCTGCTCGAGCAGGCGCAGGCGCTCCTCATAGGTCGAATTGCGCTCCATGAGGCGGGCGCGGAAGATCTGCTGCAGGCTGGAAAAGCCTTCAAAGCCAAATTGCTGCGCGAAGCGGACGAGGGTCGAGGGCTGCACGCTGGCGGCGCCGGCGATGCTGGCGGCGGTGCGGAAGGCGATCTCGTCGGGGTTGTCCAGCGCATAGGCCGCGACCTGCGTCAGCCGCTTGGGCAAGCTGGCCTTGCGCTCGAGAATCGCGGCGCGCAACTCATCGAAGTCCTTGGGCGCGACATCGGGCGTTTCGGGCACGGACATGCCGTCCTTTCCGCCCTGTTTCCCATGCAACGTCAAGTGGAAAGGGCGTTCTGTTTCGCAATGAATCGGCACGGGAGAGAGTTATGAACAGCATCGGCGTCGGCCTCATCGGCACGGGCTATATGGGCAAGTGTCACGCGCTGGCGTGGACCGGCGTGCACGCCGTATTCGGCGACGGGCCGGCCGTGCGGCTGGAGCATCTGGTGGAGGTGACGCCGGAGCTCGCGGCACAGCGCGCCGGCGCGTTCGGCTTTGCGCGATCGGGCACCGACTGGCGGGCCCTGGTGGCGGATCCGGCAGTCGACGTGGTGTCGATCACCACGCCCAACCAGTTCCATGCCGAGATGGCGACCGCGGCGCTCGAAGCGGGCAAGCATGTGTGGTGCGAAAAGCCGATGGCGACGCGCCTCGGCGACGCGCAGCGCATGGCCGAGGCGGCGAAGGCGTCGGGCCGCGTCACGGTGCTGGGCTACAACTACATCCAGAACCCGATGGTGCGGCAGATCGAGGCGCTGCTGCGCGACGGCACGATCGGCCGGGTGAACCATGTGCGCGTCGAGATGGACGAAGATTTCATGGCCGATCCGAGCGCGGCGTTCGGCTTCAAGAGCGACAAGGCCTCGGGGCACGGGGCGCTCGACGATTTCGGCGTGCATCCGCTGTCGCTGCTGCAGGTGCTGTTCGGCGATGTGCAGCGCGTCGTCTGCCACCAGGCCAAGCCCTATGCGACGCGGCCGCTCAAGGACGGCACGCCGCGCGCCGCCGAGACGCATGACATCGCCGACGCGCTGTTCGAGCTTCAGGGCGGCATCTCCGGCGTGCTGGCGCTCAACCGCAGCGCCTGGGGCCGCAAGGGACGCATCGCGCTGCAGATCTACGGCGACAAGGGGGCGCTGGTGTTCGACCAGGAGCGCTTCAACGAGCTGCAGCTCTATACCGCGGACGGGCCGGCCGAGACGCGCGGCTTCCGCACCATCCTCGCGGCGCCGGCGCATCCGCCCTATGACCGCTTCATCCCGGCGCCCGGCCACGGGCTCGGCTTCAACGATCTCAAGATCATCGAATGCCACGAGCTGCTCAACCGCATCACCGGCAAGCCGGCGCGGGTGATCGATTTCGAGGCGGGGCTGCGGATCGAGCGCACGGTGGCGGCGATGGCGCGCTCGAGCGAGACGGGGAGCTGGGTGGAGGTGGGGACGGGTGGCTGAGGGAAAGGCCCCCTCACCCGCTTGCTAGGCTCGCTCACGCTCGCCAAGCGCGCGACCTCTCCCCCGAGGGGAGAGGTGAGCCCGACTGTGAGCGCGGGAGTCAGTCGATGAACACCTTCACCTTGTCGGAGCGGCCCTTGGCGTCGACGACGGAGAGGGTGACGTAGCCGGGGCCGTCGGGGAGCCAGGTTTCCTGGCGGGCGAAGGCGGACTGGCCGATCGGGGCGCCGTTGGCGAGGAAGGTGAAAGGTGGAACGCCGTTCCTGATCTTGATGATCAGCGGCGCGGTGTCGCCGGCGGCAACGCCGAGGTCGACGTCGACGCCGTCGGCGGGGAAGGCGATCTCCGGCGCGGCTTCTTTGGCGACCAGATTGTCGTTGGGGTGGCGGAAGCGTTTGAGCGGGGCGGGGAGCTGCGAATTGTCGGCGAACAGCACGCCGGGCGGGGCGGCGCGGAACGGCGCCATCGGCGTGGCCATGCGGTCGAAGGCCTCGAACAGGATCGGGGCGGCGGCGGTAATGCCGGCGATGCCGGGGACCGGCGCTCCGTCGGGGCGGCCGACCCAGACGCCGATCACGGTCTTGCCGTCATAGCCCACCGCCCAGGCGTCGCGGTAGCCGTAGGAGGTGCCGGTCTTGTAGGCGATGCGTCCGGGCGAGCCGTTGAGCGGCGGCGGCACGTCGCGCAGAATGTCGGTGACGTACCAGGCGGCGACCGGATCGAGCACCGGCGCGGCGATCGAGGCATCGGCGGGCGGCGTCACCACGCCGTCCTTGAGGTGCACCGGCGAGCCGCCGCGGCCGATGGCGGCGTAGATCGAGACGAGGTCGCGCAGCGTCACGCCGACGCCGCCGAGCCCGATGGCGAGGCCGGCGGCGGTCTCGTCGGGCAGCAGCGGATTGGCGTTGGCGCGCTTGAGGCGCGACACCAGCCGGGCAACGCCGACGGCGTCGAGCACGATCACCGCCGGCACGTTGAGCGACTGCGCCAGCGCGTCGTGGATGGTGACGGTGCCGTGGCTCAGGCTGTCGAAATTCACCGGCACGTAGCCGTGAAAGGCGGTGGGCCGGTCCTCGATCAGCGATTGCGGATGGGCGAGGCCGAGCTCGAAGCCGAGGCCGTAGATCAACGGCTTCAGCGTCGAGCCGGGCGAGCGCACCGCCTCGGTCATGTCGACGAAGCCGGAATTGGCGGTGCCGAGATAGCCGGCGGAGCCGACCGAGGCGAGGATGTCGCCGGTGGCCTGGTCGGCGACGAGGATCGCCACCGACACCTTCGGATTGATCATCGCGGCGCGGGCGCCGGCCAGCCGCTCGAGCGCGCCCTGCAGGCGCTTGTCGACGGTGAGCCTGATCTGGCGCGCATTGGGGTGCGCGGCGACGCCCTCGTCGGCGAGGTGCGCGGCGAGCATGGGGAAGTCGCGGCGGGCGGTGGGGATCGGCTCGCGCTTGGCGGCGGCGGCTTCCTCGGCGCTGAGCACGCCCTGGCTCACCATGCGGTCGAGCACCAGGTCGCGGCCGGCGAGCGCGGCCCTGGGGTCGCGGTCGGGACGGCGCGCCTCGGGCGATTGCGGCAGGGCCACCAGCAGCGCCGCCTCGGCGGTGGTCAGCCGCGCCGGCTCCTTGCCGAAATAGGCGAGCGAGGCGGCGCGGATGCCCTCGATGTTGCCGCCATAGGGCGCGAGGTTGAGATAGAGCGCCAGGATCTGGTCCTTGCTCAGCTTCCGCTCGAGCGCTTCGGCGTGAACGATCTGGCGGAGCTTGGCCGACCAGTCATGCGTGGGGCTCTGCTCGATCAGGCGGGCGAGCTGCATGGTGAGGGTCGAGCCGCCGGAGACGATGTGGCCGCCGGCGAGGACGAACTGGCCGGCGGCGCGCAGCATCGAGGTCCATTCGATGCCGTGATGCACCGCGAAATTGCGATCCTCGTAGGCGATCAGCATGGCGATGAAATGCCGATCCACATCCTTGAGCTGGACGGGCAGGCGCCAGATGCCGTTGGCGGTGGTGAAGGGGCGCAGCAGCTCGCCCTGCCGGTCGACCACTTCGGTCGAGACCGCCATGGTGGCGATGTCGGGCGTGGGCGGCAGCGCCGGCGCGATGTCGCGCATGACGACATGCGCGGTCAGCAGGCCGGCGATGGCGAGGGCGCCGAGGGCGTAGGCGGCGCGGCCGGCCCACAGCACCCAGTCGGGGTTTTTGCGGGTGGTGGTGGTCATGGGGCGGCGCCGGTGCTTGTGGCCCCCACCCCCGGCCCCTCCCCGCAGGGGGGAGGGGAGCAGAGGCGGCCGTGATCGCTCACTGGGACGATCCCGGGGTCTTGACGGTCAGGGTACCGCTGGCGGTGTTGGCGCGGAACTCCGGCCGGTACATGTCCTCGATGGTGGCGCCTGGCAGCACGAATTTGCCGGGCGAGACGGCGCGGACCATGTAGGCGGTCGAGAAATCGTCGGCGTCCTCGACGTAGCGGAAGGCGGCGACGTACTGGTCGGTGCGCGATTCCACATGCGTCGGGGTGTCGACGGTGAGCCAGCTCAGATCTGCCACGCCCTGCGACGCGCTCAGATCCGGGTTCTCGATCTCGAAGCCGGCGGGCAGCGGATCGGCCACCAGATACTGGCCGGAGCCGAGCTGCTTCGCTGTCATCGACAGCACCACGACGAAGCGGTCGTTCTGGTGCACGTCGGCCATGTCGGCCTCGGTGCCGTCGGGCAGGTAGTAGCTGCGCTCGATGGTGAAGCCGTTGCTCGCGGCCTTGGGCGGCGCCGACGGGATGCCGGTCACCGAGAGCTTCAGCTCGGTGGCGGTGTTGCCGTTGTTGACGATGGTCACGGCGGCTTTGTCGAAATGCTCCTGCTGGTAGCGCTGGTACACGGTTCCGGTCAGGGGCGTGCCGTCGATGCTGATGCTGCCCGAGCTCGCCTGCTGCTGCAGGCCGGCGGCGGCCAGCAGGGTCTGGGCATCCTCCTGCGTCGAGGTCCACTTCTTGCCGTCGCGGAGCGCGGCAAGCTGCTGGGCCAGGGCCGAGAGGTCGATGCCCGCGGGCGTGAACTCGGCGGCGAGCGCCAGCACGCCGGCGGTGTCGCGGAGCTGGCTGCCATAATCGGAGCGCCAGTGCTTGGGGTTGTCCGGGGTCTTGAGCCCGACGCGCGCCGCCTCGAAGGCTTCGGCGGCACGGCTGCGGTCGCCATAGAGGGCGAGCGCGGCGCCGAGCTGGGCCTGCGCCAGAGGCGAGCCGAAATTGTCGAGCTTGGCCTCGAGGTAGTAGCGCAGATCGCCGATCGCGGCGCGGCTGCCGCGCGCGAGATCGTAGAGCGCGTAGGCGAGGTCTTCGCCGCCGTGGTCGAAGTCGGAGGCCGACGACACCTGGTTGCCGAGGTTGTCGAGGGCGTTCGACAGCGCCTGCTCCGGCACCGCGAAGCCCTTGGCCCTGGCGCGCAGCAGGAAGTCGGTGACGTAGCTGTCGAGCCAGAGGTCGGTCTGGTCGAACGGCCCCCACAGGCCGAAGCCGCCGGTCGAGGTCTGGTGCGTCAGCAGATCGGCGATGGCGTCGACGACGCGCTGGTGCAGGGCGGCATCGGTGCCGAGGCCGAGCGAGGCCGCGACGTCGTTGAGATAGAGCAGCGGCAGAGCGCGGCTCGTCACCTGCTCGGCGCAGCCATAGGGGTAGCGGTCGAGATGGTCGAGCAGATTGGGCACGTCGAGGCGGGCGATCGGGCCGACCGCGAAGCTGAGCTCGGCGGTATGGGCGATCATGTTGGCGAACCGCTCCTTGTCGAGGACGATCGTCTGCCCCGGCTCGATCGGAATCAGGCTGCTCACCGTCTGCGGCGGGGCCGCGGCACGGACGCCGAGCGTCAAATCCTTGATCTGCTGCACGCCGTCGGGCTGGGTGACGATGACCTTGAGGGTCTGGTCGCCGAGGCCGGTGCCGGTGAGCCCGAGATTCAGGGCGTTGCGGCCGCCGGCTGCGAGGTCGAAATTCGTAACCTTGGCGTCGGTCGCAAGACCTTCGCCGGGAACGAGCTCGACCTTGTAGGTGCCGGCCGGACCCGAGACGTTGGTGACCTCGACCAGGAGGCGCGAGGTGTCGTCCATGCGCAGGAAGCGCGGTGGGCTCAGCGTCACCACCACCGGATCGTGCACCACCACGTCGGCCGAGGCGTGGCCCACGGCGGCGTCGGTCCAGGCCATGGCCATCACCCGCACCGTGCCCGAGAAGTCGGGCATGTCGAAGGTGACGGTGGCGGTGCCGTCGGCGCCGACCTCGACCACGCCGGAATGCAGCGCGACGAGCACTGAGGTGGCCGGCGGGGTGCCGAGGCGGGAGGCCGCCTCGTCGCCGCCGGAGCGGACGGCGCCGAGGATGCCCTGGGTCGGGTCGATCAACTGGCCGTAGAGGTCGCGGAACTCGACGCCGAGCTGGCGCTGGCCGAAATACCAGCCGTCCGGATCGGGCACCGCGAAATGGGTGAGGTTGAGGATGCCGAGATCGACGGCGGCCACGGCCACATAGGCCTTGGTGCCGGCGGGCACGTTGCCGAGCTTGAGCGTGGTGGTGAAGCTGGTACGCGGCGTCGCCTCCTTCGGCGCGGTCATCGTAACGTCGAGCTTCAGATCACCCGGATCGACGTCGGCGAAGGCGAGGCCGAGGGCGCGCGCCGGCATGCGCTTTTCGGCCGCCGAGGCGGGACGATAGAGCGTCGCCGTGACATAGGCGCCCGGACCCCAATCGGCGGTCACCGGCAGGTCGACCGTGGTGCCGCCGGCCGGTACGTCCACCGCCTGCATGGCGATGATGCGGTTGTCGACCACCATCACCAGCGCGGTGCCGGCGAATTGCGGGTCGAGCCTGAGATGGGCGGTGTCGCCGAGCTTGTAGGCGGGCTTGTCGAGCGCGACCTTCAGCGTGTCGGGGGTGTCCGAGCCGGCCTCGGAATAATAGTAGCCGGCGTAGAACGAATAGCTGGACGAGGTCGAGCCGTCAGCGGCGGTGACTTCGAGCAGATACTGGCCCCATTGCACCGGCGCGGCGACGGTCACCGGGCCGGTGGCATTGGTGTCGACGGTGCCGTTGGCGACCCGGTTGGTGGTCGTCACGTTCTCCCATTTCCACACGCCGTTGTCGCGGTACCATTGATAGGTGCTGTCGATCTTGCTCAGCGTCCAGTTCAGGCCGCTCATGGCGGTGAGCTTGTTGTCCGGATCGACCGCGATGACGTCGAAGCCGGCGTTCGTGCCCTGCTGGATGCCGCTGGCGTCGGCGAATTGCGGCTTGAGGCCGATGCGGTTGCCGCCGGCCATCACCGGGCGCGAGATGGTGCGCTCGACGGTGCGGCCATTGGTGTCGACCAGCCGCAGGATCACGTCGGCCTCGAGCGGCCGCGTGGTCGATTGCGGATCGGGCAGGGTCACCTCGGCGGTGGCGTTGCCGGAGTCGTCGGTGGTGCCGACGACGCCGAGCGGCTCGCGGTCGGTCTGGATGGTGTCGTCGGTGCGCCCGAAGGTGTAGCCGGCAAAGCCCTTGATGGTGGTCACCGGGCGGATCACGGCGTCGGCCTCGATGGCGAGGTTGGGGGCGGTGGCGCCGTAGAGATATTTGGCGGCGACGTCGATGGCGTTGGGCTCGCCGGTCTTGAACGGCGCGTTGGGGGCGCTGATGTCGAAGGCCAGGCGCTCGGGCTCGAAATCCTCGACGAGGAAGGTCACGGTGTCGAGGGCGCGGGCCTTGGGATCGGCATAGAGCCGGAGCGTCCAGGCGCCGCGCATGGCGTTGCCGTCGAGGGCCAGGGCCTTGAAATAGCTGCCGGCGCCCCGGTCGGTCAGCACCTCGTGGCTGGCGACCACGCCGTCCGGGCGCTCGACATCGAGGGTCAGCGGCAGATTGGTGACGGCCTTGACGTGCGGGTCGCGCAGCAGGGCGGTGAGGAACACCGTTTCACCCGGCCGGTAGACGCCGCGCTCGGTGGTGGCGAAGAGGTCGAGCGGGCCGGGCGAGGGACGGCCCTCGACGCCGCGATCGGTGAGGTCGAAGGCAGGCTTGGACACGTCGAGGAAGGCGTAGTCGCCGGCCGCCGTCTCGGTGACCAGCAATTGCGGCGCACGGCCGCCGTCGCCGCGGGCGAGGCCCGGCGCGAACACGGCTTCGCCATTGGCGTCGGTGGTCGATTCGCCGAGGATCTCGTTGTTGACCGCGACGAGGCGGACCTTGGCATCGGCGACGGGCTGCGCGCTGGTCAGCGAGCGCACGAAGGCGTGGACGCCGTCATCGCCCGACACCGTGGTGAGGCCGAGATCGGTGACGATGAACCACTGCGTGGCGAGGTCGTTCCAATAGTCCTGGGACTTGTCGCCGGTGACCTTGGCGGTGACCACATAGGCGCCCGGCTCGATGTTCGGCAGCGCGTCCTTCACCGGGATGGCGGTGGTCACCATGGCGTTGTTGGCGCCGGCGGCGAGGTCGACCGTGCCGGTCCAGACCTTTTCGCCATACTGGTTGGCGACGTCCTCGGCGGAATAGCCGGTGAGCGTGCCCTTGAAGATACCGTTGCGGACGGCAGTGGCGATGGAGCGGTCGCCGATGCGGTAGATCACCACGTCGGCCGATTTGGCGTTGACCGAGGTGATCGGCAGGCCGCCGCCGAGGCCGGCGGGCAGCACGTAGGCGTTGTTGGCGAAGCCGACGAAGGGCGAGCGGTCGGCGACATAGATGTCGAGCTCGACGTCCTTGCCGAGCTTCTCGTTGTCGGCCGAGGGCAGGCCGGCGCGCACCTTCACGTGGTAGCGCTTGCCGTGCTCGACGCCGGTCAGGCAGATCTGCGACTCGCCGGTCTCGACGGCGATGTTGCTGGCGCCGTCGACGACGACGTAACCCGACAGGTCGGTCTTGCCGCGCGGCAGCGGGGTGGAGAAATTGATGCAGATGCGCGGGTCGGCCGCCTCGGCGTCGACATCGTTGCCGGTGATGCGGAAGCCGTGCTGCGCCACGGCGTCGTCGAGCCGCTTCTGCAGCGCCGCGTCGTCGACGAGGGCGAGGCTGCTGCGGTAGGTCTGGATGGCCTCGCGCCACATCTCGCGGCGCTCGAGCGCGTGGGCGAGCGCCCCCATGGCGGCGGCGCGGCCGGCCTTGTCGGCGTCGGGCGTCTGGATGAAGGCCATCAGCGCGGCGTAGCTCGCGGTCGAGCCCAGATCGTAGGTGTCGGAGGAATTCTGCGCGTCGTAGGCGGCGTCGGCCTGCGCCAAAGTGGCGTTGGCGAGCTTCAGCCAGACGGCGGGGTCGTTCTTGTTGAGCGCCAGCGCCTGCCGGTAGGAGACGGCGGCGCCCGCCGGGTTCTGCTGTTCGGTGCCGACGTCGCCGGCCTTTACCAGATCGGCATAGGCCAGATCCTTGGGCGGCGGATTGGTGGCCGGCAATTGCGAGGCGAAATATCTGGCGGAGGACAGGAGGTCCTGCGCCGGGAAGGGCAGCTCGCCCAGCCGCGCCGCTTCGATGTCGGCGGGCGCCGGCGTCATGGCGATGGTGCCGGAGGTGGCGCCCTTGAAGTCGGCCGGGGTGGCCGGCACGTCGCCCTTCAGGAAGCACCATTTGGTCTTGCTGTTGAAGGTGAAGGCGCGGCAGAGGTCATCGCCGACGCAGGCCGCCTGGCACTTGTCGAGGGTCGTGCCCTTGCTGATCGAGTAGTCGAAGCCCGGCAGGTCCTTGTCCTTGAGCAGGGTGACGCTGCGGTCGGCCGCCAGCGGCGAGCCCACGGCGAACGCAAGGACGACGACAACTTCCAGCCACACGGCCAGCCGAGCAAGACGCTGCATTTCAGTTTTCCCTCACTACCCCAGGCGCGTTGCACCGCATTATTGCGGCAATTGTTGGCAGAGCGCGCGATTTATAGAGTCATCACAATGGTTTCGCCGTGATGACAGAGCGAAGCTGAACGCAAGCTAAATGTGTCCGGACAATTGCACGCCTCTTCCGGCGGGGGGCGTCCCCGGCTTGGCAAGCGGCGCGCCGCCGCTATAAGGGCGCGAGCCTCCGGAGGATCCGTCATGCATGCCACGCCGCTCGCGATCGCCGACGTCGTCCTGCTCGAGCCCAGGGTGTTCGAGGATGCGCGCGGGCATTTCTACGAGAGCTTCAATGCGCGCAGCTTCGCCGAGGCGATCGGGCGGCCGGTGGAGTTTGCGCAGGACAACCAGTCGCTGTCGCGGCGGGGCGTGGTGCGCGGGCTGCACTACCAGCTCGATCCGGCGCCGCAGGGCAAGCTGATCCGGGTGGTGACGGGCGAGATCTTCGACGTCGCGGTCGATGTGCGCCGCTCGTCGCCGACCTACGGGCAGTGGGTGGGCGAAGTGCTCAGCGCCACGAACAAGCGGCAGCTCTGGATCCCGGCGGGCTTCGCGCATGGCTTCATGGCGCTCGCCGACGGCACCGAGGTGCTCTACAAGGCCACCGATTTCTACAACAAGGCGGCGGAGCGGGCGATCGTGTGGAACGATCCGCAGATCGGCATCGCCTGGCCGGCGACGGTCGCGCCGGTGCTGTCGGACAAGGACGCGGTGGCGCCGCGCTTCGCCGACGCCGAGACCTTCGCATAGAGCAGGCCCGGCCACCAAACCCCCGTGGCGCCGCCACGGCTCGGCCTTTCTCCCGCCCGCATCGCCATGCTAGCGTTTTGCCAGGGGCCGGGCTCGGTCCGATCATTTGGGGATGACGTCATGCGAAGTGTGAAGTGGGCCGGGTGGGGAGCCGTGGCCGCGGCCGCATTGGTCGTGGCCATGAGCGCGAGCGGCGCGCTGGCGCAGCAATCCGTGCACAGGACCGGCGGCCTGCCGACGCCCGAGGCGGAAAAGCAGTCGATCCCGCAGGCGCCGGTGTTCCGCGATTTCCTGCCGCAGGCGGTGGATCTGTCGCGCTACATGCCGGCGGTGGGCGACCAGGCCAACCAGGGCTCGTGCGTGGGCTGGGCCACGGCCTATGCGGCGCGCGCTTATTACGCGCAGCAGGTCGAGCATCGCGACATCAGCCTGCCCGAGAACATCCCGAGCCCGGCCTGGCTGTTCGACATCATCCACCTCGGCGACGATTGCGACGGCGGCGCCTACATTCCCGACGCGATGCGGGTGCTGATGCGGGGCGCCTATTCGCTCAAGGATTTCCCCTACGACGACACCAAGTGCCCGCGGCCGATCATCGTGCAGCGGAGCAAGGCGACCGACTTCCGGATCGACAGCTTCGAGCAGGTGTGGGACCAGCAGGAGCCCGATCTCGACAAGGTCAAGGGGGCGCTGGCGCGCGGCAATCCGGTGGTGATCCTCGCCTCGCTCGACAAGGCGTTCTGGGACATCTCGCCGGCGCATCCGGTGTGGCAGTCGGACAAGAGCAAGAAGGACGAGGGCGGGCACGCCATCACCCTGGTGGGCTATGACGACGCCACGCAGACCTTCAAGTTCATCAACCAATGGTCGACGCAATGGGGCGTCGATGGCTATGGCAGGATGAGCTACGACACCTTCGCGGCGCGCGTCTACCAGGGCTACATCATGCACCTGCCGGGCGATCCGCAGGTCAGCCTGATCGATGCCGATTTCGTGGCCGACGTGCAGAACAAGGCGACGCCGCCGGTCAACACGCCGCCGCCGTCGGTGTTCCGGCCGCCGCTCAACGTGCGGCCGACCAGCGCCGACCGCGATCTCGAGGCGGCGCTGCCGCCGCCGGATCTCGGCCAGCTCGCCTGCGGCCGCGTCGACATCAGCACCGATGCGAACGGCAACCGCGTGGCGGTGGGCTTCGTCGGCACCCAGGCGGAGCTCGACAAGGTCGACGAGGCGCTCAAGGGCCGTGTCGACGACAACCAGGTGGCGCTGGCGCCATGGCCGGCCTGCGAGGTGCGGCTGACGCTGGCGAGCCAGCTCGCCGACAGCGATACGCCCGCGGCGGTGATCGATCCGGCGGCGCCCAAGGTCGGCGACAGCGTGCAGATCGGGATCGAATCGCCGGGCTTCGCCAGCTACATGTACGCGCTGTATTTCTCGGCCGACGGCAGCGTGATGAGCCTGACGCAGCCGAGCTCGGCGGCGCTCAGGCCCAAGGCGGCGCACACCCAGCTCAAGTTCGGCGACGCACAGCCGGACACCGTATCGCTCGAGGTGGAAAAGCCGGTGGGCGACGAGATGCTGCTGGTGATGGCATCGGAAAAGCCGCTGTTCGACACGGCGCTGCCCGACAGGCAGACCGACCGGGCGTTCCTCAGCGCCCTGCGCGAGGCGACGCTGGGCGGCGGCGCCGGCCGGGTCACGGCGAGCATCCTGCCGGTGACGACCACCGAATAAGCGGGGCGGCCAGAGCGACGCAAACGGGCCGGCGCGATGCCGGCCCATTTTCTATGCGTCTCATGATTTCGCTGCATTTTTGCCCAAGCGTGTGGTTGCGCGGCGGACCGAACGACCCCATGTTGGCCCTGGGTCGCCCCACATAACTGGAACCAGGTTCACTCCCCCCGCCGAGGAGAAGGCATGCCGCACGATACACCCCTGATCTCGACGATCGTGGCGGGCCTGGTGCTGGCGTTCGTCTTCGGTGCGGCGGCCAACCGGCTGAAGATGCCGCCGCTGGTCGGCTACCTGATCGCCGGCGTGCTGGTCGGGCCGTTCACCCCGGGGTTCGTCGCCAATGCCGAGCTCGCCACCGAGCTCAGCGAAATCGGCGTGATCCTGCTGATGTTCGGCGTGGGCCTGCATTTCTCGCTCAAGGACCTGCTGTCGGTGCAGGCGGTGGCGGTGCCGGGCGCGCTGCTCAGGATCGCCGGCGGCACGGTGATGGGGCTCGGCCTCGCGCTGCTGATGGGCTGGTCGTGGGGCGGCGGCCTGGTCTTCGGCCTGGCGCTGTCGGTGGCCTCGACCGTGGTGCTGCTCAAGGCGCTGCAGGACCGGCATCTGGTGGATTCCGACCGCGGCCGGATCGCGGTCGGCTGGGTGATCGTCGAAGACATCGCCATGGTGCTGGCGCTGGTGCTGATCCCCGCCTTTTCCGGAATCATGGGCGGCACGGCGCAGGAATTGCACGATCCGTTCGTCGACGTGGTCGAGCGCATCTTCGGGGTCGAGCTCAACATCTGGGGTATCCTTGGCGTCACCGTCGTGAAGCTCGGCGCCTTCGTCGGCTTCATGCTGGTGGTGGGCCGCCGCGTCATTCCGTGGATCCTGCACCTCACCGCCCACACCGGCTCGCGCGAGCTGTTCCGGCTGGCGGTGCTGGCCATCGCGCTCGGCGTCGCGGCGGGGGCGGCGTATCTGTTCGGGGTGAGCCTGGCGCTCGGGGCGTTCTTTGCCGGCATGATCCTCAGCGAAAGCGAGCTCTCCAACCGCGCGGCGCAGGAGAGCCTGCCGTTCCGCGACGCCTTCGCGGTGCTGTTCTTCGTCGCCGTCGGCATGCTGTTCGACCCGATGATCCTGGTCACGCATCCGTTCGAGGTGCTGGGCACGCTGTTCATCATCATCGTGGGCAAGTCGGTGCTCGGCTTCTTCCTGGTGATCGCGCTCAGGCGCCCGGTGGGGGCGGCGCTCACCATCTCGGCCTCCCTGGCGCAGATCGGCGAATTCAGCTTCATCCTCGCGGCGCTCGGCGTCGGGCTCGGGCTGATGCCGCGCGATGCGCAGAGCTATATCCTCGCCGGGTCGATCATCTCGATCCTGGTTAATCCGCTGCTGATGTTCGTGGCCGAGCATCTGCGGCCACGGCTCGAGGCGCGCATCGCGGTCAATGCGCCGATCGTGGTGCCGACGCGGGTCGAGCCCGAGCTCAGCGGCGCCGCGGCGCCGCCGCCCGAGCCGGTCGAGGCCAGCGACGAGCGGCTGCCGACGACACTCAACGGCCATGCGGTGCTGATCGGCTATGGCCGGGTCGGCACGGTGGTTGCCGACGGCCTCAAGCGGCAGGGCACGCCGTTCCTGCTGATCGAGGACGCGGAAAAGCGCGTGGCCGCGGCGCACCAGGCGGGCATCGAGGTGGTGGTCGGCAACGCCGCGAGCGGCAAGGCGCTGGCGCTGGCCAATGTCGCGGGCGCCCGCACGCTGCTCGTCGCCATCCCCAACGCCTTCGAGGCGGGGCAGGCGGTGGAGCAGGCGCGCAAGGTCAACGACAAGCTGCACATCGTGGCGCGGGCGCATTCGGACGAAGAGGACAGCTATCTGCGCGATCTGGGGGCCAACGAGGTCATCATGGGCGAGCGCGAAATCGGGCTCGGCATGCTGGGCTGGACCGAGGCCGAGATGGTGCAGGATGCCCAATCCGGAGCGCGGACGCAGGCGGGGATGGATGCGATCGCCGCAGCGCTCAAGGTCGAGCCGATCCTCGCGCCGGTGCAGCCGGTGGTGACGCCGGCGACGGACGTGCCGCCGGCGCCGGTGCTGCCCGACCCCGAGGCGGTGCCGGCGGAAGAGCTCGAAGCCGCGATCGAGGCGGCGCATCCGGCGCATGTGATCGAAGGCGCGGCGGAGCCGGCGGCCGTGGTTCCGGCGCTGGGCGAAATGCCGGTCGAGGCAGAGGACGAAGCGGCTGCGGAGCCGCCGGAGGGCGGGCCGCAGGTCGCGCCTGCCGCCTATGTGGTCGCGCCGGTGGTGACGCCGCAACTGCCGCTGGTGGCCGAGGTGCCGACGGCCGAGGACGTGCCGGTCGTCGTGCCCGAGCCGGAAGCGCCACAGCCGCCGCCGCGGCCGAAGCCCTCCGGGCCGGCGACGTCGCCGGGGGCAGCGTTCAACCCCGAGGTCGCGCCGGTCGACGAGTGATCTCGCATTTGCCGGCGGAGCCGCTATATCTCGGCTGAACCGATCGGCATTCGATGATTTCGCAAAAGGCAAAATACGCGCTGCGGGCGCTGCTGGCGCTGTGCAAGGCGCCGCCCGAGGCGTCGCTGATGATCGCGGAAATCTCGAAGTCGCAGGCGATCCCCAAGAAATTCCTCGAGCAGATCCTGCTGGAGCTGAAGCGCGCCGGCATCGTGATGAGCCGGCGCGGGCGGCTGGGCGGCTATGTGCTGTTGCGGCCGGCCGACAAGATCACCTTCGGCGAGGTGCTGCGGCTGATCGACGGGCCGATCGCGCCGCTGCCCTGCCTCAGCAAAATCGCCTATCGCCGCTGCGCCGACTGCCAGGACGAGGCGAGCTGCGAAATCCGGCACGTGTTCGCCGGGGTGGTCAAGGCGCAGCGCGAGGTGCTCGACCACACCAGCTTCGCCGATGCCGTGCGCGCCGGCCGGGTGCCGGACCTCTCCTAGGGTATTCGTGCGGCGATGCCGTAGCGCACTCTGCGCAAGGCGATGCCGCTGCTGGTGGCGGTGATCGCGGTGCCGCTGAGCCTGGTGTTCGGCGTCGTGACGCTGATCGATCTGCCGTTCTCGATCTCGCCGGTGGTGTTTGGCATGGTCTATGCTGGCGCTGGTGACGCTGCTCATCAAGACCATCCTCGAGTTCCGCTATGGCGACGAGCTCGCGGGCACACGCGGACATTAGGGGAGCGCGAGCAGCAAGAGTGGGTTTCCGGTCTTGCGGTTCGCGAGCGCGACAAACGTAGGAACATGCATTGGATATTCGCGTCGACCACGTGCTCAAGGAATTCTCGCGCTATCCGGCGCTCGACGACGTGTCGCTCGACATCGGCTCGGGCGAGCTGATCGCGCTGCTCGGGCCGTCGGGATCGGGCAAGACCACGCTGCTCAGGCTGATCGCGGGACTCGAGCGGCCGACCGCCGGGCGCATCCTGTTCGGCGACGAGGATGCGTCGCTGAAGAGCGTGCAGGAGCGCAATGTCGGCTTCGTGTTCCAGGCCTATGCGCTGTTCCGCAACATGAGCGTGGTCGAGAACATCTCGTTCGGCCTCAAGGTCAGGCCGCGGGCGACGCGGCCGCCGAATGCGGAGATCCGCAAGCGGGCGATGGAGCTGCTGGAGCTGGTGCAGCTTTCGGGGCTGCACGACCGCTTTCCGCAGCAGCTTTCGGGCGGGCAGCGGCAGCGCGTGGCGCTGGCGCGGGCGCTGGCCATCGAGCCGCGCGTGCTGCTGCTCGACGAGCCGTTCGGGGCGCTCGACGCGCAGGTGCGCAAGGAGCTGCGCAAATGGCTGCGCCAGATCCACGACAAGACCGGCCACACCACAGTGTTCGTGACGCACGACCAGGAGGAGGCGCTGGAGCTGGCCGACCGGCTGGTGGTGATGAGCCGCGGCAAGATCGAGCAGGTGGGCTCGCCCGATGCGGTTTATGACGGGCCGCTCAACCCGTTCGTGTTCGGCTTCATCGGGGAATCGAGCGGGCTGCCGGTCGAGATCGACAATGGCGAGGTGTGGGTCGGCGGCCGCGCCGTGGGGCTGAGCGCGGGGGACACGCCCGGCGGGCACGCGCAGCTTTTCTTCCGCCCGCACGATGTGGAGCTGGTGCCCGAGGGCGCGGCGCTGGCGGGGGTCGTCGCGGCGTCGCGCCGGGTCGGCGGCACGCGCCGGGTGGAGCTCGAGATCGGCGGCAATGCGCAGCGGGTCGAGATCGATTTGCCGTTCGACCATCCGGCCGGCGAAAAGACCCGCATCGCCTTCCGGCCGAAACGCTGGCGGATCTATCCGGCTACGGGCTGACGGCGGCCGCCGTCCGGCCGCGCGTCGTGACCAGATAGATGCCGACGCTCACCAGCAGCAGGGCGACGAGGTTCTTCCATTCGAGCACGCTCTCGCCCAGCACCAGCGCGGCGAGTAGGGCGCCGAAGATCGGGATCTCGAAGTTGAACACCGCCACGCGGCCGACGGCGTTGTGCCGGAGCAGCAGGCTCCAGAGCGCGAAGGCGACGGCCGACACCGCGGCGAGATAGAGCATCAGCGCAGCGGCGGCGGCGCCGAAGGCGGCGAAATGGCCGCCGCCGGCGAGGCCCATGGCAGTCAGCACCGCGCCGCCGATGAGCAATTGCCAGCCGGTCATCACCGTGGCGTCCATCTGCTGGCTGAGGCGCCGGCCGTAGATGGCGGCGGCCGAGCCGGCAAAGGTCGAGACCAGCAGCAGGCCCTCGCCCAACAGTGAAAAGTGGATATCGAGGCTGCCGGCCGCGAAGTTCACCGCCACCACGCCGGCAAAGCCGATGAGGCAGCCGAGCGCCTTGCGGCCATTGAGCCGGTCGTCGGGGTAGATCAGGTGCGCCAGCAGCACCGAAAAGAACACCAGCGTCGAGGAGAGGATCGAGGTCTTGACCGCGGTGGTGTGCGCCAGACCGACGTAATAGCAGATGTATTGCAGCACCGTCTGGCCGAGCCCGAGCAGCGCCACCTGCCCGAGCCGCCGCGGCGCCAGGGCGATCGGGCGGCGGGTCAGCAGCCCATAGGCCAGCAACAGCAGCCCGGCGAGAGCGAAGCGGAGGCCGGCGAACAGCAGCAGCGAGGCGGTGTCGCCCGATGCGATGCCGATCAGCCCGTAGCCGAGCTTGACCGCCGGCACGGCGCTGCCCCACAGCAGGCAGCAGAGGGTGGCGAAGCCGACCAGTGCGCGCCGATCGGCAAAGATCGACGAGGGGGCCAATTCAGCCGAACACCACCGTGCGCTTGCCGTTGAGCATGACGCGGCTCTCGAGATGCAGCTTCACCGCCCGGGCGAGGACGCGGCTTTCGATGTCGCGGCCGGCGGCGATCAGGTCGTCGGGGCTCATGGCGTGGGTGACGCGGGCGGTTTCCTGCTCGATGATCGGGCCCTCGTCGAGGGCCGGGGTCACGTAGTGGGCGGTGGCGCCGATGATCTTGACACCGCGCTCATGCGCCTGGTGGTACGGCCGCGCGCCCTTGAAGCTGGGCAGGAAGGAATGGTGGATGTTGATGATCTGCCCGTAGAGGCGGGTGGCGAAGCTGTCGCCCAGCACCTGCATGTAGCGGGCCAGCACCACCAGCTCGGCGCCGGTCTCCTTCACCAGGCGCAGCACCTCCTGCTCCTGCGCCAGCTTGTTGGACTTGTCCTTGGCCACCGGCAGATAGTGGTAGGGGATACCCTCGTAGTCCGCCGTGGCGCGCGAATCCTCGTGGTTGGAGACGATCGCCGCCACCTCGGCGTCGAGCCAGCCGACGCGGATCTGGTAGAGCAGATGCAGCAGCGCGTGGTCGAATTTCGAGACCATCACCACGATGCGCTTGCTGCGCCGCTCGTCGAGCAGGGTGGTGCGCATGCCGAAGCGCTCGACCGCCGGGCGCAGGGCCCGCTCGATGCCGTCGCGCTCGACGCCGTCGGGGGCGGTGAAGGCGAGGCGCATGAAGAAGGTGCCGGTCTCGCGGTCCCAGAACTGGTTGCTCTCGGAGATGTTGGCGTTGAGCGCGGCAAGCTCGGTGGTCACCGCGGCGACGATGCCGGGGCGGTCGGCGCAGCTGAGGGTGAGGACGAAATCGGCAGGCATAGGCGGGTCGTTCCGGTTGGACGCGGGGCTTGTATCGGCGGCGTCCGGCCGGCGGTCAAGAGCCGCCGCGCGGCAGGATTAAGATGCTCCTACGGGGCGCTCAGGGCTGGCCGGGCGGCTCGGCCGGCGGCGTGGAGGCGGGAGGAAGGTCCCTGGGGAAGCGTAGAAAGAAGTTCCACACGCAATAGACGGTGCCGACGGCAGTCACGCCCATCCACAGCGGATCGTGGCTGAACACCGCCTCGAGCACGAACCACGCCACGACGACGGCGGTGACCAGCAGGCGGATCCAGAGCGGGCGGAAGAATTTGACGTCGCTTTCCTTCATGCGCGGAGCATAGCGCATCCGGGCGCGCAAGGAAGGGGCTTGAGCACGCCCGGCGCGGGCGCTAAGCCGCAGGCGCAGCGAGGACAATCCATGCCAGACAGTTTCGAGCACGCCCGGTTCGCGGGCAAGGTCGCCGTCGTCACCGGTGCGGCGCAGGGGATCGGCGAGGCCGTGGCGCGGCTGCTGGCGGCGCGCGGCGCCGCGGGCCTGCTGCTGACCGACCGCAATGCCGACAAGGGCCGGGCGGTGGCCGGCGCGCTCGCGGCGGCCGGCACGCCGGCCGAGTTCGTCGCCGCCGAGCTCGACGACATGGCGCAGGTGCAGGCGATCGTACCGGCGGCGGAGGCGCGGTTTGGCCGGGTCGACGTGCTGGTCAACTGCGCCGGCCTCACCGACCGCGGCACGGTGCGCGACACCACGCCCGAGCTCTGGGACCGGATGTTCGCCGTCAATGTGCGGGCGCCGTTCTTCCTGATGCAGGCGGCGCTGGCGGTGATGGAGCGGCAGGGCATCGAGGGGGCGATGGTCAACATCATCTCGATCAACGCGCATGGCGGCACCAGCTTTCTCACCCCCTACAGCGCCAGCAAGGGGGCGCTCTCGACGCTGACCAGGAATTTCGCGCATTCGGTCAGCAACCGGCGCATCAAGGTCAACGGCCTCAACATCGGCTGGGTCGACACGCCCGGCGAGCACACGACGCTCAAGCGCTTCCACAACATGCCCGACGACTGGCTGCAGACGGCGGAAAAAAGCCGGCCCTGGGGCCGGCTGATGAAGCCCGACGAGGTGGCGCGGGCGGTGGCGTATCTGGCGAGCGACGAGTCCGGGCTGATGACCGGCTCGATCATCGATTTCGACCAGGTGGTGCAGGGCCCGAACGAGCAGATCGGCCCAGCTATGCGGAAGTAGACGGTCTGGCCACCGCCAGCATTTTGGCGCGGACGTTGGCTATTGATTTTATAAGCCACTTTGCTTACAGTAAGCGATATTGCTGATAAAGGAGCGGATGAGATGGCTGACGAGAAAATGGGCGACGAGGTGACGTTCGGCACGTACTATGTTCGACAGGGTGCGGCCGATGAGTTCGAGCAGGTGCTGCCAAAAAGCTGGGCGACCTTGCATCGTCTGGGCTTCATTGCCGAAGACGCCCCCTTGTTGTTCCGTTCGGTGGCTACGCCCCTACGCTACATCGAGCTCACCAAATGGGTCCCGGGCGTCATGGGACCTGCGCACGAGCATCCCGATCTGATCCCGATCTGGTCGCGGCTGGCCAGCCTCGTCGAGCCGCATATTCCTGCCGGGGTCGATCGCGGGTTGGTGTTCGACGAATTCGTACCCGTTCTGCTCCATGCCGACGCCTGACCGCATCCCCGGCCTTGCCGATCTGGACCGCCTCGATGCGGTGTTCGCGGCGCTGTCGCACCGGACACGGCGTGCCATCCTCGTGACTCTGCTGGCGAATGGCGGCTCGCAGACATCGGGGAAGATTGCGGGCCGCATGGATCACAGTTGGCAGACGACGAGCCGTCATCTGCGTCAGCTTGAAGAAGCGGGGCTCATCAGGGTCGGGCTGCAGGGCCGGGAGCGGATCTACACCCTCGACAGCGCCTTCATGCTGAAGGTGCTCGACGAGTGGAGCCACCGGTTCCGGCCATGAGGCATCGGCTGGAACCGGTCCGCCCGAACAGCCGCTCCCCGGTGCTCGTCAGGCCCCGAGCAGCTCGCCCGCCGGCGGCAGCGATTTGGTGCGCTGCGTCTCCACCACGAAGATGAAGACCGAGGCGCCGATGATCATCGCCGCGCCGAGCCAGAACCAGGGCGAGGGCACCTGGTTGAGCAGGACCCAGCCCAGCACCGCGCTCAGCGGCACCTTGAGATCGCCGAACGGCTGCAGATAGGTGGCGTCGGCGATCTTGTAGCCGGCCGCCAGCAGATATTGCGCCACGGCGGTCAGCACGCCGAGCGCCAGCAGCAGCCACAGGCCGGCGCCCGTCGGCAGCGCGAACGGAAAACCGGTGGCGAGGCCGGCCGGCGCCAGCGCCGGCAGCAGCCACGCCCAGGCGGTGGCGACCAGCAGGATCAGCAGGTGGTTGGGGGTGATCAGGACGAGCAGCGAGATTGTCAGGGTTTCGGGGCTCTCCTCGCGCGACAGGTATTTGGTGAGGACGTCCGTGGTGGCCCACAGCGCCGCCGCGCCGACCGGCACCAGCGTCAGCGGGCTGAAGCCCTCGGTGCCGACGCCCGAGACGATGATGGCGCCGGCGAAGGCCACCAGCGCGGCGACGAGGCGGGCCGCCGAGACGCGCTCGTGCAGGAACAGCGCCGAGCCGAGGATGATGAACAGCGGTCCGGTCGAGAGCAGCGTCACCATCTGCCAGATCGGCACGCCGGCGGCGAAGCCATAGACGAAGACGTGGACGCCGAGCGCCGAGACGAAGGCGCGGAGTTCGTGCGCCAGCGGATGGCGCGTGCGCAGATTCCTGAGGCCGATGCGCAGGATCAGCGGCAGCGCGATGACGGTGGCGATGAGGTATTGCCAGAACGCCATTCCGGTCGAGGCCATGCCGAAGCCGCCATATTGCTCGGGGGTCGGCAACAGCGATTGCGGGATGTTGCTGCCGGCCAGCGCCAGGCTTGCCAGAAGCATCAGGATGGGGCCCCAGACGAGGCCGGTGCGGGAGGTCGAGGAAAGCTGGCTCATTGTCGATCCTTTCGTAACCAGTTTCCTCAGGGTTACGGGATCGGGGACGACGGTCCGGCCGGCCAATAGCCGGACCGGGCCAGATGGCCCTAACGCCCATTCTCTTTCATCCGGACTGTGACCGTCGGCCTGGGAATCGCACCCAATCTGCTGACACCCGGCTCTTTGCTGGTCGCGCGGTCGAACCGGAAAACCGGCGACCACTTTCCTGACCACGCTCCGAAACCGGGCCGCTCGCGGGCTAGGCGGCCGGAGCCGCCATTACCGCCGGTGGGGAATTGCACCCCGCCCTGAGAACGTTATGCGCCGGTCCATCGTGAACCGGCGATGGAGAGATAGCGCCGCACCGGCTCGGGATCAATGCATGATTGCGCAACAATGCGGTCGCCATGGGCGGCGAATGCGGAACGATCGTCCCGACGCGGGACGGCTATTGCTGCGAGATCTTGTTCTTGTCGGCCAGTTCGTTGAGCGAGTCCGAGGTGAGGCAGAGCGCCGTCTTCTGGTACTGCCCCGGGCTCAGGGCGTCGTTGACGCGCTTGGCCGCCTCGGCGCACGCCGCCTGGCTCTGGAACGAGGCGAGGGCGGTGAAATCGGGCAGGGTGCTGCCGGACGACACCACGTAGAGAATGAAGATCATTGCTGCGTTGGCCAAAAATCCCTCCCGAATCGCCGGCGCGGCCGCAGCCTATCACGCGGGCGGCAGCTCGGGCCGCAGCAGCCGTTCCGCCAGGAGCCGCAAAGGCGGGCCGAGCTCGGCGGGAGAGTGCGCCCTGTGGCCGATGCCGGCCGCGGCGGCGAGCAGCATCTGCGTCAGCAGGCGGGCGCGGACGATGCCGGCGCGGCTGAGCTCGGCTTCGAGCGCGGCGGCGAGCTCGGCGTCGAGGGCGCGGAACTGCGCGCCGGAGAGGCGGGCGTCGGTGCCCGCGCCGTAGAGCTCCGCGGCGTGCGGCGAGCCGCTGAGCAGGCGCATGGCGGCCCGGTGCTTGGCGACGAGCGCGGCGCCGACGCGCTGCACCAGGTCGCCGTCGCCGGCGAGCGCCGTGAGGAAATCGCCGCGCCAGAGCGCGACCTGCTGCTCGACGAGGCGCGAAAAGATCGCCGCCTTGTCGGGAAAGCAGGCATAGAGCGTCGGCTTGGCGACGCCGGCGGCGCGCGCGATGGCCTCCATCGAGGTGCCGCGCAGGCCGTGCTTGAGGAACAGCGTCGTCGCCGCCTCCAGGATCGCCTCGCGCTTGCCGGTGGATACCGCCATCGATGCCTCATTGAACGGAATGAACGGATAGCATACAGTTCGTTCAATTGCTACGGAGACCCCAGATGGACGACCTCGTGCTGCTCACCGGCATTTCCGGCTTCCTCGGCGGCCATGTCGGGCTGGCGCTGCTCAAGGCGGGCTATCGCGTGCGTGGTTCGGTGCGCGACCTGGGCAAGGCCGACAAGGTGCGCGCCAGCCTGCAGCGGGCGGGCGGCGACGTGTCGCGCCTCGATTTCGTGGCGCTCGAGCTCAATTCCGACGCCGGCTGGGACGCGGCGATGCGCGGCGTGCGCTATCTGCAGCACACGGCTTCGCCCTTCGTCACCAACATGCCCAAGGACCGGATGGAGCTGATCCGGCCGGCGGTGGACGGCACGCGCCGGGCGCTGCAGGCCGCCCTCGCGGCCGAGGTCGAGCGCATCGTCGTCACCTCGTCGATGGCGGCGATCGCCTACGGCCACTCCAGGGACCGCAGCACGCCGTTCACCGGCGCCGACTGGACCGATCTCGCGGGGCGGGGCGTCAACGCCTATGTCGAATCCAAGACGCTGGCCGAACGCGAGGCCTGGACCGTCATCGACAGCGCCGGCCGGCACGACGATCTCGCCACCATCAATCCGAGCGTCATCCTCGGGCCGCTGCTCGACGACGATCCGGGCACCTCGGCGGCGCTGGTGGGGCGGCTGATGAACGGCAGCGTTCCCGCCGCGGCGCGCATCTATTTCTCGGTGATCGACGCGCGCGACGTGGCCGAAGCGCACGTCAGGGCGATGACGGCGCCGGAAGCCGGGGGGCGCCGCTACGCCATCGGGGACAGGACGCTGAGCCTGCTCGAATTCGCCGATGTGGTGCGGGCCGGGCTGCCGGAGTTTTCGCCGCGCCTGCCCAAGCGCGAGGTGCCCGACTGGATGGTGCGGCTGTTCGCCTTCGTCGACAAGGACATCCGCGGCAATGTCGGCGAGCTCGGCGTGGAGCGGCGCATCGATGCGCGCGACGCCGTCGCGCTCCTGGGCCACCCGCTGATCGCCGCCCCCGAGGCGGTGCTCGCCACGGCGCGCAGCCTCGTCGCGCAGGGCCTCGTCAAGCAGCCGTGAGAGTGGAAAAAAGGGGCTAGGCCAACGCCTCGCGATTGGCTATATGGCGCGCACCGTGCGGACGGGGCTGTAGCTCAGTTGGGAGAGCGTATCGTTCGCAATGATAAGGTCAGGGGTTCGATTCCCCTCAGCTCCACCACTCTTTCGCACGGCACCCTCAGGGTTATAAGACCTTGAACCGCAAGGCGGTTTCCGCGGTTCGATAGCCGGTCTTCCGGTCATGGGCCAGATGCCGCCGTGCGAGGATGGCCTGCGACTTTCCGCTTCTCTATCGTTCCGGATGCTCCTACGAGTCTTCGCACGCCGGCAGGAGCGCAGGCTTGCGATCTTTCCTGCGCGTTTGATGACGCGACGAAAGGCATCGCATGGACCGCCAGCCTCGATCGCCGACCAGATGCCGCCGAACCGGCGACGACCGCATCACCAAAGCCAGGCGGTTGACCCTCGTCGGCGCGGTCGTCGATCAGGAGCTCGTCTATCTCGATCGCCTGATGAGCGGCCTGATCGCCCTCGATCAGGGGCCTCTGACCGTGCCGCAGGTTTTCGAGGGGCTGGCCGCCTACAGGAGAGCAATCGCCATCTTGTATGGCCGTCGGGAGGAACTGCGCCCGTGGGGCGTTGAGTAGCCGGGACGGAGCGAGGGATGTTTCTCACTCCCTACATCGCGCATGATGTTGCGATCAAAGCCTGGGGCAGAGTTCTCGATCGATAGGCGTCGTGTGCATGTCGCCGGCGCAGCTCGCGGCCTGGCCGCGCAGCACCCTGCGTCTGTTGCGGCGTCCGGAGCTCAAAGTCCGGGCGGCCGGTGCCTCACCCCCACCAGAAGATGGTGGCGATGATGATGTAGAGGCCGATCAGCGCCGCGCCGTCGACCACATCGGCGCGGCCGTCCACGGTCACCACCGTGACCACGAGCACCGACAGGAAGAGCGCTGCGGCGAGTATCGGCGGGATCACCAGCGTGAACGGCGTGCCGCCGATGGCGAAGCTGACGAGGATCAGGATGGGGATCAGCGCCACGGCGACCTGCAGGGCGCCGTTGAGCACGACGCTGAGCGCCAGGTCGGCCTTGCCCTCGGCCGCCAGCCGGATGCCGACGACATTCTCGACGGCGTTGCCGGCGATGGCGACGATGACGAGACCGGCGAAGGCCTGGTTGATCCCGAGCGTCTGCATTGCCGGCTGGAGCGCGTCGACGAACCAGTCCGAGACCAGCGCTGCCGCGATACCGCACGCGATCAGCACACCGGCCGCAAGGAGGAGCGGCCAGGCACCGTCCCGCCGATGCGCCTTGGCACTTACCGTCCGTTGTCCGTGGGTGAGCACGGTCCAGGTCTGGACCGCGAAGACGAGCAGCAGAACGATGGCGCAGACCACCGCCAGGGGCTGCTCATGCGCGCCGGCCGGAAGATGCAGCTCGTCGGCGAGCGTCGGCAGCACCAGGGCGCAGACCGCCAGGAGGAGCAGGGTTGCGATCATCCGTGGCGCCTGGTCCTCGAATCTCAGCACGCCGTGCCTGGCGCCGCCCATGACGAAGGCGAGACCCAGTACGAGAAGCGCGTTGACGAGGATCGAGCCGATCAGCGAGGTCTGGACTACGACGACGAGACCCGCCCGGAGCGCGAAGATGGCGACGAAGAGCTCGGGCAAATTGCCGACGATCGACTGCACGATGCCGGTTGCCGCCGGCCCGAGATAGACCCCGAGCTGATCGGTCGCCTCGCCGATCACATAGGCGATGCCGGCCAGTGCCAGGGCGCAGACGACAAAACTCGGTATTGCCTCGACACCCAGCACGTGCAGCACCGCGGCGAGCACGACCAGGACGGCCGATGCTGCCATGGCCAGCAGGGCGCTGCGTTCGACCGTTGCGAGCATTTGCTTTAGCTCCCCGTTGCAAATTCGATCTGCCGGAATGGTATCGACATTCGGCCGGCTGTGCATGTTGCCCCGACGATTGTCGATCGGGCCGAACCGTAGCGTGCTGAAGGGGCGGCATCTGGGGACGATGCAGCGGCCCTATGCGTTCCGTCATTGCCTATGGAGCGAGCGGCTGCCGTCAAATGCAGGTCAGCGCATGCCCTAGCGTCCCAACACCTTATCGGCCAAAGCCATGGCCGATGAGGATGGAGTCCCCCGACAACCCCTTGCGAATCAGGCCGAGGACACGGTTCCTGCCGCCCTGCGGCTCACCAGTTGGTCACCGAGCCGTCGCGGCGGGTCAGATGCGGGGCTTCCCAGAATTCGAAGCTTTGTTTCTTCAGGGCGTCTTCGTTGACCTCGATGCCGAGGCCGGGAGCGTCGGAGACGGGGTAGACGGCGCCGGCGAGGCGAGGCTGCACGGGGAAGAATACGGAATTGTCGAAGCCGAGCTTTTCGTATTGCGTGGTGCGGGTTTCGAGCCAGGCGAAATTGGGCACGGCGGCGGCGAAGTGCACGGTGGCGGCGGTGCAGACGGGGCCGAGCGGATTGTGCGGCATCATGTCGACGTAGTGCGCCTCGCTCCAGCCGGCGATCTTCATCGCCTCGGTCAGGCCGCCGACGTTGCACACATCGATGCGGTTGAACTGGTGGATGCCGCGCTCGATGTAGGGCAGGAACTGCCATTTGCTGGCAAATTCCTCGCCGATGGCGAAGGGCACATCGGTCATGGTGCGCAGCGATTCGTAGGCTTCGGGGGTCTCGTCGCGGATCGGCTCCTCGAGGAAGTCGAGCGTGCCCGACGGCATCTTCTGGCAGAAGCTGGCGGTCTCGGCGACGCTCAGCCGGTGATGGTAGTCGATGCCCAGCACCACGTCGTCGCCCAGCGCCTCGCGCGCCTTGACCATCCATCTGGCGGTGGGGCCGATGGACACGCGCGGCTCGAACACGTTGCCGGCGAGCTGGTGGTCGTGCGGGAAGAAGCGGATCACGGTCCAGCCGCCCTCCAGCAAGGCGCGGGCCTGGTCGAGCATGGCCTCGCCGGGCTGCGCCGAGGTCGAGGCGAAGGTGGGGATGTGGTCGCGCTGCTTGCCGCCGAGCAGCTCGTACACCGGCACGCCGAGCGCCTTTCCCTTGATGTCGTGGAGCGCGATGTCGAGCGCCGAGATGGCCGCCTGCAGCACGCGGCCGCCCTCGAAATACTGGCTGCGGTAGAGCTCCTGCCAGATCCGGCCGATCTGCATCGGGTCGCGGCCGACAAGAAATTCGCGGAAATGCTCGAGCGCGCCGGCGACCGCCTTCTCGCGGCCCGAGAGGCCGCTTTCGCCCCAGCCGAAGACACCCTCGTCGGTCTCGACCTTGACCAGCATCTGGTTACGGGTGCCCACCCATACCGGGTAGGGCCTGATGGCAGTGATTTTCATGTGGTGACGCCTTCGGGACTCAGTTGCGCGGCAACGCCTGCTGCGTTTCGCCGTCGAACAGATGCAACTTGTCCTGGTCGAACTCAACCCATACCGGTTCGTCGGGCACGATGGGCACCTGCGGCTCGAGGCTGACGATGACGATATGGCCGCCCAGATACACCTGGGCGAAGGTGATGTCGCCGGTCGGCTCGACCGTATAGACCTTGCCGGCGACGGCGCCGGGCACGGCGCTCTTGTGCACCTTGAGGGTCGAATGGCGGGCCCCCAGGATCACCTTGGCGGTCGTCGCCCGGGCAACGCGGCGGGCGTTTTCGGGGCTGAGCGGCAGGCTCCAGCCGTCGGGGCTGCGAAGCGTCGCGGCGCCAGCGTCGGTGCCGGCCTCGAGCGGGATGAGGCTCATGGCGGGGGAGCCGACGAAGCCGGCAACGAAGGTGTTCTTGGGGTGCGCGAACACTTCGGCGGGCGAATCGTATTGCTGCAGCACGCCGCCGCTCATCACCGCCATCTTGTCGGCCATGGTGACGGCTTCGAGCTGGTCGTGCGTCACGTAGATCACGGTGGCCCTGAGGTCCTGGTGGAAGCGCTTGATCTCCGAGCGCATCTGCACGCGCAGCTTGGCGTCGAGGTTGCTGAGCGGCTCGTCCATCAGGAAGGCGCGCGGATCGCGCACCAGCGCCCGGCCGAGCGCCACGCGCTGCTGCTGGCCGCCCGACAGCTCGCGCGGGCGGCGCTCGAGCAGGTGGGTGATGTCGAGCACCTTGGCGGCCGCCAGCACCTTGGCTTCGATGTCGGCGCGCGGCAGCCGGCGCATCTGCAACGGGAAGGCGAGGTTCTTGAACACGGTCTTGTTGGGGTAGAGCGCGTAGTTCTGGAACACCATCGCAATGTCGCGATCCTTGGGATCGAGGTCGTTGACCAGCCGGTCGCCGATATAGATATCGCCGCCCGAAAGCGGAATCAGCCCGGCGACGAGGTTGAGCGTCGTGGTCTTGCCGCAGCCGGAGGGGCCGACCAGCGCCACGAACTCGCCGTCGTCGATCTCGATCGAGACGTGGTCGACGGCATAGATGGGGCCGTATGTCTTGACGAGATCCCGAAGCACCACTTGGGCCATTGTGCAACCTTCTAGTGTTTGACGGCGCCTTCGGTGAGGGCACGCACGAAATATCGCTGGAGGACGAGGAAGAGAACGACGACCGGCACGCTCATCATGAAGCTTGCCGCCATGAGCCCGGGAAAGTCGGTGGTGTTCTCGGAAAAGAAGCGCTGGATGCCGACCGGCAAAGTGAGCTGGTCGTTCCTGGTGAGGAAGGTGTAGGCGTAGATGTATTCGTTCCAGGCGCCGATGAAGGAGTAGATCGCGGTGGCGATGATGCCCGGCATCGACAGCGGCATCACGATCACCAGGAAGGCGCGGAAGCGCGTGGCGCCGTCGATGCGCGCCGCCTGCTCGAGCTGGATTGGAATGTTGTCGTAAAAGCCCTTGAGCAGCCAGATCGCCAGCGGCAGGCCGAAGGTCATGTAGGTGAGGATCAGCGAGCCGTGCGTGTTCACCAGGCCGAGGAAGCGCATCAGGATGAAGAGCGGCACGAGGAAGATGACCGCCGGGAACATGTTGCGCAGCAGCACGGAAAAGAACAGGAACCGGCGTCCGGGGAAGTGGAAGCGCGAAAACGCATAGGCGGCCGGCACCGCGACCGCCACGCTCAGCACCGTGGTGACCGACGACACGAAGAGGCTGTTCCAGAAGAACCGCAGGAAGTCCTGGCCGACGCTGTTCTGCGGATCGAGCAGCTTCTGGTAGCTGGCGAGGGTCGGCTCCGACGGCCACCATTGCGGCGGGAACTGCATCGCCGCGAAGCCGGATTTGATCGAGGTCAGCAGCATCCAGATCATGGGCACCGCGGTGTAGAGCAGCATCAGCACGAGGAAGCCGCGGCCGGCCCAGCGCCAGCCGTCGATCGGCTTGCGGCGGCGCGGCCGGGCGGCGGCCGGGGTGTCGGCGATCGCGCTCATCCCTCGGCCTCCTTGCGTTCGCCGCGGCTGAGCGCGCGGACGTAGAAATAGCCGAGCGTCATCAGGATGATGAACAGCAGGACCGAATAGGCGGCGGCTACGCCCCAGCGCTGCCGGCCGAAAGCGAGCTCGTAGATGTGGGTGATCCAGATATGCGAGGCATTGGACGGGCCGCCGCCGGTCATGATCCAGGGGATGATGAAGGAATTGAAGTTGGCCACGGCCAGCAGCAGCACGGTGACGGTCGACACGCTGCGCAGATGCGGGAAGGTGACGTGCCAGAAGCGCTGCCAGGCGGAGGCGCCGTCGACCTGCGCGGCGCGCAGCAGCTGATCGGGCACCGTCTGCAGGCCGGCCATCAGCATGATCATGGCGAAGGGGAATTCGCGCCAGACATTGACCACGATGAGCGAGGGCAGCACGGTGTTGACGCTGTCGATGAAATTGGGCGGCCGGCTCAGGAGGCCGAGCTCCACCAGCACCGCGCCGATCACCCCGAAATCGGAATGGTAGATCCACTTCCAGATGTAGGACGCGGCGACTGCGCTGATGACCCAGGGAATGATCAGGATGGCGCGCAGCACGCCGCGGCCGATGAAATCGCGATGCAAGGCGAGCGCCGAGCCGAGGCCGAACACGAACGACACCACGGTGGAGGCGAGCGTCCAGATGATGGTGTTCAGCGTCACGCGCCAGAACACCTCGCTGGTGAGGATCGCCGTGTAGTTCTCGAGGCCGATGAAGACCTTGTCCTTGAGCTGCAGGCCGGGCGGGGTTTTGAAGAAGGACAGGTCGATCGTGTAGTAGATCGGGTAGGCGATGACGATGAGCATCACCACCAGCGCCGGCAGCACGTAGAGATAGTCCGTCCGATTGATCCAGGCCTGCCGCAGCACTCCGGACCGCGCGGCCGGGGTTCGGCGCGGAGCGCCGGCCTCTCCTGTTACCGTGGTCATCGTCGCGCCGCCCCAGTCGTTTCAGGATCGGAAGCCAGCAGCGCCGAAGCGCCGCCGGCCGGGAGAGTCGCCGCTGGCTCTAGAGCCCGCCTCCGCTCATCAGGTCCTTGACCTTCTTGGCCGCGTCGTCCGCCGCCTGGTCCACCGTCATGGCGCCGGTCAGGGCGTTCTGCAGCATGTCCGGGACGATGATGTTCATGATCTCGGGCGATTGCGGCAGGGCCGGGAACGGGATGCCGTAGGGCAGCATCGAGGTGGTGACGTCGAGGAACTTCGTCTTTTCCAGGCGCTCCTTCATCAGCGTGGTGAGGAAGCCGTTGAGGTTGCCCGGATTGGAGCCGACATAGGCCATCTTGAGCGACCATTCCGGGCTCGTCCACATGCAGATCAGCGCCTTGGCCGCCGGCTCGTCCACCTTGCCGCCCTCGACATATTCGGGCTTGAGGATGTGGATGTTGGAGCCGCCGAAGACCACGGCGCGCTTGCCGTCCGGACCGGTCGGGATCAGGCCGTAGCGCATGTTGTCGATGACGGTCTGCGCCTTGGCGGTGTCGGTTCCCGTCGTCTTCTTCAGCAGGTCCTGCATCACGTTGTAGTCGGACGGATGCGAGATCATCATGCCGAGCTGGCCGGCAAGGAACAGCGGCTGGTTGTCCGCCTGCTGGTTGGTGAGGGCCGAGACCGGCACCGATTTGTCGCGGACATACATGTCGTACGACGCCTGCAGGGCCTGCTTGCTCTGCGGGCTGTCGAGCTCGACGTTCTGGTAGGTCGGGTTGGCGCTCGCTTCGTCGAACACGCCGCCGCCATAGGCCCAGAGCTGCGGCATGAAGCGGTAGGGCGTGTTGCCGGCGTTCTTGCGGGCCACCAGGCCGTAGCCGGCAATGCCGAGCTTGTCGTGGATCTGCTTGGAGTATTTGACGACGTCGTCCCAGGTTGCCGGCGGCTTGTCCGGGTCGAGGCCGGCGCGCTTGAAGATGTCGGCGTTCCAGATGAACGCCATGGTCTCGTTGTTGGTGGGAATGCCGTAGCTGACGCCCTGCCAGGTGACGGCCTTCATGGCGCCGGGCCAGAAGTCCTCGGTCGAATAACCCACGTCCTCGGGCTTCAGCGGCTGCAGATAGCCCTTCGCGGCGAATTCGGTGCCGCCCAGGATCTGCAGGCGGATGGCCATCGGCGCGGCATTGCCCAGGAGCGCGGTGCGGAACTTGTCGAGCAGATCGTTATAGGTGATGCCCTGCTCTTCGAGATCGATGTTGGGATAGGTCTTGCGGAAGGTCTCGAAGAATTCCTTGTAGTACTGCCGCAGGACGTCGGGATCGCCTTCGAACACGCCCTGGTACCAGAAGGTCAGGTGCCCCTTGTAGTCGAGCGGGGTGACCTTGGCGCAGTCGGCAGCGGTGTCGAAATCCTTGGTGCCGGCGATCGATTTCACATAGTCCGGCGACCATTTGCTCAGATCGACCGGCGGCGCCGCCAATGCCGACGTCGACATCGCCGACGCCAGGAATGCAGAGGCGACCGCACCGCGCAACACGGCGGCGCCGAGTTTCAAACTCGTCATTGAATCCTCCAGATTCTCCCATTCCGCCCATGCGAGGGCATGAGCGGTCTCTGATCGGAGGGGTGTCTTATCGTTCTTGTGTATCCCCCCGCTCGGCTTGTACGGTTTCAGATCATGGATTGCGTGTCAACGTGAATGGATCGTACATTGTTCAATGTGAGCAATGTATGATAGCACACCGATGGTGTCATCGGCTTGGGGAGCGTCGCTTGGCGAAGACCAGCGAGTTCAGGATTTCGCCGCCAGCCGGCCTCGAGGAGATCGACGTCTCGAGTCAGCGGGCGCTGTCGCTGTACGAGATCATTCGCGACGACATCATTTCGGGGCGGCTGAAGCCGAACGAACGGCTGGTGGTCGCCGATCTGGCCGAGCAGCTCGGGACCTCGACCAATCCGGTGCGCGAAGCGCTGCAATTGCTGCGCGGCGAGGGCTTCGTGATCTTCTCGCCCAATCGCGGCGCGCGCGTGCGCCCCATCGACCAGGATTTCGTGCGCAACATCTACGAGATCAGCGCCCTGATCGAGCCGGCGCTGACGCGCTGGTTCGTGGGTATGGCGACCGACGCCGACATTGCCGAGCTGGAGCGGATCGAGCGGCTGATCGAGCAGAACAATTTCGTGGATCCCGTCCTGCACAGCGGGTTGGACGTGCAGTTCCACACCGTCATGTATCAGCGCCACTACAACCGGCACGCCGCCGAAATCTGGTGGAAGCATCGCCAGGTGCTGCGGGCGGTCAACCAGCGCTTCAACTACACGGTGGCGCGGCGTGGCCAGGTGATCCGCGATCACCGCGAGCTGATCGGGCTGGTCAAGGCCGGCGACGCCGAGCAGGCGGCAGCGGTGGTCGCCCGGCACGTGGAAGGCTCGGGCCGGCATCTGCTCGAGCTGATGCGCGCCTACGACGCCGCCAAGGCCGGGTAGAGTTCCGTTCTATCGGTGGCCGCAAGAGTTCATGGAAAGGCAAGAGCAATGAAGATCACCGGTGTCAAACCGTGGCTAATCAAATCGGCCGCCTCGTATTGGGGCGAGTTCCTGTTCATCGAGATCACGACGGACGAAGGCGTCAGCGGCTGGGGCGAGATCACCACCACCACCAAGCTCGCCAACCGCGCCCTGTGCGCGATGCTGCGGCAGATCGGCTCGTCGCTGGTGGGCGAGGATCCGGCAAAGATCGAATATCTCTGGCACAAGACCTTCCGCAGCTACACCTATATGGGCAGCCGCGGCGCGGCGGTCGAATGCGTCAGCGCCATCGACATCGCGCTGTGGGATATCCGCGGCAAGGTGCTGGGCAAGCCGATCTACGAACTGCTGGGCGGTGCGGTGCGCGACGAGATCGCGCTCTACACCCATCCCGACCAGCGCAAATTCACCAGCAAGGAGGGTGTCGTCAACGAGATCCGCGACATCGTCAGATCCGGGCACACGGCGCTGAAGTTCGACCCCTACGAGTACCAGGGCGAAATCGTCGACGGGCGGGCGCGCGAACAGCGCAACGGCTATCTCGACGGCAGCATGACGCGCAAGGACGAGCGCGCGGCGGCGGAACTGACGGCCCTGATCCGCGAGACGACCGGCCCCGACATCGAAATCCTGATCGACGCGCATGGGCGTTTCGACGTGCCGACCGCGATCCGACTCTGCCGCAGCCTCGAAGAGGCGGGGGACATCGACTGGTTCGAGGAGCCCTGTCCGCCGGAAAGCGTCAATGCGCTCAAGCAGGTGCGCGAGAAGGTCAGCGCGCCGATCTCGTGGGGGGAACGCGGCCATACCAAATGGGACTTCGTGCCGATCCTCGAGAACAAGCTCGCCGACTACATCATGCCGGACGTGACCTGGACCGGCGGCATCACCGAACTCAAGAAGATCTCGGCCCTGTGCGAGGCCCACTACATTCCGGTGTCGCCGCACGACGCGGCCGGCCCGATCAACGTCGTCGCCGGCGCGCAGGTGATGATGACGGTGCCCAACTTCTACAAGCTCGAAACGTCGGAGTGGAACCTCAACAAATACAACGATCTGATCGACACGCCGCTCGACAACTCCAACGGCAGCCTGAAGCTCCCCAACAAGCCCGGACTCGGCTACGAGATGAACCGGGACTATCTCGAAGCGAACGCCATCGACGTTTGACCGGGACGAACCCGATCGGGCGGCAACGGGCCGCCGACGCCAGGAAAACCACAGGGAGCATGTCATGGCCAAGGCGGGTCGCGCCGACGAAGCCCTCAACCGGGTCAACACCAGGTCGCGGCCGTCCGAGCTTCGCATCACCGACATGCGGGTGGCCGAAATTGTCGGGGCGCCGTTCACCTCGGCGCTGCTGAAGATCTACACCAACCAGGGCATCGTGGGCCTGGGCGAGGTGCGCGACGGCGCCAGCGCCACCTTCGCGCTGATGCTGAAGAGCCGGCTGCTCGGCGAAAATCCCTGCGACATCGACCGGCTGTTCCGCCGCATCAGGCAGTTCGGCGGCCACGGCCGGCAGGGCGGGGGCGTATCGGCGGTCGAGATCGCGCTGTGGGATCTCGCCGGCAAGGCCTATGGCGTGCCGATCTACCAGATGCTGGGCGGCCGCTTCCGCGAGAAGGTGCGCATCTATTGCGACACCGACGCCGAAAAGCCGAGCGGCACGGAGACCGGCAAGCGGCTCAAGGAACGCATGGAGCTCGGCTTCACCTTCCTCAAGATGGATCTGGGGCTGATGCAGATCGCCGACGTGCCGGGCGCGGTGGTGGCGCCCGCCGGCTCGCTCGAAGGCTATCGCGTCCACCCTGGCCGCGGCCCGGTGAAGACGCTCGAGGACCGGCGCGCCCGCAACGCCGTCTACGACATCCACAATGTGCGCCACCCGTTCAGCGGGCTGCACTTCACCGACAAGGGCATCGACCTGTTGGAGCAGTACATCCACGAGGTGCGCGAGGTGGTGGGCTACGAGATCCCGCTTGCCATCGACCATGTCGGCCACATCTCGCTGCAGAACGGCATTCGCCTGGCGCGGCGGATCGAGAAATACGTGCCGGCCTGGCTCGAGGACGTGATCCCCTGGCAGTACACCGAGCAGTACCGGCAACTGCAGCAGGCGACCACGGTGCCGATCTGCACCGGCGAGGACATCTATCTCAAGGAGGGTTTCGCGCCGCTGCTCGAGGCCGGCATCTCGGTGATCCATCCGGACCTGCTGACCGCCGGCGGCATCCTCGAAACCAAGAAGATCGGCGACATGGCGCAGGAGCAGGGCGTCGCCATGGCCATCCACATGGCCGAGAGCCCGATCGCGGCGATGGCCGCGGCGCATGTCGCCATCGCCACCGAGAATTTCATGGCGCTCGAATATCACTCCGTCGACGTGCCGTGGTGGGACGACATCGTCACCGGCCTGCCCAGGCCGCTGGTCAAGGACGGCTTCATCACCGTGCCCGACAAGCCCGGACTCGGCATCGACGACGTGGTCGACGAGGTGATCGGCCAGCATCTGCAGCCGGGCGTCAGCGGCATCTGGCAGCCGACCGACCGCTGGGACGACGAATACTCCTGGGATCGCACCTGGAGCTGAAACGAAAGACAACAGCATGAAGATCACCGATCTGCGCTGCGCCGTCATCGGCCGGCATCCCATCGTCCGCATCGTCACCGACGAGGGCCTCTACGGCCTGGGCGAGGTGGAATTCACCAAGACTTACCTCAAGCCGTGGGTGCTGCATTTCCGCGACGCGCTGGTGGGCGAGGACCCCACCGACGTCGAGCGGGTGATGCTGAAGATCCGCCAGCGCGGCTCGTTCAAGCCCTATGGCGCGGCGGTGAGCGCCATCGAGCATGCGCTGTGGGACATCGCCGGCAAGGCGGCCAACGTGCCGGCCTACAAGCTGCTCGGCGGCAAGGTGCGCGACAAGGTGCGCTGCTACAATGGCAGCCTGCGCAAGAAGCGCACCGGCGACCGGCCGGAGGACTATGCCGCCGACGTCAAGTGGATGAAGGAGCTGCCCGAGAACTTCTTCATGATCAAGCAGGGAATCTCGTTCCACTCGAACATGAAGGACACCATCGACGATTTCCACTACGGCGTGGTGCAGACCAAATCGGGCTATCACGGCGCGATGGACCAGGGGGTGATCTCCGAGCACGGCTTCAACCACATGCTCGACTGCGTCATCGCCATGAAGGAGGTGCTGGGCGACACGGTGTCGCTGGCGCTCGATTGCGGGCCGGGCTGGATGCTGCCCGACGCCATCAAATTCGCCCGCGCGGTCGAAAAGTACAACATCATGTGGCTCGAGGACATGCTCACCGGCGACTACGTGCCGTGGGTCAACCCGCAGGCCTATCGCGAGCTGACGCTGTCGACCTCGACGCCGATCCATACCGGCGAGCAGATCTACAGCCGGCACAATTTCAAGGAGCTGATCGAGACGCAGGCGGTGCGCGTCATCGGCCCCGACCCGGCCGATATCGGCGGCATCGCTGAGCTCAAATGGGTGGCCGAGCACGCCTACATGCATTCGATCCTGATGGCGCCGCACGGCACCGCCAACGGCCTGCTCGGCCTCGGCGCGCTGATCAATGTGTGCGCCACGCTGCCGGCCAACTACATCGCGTTCGAATATCCCAGCGCGTCCGACCCGTGGTGGGAGGAGATCGTCACCGGCCTGCCGTCCGGCCGCATCGTCAACGAGTCGATGATCGACCTGCTCCCCGGCCCCGGCCTCGGCCTCGACATCGACGCCAAGGCCGCCAAACGCTATCTGCGCGAGGAAGATGCGGGGTTCTTCGACTAGGGCGGCGGCGCAGCCCGGTGCTAAGCTCGGGCCATGGGGCAGTTCGGAAGCTATGCCGTCTATATCCTCGCCAGCCGCAAATATGGTGCGCTCTATATCGGCGTCACCGGCAATCTGCTCGGTCGCGTGATCACGCATCGCGAGGAACTGCTCCCCGACTTCACCTCGCGCTACCACATCCACAACCTCGTCCATTTCGAGTTCTACGATCTGCCGCGAGATGCGATCGCACGCGAAAAACGGCTCAAGAAGTGGCGGCGCGAGTGGAAGATCGCTCTGATCGAGACGACCAATCCCGATTGGCACGATCTGTTCGACGAGATCGTGGGGTAAGCATCCACGATATCCCCCTCCCACCGGGTCATCCCCGCGAAAGCGGGGACCTCCGTTTGCTGGAGGTGCAGTCGGCGGTGCGGGGTGAGCCGGGCGACGCCCGGCCCGGTCCACCGGGGCCGTGCCTCGCTCCGCCAACGGAGGTTCCCGCTTGCGCGGGGATGACCCGGTGGGGGAGGGACGAGGGAGGGGAATTGGCAGCGAAGGTCCGCCACGTTCTCAACGCGGCATAGCGTGATTGGACGCAAAAGCGACATCTGCCGTCCCACCTCCGTGTCATCTCCACGAAATTCGTCCTTCCATCCACCGGGTCATCCCCGCCAAGGTGGGGACCTCTGTTTGCCGCGGGTGCAGTCGGCAATGCGAGGACGAGCCGGGCGACGCCCGGCCTGGTCCACCGGGGCCGTACCCTCGCTCCGCCAACGGAGGTTCCCGCTTGCGCGGGAATGACCCGGTGGGGAGGGACAAGGGAATGACCCGGTGGGGGAGGGGACAAGGGAGTGGAATTGGCAGTGAGGTCCGCCACGTTCTCAACGCGGCATAGCGTTATGGACGCGGAAGCGACATCTGCCGCCCGCCTCCGTGTCATCTCCACGAAATTCGTCCTTCCATCCACCGGGTCATCCCCGCGCAAGCGGGACCTCCGTTTGCCGCGGATGCAGTCGGCAATGCGGGGGTGAGCCGGGCGACGCCCGGCCCGATCCACCGGGGCCATCTCCCGCGCTGCCAACAGAGGTTCCCGCTTGCGCGGGAATGACCCGGTGCGCGTGGTGACGATTGGCGGCTACGGCAGGGGCTGGCCGCCGATGCGGGTGACGGCTTCGGCGCCGGCGGCGATGCCGGCTTTGAGGCAGGCGTCGACCGGCTTGCCGGCGAGTTCGCTGGCGATGAAGGCGGCGGCGAAGGCGTCGCCGGCGCCGGTGGTGTCGATGACGTCGCTGGGCGGCGCCGGCAGCGACAATTGCACGCCGGTGCGGCCGCCGATGGCGGCGCCGGCGACGCCGCGCTTGATCACCACGCGGCCATAGAAGCGGCCCAGCGTCTGCATCTGCAGATTGAGGTCGACCGAACCGGTCAGCTCCAGCGCCTCGTCGAGGTTGGCAAAGATGGTGCCCACCCCTTGCGTCCATTTGAGGAAGGCTTCGGCGCCGACTTCGCGCAGAAACCCCACCGAGGCGGGGTCGACCGCGGTGGCGACGTTGCGCTCGCGCGCCGCCTTGAGCAAGGCGATCACGGCGCCGCGCGGCCCGGCGGTGAAGAACGAATAGCCCGACACCATCAGCAGCTGGACGTCGTCGAGCAGGCTCTGCGGCAGGTCGGCGGCGCAAAGCTTCAGATTGGCGCCGCGGTCGGTGAGGAAGCTGCGCTCGCCGTCGGCGTCGACGATCGAGATCAGCACGCCCGAGGGCGCCTCGGCGTCGCCGACGAGCAGCGGCTCGACGCCGCGCGAGCGGAAATAGGCGATGTTGGCGTCGAGCTCGGCGGCGGCGACGCGCGCCACGAACTTCACCGGCACCCCGATCGAGCCCAGCCAGACGGCCTGGTTGGCGCCCGAGCCGCCGGGGCGCGAGCGGATGGTGGCGCGGCGGTCGGAGCCGCGCACCATCGGCCCCTCCGGCATCACGATGACGTCGGTGATGACGTCGCCGACGACGAGGACGCCGCTCATCGCGCCATCCGCCGGCTCAGCGCCACGGCGATGGCGGCGGCGACGCGGGCGTTGTTTTCGACCAGCGCGATGTTGGAGACGAGGCTCCTGCCGCCGGTCAGCTCGAAGATGCGCTTGAGCAGGAACGGCGTCGTCGCCTTGCCGGCGATGCCGGCCGCGCCGGCGTCGGCGAGAGCCTGCTCGATGGTCGCGGCGATCATTTGCGGGTCGAGCGCGTCGGCCGCGGGGATCGGGTTGGCGACCAGCACGCCGCCCATGCCCAGCCGGAACTGCGTGTCGAGCAGCGCCGCCACCGCCTCTGGCGTGTCGAGCCGCTGGTCGACGGGATGGCCGCTGCCGCGCGTCCAGAAGGCGGGAAACTCGTCGGTGCCGTAGCCGACCACCGGCACGCCCTTGGTTTCGAGCACTTCCAGCGTCTTGGCGATGTCGAGGATGGCCTTGGCGCCGGCGCAGACCACCGCCACGGGCGTCCGGCTCAGTTCCTCGAGGTCGGCGGAGACGTCGAAGCTCAGCTCGGCGCCGCGATGCACCCCGCCGATGCCGCCGGTGGCGAACAGCTGGATGCCGGCGAACTCGGCCGCCTGCATGGTGGTGGCCACCGTGGTGCCGGCGATGGCGCCGGAATTGAGCAGCGCGGCGACGTCGCGGCGCGACGCCTTGGCCGCCGTAGCGCCGGTCTCGGCCAGGCGGCGGAGATCGGCGCCGGCGAGGCCGACCCGGAACGCTCCGTCCATGATGGCGATGGTGGCCGGGATGGCGCCGGCCGCCCTGACGATGGCCTCCACCCTGCCCGCCATTTCGAGGTTCTGCGGGTAGGGCATGCCGTGGGTGATGATGGTCGATTCGAGCGCGACCACCGGCCGGCCGTCGGCGAGCGCGTCGGCGATCTCGGGGCTGATCTTGAGCAGGTCGGAAAGGGGCACGTGCGGGGCAGTCCTTGGCCGTTTCCGCCCTATAGAGGGTGCGGCGCCAACCTCGTCAAGGGCCCCGGAAATTCGTGGCTGCCGAAGTCTTGTTCCTCCCCGGTTTTGGTCTTAGGGTCGCCGCTCGTTGCAACCACCCTTTCGGGGCATTCGCTGAAGATCATGGTCCCTGGTCCCGACCGGCCCCCCGACCGTTTCGCGCGCTGCCGACACGGCGCCGCCCCCCGAAGCTCCGGCACTCCTGCCTGCCGCCTGGCGCAGATGCAGCCGCCGGTCCAGCCATATCCAAGCCGCCGCACGCTGACCCCTGCGGCGGTTCAGCTTTTTGCCTAATCCCCGCGCCCGAGCGGGGTCGAAGAAGGAGAATCCCATATGAAGACATCATCGTTCGCCGTCGCCGTCGGCGCGCTGCTGCTGACGACGGCGGTGGCCGCGGCCCAGGAGGAAAAGGTCCTCAACCTCTTCAACTGGTCCGACTACCGCGCCGAGGACACGCTCGACAATTTCACCAAGGCGACCGGCATCAAGGTGGTGGAGTCCAACTACGATTCCAACGAGATGCTGGAGGGCAAGCTGGTGGCCGGCAATTCCGGCTTCGACGTGGTGGTGCCGTCGGGCTTCTTCCTGCAGCACCAGATCCCGATCGGGCTCTACCAGAAGCTCGACAAGTCCAAGCTGCCCAACCTCAAGAACATGGACCCCGCCATCATGAAGGCCACCGAGGCCTTCGATCCGGGCAACCTCTACGCCGTCGACTACATGTGGGGCACCACCGCGCTCGGCTACAACGAGGATCTGATCAAGGCCCGCATGCCGGACGCGCCGGTCGACAGCTGGGACCTGCTGTTCAAGCCCGAGAACGCGGCCAAGTTCGCCGATTGCGGCATCACCGTGCTCGACGCGCCGGCCGAGGTCATGGCCATCGCGCTCAACTATCTGGGGCTCAACCCCAACAGCGAGAAGCCGGAGGAGCTGAAGAAGGCCGAGGACCTGATGACCTCGATCAAGCCCTACATCCGCAAGTTCGATTCCTCGGGCTATATCGACGACCTCGCCAATGGCGATGCCTGCCTGTCGATCGGCTATTCGGGCGACGTCTACATCGCCAAGGATCGCGCCGAGCAGGCCGGCAAGGGCGTCAAGGTGCGGTACGTGATCCCCAAGGAAGGCACGATCGAGTGGTTCGACATGCTGGCGATCCCGGCCGACGCGCCGCATCCGGAGAATGCGCTCGCCTTCATCAACTACATCATGGACCCCAAGGTCACCGCCGACATTTCGGACAACGTGTTCTACGCCAACGGCAACAAGGCGGCGTTCGACCTGACCAGCAAGGACATCACCGGCGATCCCAACATCTATCCGCCGGCCGACATCGCCGCCAAGCTGACGCCGCTGCAGGCGCACAGCGACGGCTTCACCCGCGATCTGACGCGCACCTGGACCCGCATCAAGACCGGCCAGTAAACGACGACAGGGGCGGAGCCACCGGCTCCGCCCCGCCGATGAGGGGCGCGCCATCCGATGGCCAAGAAACCGCAGATCGCCGCCGACACCAGGCCGTGGCGCGATCCCAACGCCAAGCCGTTCGTGCGCATCCGCGACGTGACCAAGAAGTTCGGCGACGTGGTGGCCGTCTCCGAGGTGTCGCTCGACATCTTCAAGGGCGAGCTGTTCTGCCTTTTGGGCGGCTCCGGGTCGGGCAAGTCGACGCTGCTGCGCATGCTCGCCGGCTTCGAGGAGCCGACCGCCGGCGCCATCGAGATCGACGGCCAGGACATGGCGGGGGTGCCGCCCTACCGCCGGCCGATCAATATGATGTTCCAGTCCTACGCGCTGTTCCCGCACATGACGGTGTGGAACAACATCGCCTACGGGCTGAAGCGCGACCACCTGCCGAGGCCCGAGATCGAGGCGCGCGTGGCGGAGCTGCTGAAGCTGGTCAAGCTCGAGGGCTATGAGCGGCGCAAGCCCAACCAGCTTTCCGGCGGGCAGCGGCAGCGCGTGGCGCTGGCGCGGGCGCTCGCCAGGCGGCCGAAGCTGCTGCTGCTCGACGAGCCGCTCGGCGCGCTCGACAAGAAGCTGCGCGAGGAAACGCAGTTCGAGCTGGTCAAGATCCAGGAGACGCTGGGCGTCACCTTCATCGTGGTGACGCACGACCAGGAAGAGGCGATGAGCCTTGCCACCCGCATCGGCGTCATGAACCAGGGCGAGATCGCCATGGTGGGCGAGCCCAGCGAGATCTACGAATTTCCCAATTCGCGCTTCGTCGCCAATTTCATCGGCTCGGCCAACATGGTCGAGGGCGTGGTCACCGAGGACGAGCCCGACCATGTGCGCATCCGCTCGGCGGAGCTGGGCGCCGACATCTATGTCGACCACGGCGTCGACTGCTCGCCCGAGCAGATCCTGTGGTGGGCCATCCGGCCGGAAAAGATCCGGCTGACGCGCGAGAAGCCGGCGGTGCAGGCGGGCGTGCCGCCCGACACCAACATGACCAAGGGCTTCGTCGAGGACATCGCCTATCTGGGCGACATGACGGTGTATCAGGTGCGGCTCGACAATGGCCGCTACATGCGCGTCACCAAGGCCAATGCCCTGCGCGGCGACCCGGACGCCATCTCGTGGGACGAGACGGTGTGGGCGAGCTGGTCGGGCTCGTCCGGCTCGGTGCTGACCTCGTGAGCGCCATGGACCTGCCGGCCGCCGCGGCGGCGCCCGAGCGCGGGCCCTGGCCGCTGCTCAGGCGCTGGCTGGTGCGCATGGGCATCACCGGGCGCTGGGCGGTGATCCTGCCGCCGGCGCTGTGGCTCACGGTGTTCCTGCTGATCCCGGTGCTGGTGGTCTTCAAGATCTCGTTCAGCGAGGCGGTGGTGGCGCGGCCGCCCTATCTGCCGCTGCTGACGTTCGGCGAGGACGGCGAGGTGCAGCTCACGCTGCACCTTTCCAATTACATGTTCCTCGGGCAGGACACGCTCTACATCGCGGCCTATCTCAACTCGATCAAGATCGCCTTCATCTCGACCATCCTGGCGCTGCTGGTCGGCTATCCGATCGCCTATTTCATCGCGCGCTCGTCCGACCGCTGGCGCAACATCCTGCTGATGCTGATCATCCTGCCGTTCTGGAGCTCGTTCCTGCTGCGCGTCTATGCCTGGATCGGCTTTCTCAAGAACAACGGCGTCATCAACAATGCGCTGCAGGCCGTCGGGCTGCCGCAGGTGACGATGCTCTACACCGATTTTGGCGTCTATGTCGGCATCGTCTACACCTACCTGCCGTTCATGATCCTGCCGCTCTACACCACGCTGGTGAAGCTCGACGATGCGCTGCTCGAGGCCTCGGCCGATCTCGGGGCGCGGCCGTTCCGCACCTTCCTCAGCGTGACGCTGCCGCTGTCGCTGCCCGGCATCATCGCCGGCTCGATGCTGGTGTTCATCCCGGCGATCGGCGAGTACGTGATTCCGACGCTGCTCGGCAGCCCCTCGACGCTGATGATCGGCCGCGTGCTGTGGGACGAGTTCTTCGCCAACCGCGACTGGCCGCTCGCCGCCTCGGTCGCCATCGCCATGCTGGTCGTGGTGGTGGTGCCGCTGATGCTGATGCAGAACGCGCAGAACGCCGTGGTGGAGCGCAAATAGATGAAGCGCGGGCCGCTCATTCCGATCATCGCCACGCTCGGCTTCGTGTTCCTCTACGCGCCGATCATCTCGCTCATCGTGTTCTCGTTCAACGAGAGCAAGCTGGTGACGGTGTGGGGTGGCTTTTCCACCAAATGGTATGGCGAGCTGTTTGCCGATCCGCAGGTGCTGAACGCCGGGCTGCTGTCGCTGCGCGTCGCGGCGGTGAGTGCCAGCATCGCGCTGGTGCTGGGCACGCTGTGCGGCGTGGCGCTGACGCGCTTCCGCCGTTTCCGCGGCAAGACGCTGCTGGCGGGGCTGGTTTCGGCGCCGCTGGTGATGCCCGACGTGATCACCGGGCTGAGCCTGCTGCTGCTGTTCGTCGCCATGGAATCGCTGATCGGCTGGCCGGCCGGGCGCAGCGAGCTCACCATCGTCCTCGCGCACTCGACCTTCTGCATGTCGTACGTCACGGTGGTGGTGCGCTCGCGCCTCGCCGACCTCGACCTCAGCCTCGAAGAGGCGGCGCAGGACCTCGGCGCGACGCCGGCCCGGGTGTTCTTCGACATCACCCTGCCGATCATCGCGCCCGCCCTGGTCTCGGGGTGGCTGTTGAGCTTCACCCTGTCGCTCGACGACCTGGTGATCGCGAGCTTCGTCTCCGGCCCCGGCTCGAGCACGCTGCCGATGGTGATCTTTTCCAAGATCAAGCTGGGCGTGTCGCCCGACGTCAACGCGCTCGCCAGCGTCATCATCGGCATCGTCGCGCTCGGCGTCGTGATCGCCACCATCCTGCAATTGCGCCGGCCGCGCACGGCGCGGGCCTAGGCGCCGGCGGCGCCCGGCCGCACAAACATCACAAACTCGTGGTGTTGCTCGGCGGTGACGGTGCGGTAACTGTCGTCCGTGTAGGACTTTGGGGCAGTAGTTTCGGGCAGATTCGGGTCGATGCGCTTGCCGGTTGCGAGAATTTTCGGGATGGTCGCGGTGCTGCTGGCGGCGCTGCTGCTGGCGTCGTGCTCCGACATTTTGCCGCGCAATTCCTCGATGAAGGCGGTGCAGCCGCTGAAGCAGGCGGCGATCAACCGGCTGGCCGAGATCGGCTCGACCCCCGGCGCGCCGATGATGATCCGCATCTTCAAGCAGAGCAGCGAGTTCGAGGTCTGGAAGCAGAGCAAGGCCGGGCCGTACAAGCTCTACAAGACCTATGCCATCTGCGCCTGGTCGGGCACGCTGGGGCCCAAGATCAAGGAGGGCGACCGGCAGGCGCCCGAGGGCTTCTACAACATCACCCCGGCGCAGCTGAACCCGAACTCCAACTACTATTTGAGCTTCAACACCGGCTTTCCCAACAAGTTCGACCGGGCCTGGGGCCGCACCGGCGCCAATCTGATGGTGCATGGCGACTGCTCGTCGGCCGGCTGCTATTCGATGACCGACGAATCCGTTGCCGAGATCTACGCGCTCGCCCGCGAAACCTTCAACGCCGGCAACACCGTCATCCAGATGCAGATCTTCCCCTTCCGCATGACGCCGCAGAACCTGGCGCTGGTGGCCGACAATCCGAACCTGCCGTTCTGGATGGACATCAAGGAAGGCTACGACCGCTTCGAGCTGGCCAAGACGCCGCCGAGCTGGGACGTGTGCGAGAAGAAATACGTGTTCGACCTCAAGGGCCCGAACGGGGCGGCGCTCGATGCCGCGGCCGCCTGTCCGGCCCGCGGCAGCGACACACTGCTCGCCGCGCTCAGCGCCAAGGAGGCGGCGGACGACGCGCAGTTCAAGACACTGGTGGCGCAGATCGCCGACCGCAACGCCAAGAGCGCGGCCGACAAGCAGGCCGCCGAGGCCGAAAAGGAAGCGGCCAAGGCGCGCGGCGAGGCGATCGGCGGGTTCATCTCCGGCGTGTTCGGCGGCGGCAACGCCCGGACGGCGCAGCCGGCGGCCAGCGGCAGCACCACCGTCGCGCCGACGCCGATGCCCCGCCGCTTCGGCTGATCTCGCCAAAGCCGCGCCGGCACGCTATTTCCGCCAAGATCGTCGGCTAGCCGTTTGAGCATGGATCGTTTGCGCCGCCTTTGCGGAACCGTGGTTTCCGCGTCCCCTAGCTTTGCCCCCGCGACGGGGTGGGCCTGATGGATCGCGTCATTTCGCTGCTCGCCGCGCTGGTGGGCCTGATCGCGCTGGGCGGCGCCATCCTGGTGCACACCAACGCCGACACGCAGCGGCGCGAGATGGCGACCGAGATCGCCCAGCTCAAGGCCTCGATGTCGCTGCTCGGCGCGCCGGGGGCGGCGAGCGGCAAGACGCATACCGCGGCGCCCTTGCTGCCGGCGGCCGCCTCGTCAGTTGCGCCGCCGAGCCAGCCATCGGCCTCCATGCCGTCGGCGTCGATGCCCTCGGCCGCCGCCTCGGCGCCGCCGACCGACGACACCGCCAGGGCCATGCAGGATCTGCAGGCGCGGATCGCCAGCCTCGAACAGGTCGCGTCGTCGCAGGCGGCCGAGCTCGATGCGGCCCGCGCCCGGCTGGCGGCGGCGTCGGCGCCGCCGACCGATGTCGCAACGGCCGAGCCGGCGGCCGTCACGCCGCTCACGGCGGCCACGGCATCGGGCGCGCCCACGGCAACGCCGAGCGCGGTCAGCACCGACGGGCCGACCAAGGACTGCATCCCGCTCGGCACGCGCTTCATGGGGCAGTCGGGCGACAGCTTCCCGCTGTGCAAGACGCACATCGTGCTGAAGGTCGCCGCCGTCACCGACGGGCTGGCCACCATCAGCGGCGCCGGCGACGTGGCGGTAGGCGCCACGGTGCCCTACAACAAGGGCTGCATGCTGGCGGTGTTCTCGGCCGACGACAGCGGCTTCGCCGAGATGCGGGTCACCTGCCAGTAAGGCCGGCGCGGTCCGGCGTCAGGCGAAGGCGCCGAGCTTGCCGAAATGTTCGGCGAGCAGGTAGTAGACCGTGACGCGGTTCTTGGTGTGGTCGGCCTTCATCTTTTCGCCCACCGCCGCGATCGCCTTGTCCAGCTCGGCGTCGGTCTGGGTCAGCCCCAGCTTCTTTTTCAGGAAATTGTCGCGCACCCGCGCCGTCTCGGTCTTGTCGGTGAACGAGACCAGCGAGCTGTCGCGGTTGTGCAGCGCGATCCCGCAATATTTCACGATCCCGGCGATCGCCTTGGAATCCGCGCCTGGCGCATATTTCTTGACGTCGACAGACCAGTCTTCAGCCACAGCAGCCTCCTTTGTCATGGTCGGGCCGAGCTAAAAACGTGCCGGCCGGGGCGTCAATATACTTCCACGCAAGATTCGCGCTCCCCCGTAGGGGGTTTGCTTTTATGCGCCAATGGCGTATATCGTTCGGGCGATGAAGATCGTCCGTACCAGTCGCTATGTTCGCGACCTGAAACGGCTGCGGGTTTCGGCGGGAGACGTCGCCCGGCTGGAACAGGCCATCGTGCTCGATCCGGCCGTCGGCGACGTGATTCCTGGCCTGAGCGGCATCCGCAAGCTTCGTTTCGGGTTCGGCAACCAGGGCAAGCGCGGCGGCGGGCGGGCGATCTACTTCCTCATGCTGGCAGATGATGTGGTGGTGATGCTTCACATCTACGCCAAGAACGAAAAGGGCGATCTGACGTCGCTGGATCGGCGGATCCTGCTCGGGATTGCGAAGGAGTACGGCAAATGACCACCGAGAAGCGTTCGGAACTGGGATTGGCCCTCGAGGAGGGCTTGCGCGAGGCGCTGGCCTGGAAGCGCGGCGAGATCGCGCTCGAGGTGGTCAACATCGATCCCATGCCGGTGGAGCGCATTCGCGCCATTCGCCGCAAGGTGGCGCGCTCGGCCCGGCAGTTCGAGAAGCGGTTCGGCATTCCTGCCGCCACGATGAACAATTGGGAGCAGGGGCGGCGCCGCCCCGATCCCGCCGGCCGGCTGCTGCTCAAGGTGATCGAATTGCATCCCGAGGCGGTCGAGCAGGCCGCGCACGCGGACTGAAGCGTCGCCGTCCCGATATGGCCGCTAGAAGCTGCCGTGGCAGTGCTTGAACTTTTTGCCTGAGCCGCAGGGGCAGGGGGCGTTGCGGGAGACGCCGACGAGGAGCTTGGGGTCGATGGGCCTGAGCCGCGGATCGGCTTCGGCCACGTCGCCGCCGAGACCGGCCAGCGCCCCTGCCGCCGCCAGCGCGCCGCCGATGGTGCCCGAGACCTGGCTCGCGGCATCGTTCTCGCCCAGATCGGGGTCGATGTGGATTTCGCTCAGCCGGCCGAAATCGGGCTGCGGCGGCGGCTCGGGGGCGCGCATCTGGACTTCGACGTGGCTCAGCTGCCCGATGACCATCTCGCGCATGTCGGCCAGCAGCTTCTGGAACAGCTCGTAGGCTTCCTGCTTGTATTCGTTCAGCGGATCGCGCTGGGCGAGGCCGCGCCAGCCCACCACCTTGCTCAGATGGTCGAGCGTCACCAGATGCTCGCGCCAGAGCTGGTCGATCGACTGCAGCAGCAGCGACTTTTCCACCTGCCGCATGATCTCGGGGGTGTATCTGGCGATCTTGGCCGCGGCGTAGTCGTCGGCGGCCTTGGTCAGGCGCTCGTGCACCTGCTCGACGTCGATGCCCTCTTCCTCGGCCCAGTGCTTGGCGTCGATGTCGACGCCCAGATATTGCTTGGCCTCGGTGGTGAGCTGCTCGGTGTTCCACTGCTCGGGGTAGGAGTGCCCGGGGATGGCGCGCTGGATCACCGTCTCGACCACGTCGTGGCGCATGTCGTCGACGATCTCGGACACGTCGTCCTTGTCCATGATCTCGAGGCGCTGCTCGAAGATGACCTTGCGCTGGTCATTCATCACGTCGTCGTATTTGAGGATGTTCTTGCGGATGTCGAAATTGCGCGCCTCGACGCGGCCCTGCGCCCGCTCGATGGCCTTGGTCACCCAGGGATGGGTGATCGATTCGCCCTCTTCGAGGCCGAGCTTGCCCAGCATAGAATCCATGGATTCGACCGGGAAGATGCGCATCAGATCGTCCTGCAGCGACAGGAAGAACTTGCTATGCCCCGGGTCGCCCTGGCGGCCGGAGCGGCCGCGCAGCTGGTTGTCGATGCGGCGGCTCTCGTGCCGCTCGGTGCCGATCACCAGCAGGCCGCCGGCGTCGAGCGCCTTCTGCTTGTCGCGGGCGATCTGCTCCTTGATGCGGGCGATCTTCGAATTGCGTTCTTCGCCCTCGAGCCCCTCGGCTTCCTTCTCGATGCGCATGTCGAGATTGCCGCCGAGCTGGATGTCGGTGCCGCGGCCGGCCATGTTGGTGGCGATGGTCACCGCGCCGGGCACGCCGGCATCGGCGATGATGTGCGCTTCCTGCTCGTGGTAGCGGGCGTTCAGCACCTGCATGTTGCCGATGCCCTTGGCGCGCAGCAGGTCGGCCAGCATCTCGGACTTTTCGATCGAGGTGGTGCCCACCAGCACCGGCTGGCCGCGCTTTTGCGCATCGAGGATCACATCGGTGATTTCGGCAAACTTTTCCTCGGCGGTACGGAAGATGGCGTCGTCGTCGTCCTGGCGCCGGATCGCGACGTTGGTCGGCACGGTGACGACGTTGAGGTTGTAGATGTTGGCGAATTCTTCCGCTTCGGTGGCGGCCGTGCCGGTCATGCCGGCGAGCTTCTTGTAGAGGCGGAAATAGTTCTGGAAGGTGATCGAGGCCAGCGTCTGGTTCTCGGGCTGGATCTTGACGTGTTCCTTGGCCTCCAGCGCCTGGTGCAGGCCTTCCGAATAGCGGCGGCCCGGCATCATGCGGCCGGTGAACTCGTCGATGATCACCACCTCGTCGTTGCGGACGATGTAGTCCTTGTCCTTGTTGAACATCTTGTGGGCGCGCAGCGCCGAATTGGCGTGGTGCACCAGATTGACGTTCTCGAGGTCGTAGAGCCCCTCGCCCTTGAGCAGGCCGGCGTCGCGCAGCAGCCCCTCGAGCTTTTCGGTGCCGCTTTCGGTGAAGGTCACCGAGCGCTGCTTCTCGTCGTGGTCGAAATCGCCCTCGCCGATCTGGAGCATGATCTCGTCGACCTTCATGTAGAGGTCCGAGCGGTCCTCGGTGGGGCCGGAGATGATCAGCGGCGTGCGCGCCTCGTCGATCAGGATGGAGTCCACCTCGTCGACGATGGCGTAGGCGTGGCCGCGCTGCACCATCTGGTCGCGCGAATACTTCATGTTGTCGCGCAGATAGTCGAAGCCGTATTCGTTGTTGGTGCCGTAGGTCACGTCGGCGGCATAGGAGGCCTTGCGCTCGGCGTCGGACAGGCCATGCACGATGATGCCGACGGTGAGGCCGAGGAATTTGTAGATCTGGCCCATCCATTCGCTGTCGCGCTTGGCCAGGTAGTCGTTGACCGTCACCACGTGCACGCCCTCGCCGGCGAGGGCGTTGAGATAGACGGGAAGCGTCGCGACCAGGGTCTTGCCTTCACCGGTGCGCATCTCGGCGATGGAGCGGTCGTTGAGCACCATGCCGCCGACCAGCTGCACGTCGAAATGGCGCATCCCCAGCGTGCGCTTGCTGGCCTCGCGCACCACGGCGAAGGCCGGCACCAGCAGGTCGTCCAGCTTCTTGCCGGCCTTGAAGGCGGCGCGGAACTCGTCGGTCTTGGCCCTCAGATCGGCATCGGACAGCTTGGCCATCTCCGGCTCGAGAGCATTGATGGCGTCGACCTTGGGCTGGTAGCGCTTGACCTGGCGGTCATTGGCAGAGCCGAAAATCGCCTTGGCGATGCTGGCGAGAACCATAGGGCGTTCCTTGTCTTGATGGCGCCGCATTTCGGGGCGCGCCGGCGGTATGAATTCAGACCATCTGAAGGGCCGAAAACCGCCGCTTTTCGGGCGTTTACAGGCGTTGCGGGTATGTAAGAGCGGGGGTCAGTATTGTCAACGGAGGCGAAATCGGCCAAACCACCGGCCGCGCCGCGAGGGCAAGGCGCCTGCTGGAGCCAAGCAATCACATGACATCTCACATTTCGCCGGCGCGCCTGCCCGGCTTCCTCAAGGCCCTGGTGATCGCGCTCCTGGCGCTGACGCTGTGCGGCACCCCCTTCGCGTCGCTGGCGCAGGGCACCTCGTCCGCCGCCGCGGCCTCGTCCGCCGAGCCGGCCGCCCCGGCGGCGGGCCCGAGCCCGACCAGCGTGGTGGCGACGGTGGGCGGCCAGCCCATCACCGAGGCCGACCTCGCCTTCGCCGCCGAGGATCTGGGGCAGGATCTGCAGCAGATCCCGCAGGACCAGATCCGCGCGGTGCTGCTGGCGCAGATGATCGACCTCAAGCTGATGGCGGCGGCCGGCCATGCCGCCAATCTCGAGCAGTCGGACCTCTACAAGCAGCGGCTGAGCTACCTGCAGGACCGCGCGCTGCGCCGCGCCTACACCAAGCAGGCGGTGAGCGACACCATCACCGAAGCGCAGATCAAGGCCGAGTACGACAAGGCCATCGCGGCCATGCCCAATGTCGACGAGGTGCATGCCCGTCACATTCTGGTGAGCAGCGAGGACGACGCCAAGGCGATCAAGGCGCAGCTCGACGGCGGCGCCGATTTCGCCACCCTGGCCAAGGAGAAGTCGATCGAGCCCGGCGCCAAGGATTCCGGCGGCGACCTCGGCTATTTCACCCAGGACAAGATGGTGAAGCCGTTCGCCGACGCCGCCTTCGCGCTCAAGGTCAACGAGATCTCGCAGCCGGTGCAGACGCAGTTCGGCTGGCACATCATCCAGGTGCTCGACCGCCGCCCGGCCGCCAAGCCGACGCTGGAGCAGCTCACCCAACAGATCGGCCAGCAGCTCTACGTGCAGAAATACCGCACGCTGTTCGACCAGTTGCGCAAGGCGACCAGCATCGACATCCCGGACGCCGCGCTGAAGCAGCAGGTGGAAGCCCAGCTCGGCCCGAACCAGTAAGGTTCGGCGGGAAGATGAACAAAGGGCCGGGAGCGATCCCGGCCTTCTTGTTTAGGCCGCGGTGGCTGGAAATCGCGCTCCGGCGGGGCTATTTTCGAGACATGGACAAGGACGCAGTCATCGACATCCTGCGCCGGCATCGGCCCGAGCTCGAACGGCTCGGCGTGCGCCACGCCGCGCTGTTCGGATCGGTGGCCCGTGGTGAGGCCGGGCCGGAGAGCGACATCGATATTGCGATCGATCTCGACGTGGACCGGCATCCAACGGTCTATGACTATGTTGGCATGCAGCAATATATCGTGGGCTTGCTGGACGGCCCGGTTGATGTCGTCGATCGGGCCGCGCTGAAGGCCGGCATCCGTGAGCGGGTGGCTGCCGACCTTATTCATGCCTTTTGATCGTAACGCTGATCGGCTGGACGATATGGCCGTGGCTATCCGGCTGGCGCAGCAATTTGTCGGCGAACGCAGCTACGAGCAGTTCGAGCGCGACACGATGTGCGTTTTCGCGGTCATCCGCTGTCTCGAGATCATTTCGGAAGCGTCGCGCAGAGTGGACACCGGCTTCCGGGACCGGCATCCGGATTTGCCCTGGCCCCAAATCGCCGCCGCCGGAAATGTTTATCGGCACGAATACCCGACAGTGCGGACCGACATGGTTTGGGATACCGTGAAGATCGCCCTGCCGCCGCTACTCGCCGCGATCGAGACGGAACTGGGACCCGGCCGCTAGCGTCTTGCGCCCGCCCGTCACATCGGGCATCACGGGCCAAAATCCTGTTCGTCGCGTTTCCGAACCGGAAAGCCGCGTACACCGTTCCTGGAAACGCTCCAAAGGCACCGCCATGGCCCATCCCGTTTCTCCGCTCGCGCCCAAATCCTACCCCGAACTGCCCGAAATCGCGGGGGTGCGCTTTGCCACCGCGGCGGCGGGGATCAAGTACAAGGGGCGGACCGACGTGCTGCTGGCGGCGTTCGAGCCGGGAACCACGGTCGCCGGCGTGTTCACCTCGAGCCGCTGTCCGTCGGCGCCGGTCGACTGGTGCCGGCAGAGCCTCAAGGGCGGGGTGGCGCGCGGGCTCCTGGTCAATTCCGGCAACGCCAATGCCTTCACCGGCATGAAGGGCAAGCACACGGTCGAGGTGTCGGCCGGCTATGCCGCCAAGGCGCTGGGCGTTGCGGCCGGAGAGATCTTCCTCGCCTCCACCGGCGTCATCGGCGAGCCGCTCGATCCGGAGAAATTCGCGGCGGTGACCACCGAGACGGCCGGGCGGCTCGCAGCCGGCCCGTGGATGGAGGCGGCAAAGGCGATCATGACCACCGACACCTACCCCAAGGTGGCGAGCGCGACGGTGGATTTCGACGGCGTCACCGTGTCGATCGCGGGCATCGCCAAGGGCTCGGGCATGATCGCGCCGGCGATGGCGACGATGCTGAGCTTCGTCTTCACCGACGCGCCGATTGCGAGCGGCGTTCTACAGGGGCTGCTGCAGCCGCTGGTCGACAGGAGCTTCAACGCGGTGACGGTCGACAGCGACACCTCGACCTCCGACACCTGCCTGGTGTTCGCCACCGGCAAGGCGCCGATCGACGCCATCAACGAGAGCAGCGATCCGCGCGCGCATGCCTTCGCCGCGGCGCTCGGCGACGTGCTGCACGATCTCGCCCTGCTGGTGGTGCGCGACGGCGAGGGCGCGAGCAAGATGGTGACCGTTACCGTCGAGGGCGCCGTCGACGACCGCAGCGCCTTCCGCATCGCGCAGTCGATCGCCAATTCGCCGCTGGTCAAGACCGCCATCGCCGGCGAGGACGCCAATTGGGGCCGCGTGGTGATGGCCGTCGGCAAGGCGGGCGAGCCGGCCGACCGCGACCGGCTGACCATCGCCTTCGGCGACGTGGTGGTGGCCGAAAAGGGCGAGCGCGCGCCGGGCTATGACGAGGCGGCGGCGTCCGCCTACATGAAGAACCAGGAGCTCGACCTCCGGGTCGGCCTCGGCCTCGGCCATGGCAGCGCCACGGTCTATACCTGCGATTTGACGCACGGCTATATCGACATCAACGGCAGCTACCGGAGCTGAGATGGCGCTGCCGGGGGCCGATGTCTTCGAGCGCGCCGGCCTCAAGGCGTGGCCGGGCATCGAGGTCGAATATGATGGCCAATGGATTCGCCGCTGGGCCAATGGCTACACGCAGCGCGCCAATTCGGTGCAAAGCCTCGATCCGGGCGATGTGGCCGGCGCGACCGAACGCCTCGAGGCCAGCCGGCGCTGGTACGAGGCGCGCCGGCAGACGCCGATCTTCCGTGTCACGCCGCTGGCCGGGCCGGCCGTCGTCGCGGCACTCGACGCCGCCGGCTGGTCGAGCGTCGATGCCAGTCATCTGTTTGCCATGGAACTTGGTTCCATCGAGCCCGACCCGCGCGGCCGTCTGCACGATCTGCTCGATCCGGAGTTCCTTGCCGTGCAGCAGCGGCTGCAAGGCTATGCCGACGACAAGCTCGCGCGCATGCGGGCCCTGCTGTCGGTTATCGACGTTCCGGCCAGGGGGATTGTGCTCCGTGCCGATGGCCAGCCGGTCGCGTCGGCGCTGATGGCGGTGGCCGACGGCATCGTCGTCACCGGCAATGTGGTGACCGATCCGACGCAGCGGCGCAAAGGCTATGCCGTCGCAATGATGCGGACGGGGCTCGCCTGGGCCCGCGCGGCGGGAGCGCGCATCGCCGCGCTCAACGTTGCGGCGGACAATCCGCCGGCGCAGGCGCTCTACCGCGGGCTCGGCTACATGCATCGGTACGACTACAGCTACCGGGTGCCGCCCGCATGAGCGACAAGAAGCTGCTGCTCGTCGTCGCCTGCGCCCTGGTCGATGCCGACCGGCGGGTGCTGATCGCGCAGCGCCCTGCCGGCAAGCAATTGGCGGGGCTGTGGGAGTTTCCCGGCGGGAAGCTCGAGCCGGGGGAGACGCCGGAGGCGGCGCTGATCCGCGAGCTCGAGGAAGAGCTGGGTATCGCCACCAAAACGGCCTGTCTCGCTCCGTTAACCTTTGCGTCCCACTCTTACGAAAGCTTTCACCTTCTGATGCCACTTTTCGTCTGCCGGAAATGGCAGGGGACCCCGATTGCCCGCGAGCACGCCGCCCTCAAATGGGTGCGGCCGCAGCAGCTCAGGGAGTACCCGATGCCGCCGGCGGATGGGCCGCTGATCGCGCCGCTGTGCGATCTGCTGTGACCGGGAGGCGCCGATGCGAAGCATGCTTGTGCGGTTCGTCCATGACGACCGCGGGGCCACGGCCATCGAATACGGGCTCATCGCCGGGCTGATCGCGGTGGCGCTGATCGTCGCCATGACCACCTTCGGCACCAGCCTCAGGGTTCTGTTCAGCGGCGTCAGCGACAAATCCACCAGCGCCATCGACGCCGCCGGCGTGTGACCGCCTAGTTCTTCGTTCCAAGCACCCTGGTGAGGCTGATCTCGGCGCTGCCCGGCTTCAGCGGCTTCTGCTGGCTTTCGTGCGGCGCCCAGCCGCTCATCCAGACGATTTCGAGCGTCGCCCGCACCCGCCCGTCGAGGTCGGTGGCAAGATTGGCGTAGGCCTCCGACGCCGCCTGCAGGAGCCGCAGCGTGGCGAATTTCGTCGGCCGGTCGGCCAGCGGATTGGAGGCGCCCAGGAGCTTCAGCTCGCGCATCACCGAAAGCGGCGATTCGTAGCGCACCGTATGGGTCTCGACGTCGCTGACCGGCAGGGCGAAGCCGGCGCGCTGCAGCAGGCCGGCCGCCTCGCTCAGCGGAATGAAGGGCGCAACGCGCAGGAAGGCGCCGCCGCCGAGCCGGGCGTCGGCGCTGAGGAACGCCTCGCGCAGCTCGGTCAGGCTGTCGCCGCCGATGGCCGCGGCGAGGAACAGGCCGTCGCCGCGCAGATGCGCGCGGGCCCGCGCCAGAAAGCCCGGCACGTCGTCGACCACGTCGAGGTCGAAGATGGAGACGATCAGATCGTAATTGCGGCGCGGCAGGTCGAGCGCCTCGGCGTCGACCAGCGGAATGCCGGGTGTGTCGACCACCGTCGCCGCCCGCTCGAAGCTGAACTCGCCATTGGCGCTGCGGCCGGCGACGGGCAGGGCCGCGGCGTCGGGCGACAGGATCAGCGCCTGCGTGAAGTCGCGCGTCACCGTGCCGAGCCGGTCGGCCAGATCGGCGAGCACCAGGCGCGTGACGAAATCGTCGGCGCCGGCGGGCCGGCGGGCGAGGTGGCGGGCGATCAGCCGGCGGTCGAAGATCTTGGGCGGCGGTTTCGGGTCGGGCATGGCGTCGGACCGGGCGCGGTGGCAGGATGGCCTTATGGAGACGGGGGCGGGGCTTGTCAAAAGCGGGGCCGTCACCCGGCCGCTCAGGCGGCTGGGTACGCTGCTGCTCGATACGCTCTATCCGCCGACCTGCCTTGCCTGCGAGGCGCCGGTCGCCACCGCCGATACGCTGTGCGCCGCGTGCTTTCGGGCGCTGCGTCCGATCAGCGCGCCGCTCTGTCCGGTGCTGGGGATTCCCTTCGAGGTCTCGCTCGGGCCCGGGGCGCGCTCCGCCGAGGCCATCGCCGATCCGCCGCCCTTCGACCGCGCCCGCGCCGCGGTGGTCTACAACGAGGTGGCGGGGGCGCTGGTGGGCAAGCTCAAATATGGCGACCGGCCGGAACTGGCGCGCTTCTGCGCCCGGCTGATGGCGCAGGCCGGCCACGAGCTCTGGGGGCCGGATGCGGTGCTGGTGCCGGTGCCGATGCATCGGCGGCGGCAGTTCGCCCGGCGCTACAACCAGTCGACCGAGCTGGCGCGGGTGCTCGGCCGGCTCACCGGCCTGCCGGTCGATCCGCTGCTGGTCGGGCGCCGCAAGAACACGCGGCCGCAGGTCGGCCTGTCGGGCGAAGCGCGGCGACGCAATCTTGCCGGCGCATTCCAGCCATTACCTGACATAGCTTCACGGCTGCGGGGCCGCCGTGTCATCCTCGTCGACGACGTCGTCACCACCGGTTCGACCGTCAAGGCGGTCGCCCGGGCGCTCCTCGGAGCCGGGGTCGAACATGTCGATGTGATCAGCTTTTCCCGTGTCGTGACAGGGAGTTAGGAAATGGGCGAGCTCCGCATCAACCGCCCCCGCTTCCTGCGCAGCCGCGTCGCGCGGCCGCCCGGGCTCACCGCCGGCGACATCCTCCCCGGCCTCGGCCACAATGGTGGTCCGCCGCTGGAGGAGCACGTGCCCGAATGGGGCGTCGGCGGCATCGGCAGCTATTTCGTGTGGCGCACCGCATCCGAGGCGGCGTTCAAGAAAGTCCCCGTCGAAACTGTCATCCGCCGGGCGAAAAAGGCGGAATCGCTGGGCCTTACCTATCGCGAATACCAGCTCGAAATCCTCGAGCGCGGCCGCTTCCTGCAGGCCGAGGACACGCAGCGGATCGCCGAGATCGTCGCCCGGCGCGGCCGCCGCTGAGCGTTGTCAGCGCCGGGACATTCCCCATATACAGGGAAACGGAACCCGCTGATGCACATGTCCAAAGTCCAGATCTACACCACCAATTGGTGCCCCTACTGCACCGCCGCCAAGTCCCTGCTGGCCGAAAAGGGCGTCTCCTACGAGGAGATCGACGTCACCGATCCGGCGCTGCGCGCCGACATGATGCAGCGCGCCCATGGCCGCCGGACCGTGCCGCAGATCTTCGTCGGCGACACCCATGTCGGCGGCTACGACGACCTCGCCGCGCTGGAGCGCCGCGGCCAGCTCGATCCGCTGCTCGGCTGATCCAAAGTGGTTCGGGTCGCCGCGCTGCAGATGAATTCGGGCACCGAGCCCGGCCCCAATCTCGCAGCGCTGGAGCGGCTCGCCCGCGAAGCGGCGGCGCAGGGCGCGCGATACGCGCTGAGCCCGGAAGTCACCGTGGTGTTCGCCGAAAACCGCGAGGGCCTGCGGGCCGTCGCCGGCGGCTGGGACGATAACCCGGCGATTGCGCAGGTGGCCGGCATCGCCCGCGACACCGGGCTCTGGCTGCATCTGGGCTCGCTGGCGGTGGCACTGCCGGACGGGCGCTTCGCCAATCGCTCGGTGCTGTTCCGTCCGGACGGATCCATCGCGGCGAGCTACGACAAGATCCACCTGTTCGACGCGACGCTGCCCGGCCTCAAGCAGTATCGCGAGAGCGAGACCTATGCGGGCGGTCGCGAGGCGGTGGTCGCCGATGCGGCCGGGCTCAGGCTCGGCTTCAGCATCTGCTACGACGTGCGGTTTCCGAGCCTCTACCGCGCCTTGGCCGAGGCCGACGCCGAGCTGATCGCAGTGCCCGCCGCCTTCACGGTGCCGACCGGCGAGGCGCATTGGGAGGTGCTGCTGCGGGCCCGTGCGATCGAGACGGGATGTTTCGTGGTCGCGGCGGCGCAGGCCGGCCGGCACCAGAATGGCCGATCCACATATGGCCATTCGATGATCATCGATCCGTGGGGCAAGGTGCTGGGAGAACTCGGCGCAGAGGGCGAGGGCGTGCTGTGCGCCGACATCGACCAGAACGCCGTGGCCGAAGCGCGCGGCCGCGTGCCGGCGCTTGCGAACGCACGCACATTTTCGTTATCCGTTAACCCTACGGGCGCAAGCTGACGGCTCGGAAAGGTTTCTGGCGTGATCCACTACTCACTCGTTTGTGACAAGTCCCACAAGTTCGACGGCTGGTTTTCGAACGCGGCGGCCTATGACGCCCAGAAGCTGCGCGGCCTCGTCACCTGTCCGATCTGCCTCAGCACGGCGGTGGACAAGGCCGTCATGGCGCCGGCCGTGAGCCGCCCCAGCGGCGAGAAGGTGTCGCTGTCGATCGGTCACCCGCAGCACCAGGAACTGCGCGACGCCATGCTGGCGCTGCGCAAGAAGGTGACGAGCGAGGCCGACTATGTCGGCGACAAGTTTGCCGAGGAAGCGCGCAAGATCCACTTCAAGGAAGTCGATGCGCGCGGCATCTACGGCGAAGCGACGCGCGAGGAAGTGACCTCGCTGATCGAGGACGGCGTCGACTTCATGCCGCTGCCGAACCTGCCCGAAGAGCACAATTAGCGCTCTCTGCCGGCCGCGCTCGGCGCCGCGTGGTGGAAAGGCCGCCCAGGCGGTTGACGCTTCGCGCGAAGCACCCCAAGGCTGACCGCTCGAGGTTGGTTTTCTTACTGGGGCGATAGAATGAGAGTTGCGGTTTCGGCGTTGGCGAGCGGTGTGCTGGTCGCGGGGCTTGCGGTGGCGTCGGTTGCGGTGGGTACCGTGCCGGCCGCGGCATTTTCATGGACGTGCGGGTATACGATGGACTGCGCGCAACCGAGCGCGGCCGCAAGCGCGGTGCAATCGACGCAGATCTATGCCGGCCTGCGCTGGAATTTCGGGGTCCAGAAGCCGGCGCTGGTGACCGGTGTGCGCTTCACCAACACCAGCGTGTCGGGGCTGGTGCTCGGCGCCAAGCTCGACGCGGCGTTCACGCTGGGCGGCGACAGCTTCGCGCCCGTCGTGCGTCTGCTCGGCGTGGGCGGCTCGACGCTGGTGCAGGGCGAAGCCGGCTTCGGCATCGACACGGCCACCATGTCGCCGCTGTTCGCCGGCGGCATCCAGTTCCCCTACGCGTCCTTCGGCGCCAACATTTCGCCCAAGGGATACATCGCACCCTATGTGGAGCTCAATGCGCTGAGCGCGCCGCCGAGCTCCGGCAATGGCGCGGCCACCTGTCCGTCCGACCACGACTATCAACTGGTCGCGGTTTCGGGCGGGTTCGGCGACTACCAGTTCGGCGGCTCGACGAGCCCGGTGGCGGTCGACTCGTCCTATGTCCGCGACGGCAAGGCCTGCGTATTCGCGGCGCCGAGCTAATCTGCATCATGGCTCCGGACAGAGGGGCTTAGGTCCCTCTGTTGCCATCCATCGGCAGTTGCCGATAAAGTTGGCGTCATCTGCGATGGAGATTTGGCGATGCCCACACCCGATGCCTCCCGTGCGGGGACGTTCGCCATTGGCGGCGACATGCGGGTCAACCGCCTCGGCTTCGGCGCCATGCGCGTCACCGGCGCCGGCATCTGGGGACCGCCGGCCGATCCCGACGAGGCGCGCCGGACGCTGCGGCGGCTGCCTGAGCTCAATATCGATTTCGTCGACACCGCTGAGGCGTACGGCCCGTACGTGTCGGAGGACCTGATCGCCGAAGTGCTGGCGCCGTACGGCAAGCTGCACATCGCCACCAAGGGCGGCCACACGCGGCAGGGGCCGAACCGCTGGGCGCAGGTGGGACGGCCGGAATTCCTGATGCAGGGCGTCAAGACGTCGCTGCTGCGGCTGAAGCTCGATCGGCTCGATTTGTGGCAGTTGCACCGGATCGACCCCAAGGTTCCGGCCGCCGAGCAATTCGGCACCATCGCCGAAATGCAGAAGCAGGGCCTGATCCGGCATGCCGGCCTCAGCGAGGTGGGCGTCGAGGAGATCAAGGCGGCGCAGAAATTCTTCCCCGTCGTCAGCGTGCAGAACAAATACTCGATCAGCGACCGCAACAGCGACGCCGTGCTGAGCTATTGCGAGGCCAACGGCATCGGCTTCATCCCGTGGCGACCGATCGATGGCGGCAGCACCAATGCCGCCGATCCGAAGTTCCAGGCGCTGCTGAAAAAATATGGCGCGACGCCGGGCCAGCTCTCGCTTGCCTGGCTGCTGAAGCGCTCGCCGGTGATGCTGCCGATCCCGGGGACGGGCAAGGTGGCGCATCTCGAGGAGAACATCGCGGCGGCGGCGATCACGCTCAGCGACGAGGATTTCGCGACGCTGAGCAGCCTGCGCTGAAGCGTCAGGCGGGGCGCTCGGCCAGCACCATGTAGTTGACGCCGGTGTCGGGGCTCTTGCGCCACTCGTCGGCCAGGGGGTGGAAGACCACGCCGGTTTCCTCGACGATCCGCAGTCCGTTGCGGGTGATCAGCGCCTTGAGCTCGTCCGGGGTCAGGAATCTGTTCCAGTCATGGGTGCCGCGCGGCAGCCAGCGCAGCACGTATTCGGCACCGAATTTGGCCAGAGCGAGCGCCCGCAGCGTGCGGTTTATGGTGGCGGAAAACAGCAGCCCGCCGGGCGCCACCAGATCGGCGCAGCTCTTCATGTAGAGCGGCACGTTGTCGACGTGCTCGACCACTTCCATGTTGAGCACGATGTCGAAGCGGGCGCCCTCGGCCGCCAGCGCTTCGGATGTGGTTTCGCGGTAGGCGATGTCGAGCCCCGAGCGCGCGGCGTGCACCTTGGCCACGGCGATGTTCCTGCCGCCGGCGTCGATGCCGGTGACGGTGGCGCCGAGCCGGGTCAGCGGCTCGGTGAGCAGGCCGCCGCCGCAGCCGATGTCGAGAACGCCGAGACCGGCGAGCGGGCGTCGCTCCGTCTCCGAGCGCTCGAAATGCCGGAGCGCCCAGTCGCGGATATAGGCCAGCCGCACCGGGTTGAATTTGTGCAGCGGCTTGAAGTCGCCATCAGGGTTCCACCAATCGTCGGCCATGGCCGCGAATTTGGCGATCTCGTCGGCATTGATGGTGGTGTCGGTCATTCTTGTAACTCCGCGGCCTTTGTGGCATGTCCCGCGCCGAATTGAAAAGCGTCCCCAGCGGTTGGCCGAGCGGCCGTCCTCCCGACGGCCGCTTGGACAGAGCGCAAAAAGAAGACCTCGGGGAATGTCCTTGGCCCGTATCGTGGTGAAGTTCGGCGGCACGTCCGTCGCCAATGTCGAGCGCATCCGGCAGGCGGCGCGGCACGTCAAGCGCGAGGTCGACGCCGGCAACCAGGTCACGGTGGTGGTCTCGGCCATGTCGGGCAAGACCAATGAACTGGTCGGCTGGGTCAACGAAAGCAGCAAGCTGCACGACGCGCGCGAATATGACGCGGTGGTCGCCTCCGGCGAGCAGGTCACGGCGGGGCTGATGGCGATCGTGCTCAGCGAAATGGGCATTCCGTCGCGCTCGTTCCAGGGCTGGCAGGTGCCGATCCATACCGACGACGCGCATGGGGCGGCGCGCATCACCGAGATCATTCCCGACGAGCTGGTGAGGCGCATGCAGGACGGCGTGGTGCCGGTGGTCACGGGCTTCCAGGGCATCGTGCCGGAGACCGGACGCGTCACCACGCTGGGACGGGGCGGCTCCGACACCTCGGCGGTGGCGATCGCGGCCTCGGTCGGCGCCGACCGCTGCGACATCTATACCGACGTCGACGGGGTCTATACGACCGACCCGCGCATCGACCCCAAGGCCAAGCGGCTCAACCGGATCGCCTTCGAGGAAATGCTCGAGATGGCGTCCCTCGGCGCCAAGGTGCTGATGATCCGCTCGGTGGAGATGGCGATGGCGCACAAGGTGCGGCTGGTCGTCCGCTCCACCTTCGATGACCCGGAGGCGCCGCAGATCGCGCCGGACGGAACGCCCGGCGTGCCCGGCACGCTGGTTTGCGATGAGGATGAGATCATGGAAAAGCAGATCGTTTCGGGCGTCACGCTGGCCAAGGCCGAGGCCAAGATCACGTTGCGCGACGTCAAGGACAAGCCGGGCGTCGCCGCGGCGGTATTCGGCGCCCTGGCCGACGAATCCATCGTCGTCGACATGATCGTCCAGAACATCTCGGACGACGGCTCGGTCACCGACATCACCTTCACCGTGCCCGACAGCGAATATGACAAGTCGGTGCGCGTGCTCGAGGCGGCGCGGACGTCCGGCGCCATCGAATATGCGCGGGTGACCGGCTCCAAGGGCGGCGCCAAGGTCTCGGTGGTGGGGGTGGGCATGCGCAACCATGCGGGCGTCGCCGCCAGCATGTTCAAGGCGCTGGCCGACAAGGGCATCAATATCCAGCTGATCACCACCTCGGAAATCAAGACCTCGGTGCTGATCGACGACGAATATGCCGAGCTTGCGGTGCGGGCCCTCCATACGTATTACGGACTGGACAAGCCGGCGGCCTGATCGGGTCCGGCCGGCCGTTCGCGGCGCTTCCGCCAATCGCGGCGGGCGCCGAAGGAGGCGGTGCGGGGCCGCGAGAGGGTATGGCGACAGCGATCGGCGGTCCGCGCGTGCTGCTCCGGCAGTTGCGGGAAACGATGGCGGAGCCGCTGGCTTCGCAGGACCGGCTCGACAAGATCGTCAACCTGATCGCCGAGAACATGCACGCAGATGTGTGCTCTTTCTACGTGCTTCGCGACGACGGGGCGCTGGAATTGTTCGCGACGTACGGGCTCAAGCGCGAATCCGTGCACATGACGACGCTGCGGCTGGGCGAGGGACTGGTAGGGCTGATCGCGGCGCAGGCGGAGCCCTTGCGGCTCGAGGACGCGCCGAGCCATCCGGCCTTCGCCTACCGGCCCGAAACCGGCGAGGATCCGTTCAAGGCGTTCCTGGGCGTGCCTGTGTTGCGCGCCGGGCAGACGCTCGGCGTGCTGGTGGTGCAGAACCGCGACCACCGCGTCTATGGCGAGGACGAGACCGAGGCGCTGCTGACCACCGCCACCATCCTTGCCGAAATGATCGCGACGTCGGAATTCGACGCGCTGATCAAGCCGGGCCAGGACATCGACCTCCGGCGCCCGCGCACCATCCAGGGCACCAGCTTCGGCGAAGGCATCGCGCTCGGCAAAGTGGTGCTGCACGACCCGCGCGTGGTGGTGACCAATTTCATCGCCGAGGACACGGCGCAGGAGACCAAGCGGCTCGACGACGCGCTGGCGACGATGCGGCTCAGCATCGACGACATGCTGAGCCATGGCGACCTCGCGACGGGCGAGCATCGCGACATCCTCGAGACCTACCGCATGTTCGCCAACGACCGCGGCTGGGTGGACCGGCTGGAGGAGGCGATCAACAACGGCCTCACCGCCGAGGCGGCGGTCGAGCGGGTGCAGAACGATACGCGCGCCCGCATGCTGCGCTCGACCGATCCCTACATCCGCGAGCGGCTGCACGATTTCGACGACCTCGCCAACCGGCTGCTGCGCGTGCTGACCGGCGACGGCACCACGACGACGCCGCGCGAGCTGCCGGAAAACGCCATCCTCGTGGCGCGCAACATGGGGCCGGCGGAGCTGCTCGAATACGACCGCACGCGGCTGCGCGCCATTGTGCTCGAGGAGGGCGGCGCCACCGCGCACGTCGCCATCGTGGCGCGCTCGCTCGGGCTGGTGGCGGTCGGGCAGGCCGACAATATCGTCTCGATCTCGGAGAATGGCGACGACATCATCGTCGACGGGCCGTCGGGCACGGTGCATCTGCGTCCGACTCCGGAACTCGAGCAGAACTATATCGACAAGGTGCGGCTGGGTGCCAAGCGGCGGGCGCACTACCTCGAACTGCGGCACAAACCAGCGATAACCAGAGATGGTGTCACGGTCACGCTGCTGCACAATTCCGGGCTGGTCGCCGATCTGCCGATGCTCGACGACACCGGCGCCGAGGGCGTCGGACTGTTCCGCACCGAATTGCAGTTCATGATCGCAAGCCGCCTGCCCAAGGTGCAGGAGCAGATCGGGCTCTATCGCGAGGCGATCCGCATCAGCGCCGGCCGGCCCATCGTCTTCCGCCTGCTCGATGTGGGCGGCGACAAGGTGATCCCCTATCTGCGCTCGGCGCCGGAGGAAAATCCGGCGATGGGCTTCCGCTCACTGCGCCTCGCGCTCGACCGGCCGGGCCTGTTGCGCACGCAGGTGCGCGCGCTGCTGACGGCGGCCGATGGCGGCCCGATGAAAATCCTCGTGCCCATGGTCACCGAGACCTGGGAATTCATCGAGACCAAGCGCGTGGTCAAGCTCGAGCTCGAGCGGCTGATCCGCGCCGGCGTCCGGCCGCCGAGCCGGCTCGAAATCGGCGCCATGATCGAGGTGCCCTCGCTGCTGTTCGAGCTCGACCATGTGCTGCCCGAGGCCGATTTCGTCTCCATCGGCTCGAACGATCTGATCATGTTCATGAACGCTGCCGACCGCACCAATGCGCGCGTCAACAAGGCCTACGATCCGATCGGGCTGCCGCGCCTCAGGGCGCTGCGGCACATCGTCGACATGGCCAAGCGCTACGGCGTGCCGATCACCATGTGCGGCGAACTGGCCGGACGCACGGTCGAAGCGCTGGCGCTGATGGCGATCGGGATGACGCGCCTTTCCATGTCGCCGCCCGCCGTCGGGCCGATTAAGGAGATGGTGCTGGGCCTGGAGCTGAAGCCGATCCAGGCGGCCGTTGCCGCGGCGCTCGGCGAGGGCCAGTCCGGGGTCGCTGTTCGCGAGCTGCTGATGGACGTTGCGGAAAAGCAGGGGCTGGCGATCTAGCCAATGTACGGTTTGACCCACCACGTCATTCCCGCGAAGGCGGGAATCCAGACCGGCCTCTCGGACGTCCGCGCGCTTCGCCTGGGTTCCCGCTTTCGCGGGAATGACGTGGTGGTGTAACGAAGCGACATGCCCAGCCTTCCCGAAGACAAGCTTGCGCAACTCGAAAAGCGCTTCGACAGTGTTGAGGCGGCGCTGGCGGCCGGGCCGTCGGCGGACGCCTATGTGCGGCTCAGCAAGGAATATGCCGAGCTCGAACCGGTGGTGCGGCCGATCAGCGCCTGGCGCAGGGCGGTCGACGAGCTGCGGTCGGCCGAGGAGCTGGCGGAGTCGGGCGACAAGGACATGGCCGAGATGGCCAATGCCGAAATCCTCGAGCTCCGGCCGAAGATCTCCGAGATGGAGCAGGCCATCCGCATCCTGCTGCTGCCCAAGGATGCGGCGGACGAAAAGAACGTCATTCTGGAAGTGCGCGCCGGCACCGGCGGCGACGAGGCGGCGCTGTTCGCCGGCGACCTCCTGCGCATGTACCAGCGCTATGCTGACCTCAAGGGCTGGAAATTCGAGATCATGGAAGAAGCCCCCGGCGAAGTGGGCGGCTACAAGGAAGTGATCGCCAAGGTGGCCGGCAAGGGCGCCTATGCCCGGCTCAAATACGAATCCGGCGTGCATCGCGTGCAGCGCGTGCCGGAGACCGAGGCGTCGGGCCGGATTCATACGTCGGCGGCGACGGTGGCGGTGCTGCCCGAGGTCGAGGAGATCGACATCGAGATCCGGCCCGAGGACATCCGCATCGACACGATGCGCTCGTCGGGCGCCGGCGGCCAGCACGTCAACACCACCGATTCGGCGGTGCGCATCACACACCTGCCCACCGGCATCGTCGTCACTTCCGGTATGAAGAGCCAGCACCAGAACCGGGCGCAGGCGATGACGGTGCTGCGGGCCCGGCTGTACGAGGCGCAGCGCGACGCGCGCGATACGGCGCGGGCCGATGCGCGGCGCGAGCAGGTGGGCTCGGGCGACCGCTCGGAGCGCATCCGCACCTACAATTTCCCGCAGGGGCGGGTAACCGACCACCGCATCAACCTGACGCTCTACAAGCTCGACAAGGTCATCGCCGGCGATGCGCTGGACGAGCTGATCGAGGCGCTGACCACCGAGGACCAGGCGGCCCAGCTCGCCGCCATGGACGGCGCGTGAGCGCCCCGGTTGCGATCGGCGTCGCCTGGCGGCAGGTGCGCGACCGCTTCCGCGCCGCCGGTCTCGATACGCCCGAGCTCGATGCGCGGCTGCTGGCGCAGACGGCGTTCGGGCTCGATGCGATGGGGCTGGTGCGACGCGAGCGGCAGGCCGCCACACCTGAGCAATTGGTCGAGCTCGACCGCTTCGCGCTCCGGCGTCTCGCCGGCGAACCGGTGAGCCGGATTGCCGGCGAGCAGGAGTTCTGGGGCCTCAGATTCGCGCTCAGCGACGCAACGCTGGTGCCACGCCCGGAGACGGAGCAACTGGTCGAGGAGGCGCTGGCCCGGCTGGCGGGGCAGCGGGCGCCGCGCATCGTCGATCTGGGCACCGGCTCGGGGGCGATCATCGTCTCGATCCTCGAGGCGCTGCCCAAGGCCAGGGGCTTTGCCACCGACATCTCGGAGGCGGCGCTGGCGACGGCGCGGCAGAATGCCGAGCGGCACGGGGTCGCGGCGCGGCTGGACGTCCGGCAGGGCGCCTGGTGGCAGGCGGTGCCGCATACCGAATTGTTCGACCTGATCGTCTCCAATCCGCCCTATATTGCGACGGCGGCGATCGCGGAACTGGCGCCGGAGGTTCGCGTGTTCGACCCAAAGGTGGCGCTCGACGGCGGCTGGGACGGGCTCGAGGCCTACCGGGCGATCGCCTCGCAGGCGGCGCGCCGGCTGGTGCCGAAGGGGCAGATGCTGCTCGAAATCGGCTACAACCAGGCGGAGGCGGTGCGCCGGGTGTTCAGCCGGGCCGGTTTCGGGCGGGTGGAAATATTAAAGGACCTGGCGGGTCTTGATCGGGTAGTCGTGGCTTCCCATTCTTGAGGATAAGGAAACCAGTCAAGCAAAACGGGCATTTTCCGCTTGGAAAGGTGGAACGAACCGGCTAGTTTCCCGGTGCTGTCAGTGGCGCGGGTTGAGCGCCAAGGTGACGGCCACCCGCTCATCGGCGATGCTGGATTGCCAGCAAGGGTATCCCGGTTCGGACCCCTGCCTGACGTGATGAGCCAAAAGTGGTTCAGCCCGAACAGCTCTCGGACAAGTTCCCGCCCCTCATGGGCCGCCCGCTGAGGGCGCCATCGGCCGAGCGGGCCTGAGACACGCAACCTCCATAGGCTCATTTTGAAGGCTTATCGCGACCAATGAGACCAAACCAGAACAACAAGAACCGCCAGCGTGGACGCAACAACAATGGCGGGCGCAAGCACGTCAACCCGCTGAGCCGGAACTTCGAGTCCAACGGCCCCGACGTGAAGGTGCGCGGCAACGCCGCCCATATCGCCGAGAAATACCTGCAGCTCGCCCGCGACGCCCAATCCTCCGGCGATCCGGTGCTGGCCGAGAACTATCTGCAGCACGCCGAGCATTATTTCCGCATCGTGGCGGCCGCGCAGGCGCAGACGCAGTTCCGGCCGGACCAGCCCAACCAGGTGCCCGAGATCGACGAAGACGACGATTTTCCGCCGATCAACGACCGCTTCGCCTCGCCCGAGCCGATGCAGCGCTTCCAGCAGCCCCAGCCGCCGCAGGACCAGCCCGGCTTCAACGGCGATGCCGAAGAGGGCGGCGAGAGCGCCGGCCAGCCGGCGCCGCCGCAGGGCGAGCCGGCCGCCGAGGGCGGCGAAGGCCTTGCGGCGCAGGGCGAGGGCGAAGGCCGCCGGCACCGCGATCGCCGCCGTCGGCGTGGCCGCGGCAATGGCGACGGGCAGGGCGATCCCGCCAACGCGCCGCAACCTGATGTGGGCGAATTGCCGGCGTTCCTGACGGCCAACGGATCGACCACCGTCGCCGAGTAAGGCGCGGCGGTCTGCTCTTCGGCTGTTGTTTCCAGGCTTTAGCGGCCGCGTTTCGCCGAGAGTTGGGTGACGTTTTCCGGGCTGGCCCGTTCGGCCATCAGCTCGGCGTGGCGCTGGCGCAGGCCGGAAATCAGCAGCGCAAGACCGTGCTCGAAGCTCGAATGCGGGTCCTCGGCGCGCCGTTCGGCGCGGGCGCGAGCCGCGGCGCGCAACGTCGGATAGGAATCGATCTTGTCCCAGATGGCGCGTTGCTGTTCGGGCTGCTGCAGGCGCCGCCGCTCAGTCTCGGCCTGCACCTCCAGCGCCGAGCCGGCGATGAAATCGCCGAAGGTGAGGATGGTGGCGAGCGCCTCGTCGGGCGGAAAGCCCATATCGACCCAAAGCTTCATGTAGCGCTCGATCATCGGCAGCGCCGCCTCGGTGGGGCGGTTGCCGGCGACGACGCGGGCGCCGTCGCGATAGGCGAGAATGCCGAGATAGCGCCGGCGCATGCTCTCGGCGATCTGCTCCCACCATTGCAGGCCTTCGGGGAAGGGCGGCATCTGCTCGCCGGCGTCGTGCGCCATCTGCTCTGCCATGAGGTCGAGCAATTCGCGCTTGTCCTTGACGTGCCAGTAAAGGGTGGGGGCGGAGACGCCGAGCTCGGTGGCGAGGCGGCGCAGGGTCAGCCCGTCCAGTCCCACCTCCTGCAGCAGCTGGATCGCGGTGTGGATCACATCGTCGCGCGTAATCGCCATTCGCCCTTGCCTTCTCTAACGATGTTAGGCTAATAGCACATCTAACAGTGTTAGAGAACCCCGGAGCTCAGCATGCATGGCTCATCAGGCAGCGCCGTGCCGGCCGTTGCCGTCGAAAAGCTGGTGAAGACGTTCAAGACCGTCGAGGCGGTGAAGGGCATCGACCTCGTCGTCCATCCGGGCGAGACGTTCGGCTTCCTCGGTCCCAACGGCGCGGGCAAGTCGACGACCATCAAGATCCTGTGCACGCTCGCCGATGCGACGTCGGGGTCGGCGCGAGTCGCGGGATTCGACGTCGCGACCGAACGCGACGCGGTGCGGCGCTCGATCGGGCTGGTGTTCCAGGAACCGACGCTCGACGGCTATCTGACGGCGGAACAGAACCTCAAATTCCACGGCGAGCTCTACGGCGTCGACAAATCCAGCGCAGCGCAGCGCCGCAAGGACGTGCTGGAGATGGTGGGGCTGTGGGACCGCAAGGACGATCTGGTGCAGACGTTCTCGGGCGGCATGCGGCGGCGGCTCGAGATCGCGCGCGGGCTGCTGCATTCGCCCAAGGTGCTGTTCCTCGACGAGCCGACCATTGGGCTCGACCCGCAGACGCGCGCCTCGATCTGGCAGTATCTGGGCGAATTGCACAAGCGCGAGGAGATCACCGTCTTCGTCACCACGCACTACATGGACGAGGCCGAGAACTGCGACCGCATCGCCATCATCGACCAGGGGCGGATCGTGGCGCTCGATACGCCCGAGGCGCTGAAGGCGGGGGTGGGCAAGGACCGGGTGTCGATCGCGACGGCGGACGATGTGGCGGCGATCACGGCGCTCAAGGACAAGTTCGGGCTCGAGGCGAAGATGGTCGAGGGGCTGGTGACGTTCTCGGTGGCGGAAGGCGCGGCGTTCGTGCCGCAACTGTTCGAAAAGCTGGGCGTCGCCATCAAATCGGTGGCGGTGGCGCGGCCGACGCTCGACGACGTGTTCCTCAATTTCACCGGCACTTCGCTGCGCGACGCCGAGCAGAAGGGCGGGTTCAATCCAATGGCGGCGCGGTTCCGCGGGAGATAGAGCATGGCCGACACTCTCACACATACCGCCATTGCGCGGGTCGTCGTTCCCAAGGGCGGTTTCGGCCACGAATTGCGCGCCACGCTGGTGGTGTGGAACCGCGAGCTGATCCGCTTCCGGCGCGATCCGGCGCGGGTGATCTCCTCGGTGATCCAGCCGCTGCTGTTCCTGTTCGTGCTCGGCGGGGGGCTGAGCGCGCTGGTGGCGTCGGGAACCGGCGGGGTCGACTTCAAGACGTTCCTGTTTCCCGGCGTGATGTCGATGTCGGTGCTGTTCACCGCCGCCTTTGCGGGCATCTCGATGGTGTGGGACCGCGAGTTCGGTTTCCTGCGCGAGATGCTGGTGGCGCCGGTGTCGACGGCGGCGATCCTCACCGGCAAGTGCCTGGGCGGGGCGAGCGTCGCGACGTTGCAGGCGGTGATCGTGATCCTGCTCGCGGGGCTGGTGGGCGTGCCGTACGACCCGCTGATGATCCTCGAGCTCCTGGTGTTGCTGTTCATCATGAGCTTCATGATCACGGCGCTGGGGCTGGTGCTGGCGAGCCGGGTCAAGCAGGTGCAGTCGGCGATGCCGCTGGTGCAGATGATCATCACGCCGCTGATGTTCCTCAGCGGCGCGCTGTTTCCGCTGAGCCGGCTGCCGGCGTGGCTGACGGTGGTCACCCACATCAACCCGATGACCTATGCGGTCGAGCCGGTGCGGGCGGTGGTGTTCGACCGGCTGAACATGTCGACGGAGGCGCGGGCGATCCTCGATCCGGGCATCTGGTGGGGCAGCTATCAGGTGCCGCTGCTGCTGCAGGTGGCGCTGGTGATCGCCTCGTCGCTGCTCCTGCTGCTGCTGGCGGTGAAGCTGTTCAACCGGACCGAGTGAACGGCCCCGGACGCATTTGAAAAGGCCGGTTCGTCCGGCCTTTTTTTGTTCCGCGCTCTTCCTATATCTTGCCTGAAGTCACGGAACCGTGCCGCATTGCGGGCGGTCCGAAATCAACGCTTCGAGCGGTCAAACCTGTGCCTGACAGGGCAGGAGGCCGTGGCAAAAGGAGAGTTGCCTTGAATATCGAAAAGTACACCGAGCGGGCGCGCGGGTTCATCCAGAGTGCGCAGCAAATGGCCCTGGGGCGCGGCCATCAACAGTTCGCCCCGGTGCATCTACTCAAAGTGCTGATGGACGACGACCAGGGGCTGTGCTCGGGGTTGATCGACCGTGCGGGCGGCGACAGCAAGGCGGTACGCGCCGGCGTCGAAGCCGCCTTGAAGAAAATTCCGGTTGTCTCCGGCGACAACGGCCAGATCTATCTGAGCCGCGAGATGGCGCGCGTGTTCGAAACCGCCGAGCAGGCGGCGCAGAAGGCGGGCGACAGCTTCGTCACCGTGGAGCGGCTGCTGCTGGCCCTGACCATCGAGAAGGACAGCGATGCCGGCAAGATTCTCGCCTCGGCGGGAGTGACGGCGAACGCGCTCAACCAGGCGATCGAGACGATCCGCAAGGGGCGCACCGCCGACAGCGCGTCGGCCGAGTCGCAATACGATGCCCTCAAGAAATATGCGCGCGACCTGACGCAGGCGGTGCGCGACGGCAAGCTCGACCCGGTCATCGGCCGTGACGAGGAAATCCGCCGCACCATCCAGGTGCTGAGCCGGCGCACCAAGAACAACCCGGTGCTGATCGGCGAGCCGGGCGTCGGCAAGACCGCCATCGCCGAAGGGCTGGCGATCCGCATCGTCAATGGCGACGTGCCGGAGAGCCTCAAGGGCAAGTCGCTGCTGGCGCTCGACCTAGGCGCACTGATCGCCGGCGCGAAATACCGCGGCGAGTTCGAAGAGCGGCTCAAGGCCGTGCTCAACGAGATCACCGCGTCGGACGGCAAGATCATCCTGTTCATCGACGAGATGCATCAGCTCGTCGGCGCTGGCAAGACCGACGGCGCGATGGATGCGTCCAACCTGCTGAAGCCGGCGCTGGCGCGCGGCGAGCTGCACTGCGTGGGCGCAACGACGCTCGACGAGTACCGCAAGCACGTCGAGAAGGACGCGGCGCTGGCCCGTCGCTTCCAGCCGGTGTTCGTCAGCGAGCCGACGGTCGAGGACACGATCTCGATCCTGCGGGGGCTCAAGGAGAAGTACGAGCTGCATCACGGCATCCGGATCTCGGATTCGGCGATCGTGGCGGCGGCGACGCTCAGCAACCGCTACATCGCGGACCGCTTCCTGCCCGACAAGGCCATCGATCTGATGGACGAGGCGGCGGCGCGGCTGCGCATGGCCGTCGACAGCAAGCCCGAGGCGCTGGACGAGCTCGACCGGCGCATCATGCAGCTCAAGATCGAGCGCGAGGCGCTGAAGAAGGAGCCGGACGAGGCGTCGCACCAGCGGCTCGAAAAGCTCGAGCACGATCTGGCCGGCCTCGAGGACGAGGCGCAGGCGCTGTCGGCGAAGTGGCTCGCCGAGAAAGAGCGCGTGCAGGGCGCCCAGAAGATGAAGGAAGAGCTGGATGCGGCGCGCAGCCAGCTCGAGGTGGCACAACGCCAGGGCGATTTCGCCAAGGCGGGCGAGCTTGCCTATGCGGTGATCCCGGGTCTTGAAAAGAAGATCAAGGAGGCCGAGCAGGGCGGCGAGGCCAAGTCGGAAATGGTGTCGGAAACGGTGACGGCCGGCGATATCGCGCAGGTGGTCAGCCGCTGGACCGGCATTCCAGTCGACAAGATGCTGGAAGGCGAGCGCGAAAAGCTCGTCAATATGGAGAAGGCGATCGGCGCGCGCGTCATCGGCCAGGAGGACGCCGTGGAGGCGGTCGCCCGGGCGGTGCGGCGGTCGCGAGCCGGCTTGCAGGACCCGAACCGGCCGATCGGCTCGTTCATGTTCCTTGGCCCCACCGGCGTCGGCAAGACCGAGCTCACCAAGGCGCTCGCCGAGTTCCTGTTCGACGACGAGCACGCGATGGTGCGCATCGACATGTCGGAGTTCATGGAGAAGCATTCCGTGGCCCGGCTGATCGGCGCGCCTCCGGGCTATGTCGGCTATGAGGAGGGCGGCGTGCTGACCGAGGCGGTGCGGCGCCGGCCGTACCAGGTGGTGCTGTTCGACGAGATCGAGAAGGCGCATCCGGATGTGTTCAACATCCTGCTGCAGGTGCTCGATGACGGCCGCCTGACGGACGGGCAGGGCCGCACGGTCGACTTCCGCAACACCATCATCATCATGACCTCCAATCTGGGGGCCGAGTATCTGGTCAATCTCAAGGAAGGGGAGACCGTGGATCTGGTGCGCGGCAAGGTGCTGGATGCGGTGAAGGCGGCGTTCCGGCCGGAATTCCTCAACCGGATCGACGACATCATCCTGTTCCACCGGCTCGGACGCGAGCATATGGGCGCCATCGTTTCCAACCAGCTCGCGCGGCTCGGCGCCCTGCTCAAGGAGCGCGACATCACGCTCCACCTAACCGACAAGGGCAAGGAGTGGCTGGCGAACGAGGGATACGACCCTGCCTATGGCGCGCGGCCGCTGAAGCGCGTCATCCAGCGCGAGGTGCAGGACCGGCTGGCCGAGGCGATCCTGGCCGGCGACATCCAGGACGGCCAGACCGTCAATGTCGATGCCGGCGATGCGGGGCTGCTGCTGGTGCCTGAGCTCGAAGGCGAGCCGGTGACGCCCGCGACCGCGGCGTAACGCATCGAACGAGTTGAAGGGCGGCTTGCGAGCCGCCCTTTTTGTTGACAGCCGGACCGGCCGATTCCAATGAGCGCAGAGCCAGCATGGCGTTTCGGCCGGGATTTCAGGACATGACGATGACCAATCCATTCTTTGCCGCCTGGGACACGCCGTTCGGCGTGCCGCCGTTCGAGGCGATCGAAACGGCGCATTTCGCACCGGCCTACCAGCGGGCGCTGGCCGAGCACGACCGGGAGGTGGCGGCGATTGCCGGCAATCCCGAAGCGCCGAGCTTCGACAACACCATCGCGGCGCTGGAGCTCAGCGGCCAGCTGCTGCGCAAGGTGGACATGGTGTTCTCGCAGCTGGCGAGCGCCAACACCAATCCCGAGCTGCAGGCGGTGGAGCGCGACATGGCGCCGGTGGTGGCGCGGCACTGGAACGGCATCTTTCTCAACGCGGCGCTGTTCCGGCGCATCGACCAGCTCTACCGGCAGCGCGACGGGCTGGGCCTCGATGCGGAATCGGCGCGGGTGCTGGAGCGCTATCATCTCGATTTCGTGCGCGCCGGCGCGCAGCTGAGCGTCGCCGAACGGGCGCGCTTTGCCGAGATCATCGAGCGGCTGGCGGTGCTGGCGACCGAGTTTGCGCAGAACGTGCTCGGCGACGAGCAGGAGACGGTGTTCGCGCTCACCGAGGCCGAGGTGGACGGATTGCCCGGGGACGCGCGCGCGGCGGCGGCGGAGCTGGCGCGTGCGCGCAAGCTCAACGCGCCCTTCGCCGCCTCGACGTCGCGGTCGAGCGTCGAGCCGATCCTGCATTACGCGACGGATCGCGGCGTGCGCGAAAAGGTGTGGCGCGCCTTCGTCGATCGCGGCCGCAACGGCAATTCGCACGACAACCGCAAGATCATCGCCGAGATCGTGACGCTGCGCAGCGAGATCGCGCGACTGCTCGGCTACGACACCTATGCCGCCTACAAGCTTGCCGACACGATGGCCAAGACGCCCGAGGCGGCGCAGGGACTGCTCGAGCAGATCTGGTCGCCGGGCGTGAAGCGCGCCGAGCAGGATCGCGACGCGCTGCAGGAGCTGGTCGATGCGGCGGGCGGCGGCTTCCGCCTCGAGCCCTGGGACTGGCGCTTCTACGCCGAACAGCTGCGGCGGGCGCGCTACGATTTCGACGAGAGCGAGATCAAGCCGTATCTGCAGCTCGAAAAGGTGGTGGAGGCGGCGTTCTACACCGCCGGCCGGCTGTTCGGCGTGAGCTTCACGCCGCGCCCGGACATTACGGGCTACCATCCGGACGTGCGAGCGTGGAGCGTCGAGCGCGACGGCAGGACCATCGGACTGTTCTATGGCGATTTCTTCGCGCGGCCGGGCAAGCGCAGCGGCGCGTGGATGACCTCGTTCCGCGACCAGCAGAAGCTGGGCGGCGAGGTGCTGCCGATCATCGTCAACACCTGCAATTTCAACAAGCCGCCAGAGGGCGAACCGGCGTTGCTGTCGCTCGACGAGGCCAGAACCGTGTTCCATGAGTTCGGACACGGCCTGCATGGGCTGCTCTCGAACGTCACCTATCCACGCATTTCGGGCACCAGCACGGTGCGTGACTGGGTGGAGCTGCCGAGCCAGCTCTACGAGCACTGGCTGGAGGCGCCGCCGGTGCTGGCGCGGCTGACGCATTACAAGACGGGTGCGCCGATACCGCCGGACCTGCTCACGCGGCTGAAGGCGGCGCGCAATGCCAATACCGGCTTCGAGACGGTGGAGTTTCTGGCCTCGGCGCTGCTCGACATGGCGTATCACACGCGGCCGGCGGGCGAGCCGATCGACGCCGACGTCATCGAGAGCGAAACGCTTGCACGCATCGGCATGCCGCGCGAAGTCGCGCTGAGGCATGCGAGCCCGCATTTCCTGCACATCTTTTCCGGCGACGGCTATTCGGCCGGCTATTACAGCTATCTGTGGTCGGAGGTGCTGGACGCCGACGGCTTCGAGGCCTTCGAGGAGGCCGGCGATCCGTTCGACGCGGCGACGGCCGGGCGGCTCTACACCTACGTCTATTCGGCGGGAGGCTCGCGCGATTTCGCCGAGGCCTACCGGCTGTTCCGCGGGCGCGATCCAGATGTGGGCGGTCTGCTGCGCGGGCGCGGCCTCGTGGCGCTGGAGCCGCTCGAGGACGGTGCGGCGGTGTAGCTGAGCGGCGTGGCCGCCGGTGCAGCAGCATCGGCGGCGCTTGATCTTGTGGACGGCGTGCGTTAGAACAAAAAGAGAACAATGGAGCGGGCGCGCATGGCCGATTTCACCCTCGACTACCTCGAATTGCCGTCGGCGGATGCCGGCAAGAGCCGCGCGTTCTTCAGCGACGCGTTCGGCTGGACGCATGTCGACTATGGCGGGAGCTATGCCGAAATCCGCGGCGCCGGGCTGCTGTTCGGGGTCAACGCCGACGCGGCCGACCGCAGCGCGGCGCCGATGGCGGTGATCCGCACCGACGATCTCGCCGCGGCGGAGAAGGCGGTGGTCGCTGCCGGCGGGACGATCACGCGCGAGGCCTATGATTTTCCCGGCGGGCGGCGATTCTTCTTCCGCGAGCCGGGCGGGGCGGAACTGGCGGTGTATGCGGCGAGCGAGGACGCCTGAGCGGCTGGACGATCGGGCGCTCTTGCGACCGATCGGACAGAGCGCAAACACCAGGCGGTTGGACGATCGGACGTTCTCGCGGCCGATCGGACAGAGCGCAGACGACAGGCGGTTGGACGATCGGGCGCTCTTGCGGCCGATCGGACAGAGCGTAGATAAACGTTCTAGCCGTTGCTGGCCGGGGTGGCCGGCGTTGCGGCGGCGATCTGGGTCGGGGGCATGGCCTCGCCGTCGCGCTTCATCAGATCCTTGATCTGGGCGATGGTCTGCCGGAAGGCGTCGCCGTCCTGGCTCGGCAGGGCATGGTCGCGCGGCAGCTTGACGCTGAGCGGATCGACGAAATTGCCGTTGATCTTGATCTCGAAGTGCAGATGGTTGCCGGTCGAATTGCCGGTCGAGCCGACATAGCCGATGAGCTGGCCTTGGCGCACCTTGTCGCCGGGCCTGACGATGATCTTGCTCTGGTGGCCGTAGCCGGTTTCGTAGCCGTTGACATGGCGGATCAGGGTATAGTTGCCGTAGCCCGAGGACCAGCCGGCGCGCTCGACGATGCCGTCGCCAGCCGCATAGATCGGCGTTCCACGTGGGCTGGCGAGGTCGACGCCGGTGTGCAGCTTGCGGGTGTGGAAGATCGGATGCACGCGCCAGCCGAAGCGGCTGGCGAGGCGGCCGCCGCCCTGCAGCGGCCGACGAGTGAGGAAGCGCTTGCCGGTTTCGCCGTCGGGATCGTAGAAATCCACGGCGCCGTCGTCGGTGCGGAAGCGGTAGAGCTGGCGCAGGGTGGAACCGAGTTTCAGCCCGACGTAGAGCAGGTCCTGGTTGCCGTCCTTGTCCTTTTCGGTCTCCAGCACCTCGATGGAATCGCCGGGCGAAATCTTCTTGGTCAGGTCGACGTCGTAGGCGTACATGGCGACGATGCGCTTGGTGATCTTGTCGGGAATGTCGTGCTTGCGCGCGGTTTCCCAGATGGCGCGATAGACCGTCGGAAGGTTGGAAACGTTGACTTCTTCGGTGTCTTCCTCGGGGAAGGTGATCTCCGAGGGCGCGAGGCCGAGCACGTAGGTGCCGCGGTCGGTGAGGGCGACGGTCGCGGCGTGCTTGTCGGTGTTGGAGGTGTCGTCGTGCACGTAGATCGACAGCCGGTAGGGGATCAGCGTGTCGGAGGTGCGCGAGGCGCCGAAGAGGATGCGCAGGCGCGCATGCGCCGGCAACACCGGGTCGGGATAGACATTCTTGAGCGTCGCAGTGATCGCGTCGATCATCTGTTCCGTAAAGCCGTTCTTCTTGAGCATGTCCTCGAGATTGGTCGGCTCCTTGACCGTGAGGATGCGCTCGGTGCGGCCGAGGCTGGCCTGGTCGGCGAGGGTGCTCTTGGGCATCACCGTGACGTTTTCGGCCACGCCACCGAGCCCGCCATCGTCGAGTACGCCCAGATCGCGCAGCGAATTGACCGGCTCGGCGGCATAGGCGGTGGGGCCGGTGTCGCCATTGCCGTTGGAATCGATGTCGTCGCCGCCGCCCTCCGAGAAGAAATTGTCGAGCGTCTGGCGGACATAGGCCTCCGCCATCTTGTCGCTCACCACCTTGGGCGGCACGTAGGTCAGCGGCAGGGCCGAGGTCTTGATCGTCACCTCGCCCTCGACGGCGCCGCCATAGATGTTGGTGTTGGTGTCGTCGGGCGTCATGATCGGCTGGGTGGAGTCGATCAGCGAGGCCGGATCGTAGGCCGGCACGTCGTCGCTGAGGGCGGTGGCGGCGGTGGCGAGGGTGGCGCGGATGCGCTCGAAGGGCTGCTTCTTGATGATGTCGCGGCCGTCGACGCTTTCCTTGATCGAGGCCTCGACGATCTCGGTCTCCGACTTGGTCTGGGTGACCGGGCGGATGCGGTTGGTCTTGTTGATGAGGTCGGTGGCGGTGTCGGCGTTGTTGGTGACGATCTGTAGCGCCTCGTAGGCGGTGGAGAAGGTGTCCTGGCCCTGGAAGCTCACATAGAGCGCGGCGCCCATCAGCAGCACCGAGGTGAGGCCGGTCATCACCGTGCCGGTGAGCCAGGCGAAGCTCAGCTCGCGGCCCTGCGGAATCTCGCCGTCGGTAGAGGCAACCGTCAGCGCCGGTCCGTCCTCGAAGCCGGCGCGCACCAAGGCCAATGTGCGATTGCGTTGCGCCGGATTCACCCTTGGTCCCGCCCCCAGATGTTCGCGATTCACGCCGGTGCCCCGGGATCCGCGCAGGCGGGTCGAATAAGGCCGCAAATTGATGGCGCGGCCGCCCCGGCTTCGTCAAGCCGACGCGACCGGCTCTTGGTCAA
>Ga0209935_1000085_pt1:0-7500 | contig 401369 bp, 379 predicted proteins | sample ThiBio_1000_plan_2_FD_183958 | JGI IMG/M metagenome (GOLD analysis project Ga0209935, IMG submission 183958) | Wastewater bioreactor microbial communities from Cape Town, South Africa - Thiocy_cont_1000_plan (SPAdes) | ecosystem: Engineered > Bioreactor > Thiocyanate-remediating >... | reverse complement strand
GAGTCCATATCGACGGCAGTGTTTGGCACCTCGATGTCGGCTCATCACATCCTGGGGCTGGAGCAGGTCCCAAGGGTATGGCTGTTCGCCATTTAAAGTGGTACGTGAGCTGGGTTTAAAACGTCGTGAGACAGTTTGGTCCCTATCTGCCGTGGGTGTAGGAATGTTGAGAGGAGCTGACCCTAGTACGAGAGGACCGGGTTGGACGAATCTCTGGTGGACCTGTTGTGGCGCCAGCCGCATTGCAGGGTAGCTATATTCGGACGGGATAACTGCTGAAAGCATCTAAGCAGGAAGCCTCCCTCAAAACGAGCATTCCCTTGAGAGCCGTGGAAGACCACCACGTTGATAGGCCGGATGTGGAAGCGCAGCGATGTGTGAAGCTGACCGGTACTAATAGCTCGATTGGCTTGATCGTTCTCATTAATCAATGTCCGCAAAGATTTGCCTGGCCGCGTGCCGGCAGGTTGGCGGCTTGAACGAAACGATCGGCTCAGAACACTCTCTCCGTAGCAAACTGCATGGGTTGCACGGAGCCCTAGAGCAAAGCTCTAGATAACCAGAATTCACTCAGATGTTTTTCGCCGATCTGGTGGTTATTGCGAGAGGCCCAGAACCCGATCCCATCCCGAACTCGACCGTTAAACCTCTTTGCGCCAATGGTACTAAGTCTCAAGGCTTGGGAGAGTAGGTCGCTGCCAGGTCTGCCAAGAACATCTGATCTCTGACGATTTCGAAATTCAAAACGCCGCTCCGCAAGGGGCGGCGTTTTTGTTTTGCGGCCGGTTTGATGCTGGCCGGTGCCCGTGGGGAAACCCTGGCGACGGTCGGGCGTTTTGGTCTGCATGCGCCTTGCCCATGTGTCCGACCTGCATTTCGGCCACCACGATCCGGCCGTGTCCGCGACGCTAGCGGCCGACCTCGGCGCGCAGGCGCCGGATCTGGTGGTGGCGTCGGGCGATTTCACGCAGCGCGGCACGGCCAGCGAATTCCAGATGGCGCGGGAGTTCCTCGATAGCGTCGCGGTGCCGGTGTTCGCGGTGCCGGGCAATCACGACCTCGGGCGCAACCCGGTGCGGCGCTTCCTCGACCCGTACGGGCTCTATCGCCGCTATATCGCGCCGGAGATCGAGCCGTTCCTCGAACTTGACCGGCCCGGGGCGGCGGTGGCGTTTGCCGGGCTCAACACCACCCGCCGGGCGCTGGCCGACCGCGACTGGTCGAACGGCTCGATCAACAGGCGGCAGCTCGAGCGGCTCGAAACGACATTCCAGCACGCCTCGGCCGACGCGGTGCGCGTCGTGGTGGCGCATCATCCGCTGATGCAGCCGGCGCAATCGACGCTGAAGCCGACATTGGCGGCGCGCCGCTCGGCGCTGGCGCTCGACGCGTTCGCGCGCCTCGGCGTGCGGCTGGTGCTGTCGGGACATTTCCACCTGAGCTTCGTGCGCAAATACGATCCCAATTCGGTGCGCGACGGCATTCCCCGCGGGCCCCGCCGCGCCGCCGACGCGCCGGTGCTGGTCTGCCAGGCGAGCAGCACCATCTCCGACCGCCTGCGCGGCGACGCCAACGCCTACAACGTCATCGACATCCGGGACGGCGTCATCGACATCCGCGTGCGCGAATGGCACGAGGGGGAATGGCAGACGCGGGAGGAGGCGGAAGTGGCGGTGTAGGCCGCCGGCCTTGTCGTCATGTTGCCGGCCCGCCGGGGCCGACGGTATAGTGCCGCCCGTGACACTCTCGCTCGACGAAACCTATCGCGCCGCCATCCGGCTGCACCAGCAGGGCAAGGACCGCGAGGCCGCAGAGCTCTACGACCGCATCCTGGCGAAGCAGCCGCGGCACGCCGGGGCGCTGCACCTCAAGGGCGTGCTGGCGATCCAGGCAAGAGAATTCGAGCGCGCCATCGCGCTGATCGAGGAGTCGCTTTCCATCGCGCCCCGGCACGGGCTGGCGCTGGCCAATCTCGGCGTCGCCTATCGCAGCCTCAACCGCTTCGACGAGGCGATTCCGGTGCTGCGGCGGGCGCTGGAGCTCGACCCGAACTCGCCGCTGGTGCTGGCCAATCTGGGCCAGGCGCTCAACCGCGCCGGCTTCATCGCCGAATCGGTCACGTATAATCGCCGTGCCCTCGCCCTGCAGCCCAACCAGATCGGGCTGCAGAGCGCGGTGCTGTTCGCCGAGAACTATCTGGCGGAAACCGACCCGCTGGCACTGGCCGAGCGGGCGCGCGAGGTGGGGCGGTTGATCGCGAAGGCGGCGCCGCCGCGGACGGCGCATGCGAACGATCCCGATCCCGAGCGCCGGCTGCGCGTCGGATTCGTTTCGGGCGACCTGCGCTCGCATCCGATCGGCCGCTTCCTGCTGGGGGCGCTGCGCGGCTTCGGTTCGCAGAGCAGCCTCGATTTCCACGCCTACGCCAACAGCGAGGTCGAGGACGACATCACGGCCGCGCTGAAGCGTGTGATTCCGACCTGGCGCAATGTCACCGGCATGGCCGACGCGGCGCTCGATGCGCGCATCGTCGAGGACAAGATCGATGTTCTGTTCGACATGTCCGGACACACCGGCTCCAACCGGCTGATGGTATTTTCGCGCAAGCCGGCGCCGGTGGCGGTGAGCTGGATCGGCTATTTCGCGACCACCGGGCTCAGCGCCATCGACTACGTGCTGGCGAGCCGCTGGGTGATTCCCGAGAGCGAGGACCAGCAGTGGGTGGAAACGCCATGGCGGCTGCCGGACACGTATCTCTGCTTCACCGAGCCGCCGGCGGCGCCGCAGCCCGGGCCCTTGCCGGCGCTGGGCAACGGTCATGTCACCTTCGGCTGCTTCAACAATTTCAACAAGCTCAGCGACGCGACGCTCGCCGCCTGGGCGGCGCTGCTGAAGGCGGTGCCGACGGCGCGGCTGATCCTGCGCTCGTCGGGCAATTATCACGACAGCACCGTGTCGGACGTGACGCAAAGGCTGCGCGCGGCCGGAGTCGATGTGGACCGGGTGCGCATCGACCCCAAGATCAAGGACTATGCCGCGCATCTGCGCAGCTATGACGAGATCGACGTGGCCCTCGATCCGTTCCCCTACAATGGCGGCACGACCACGGTCGAGGCGCTCTATATGGGCGTGCCGGTGCTGGTGCGGGCCGGCGACCGCTATGTCGCGCATATGGGCGAAGGCATCCTGCACAGCGCCGGGCTGCCCGAATGGATCGCGCCCGATTCGGCGTCGTATGCCGCCACGGGCTTGGCGCGGATCGCCGATCTCGCGGCGCTGGCCGAGCTGCGCGCCGGGCTTCGGGCCCGCATGCTCGCATCGCCCCTGTTCAACGCGCCGCGCTTTGCCGGCAATCTCGAAGCGGCGATCCGCGGCATGTGGCGGCATTGGTGCGCGGCACAGCGCCGCGCGTCCTAGAGACGGTCACAAAATCTTCAGCTTTGCCGGCCACAGAGCCGGCGCATTTCCTCCCTCGGATTCGTGCCTGATGCTGCTGCGCCTGATCGCCTTCGCTTTCGCCCTGCTGAGTTTCGCTGCGCCCGCCATGGCGCAGGTCAACATCATGGATCCGTTCAATGTCGGGGCGGCAATGGACGACGCGGCGGTGCTCGGGCAGGCCATCCCCTATGCCGATGGCGACCGCATGAAGCTCGACATCTATGGGCCCAAGGACCCCAAGGGGCCGGCGCCGGTGGTGATGTTCATCTATGGCGGCTCGTGGAAGCAGGGGCAGCGGCAGGACTACCAGTTCGTCGGCCGGGCGCTCGCGGCCAACGGTTTCGTCGTGGTGATCCCCGACTACCGGCTCTATCCCGAAGTGACCTATCCGAGCTTCCTCGAAGATCTGGCCAACGCCGCCAAGTGGATCCAGGACAATATCGGCAGCTATGGCGGCGACACCTCGCGCTTCTTCATCGCCGGGCATTCGGCGGGGGCCTACAACGCGGTGATGCTGGGGCTCGAGAAGTCGTTTTTCCGCGAATACAACGTCACCATGCCGATCAAGGGCATCGCCGCCATCTCCGGACCGTTCGACTTCTATCCGTTCGAGTATGACGAGGTGCGCAACGTCTTCGGCAAGACCGACAATCCGCAGGGCACGCAGCCGATCAATCTGGTGACGGCCGACGAGCCGCCGATGCTGCTCGCCTCGGGCGACCAGGACCCGATCGTGCGCATGCAGAACACCGACCACCTGGCGCGCAAGCTCAAGGATGCGGGCAATTGGGTGACGGTCAAATACTACCAGAACATCGGGCATATGGAGGCGGTGTTCGCCATCGGCGCGATGTGGCGCTGGCGCGCGCCGGTGCTGGCCGACATGATCAGCTTCTTCACCCAGTTCGGGGCGTTCCCGAGCGGCGTGCCGCGCCCGGTGTATACGCCGGCGCCGCCCGAGGGTATGGGCGACATCCAGTCCACCATCACCAAGCTGGATACGATCCTCGATCCGATCGACGATTCGAAGCGGCGCAACGAATAGCGTCACGGCGTTGCGATGCGGTTGACGCCCGGCGGAGCGCGGCACTAGGTTCGGTCATCGACTGATCATCCGGACATTGCCGCGCCGTCGCGCCTGGGAGGCTGCCACCATGGATTACGCACGTTTGGGAACCACCGGGCTCGAGGTGTCGCGCATCTGCCTCGGCTGCATGTCCTTCGGCGATGCCCGGCTCGGCCGCGAATGGGTGCTCGACCTCGAGCACAGCCGGCCGATCATCCGCGCCGCGTGGGAGGCGGGGATCAATTTCTACGACACAGCCAATGTCTATTCGGCCGGCACCAGCGAAGAGATCACCGGCACGGTGCTGTGGGAGATCGCCAAGCGCGACGAGGTGGTGCTGGCCACCAAAGTCAATGGCGAGATGCGCAAGGGGCCCAACGGCAAGGGGCAGTCGCGCAAGGCGATCCTGAGCGAGATCGACAATTCGCTGCGGCGGCTCAAGACCGACTATGTCGACCTCTACCAGATCCACCGCTTCGACTATGAGACGCCGATCGAGGAAACGCTCGAGGCGCTGCACGACGTGGTGAAGATGGGCAAGGCCCGCTACATCGGCGCCTCCTCGATGTGGGCCTGGCAGTTCATGAAGATGCTGGCGGTGCAGGACGGCAATGGCTGGACGCGCTTCGTGTCGATGCAGGACCAGCTCAACCTGATCTATCGCGAGGAAGAGCGCGAGATGCTGCCCTTGTGCATCGACCAGGGCATCGGCGTCATTCCGTGGTCGCCGCTGGCGCGCGGCCGGCTGGCGCGGCCATGGGGCGAGATCACCAAGCGCTACGAGACCGATCCGTTCCAGAACCAGCTCTACGATGCGCACGCCGCGGAGGATGAAAAGATCAACGATGCGGTGGCCGAAATCGCCAGGGCGCACGGCAAGACCATGGCGCAGGTGGCACTGGCCTGGGTGCTGCAGAAGGAGCCGGTGACGGCGCCGATCGTCGGGGTGACCAAGCTGGCGCAGCTCACCGATGCGCTCGGAGCGCTCGAAGTCGAGCTCAGCGCCGACGACATCAAAAAGCTCGAAGCGGCCTATAAGCCGCGTTCGCCGGCCGGCTTCCAGTAGCACGAGCGGGGTTTCCCGCCGCACTGCCTCTGGCTAGGATCGGCGCCGGAGGGAGAGGGCATGGGGCTTCGCGACGCAATCTTGCTGGGCGTGCTGGGGGTCGCGCTTGCCGCGGCGCCCGTCGTGGCGGCGCCGCAGGTGGTGACGCTGGGCGGCGACACGACCGGCGACAATGACCCGGTTGCGGCCTGCGGCGCGCTGGCGGCCTCGCCGTGGGAGGCGGGCTGGGAAGGCCGCGGCCTCAAGGACAAGCAGATCTTCCTCAATGGCGCGCAGGCCGCGTGCGAGGCGGCGCGGAAGGCCGCGCCGGGCTCCGCCGAGGTCAAGGCGTGGCTGGCGCGCGTCTATGTGCTGATTGGCCGGCGGACCGAGGCTGAGCCGATGCTGCGCGACGCCGCCGATGCCGGAAATGCGTTGGCTGCCTATGAGTTAGCGCGGCTCTTGGCCGATCCCAACACTGGCGATCCGGGGCAGGCGATGGTGCTGCTGCGGCAGGCGGCGAAGGCCGGATATGTGCCGGCGCTGAACGATCTGGCGGCCCGCTACCAGGCGGGCGATGGTGTGGATGGCGATCCGGCGCAGGCGCTGAAGCTCTATCGGCAGGCGGCGGATAAGGGTGACGGAACAGGGCTTTACCACCTCGGACTGGCCTACCAGAACGGTACCGGGGTGAAGCAGGATTTCGGCAAGGCCATGACATTGTTTCAGGATGCCGCCGGTGCGGGTGAGCCGCTGGGCTACGCCGGTCTCGGCAGCCTGTACCAGAACGGGCAGGGGGTTAAGGCCGACAACGCCAAGGCGGCCGAATTCTACCGGCAGGGTGCCGAGCAGGGCGAGCCGCAGTCGGAAACGGCGCTGGCCTATTTCTACGAGCAGGGCATCGCGGTCGAGCAGAGCTATCCCAGATCGTTCGAGCTGCTCACCGACGCCGCCAACCAGAATTACGGCTTCGCGCAGGCGGCGCTGGCGCTGCATTATCTGTTCGGGCAGGGCACAGAGGTCGATGCGGCGCGGGCGCTCGACCTGGCGATGGCGGCGCAGCGGAAGCACGTCGCCTATGCCGAGGGCATCGTCGGCTACATGTATGCCGAGGGACTGGGCACCGGCCGTGACCTCGCGACGGCGCTGGGCTATTTCCAGACCGGCGCCGCGGCCGGCGACCAGTTCTCGCAGCGGCGGATCGACGTCACCAACACCGAAATCGCGTGCCAGAACCAGGCCGGATCGCCTTACGAGCCGGGCGGCATAGGGCACGGCGTCGAGTTCGCGGCGCTCGATGCCGAGACGGCGATCGCGGCATGCCAGGCGGCGGTCGCGGCCAACCCCGATTCGGTGGGCGACAAGGTGTGGCTGGCGCGCGCGCTGCTGAAGGCGAAGCGGCTGGACGAGGCGCTTCCGATGCTGAAGACGGGCGCCGACAAGGGCAACGTGCTGGCCCAGGTGACCTATGCCGATCTGCTGCTCAACGGCGTCGGCGTCGATGCCGATCCGGCCGAGGCCATCCGGCTCTACGAGGCGGCGGCGGACCAGTTCTATGCGCCGGCGCAATACGCGCTGGGCACGGTGTACCAGGAGGGCGCCGGGGTGGAGGCCGACCCGACGCAGGCGGCGTCCTGGTACACGCGCGCGCTCGACAACGGGCTCGACATCGCCCAGGCCAAGCTCGACGAGCTTGGCGCGACGACGGAGGCCAAGGCCAGCTTCGACATGACCGGCTTCGGCCGCGAGGGGCCGGCGTATTAGTTCACGATTGAACGTGATCGCCGGCGCATGTGGCCCCCACCCCCGTTCCCTCCCCGCAAGGGGGCAGTGTTTACATTAGACTGTGATTGGATTCTTCTTGGGTTGAGGTGATTTTCCCGGAGGTTTTGCATGATCTGCCCGCGGTGTGAGAGCAGCAATTTGCGCCGGAGCGGCTGCAAGAACGGGG